>PVML01016883.1_pt1 | contig 489092 bp, 436 predicted proteins | sample 1853371 | NCBI WGS metagenome assembly PVML01 (sample SAMN08533508, study PRJNA380276) | Human gut metagenome, whole genome shotgun sequencing project. | isolation source: participant 1, chromium library | host: Homo sapiens | collected 2017 | reverse complement strand
GTCTTACCTATCGCACTCAACACAAGAGCTACCATCAAAACTCCCCCGGTCAGTCCCGGTGAGAATGACAGGCTATCAGAGAAAGAGATATTTATTTTGCCGAATAACACGCCCAATACAATACCCATTGCAATGGGGAAAAAGTCCGTATCAGATAGTTTCTTCGCATTATTTCCCAACAGGCGGGCTACTCCTTTAAGTCCCTCTTTCTCACCGACTACCATCAGTTTATCACCAAACTTCAAGGCTAGATCGGGAGACGGAGATAAATCAATACCGCTTCGACGAACACGAGTCACTGTACAACCAAAGTTTTTCTGTAAGTTCAAATCACCCAGCTGTTTGTTTATCATGTCTTTTTTAGTCAACAACAAAGATTCTATTTCCTGTGTTTTATCCAAAGGCAGTTCACCTTCTTCTCTATTGCCTACCAACACAGCCAGTTGATCCAGTGACTCTTCGCTGCCTACGGCTTGTATGTAGTCTCCTTCATGCAACACCGTATGGGCGGTAGGAATGGATATTTCATCATTGTGTTTCAGACGTGAAATGACAGCACCTGTCATACCACGCGCATTAATTTGCACCAAGCTGCGATCGAACACATTCGCATTAGTGACGCGATAAATACAAGTAGTCAATTCCGGGAATTGTCCGCGACGTTCTATCTCCAGGCGACGGGCTTCTTTATCTAAATCCACCCGCATGATTTTAGGCAACAGCTTGACAAACAGAATCACGCCGATCACTCCAAACGGATATGCGATACCGTAAGCAATGGATGCCAGAGGAGAATTGGTACTGTCGATGGCAACAGCCAAACCCGGCGTACTAGTCAGCGCTCCGGCAATCAGACCGACAACACTCGGTGTATCGATATCAAATGCATATTTCAGTCCGACTGCAGTAAGACAGGCGGAACAAATAATAAGCATAGTGATGAGAATAAGCGTCTTTCCTTTGCTACGGAAAGAATCGAAGAATCCGGGCCCTGCCTGAATACCGATGGTAAAAATGAAGAGCACCAAGCCGAAGTTTCCTAATTCTTTAGGAATGATAACACCAAAATGCCCGAAAAGAAGGGCAATGAAAATAACTGCCGACACATCGAGAGATAACCCCTTAATTTTAATTCTTCCCAGCATAAATCCCAATGCGACAATCAGGAAAAGGGAAAAATAAGAGGAATGCAATAAGTCAGTAAACATAAAAAATAAAGGTTAGTTAGTTTAAGGGCGCGAAGGTACGGATTTTATTTAATCCTCACAACATTCCTTGCAGCAAGTAGTTTTTTCGTCTTCAAACTCCAAAGTGGCATGATGAATACCTGCCTCTTCAAGTGCTTCCTTTATATGCTGTTTCACTTCTTCCAACTGTGTGATATTGTCAATAACAATATGGGCAGTCAAAGCGGTTTCCGTTGTGCTTAACGCCCAGATATGCAGGTGATGGCAATTCTCCACGCCGGGTTGTTCCATGATAAGTTGCTGTATCTTTTGAGCGTCTATCCCCACCGGTACTCCATCCAACGACAACCGAAGGCTATCGTGAAGCAATCCCCAAGTAGAGACAATAATGACAACAGCAATGCCAAGCCCGATAATCGGGTCAATAATGCTCCATCCTGTATAGGTGATAATAATGCCGGAAACAACTACACCGACAGACACCAATGCATCTGCTGCCATGTGCAGATAAGCTCCTTTCACATTCAGATCCTTATCTTTATCTTTCATAAAGAGCCAGGCACTCAGTGCGTTGATGACCACTCCCACCCCGGCTGTCCATGCGATGGCAGAACCATCTACGGAAACCGGGTGGAACAATTTATCTACACTCTCGGCAATAATAATGCCCACGGCAACCAATAATATAACTGCATTTAATAAAGAGACAAGAATCGTACTCTTCTTATATCCATACGTGTAACGGCTATTGGGATGAACTTTCTGCAACCGGAAAGCCAACATGGCAAGCACCAGACTGGCTACATCACCCAAGTTATGCCCGGCATCAGAAAGCAATCCCAGAGAATTATAATAAAACCCTACTCCGAATTCTACGATAACAAAAGCAATATTCAAAGTAATACCTATGATAAAAGCCTTATTGAACGATGTCAACTGATGATTATGTTCGTGGTGATGATGAGGTTCCATATTATATATTGTTATTATATCTACTACCTTAAAAACATCTTATCGGGAGATTAGTTCATCCCCATTCCACTTTCAGCAATAGTAACGGCTCCCCTCCAGAAAAAACAAGCCACCGAAATGAATGAATCATCCCGATGGCTTATCCCCTTTAAACACCTTTAAACAAAATGAAAATATGCCTCATATACTAACTAAACTAACTAACCCTCGAGGCATATTTTAAAGAGGCTGTCGCATCAACCTCTTTTTATTATAGACAGCTTTCGCTCTCTAATCTTATTTACGAGCTTCGGCAATATAACCGAGCGCTTCTTCACATTTTGCAGTTACATAAGCCCAGTCTTCTGCTGCCACTTTATCTTTCGGGAACAACTTAGAGCCCATACCTACGCAGAATACACCAGCTTTGATCCATGCAGTCAGGTTTTCTTTAGTAGGTTCTACCCCACCTGTTACCATCAGCTTAGACCATGGCATCGGAGCCATCAAGCCTTTCACGAAGTTAGTTCCGTAAACATCACCCGGGAATACTTTGCAAAGATCGCAACCTACTTCCTGCGCAAAACCTACTTCTGATACGGAACCGCATCCCGGAGTATAAGCTACCGAACGACGATTACATACCTTAGCAATTTCAGGATTGAACAACGGACCTACTACGAAGTTAGCACCCAGCTGCAAGTACATAGCAGCAGTAGCCGGATCAACGATAGAACCGATACCGATTGCCATTTCAGGACATTCTTTTGCTGCGAACTTAACGATTTCAGCAAATACTTCCTGTGCGAAGTCACCACGGTTTGTAAATTCAAAAGCACGAACACCACCGTCATAACAAGCCTTTACTACTTTCTTTGCAACTTCTGCATCTTTGTGATAGAATACAGGAACCATTCCTGTAGAGCCGATCTTATTCAATACGGCTATTTTATCGAATTTTGCCATCTTAATTTCTTATTTTAAATGAATTGATTTTTCAAACTCTCAACTTATTTACCTCTGTACGCGACCGCTTGCGTCACCACCAGCCAATGCTTCTACTTCTTCTATAGAAACAAGGTTGAAGTCACCATTGATAGTATGTTTCAATGCAGATGCAGCAACAGCGAATTCAAGAGCAGCACCCTGATTAGGTTTAGTCATCAAACCGTGGATGATACCGCCGGAGAAAGAGTCACCACCACCTACACGGTCGATAATCGGATCGATATCATAACGTTTTGAAGTATAGAATTCTTCTCCGTTGTAGATCATAGCTTTCCAACCGTTGTGAGTAGCAGAGAAAGATTCGCGCAAAGTAGAAACTACATATTTGAATCCGAATTCTTTCATCATTTGCTGGAAGATACCCTTGTAGCCTTCAGCATCTGTGTGGCCAGCCTCAACGTCAGCATCCGGTTTGAAGCCCAAGCAAAGTTCTGCATCTTCTTCGTTACCGATACATACGTCTACAAACTGCATCAACGGTTTCATGATAGACTGTGCTTTTTCTTTCGTCCACAGTTTCTTACGGAAGTTCAAGTCAACAGAAACAGTTACGCCGTGACGTTTTGCAGCTTCACAAGCCAGACGAGTCAACTCGGCAGCCTTGTCAGAAATAGCCGGAGTGATACCAGACCAGTGGAACCAGTCAGCACCTTCCATGATAGCATCAAAGTCGAAATCAGCAGCGTCAGCTTCAGCAATTGCAGAATGAGCACGGTCATAAATAACTTTGCTAGGACGCATAGAAGCACCTGTTTCCAAGTAGTAGATACCTACACGGTCGCCACCACGGGCAATAAAGTCTGTCTTTACGCCATATTTACGCAATGCGTTAACAGCAGACTGTCCAATTTCGTGTTTCGGTAATTTAGTTACGAAATAGGCGTCATGTCCGTAGTTGGCACAGCTCACTGCAACGTTAGCTTCTCCACCACCATATACTACATCAAAAGAGTCAGATTGAACAAAACGAGTATTACCCGGAGTTGATAATCTAAGCATGATTTCGCCTAATGTAACGACTTTCTTTCCCATAATCTTATGTTTTAAATTCTAAGTTATTAATATTATGAACTTTCAATTTATCATTCCAGCCCTATTTTAGGGGTTAACACACTGATAACATGACTATTAATCTATAAAAAGACTAACACCACATACCTTTCGTGTGCGGGCACAAAGATACAACAATTTTCGTAATTACAAAAATTGTTATATATTTGTATCGAAAATATTAAGATTATTATTGTGTGCGAGCACAAAAACCTATATAAATAAAGGTTATCGTATGAATAAATTGCCCGAAAGGATCAGAATCAAAGACATCGCCCGTCTGGCAGATGTATCAGTGGGAACAGTAGACCGCGTTATTCATGGACGTAGCGGAGTGTCGGAAGCCAGCAAGAAACGCGTAGAAGAAATTCTGAAGCAGCTTGACTACCAGCCCAACATGTACGCCAGCGCTTTGGCTTCTAATAAGAAGTATACGTTTATCTGTCTGCTGCCGGAGCATCTGGAAGGCGAATACTGGACAGCGGTAGAAACCGGTATTCACGAAGCTATTGCCACCTATTCGGATTTCAATACTTCGGTGAAAATCAACTATTACGATCCGTACGACTACCATTCATTCGAGAATGCCAGCGAAGCCATTCTGGCTTTACAGCCGGACGGAGTGATGGTAGCTCCTACCGCTCCGCAGTATACGAAAGGTTTCACCGATCAGTTGCAGGCATTGGATATACCTTATATATATATAGACTCCAATATCAAAGACGTTCCTCCCCTCGCCTTCTTCGGTCAGAACTCACGCCAAAGCGGATACTTCGCTGCCAGAATGATGATGTTACTGGCACGGGATGAAAAGGAAATCGTTATTTTCCGCAAGATACATGAAGGAATTGTGGGCTCTAACCAGCAAGAGAACAGAGAAATCGGTTTCAGGCAGTACATGAAAGAACATCATCCGTCTTGTACTATACTGGAGCTCGACTTGCATGCCGAACGCAACGACGAAGACAATGAGATGCTGGATGAATTCTTCCGTACCTATCCGACAGTGAAGAACGGAATCACATTCAACTCTAAAGCCTATATCGTCGGCGAATACCTGCAAAGTCGCGGAAAGAAAGATTTCAATCTGATAGGCTATGACCTTCTGGAACGGAATGTCACCTGCCTGAAAGAAGGAAGCATCTCTTTCCTCATTGCCCAGCAACCGGAACTGCAAGGCGCCAATGGCATCAAAGCTCTTTGCGATCACCTTATTTTCAAGAAAGAAGTGACCTGCATCAACTATATGCCCATCGACTTGTTAACGGTAGAAACAATAGACTATTACCATAGCAAATAACAACAAAGTACAACTTTACAAGTACATTACATGGAAACAAAGTATTTAAGAATTAATCCTGCCGACAACGTTGCCGTTGCCATTGTTAACCTCCCGGCAGGAGAGCATCTTTCTGTAGATGGCATTGAAATTACACTGAACGAAGACATTCCTGCCGGACATAAATTCGCATTGAAGAATTTTGCTGAAGGCGAAAATGTAATCAAGTACGGTTATCCTATCGGACATGCACGAATGGCTAAGAAACAGGGTGACTGGATGAATGAAACGAACATCAAAACCAACCTCGCCGGATTGCTGGATTACACTTACAACCCGATTCAGGTTTCTTTGGATATTCCTCATAAAGATCTTACTTTCAAAGGTTATCGTCGCAAAAACGGTGATGTAGGGGTAAGAAACGAAATATGGATTATCCCGACAGTAGGTTGCGTAAACGGTATCATCGGTCAACTGGCTGAAGGACTGCGTCGCGAAACCGAAGGTAAGGGAGTGGATGCCATTGTCGCTTTCCCACACAACTACGGTTGCTCACAACTTGGTGACGACCACGAAAATACGAAAAAGATTCTTCGTGACATGGTGCTTCACCCCAATGCAGGCGCTGTATTGGTAGTAGGCTTGGGATGCGAAAATAACCAGCCGGACGTGTTCCGTGAGTTTCTGGGCGAGTTTGATGAAGACCGCGTGAAGTTCATGGTTACTCAAAAGGTAGGTGACGAGTATGAAGAAGGAATGGAAATCCTGCGTGATTTGTATGCAAAGGCTTCTAAAGACGAACGCACCGATGTTCCTTTGTCCGAACTGCGTGTGGGATTGAAATGCGGTGGTTCCGATGGTTTCTCCGGCATTACAGCAAACCCGCTATTGGGTATGTTCTCCGATTTCCTGATTGCACAGGGAGGTACAAGCGTATTGACCGAAGTACCGGAAATGTTCGGTGCAGAAACCATCCTAATGAACCGTTGCAAAAACGAGGAACTGTTTGAACAGACCGTCCATCTGATTAATGACTTCAAAGAATACTTCCTGTCACACGGAGAGCCTGTCGGTGAAAATCCTTCTCCGGGAAACAAAGCCGGTGGTATCTCTACCCTGGAAGAAAAAGCACTGGGATGCACCCAAAAGTGCGGAAAGAGCTATGTATCCGGCGTGATGCCTTACGGTGAACGTTTACAGAAAAAAGGTCTTAATCTGCTTTCTGCTCCGGGCAATGACCTGGTTGCAGCCACCACCCTTGCTGCAAGCGGATGCCACATGGTACTTTTCACCACCGGACGTGGTACTCCTTTCGGTACTTTTGTTCCAACCATGAAGATTTCCACCAACTCAACGCTGGCTAAAAACAAACCGGGATGGATTGACTTCAACGCTGGTGTAATTGTAGAAAACGAACCGATGGAAAAGACTTGCGAACGTTTCATTGATTATATTATCAAAGTAGCAAGCGGTGAATTCGTAAACAACGAAAAGAAAGGCTATCGCGAAATTGCTATCTTTAAAACAGGCGTAACCTTGTAAATTATTTTTTTGATACAGTAACTTATACGAAGTTAAAAGACATATCGTTAACACCATAGAATTGCTATCCCCTACTCAACAAGAAGTTGAACGGGACAGCAATTCTTTTTTGTATAATACCATATCAAAGCCTCATCATACCATTGAACTCTTTATTATCAAAATATTCAAGCAAAAAGTTTGTTCATCTGAAATCTTTTATTTTACTTTGCAGCACAAAGTACTTTTTATATGAATAAAGATAAAGCATTAGAATCGGTAAATGAGATAAAAGAGTTGATGGAAAAGTCCTCAAAGTTTATCTCTCTAAGTGGTCTCGCTGCAATCATGGCGGGCATTTACGCATTAGTTGGCGCATATATCGCCACACAAGTTATTACACCGGGCACTCATTTAATTGTTGCCCTTGAATTGATGGCTATAATAGCCTCGCTTGTATTGGTAGCTGCTGCGGTCACTGCCTGCATCCTGTCCTATTACAAATCCAAGAAGACAGGGCAAAAATTTTTCAGCCGCCTCACTTACCGGGCATTGTGGAATTTCTCTCTTCCGATGCTGACCGGAGGTGTTTTATGTATTTCCATCCTTATGCACGAGTATTATGACATCCTGGCTTCGGTCATGCTTCTATTTTATGGGCTGGCACTGGTCAACGTTTCCAAGTTTACTTATTCCAGCATCATATGGTTAGGTTATGCTTTCATCTGTTTGGGCGTCGTAGACTGTTTTTGGGAAGGTCATTCATTATTGTTTTGGACCATCGGTTTCGGCGGTTTCCATATCCTCTATGGTATATTGTTCTATTTACACTACGAAAGAAAGAGATCATAAATGATAGAAGCATTCCAATATATTAATAAAGCATTCGAAAGCAAGGTCCGACTGGGCATCATGGCTATTCTGATGGTAAATGAGGAAGCTGATTTCAATTTTCTGAAAGAGCAGCTCTCTCTGACCGACGGCAATCTTGCCAGCCATACCCGTGCCCTAGAAGAACTGGGATATATCGTATGCAACAAAAGTTTTGTCGGACGAAAGCCACGGACTGTTTTTCAGGCAACCCCGCAAGGCAGAGAAGCTTTCAAATCGCATATTGAAGCCTTAGAGAAATTTCTAAAATCAAAATAAATAATTCATCAAAACACTACTGGCTTATGGACGCTTTCAATGAAAATTTAAATGAGCAACAGGCGCAGCAACCTATGGGATGCCTCCACCGTTTCTCCAAAACAATCAAGGTTGTCATCATCGGATTATTAATCCTTCTCCTGATGATCCCCATGTTTATGATTGAGAATCTTATTTCCGAACGGGGACGAACCCAGGAAGAAGCTATCGACGAGGTAAGCGAAAAATGGAGTCTTGCACAGACCATCACTGGCCCTTACCTGAATCTCCAGTATCCGGTTGTCACTGAAAACAACGGTGAGAAGAAGGTTTCCATCAAAGACCTGATACTTTTTCCTGACGAGCTTATGGTCAATGGACAACTGAAGACTGAAATCCTGAAAAGAAGTATCTATGAGGTCAATGTATATCAATCGGAACTGACATTGAAAGGTTCATTCAGTTCGGAAGAATTGAAAAAGAGCAGAATAGACATGGACCAGTTGCAGTTTGACAGGGCAGCTATTTGCTTGAACCTGACCGATATGCGGGGTATCAGCGAACAAATCAGCATCACCTTGGGAGATTCTGTTTATATATTCGAACCGGGTATGGACAACAGAGGAATAGCTAACACCGGAGTTCATGCGATCGCTAATTTGTCGGAGTTGAAGCAGAACAAAAAACTGCCATACGAAATAAAAATCAAACTGAAAGGTTCACAGTCACTCAACTTTATTCCATTGGGTAAAACAACCCGTGTAGATCTGAAAGCCAACTGGAATACACCGAGCTTTACCGGAAACTATCTGCCTAACAACCGGAATATTACGGAGAAGGAATTTTCCGCACAATGGCAAGTTTTAAACTTGAACCGGAATTACTCACAAGTGATGGTTGACTTCAACACCTCAAATATCAAGGATATTGAGAGTTCCAGTTTCGGTGTGAACTTCAAAATTCCGGTGGAACAGTACCAACAGTCTATGCGTTCCGCAAAGTATGCCATTCTGATTATCCTACTGACTTTCGGAGTTATCTTCTTCACTGAAATCATGAACAAGACCCGCATTCATGCCTTGCAGTATTTATTGGTAGGACTGGCTCTCTGTCTATTCTACAGCCTACTCCTCTCCTTCTCCGAACACGTCGGCTTCAACCCGGCCTATTTATTATCTTCTGCACTGACTATTATACTGGTAGGCGGATATATGTTCGGAATCACCAAGAAAAAGAAACCGTCATTAATCATGTCCGGTTTGTTGACTATACTCTATATTTACATCTTTGTGCTTATCCAACTGGAGACTTTCGCATTATTGGCAGGTAGCTTAGGGCTGTTTATCATTCTGGCAATAGTGATGTATTTTTCAAAGAAAATAGACTGGTTTAATGAATAATCGGCTTTTCTTCTGAAACACTTGACAAATGGCTTTTTATTTTGTATCTTTGAGAAAACAAAAGCAATAAGAGAAATGAAAAATCTAGGAAAAATAGAGACATAAAGGACCTTTAAACTGATACATTTTAGTATTAATACAGATATATCATGAGGTTGTGTCAAAACGTTGGCACAACCTCTTTTATATTTTACAGTTCTGCTATATTTTCTTTTGGCTATGCTGCTTTTTCCTCATGCATTTGGCAACAAGTTGCTATATTCCAATTATATCGGGTTATAAATAGTCCCATAAACATATATTTGGCAACTGTAATGAGCCCCTTTCCTTCTTTTATCAGTTTAGCACACATTTTTTTGATATTAAAGGCTATAGCAAAGAAAGCAAAGTCCATTGTAACCTTGTCTTCTCCCACATGCCGGAATCTTCTGTATGCCATGTTGTATTTCATTTGTCCAAACACAGCCTCTGGTTCTATACACCTCCTGCCTCTATGCTTGATACCTTCTTCTGAGAGCAACCTTTCCCGTGCCTGCCGTTTGTATTGATTTAATCGGTGGTTGACTTCTATAATACGGTTCCCCCGAGCTTTAAAACAACTGCCACGCAAAGGGCAACCTTCGCATCTTTTTGCTTTATACCGGGCACTTTCGATGATGTATCCGCTCGCTGTCTTGTCACGTTTGGTTCCTATACGGTTCATGTGCTGTCCCATAGGACAAACGTAATAATCCTCTTGGGCATTGTAATGGAGACTTTCGGCATGGAATGGGTTGGGAGTATAACGAGGACGCTGTTCTTTATGGAAGTAATTGTACTTGATGAAGGCTTCTATCCCATTCTCCTGCATGAACCGGTAATTTTCTTCCGAACCGTAACCGGAGTCTGCCACACAGATATTCGGTAAACGGTTATAGCGGTACTGGAAAGAGTGGAAAAAAGGTATGAGGGTCAGTGTATCGGTAGGGTTGGGAAACAGACGGAAGTCTGTGATGAATTGGTTTTCAGTACCTATTTGCAGATTATATCCGGGTTTGGTCTGCCCGTTCTTCATGGCATCTTCTTTCATGCGCATGAATGTGGCACCAGGATCGGTCTTGGAATAGGAGTTACGTTCTCCAAGGGTATCAAGGTGATTGTCGTATTCTATCAGCTTGTCACGATACCCTTCAAGTTCCATGACCTGCTTCTTCTTTTTGCGCAGGGCTTTCTTTTCTTCCTTATCCTTTGTTGCAGGCTGGCGTTCCAGGGCTTCTTTAAGTTCATCCACTATGTCAGAGAGCCTGCAGGGAGTAAACTCCACGGATGTGTCTTTTATAGAGTTCTCCTGTGCAATGGCTTCATCCACCTGTTCCAAGAGAATACGGATTTTATCCATTAGTCTCGTACGGTTCCGTTCGACTGTCTTGCGCCAGACAAAAGTATATTTGTTGGCTTTGGATTCAATCTTGGTGCCGTCGATATACTCCACATCAAGGCTGATGAAACCTTTATCGGCAAGGACAAGAACCAACTGGGTAAATACATTATTTATTTCCTCCTTTACACGGTTACGAAAACGGTTGATCGTGATAAAATCCGGATGCTCATTACCGGCAAGCCAAATATAATGAATGTCACGAAGGAGGTGCTTCTCTATTTTACGGCAAGAATAGATATTATTCATGTAGGCGTAGATTATCACCTTAAGCATCATTTTAGGATGATAAGGACAACGGCCCGTTTCCTTATAAAGCTTCTTGAAACTCTCAAGATTGAGATTGTCAATAACAGCATTCACGATGCGGACCGGGTCGGTCGCAACTATGTTTTCATCAATTCTTTGTGGAAAAAGAACGGTTTGGTTGGGAATGTAAGGACGAAAATGTAACTTTGCCATAACGAAAAACTTTATACCTAAAGATACGAAAACTTTGGGTAATAACAAAGCCCGGGCTTGAGAAAGTCTGGGCTTTGCGCATAAAAAAAGGCTGTGTCAGCGTTTTGACACAACCTCATTTTGTTTATATTTTTACTTAACTCATTCTATAGAATCTCTAAAAATACTCAAAATAGTTTTTAATAAACTCTGATACCGTTTATAATAAACTATCAAAAAGTTTATTATAAACCGAAAGTACGTTTATTAAGAACGTAGTCTTTAATTGTAAAAATTGACAAACACGTTTTCATACAATAGGAGGTTATAAATAAGCCGTTCATTCATACAGTAACATAAACAAACAAAATTCTTTATTTCATCCAAACGATTGAACTTCCTTCACTCACTACACACTAAAATGTTTTCTTCAAATATATCATATCCACCAACTGCACACCATCCTCATACATCGGATGATCGTAGTTGTCAGTAAAGAAATTCTTTATCCGGTGAGAAATCGCAAAACCACAATGTTCATAGAATGATCTGGAAGAAGGTACATCTCCTGTGCCCACCAACATTTCAGAGCACTTCCCCTGATAATATTCAAATAAAAACTCTATTAAACGTTTTCCGTACCCCTGTCGTTGGAAGAAAGGAACAGTAGCAATATTCTTGATTTCATAAACACCTTCTCCCTCACGTGTCACCACACAAAGAGCTTTCAACCCATCATCATAAAGAACAAACATATCACCGCGTTCCAAATATCGGTCAATCATACTTTCTTGTTCATCAGCCAAGAGTAATAAATCAAGGAATTCTTTTTTATCTGAAGTTACTAGTTTTATCTCCATATTTTCTATTTTGTCACAAAATAAAAATGTTACCGACTCATTTTCCTATGGTCCAAAATAATATTCATATTCTCCAAAGCCCATCCCACCAGTCCTTCAATATGAGGAATCAAGGTACCACCTGTATCTGTCAGGCAATACTCCACACGAGGAGGTACTTCAGCATATACTTTCCGTTCAACCAATCCATCTGATTCCAAAGTACGCAATGTAACAGTCAACATTCTTTGAGAGACGTCTTCTATCGTTTTATGGATATCACTAAAACGCATAGTTCCATTTGCGTTCAGCGTAATAAGCACCAACATCGACCACTTATCTCCCAAGCGGCTAAGCACATCTCTTATCGGACAATTCCCCGTCGGATGAAAGTTTTTCATTCTTTAACGTTTTGTATTTTATTGAGTTTCAGCAATAGTTACCTCTATGTAACTTCCTTATTTTCAAGTACGTTATTGCATTTCTCAAACTAGAAAGATACATTTGCATCACAAAAGTAATAAACTTACTAATAATAACTATTGTTTCATTTAAATAATTATGATTATGGCAAAGAAAGTTGCAGTTTTAGCAGTGAATCCGGTAAATGGTTGTGGATTATTCCAATATTTGGAAGCGTTTTTCGAGAATGGCATTTCATATAAAGTATTTGCCGTATCGGATACGAAGGAGATTAAAACAAATTCAGGAATCAACCTAACAGTGGATGATGTGATTGCTAATTTGAAGGGACACGAAGATGAGTTTGACGCACTCGTTTTCTCTTGTGGCGATGCAGTGCCTGTATTTCAGCAGAATGCCGATAAGCCTTATAATGTAGATTTGATGCAAGTCATTAAAACGTTCGGGGATAAAGGGAAAATGATGATCGGACATTGTGCCAGTGCAATGATGTTTGACTTTACCGGTATAACCAAAGGGAAAAAAGTAGCAGTTCACCCATTAGCCAAGTCAGCTATTCAAAACGGAACAGCTACCGATGAGAAATCAGAGATAGATGGTAACTTCTTCACCGCTCAAAATGAAAATACTATTTGGACAATGATGCCGCAGGTTACCGAAGCATTAAAATAATGCCGGCTGCGCAGATATAAAACAATAAATATAAACATTATTATTTAAATTCACGTATCCGAAGATGAAAAAGCACGTTCGTTTAAAAGGAACGGTGTGTTTCTCGGTGTGCAACGGGTCGTTTCTTTTAAAGGAGCGACCCATTGGTTTTAAAGGAAAAACACACCATTTATTATGCATTAGTAATCAATTACTTACAAGTTCGAAAAATTCTAAGACTGACTAACTTCCCCAAACAACTTTTTATTTAATAAATCCGTACAATCCCACCTCTTTATTTCTCAAAATACTGTTGTTAGTTAACTAAAATCCAACGGAAATATCATATATTACATTATCTTTTCGCACCAAGAAAAAGAAAAACGGAACATTACAAAAATCCGAAACAGCGTTCATCATTTTTAAAAAAGTCCGTATATTAGCAGCTTGAAGATTTGAAAGAGATAAACAGCATACTCCTTTCGAGTTTAAATAACCAAACAAGATGCCTAAAACAATATGACCAGAGAAAAAGAAAATTATAATGCATTTTTACTTCATTTTCTAGAAAGATTGAATGGCTGTGAATCTATTGAAAACAAAATCACAGAATCACTTACGCCTAAAACAATATGACCAGAGAAAAAGAAAATTATAATGCATTTTTACTTCATTTTCTAGAAAGATTGAATGGCTGTGAATCTATTGAAAACAAAATCACAGAATCACTTACAGATATTTGCGAATACTATGGTTTTAAAAGAGGATTCATTTACCAAACTGATGGATTTCGCTACTTTTATCTAAAGGAAACTGTCGGAAATAGCGACAACATCCTGCGACAACGTTTTGAAATCAGCGAAATGACCAATCAACATGCTGCGCGCATAAATGGAAAGAACAAACCTTTTTATGCTTGCAGAAACCAAAATACTTCTTGGAATGATGTAGACATCGTGGATTTTTATAAAGTCGACTCATTACTAATCCGGCAAATCCAAGACTCCGAAGGGAAAATTATCGGATTCATCGGATTTGGAGACAGAGAACATGCAATATCCTTCACCGATGAAGAACTTCAAGTGATTCATCTCATTTTAGGCTCCCTCTCCAAGGAAATAGCAGTGCGGGAATATAAAGAAAGAGAAGTGCGGGCAAGCAAGACATTAAGCAGCATCATGAATAATATGGGAGTTGACATTTATGTGAACTCTTTTGATTCTCATGATATGCTATATGCCAATGAATCTATGGCCGCTCCTTATGGAGGCATCGAACATTTTGAAGGAAAAAAATGCTGGCAGGCTCTTTATAAAGATAAAACCGGAGAATGTGAATTTTGTCCTAAAAAACATTTGATTGACGAAAACGGGCAACCTACCAAAGTCTACTCCTGGGACTACCAACGCCCGTTTGACAAATGTTGGTTCCGGGTATTCAGCGCAGCATTTGCCTGGATTGACGGACAGATAGCGCATGTTATAACCAGTGTCGATATCAACCATCAAAAAACGATTGAAGAAGAACTAAGAGTAGCCAAAGAAAAAGCTGAAAATCTGGACCGCTTAAAATCAGCCTTTCTCGCCAATATGAGTCACGAAATCCGTACTCCGTTAAATGCGATTGTTGGCTTTGCAAGCCTGTTGATTGAATCGGATGACAAAAAGGAACGTCAGGATTATGTTGACATTATGCAGGAAAACACGGAACTTCTTTTGCAGTTGATTTCCGATATTCTCGATTTATCGAAAATAGAAGCCGGAACACTCGACTTCACCATGGATCATCTGGATATCAAGAGCTTCTGCGAAGATATAATGCGCAATTATGATATAAAAGAAGATAAACCCGTACCCGTTTTGCTGGCTCCGGATTTACCTGAATATTATATTTACACAGACAAAAAGCGTTTAATGCAGGTTATTACCAATTTCATAAATAATGCTCTCAAATTTACGAATGAAGGGCAGATTATGTTGGAATATCGCTATAAAGCAGAAAGTAATGAAATAGAATTCGCTGTCACAGACACAGGTATGGGGATTGCGCCCGATAAAGTAGATCAGGTGTTCGACCGATTTGTAAAACTCAACTCTTTTTCAAAAGGCACGGGCTTAGGTCTATCTATTTGCAGAAGTATCATCGAACATCTTGGCGGCACTATCGGTGTCGAATCCGAAATGGGAGTCGGCAGCCGTTTCTGGTTCACACATCCCTTGCGCTTAAATCAATAAGAAATAATAAAAAGAACCTGCCCTACTTATCAATAGTAGGAACAGGTTATACTTTTTTTCTATGGAATGTCTCCCTCATCTATAGAAAGATCAATGAAATAATGCCTTCTTTCGACTTCCTTTTTGCCACTTCCTGTGAAAAACACTACTTTTGCATCGCTATTTTGATTTTAGAATAAAACAAATACCCAACGTCCATTTATGACTGAAGAAAAAATACATAAAGACCGTCCCGGAAACTGGTGGGCATTAAGCCCGTTACTCGTATTCCTTTGCCTCTACCTGGTAACTTCTATCCTCGTCAACGACTTTTATAAAGTACCTATCACAGTGGCTTTCCTCGTCTCTTCCTGTTATGCCATCGCCATTACACGCGGCTTGAAACTGGACCAGCGTATCTATCAATTCTCGGTAGGAGCTGCCAATAAGAATATCCTCCTGATGATATGGATATTCATCCTTGCCGGAGCTTTTGCCCAAAGCGCAAAGCAAATGGGTGCAATTGATGCCACCGTCAATCTGACGCTGCATATTCTTCCTGACAATTTATTGCTGGCAGGTATCTTTATTGCCGCCTGTTTCATCTCTTTATCCATCGGAACCAGTGTGGGAACTATTGTCGCCCTTACTCCCGTTGCCGTAGGACTGGCAGAAAAAACTGAAATAGCTCTCCCCTTTATGGTAGCCGTCGTAGTAGGCGGTTCTTTTTTCGGAGACAACTTATCTTTTATCTCCGACACCACCATCGCTTCGACAAAAACCCAAGAATGTGTAATGCGTGATAAATTCCGTGTAAATTCTATGATTGTCGTCCCGGCAGCCATCATTGTGTTGGGAATTTACATATTTCAGGGACTATCCATTACAGCTCCCACCCAAACACAGACCATTGAATGGATCAAAGTTATACCTTATATAATAGTATTAGGAACAGCCATTGCCGGAATGAACGTGATGCTCGTACTCATAATAGGTATATTGACAAGTGGCATCATTGGCATCGCGACCGGCAGCTTCGGAATCTTCGACTGGTTTGGTGCCATGGGAACAGGAATTACAGGAATGGGAGAACTGATTATTATCACCCTGTTGGCCGGAGGGATGCTCGAAACAATCCGTTATAACGGTGGTATCGATTTCATTATCCAGAAACTCACCCGCCACGTCAATGGTAAAAGAGGAGCCGAATTAAGCATCGCAGCCCTGGTAAGTATCGCCAACTTATGTACTGCCAACAACACGATTGCCATTATTACAACAGGACCGATTGCCAAAGATATTGCCGTGAAATTCCATCTTGACCGAAGAAAAACAGCCAGTATCCTCGATACTTTCTCCTGCCTGATACAAGGGATTATTCCATACGGAGCGCAGATGCTGATTGCAGCGGGACTTGCCAGCATCTCCCCCATCAGTATCATCGGCAATCTCTATTATCCGTTTACAATGGGAGCATGCGCCCTGCTCGCGATTTTGTTCCGCTATCCAAAACGGTATTCGTAAAAAAGATACGAAATGTTTGTCAATCAAAAGAAAAGCCGTATCTTTGTGCCCGCTATTACGAGATAATAGCATAATTCAAATCAATCATTAAAAACAATTATTTAAAATGGCAACTAGAATCAGATTGCAGAGACACGGACGTAAAAGTTACGCGTTCTATTCAATTGTAATTGCAGACAGCAGAGCACCACGTGATGGTAAATTTATTGAGAAGATTGGTACTTACAACCCTAACACCAATCCTGCTACAGTAGATTTGAATTTCGACGCTGCATTGGCATGGGTACTGAAAGGTGCACAACCAAGTGACACTGTACGTAACATCCTTTCTCGTGAAGGAGTTTACATGAAGAAACATCTTCTGGGCGGTGTAGCAAAAGGCGCATTCGGAGAAGCAGAAGCAGAAGCTAAATTCGAAGCTTGGAAAAACAACAAACAGTCAGGTTTGGCTACTTTGAAAGCTAAACAAGACGAAGCTAAGAAAGCTGAAGCTAAAGCACGTCTGGAAGCAGAAAAGAAAATCAACGAAGTGAAAGCAAAAGCACTCGCTGAAAAAAAAGCTGCTGAAGCTGCTGAAAAAGCTGCTGCTGAAGCACCTGCAGAAGAAGCTGCCGCAGCTCCGGCTGAAGAAGCTCCTGCAACAGAAGCTGCTGCTGAATAATTTTCAGCAGATTCCGAACAAGAAATTAGGAAAAAGCAATAAATCCTCTCCGGTCCGCCGGAGGGGATTTTTTTATTACTTTCTGCTATAAAACATATCAAATTATTTATTCCGTTCAGAATAAAATGCCTTTCTTTGCATCAGCATAGTTCAGCATAGTATTACTTATTTTTCGAATATGAAACGAACTGATAAAAAGGCAACATTCGGACAACAGGCAAGCAAGGTTACGCAACTAGCGGACGCACTTAGCCAGGCGATTTCCAGGAAAGAATTTCTTGAAGGAGATTCTTTGCCTTCCATCAATCAGTTAAGCGCTCAATACGGAGTATCACGTGATACAGTTTTCAAGGCTTTCCTTGATTTACGCGAACGAGGCTTGATTGACTCCACTCCCGGCAAGGGTTATTATGTGACGAGCCAGGTGACCAATGTCTTATTGCTGCTCGACCAATATACTCCTTTCAAAGAAGCCTTATACAATAGTTTCGTCAGACATCTGCCTATTAACTATAAGGTAGACTTATTGTTTCATCAATACAACGAACGGTTGTTCAATACGATCCTCCGGGAATCCATCGGGAAATACAACAAATACATCGTGATGAATTTCGATAACGAGAAATTCAGCACTGTTCTCAATAAAATTAATCCTTCAAGATTATTACTTCTCGATTTCGGTAAATTTGAAAAAGAAAAGTATTCATATATCTGCCAGGATTTTGATGAATCTTTCTATCAGGCATTGAATCAGCTCAAGGAAAGGTTGAAGAACTATCGCCAGCTCGTTTTTCTGTTTCCAAAAAGCCTGAAACACCCCCAAAGCAGTAAGGTGTATTTTACCCGTTTCTGCCAGGAACAGGGATTTCTCTGTGAAATACAGGAGGATATTGAGAACCTGATTGTACGTAAGGGAGTTGCCTATATCGCTATCAAACAACAAGACGTAGTAAAGGTGGTGAAACAAGGAAGATTGGAAGGGCTGAAATGCGGAAAAGATTTTGGCCTGTTGGCTTACAATGATATTCCTTCCTATGAAGTGATTGACGAAGGAATAACCTCATTGAGTATTGATTGGGAAATGATGGGAAATGAAGCGGCCAATTTTGTTCTCAATAATGTACCGGTGCAGAAGTTCTTGCCGACGGAAGTAAGACTTCGAAAGTCGCTTTAATTTTTTTTGCGAAGACATCAGCACAGTTCAGCACAGATATTAATTAATCCTTTAATAGATAGAAACCATGAAAAAGTATCCGAAAATCGGGATTCGTCCCACAATCGATGGTCGCCAGGGTGGCGTTCGCGAAAGCCTTGAAGAGAAAACAATGAATTTGGCAAAAGCAGTAGCCGAGTTAATCAGCAGCAACCTGAAAAACGGTGATGGCAGTCCGGTGGAATGTGTTATAGCCGATAGCACGATCGGACGCGTAGCCGAAAGTGCCGCTTGTGCGGAAAAGTTTGAAAGAGAAGGGGTCGGCTCTACCATTACCGTCACTTCTTGCTGGTGCTACGGTGCTGAAACGATGGATATGAACCCGCATTATCCGAAAGCTGTCTGGGGATTCAACGGCACAGAACGTCCGGGAGCTGTATACCTTGCTGCCGTACTTGCCGGACACGCACAAAAAGGCCTTCCCGCATTCGGTATCTACGGACACGACGTTCAAGATTTGGACGACAACACAATCCCTGAAGATGTATCAGAAAAGATTCTTCGCTTTGCACGTGCCGCACAGGCAGTAGCTACGATGAGAGGCAAATCTTACCTGTCAATGGGTAGTGTATCTATGGGTATCGCCGGTTCCATCGTTAATCCTGATTTCTTCCAAGAGTATTTGGGAATGCGTAATGAGTCAATAGACCTCACAGAAATCATCCGTCGAATGGACGAAGGCATCTATGACCACGAAGAATACGCCAAAGCCATGGCCTGGACTGAAAAAAATTGCAAGACAAACGAAGGTGAAGACTTCAAGAACCGTCCTGAAAAACGTAAAACCCGTGAACAGAAAGATGCTGATTGGGAATTCATTGTAAAGATGACGATTATCATGCGCGACTTGATGACCGGAAATCCCAAATTAAAAGAAATGGGATTCAAGGAAGAAGCCTTGGGGCACAATGCCATTGCAGCCGGTTTCCAGGGACAACGCCAATGGACAGACTTCTATCCTAACGGTGACTATCCGGAAGCTCTGCTCAATACTTCTTTTGACTGGAACGGTATTCGTGAAGCATTTGTCGTAGCTACCGAGAACGATGCCTGCAACGGCGTAGCTATGCTGTTCGGACATTTATTGACCAACCGTGCCCAAATATTCTCCGACGTACGTACTTACTGGAGTCCTGAAGCCGTGAAACGTGTAACCGGCAAAGAATTGAGCGGATTGGCAGCAAATGGTATCATTCATCTTATCAATTCCGGCGCAACAACTCTCGACGGTTCCGGCCAATCATTAGACGCGGCAGGCAATCCGGTTATGAAAGAACCATGGAACCTGACGGATGCTGATGTAGAAAACTGCTTGAAAGCAACTACCTGGTATCCGGCAGACCGTGACTACTTCCGTGGCGGCGGTTTCTCTTCCAACTTCCTGTCAAAAGGTGGCATGCCCGTAACCATGATGCGCCTCAACCTGATTAAAGGCTTAGGCCCTGTCCTGCAAATCGCAGAAGGATGGACAGTAGAAATAGACCCGGAAATCCACCAAAAACTGAATATGCGTACAGACCCGACATGGCCTACCACCTGGTTTGTACCGCGTCTGTGTGAAAAACCTGCTTTCAAAGATGTATATTCAGTAATGAATAACTGGGGAGCCAATCATGGAGCCATCAGCTATGGACACATCGGTCAGGACTTAATCACTCTTGCTTCCATGCTCCGCATCCCGGTATGCATGCACAATGTAGAAGACAACGAAATATTCCGTCCGGCAGCTTGGAACGCCTTCGGCATGGATAAGGAAGGAGCGGATTACAGAGCTTGTACCACTTACGGTCCTATCTACAAATAATATTAATTCAGACAAAAGAACATAAGGACAAAAGATAAAACAACTTCAATAAACAGCTATAAATAATTCTATTAGCGCAGACCTTATGTTCTTTTGTTCTTATGTCTAAATAAAAGCAATTTCGACTCACTTAATTCTAATTTTTTTATCTTTGCAATTATGATTACCAACGAACATATCGAACAGTTCATCGAACAAGCACACCGTTACGGAGATGCAAAGTTAATGCTTTGCAGCAGCGGTAACCTTTCCTGGAGAATCGGCGAAGAAGCATTGATTTCCGGTACGGGTTCCTGGGTTCCCACACTTGGCAAAGAAAAAGTATCTATCTGTCATATTGCCAGCGGCACTCCTACCAATGGTGTAAAACCTTCTATGGAAAGTACATTCCATTTAGGGATTCTCCGCGAACGTCCGGACGTCAATGTCGTTCTCCACTTTCAATCGGAATATGCCACGGCTGTCTCCTGCATGAAGAACAAACCGACAAACTTCAATGTAACAGCAGAAATTCCCTGTCATGTAGGTTCGGAAATACCTGTGATTCCGTATTATCGTCCCGGCTCACCGGAACTGGCAAAAGCTGTGGTAGAAGCCATGTTAAAGCATAACTCGGTTTTACTAACCAACCACGGACAAGTGGTATGCGGAAAAGACTTCGATCAAGTATACGAACGGGCTACCTTCTTTGAAATGGCTTGCCGCATCATCGTTCAATCCGGCGGTGATTATTCAGTACTCACACCAGCAGAAATTGAAGACCTGGAAATCTACGTATTAGGAAAGAAAACCAACTAATATCCGGGCAATATACCATGAAAGATACCATCAAACACACTTATTTAGCAGCAGACTTCGGAGGCGGAAGTGGACGGATTATCGCCGGCTTCCTTCACCATGGCAAACTGGAGTTGGAAGAGGTATACCGCTTTTGCAATCGACAGGTCAAACTAGGAAATCATATCTACTGGGATTTCCCGGCACTGTTCGAAGATATGAAAACCGGACTGAAACTGGCTGCACAAAAAGGATATGCCGTAAAAAGTATTGGTATTGACACCTGGGGAGTGGATTTCGGACTGATTGACAAACATGGAAACCTGTTAGGAAATCCAGTCTGTTATCGGGACGCAAGAACAGAAGGAATACCGGAAGAAGTATTCAAGCTACTGGATGAACGCCAACACTATGCCGACACCGGTATTCAGGTGATGGCTATCAATACGCTGTTTCAACTTTACAGCATGAAACAGCATCAAGATGCGCAGTTGGAAGTTGCCCGGCAACTTTTATTCATGCCCGACCTCTTCAGCTATTTCCTGACAGGAGTAGCCAATAATGAATATTGCATTGCCTCCACCTCCGAACTACTCGATGCCCAATCGCGGAACTGGTCAGTGGATACCATACGCGCCTTAGGTCTTCCCGAACATCTGTTCGGTGAGATTATTCTCCCCGGAACAATCAGGGGGACTCTGAAAGAGGATATTGCCCGCGAAACAGGACTGGGTACCGTAGACGTTATTGCTGTCGGCTCACACGACACAGCCAGTGCCGTCGCCGCTGTTCCTGCCGTAGAAAATCCTATCGCTTTCCTTAGTTCCGGCACTTGGTCGCTACTGGGAGTAGAAGTGGATGAACCCATATTGACGGAAGAAGCAAGAAAAGCTCAATTCACCAATGAAGGAGGCGTAGACGGCAAAATCCGTTTCCTACAGAATATAACAGGACTATGGATTTTGCAACGCTTGATGAGTGAATGGAAAGCATGTGGCGAAGAACAAAATTATGATATAATCATCCCGCAAGCTGCCGAAGCACAGATTGCGACCATTATCCCTGTGGATGACGCAACATTCATGAATCCGGAAAATATGGAAAACGCTCTTATTCATTATTGTCGGCATCATGCTTTGCAAGTGCCGAAAAACAAAGCAGAAACCGTGCGATGTGTACTCCAGTCATTAGCTTTCAAATATCGGCAGGCGGTGGAACAGCTCAACCATTGTCTCCCCTCTCCGATCCGTCAGCTAAACATCATCGGCGGAGGATCACAAAACCAATTACTCAACCAACTGACAGCTGACGAACTCGGTATTCCCGTTTATGCAGGTCCGGTAGAAGCTACTGCAATGGGAAACATTCTGACACAGGCTATGGCAAAAGGAGAAATAGCCGATCTCCGTGAATTGAGAGAGATTGTAACTCGTAGCGTTACACCACAAGTATATTACCCTAAAAAATAAAAGTATATGGAAACACCCAAAACCGGTTATCAGGTTCAATCTTATGACGTTCCCGTCAAACGATATTGCCAAACCCTCGATTTACGCGATTCTCCGGAACTGATCGCTGAATATCGGAAAAGACATAGCCAGGCGGAAGCATGGCCCGAAATCCTAGCCGGAATCCGGGAAGTCGGTATTCTGGAAATGGAAATTTATATCTTGGGAACACGACTGTTCATGATTGTCGAAACTCCCCTTGATTTTGACTGGGACACAGCAATGGAACGCCTGAACACGCTTCCCCGCCAACAGGAGTGGGAAGAATATATGGCCATCTTCCAACAAGCCGCTCCCGGAATGAGTTCCGCAGAGAAATGGAAACCGATGGAGAGAATGTTCCATTTGTATAACACTTAAAAAATACCAGAAACAACCATGAAACACCCCAAACAGTCCATCCTCTCGAAAGATGGCATCAGTTATCTTATACCTTTTGTTCTCATTACCTCATGTTTTGCATTATGGGGATTTGCCAATGATATTACCAATCCGATGGTAAAGGCATTCTCCAAGATTTTCCGGATGAGTGCCACCGACGGAGCATTAGTACAGGTTGCCTTCTATGGAGGGTACTTTGCAATGGCTTTCCCGGCTGCCATATTCATCCGCAAATATTCCTACAAAGCCGGTGTTTTGTTAGGACTGGGAATGTATGCTTTCGGAGCATTTTTATTCTTCCCCGCCAAAATGACGGGAGAATATTATCCGTTTTTGATTGCCTATTTCATCCTGACCTGCGGATTGTCCTTCCTCGAGACAAGCTGTAACCCGTATATTCTTTCTATGGGAACGGAAGAAACAGCTACCCGGCGTTTGAACCTTGCACAGTCTTTCAATCCGATGGGGTCACTTCTCGGAATGTATGTAGCCATGCAATTCATTCAAGCGAAATTGCATCCGATGTGTACTGAAGACCGCGCATTGCTTAACGACAGTGAATTTCAGGCGATCAAAGAAAGCGACCTTAGTGTTCTGATTGCTCCTTATCTTATCATCGGACTGGTTATCGTAGCGATGTTGCTTCTGATACGATTCGTCAAGATGCCGAAAAACGGAGATCAGAATCATAGAATAGATTTCTTTCCTACACTGAAACGCATTTTTACCCAAACACGTTATCGTGAAGGGGTAATTGCTCAATTCTTCTATGTAGGCGCGCAAATTATGTGCTGGACATTTATCATTCAGTATGGAACCCGTTTATTCATGTCGCAAGGTATGGACGAGAAAAGTGCGGAAGTGTTATCACAGCAATATAATATTGTGGCAATGGTGATATTCTGTATCAGCCGTTTCATCTGTACATTCATTCTGCGCTATCTCAATGCAGGCAAATTATTGATGATTCTCGCTATCTTCGGAGGTGTTTTCACTCTAGGAACTATCTTCCTCCAGAATATCTTCGGACTTTACTGTCTAGTAGCAGTTTCCGCCTGTATGTCACTAATGTTCCCCACCATCTACGGTATTGCCTTGAAAGGCATGGGAGATGATGCTAAGTTTGGAGCTGCAGGCCTTATTATGGCTATCTTGGGAGGCTCTGTTCTTCCACCGCTACAGGCAAGTATCATTGACCTGAAACAAATAGCCTGGTTGCCGGCTGTCAATGTTTCATTCATTCTACCCTTCATCTGCTTCCTTGTAATCATCGGTTATGGTTACCGTACAGTGAAAAGAAACTGGTAAAAAACAAACTTAAAAATAGTGACGCTATCCCATCATGATACCGTCACCATCCCACCCATATAGTGACGGTATCCGCAGCGGATAGCGTCACTATTTTTATTTATCTTTTTTTCATAAACAATTCCCATTTTCTTCGCGTCTTAATTTTATTTGCCTACATTTGCCATTCGATTTCCAATAATTTGTTAACTCAATGACCACAAGCCAAGACAACATATTACTAGCAAAACAATTCGGAATGATATTCACAGAGTATTATTCGGTAGTAAAATATTTCGCTTTTATGTTGCTTAAATCCGAAGAAGACGCAGAAGATATTGCTCAAGACGTTTTCACGAAATTATGGACCCAGCCCGAAATATGGACAAAAGTACCCAATTTAAAACCCTATGTCTATACTCTTACCAAAAGCACGACCCTCAATTTTATCAAACACAAAAAGATAGAATTAGCCTATCAGGAGAAAGTGATAGAAAAAAGCCTTATTGAGGAACTTTCTCAAACAGAAGATCCTCTCAATGCCATATACTATAAAGAAGTTAAACTTATCATCCAATTAACCCTCGACCGTCTTCCCGAACAACGCAGAAAGATTTTTGAGATGAGCCGTTTCGAAAATATGAGCAATAACGAAATCGCTGAAAAGCTGAACATTTCAGTCCGAACAGTAGAGCATCATATCTATTTAACTCTACTTGAAATGAAAAAAATATCTTTTTTGTTTTTTTTCGCACTTTTCCTTAAGTAGTCTGTCTTAGTTAATTGAGGTATTAATGTAACAGATCTAATTAATATCTCAAAATGAAGAATTATTTTCAGAAAATACTAGCCTTATTTACCGGAAATGACTATCCGGGATCTACCCGACAGGAATTCTACAAATGGTTGGTAGACGAAGAACATGTTTCCGAAAAGGATGAAGCATTACAAACTCTGTGGGAAGAAGGATACAAATCAGGAACAGCTCCTAACTTGCATCAATCATACGAGCTATTAAGAAGAAATGCAGGCATTCCTTCCGTACGAGAAGAACGGAGAATCCGCCCGATCCATATCTGGCAAATAGCCGCTGCCGTATTCTTTATAGTAGCAGCTTCTTCCATCTATCTTTCTACCATAGGAAAAAAGGTGGAACCCAATTTATTGCAGCAATATATTCCGACAGCAGAGGTACATACTCTCACCTTGCCTGACGGAACCAAAGTACAACTGAACTCACAAAGCACCCTTTTATATCCACAGGAATTTACTGGTAAAGACCGTAGCGTATTTCTGATTGGTGAAGCCAATTTCAAAGTGAAACCGAACAAGAAGCATCCGTTTATCGTCAAGTCGAACGATTTTCAGGTAACAGCACTCGGAACGGAATTTAACGTAGCTGCATACCCCGAGAATCCGATCATAGCGGCAACCTTGATTTCAGGAAGTGTACTCGTTGAATATAATGATTTGAATTCTCAAATGATTCTGAAACCAAACGAGCAATTGGCCTATCATAAACACACCCGACAATACCATCTGGACACTCCCGATATGAATGACATCACAGCCTGGCAACGTGGCGAACTGGTATTCAGAGAAATGAATGTAAAAGAGATTATAACTATATTAGAACGTAAATATCCATATACCTTTGAGTATCGCCTGAAGAATCTGAAAGAAGATAAATACAGCTTCCGTTTTAAAGATAAAGCACCGCTGTCCGAAGTTATGGATGTAATAGTAAATGTAGTAGGTCAGATGGATTATAAAATACAAGGTGACTGCTGCTATTTAATCCCCAAATAGAAAAATATCCTGATAACAGGAAAAGAACAGATAACAATATTACTCATTTAGTTAACCTTATACGCCCATGCAAAAAAGTATCCGGAACAGAGGGCGAACTCTATCCCGGATATGAAATCAAATTTCTCAATATTAGAGTTCTACTCTATTAATCACCGTGAAATAATTTAGTTTATAACCTAATACTAAGAAAATGCTACAAATTTATGAATTTATAGTAGACCATACAGCAAAGGGAAGAAGTTTTTTACTTTTTTTCTGCTTGTTGCTCATTACAACAAGCTCCTTTGCGCAAACAGATGCCTCAATCACCATTCAAAAGAAAAATATATCTGTCATTGAAGCACTTAAAGAAGTAGAAAAACAATCCGGCCTATCTGTAGGTTACAACGACTCCCAATTAAAGAACAAGCCTGTATTAAATCTTGATCTTAGAGCTGTAACAGTAGAGAACGCCCTTACACAAATTCTCAAAGACAGTGGATTCACTTATGAGTTCAAAGGGAAATATATAATGATTGTTCCTGACAAAAAAACAGAAGTAAATCCAACTAAGAATGTGACTGGAAAAGTTGTTGATGAGAATAATGAACCTCTAATTGGAGTTAATATCAAAGTGGAAGGAAACTCCGAAGGAGCTATCACCGACATAGATGGCAATTTCACAATCATGGTCCGCCAAGGTAATATATTAAGCTTTACCTATGTGGGATATACATCCAAAACTGTGAGAATAACAGATAAAAACATCTATGCAGTAAAATTAGTAAGCGACACGAAACAACTCAATGAAGTAGTCGTGACTGCCCTCGGTATCAAGCGCGAGCAGAAAGCTTTGAGCTACAATGTGCAACAGGTGAAATCGGATCAACTGACAGAAATTAAAGACGCTAACTTCATCAACAGCCTGAATGGCAAAGTGGCAGGTGTCAATATCAACAGCAGTTCTTCCGGTGTAGGTGGAGCCAGCAAAGTGATAATGCGCGGTACGAAGTCTATTGAGCAATCCAGCAATGCCCTGTATGTGATTGACGGCATCCCGATGTTTAATTTCGGTGGCGGCGGCGGTACGGAAAACGGTTCCCAGGGAGTTACCGAAAGCATTGCCGACATCAACCCGGACGATATTGAAAGCATCTCGGTCTTGACAGGAGCGGCAGCCGCCGCACTATACGGAAGTAACGCTGCCAACGGAGCTATCGTCATTAACACGAAACGGGGTAAGGTAGGCAAAATGCAGGTTTCTGTATCCAGTAACACTGATTTTTCTAAACCATTTGTGATGCCGCGCTTTCAGAACCGTTATGGTACAGGCAGTAAAGGAAAATCGGACGGTTCTTCTACAAATTTGAGTTGGGGACCGTTACTGAACGATGCATCCCGCAGGGGGTACGAACCACGTGACTTTTTCGACACAGGAATGACTTATACCAATTCCGTCACCTTATCGACAGGTACAGAAAAGAACCAGACCTTCTTTTCCGCAGCCGCAGTAAACTCGGAGGGGATTGTACCGAATAACCGCTACAACCGTTTTAATTTTACTTTCCGTAATACTACTTCATTCCTGAATGATAAACTGAAACTAGACATCGGAGCGAGCTATATTATTCAGAATGATCGCAACATGACTAATCAAGGCGCTTACTCAAACCCGATAGTTCCTGTTTACCTGTTTCCGCGTGGAGACGATTTCAACTTGATAAAAGTATTCGAACGTTGGGACCCGGCCCGCAAGATCAAGACCATGTACTGGCCACAAGGCGAAGGAGACCTGCGTATGCAAAACCCTTATTGGATAGCATATCGTAATCTACGGACCAACAATAAGAAGCGTTACATGCTGTCCGCCTCGTTAAGCTACGACATCACGGACTGGCTGAACGTCTCGGGACGTGTCCGGGTAGATAACTCCAATACCAAATATGAGCAAAAGTTGTACGCCAGTTCGAATACTACTCTCACCGAAGGTAGTACCCAGGGATTCTACGCCATTGCCAAGCCGGATGAATCACAGGTGTACGCCGATGTACTAGCAAACATTAATAAACGCTTTGGGGACTACTCACTTGTAGTGAATGTCGGAGCGAGCATCGTGGATAATAAGTATGACGAACTTAGTTATCGCGGACCGATACGTGCCAATGGTATTCCTAATGTGTTTAATGTCTTCGATCTCGACAATACGCAAAAGAAAGCTCGTCAGGATGAATGGGAGGAACAAACTCAATCCATTTTCGCGAGTGCGGAACTGGGCTGGAAAAGTATGCTTTACCTTACTTTGACCGGACGTAATGACTGGGCATCACAACTGGCAAACTCATCTTCCACCTGTTTCTTTTATCCGTCAGTGGGACTTTCGGCGATCATCTCCGAAATGGTAAAACTACCTTCTGCAATCGATTACCTGAAAATACGCGGTTCATTCAGTTCCGTCGGTATGCCCTACCCACGTAACCTGACTTCACCTACCTTTGAGTACGATGAAACGACACAGACGTGGAAACCCAAAACGCATTATCCTATCGGCGACCTCAAGCCAGAGCGAACCAATTCATGGGAATTAGGACTGGACATGCGTCTCTTCAAGGACTTCAACCTTGGCGTGTCATGGTATCTGGCTAACACGTTCAACCAGACCTTCGACCCGAAAATTTCCGTATCTTCGGGATATACTACCATTTACTTGCAAACAGGTTATGTACGTAACCAAGGAGTCGAGCTCTCTCTTGGTTATGGACACACATGGAAAAAAGACTTCCGCTGGCAAACGAACTTTACGCTTAGCCACAATAAAAACAAAATTATCGAACTGGTAAAGGATTACATACACCCGGAAACAGGTGAGCCTATCAATAAAGGCCGGTTGGACGTAGGCGGACTTGGAAAGGCACGGTTCATCCTGAAAACGGGAGGGTCACTCGGTGACCTCTACACTCAAGCCGACCTAAAACGGGATGATAACGGAATGGTGGAAATTTCCCCTGCAGGCGCATTGATAACAGTCAATAATCAACCTGATATCAAGTTGGGAAGCGTCTTCCCCAAGTGTAATCTGGCATGGAGCAATCAATTCTCATGGAAAGGATTTAATGTCAGTGCTCTGTTGACCGCACGTATTGGCGGTATTGTTTATTCTGCCACAGCAGCAGCCATGGATCAATACGGTGTGTCCGAAAGCTCGGCGATTGCCCGGGACAACGGTGGCGTATTGATAAACGGACGTAACAGGGTGGATGCCCAGACATGGTTCACCGCCATTGGTTCCCAGCTGGGATTGCCACAATATTATACCTACAGCGCCACCAACGTACGCCTACAGGAAGCAGCTATAGGATATACCCTCCCCCGTAAATGGTTACATGATGTATGTGACATACAGGTGTCCGTTGTAGGACGCAACCTCTGTATGATATATAACAAAGCTCCCTTCGACCCTGAAGCGGTTGCCACAACCGGCAATTATTATCAAGGAATCGACTACTTTATGCTACCGAGTACACGCAATATCGGTTTTAACGTGAAAATAAACTTTTAACGGATAAAAAACAGCTATAATGAAACATACTACATCTATTATAAAGTTGTTCTCACTTGCACTATTTGTTCTTGTCGGAACTGCGTGTATAGACAACTTTGACAAAATAAACCAGAAGGACTATCAGGTGGACAAGGAAGAGTTGGGCCGTGAAGGATACAATGTTGGTGCCAGTCTCAAAGGATTACAGGGATTGGTTATTCCTACGGAGGAGCATCTTTACCAATTTGTCGAAGCACTTGCCGCCGGAGCTTTCTCCGGATATATCGGCTGTACTGTGGAGTGGACAGCCAAATTTGAGACATACAATCCGCCAACAGACTGGCAGGAAGCGCCTTTCTCTGATCTTATCACACGTACTTACCCGTTCTATCGTGACTTGCTCGACGAAACAGAAGATCCGGTCGCATTAGCATTAGGAAAACTACTGCGTGTTACCATCATGCACCGGGTGACAGACATGTATGGGCCTATTCCCTATTCCAAAATCATTTCTAAAACCGGTGAGGTTTCTCTGACCGTACCATACGATTCACAGGAAGAGGTATACAAGCAAATGTTTAAGGAGTTAGACGAAGTGAGTGATGTGCTTAAAGAGAATCTTAATTTAAGTACAGAAGCCTTCCGCAAATTTGATGATGTCTATCAGGGGGATCTCTCCAAATGGCTCAAATTCACAAATTCGCTCAAGTTACGTATGGCAATGCGTTTGACATACGTACCGGAGATGAAAGAGGAAGCCCGGCGAATAGCCGAAGAAGCCGTAACCGCTGGCGTCATTACCCAAAATGCAGACAACGCTTTCTTGAAAGTAGAGGAAAATCGTGCAGCAATGGTGTTCAACAACTGGAATGACCAGCGTGTGGGCGGTGATATCATCTCATATATGAACGGTTATAAAGACCCGAGACGGGAGAAAATGTTTACCACAGTAAAGGTTACTGACCAGGAAACATGGATGGAAGTGGATGGATATGCCGGAATACGCATCGGTATTGATGTGCGCACTAAAGATGAAATGATAGGAGCATACAGTAAGCCGATCATCACGAGCACCAGCCCCTATATGTGGATGAACGCTGCAGAGATCACTTTCTTACGTGCCGAGGGTGCTTTGTGGGGATGGAATATGGGAGGTGAAGCCAAAGATTTGTATAACCAAGCCATAGCTCTCTCTTTTGAACAATATGGAGTGACGGGTGCAGATACATATACCGCAAATACAACCGATATGCCACAGGCATATGACGACCCCCAATATGAATATACAGATTATGAAGGTCCGCGCAGTACTATCACCATAGCATGGGAAGAAGGGGATAATTATTTTGAGCGGAACCTTGAACGTATCATCACCCAAAAGTGGATTGCTAACTTCCCTTTGGGAGTGGAAGCATGGAGCGAATACCGGCGCACGGGATATCCGCATCTGTTACCCGTAATAAAGAACAAAAGCGGTGGTGCCATTGATACCGATCACATGATACGCCGGTTATGGTACCCTCCTATCGAGTACTCCGAAAATCTTTCTAATATTAAGCTAGCGACAGGCATGTTAGGAGGCCCTGACAACGGAGGCACACGGTTGTGGTGGGATAAGAAACCTTATGCCAATCCATGAGAAATGAATGAGTATGATTAATACGAATGAAAAATAAGAAAAAATGAAAGCAATAATATATAACATATTTACCTGCACTCTATTACTCTTAGCGTGCGTTCTGCCTACGGCATGTAGTGACTGGAACGAACCGGAGCCGGTGGATGTGAACATAAATAGTCCAAAAGATCAGAATCCGGAACTTTGGGCAAGCTACATGCAGGTATTGAATACCTACAAGCAAAGTAAGCATTATATAGCTTATACGCGATTTGACAATTCTCCGGAGAAACCTGTAAATGAAGGAAGCTACCTTCGTTCACTGCCCGACTCACTGGACATTGTTACCTTATGCAATCCCGGCAATATCAGCGATAATGACCGTGAAGACATTCTTCTATTGCGTGAAAAGAGTACCCGGGTAATCTATCTTGTAGATTATGCTGCACAGGCAGCTACCTTTACTGATGCCGCAGCTTTGGGAACTTGGCTTGATAAAGCAGTTGCCGCAGCCACAGAATTGAACCTGGATGGTTTTGCCTTTACAGGCGTCCGTCTATATAGCGGGACAGATGCTGAAATGGTAGCCCGTAAGGAGGCCGCACAGCTTATCGTCTCTAAGCTATCCGCTGCAACGGGTGGTGGCAAGTTATTAGTATTTGAAGGTAATCCCGACTTTATAGAGTCTACCGACCTTGAAAAGCTAAACTACATTGTGTTAAATACTGCTGACCTCACTAATGTGAGCGAACTAAATCTATTGATTGCCGGATTACCGGATAGCAATATACTACCTCGTGAGAAAGTTCTATTATCTGCCCGTATAGGCGACCAAATAGTAGACGAAAAGAATGAAAAACAAAGTGTAGTGCCTCTGATGACAGATTGTGTAGCTGCAATGGGGCCACTTGGAGGCCTTGCCATTCACAATATCGGCAGCGATTATTATAGTGCGAATATGAATTATGAAACCACTCGTACGGCTATTCAACAGATGAATCCGTCGAAATAAAAACGTACGATTATGAAAAAGAAATTTATCATATATATACTGTTCCCGCTCCTGATACTAGCGGTTGGAATGTCAGCTTGCACCGAAGATACTATTTTGGCGGATGCAGGTAAGTTGCCGGATGAAACGACAATGGGAAGTATTGGCAGTACGCTGCGTAGCAATTCGTCCTTCTCCGGGAAAGCAGTTATTGAACTGACGAATGACAGTGAGGATGAAATAGTTGTCGATGAAATATTCTATCAGTTAAGCCGTCCTGCGACAAGCGATGTGAAGGTAACGGTCAAATTGGAAAACGAGATGAGTATGGAGTTTGAAGCTGAAATAAAGGCAGATAATGCGAAGATTGAAGCGTTTAATGAAAGTATGGTTGCAGCACATTGGAGACAAAAACCCTTGTTAAAATCAGCAGTGTTCCCCAAAGGGAATGTAATCTCGGGAGAAGGCATCCTGACTATACCTGCCGGAAAAGAGAAGTCATCAAGTATCAAACTTACGCTTTCTACACATAATCTGCCTGCAGATTATGATGCTTACGAATTACTCTTTGCCATAGAGCAAACTAATGCGGACGGTGAAACAGAGAAGCAATATCTTAGATACAGAGTCAATGTACGCCAAAAGGCAGGTGAAATAATTTCTGAAGATGGCGTTAATATCGCAACATTGGATACCCGTTTCCTTTCTGTATTCTATCTCAACACCTCTACTTACCAACCTATACTTGCTGATATTTTTATATACGTGAGAACAAATACTGAAACCCGGGAAAAGGAAGCGTACAGTATGGGGAATATTGTCAACTTGCGTATTGCAACGGTAGGTTATGATAAAGAATCCGGTCGCGCCATACTAACATTGAATAATGATCTACGCTATGTATTAGAGAATACAGCCACTTACATCCGCCCTCTTCAAGATCACGAACGCAAAGTGTGTCTGTGCATCGAAGGCGGTGGTAAAGGCTTAGGCTTCTGTAATATGAATGATGCCCAGATAGCAGACTTTACCAAACAAGTAAAAGATGCAATAGAGTATTACCAGTTAGATGGTGTGAACCTTTGGGACGTAGGCAGTGGATATGATAAAGCGGGAATGCCTCCAGTAAATACCACCTCATATCCCAAACTTATCAAAAGTTTGCGTGACGCAATGCCTGGTAAAATGCTGACTTTAGTAGATAAGGACGAGCCTACTGCATCCTTCTATGATCCTGCTTTATGCGAAGGTATAGAAGTGGGAAAATACATTGATTACGCATGGCATGGTTATGTTTCAGAGGAAGAAGAAGTGCAAATTATAGAACCGTGGGAAACCGAACACCCTTACAGCGACTATACTCGTAAACCCATAGCAGGACTGACAGCTGAACGCTATGGAAGCGTAAATATGCCTCTGTATCCTAAGAGTGCAGAGGGAATATTAAATGCCTCAAAGAAAAAGGCGATAATGTGGAAAAAAGAAGAAAATCGAAAAAAGAACAATATTATCGTATTTGGCAGCGATATGATTAGTGATGAACAGAATCAATACGAATATCGCATGGAAAATGGATATCTATCTTTTATTGGAGCAATAGCAGAAGATGGTCTAGAGTGGGGTAAAAATCCACGCCCTCCATTCATGGAGAGAGAAGAAAATGGAGAATACAACTATGGTATATCCGAAACTGTAACAGATGAACATCGACAAAAATTTCATTTAGGATATCGCTATCTCGCCAAAGATTGGTAGAACTAGCGGTCGAGATCAATAAAAAGAAAAATATAAAAAGAGAATATTATGAAAACGAAACATATTCATCGAGACATTCCATTATTCGTCTCTTTTGCAGGTTCTGTCATAATCTTACTTCTGTTAGTAGCGGCATGTGACAACAAGGATTATAGTAAAGCGTCTCCTTTTGACAATGCCGTATATATAGATGTGGCAAAAGTGAAGGATGTAGCTAATTTCACATTTAATAATCTCAAACAGACAGGGCAGCAAGAGCTTTCTGCTGTGTTGGCATACCCTGCCGAACAAGATATTGATGTTAATTTTCAGGTAGATCCTTCGTTGATAGGTTATTATAACGCGCGTCTCGGCACTAATTATGCAATGCTGGACGCTAAATATTATAAGTTTTCTACACAGCATGTCGTCATCCCCAAAGGAGACGTAAACTCGGAAGTCGTAACGATCGGTTTCTCCGACCTCACGGATTTGGACATTGACACTAATTTCCTGCTACCTGTCACTATTCAGCAAGCGTCAGGAGGTATGGGATTATTGAAGGGATCAAAAACTATTTGTTACATAGTACGTCGTTCCAGCGCCATTACTACAGCAGTGAGCCTTTCAAACAACTACTTTGAAGTTCCCGGATTCGAAAAAGACAGCCCTACGGCTAATGTGGTAAATGGGCTAACACAACTAACCTTCGAAGCCATTATCCGGGTAAATAGATTCGATCCTAAAAATGAGATTTCAACTATAATGGGTATAGAGCAATACTGTTTGTTCCGTTTGGGCGATTCAGGATTCCCCAAACAGCAATTGCAGTTTGCCGCCAACGAGATTAAATTCCCAAAGGCAGACGAAGGAAAATTGTTGCAACCAAGCGAATGGTATCATGTAGCCGTGACTTATGACACCGAAGCAAAAACTGCCGCTATCTACGTGGATGGCAAACTGCAGAGTACTATTGAGGACTACGGAACTGGTGAGCCCATTAATTTGGGCAAGCAAACCCGAGGAAAGGACTTTATGTTTAAAATAGGACACTCCTATGGTGAGCCAGAGGATATGACTCGTCAATTAGATGGTGAAATCTGCGAAGTACGAATATGGAACGTGATACGCTCACAAGAAGAAATTTACAAAAATATGTATGATGTCGATCCTCAAACTACAGGTTTAAAAGCCTATTGGAAGTTTAATGAAGGCAAAGGGGATATAGCGAAAGACTATACAGAAAACGGTAATGATGCAAAAGCATATGCTAAAGCTATTTGGCCGGAAGGCATTGAAGTGACACAGAAAAATAAGGAATAATAACGACCTAAAATTTCAATCTAAAACGCTGCCACATTTTTACTCCTACTTTAAGTTACATAAAAGGGAATAGTAAAATGTGACAGCGTTAATAATTAACTCTCTACTATAGAATAATTTAAATTGCCCCTGATGAATTTGCCAAATATGCACAGATTCATTCACTGAAAATATAAAGTCAAAGAGTAGCCATTATCTAAAAAAAAGTCGTAGCTTTGCAATAACCTAAAAATTAAATTGATATGGAACAACAAGACAAATATATACGCTTTGACTGGGCTGTGAAAAGGCTTCTCCGCCAAAAGGCAAATTTCGGCGTACTGGAAGGTTTCTTGACTGTCCTTCTCGGTGAAAACGTGAAAATCATAGAGATATTGGAAAGTGAAAGCAACCAACAAACAATCGATGATAAATTCAACCGGGTAGATATTAAAGCCAGAAATAGTAAGGACGAAATCATTATTGTAGAGATCCAAAATACACGGGAGCTCTATTATCTGGAACGCATCTTGTACGGAGTGGCAAAAGCTATCACTGAACATATTTCTTTAGGAGAACGCTACTATGCGGTGAAAAAAATATACTCTATCAGTATTCTATACTTCGATATCGGTAAGGGAGAAGATTATTTGTATCATGGACAAAACCATTTTATCGGAGTACATACAGGAGACAGACTGGAAGTAACTACTAAAGAAAAAGACGCCATCGTCCATAAGATTCCGGCAGAAATCTTTCCGGAATATTTTCTAATTCGTGTGAATGAATTCGATAAAGTGGCCGTCACTCCATTGGAAGAATGGATTGAATACTTGAAAACTGGTTGCATTCGCCCCGATACAACAGCTCCCGGTCTGGAAGAAGCACGCCGGAAACTTATTTATTATAATATGTCCAAGGAAGAAAGACATGCCTACGACGAGCACCTTAGTGCCATCATGATACAAAATGATGTATTAGATGGAGCAAAACTGGAAGGACGTATGGAGGGGCGCATGGAGGGACGTATGGAAGGACGTATGGAGGGACGTATGGAAGGGCGTATGGAAGAACGGCTCGAAATTGCCAGCAATCTGAAATCACAGGGAGTAGACATAACAGCTATCCAAAAGGCTACCGGACTTTCATTGGAAGAAATTCAAAAGTTATAAATAACCAGACATTACACAATAATGCATATAATCTAGAGTCGCATAAGAAAATCATGCGACTCTTTTTTTATCCCCATTGAAGACATTACAATCCGATATTGATAATTCTTCAATCAGAAATAGAAATATCAAATGGAAAAACGGTACACCTCTTTCACTCTTTTGTCACCTCACAACAACACAATCCTAACAAACCATAATTATATGTCACCGTTTATCGCTATAAGAACACCAAACAATAACAAACGATTAGACAACATTCATAACATCATCCACTTGTTACAACTTATCATTATTTTTACTTCGCAGGAATAAATCGTACTTCCTTTCTACCCATATATGAGAAAATATAAAATGGTACTCATCGAGATATTTATTGATAGTACCGAATATGCCACACGCTCTCCCCCCACCTGTATTTTCATACAGTATATAAAACATTCAATAAACAAGAAATAGATCTATTATTGTCACTTGGAGGAAATTCACCATTTCCGAAAGAATGATTCAAACTGTTAGAATTCAGACTCTATATATAGACTTCACCTTCAACTATTCCCCCTCAAGATATAAATAATTACGAGTTTATATTTTGAGTTTATGAATGTACAACTATGAGATCATAGTTACAGTGAATTTCCTCTTTTATCCCCAACAAAGGAAATTGGTGTATCTCATCCAAGTGGCGCTATTAAAAACAAATTCATATGAAATATTCAATAACAACGTCGCCCCTCGTTCCTGTCATCATGGCTATAACTCTTATTTATCAATTAAACTTTATCCCACTGTTCATTGTAGGAGGATTTTCTATTTATTGTATTTACTTCTATATCATTCTTATACAAAAAGAAAAAAATCTTTCAAAAGGATATACACATAAAAGTATATCCAAATACACTCCCATACAAATCATAGCCAATCAGGAAGAAACAAAAATAGACTCTTTATTCTGTAAAAAGTCTCATAAAAGAAAGTCTGTTAAACCCACTGTACTACTTGCTGACAGCAATATCGATTTCAGATCTTACCTAGAAACGCGTTTATCTGATCATTTTATTGTAAAAAGCTTCGGAAACGGTCTGGAAGCCCTAACATACATAAAGGAAGAATATCCAGACATTGTAGTCTGTGACACCATGCTGCATGGTATGTACGGCAATGAGCTTTCATCAAGATTGAAAACGTCCTGTGAAACTTCAATCATTCCCATTATCCTCTACGGCTCATATCTGAATGGAAGACAACGCAATACCAGAGAAACTTCTTTGGCCGATGTCTTTATAAATACACCTTTTCATATAGAAGACTTAAAAATAGAGATGAACGTCCTGATTAAAAACAGCCGTTTTCTCCGAAAATCATTCCTGCAAAAAGTATTCGGAGAACAATTTCTAAAAATAGAAGAGGAGGAGGATACTTTGAGTGAAAAAAATTACATATTTATCAACCTTGTAAAGGATTTCATTCTAAAAAATATAGATCAGGAAAATTTGACTATAGATGAAGTCGCATCCGAATTGTGCATGAGCAGAACCACATTCTTTAATAAATGGAAATCGCTGACAGGAGAAGCACCTAAATATTTTATATACCGGATTCGTATGGAAAAAGCCCGTGAACTGTTGGAGAGTGGAAGATACTCTGTTAATGTGGTTCCGGAAATGATCGGATTGAGGAATCTGAAAAACTTCCGCCACAAATACAAAGAATATTTTGGAATAACGCCAAGCGAATCTATAATGAAAAAACAATAATATACAAAATCTGCTATTTGCTTAAAGGTCCCATCCATCGGGACCTCTGCACAGCATTCTTGCAAAAAAAATATTCTGTTTTTTATTTCCTTGTGCAGTATTTTACAATTACCGGCATTTACCCTATGTACGTACACCTTAATTTTGAAAATTAATAATCTAATTTTAAACAGTATGAAAACTTTAACTGAAATAAAAAAAGTTCGTTGTTTTAATCGCTTAGTTTTATTTGTAGTGGCATTGGGCCTGATAACCACTTTTACAGCATGTAGCAATGATGATGATTCAGACATTCCCGTATATTCTCTTAAAGATGTGGATGGAAATTATTCCGGTACCATGTTGACAGAGTCTGATCTGCCCGTTAACCCACAAACTAATTCCCCAAAAGAAGAACAGCCGGAAGGAGCCACCGTTACCGCTGAAGTAAAAGACAATCAGGTCATGATTAAAAAACTCCCGGTAGACGATCTCATCAAAAGTATCGTTGGTGAAGAAGCTGCCGGAATTATCATCGAAAATCTGGACGATATCAATTACAACATTCCTTATACCGCTGCCTTTAATGATGACAGTAAAGGCTCTATTCTACTTCAATTAAAACCTGAACCTTTGGAAATAAAATATACTATCCCGACTCAAGCACAAGCAGACGGGGAAGAAGCTCCTCAAATTACGATAAAAGTAACCATAGAAGCGGAAGAAAAGGGCCAATATACATATAAAGACCAAAAACTTACATTTGAAATCAAAGCAACCAAAGTGGAAGTAGAAGGACAGCCGTTTGAAGACTTCTCACCTACTACATTCAGTTTCGACATGGACAAGAAGTGACTAACCGTATAAACTTTCCCAAAGTATTTTCATTATGATGGGAATTATCTCCCAAAAGAGTATGCCGTCACATGATGCGCATGCTCTTTTTTTTTATACCTTTGTGAAATAACCAACTATATCAAAATGACTACAACTGAAAACATACGGAAAGAGTTACAAGCATTAGTAGATGCCAAATATAAGGAATTTCACTCTTCCCTCCTTCCAGGAGCGAACAATATTCTCGGTGTACGTATCCCCCAACTGCGAATCATGGCCAAAGAAATTATAAAAAAAGAGGACTGGCGTACGTTTGTTGAGTCAACCGATACGAACTATTATGAAGAAACAATGCTTCAGGGAATGATTATCGGACTGGTAAAAATGGAACTTGAAGAACGAATGAACTATGTAGCAATGTTCATTCCCCGTATAGATAATTGGGCTGTATGCGACATTTTCTGCAGTGAACTGAAAACTGCCGTAAAAAAAGGAAAAGAAACCGTATGGCAATTTATCCAACCTTATCTGAAATCCTCTAAAGAATTTGAAATACGCTTCGGGATTGTGATGCTTTTCCACTATGTGGATGACGAACATATCGATTCGTTACTGGAATATGCCGATTTATTCAATCATGATGCTTATTATGCACGTATGGGTATGGCATGGATGCTATCATTGTGTTTCATCAAATTTCCCCAAAAGACAATGGAATATCTGAAACATAGTACATTGGATAACTGGACTTACAACAAAGCACTGCAAAAAACAATCGAGTCTTTCCGGGTAAACAAGGATACCAAAGATATGCTTCGGAATATGAAAAGACGATAAAAACAAAACACGGTGAACATCCCGCCATTAGCATTCCGTTCACCGTGCTTCTTATTCTTTCTATAGATACCACTTCTATCTTCGCACCTATTTATTTTTTGTTTGTAATCCGGAGAAATACTAATTCCTCCTCACCTTTTTCCTTCTGCTTCTGCGCCTCTGTTGTTTCTGGCGGCTGTAACGCTGCCATCTTTTATAAATCATCCAGCCACTCATCAATGCAACAACGACAAAGATAAGAATAGTTATGCCAACCCCCAAATTATCGCCCTTAATACGCGACCAAATATCAAGAACTTCTTTTGTCTGATCGCCAAAGTCACGAATCATGGCACATCGTTCTACCACTTTGCGATCCGGGTATTGTATCTTATCAATTTGTATGCTGTCTGCACCCGGTCCGAAAAAGTAACTTAAATCGGCATAATAATGGAGGGTCGTGTCTGTTTTCTCTTCCAGTATTTCGGGCGTAGCTATGGAACTTACATATCCGCAGAAATCCATATTCCGCAAAGCAATGTCCGGACGGCACATAAAATTGATAAAATAACTGGCTGCTTCTGGATTTCTGGCGTATTTCGGGATTACCCAACCGTCATACCAGATATTGCTCCCTTCCTCGGGAACTTCATAATCCAAGTCCACTCCTACCGCATTTGCCTCTTCAATCGCCCAAATCGCATCACCGCTCCAAGTCATATTCAGCCAGGCTTTATTCTTCGTCATCATCTCCTTGCCGAAATCCGCCTCCCAACCGGCAATATTCGGTTTCAAGGCTTTCAGGTATTTTTCGGCCAGTTCCATCGCACGTGGAGAATAGTCGTTCATCAGCTCTTCCACTGTCACCGTTCCTTCTTTCAGTTCCTTCGCATGCGCATAGATGACAGCTGTTCCGTAAGCATCACGGTAACTATCCTTCATCAGGATTTTTCCGGCGTACTTTTTATTCCAAAGACAATCCCAGGACAACGCTACCGAATCGGGTACATAAGCCCGGTTATACAGAATTCCAGCCGTTCCCCACATATAACATACAGCATAGCGGCTCGCCTGCTCACCCGGTTGGCTCAATTTATTGATTTGTTCGCGGATAAACGGAGCTACATTATTCATGTAGTTGGGAGAATGTGCAAAATTCGTATCGATGGGCAGCAGCAAATGTTTCTTCAGCATACGCTCGATGATGTATTCCGAAGGACAGACCACATCAAAATCCTCATGCCCCTTTTCAATCTTCGTCAGCATGATCTCGTTGATGTCGAATGTCTGGTAAACGATACGGATATTCTCACCGGTCTGTTCTTTATAATATGCCTGGAAATCCTCGAGTACACCTTCGCCGATGTAATCTGCCCAGTTGTAGATTTTAAGAACCCGCTCACGAGGTTCACCGGAATTATAGCATCCGGTCAAGGTCAGTAAGAGCAGGATTACGGGAATTATTCTTTTCATATTATTTACGTAGTAGCACATTTGATGGTCTATTAATCTTTTTTCTTCGCTTTTCCTGCCCGATAATTGATGCCAACCAACAACGCCAGCACCACGACAAAAATGATAGCCGAAAGCGGACGAAGTTCAGGGGTCAGCCCTCCCTTGCGGGCATCGGCATAGATATAAGTAGAGAGTGTCTCCAGACCTTGATTACCGATGGTAAAGACAGTTACGGCAAAATCATCAATGGATAGGGTCAATGCAAGCATAAAACCACTAATCATTCCCGGACGAATCTCCGGAACAATAACTTTCCACAAAGCTTGCATGGGAGTCGCTCCCAAGTCAAGAGCGGCCTCATAAATATTCGGGTTCATCTGCTTCAAACGAGGCAGAACGCTCAAAACAACGTATGGCGTACAAAAAGTAATATGAGCAAGCACTACGGTTGTGTATCCTTGTGTGATTCCTAAAGAAACAAACAAAAGGAAAAGCGAAATACCCGTGATGATATCTCCGTTCAGAATAGGAATACTATTCACAAAACTAATCGCTTTACGCGAACGGGATTTCAGATTAAAGATGCCGATAGCAGCCACACTACCCAGCAAGGTAGATGCCGTTGCAGCCAGCAGAGCAATAGTAATCGTGTTAATCAATGCATTCATCAAAGAATGATGCGTGCCTGTAGTGAAAAGCGAAGTATAAAGTTTTGTGGAGAAACCAGTCCAGTTGCCCAGCACTTTCGCTTCGGTGAAAGAATAGATAACGATAATCACGATAGGAGAATAAAGCAACAACAGCAATATCCACAAGTAAGCCTGCGCAAATATTTTCTTTACCATAGCCCGCCTCCTTCGTTTGAATTGTCCTTATCGTCTGTGCTAAACAAAGAAGTAGCAGCAATCAGCAGCAACATAATAAGCGAAAGTGCCGCTCCATAGTTCCACATGCTGTTATTGATATTTTCCTGAATCGTCGTACCAAAGAGTTTGATGTTATTCATCGTCAGCAACTCGGCAATGGCAAATGTAGATATAGTCGGCATGAACACCATCATAATTCCACTCATCACACCCGGCATAGAAAGCGGAAGGACTGCTTTCAGAAAGACTTGCAGCGGATTGGCTCCCAAATCTTGTGCGGCTTCAATATAACTATGATCCATCTTCTGCAACGTGTTGTAAATAGGATAAATCATAAAGGGGATAAAGTTGTATACCATACCGAATATCAATGCTCCCTCGCCCAACGGTACACTAAAAAAGTCGAACAAGGCAACCGTAGCAAGGGTACGCACAAGAATATTTACCCACATCGGCAGGATAAACAGTACGACCATCGTCTTGGAACGGTTCAGCTTACTGTTACTCAATATCCATGCTGCAGGATAACCCAGCAAAATACAAACAAGGGTGGTAATGATGGCAATACCGATAGAATATACAAAGGTATTGATTGCTTCGGGATGTTCGAAGAACTTCTGAAAATTGGCGAGTGTCAAATGGCCGCTATCATCGGTAAAGGCATATACGACAATTAAGAACAACGGTATAATCACAAAGATCGCCGAAAAAATAATGTAAGGGAGAGTCCAACTCTTACGTGATGACAAAAAGACTATAAACTTCTTATTCACTTCCTTTCCTGTTAATCGGTTATTTTAATTATACGAATGGCATCTGGAGGGATGGTAATACCTACACGGTCTCCGTCATCCCATACATCGTTCGTATCTACAAATACATTCTCGTCCCAGTCTGACAATACGGTCAGATGATAATGGTCGCCCTTGTAAAGGATGAATTTCACCTCACCTGTCAGCGTTCCGTCTTCTTCATTATCCTGAAGAATCACTTTTTCAAAGTCTACCTCCACTTTGACATTCGTATCGGCAGCTATATCTTCCACCGGAGTACATTCAAAGTTACAGCCCAGGAATTCCACATGAGTGGCATCCAGCAATTTTCCTTCAAACGTATTGCAGATACGCTCTTTCTTCATGATGTGAATATCAAACGGCTTCACCAGCAGTCCGACTTCCGCTCCTACTTCAAAATGATGGTAATCCTGCACCAGAAATTCATATCCGCCGCACATCACCGTCATTTCATAATGCACACCTTTGAAAATAGAAGTCTCTACCACGCCTACCAACTGCGCCATATCCGAAACGGGGAAAATATAAAGATCTTCCGGACGGATGACTACGTCTACCGGAACATTTTCACCAAATCCTTCATCTACACATTCAAACTCCGTACCGCAGAAGCGTACCAGCTTATCATGAATCATGGTACCATTGAGGATATTGCTTTCTCCGATAAAGTCGGCAACAAAAGCGTTGATGGGTTCATTATAAATATCAATCGGTGTACCGATCTGCTGAATTTTTCCTTCACTCATCACAACAATCGTATCGCTCAACGTCAATGCCTCTTCCTGATCGTGAGTGACGTAAACAAATGTTATACCCAAAGATTTATGCATTTCTTTGAGCTCCATTTGCATATCCTTACGCATTTTCAGATCGAGCGCTGCCAGCGGTTCATCCAACAACAACACTTCCGGCTCATTCACGATGGCGCGGGCAATAGCTACACGTTGTTGCTGACCACCGGAAAGAGAATCCACATCGCGGTATTCATAATCTGTCATACCTACCATCTTTAAAGCAGCTTTCACTTTCTTCTCAATGGTTTGTTTCGGTGTCTTTTTCAGTTTCAGGCCGAAAGCAATGTTATCATATACATTCAAGTGCGGGAATAAGGCATATTTCTGAAATACCGTATTCACGGGACGCTTGTGGGGAGGGGTTTGTGTTATTTCCATCCCCGAAATTCGGATCTCGCCTTCCGAAGCCGTCTGAAAACCGGCAATGAGACGCAACAACGTGGTTTTACCGCAACCGGAAGGACCAAGTATAGTGACAAACTCGCCCTTTTTCACGTTTAGAGTCACATCATCCAATGCTGTTTTATCGCCAAAATACTTCGATACATGGCTCACCTCAATGATGGATTTATCTTCTTGCATATTCATACTAAAGTTTGGGCTGCAAAGGTACACATTTCTGCGGTTTCCACCTACGTGTTAATCTAATATAACAGTGTTTTTCGATGCCCGACAGAAAAAAAATCTATCTTTGCATAAATATTTATTCACTAATTTTACAAAAGCATGAAAAAGTTAACTTATTTAGTTATTGCAACGGCAGCGTTAGGCATGGTAGCTTGTACGGGCGGAAACAAAGCCGGATACGTTGTCACAGGTACGGTAGAAGGTGCAAGCGATGGTGACACCGTTTATCTTCAGGAAGCTACTGGTAGAAATCTGACCAAACTAGATACAGCCGTTATCACCAAAGGTACTTTTACCTTTGAAGGTACACAAGATTCTGTGGTTAGCCGCTATGTCACTTGCGAAGTGAACGGAGAGCCATTAATGATTGATTTCTTCCTCGAAAACGGAAAAATCAACGTTTCCCTGACCAAGGATAACGACGCTGTGACCGGTACTCCTAACAATGATGCATACCAGGAAATCAGAGCTCAAATCAATGACATCAGCAAGAAAATGAATACCATTTATGAAGCAATGGGCGACACTTCTTTAAGTGATGAGCAGAAAGAAGCCAAACAGAAAGAGGGTGCCCAGCTGGAAGAACAGTATGACAAAGCAATCAAAGAAGGTGTTAAAAAGAACATCACCAATCCGGTTGGGGTATTCTTGTTTAAACAAACGTTCTACAATAACTCTACTGACGAAAATGAAGCTTTGTTGCAACAAATTCCTGCGAATTTCCAGAATGACGAAACAATCGTAAGAATCAAAGAGATGACCGACAAGCAGAAAAAGACTGCCGTAGGTACTCAATTTGTTGATTTCGAAATGCAGACTCCGGAAGGAAAGGCTGTGAAGTTGTCTGATTACGTTGGTAAAGGTAAAGTGGTATTGGTTGACTTCTGGGCTAGCTGGTGCGGTCCTTGCCGTCGCGAAATGCCTAATCTGGTAGAAACTTACGCAAAGTATAAAGGTAAGAACTTCGAAATTGTAGGCGTATCTCTCGATCAGGATGGAGCTGCATGGAAAGAAGCAATCAAGAAGATGAATATGACTTGGCCACAAATGTCCGACCTGAAATTCTGGCAAAGTGAAGGTGCACAGCTTTATGCAGTAAACAGTATTCCTCACACTGTATTAATCGATGGCAGTGGTAAAATTATCGCTCGCGGTTTGCATGGAGAAGAACTTCAGGCTAAAATTGCAGAAGCTGTAAAATAACAGATCGAAAAAGAAGGTTTTTCAAAGGCTTTAAAGTTCAAACAAGGGGCTGTTCGAAAAGCCTTGATCCTATAAAATCACGCTTACTACGACATGTTGCAGTAAGCGTGATTTTTCTTTTCAGATGGTTTCTTGCTTATTAAAAACTTCACAAGTCAACAACCAAACAGATAAAATTCAGCCCCTGTAATTCTCGAAAGAACACAGGGGCTGAATCTATATATGAAAGTAAGGGAGAAGGACTCCCCTACTTCTATTTCAAACAAATTAGATAAACCAACGTACGTAGCAGAAGTCTTGACGGTGTGGAAGCTCCGGATTCTTCGGGAACATACGGTAAGACACCTTGAAGCTACCTGCATTTGACAAGCTGTGTTTAACTTGGAATGTATACAAGTTACCTTCTTTCTTGATAACACTAAACGGTTCTACAGAGTAAACATGTTGTTTGCCGTCTGCAGTTGTGTAAGTAGTAACCAATTCAAGTCCCACTGCATCATTCAAGCCTTTTTCATCGATCACGTAAGTAATAGTATATTCTTTTCCGCTTTCGATGTCACCGTTCTTCAGGTCTTCTACCTTATCGCAAGATACGATTTCAATAGCATCCCATTTAGCAACCACTTCTTCTTTCCAAGCTGCGATTTCTTTTGCTTTTGCATTATCATTAGCAGCCAAAGTCTGGAAGCGTTTCGCCAGTTTGCAATAGAATTTGCTATAGTAATCATCCAACTGACGCTTCATTGTATAATGAGGAGCGATCTGTGCGATAGAATTCTTCACCACTTTGATCCAGCCTTCAGAATATCCTTTCTTATTACGTGCATAATACAACGGCAAGATTTCAGTTTCAAGAATACTGTAAATAGTAGCAGCATCCAACTGATCCTGATGTTCCTGGTTCTGATAAGTACGTTTTTCTGTCAATGCCCAACCTGCACCTTCACGGTAACCTTCCAGCCACCATCCGTCTAATACAGAGAAGTTAACAACACCGTTCATCAAAGCCTTTTCGCCCGATGTACCGGATGCTTCCAACGGACGAGTCGGAGTATTCAACCAGATATCAACGCCTGAAACCAGACGACGAGCCAATTGCATATCATAATTTTCAAGGAAGATAATCTTACCCAGGAATTCCGGACGGCGAGAGATCTCGATAATACGCTTAATCAAACCCTGACCTGCACCATCGTGCGGGTGAGCTTTACCTGTAAACAGGAATTGTACCGGGTAATCAGGATTATTCACAATCTTAGAAAGACGATCCAAATCGGTGAACAACAAGTGTGCACGTTTGTAAGTAGCAAAACGACGACCGAAACCAATCAGTAATGCATTCGGATTGATCTTATCCATCAATGAAACGATACGGGAAGGGTCTCCCTGGTTCTTCAACCATGTATCGCGGAATGACTTACGGATATAGTCAACCAACTTATTCTTCATAGTCATACGAGTCTTCCAAATCTCTTCATCGGGCACATTGTAGATAGCTTCCCAAATCTTAGGATTAGACTGATCGAACCAGAAGTTTTCGTTGAAATATTTAAAGTATAATTCTTTCCATTCTGTTGCACTCCAAGTTGGGAAGTGAACACCATTCGTTACATATCCTACGTGGCTTTCTTCCGGGAAATAACCTTTCCAGATAGAAGAGAACATTTCTTGAGAAACTTTTCCGTGCAGCCAGCTTACACCGTTCACTTCCTGTGAAGTGTTACAAGCAAAAACAGACATACAGAAACGTTCGCCCTTGTCACCCGGATTGTTACGTCCGAGATCCATCAAGTCATCCCAAGTGATACCCATTCTGGAAGGATAACCACCCATATATTTGCCGAACAGGCCTTCATCAAAATAGTCGTGACCTGCAGGAACCGGAGTATGAACAGTGTAAAGAGAAGAAGCACGAACCAACTCGATAGCTTGATCGAAAGTCAATCCTGTAGCTACATAGTCGCAGATACGCTGAACATTGATTAATGCAGCATGTCCTTCATTACAGTGATAAACATCTTTCTTGATGCCCAGTGCTTTCAAAGTCAGGATACCACCGATACCCAACAAGATTTCTTGTTTCAAACGGTTTTCCCAGTCGCCACCATAAAGCTGGTGAGTGATAGGACGGTCGAATTCACTGTTCATTTCATTATCCGTATCAAGCAGATACAAAGAAATACGTCCAACGTTTACACGCCATACGTTTGCATGAACAAAATAATCAAGATAAGGAACGTCAACTATCAACGGCTGACCATTGGCATCCATTACGCGTTCAATAGGAAGTTGACCGAAGTTCTGTGCCTCGTAGTTGGCAATCTGCTGTCCATCCATAGACAACGTTTGAGTAAAGTAGCCGTAACGATACAAGAAACCTACCGCACACAAATCAACATTGCTGTCGGAAGCCTCTTTCAGATAGTCACCAGCCAATACGCCCAGACCACCGGAATATATTTTCAGGACGCTGCTCAAGCCATATTCCATGCTGAAATAAGCTATAGATGGGCGTTGCTCATCCGGCTTCACATCCATGTAATCTCTGAATTTCGTATAAACTTCATTCATTCTTCTTAGAATCACCTTGTCTTTTGCCAGCGCTTCCAGCTTCTCATAGCTCATACGTTCCAACAACAGTACTGGATTCTGTCCACATTCTTTCCAAAGTTCCGGATCTAGATCTCTAAACAGTTCAGTCGCTTCAAAATTCCATGCCCACCAAATGTTGCGTGCGATTTCAGACAACTTCTCCAACTCTTCCGGTATACGTGATTTTACAGTAACCTCTTTCCAGTTGGGAGTATTCACATTACTAACTTTGATTTTCATAATGTTTACGTTTACTTATTGATAAATAATTCTTTCTTAACTCAACTGACGCTTCATAGCATTGCGCAAGGCAATGTCATAAGCCTCATAGTAATATTGTATAAAGTGCTTCCATAAAGCCTGTTCTGCCACTTCGGCAGCACGCTTACGGATTTCCTTCACTTCTTTCTCCGTCTTATCCGCAAATAACGTAATCGTATCTTTAATACCATCCGCTACTTCCGAATAATTATAGTCCGAACGATGCAGCACTTCTACTCCATCATTAATGCCATGCTGGTTCTTCAGGCTGTTTACCCAAAGTCCGAATCCTGCCAGATCAGTAGTGATTGTCGGCACATGGAATGCTACACTTTCCAACGGAGTATATCCCCACGGTTCGTAATAAGAAGCATAGACACTCAAATCCTGTCCCAACAATATATCATAATATTCTTTATTCATGATGCCATCACGACCATTCAGATAACAAGGTACAAAAATCACTTTTACCTTATCTTCCGGACGATTGCCCATTCCCAGATATTTCAACATATCCAACACCTGGTCATGAGTCATATTATGCAGCCAATGAGTGATAAATGGTACTTCGAGCGGAGTGTCGAACTTCTCCTTGCTCTTCAAACGTCCCTGCAAATCCTCACGGGGGTCTCCTACCCAACCGGGTACATTGATGAATGCCAAAACATTCTTATGCAAATTCTTATCCCTGTTCAAGCGGTTTAATGATTCCAAAAATACATCAATACCTTTATTCTTAAACTCATATCGTCCACTGGTTCCGACAATTAACGTATCGTCACCCAGATTTGTTCCCAATAATTTATTCGCTACATTGAGCATCAAGGCACGCGCACGTTTACGTTTTCCGGTAAATGTGCTTCCTTTCGGTACAAAATCATCTTCAAAACCGTTCATCAGAACAACATCTGCCGGTTTATCCAGTAATTCCTTGCATTCATTATTGGTTATTTCACTCACCGTAGTAAAACAGTCTACATAATGTGCAGTCTGTTTCTCAATCGAGTGTTTCGATTGCATGTTCAGTTCCTGCGCCATCTGGTCGCCATTATAAGCAAACAGATAGTCATACAACGGCTTATTATTGCCGGCAATGGAACGACCGATAGACGTAGCATGGGTCGTAAAAATAGTAGCAACCTCCGGCACAGCTTCCTGTACATAAAGTGCTCCCATTCCAGTCATCCATTCATGTGCCTGATATACCACCTTATCCGTTTCCGTCAGGTTGTAGCGATAGAAACTCTCCACCACTCTTCCTGCGGCATAGGAAAACATAGAAGCCTCGTCGTAATCGCCATAGGCGTGCAACGAATCTACTTGATAACGATTCCACATTTCTGTGTATATATCGTCTTTCTTTTCAAAAAAAGGTTGGAAATCAACAAGAATGACTATGGGTTCACCGGGGATATTCCATCGTCCTATACGGACAGAAAGTTCGTCTTTCTCAAGTGCATGCTTTTTCCAGGCAGCACATAGGTTATCCGACTCGATGAATAGAGGGTTTTCTTTTCCTTGCCATACATCAGGACCTATGAAGAAAATTCTGTCGCGGAACTTTTCCTGCAATGTATTTGCCCGTGTCGACAAGACGGTGTATATTCCTCCCACTTTATTACATACTTCCCAGCTGGACTCGAAGATATAATCGGGGGTTAATAAATCTTTTACCATATAATATATTAAAACTCTTTTTAGTATGCGAGTGCAAAAGTACACATTATTCTTTGAAAAATAATACTTTATGCGAAAAATATGAGTTAAGAAGAGGAAAGAAACGTTGCCCTATAATGAAAAAAGAATATCCCCTTGCACATGCAAAGCTGCATGTACAAGGGGATTGAAACTCCTTTATAGGAAATATTCTTGCTAAAAATTATGCAACGAGTGCACTACCGATCAAGAAGGTTGCAGCCAAAGCAACGATTGCATAAAGCTCGGGGAATACGGCAAGAATCAACGTATTACTAAATACATTGTGTCCCTGTCCGATAGCTGCAATACCGTTTGCACAAACTTGTCCCTGACGGATAGCGGAGAATAAGGCAACCAATCCTAAAGCAATACCTGCACCAAGAACTGCTGATGCCTGGATAGCTGTAATTTCAGGAGTCAAAATGCCGAAGATAGTCTGAAACATGAAATAACCGGCAAAACCATAAAGCCCCTGTGTACCCGGAAGGGCTGTCAATACCAGGAAGTTACCGAATGCACTATCATTCTTCTTCAATGCTCCGATAGCAGCATTACCTGCAATAGTTACTCCGTAAGCACTACCGATGCCCGACAAACCAACCATAATCGCGATGCCAATGTAGGCGATAAACAAATTCATTTCCATAATCTTATTCTATTTTTTATTGTTTAATTCTTAAAATATTAATTCTCAATTTCTAATTCTTAATCTTCAAATTTTCAATTTCTGAACGGTTTGTACTCTTTACCGCCTCCTTCATATCCGGAGTTCTTGAAGAACTCAACGAACGTCAGACGCATTGGGTGAACCATTGCACCCAGCACATTCATGAAAATATTGATTGCATGACCGATCACGAAAATCAGCACCATTACAATCGGGCCTGCTATTACATTATCCGGACTCATACCTACTGCCAGACTGTTGAACACTCCCGCCAGAATACCTCCGGAAAGTCCGAGAGCAAACAGACGAACGTAGGACAAAACATCTCCAAGCAAACCAGTAACCATGTTGTATGAATCCCACAATCCCAATCCGATATTCAGGAATATGTTCTTTCCCGGACTGTTATAAAGGAAAATCATAGCAGCTGAAACACCCAGGATTATCAAGTGCACCGTGCTTCCCATCGGCATTACGTCCGGTAACAAAGCTGAAACTGCCATTGAAACCAGCAGGATGATCCATCCGATAGTTGCCACTGCATATTTGAAACCAAACTGAATCGTCTGATTCACAGCTTTCAGTACCATACCGAATAAAATCTGGATAGCTCCCAATATCAACGATAATTGGAACATATCATTATTATCCATCATGACAGCATGTTTCAAGCGTTGCACAATCGGCCAATCCAAATTGTAGATGTTCGCTCCGAAGAACGTACCAGTCAGCAAACCGCAGAAGAACGTTGATACCGCCAATACCTGTATCAATGAGATGATTGACTTCATTGACGGGGTTACTTTCTTCGCCATCAACCGATAGGCCGTAGCTCCCAGGAACAGGAACAAACCATATCCGGAATCTCCCAGACAAAGTCCGAAAAAGACCATAAAGAATGGGGCAAAGAACGGTGTCAAGTCCAACTCATTATACTTCGGAAGCATATACAGCTTACAGATCGGTTCGAACCAAGCAAAGAATCCCTTATTATTCAATCGAATAGGAACATTATCGCCCGGCATCGGATCGGTAATCTCATAATATACATGTGCGTCATTCAGATAAGCCTCTATCTCCACTTGACTGAATGCAGGCGCCCATCCTTCAATCAACATCAGTTTGTCACCGGCAGTCTGCTCGGAACTTAACACAACTTTAGAGAATTCAATCTGACTTTGCAACTCTTTCAGAGCAGCCTTCAAGGAAGGAATATCCGTTTCGGAAAGTGCAACCAGTCTTTTTTCATTCTCTTCAACGGCCTGTTCTGTTGTATTGTAAAGCGTTTCAAGATGTGCCAAAGAGTATGCAGGTAATTTAGCCTGCTCTACATCCAAGTCCACTTCCTCTCCGCCTTTCGTTACAGTCACGAAGAATACTTTAGAAGAAATGCGGTTCACAATCATTGCATTGTATTCCGTTTCCCACTCTTCTTTGTAATTTCCTTCCGAACAGCTATAGAAACCGATTACATAACCGGCATCTTTCAGCTTCTGAACATTTGCCGGTTCAAAGTTGCCCCAGGCTTCCAGAGCTTCTTTTTCTTTGGCATAGCTTTGCAACTGCTGCGACAACTTTCCATGCTCTGTCTGTAAAGCATCCACTTCGTCCAGCACTTGCATTCCACGGGCAGCCGTTCCTCCTTCCGTAGCAATCACGGCATTCTTTTCATGCTTCTGGTTCTGAAGCAACTTCAAGGTAGCCGCCAAACGGTTGGAAAGACGAATATTATCCTGCAACTCCGTGTTATCGGCAGCCCCCTGTTGTTTCTCCACAATGTGGACTACACCAAGCTCCCGCAGACTGTTCAGGAATTCTTCATATTCTTTGTGATACACCAGAAAGGTGAGTTTCTTCATTTTTGTAATCATGCCTCTACCTCCTTCCTTTTTTCTTGATGGGACTTCATGATCTTTTGCGAAGATTTCGACAAGTTTTCTTCATCTTCCATGAATCGTTTGATCTTTCGCAATGCATCCTGATAACCCGGTATCTGCACCTTCTCAAAAAGGTTCACCTTTTGAGTGGTCTTTTTCCTTGCATGTTCTAACAAGTTCAGCTTGGCGAGCATAAATTCACGTTCAATTGCCGTATGAGCCAGCTCTTCCAATAGATGGATACCGTCGGCATACCATTTGGGAGCATTAAACATACTGTACGAACGTATCTCGAATTCTACATTTTCGAGCAACGGTACGCGTACACCTGCAATCTTTTTCACGCCAAGATGAACATCATTCACCTTTATTAATGAAGCGTCAAACTCATTCCAAAGGGCGAACATGGCTTCATAGGCTTGAATTTGTTGTTCGAGCCTATCCTCCAGATCGGCAGCTTCCGTTTTACAGCGTTTCACTTCCATGCGGAGGGCGCTTTCCTTATTCTTAATGATAGGAAGCGTACGCACCCGCACTTTCAGTTGCTTTTCGAGCTGCTGAAGAGAGGTTTTGTTATATTGAAACTTTATAGCCATCTCGTTGATTTACTAATTTAACGATTTACAATCACACGATTGAATTTACTTCTTATAAACATTGATAATCCACAAACTTCAACCGTAAACGGCAAATCGCCTAATTGTCTAATTATTTTGTTTCGGCCAGTATTGATCCACTAAGTCTTTCTTGATATTCACTTCTTCCGGACGGAAGTATTTACCGAACAAGCCCCAGGCAACGTCCAGCATTTCAGTCGTATCAAGGTTGACATCAATAGCCAATAACTGATTGGAATAGTCCTTCGCAAAAGCCAACGTACGTTCGTCGTAGTTTGTCAGGTCGAAACCGTTTTCCATCTTCGTCTTAGCGTTAGCGGCATCGGCATAAAGACGTACGGCAGCATTCATCACCTGCGGATGGTCTTTACGCGTCTTCTTACCGGTTACCAGCTGTTTCAAACGAGACAATGAACGGAACGGGTCAACAATAACCTTACCAATATCACTATCACGACGCAGGAACAACTGACCTTCTGTGATGTAACCCGTATTATCAGGCACAGCGTGAGTAATATCTCCACCGGACAAAGTAGTCACCGCAATAATGGTGATTGAACCGCCAGAAGGGAACTGCACCGCCTTTTCGTAAATCTTTGCCAAGTCCGAGTAAAGTGATCCCGGCATAGAATCTTTAGACGGAATCTGGTCCATACGGTTGGACACGATTGCCAACGCATCGGCGTAGCTCGTCATATCCGTCAACAGTACCAACACCTTCTCATCATTATTTACTGCAAAATATTCAGCAGCAGTCAGTGCCATATCCGGAATCAGCAAACGTTCTACCGGCGGGTTTTCGGTCGTATTCATGAAACTCACGATACGGTCGAGCGCACCGGCATTAGAGAACACATTCTTAAAATACAGGTAGTCATCATTCGTCATACCCATACCGCCGAGGATAATCTTATCCGTTTCAGCACGTAAGGCCACGTTTGCCATTACCTGGTTGAACGGTTGGTCCGGGTCGGCAAAGAACGGAATCTTCTGACCGGATACCAATGTATTGTTCAAGTCGATACCGGCAATACCCGTTGCAATCAGTTCCGACGGTTGTTTACGCCGAACCGGATTCACAGACGGACCACCAATTTCCACTTCCTGTCCTTCAATGTCCGGACCTCCATCAATCGGGTCACCGAAAGCATTGAAGAAACGTCCGGCCAGCTGCTCACTCACTTTCAATGTAGGCGATTTGCCGAGAAATACTACTTCGGCATTGGTCGGAATACCTTCCGTACCTTCAAATACCTGCAAAGTGACATCGTCACCGGCAATCTTTACCACCTGTGCCAGTTTACCGTCCACGGTGGCAAGCTCATCATACCCTACTCCTGTCGCTTTCAACGAACAAGTAGCCTTGGTAATCTGAGTAATCTTGGTATATATCTTTTGAAAAGCTTTTGTTGCCATCTTACTTATTTACGATTTAACAATTTACGATTTACGATTGAAGTTTCCTCTCTTCAATCAATTCCTTCAGTTGTTTCTGGAATCCTTCATACTGTTCTGATTTGAACTTCGAATAGTTCATCTGCTTACAGATATTAATCATCTTCTTGAAGTAGTCCATTACTTCGTTGAAGTTATCAAATTCAAATTCCGTATGACAGATGTCGATTATCATATTCAGAATGTCTTCCTGACGTTCCATCGGAGTTACCGCGTCAATTTCGTCAAAAGCATCCTGTTGCAGGATTACAAAGTCAATCAATTCAGATTTCCAGAAGATCACGTGATATTCTACCGGCACACCATCGTCACCGAGGATATTGATCTGTTCGGCAATTTCCTTACCACGCTGTAAACGGGTCTTAAGTTCATTTACCTTTCCGATCCATTCATCATTGATATGACCTTTGATATACTCTTCAAATTCCGGATATTCGATATATTTTGAATAAGAATCAATCGGATTCACTGCCGGATAACGTTTTTTATCGGCACGGTCCTGTTCCAATGCATAGAAACAACGGGCTACCTTCTTCGTATTTTCAGTTACCGGCTCCTTCAAGTTACCACCGGCAGGAGATACCGTACCGATAAATGTAATAGAACCCGTTTCGTCATTGCTCAGTTTTACATATCCCGCACGACCGTAGAAGTTAGAGATAATAGCCGAAATATCCATCGGGAAAGCATCTGGTCCAGGCAACTCTTCCATACGGTTGGACATCTCACGCAGAGCCTGTGCCCAGCGGGAAGTAGAGTCGGCCATCAACAAGACTTTCAATCCCATTGAACGGTAATATTCCGCCAGTGTCATCGCTGTATATACAGATGCTTCACGCGCAGCTACCGGCATGTTAGAAGTATTGGCAATAATAATAGTACGCTCCATCAACTTACGTCCTGTGTGCGGGTCTACCAGTTCGGGGAACTCGGTAAAGATTTCCACCACCTCATTCGCACGTTCACCGCAAGCTGCAATGATAACGATATCCGCTTCCGCCTGCTTAGAAATAGCATGCTGAAGCACCGTTTTACCTGTACCGAACGGACCGGGAATAAATCCCGTACCACCTTCCACAATCGGATTCAGCGTATCAATCACACGTACACCAGTCTCCAATAATTTGAAAGGACGCGGTTTCTCCTTATAATTCGTCATCGCACGTTTCACGGGCCATCTCTGAATCATAGTCACAGGAATATCATTTCCTTCTTCGTCTGTCAGGATGGCAATTGTATCTTCTATCTTATAATCACCTTCCGGCATGATTGTTTTTACGGTAGCCGTTCCTTTCATAGTGAACGGGGCCATAATTTTCAGCGGCTGGAAGTTTTCATCCACCTGTCCCAACCATGCAGAAGCCTGCACTTTGTCACCTACATTCGCTAAGGGTACGAAGTGCCATACACGTTCTTTATCCAACGGATATGTATATTGTCCTCTTTTCAAGAAAACTCCATCCATCTTGTCGAGGTCATTTTGCAGACCATCATAGTTTTTCGATAGCATACCCGGGCCTAATGTCACCTCAAGCATGTGTCCTGTAAATTCGGCTTCGGCGCCCACTTTCAGTCCACGTGTGCTTTCAAACACCTGGACATATACATGTGAACCTACAACCTTAATCACCTCCGCCATCAACTTATCACCACCGGTCGAGATATAACAAATCTCATTCTGAGCTACCGGTCCGTCAACGACGAGGGTCACCATGTTGGCAATAACGCCACTAACAGTTCCTTTTGTTGCCATATATTTTTTTTATTTTATTATCTGAATTCTGCAGGAATCTGCACTTCGTTCTTCAGCGATTCGATAATGCTTCTGAACAACTGATTACCTCTTTCCTTATCCAGTGAAATCCACCGTTCAATCATTTCCAGCTTCAGCAGGAAAGCGAAAATACGTTCGATAGTGAAATAGTCGAAGAAAATAGCATCCTCCATCCAATTCCACCGCAAAGCATCCAACTTCTTCTCACGCTCCACCAGTTCTGTAATCTCACTGATTTTCACTAACGATTCAAAAACATCCACTTCACCGGACAGTCCGAAATCGCGGGCACTTGATGTACGCAATGCTTCGCATACTTCCGTATTTCCCACAACATTGGAAGCAATATCCCACTTGAATTTACGGCTGGTAAATGCAACAAGAATATTATTGATGTTCAGATTGAATTCAAACCAGGCAGAAACAAACTTATTTCCACACTTCATGGCATACTCATAATACAAAGCAGCCAGATGATCTTCGTGCAAAGTCGTACTTTCAGCCGGAGTATTCAAATAATCAGTTATAAAAGTGGAGAGATAAACCGGAAATTCTTTAGGACTGATTTCTCCGCCTTCTCTCAGAATAGAAATATATTCTGTGAGCTCTTCAGCAGAGTAGTTTCCCCGTTTGTCGATTTCCGCTTCTTTATCTTTGAGAAGTTTCAGCACATTTGCATTATCAAACTTCAGATAAAACAAGTCGATCAACTTCCGGTCTGAAGCAGACAATCCATTGTAGATTTCAGTTTTAAAATCGGCTACTGTATAGCTCAGCTTACTGTCTTCCAGTGAAAGTTCCGGCAAACCTGCTACCAAGTAATAGTACTTACTACTCATAGTCGCTTCTTTTAAAATAGCATTTCTACTAATTGAGGACGCAAGAACGCTTTGAAGTAATTCATGAATTCTTCTTCTCCGAAGTTCACCTTATACGAACCGTCCGCCGGAGAAACGGTAAACAGAGTCTTGATACCATTTACTTGCTGAATAGTCACTCCCTTGTCTAATAAAGCTTTTGCATGAGCTGCAAAATACTTTTTCAGTGATTCCGCATCGGCTGTTGAGATGACGATAGGTTCGTCTATGCTCCATTTGGATGCCAATGCTACGATAAACGCGTTCAGATAATCTTTATCCTGAGCGAAATCTTTCACGGAAGCGGTTATCAACTTGTCAGTTACCATTGTAGCGACTTCAGATTTGAGCGCATTCACAGCCTGACCGGCAAATAGTTTTAACTCTGATTTAGTATTTTCTGCTAACTCATCAGCAGATTTACGAGAGGAGTTTACAATTGATTCTGCCTCTTTACGGGCATCCTCAATGATTTTCTTAGCTTCTTCCTGAGCATTCGCGATAAGTCTTTGCGCTTCCTCGTTTCCTTTTTCCACGCCTTCACGATAAATCTTATCGGTCAACTCTTGAATTTTGTTTTCCATATTAACAGGAGTATTTAGTATTATTACTATATTAACTATGTGTCCTTTCTCAGATTCTCGCCAAATTTACAAAAATCAATTTGATAAAAAAGAGAAAGAAGAAAAGAAAAAAGATTCGTTTGCAAAAAAATCACAGACCTACACCTATTTTGTTCCACTTTTGCCCTTTTCCTATTACTAAATGACACATTTCCGGATCTTTCAAACCGGAAAACAAATATAAGGAATCCAAAAGATATTTAAAAACAAATATATATTGAAAGCGACAAACAGGATATTAATACAAGATTAAATAACAAAAGCTATTGGTATCACATTTAGCATTAGTGAATACTGCTATCCTATTTGCGAAAGAAGAGAAGAGGTTATCTTTTACCGTCCTTAAAAACAGCCCCTCTTGATTCATTGATGAATCTTTTTGCAAAGTACCAAACAACAGAAAGCCCCTTGATTCGTTGCTGAATCAAGGGGCTTCTCTAAAAACGGCGGCTACCTACTCTCCCACTGTTACGCAGTACCATCGGCGTGACGAGGCTTAACTTCTCTGTTCGGAATGGGAAGAGGTGGAACCCTCGTGCTATAACCACCTGAATAAGGTTATGACATGATGAAAAGTAAAATCTCAAGTTATTACTAGTATGTTTCTGTTCTCTGTTTCCAGTTTCTGTATCAGTAATCCGCTAAACGTATATACCCAACCGGTACATATTTGAAAGAAAGTGAACGGGCAATTAGTAATGCTCGGCTTTGATGTTACCACCTTTACACCTGCATCCTATCAACGTCATCGTCTTTAACGACCCTAAGAAATCTAATCTTGTGGCTGGCTTCGTACTTAGATGCTTTCAGCACTTATCCAATCCCGACTTAGATACCCAGCGATGCACCTGGCGGCACAACTGGTAAACCAGCGGTCAGTCCAACACGGTCCTCTCGTACTAGTGTCAGAGCCACGCAAATTTCATACGCCCACGATAGATAGAGACCGAACTGTCTCACGACGTTCTGAACCCAGCTCGCGTGCCACTTTAATGGGCGAACAGCCCAACCCTTGGGACCTTCTCCAGCCCCAGGATGTGACGAGCCGACATCGAGGTGCCAAACCCCTCCGTCGATATGAGCTCTTGGGAGGGATCAGCCTGTTATCCCCGGAGTACCTTTTATCCTTTGAGCGATGTCCCTTCCATGCGGAAACACCGGATCACTATGCTCTAGTTTCCTACCTGATCGACTTGTCTGTCTCCCAGTCAAGCGCCCTTATGCCATTACACTCTACGGACGGTTACCAATCGTCCTGAGGGCACCTTTAGAAGCCTCCGTTACACTTTTGGAGGCGACCACCCCAGTCAAACTACCCACCAAACAGTGTCCTCGCAACTACGAGTTAGAACTCAAATAATCAAAGGGCCGTATTTCAACAGCGACTCCACAAATACTGGCGTACCTGCTTCGAAGTCTCCGGCCTATCCTACACATCAATTACCCAAATTCAATGTTAAGCTATAGTAAAGGTTCACGGGGTCTTTTCGTCCCATCGCGGGTAATCGGCATCTTCACCGATACTACAATTTCACTGAGCTCACGGTTGAGACAGTGTCCAGATCATTACACCATTCGTGCAGGTCGGAACTTACCCGACAAGGAATTTCGCTACCTTAGGACCGTTATAGTTACGGCCGCCGTTTACTGGGGCTTCAATTCAATGCTTCTCTTGCGATGACATCTCCTCTTAACCTTCCAGCACCGGGCAGGTGTCAGGCTGTATACGTAATCTTTCAATTTGGCACAGCCCTGTGTTTTTGTTAAACAGTTGCCTGGACCTATTCTCTGCGCCCAACTCTCGTTGGGACCCTTTATCCCGAAGTTACAGGGTCAATTTGCCTAGTTCCTTAACCGTGAATCACTCAAGCGCCTTAGTATATTCAACCCGACTACGTGTGTCCGTTTGCGGTACGGGTACCTTAAAGATTAAGTTTAGCGGATTTTCTTGGGAGTATGCTTACACGCACTATTGGATTGTTCCGAAGAACGTTCCATACTATCAGGTTCGACTCTCTTTGTGGATTTGCCTGCAAAGATCAACATCTACACCCTTCAACGGACTATTCCGTCAGTCCGCGGCGCTATCACTGCTCCGTCTCCACGTCACTCCTTAAGGTAGTACAGGAATATTAACCTGTTCTGCCATCGGCCTCACCGTTCGGCTGAGCCTTAGGACCCGACTAACCCTGATCCGATTAGCGTTGATCAGGAAACCTTAGTCTTTCGGCGAGGGGGTTTCTCACCCCCTTTATCGTTACTTATACCTACATTTGCTTTTCCACACGCTCCAGCAAAGCTCACGCTTCACCTTCGACGCAGAGTGGAATGCTCCCCTACCGATCATTACTGATCCCATAGCTTCGGTAAATTGCTTAATGCCCGATTATTATCCACGCCAAACTCCTCGACTAGTGAGCTGTTACGCACTCTTTAAATGAATGGCTGCTTCCAAGCCAACATCCTAGCTGTCTTAGCAATCTGACTTCGTTAGTTCAACTTAGCAATTATTTCGGGACCTTAGCTGATGGTCCGGATTCTTCTCCTTTAGGACATGGACCTTAGCACCCATGCCCTCACTCCTGGGATCGAACTACTGCGCATTCGGAGTTTATCAAGACTTGATAGGCGGTGAAGCCCTCGCATCTTATCAGTCGCTCTACCTCACAGTAGTAATTCCCAAGGCTGCACCTAAATGCATTTCGGGGAGTACGAGCTATCTCCAAGTTTGATTAGCCTTTCACCCCCACCCTCAGTTCATCCGGAAGCTTTTCAACGCTTATCGGTTCGGTCCTCCAGTTAGTGTTACCTAACCTTCAACCTGACCAAGGGTAGATCACTTGGTTTCGCGTCTACTCCTTCCGACTAATCGCCCTGTTCAGACTCGCTTTCGCTTCGGCTACACATTTTGAAATGCTTAACCTTGCCGGAAAAAGTAACTCGTAGGTTCATTATGCAAAAGGCACGCCGTCACAACTTACGCTGCTCCGACCGCTTGTAGGCGCACGGTTTCAGGGACTATTTCACTCTTCTATTCGAAGTGCTTTTCACCTTTCCTTCACAGTACTGGTTCGCTATCGGTCTCTCGGGAGTATTTAGCCTTACCGGATGGTCCCGGCAGATTCACGCAAGATTCCTCGTGTCCCGCGCTACTCAGGATACCACTACGCTTCGTTTAGCTTCGAATACCGGACTATCACCGTCTATGGTTTCATTTTCCAAAGAATTCTTCTCACTAAAGTTCTTGCGACATCGTGGTCCTACAACCCCAATATTGCCGTAACAACATTGGTTTGGGCTAATCCCCGTTCGCTCGCCACTACTTGGGGAATCATTATTATTTTCTTTTCCTGCAGGTACTAAGATGTTTCAGTTCCCTGCGTTAGCCTCTTGCTATGCAAGATGTCATTCCTTCAGAATAACGGGTTGTCCCATTCGGAAATCTTCGGATCAAAGGTTATTTGCACCTACCCGAAGCTTATCGCAGCTTATCACGTCCTTCATCGCCTCCGAGAGCCAAGGCATCCGCCATGCGCCCTTGCTTACTTTCTTTCAAACGTTTTATTCTCATACTGGTATTGACTTGGGAATTGCTTCCGGCTGTCAATATTGCATATTCGAACACGTACGGTTTGATATATACTTTTAGCTCTTACTTTTAATTTTACTTTTTGTACATCATGTCAAAGATCGTTTCTCTTTTCAGAGATCGTGGAGAATAACGGATTCGAACCGTTGACCCTCTGCGTGCAAGGCAGATGCTCTAGCCAGCTGAGCTAATCCCCCAAGAGGTTGTTCAAGAATGTTGTTTTTAGTTTTTAGCTGTCACTATTCCTCGTTCTTGAGCTTGGTAGTCCCAGGCAGAGTTGAACTGCCGACCTCTACATTATCAGTGTAGCGCTCTAACCAACTGAGCTATAGGACTAGTTCAACCTTGTCTACCTTTCGTCTAGACTCGGCTTCTTTTTTCTCTTGTTTATCTCTATCTATACTTCTATAGATGGTTGATCTATATATTATAAATAAACAAGTACCAGTAGTACAAAAAACAGAACCTTTAAAGTCATTATTTTTAACGATGGCCGTTTTACATTATTCATGTAGAATTGCATCGTCTTACGACATCGCTCCAGAAAGGAGGTGTTCCAGCCGCACCTTCCGGTACGGCTACCTTGTTACGACTTAGCCCCAATTACCAGTTTTACCCTAGGACGCTCCTTGCGGTTACGTACTTCAGGTACCCCCGGCTTTCATGGCTTGACGGGCGGTGTGTACAAGGCCCGGGAACGTATTCACCGCGCCATGGCTGATGCGCGATTACTAGCGAATCCAGCTTCACGAAGTCGGGTTGCAGACTTCGATCCGAACTGAGAGAGGTTTTTGGGATTAGCATCCTGTCGCCAGGTAGCTGCCTTCTGTACCCCCCATTGTAACACGTGTGTAGCCCCGGACGTAAGGGCCGTGCTGATTTGACGTCATCCCCACCTTCCTCACATCTTACGACGGCAGTCTCTCTAGAGTCCTCAGCATGACCTGTTAGTAACTAAAGATAAGGGTTGCGCTCGTTATGGCACTTAAGCCGACACCTCACGGCACGAGCTGACGACAACCATGCAGCACCTTCACATTTGCCTTGCGGCTAACCTGTTTCCAGATTATTCAAATGCAATTTAAGCCCGGGTAAGGTTCCTCGCGTATCATCGAATTAAACCACATGTTCCTCCGCTTGTGCGGGCCCCCGTCAATTCCTTTGAGTTTCACCGTTGCCGGCGTACTCCCCAGGTGGAATACTTAATGCTTTCGCTTGGCCGCTTACTGTATATCGCAAACAGCGAGTATTCATCGTTTACTGTGTGGACTACCAGGGTATCTAATCCTGTTTGATACCCACACTTTCGAGCATCAGTGTCAGTTGCAGTCTAGTGAGCTGCCTTCGCAATCGGAGTTCTTCGTGATATCTAAGCATTTCACCGCTACACCACGAATTCCGCCCACCTCTACTGTACTCAAGACTGCCAGTTTCAACTGCAATTTTACGGTTGAGCCGCAAACTTTCACAACTGACTTAACAATCCACCTACGCTCCCTTTAAACCCAATAAATCCGGATAACGCTCGGATCCTCCGTATTACCGCGGCTGCTGGCACGGAGTTAGCCGATCCTTATTCATATGGTACATACAAAATCCCACACGTGGAATACTTTATTCCCATATAAAAGAAGTTTACAACCCATAGGGCAGTCATCCTTCACGCTACTTGGCTGGTTCAGACTCTCGTCCATTGACCAATATTCCTCACTGCTGCCTCCCGTAGGAGTTTGGACCGTGTCTCAGTTCCAATGTGGGGGACCTTCCTCTCAGAACCCCTATCCATCGTAGTCTTGGTGGGCCGTTACCCCGCCAACAAACTAATGGAACGCATCCCCATCGATAACCGAAATTCTTTAATAGTAAAACCATGCGGTTTTAATATACTATCGGATATTAATCTTTCTTTCGAAAGGCTATCCCCGAGTTATCGGCAGGTTGGATACGTGTTACTCACCCGTGCGCCGGTCGCCATCTTTAGTTTGCAAGCAAACTAAAATGCTGCCCCTCGACTTGCATGTGTTAAGCCTGTAGCTAGCGTTCATCCTGAGCCAGGATCAAACTCTTCATTGTAAAAGTATCTTTTCATCTATTAAGATGTTTTTTGCTCTGTTCAGGACGCCGTAAATTTATTGACCTTATTCAAATACCTATTATCTTCAATCGTATCGCTACTCTCTCGGACAAGTATTGACGGTTCTATTTTTTTACTTGTACTACTTGTATTGTTTATCAATATTTCAAAGAACTTGCTGCTTTCGTTTTAAAAGCGGGTGCAAAGGTAAAGGCTTTATTTTTAACTACCAAACTTTTTCGGAAGTTTTTTTATTTTTTTTTCTTTTTACTCATTTCTCAGACTCTCTATGCGAAAGGGAAAGAATGTATAAAAGAAAAACAAAGACCGTTTTCTTTGCGAATCGGACTGCAAAGATAAGAACTTTATTTATTATAATCCAAACTTTTTCGGAAGTTTTTTGTTCTTTTCTTTAAGTGGGATTCCACTTTTTCACTAAGTCAATTTGTCAAGGCTTTCTTCTCTTGGAAAGCGGGTGCAAAAGTACGCCCTTTTGGTATACACTCCAAATATATCAAACTATTTTTTCTAATTATTTTTGAGTACATTTGCTAAAGTGCTGACGCATAACGATGTTGTAGAACATATTTTTTATGTATAGGGAAATTGTGCGCGGAAACGACGAGAGGGATACACATTATTATATCACACGCGGGCGCGTAAAGGCGAAAAAGGAAAAAGCAAGAAGATGCCTGTAAGGGAAAAATCTGTAGTACAAAGACTCACCAACTCAACCCATTTATTTAAACTTAGGTCAATACCTCCTTTTTTCAGATTACAGAGTGCAGAACGGAAATGTTCGAGAATAGTATACATTCTCGCTTAGCAGGGCAGACGCATTAAAAATTATTGTTCTGTAAAAGTTGTGACAAATATTTTTCATCCCATCCGGCTTTTAGTCTTTTCAGATTCATACTTCCTTTTGTTGTTTTATCCTTCTTTAGTATGGTAAGTGCCATCTTTGTTGCCACCGAAAAGTTTCTGGCTGCATTTTTCACCTTTTTACTGTAGTCTTCTCGAAAGGTAACATCCAATTGCCAATGAAGATTATTCTCAATAGACCAATGCTGTCTGATGGCAGATGCAATCTCCTCCGGTTTGGTATTATCAAGTGAAGTTACATAGTATCTGACCTCTTGAGTATATTCTCCTGTTGCTACTATTGTTCTCTCCGACTTTATCCCTACAATAGACTTCAACCCCACAAGTTTCTTCTTAAACATTTTCTCCATTATAGAACCATAACTGACTACAGTACAGGTTCTTTTCTCAACTCTTCCATGTCCGGTATTTTCCGACACATGCCTGGTGACTCTATTGATTATTTCATCTCTATCCTGATAATCGTCAATAATTTGTTTAGCTAGTTGATAATTTTTTTTCTTATTCTCCTTTATAGCTATAATATAATTTGCATCACGCTCAATAATGGTCTGGGTTATATCTTTCTGGCATCCCATCGCGTCAATTGTAACAATACAACCACTTAGTTCCAAAGAGTTAATCAACAATGGAATAGCTGTGATTTCATTGCTTTTATCATCTACTTTTACCTGACCTAAAGAAATTCCATTAACGGCAGACCAGGCGGAAACCATCCATAATTTGAATCCTTCTTTTCCCGTAGTATGCTCTCCATCACATTGGCTTGGACCACGCATGAGCTTGCCATCTATAGCTACAACGCCTTTCACCTCCTGACAAACTTGTTTTACCCAATTACGAAAGATCAACTCAAAATACTCGGGCTTTATTATACTGAAGAATCTATTAAAAGTATCATGACTAGGGATGAACTCCAGGTCAGGTATGCGACTTTTGAAAAAAGCAATTTTCGCATTGCCAAATTCCTCAATCTCATTCCAAGACTGGGCGCCACAGATTACAGCAGCAATGGATATATAGATAATAGTTTCCATTTTATGTACTTTTTTGCGGTTCATCCTAGGATCTTCTATTTGTTTACAAAGGTCAATTATGCCAATTTTCATGTTAGTTTATGTTTTATAATATCTTATAAAGATAAGGAAAATAATCGACATATACAATAGATAATACACTAATAGTCAATAATATAAAAATAAAATACAAGTTGTAAGATAGTAAAAAATATAATGCGTCGACCCTGTCTCGCTTAGTGATTAGTAAGGGCTCACCAATGTGAACAAATAAGCTATCAAATGTAGACAAACAAGCTCACTACTGTAAACAAGTCTATCTACTATAGTGAGCCCATAAGAAGCATTAAGAGTTTACAGAAAGATCATTAGGTATTAACCTATAATTGATGAAAGAATATAGAATAAGAGACGGTACTTCAAAAGCAGATACTAATGACACACTTTCGGCATTTATATGATAGAAAAAGGATCAAAATAGTGAGATATGAGATTAGTTGTTTACATCCAAACAGAAGTATATTTCACTATAAATCAATAAATTAAAAGTAAAACTAAAATTAAATAGGGTGAGGGTAACTTTTTACCCTCACCCTACTGCCACACGTTCCCTCACACCTTGCAACCACGATGAATAAAGGGATTGAACGAAGGTGTGAGGGTGTGAGGGTAAAAGTGATATAAAAATATAATCAGCTACAATTTTTCTTGGAGCAGACCGGGCTAAGGAACTACTATCGTTCCTTTCGCTGCCCTGAAATCAAGAGTTATTATAGTGTTGGCAGCCCATACATAATCTTTGTTCGGTTCATCCATGCCCTCTTTACGCAAATAGATTTCAAGAGTCTCCGGATTAACAGCATATTCGCGTTTCCAAGCACCAAATGAAGGATTAAGATTATCAAAAGCAGGAATATAAGGATGTATTCTGAAACGTCCTCCATTAGGTAAAGTAACAGAGAATGTTTTCCCGTCGCTACTTTCCGTAAAAGGCAAGATCTTTTCGTTGTTTCCTCCGGCTGCCGTTCCATACCCATAGATTACAGGCTTTTGGATGGAGATGGTCTTCGAACCTAAATCAACGAAAATGATATAAGTACCACTTTGGGGGATAACCACCAGTCCTTCGTCAGAGATTTCGAAGCCCACATTATTAGTCAGTCCGGTAAACTCTCCATCACCAAATATCTTGGATGTAGAGAAACGAAGTTTAGTTCCGGCATTGAAATAATTAATATGTATCCATCGGTCGGCACTGTTCCAAACCTTATCTAATGAGATAACCCCATCCGAGCCCCAATTCATGTTTCCAAATTCATCGCCAACCATATAAATAGCCTTCGCTGTTGAGGGGACATCACTTGGAGAGGCAAAAGTCACAGCTATTTTACCTCTATCTTGAGAGAAATCAAGTTCTATTGGTATATTAGAAGCAACAGGAACCGGTTCCAGTGCAGCACCTACACCACGATAATAGATTTGTCCATTATAGATGTTGAATTCCATAGTGTTCCAGTCTCTATTGTTATAGTCGGAAGTTGCATACATCTGAAGATTGCCTTGTGTTGTAGTGACAGCAGAGAAATTCTGCCCGGAAAGATCGAACGATACTTCCTGTCCGTCAAAACACTCACCTATTCCATAAACGGCAGGTTTCTCAAAAGCTATAAGATTACGGTTCATATCTACATATACCAAATACAGGCCGCTTGTTTCTACCGTCGCTCTTCCGTTACTGCCTACAACATAATTGACATTTGTACCCAAAGAGGCAAAACTTTCCGCATCAGATTTTTCCGATGCCCATTTAATTCCCTGACCAGCATTGAAATACTTGATAGTCCAGAATGCACCATTGCCAAGCTGTCCCACAGGGGCCATCTCTACCACATTTGTCGAATTCCAATTCCAGTTTCCAAATTCATCTCCAATCATATATAGTTTCTCCGGATACCCCTCCGGTTCGGGTTCTATGATCTCATTGCCCGTCATCTTCGCAAAGAATTTTCCTGTCAAGACTTCATATTGAAGCGTTACTTTATACTCACCTTTGTTTTTAAGATTGAGCTGCACTTGCGACTGGTTGGTTAGTTCGGCATATTCTTCAGTTAAAACATTCATTTTTATACTTCCTCCCGTTCCGGTGTACATAGAAGAGAATGTATATTTCTCCGTATCTGTTTCCTTCACATCAAAAGACGTATTATCGGTATAATTAAACGAAAACTCTGCCGGTAATATCACTTCTAACTCGCCACTGGACACCCAGGTAGCCACATGGTTAATATGGTCGTAAGACGGTTTTTGAAGAAAGAGTTCGTTTTCACCGTCTTCTGTCAGTTCGAATTTACTCGTCAAACGGAAATTGAATGGAACAATATTAACCTGTTTCAATAAAGGATTCACAATTAGCTGATACAATCCATCTTCCATTACTCTGAAACCGCCGGTTCCAGGAGCCAAAGAATAAGTTGACACCTCACTGTTGTCGTTTTGCAAAAGCGCTCCCTGCCCATAATAAACGGGTTGCCCATCCGGTCCGACTAAAGAGATATAAAAATCTCCGCTGGATGTCAGCCATGTGTTCAATGCGACCAAAGTGCCCTCTTTTATCACATTCATTTTACCATTGATTGCCTCTACCGAGAATTGGGACGCACTCCCCGTCAGATAGATACCTTCGGGAACATTGATTTCCCGTTCATAGTGTATCCCGTCGTCGGCACAACGACAGAAAATAAATGGCAACGAAAATACAAATAATAATTTTATTATAGTTTTCATCTTCATGATTACATTAAATTATAAATAACTATACTATTGGAATCTAATGGTATTTGACTAAAATTTCACATCAAACTGATGTTGCTTCTTGTCTTTTCCATTCGCTCCTACCACATCAATCACCATTTTTCCATCTTTTATCTTACAAAGCAGATAGCTGTTATTATCATTGACAAGGATGGGAAAGTTGGCTTTATCGGGTTCTGATTCACGGAAATAATATTTATGAGTGTGTCCGGATAACATCAGATCAATTCCAGCCGTATTTAAAACGGGCAACAAGGTTTGCTGCAAATGATAGTTTCCATGCCAATTGCCTATCGTCGGCGGGATGTGCAGGAATGCGATCCGAAGGGATGATTGCTTAAAATCGTTTTCTTCCACCACACTCCGCAACCATAGGGTTTCTTCTTCTCGATAATTGTCATAGTCGGCAATACCGGTATACTCCAAATCCGAATCCGGCTTATCTTCACCGGAATCAAGAACAAGAAAACAAACCTTACCTATGTTGAAACGATAATAAAAAGTTCCGGTAGACGTAGGAAAATACTTTATCAACGCATCGGAATAAACTCCACGTGTTTCATGGTTTCCCCGATTGAAAACAATAGGCACTTCGGACGCAAACAATTCGACACAAGCATCAATATAATCTTTACATATCTGCTCCTGCCCCTCTACCCATGACGACATATCTCCATTAAGCAAAACGAAATCAAGAGATTTGAAATCTACTTCCCGACACAGAGACTTCATATAGTCACTCCGCCCGTGAATATCATTTAATACCAGAAAGGAAATTTCTTTCTTCCGGTCGTCGAAAGTTCTGAATCTGAAAGGTTCTTGCTTGTATACATTTGAAGCAGCAATCAATCCATAAGTTACCCAGTCACTCGAAGGCCAAGAGACAACTTCTCTCGAAAAAATCCGGTATCTGTATTCCCTGCCGGGTTCCAAATGTTTGATGCGTACACGGTGGATTGTATCATTGGCCCGCTTACGTCCGGACTCCGTATCGTAATATCGCGGACGTTCCTTCCCATAGAAATGATCTTCACCGGCAGGCGCCACTTCCACCCACGAAAGAGCAGGTTTGTTTGTAGTCCATACCACTGTCACGCCGTCGGTACTCATATCACACAGGTAAGGACCGTGTGTGATCTTTATACTGTCACCGTCATGTGCAGAAAGCCGAGCGGCAAAGATGACAAAAAATACAATTATCCAATTTCTCATAGAACGGTTCCTCCTTCTAATTTATTAGTTTGACCGATATGGTTTGTAAATCATTACTGTTGCAGCCGGTCATAATTTCAAATTCACCGGGTTCTACCACATAGTTCATGGCAGCATCATAAAAGCCTAAAGCTAAAGGAGAAATGTCAAACTGAACGGTCTTTGACTCCCCCGCTTTCAGGAATATTTTTTTGAATGCCTTCAACTCCTTTACCGGACGCACAACAGAAGCAACTTTATCATTCACATACAGTTGCACAGTCTCTTCGCCATCTCTGTCTCCGGTATTGGTTACTGTCACCGAAACGGAGATGGTCTCCTGTCGCGTATATTCTTTTTGGGTGCTCTGCGGAACTGAATAACTGAATGTGGTATAACTCAAACCGTAACCAAAAGGATAGAGCGGAGCATTCGGAACATCGATATGCCGGGTGGTTGAGGAATGGGGCATATCTCCCGGACGTCCGGATTTCTTATAGTTATAGTAAACCGGTACTTGTCCCTCTACCCGTGGAAAAGAAATGGTCAATCTTCCGGAAGGATTATAATCACCGAACAGTATATCAGCAATAGCGGTTCCTGCAGAAGTACCTAAAAACCAGGTTTCGAGAATGGCCGATACGTTCTTGTCCACCCATTCGATAGACAGCGGACGCCCATTCATCAATACGACGACAACGGGTTTCCCTGTGGCAACCAGTTCTTTTATCAATTCTTCCTGCACACCCGGCAAATCCAGTTGGGCACGGCTTCTCGATTCGCCACTCATCAAAGCTTTTTCACCGACAACGGCAATCACCATATCACTTTTGGAAGCCAATTTCACTGCTTCTTTGAATCCTGACTTATCTTCTCCGTCAAAATCGCAACCACGGGCATATCCAACTTTCGTTTTGTTACCGCCGATTTTGTTCTTTATGCCCTGCAATACAGTCGTCACATGGCGATCTTCCCCTCTTGCTCTCCACGAGCCCAGCAGTTCGGTCTGATTATCGGCCAGCGGACCTACCACGGCAATGGAACGGACATTTTTTGCCAGCGGTAATGTATGATTGTCATTCTTCAGCAGGACAGCCGATTTATGAGCCATGTCCAGTGCTGCATCCAGAAATTCTTTTTTCATGATTGTCTGCGATTCGTATTCTTCATTACAGAATTTATATGGATCAACAAACAGTCCCAAAGCATATTTGATATGCAGAATCCGACTGACGGAATTGTCGACATCTTCCATACTGATTTTACCGGCTTCTATCAGTTCTTTCATGTATTTATTATAGAGCCCATCTGTCATATCCATGTCGATGCCGGAATTGAAAGCCAGACGGGTAGCGTCTTTATCGTCTTCCGCCACTCCCTGCGCCACCAGCTGCTTCACTGCTTCCCAATCGCTTACCACAAAACCATTGAAATTCCATTGCCCTCTCAATAAGTCTTTGAGCAGGAACGGATGTGCGGACGCAGGAATACCATTTATATCATTGAAAGCACTCATAAAAGTAAGTACTCCCGCATCAATGCAAGCCTTAAAAGGAGGTAGATAAGTATCAAACAAAGTCCGTTCCGACATATCCACCGGAGCATAATCTCTTCCCGCCTGGGGAAGTCCGTAAGCTACCCAATGCTTTGCACATGCCAATACTGAATTATTCTCCCAAAGATTCCACTGAAAACCATTCACTCTTGCTTTGGCTATTTCACTTCCCAGGTAGGTGTCTTCTCCTGCTCCTTCCACTACCCTGCCCCAACGGGCGTCTCTTGCGATGTCGACCATAGGAGCGAACGTCCAATGTAGTCCGGCTGCCGAGGATTCAATCGCAGCAATCTTGGCAGCTCGTTCGATCGCTGCTAAATCCCAACTACACGATTCCGCCAAAGGAGTCGGAAAGATTGTCTTATATCCATGAATCACGTCCATCCCAAAAAGAATCGGTATCTTTATCCGGGAATGACGCATATTCTTTTCCTGCAAATCACGCAATGTCTTTGCACCGGATATATTCAAAACAGAACCTACAAGTCCGCGTGCTATCAATGAATCGCTCAAATATTCTGATTCAGGACCGGTTAGAAGGGTACGGCCTACGTATTGGGATAACTGGCCGATCTTCTCTTCCACAGTCATCCGTGAGAGCAAATCTTTAACAAATGAATCCGCTTCCGGAGTATGAGGTAGTTTACTATTTCCGACGATCCGGGTATGCGGATCGCGAACATAAACTCTTATCCAATCAATATCGAAATCAAATTGCTGCAATTCCTCCGCAGGATAGCCGACATCCAACTTGTCAAATGCTCCTACCTGCCCGGTGATAGCAATATCCCAAACTCTGTCCAGCCGATTCTCTTTACGAGCCTTAGTGATAAAATCAGTATATGCATCCCCCAACTGTGTACGGGTATGTATCTGGTAATTGACTTTATTATCTATCAGAAACGTAATGATGGCATGATTGTTATCAACAGGATCGGGATCTATCTGAACCGCATATACATGGAAATTATCTCCCGGCTTATCGTCTCCGATTTCAGTATATCGTATCTGACCTTTGGGTAGATTGATTCCCAACTTTTGCGTTTCCGAATTGAACAAATGCAAGGTTTGATTCGCTTTGGCCGGATAAGGATTTTCCCCGAAAGCTTTGGTAAAAAACTCCAGTATATCTATTTCGGCTACTCCAGCTCCTTTATAATGCCTCAACCAAAGTGCATTCCAAAGCCCATATAGATATGGGACTTTGGCTTTGATCTCTATGCGGCAGAAAAGAGGATAATATTTCTCCGTATCGGAATCTCTGCTGGACAGCGCTCCCGACCACCATCCGGTCTTGCTCTTCACACTGGGATGAACGGGACTGGGCGCATCTTTACTTTTGAATGAGTGAATTCGACAAATCTTCTCTCCTGTAGGAAGGGTTTCGATAAAGACCTGCTCCGGACGGTATGTCTGAAGCATGGCTTTATTTTCCTGATTATAGGTGGGTCGCCCCACTTTTTGGGAACCATATATTCCCCAATACCGGGAGTCAATCACATCTCCGTTAAACTCGTCTCCATCGTAATAAATCCATCCGGGAGGGGTTTCTGATGAAGGAGGAATAACGGTTTGGGCTTTCACCACCCCGATACAGCAAAATATGATTATTAGAATCTTTATTTTCAACATGATATTTCTTTTTAATGATTTACCAACCCGGATTCTGTTTCCAGTTCTTCAACTGCAGAATCTCACTTTCAGGTATGGGATACCAATACATTTTAGAATCAAACACTCTCTTTTCTACCACAGCACGGGAATAATCAAACTTCTCGACGGGATATTCCGGCTTTTCAGGAATCTCTGGTTCTGTTTCATCCCGGGTAAATACACGTACCCAATCTACATCCATCGAAACGTTTCTCAAATTGGCATTCCTGTCTTCGGGATAGCCGATACCATTTTCATTCTTTCCTCCGATTTGTCCGGTTATCGCAATGTCCCAGGTTCGCTTTTCTCTTCCCTCCGCTATTGCTTTGGTTATAAATGTATTATATCTGTCATCATAGTCAATCGTCTTGAATGTATTGGTTACTTTACCATCCAACAGGTAGCTGATGATAGCATGCTTATCCGGAGAAACCGGGTCCGGATCTACCTGAACGCCATACGTATGGAAGTCTGCTCCCGGATCAAAATCAAGCACTGTATGTCGTCCGTACCCATTCACGTTGATTCCCAGATTGCCTGTTTTATTATCATGCAAATGTAAAGCCTGGCTAAGCCGGCGGGGTGAAGCCGTATTCTCAAATTCCTTGACGAAAAACTCTTCGATGTCAAGTTCCGCAACACTGGCTCCTGCATAATGACGACACCACGGTCCCATCCATATACCATATATATAAGGTATTTTTGCACGAATCTCAATGCGGGAATGCAGAGGGTAATATTTCCCCTGATAACCATATTTGTCGGTATCCCGGCTGGACAAAGCTCCCGACCACCATCCTTCTCTCGTACTGGCAGTGCTTAATGTCGGAGCCGGTGGATTGTCGTCCTTGGTGGCTGTTATCCGGGCAAAGCTCAATCCGCCACTCCCTTTCTCAATCGTAATCTGTTTTTTACGATAAGTCTGGATATTTCCGGTGGGTTGTCCATACTGGGAGTTTCCTACCGGAGTGTCGCTTCCATACTGTCCCCAATATGAGTTGTTTATGACCAAATCATTGAATTCGTCTCCATCGTAATAATGCCATCCTTCCGGAACTTCGTTAGCCGGTATTACGGAATTCCGGGTAACAGCTCTTCGAGCCTGATTCTTACGGGTGATTTCAAGACCTAGCAAATCTCCTCCGAGTGTTTCTTGCGCAATCTTCCACCGTCTTACATCCCACGAACGATGCTCCTCAAATGCCAGTTCGACACGACGTTCACGCCGGATACGCTCACGCATTTCGTCCTGCGTCAATCCGGAAGGCAGATTCGGTTGTCCGGCACGGCTGCGCACTCGATTGACGTATTCTGCTATATCCGCATTTTCGGGATCGTATTCGTTCAAGGCTTCCGCATAATTCAGGTAAATCTCCGCTAAACGAAACAACGGCCAGATATGTCCCTGACTTCCTCCGCCGGTTTGGATATTCACATCTTCATTGAGGTATTTTTTCAGATAGAATCCGGTTTTGGTTGCATTGGTAACGCCCAGACCGTCTTTTCCACCGTCCCAATTCTCTACCGCCGTGCTTTTCCAAACGGAATCATTCAGCAGAATGGTAGCATTCAACCTGTCATCCCGGTAGAATTGCGGACGAACGGCATTTTCCTCATTCTCCCAACTAAAATAGCTGCCATCTTTCATTTCATAAGAGTCTACCAGATTCAACGAAGGATTGATGCCGCCTACCCCACCATAACTGACAGGAAAGTTGTATTTTTCAAAGTCGGAATTGTTTCCATAACGACGCATCAGAATAAACTCGGAATTCTGAAAGTTATTCTTGAATAAAGTGGCATAACTGCCATACAACGAATATATGCCCAGATCAATTACGTCTTTCGCAGCCTGTGCCGCAGCTTTCCATTTCTCCATATCGGAAGGAAGATCGCTTTCCGAAAAATTCTGCCAGTCCAGATACAAGGGACTGGCCGCATACAATAAAACTCTGCTTTTCAAAGCCAATGCGGCTCCCTTCGTTGCACGTCCCAAATCCGAATCGATTCCTCGTCCCGGAGTTAAATCGAGCACTTCGGCTACCTTATCACATTCGCTGGAGATGAATGAGATGCAATCGTCCATAGACGGGCGTGGAGTCTCCGAATAATCCGCATTGACGGATAGTGTAGAAGTAATCACAGGTACAGGTCCGAAACGTTTCACCAGCTCGAAATGGAAAAACGCTCTTAAAAAACGGGCCTCATATTTCCATGTTTTCAAGTCATTCAGACGGTTCTGATATTCATTCTGATTATCCGGATCGAGTCTGTATTTATCCAGATTCACTCTGTCTACATTTTCTATAAATTCATTCGCTATGCGAATTCCTGCGTAATACTTATTCCACAAATCATCCGGATTGGACCTTGAATTCCAGGCTCCGGTGTTGAAGTGCTGGATGTTGCAGGAGGCATTAGCATGTTCGGCATCATCGGTAGCGGCATCCAACATAGCTTCGGAACCGATACGGTTGAAACCATCAGGCAGATACCGATAAGCATTGACTAGAAATTTGCTTGTACGTTCATAGGAAGTAAAGGTCATCTCGTTGTCGATAAACGAATCATACTCTCTGTCCAGATAATCACTGCATCCGGACAATATGCTGATAGCAGCAAGAGCATTCAATATGATAGATAAACCTATTGGGTATTTCATAATTATTATATTTTTGTTCTTACCTATTAAAAATCAATTTTTATTCCCAGGTTGTAGGAACGTGTCAACGGATATGTAATCAAAGAACTGCTTTCCGGGTCGGCCAATCCGTCAAGATGACTCACGGTGAAAAGATTGCTCGCATTAGCATACACATACAATCTGGACAATTTTATCGCTCTTGCTATTGACTGGGGGAAGGTATATCCAATCCGGATATTCTTCATTCTGAAGTAGTTTCCGTTTCTTTTCCAATATGTAGATATCCGGTAATTGTTTTCAAATGTCCGGGTAGACAAACGGGGATAAGAAGCATTGGGATTCTCCGGTGTCCAGCTGTCGAGAGCCAGTTTTGAAGCAGAGCCATTGTCGGTAAAGGAATAAGCCAACGGCCCGCTCAAATAGATGTCTCTATTGGCAACGCCATGAAATAAAGCCTCAACGTCTATCCCTTTCCATTCAAAGCCTATTTTCAAAGCATAATTCCACTCCGGAATATTAGAATATCCCACAGGATAGGAGTCATTGGAATCGACTACTCCATCACCATTTTTATCGATATATTTTATATCACCGGGGTTTACTTCTCCAAACTGCGGTACCGGTAAATGTGACTTCAGACTTCCATTCGAATCGAAATCACTCTCCTGATACAGTCCGTCAGCAACAAGTACAAAAGGAGTATTCACGGAACGTCCTTTACGATATTGATAATCGTAGAGTTTCACTTCTTCCGCCATATCGACAATTTCATTCTTTGCATACCACGCCGATGTTTCAACGTAATAGTTGAAGTTGTTTTTAAGACTGCTTTCGTACCTGATCGTACCCTCGAAACCTTGATTCTTTACTTTACCTACATTCATATAAGGCAATATGTCGCCATAAGAGGCTCCAACAAATCCGGGAATAGTGGAATACGGCTGTGACAGGATATCATATCTTTCTTTATGGAAATAATCGAATTCTACCGACAGCCCTTTCAGTAAAACTGCATCCAATCCAATATTGAATACACGTTCCTTCTCCCAACTAATATCGGGATTGGCAATCATATCTGCCCGAAACCCGCCTGTTGATGACGACCCTGTACCTAAAAAATAGGAGCCGTTACTGCTATAAGTCTGGTCGAACAGATAACGTCCGTTCTCATTCTGATTGTTTCCAACCAGTCCGATAGATGCTCTTAGTTTCAAATATTCAACCCAGTTGATATTTTTCATGAAGTTTTCTTTCGACAGTATCCATCCGGCGGAGAAAGCGGGAAAGAATCCATATCTTTTTCCAGGAGCATAATCATCACAACCTGTATATGAAGCTGCAAATTCTCCTATGTATTTTTGATTATAAGAGTAAGTTACCCGCCCTGCATAATTCAAGTATTTAATGTCATCACGACTTCCATATTTCTGATATAAATCAGACAGGAAAAAGATGCTGGCAGTGAGTTGATGTTGCTTGAAAACGCGATCATAATCCAACTGTGCCTTAAAGTTCAGACGGCTCCAGTCAGTACGGAATCCTTCATCGGATTCCAAAGGAGAATCAGCGCCGTAGGGTGTATATAGCACCTCTCCCCCTGCTCCTTTGGAAAGAGAATAACGGGCATAATTCTGATTCTTTATAGATGAATCCGCCATATAGTTGTTGTAGGCAATACCGGCACTGACACTTAATCCCTTTGTCAGTTTCTCCAGGTCGTATTTAGGCATAAAAATCAGTTGGAAAGTCCGGCTGTTTTCTTTATAAAGCCCTCTGCTGACGATATTACCGACCGGGTTGGTAAAAGCGGCATTTCCTCCATACGATCCGTCGGGGTTGTACACCGGAAATGCATTCGGAGCTGTTCTCCATATCGCTCCCAAAAGTCCGTTGGCAGAACTGCTGCCTCCGGGAATAGAGCGATTACCTACACTCCCGCTAAAATTGAGTCCGGTAGACAGGTGTTTGCTTATCTGGATATTCAAATTAGACCTGAAATTAAAGCTCGCATAATAGGCATTCGAGTTTTCCCGGCGTTTTTTATCGGTGTCTTTGTAGAAACCAATGTTCTGCAAAAGATTCATCATTACATAGTATTGCACCACATCTCCTCCTCCTTTAAAACTTAAATCAGCCATACTCAAAGGAGCTGTATTATTCAAAATGGCCTTTTTCCAGTTTACATTGGGGTAAAAGTAAGGATCGGTGTTGTTCTGATAGGCATTCAATTCCTCTGGAGTGTATAAACGAGGCAATCCGTCATTCACACGCGCCTGATTGTATAAGGTGGCATAATCATACGCATTGATAGGATCGGGAACGCCCAACGGTTGTTGTATTCCCGTTTGTAAACGGATACTGACTTGCGGAGCGGAAACGCATCCTTTCTTGGTTGTCACCAATAAAACACCATTTGCACCACGCATACCATATAAAGCCAGAGCCGAAGCGTCTTTCAATAATGTTACAGACTCGATTTCCGCAGTGGACAGACTTTCAATCGGGGCTTCGAAACCGTCGACATATACCAGCATTTTTTGTCCGCTTGCATAGGAAGTACGTCCCCGGAGGTAGAGATTCGCGATAGAGAAATCATAGCCGGGCTCTCCGCTTTGTTGCAACAATGTTAGTCCGGGAAGCTGTCCTTGCAGACTATTTCCCAAGCTTGCGGAAGTAGTTTTCAGCAAATCTTCCCCACGTATGGAAGAAATGGCACTTGTTCGCCTCCATTCCGGTTGTTGCCCATAGGCGACTTCTACAAGTGCAGAATCGGCTATGTGTTGAGCAAACAAAACGGGAGCATAAAAAGTGAGAATAGTAGTCAAAAGTATAGCATAACGCTTCCCTTTGTATATACTGTTTATTATTGTCATACCTTTTATTTTTAGTTGATTGAACATATTTACCATCCCGGATTCTGAAGCATATACCCTTTATCTATTTCGGTCTGCTTGATAGGATGTAAATAAGAACGGTCACTCCATAATCTGTTTTCAAAGACATAAGGTTTGTAATGTACTTTACCCGGTGCTCCTGTAACAGCGGAGAGCTGCAATCCATACATGGCACCTTTCATAACACCTTCATCATCGGCTATCAGCCAACGTCTTATATCCCAGAAACGATGATCTTCATAAGCCAGTTCCACGGCTCGTTCTCTTCGCAGTTTCTCCCTGAACTGCTTTTTATTCAAAGTGGAAGGAAAGCCCGGCATTCCGGAGCGTTCACGAACTTTCAGGACTGCATCGAATGCTTCTTTCGGGGGAGTTTCATAATATTCATTCAAAGCTTCTGCATAATTCAGATAGAGTTCGGCTACCCGGAAGACAATCCAGTCCATATTAGTGGAGTTGCGCGGAGCCGTTGCTCTTAGTACGCGAGGTACCCATTTGCGAACCAGGTGTTTCGTTTTATCATTGGCTACATTGTGGGCTCCACCGGGCAGAAAATTAAGAATTCCAATCTCTGTATTCCAGTTAGCTCCATGTGCTGCAATGGTTTGCGCAAAACGAGGGTCCAGTTCGTCGTACTTTTCAAGCAGATCATCGCCACCATCCATATTCCATGTTTGTTGGTTCCCGTCTTTTTTCTCATAGAAACGCACGAAATTGAAGGTTGTAAAAAGACCGCCGTCGCTCCAACTACTTCCCGCCCATGCCGGTATATTGCTTGTTATGGGATGACTGCTTGTTGTGAAATTCCGATATTTTTTGTTGGCCAGAATTATTTCTTTGTTATCGGGAGCAGTCCACACATGTTCGTAATTTGTTTCAGGTGTTCCCTCATCGTACAAGTCATAATAGCCAGAAGATTCAACAGCGGTAATGGCTGCCTTGGCTGCTTTAGCAGCTTCATTCCAGCGTTCTTTACTATAGTTTCCATATCCTATCAGGTCATTATTTCCACTTAAAGGAAGGTACGGATCGTCGGTATTGAACAAAGGACTCGCCGCATACAGGAGTACTCTGGATTTGAGGGCTAAGGCAGCTATCCTGTTTGCCCGTCCCACCAATATCGAATTCGTATAATAGTCCGGTAATATGGAGGCAGCCCGGTCACAATCGACAAGAATGGAGTCTACACAATCGGAAAATGTATTACGGGGTAGTTTACCATCTTCCGACGGATTTATTCTACGGTGTATTATAGGCAGTCCACCATATCTATATACTCCTTCCCAGAAGACCAAAGCCCGCATAAAATAGGCTTCGCCTCTGGAACGTGTCTTAAAATCAACGTCTCCCGGATCATCGGGCACTTCGTCAATACGTTCAAGCACGATATTGCATTTTCGTAATGTCTGCCAACGGGTGTTGTGACGGGGGTCTTCATCCCAGTCTATGCTGCTGTTGTTATGATTGTCCACGTTCCACGAGGCATTGCCCTTCCCCCAGTTTGCACCTTGTTCGGCTTCATCACACGCTCCTGCCAGGGTTGAGGTTGCACACAATTTACGGTCGATCCCGCTACTTCCCATCGAGAACCCCAGCGGCATACCTTCTGCATAGATGCCTGTTATGTATTGTTCTGTCAAAGTCCTGTCGGCAAAGACACCGTCTTCATCCAAATCGACAGAGGGCGGAGCTTCCAGATAGTCACTACACGAAAACATCAATACAGACGACAGAAGTATTGCACATATATATGTTATTCTTTTCATGATTATCAAAAATTTATATTAAGACCAATATTATATACTTTCTGCAACGGATATGTATTGATTTCAACATTTCCACTTCTCGAAGGTGCTTCCGGGTCCAGATCTACCACATCTGTCCACGTGAATAAATTGGAACCGTTGAAATATAATCTTACACTATTCAGGTTAAGCCGTTTGACAAAACCTCCGGTAAATGTATATCCTACTTCGAGGTTTTTCAATCGCAAATAACTGGCATCCCGTATCCAAAGAGTAGAAGGACGATAGTTGTGATCGGTTTCTCCGTTGGGATTCAGAGACAAACGGGGAAAGGTGATCTTTTCTCCTGCCTCATACCGTTCCTGTGTCCAACGTTCTTTTATCAGAGATTTCGCACTCTCTTCTCCTTTCGCGAAAGGCCACATCGACCGTCCGAAATATTTAATGGATACATTGTCGGCTCCCTGAAATAAGATGGAGAAATCAAATCCTTTATATTGCGCTCCGAATGAGAAACCGTAAATAATCTCCGGTACGGGGGTGTATCCTATCGGAACCATGTCGTAATCATCAATCACTCCATCCTGGTTGACGTCTACATACTTGACGTCTCCCGGTTGCAACTGATTCCCGCTCCATGAACTTTTAGGACGGTCTAATGCATTGATTTCTTCCCACGAGTTATAGTATCCGTCAAAGATCAGTCCGAAAAACTGATTCTTTCTTCTTCCGGTAGTCATCTGATAATCATATCTCTTCTGCACTTCATCCATGTAGATGATTTCATTCCTCGCAAATGAATAATTGAAGCGTGCCCAATAATGGAAATCTTGTATATGATGTCTAAAATTAAGGTCCATTTCCCAACCGCGATTTTCCATTTCTCCAAAATTATATGCAGGAAGATTAGCACCTATAATCATGGGGGATGTTGATCTGTTGGCTAATATGTTATTTCGTTTTTCTTTGAATATATCAAATGAAGCAGTCAGACAATTATTGAACAGATTAATATCTACACCGACATTCATCTTTTTCGCCTTTTCCCAAGTCAAATCAGGATTACCGATTTTATTTTCAACAATCATCAGTGAAGTATACGGATTGGAAGCCAAACCGAAATTATACTTGTTCACACCCGAATCGCTCGCTGCTCCATAAGAAGACGGCAGATACAAAAATCGATCACCACCTATCTGATCGTTTCCTACCTCTCCGTAGGACCCTCTCACCTTTAGATATTTAACGATATTGTTTTTCGGAAAAAACTTTTCTTCACTGATGACCCAACCTAATGAAACAGCAGGAAAAAATCCGAACCGTTTGCCTTTGGCAAAATTCTCGGTTCCGTTGTATCCCATATTGAATTCTGCCAAATAACGGGAGGCATATTCATAGGTCAATCGTCCTACCAATCCCTGATAAGCATTAGGTACATAATATTGAAGGGAGGGGGAATAGTATTTACTCTGATTATACAGAATAAGTGCTGTCGTTTTATGAAGCCCGAAAGTTCTATTATAATCAATTCCAAACTCCATATATACTTTCCGGTTCTTATCCCATCCGGTACTTACAGACCAGATACTCTCTTCTGATTGGGGGATCAGATAGATGTAATCCGGATCTTCCGCATCACGGCGCGCAAGATAATAAGGAAAGGTTTTCGAATATTTCTTACGGCTGTAATAATAGCTATCATACGCGATACTCCCGTGTACGGACAAACCTTTGGTCAGCAAAGATGATAAATCATAATTCAGACGTAATGTTGTATTGATGTTATTTCTATTATCTTTCTGATAACCGTTGCTTAATAAGGTTTGCCAGGGATTGACGCTTCCCAATCCATCCTGTATGCGGACAATTTTATTGTCCACCAATCCCGGAGAGCTCAAGGGATTGGCAAAAGAAATAGCTTGCCAGATTCCACTGTTACCGGAGCCCGGAGTAATCACTCTGCCTATCTGGGCGGCCATTTGAACAGTTGCCGAAAAGTCCCGCGTTATCTGAAAATCGAAATTAGTTCTGAAGTTATAACGGGTGTTACGGGGATTTACATCATGATCCGAATCTATCTTGGTATGTTTATAGATACCGGTCTGATCGAAATAACTTCCCGATATAAAGTATTTCACACGTTCTGTACCACCCGAAAGGTTGATGTTATGTTGAGTGCGGGTAGAAAACTTTCTAAGAAAATCGTCTATCCAGTTAGTGTTCGGATGCAAAATCGGATCAAAGCCATTTCTGTACAATTCAATATCTTTATCCGTGAATTTCGGTTGGTAGGTAGAACCCGAAACCCGGGAGTCATTTTCTAAAGCTTCATTGTATAAAGTTGCATAATCCGCACTATTCAGATAACTGGGGAGCTGGGTAGATTGCTGCAAAGCAAAATTACCCGAATAGCTCAACCGGGGACGCCCTCTTTCCCCTTTACGGGTAGTAATTAATACTACGCCGTTAGCTCCCTTTACTCCATAGATCGCTGTTGCCGAAGCATCTTTAAGTATATTCAATGATTCAACTTCATTCGGATCTATGCCGTCAAAATTAGTTCGTTCGATGCCATCGATCATTATTAAAGGAGCCGTGTTGTCTGTAAATGTACTGACACCTCTGATTAACAGACTGGAAGCGTCTTCGCCGGGAGCACCACTTCTTTGAAAAGCAATCAATCCCGGCATTCGTCCTACCAGCATGTTACTAATATTGGATTGTTGTGTCTGTACCAGTTCTTTCCTCGAAATAGAAGCGATAGATGCTGTCACACTTTCTTTCTTCTGCTTTCCGTAGCCGACAACAACGACTTCCTCCAGACTTTGCTCGGCTTCTTTTATTTCAATAGAAAGCACTTTATTGTCTTTTACAGGTACTGTCGTCGTGACATAACCGATATAACTGATTTCCAAAACTGCATTCGGATTTACAGATAAGGCAAAGCGCCCGTTTATATCGGAAATTATGCCGTTAAATGTACCGACTTCCTTGATATTGGCACCGATAATCGGTTCTCCTTTTGTATCGGTAATAGTACCGGTTATTCTCCGAGGTTCCTGTGGCTGTGAAGAAAGATTCTTTTTCACTGCCGTTTTTCTCTTTACAACAATCTGTTTTCCATTTATTTCATATACCAGATTTGTCTTTTCAAACAAGGCTGACAATTTTTCTGTGATTGTCTTCTTCCTAGATAGATCTACACTGACAACTTGATTTAAACTAGGTCGGATATCTTTCGAATAGATGAAAACGTAGCCTGTTTCTTTCTCTATATCTTTAAAATATTCCAGTAGAGTCCCTTTCTTTATATCATAGAGTTCGCTCGTTCCATTTCCATTAGCGAGAGTTACATTCGCTATAAATAGAAAAATAACAAAAAATTTCACAAACAGATATGATTTACAAAGAAAATATGCCCTATTTGCATGATTGTAATAGGAATTTTCCATATTTTTGCGTATCAATTTTTAGGTTTTTCATAAGTAATTGAAAAATTTAAATCTCACGGGTTCGGAAGAGTTGCCTCTCTTCCGAACTTCTTTTTTACAAAGGCTTCATTTCTGTGGTTTATTCATAGGCATTAAATTTTTAGGGTTATTACTCGATTTTTATACTTCCCGCTTCAATTGTACACTGGACATCGTACAGCAACGAGAAGGTTTTCATGACTTGTTCTATATCATCAAATAAGATAAGTTTTCCCATTGTACACTTTTGCGCAACTTCCGGCGTACATGTGATAGATACATTATAGTAGCGACTTAGCCGTTGGATAATATCTTTCATTGTCTCACCCCGGAACTGAAGTACGCCATCTTTCCATGAAATATAATCGTAAGCATTAACTTCGTCGATGCCGGATATCCCATCACTCAACTTAAAACGCTGATTAGGCAAAAGGACAAAATCTTCATTGGAGTTTGCTTTTACATTTACTTTTCCTTCTACCAACACCACGGATTGCAATGCATCATCAGCATAGGCAGACACATTAAACTTTGTTCCCAATACATTAACTGTCAGTTGGGGTGTCTCTACATAAAAAGGCCGGGAAGTATCTTTGGCAACTTCTATATAAATCTCTCCTTCTACTTTTATCCTGCGTTCGCCCGGACCAAAAGAGGAAGGGAAACGTAATTTACTTCCGGAATTAATCCATACTTTCGATCCGTCTGCCAATACAATGGATGAATGGCTACCATAAGGAACTATCAGTGTATTTTGTTTTCCGGGTTGAACCGCTCCCTCTTTGATTATCTCTGTTTCCTTACCATCGGATTGAATAGTAATATTGCTATCATAAGTAATGACGGCATTATTCTCTATCTGAATCGCTTCCGCATCATCTCTTATCAGCATTACTTTCTGATACAGAGTATCTGCTTTCACATTGACAAGCAGATCATCAGCAGTTCCGGACGTCTGAAAAGAATGAATCAACCAGAAAGAAACAATACCTAATATTAGTACACAGGCGGCAGCATAACGGGTAAATAAGATAAAACGATGTCTCTTATCACGACGCTCCATGCTTGTCTCTATACGTGCCCACAATCTTTCTGATTCTTCGGGTAAGCGCTGAACCGGATTCAGCCGGGCAGATAATATGATTTTGCGGGCCTCCTGTAGGGATGCTTGATCTTCGGGATGCTCTTTTTGATAATTAACCCACCATTCTTCCGATTCCTGGGTAGGAGCCAGACACCACAATATGAAGTCTTCATTTTGTAGCCATTGTTTTGTCGATTCGGGTATTCGATCTGAATGCATACTCGTTCTTTTTACGGTTTCACTTTAAAAACACGCAAAGAACAAAAATACCCCCACGAAAATTAAAGAAAATAACCGAAAAGGAAAAAATAAATAATTTGAGGCTGAATTTTACGCATTTGTTCGATAGCCCGATACACTAATTTCTGTGCTGCTTTAGGTTGTATTCCCATCAATTTCCCGATTTCCTCATAGCTAAGTCCTTGGGTATAACGAAGATATACAGCCTCCCGTTGCCGGTCTGTAAGGCTATCCAGCATCTTTTTCAGCTGTTTTTGCATAGCGGCTCTTTCTTTTTCTTCATCTATGAGTTCAAAGCCGTTCACTTCAATAAGGAAACTATAGTTATCAGAACCTTCTTCCAGAAATTCGGTATTCATTTCTTTTTTCTTAATGGTCCGAATCCGGTTCTTCAAACAGTTCAACAGATAGAACTTCATATTCTGACTTTCCCAAAGTTTGTGCTCACGCTCATATAAATGCAAAAAAACATCGTGAATGGCATCTTCTAAAAGTTCTTTACTAATGCCAAAAGCAATGCCGTATGAAAACAAATCGTTCTCATACGTCTCATATAACCACTTATATAAGGATTGCTTATTCTTCACACTATCTTCACAAAAAGTTAGAATCCTATCTTCTAAAGAATATTGAAATGGTAATTATCACCAGCCTGTCTCATCCCATCCGGCAGCGGAGTACCATTGTATCGACTGACGATAAAAAGGATTTATCTCCTCTTCATACGACTGACGAAATATATAAGTAGAAAGTCCTGCAGAGCCATTCATCGAGAAACTACCGCCATAACTGGAGTAATTATTAGGAGTAGTCTTCCAATAAACCACAGCAGCATCATAAGCAGCTTTCCAAGCCTCATATTCGCTAGTCTCACTACCTAAAGAACGTATTAATCCATCAAAATCATAATAATACTTACTGGACCGACAATCATAACAGAGTATGCCCGATGTGGCTATCGCTTGTCTGCCCTTAATATATTTCGGAATAATCTCACTACTGCTTTTAGCCAGTTGTTCCAACATGGAAGTGTTCACTACAGAAACAGAGACTCCTGCCGTCCAGGGATCACCTAAGCCCCAATTATATGGCAATTTGCCAGTATAAAGATTTTCATCTGCATAAAATTCAAAATATGCCTTTGCTATGTCCGTAGCCGATGCATTATTGGCAAACATAGCCGGAACTACTTTCTGATATGGAGCACCCGGTGCGGGTATCTCTGTCGGAGAGCCTATTATGTAATCCGCATGTTCCTTCAATTCATAGACCACCTCAACAGATTGCATAAAGCATGCATCGAAAAGAAGAAAACTCAAATGAGGCGCATTACGCAGAACATCTTTTAACTCGGAAATATCCATGTAATTTGAACCACCATCCTGTCCCCACCAACGGGTTTTATTCTGCGATTTTGCCAACCATCCTTCTCCATGAGACCACAAAACCAACCCATAACTCTGTGCCGGATATTCAGAAAATGCCGTGTTGATAACCTCCTTCATCTTAGAGACATCTACAGAGTTTCGTCCTTCATACGTAGCGATTACCTCCTGTACGACATTCTTCTTTTTATCCTTCTTCAATCGAATTAGTTTAGGACTTGATCCGGTATCAATGTATACGAGTAGGTTATAAGAGTTATCATCTACAGACTGCATTCCCTCTGTCATTTCCGCCAAATCCTCTGTGGCAAAGCTGCGAAGAGAATTGTCACCTGCTATATAAACAAGAACTGTACGCATCTGGACTCCTCTTTCATCATCGTCATTATGACAAGCGATTACCAGCATAGCCAAACACACAAACAAGGAGAATATTTTTATCTTTTTCATTAGATTTCAAGTTTATTACGAGGCAAAGATAAACAAATAAGAGATGCAAACCTGCATCTCTTATTATATTAACAATTAAGTTATTGTTTATTACTCTTCCGGTTTCGTAAAGCGGAATTTATCTGAATCAATCCGCGATACCGTCATTCTATTATTCTTCTTATATTTATTCAGAATCTTCGTTGCTTCTTTTTCCAACTTCTTTCTGTTTTCCGAGAAGTAAATCATACATGTACTATTCTGCTGCAGTTGGTTATCCTCCAGATAATTTTTCAACTGATAACTATATAATTCACGATGAGCCAAGAACCCTTCTTTGCTAACCTTCGCACTATCTAATATCTGAATATCCGTGAAATAGACTACCGTATCCGTAAATGAAGCAGAAATTCCAAAAGCATAAACCGGTTTAGAATGGTCTTTTTTCAGAGAAAAAGCGGAGCACATGGTAAACACAAGTGCAATTGCAAATAGTATTTTTACGTATTTCATATCATATAATTTTTAACTTCGCAAAGGTAACAAAAAAGAGGAGACTACCTCGATTTATCTCAAATAAATAGCATTTCTTAATCATAAATCCATAACAATACAGGTTTCTTTTCTGCCTTGAGCAGCCTGTCAACCTTCCTCATCACCTCATCAGATATCACAGGACACCCTTGACTGATTCCTAATGGAAGATGCAAAGGATACACCTCCGTTTCCGGCATCGGAGTATAAGAATGTAACACGATATACCGTTTGAAAGCATTGTTATTCGTTGCTTCCAATCCATGCAATTTATAATGAACATTAATCCCCCACTTGCTATACGACCGTATCCCTACTTTATATTTTCCTAAAGAAGAGCAATAACTACCTTCCACATTACTGAATACAGGCTTGGACAGCGTACTGTTTTTCCCGTATCCATGCGCACAAAGACTTGCATACTTCACAGAATCTCCCTTGAAATCCCATACAAAGAAACGCCTTTTACCGGAATGAATACTGAAATCTACCAGAAAGCAATAACTTGTATTATACCCGTTCTTATCACAATAAGCCTTTCCAGCCTGCGCTTTTTCACGCAAACGTTGCTCTATTTTAACTGGCACCGTGTCAGAAGACAATGTCGCATATCTTGCGTATGCCATCACCCCTGCTCCCAAAGCAACCAGAACAAATGATATTAGAACAAATTTCTTCATAAAACTCACATAGCACAAGATTAAATTATAGAATAGGACTTATATAAAAAGTCGCATAAGTACATTCTTCTACATGAAAAGTGCGACTTATGCGACTCAAATTCTTTTTTTCAGAAACTGATATTCCTTACTTATCCCAAGTAAGATTTGAGCAATTTACTACGATTACTTTGTCTAAGTCTTCTAATTGCTTTTTCTTTAATCTGACGAACGCGCTCACGTGTGAGGCCAAATTTATCGCCGATTTCTTCTAATGTCATTTCTTGTTGTCCGATACCGAAAAACATCTGAATGATTTCTTTTTCTCTATCGGTTAACGTAGAAAGAGCTCTATCAATTTCCCTCGCAAGAGACTCATTAACCAGAGAGCGGTCCGCCATTGGCGAGTCATCGTTAACCAACACATCCAACAGGCTGTTATCCTCTCCTTCCACAAAAGGCGCATCCACCGAAATATGACGGCCGGACACCTTCAGCGTATCAGAGATTTTATCAACCGGAATTTCCAGTTCGTCTGCCAACTCCTCGGGAGACGGACGCCGCTCGTTTTCCTGTTCAAACTTCGAGAAGGCTTTGCTGATCTTATTCAGCGAACCTACCTGATTCAACGGGAGACGAACAATACGCGACTGCTCTGCCAATGCTTGCAGAATAGACTGGCGAATCCACCATACAGCGTAGCTAATGAACTTAAATCCACGTGTCTCATCAAATTTCTCGGCAGCCTTAATCAGTCCTAAATTGCCTTCATTAATCAAGTCAGGCAAACTCAAACCCTGGTTCTGGTACTGTTTAGCCACAGATACGACGAAACGAAGATTGGCACGTGTCAATTTTTCCAATGCTACACGGTCACCCTTACGAATGCGTTGAGCGAGTTCCACTTCTTCCTCAACAGTAATCAGGTCTTCACGGCCGATTTCCTGCAAATACTTATCAAGAGAAGCGCTCTCTCTGTTAGTGATACTTTTGGTAATCTTTAGTTGTCTCATTCTTTAAAAACAGATTTGGAGTGCAAAGTTACGACAAATAATTTGTTAACATACAAAATTAAGTAACTTTTACACTATATTTTTCAACTAATAAAACAAAAAGAGATGCCGACAAGTTGATTGGCGGCATCCTTTTTCTATTTCATTAGCTTATCCTATAATCTTCTTACCTTATTTTATATATTACTCTTGAGTAAGATCGACAGCGAAGTATCCGCGTTTACCGGATGGGAACACACCGGTCAGGAACAATACCTGATTCGGAGACTTAACAGCAGCTTTCATCACTTCTTCCAGATCGCTGACTTTGCGCATCGGCTGGTCATTAGCTTTTAGGATAATGAAACCTTTACGAACTCCTGCATCTGACATCTTACCGGAAGAAACCCCTGTCACTTGCAAACCGTAACCCAGATTCAATTGTTTCTTCAAATCATCCGGCAATTCTTTGAAAGCAGCTCCCAAGATTTCCATGCCTGCATCTTTCACGATTTTGGTAGTACCTTGTTCGTTCTTCAACGTTACTTCAACGGTCTTTTCCTTCTTATCGCGCATCAATTTCACTTTCACCTTATCACCCGGACGATGTTTCGCAAGAGCTTCCTGCAAGTCGGCCATATTGGATACTTTCTTATTATCCACACCGATAATTACGTCGTCCACTTTGATGTCAGCTCCCGCAGCAGAACCATTCTCTACGATTTCAGAAACCCACACTCCTTCTACAACACCCAGTTCTTTAGCTTTATCTGCCAGTGTCTTACCGGATTTATCAATCGGTTGACGGTCGTCCATCAAACTGCTACCGATAGAACCACCACGAATACCGAGCAATGCACGTTGTACTGTTCCGTATTGTTTCAGGTCGGCAATTACCTTCGTCATAATGCTGGTCGGGATAGCGAAACCATATCCTGCATAAGCACCTGTCGGAGAAGAAAGCACCGAATTGATACCTACCAGTTCACCTTTGGCATTTACCAGCGCACCGCCACTATTCCCCTGATTGATAGCAGCATCCGTTTGAATGAATGATTCTATACCACCATTATATACACCCAGAGAACGGGCTTTCGCACTTACGATACCGGCAGTTACAGTAGAGTTCAGATTGAACGGGTTACCTACCGCCAATACCCACTCTCCTACTTTCAACGCTTCGGAGTCTCCTACCGGAATAGTCGGGAAATCATCACCTTCTATTTTTACCAATGCAAGGTCGGTGCTGGGGTCAGTACCAATCACGCGTCCTTTAAACTCACGGTTATCATTCAGTTTCACACTGATTTCATCCGCACCTTCAATCACGTGATTATTCGTTACGATATATCCATCTTTCGAGATGATTACTCCCGAACCAAAACCTACACGAGGTTGAGACTGTACCTGACGCTGCTGTCCGCGTCCATCACCAAAAAAGAAATCGAAGATATCCGGCGCTTGCTGAACAGTTCTTGTTTTAGCTTCTTGAGTAGACCTTATATGTACGACAGCATGAAGCGAATTCTCCGCAGCCTGAGTCAGGTCAACAGGTTGAGCGTTCACAGCGTCAAAAGCAGCCAATTTGACATTGGGATTCTGCTTGAACATCTCATTAAAAGATGTCTCTTTAGCAGCTTCGTTAGATTGCAACAATTTGTAAGTTGTCAATCCTGCAACTCCTGAGCTAAGAAGAATGATTGCTCCTACTCCCAGAATGTTCTTTGTTGTCTGTTTCATGATTTATAATTCTTTAAATTGTTAATATTCGACATTGTTTTAACTTTTACGACGTTAAAATAATAACAAATATCGTTCACTTATTCTACTTGTCACTCTTTTTTGTCCACTTTTAACAGAGAATATTTGGAGCTTAACAGCGGTTAACGACAGCACCTGACAAATTTACATTCGTTGTATGTCAGATGGCTTTAACACTCTGACATTCATTCAGTAAAGTCAGATTTTCATGACACCGATTCCGGGCAAATCATTTAAGGTGATCTTTCCTTTCACTACTTCTACCCCTTTAAAGCGATCATTAGAAATAAGCAAGTTACCATCCAGGTCGGCAAAATCGACTAATGGCGAGAACTGTGAAGCTGCTGAAATAGCACACGAGGTCTCTGTCATACAACCCACCATCACACGCATACCGAGCGCATGAGCCAGTGTTACCATCTTCCATGCTTCACGCATACCGGTACATTTCATCAGCTTAATATTAATTCCCGTGAAAGCGTCTTTCAAAGCAGCTACATCTCCCAAACGCTGCAACGATTCATCTGCAAATATCGGCAATGGACTTTGTTGCGTTATCCAGGCAATGTCGTCTAGCTTCTCCTTCGGCATAGGCTGTTCTATCATCACAATGCCTTTTTCTTTCAGCCAATGAATCATATCAAGCGCGTATTGACGGTCTTTCCAGCCTTGGTTGGCATCTATCGCTATCGGTAGATTCGTTACCGAGCGGATGGTTTCAATCATCTCCTTATCATTGTCCCGTCCCAGCTTTACCTTTAATATATTAAACTGATCGGCGCACTCTTTTGTTTTCTCCCTTACCACATCAGGTGTATCAATACCTATCGTGAAGGTGGTAGAAGGCGTCTTTTCTTTGTTCAATCCCCATATCTTATACCAGGGAGCATCCAACAGTTTTCCCACCAAATCATGAAGGGCGATATCTACCGCAGCTTTCGCCGCCGTGTCTTTTGGCGAGAGGCTGTCAACGTATGACAAAATGTCATCTAGCTGAAAAGGATCACTAAACTGTTCCAGATTCACTTTCCCCAGAAAACTCATTACCGATTCTACCGTCTCTCCCAAATAAGGAGGCATAGAGGCCTCTCCGTACCCCGTTATTCCTTCATATTCTATTTCCACCTGTACATCAGGAGTCGTTGTGCGTGAATATGTGGCAACCGTAAACACATGCTTCAACTTCAATTCATAAGGGAAAAAGCTCATTTTCATCTTTCCTCCCAAACCGAGCTTATTTATATAGACGTTAGAAAGCGATGATTCTCCGGCTAATGTCTGACGGACAACCAACCCTGAACCCAAAGCAGCCAAAGTCGCTGTTTTCAAAAAATCTCTTCTGTTCTGCATGCTTTAATAGATGATAAATTACAAATGATAAGTGATAAATGACAGGTAACAGATAATAGATGATAGATATTTATACAAAATACTCACAATAACTATCAAACATCATTTATCAACTATTTATAATAAGGATTATTATCCGTAGTATTCATTCCCTTCTCCTTATTAATATAAGGTAGGAAGCGAACGGCAAAAAGCAGACGTTTCGTGTTGAACTCGTCATAGTTCTTATCCGCGGGGTTCATACTACTGACGTGTACATCGCCCAAAGCGTGGATAAACTGTTTATTACCAAGGTAAATACCAACGTGAGAGATTCCTTCTTTACGCTCCGCAGTTGCTTTACGACCGAAAAACACTAGATCCCCCCGTTGTACATTGGCAAAATCAGGAGCAATCTCAATATGTTCGCCCACATAAGCCTGTTGAGACGCATCTCTCGGAATAATAATATCATGCATAAAAAGCACGGTACGTACCAAGCCGCTACAATCTACTCCTTTGGAAGAGGTTCCTGCCCACAGATAAGGAATTCCCATCATCGAATAAGCAGTCGCAATGATACTTTCAACATCTTGTTTCAATGAGGCCCTCCATTTTGTTTCCGGTTGAGAAATAGATTTAGAGATGTATGCTTTCCGACCGTCGGGATAAGATACTTTGTAGAAATGACCTTTGCTTCCCTCCCACTTCAGACGATTGCCTGCAACCACGTCGGACACAGGTTGAGAACTTTCATCCGGTTTTTCATACGCAAATCCGTAGTGCGAAGTAACCACTATCTTTTCCGCCCGGTTCCACTCATCATAACGTTCCTTCGACATGGGGGTAATCACCATCCGGTGTACCCATCCGGTATAATCATCCGGCGTTTGTATCTCGTACCAACCGGTATATTGAAGTACTTTGACCGGCATCCCCAACAATGCCTGCGTACTCATGCCGGAAGTAAATTTGCCTTCTTCGCGCAAATTACAAACAGAGATATGTACTACCCCATAAGCTGAATCGGCAGGCATGGGACGTATTTCCTGTGCTTTCAGGCTGACTGCCGTAATCACCAGAAAACAAGAGAAAAGGAGGATATTCTTCTTCATTAAAATTCATTTTAATAATAGCAAAGGTAGAAATTATTTCTATTTGTGGTACTTTCTTTGGCTAAAACAAAATAAATGACGTATTTTTGCAGTCTAAAGCAGTTGGCCGGTCTGTCGCGTGCACGTTTCGTGCAGGAGGAAAGTCCGGGCAACATAGAGCATCCTACTTCCTAACAGAAAGCTGTCCGTGAGGGTAGAGTAACGTAGAAGAAAATAACCGCCGCTCCTTTCGGGGAGAGGTAAGGGTGAGAAGGTGGGGTAAGAGCCCACCAGCCGCATGGTGACATGTCGGGCTGTACGTCTTAGGAGTTGTAAGGTCATGTAAACCGGCGTTATGAGAGTTGCTCGCTCCATGTCGGAGGGTAGACCGCTAAAGTGTCGTGGTGACACGCCACTCAGATAAATGACAGACACCTTGTTTTATATAAGGTACAGAACTCGGCTTATAGGCTGACTGCTTTTTCTTTTAATTATCCGTTGAACTATGAAGAAGAAAATCACCGATATATGGAAGTTTCTTACGTATGACATCTGGCGCATTACGGAAGATGAAGTGACCCGAACCAAGTTCTCACTCTACAATATTATAAAGACCATCTATCTTTGTATCAACCGGTTTACCAAAGACCGGATGGCTAATAAAGCTTCCGCACTGACATATAGCACATTGCTCGCTATTGTACCGATACTTGCCATCCTGTTTGCCGTGGCACGCGGTTTTGGATTCGACAACCTGATGGAACATCAGTTCCGCAATGGTTTCGGAGGAAATATAGAAACAACAGAGGCCATTCTCTCATTTGTCAACTCCTATCTTTCACAAACCAAAGGAGGTATTTTCATTGGAGTTGGTTTGGTCATGTTGTTATGGACGGTTATCAATCTGGTCAGCAATATTGAAATCACCTTCAACCGTATTTGGGAAGTGAAAAAAGCACGGTCCATGTATCGCAAGATTACGGATTACTTTTCTATGTTCCTGTTGATGCCGATTCTAATCGTAGTGTCCGGAGGGCTTTCTCTGTTTATGAGCACCATTCTCAAACAGATGGATGATTTCGTCCTGCTTGCTCCTATTATGAAATTCATGATACGACTTATCCCTTTCGTCCTGACATGGCTGATGTTCACAGGGCTGTATATCTTCATGCCGAATACAAAAGTAAAATTCAAACACGCGCTCATTGCAGGCATTCTGGCGGGGTCTGCTTATCAAGCTTTTCAGTTCCTGTATATCAACAGCCAGTTGTGGGTGTCAAAGTACAACGCCATTTACGGTAGTTTTGCCGCACTTCCCTTATTTCTGCTTTGGTTACAAATATCTTGGACAATCTGTTTATTCGGAGCCGAATTGACGTATGCCGGGCAAAATATCCGTAGTTTTAGTTTTGACCAGGATACCCGGAATATCAGCAGACGATACCGGGACTTTATATCCATCCTGATTATGTCGCTCATAGCCAAACGGTTTGAGAAGAACGAACCTCCCTATACGGCTGCAGAAATCTCGGAAGAGCATCAGATTCCCATCCGACTAACCAACCAGGTACTTTATCAGTTGCAGGAAATAGAATTGATTCACGAGGTAGTCACCGACGAAAAAAGCGAAGAGATCGGCTATCAACCGTCAATGGATATCAATCAATTGAATGTAGCCATCTTATTGGATCGTTTGGATACATACGGTTCCGAGAATTTCAAAATTGACAAAGACGAAGAATTCAACGACGAATGGAAAGTGCTGACCGAATCCAGAGAAGAATACTATAAAAAAGCAAGTAAAGTATTACTGAAAGATTTATAAGGAAAAGGAAGCAAGCAGTGCAACGATCTCGAAAATCAGACTTTACAACCTGATATTCTTATCTATAACAAGCCCGAAGCCAGCCTGAAAGGAGAAGACGCCCAACTGAAAGCGGCAGTAGACTATTTGCTGAAGGATTTGTCAAAAAAGAAATAAATACTACATTATTAATGCCGCTTATTCAGCGGCATTAATAATAAGTTATATATCAACACTTTAGAAGAAACACTTTTGGTTTTAAACAAACAGTCCGTTCCTTTAAAAGGAAAGCATCGTTGGTTTAAAAGGAACGGACCCTTCCTTTAAAACCAACGATGCTTTCGGTTATATGCTTATCCTAAAGAACTAAGAATATAATTATTTTTCAATCAATAACGGTTGTATGAAACCACCTTTTCTTTCGGCTTCCTCATCTTTTTGCGTTTTTCCTTTGCCGGATAGCCAATGACAATATCCAACAATAAACGTTTCGAGGCAGGAATACCGGCAAGCTGTTTCATTTCTTTTTCATCAAACCAACCCAGAATACAAGAGCCCAGTCCTTCGGCTTCAGCCGCCAAAGCAATATGAGCAGCAACTATTCCAATGTCGATCAATGGAAAATGCTTGCCTTTCACCTTTCCACCAAGCAGAGAGGTAATATTAGCAGATTCCTCTACCACCAGAATATGCACGGGAGCATCTTTAGCAAACTTATTCATCCCCAAACCAGCAGCAGCTTTCCCCGCTTTTTGAGCCAGTTCCTTATCCGTGATGACTACAAACTTCCAAGGCTGCGCATTACAGGCCGAAGGCGCTAAACGAGCAGCTTCAAGTATCCGTTCCAACTTTTCCGGCTCCACCGGACGCTCCTTATCATACGAACGGTCGCTTTGACGAGCCTGTACCAATTGAAGAAAATCCATAAGGTTGCGATTTTATGATTTACAATTTACGATTGAAATTCGCTTTTGCGACAGCCAACTATTTATACTGAATCATCCGACTGATATACTTACCGATAATATCGAATTCAATATTTACCACACTGCCAATCTCAAACGTATGGAAGTTTGTATGCTCATACGTATAAGGAATGATAGCTACCTGGAAAGTATCATCGGTCGGATTACATACCGTCAGACTAACACCGTTCACAGTTACCGAACCTTTATCCACCGTGATATATCCACGTTTCGCCATTTCCTTATCAAACGCATATTGGAAGGTAAAATACCAACTACCTTCCGCATCCTTAATATCAATACAAGTAGCGGTCTGGTCTACATGTCCCTGAACAATATGTCCGTCCAACCGGCCATTCATCATCATGCTACGTTCAACATTCACCTTATCCCCCACTTTCAGCAGACCGAGATTAGAGCGTTCCAATGTTTCTTTCATGGCAGTCACCGTATACGTATCATCTGTCAGAGTCACCACTGTCAGACACACACCATTGTGAGAAATACTCTGGTCGATTTTCAACTCATTCACAAACGAACACTTAAATGTAAAGTGTATATTCTCCTGGTCTTTCACCAGTGCTACCAAAGTAGCATATTCTTCTACGATTCCAGAAAACATAATTTCATTTACTATTTTACGATTTACTACTTACTATTTTAAGATTGAGAATACTCTCTTAATGCAAGGGTCAAAGATACGAATTAGAAAGGAGCTTAAAAAATAAGAGCAAAAAAAAATGGGGCTTTTCACAAAGCTCCATTTTTCAGTTTTCAATAGGTATTAGTTTTTTTTTAAGGTAAAAAGATTGTTTTCAGGATAACGGTGCAAATATAGGCGGTTTTACCGATACTATCCAAATTATAAAACATGTCATATAACATCTTTTTGAAAATTCTTTGGATTTATTATCATTTGAAGCAAAATCTCCTGTAACTTGTCCGTTATAGGTGACAAATATAGGATAATTTTTTAAGGAGCCCTAATTTCTGTTTAAAAATCCGCAAAAAATTACTTTTCCGGGTAGTTTTCGTCCGTTTTTCCACGATGTTTTAACACTTTGGCGTCAATGAAGAAAACAATCTCCTCGGCAATATTGGTAATATGGTCTCCCGAACGTTCCAGTTTACGGAACACACTGACCAAATCTACGCAGGTATGTACAGCTTCCGGATGTTCGATGATATAGTCAGAAAGAATACCTGTCGCATCCGCATTGATTTCATCCAGCAAATTATCCTTGGCAAACACTCCCGCTGCCAAATCATTGCTTTCTTCATTCAAGGCACGCTTCGCCAGTTCCAGCATCGACAACACTTCTGCCTGCATCTCTGCCAGACGAAGACGGTTCAATAATTCCGCATCCAACACCGGCTCTTTGCAACGAAGTACAAAGCGGGCAATACCTTCCGCAAAGTCGCCCAAGCGTTCCAGATTCGTATTGATCTTCAGCATAGCCAATACAAAACGGAGGTCAATCGCCACCGGATTATATAATGCGATAATGTCTTCCACATCGCTATCTATCTTCAATTCAAAAGCATTCACCCGACGCTCGCGAACCATCACTTGTTGAGCCAACTCCTTGTCGAGGGTCAACACAGCCTCTCCGGCACGGTCAAGCTGGTTGTACACCAAGGTCCACATTTCATCAATTTCCTTCTTCAATAGGATAAGTTCCGATTCTATAAACTTTACCATAGTCTATTATATATAAATGATTAATATTCTGCTAATGACATTTCAGAAATAAATTTCAGGCACGGATTTCACGAATTACCCGAAGCGTCCCGTTATGTAATTCTGGGTAGCCTCTTTCTCCGGATTGGTGAATATCTTTTTCGTTTGATCGAATTCCACCATTTCGCCCATATAGAAAAACGCCGTCTTATCACTGACACGGGCTGCTTGCTGCATATTATGCGTAACGATTACAATCGTATAATCCTTCTTCAATTCATGGATCAACTCCTCCACCTTAGCCGTAGAAATAGGGTCGAGTGCAGACGCAGGCTCATCCATCAGCAATACCGAAGGAGAGACAGCCATCGCACGGGCGATACAAAGCCGCTGTTGCTGTCCGCCGGACAATGCATAAGCCGACTCCTTCAACTTATCTTTCACCTCATCCCAAAGAGCCGCTCCTTTCAATGTTTCCTCCACACGCTGACGAATGAAAGCATTATCTTTTATTCCGTTCACACGAAGTCCGTAAGCCACATTCTCGAATATACTTTTCGGGAAAGGATTCGGACGCTGGAACACCATTCCTACATTCTTACGGAGTTCGTCCACTTCCACCCCTTTCGCATATATATTATGTCCGTCGATACGGATTTCTCCCTCCAGACGGGTAGCAGGAATCAAATCATTCATCCGGTTGAAAAGCCGGAGGAAAGTAGACTTACCGCAACCGGACGGTCCGATAAAAGCGACAACCGACTTTTCCTCAATCTGCATACTGATACCCTTCAATGCATGAAAATCTCCATACCAAAAGTTCACATCACGCGCATCTATTTTCACTGTATCCATATACTAACCTAGTTTGTTTTTACTCTTTTCTCAAAATACTTTCTCAATGCATTGGCCAGCAGATTCACGAACAGGATAATCATAATCAACACCAATGCCGTACCATAAGCCAGCGGCAATTGTGCCTCCATATCCGTTCCACTCGTGGAAATCACATACAAATGGTAAGGCAATGCCATACACTGATCGAAAATACCCGTTGGCAGTTGTGGCAGGAAATATGCGGCACAAGTAAACAGAATCGGCGCCGTCTCTCCCGAAACACGTCCCAAGGCAAGAATCAACCCTGTGATAATGTTCGGCATCCCCATCGGCAGAATGACGTGCCAGATCGTCTGCAACTTCGTTGCCCCCAAGGCCCGGCTGCCTTCACGCATACTGTCGGGAATGGCTTTCAGAGCTTCCTCCGTTGTCCGAATGACCAAAGGTACGCAAAGCAAACCTAATGTCAAAGAACCGGCCAAAATACTATCACCAAATCCCATATAATTGACAAACAGCGCCATACCGAACAATCCGAATACGATGGAAGGAATACCGCTCAAGTTATTGGTCATCACCCGGATAAAGCGTACCAACTTACCTTTCGGCGCATACTCATTCATATAAATTCCGCTCATCACCCCTATCGGAAAGGCGAACAGCGCACTCCCCACCATCAGATAGAAAGTACCGACAATAGCCGGCCATATACCGCCACCTGTCATCCCGTCCGTAGGAGCCGAAGTGATAAAATCCCAACTGATAGCGCCGATTCCTTTATAGACGATAAATCCCAGAATTGCAAACAATATCAGTACAATGCAAAGGCTCAACAGCCGGAAAATCCCGAAAGCAACTTTCTGCGAACGGTGTTTAGCTTTATTATTACTCCGTATTTCCATCTTATTTGCTACGTTTTAATCCTTTAGAGGAAATATATTCCACACTAAAGTTGATAATCAATGTGATGAAGAACAGTACGACCCCCAACAGGAACAACGCCTGATAGTGAGGTCCTCCTGCAGGAGCTTCTCCCAGTTCGGCCGCAATCGTAGCCGGAATGGTACGCAAAGGCTCAAGGATTGTTGTCGGAATCACAGCCGCATTACCCGTCACCATCAATACTGCCATCGTCTCCCCGATAGCACGTCCGATACCAAGTACCACACCGGATGTAATCCCCGAAATAGAATAAGGAATCACTACCTTATATATCGTCTGCCATTGCGAAGCGCCCAATGCCAGACTCGCTTCCCGCATTGCACGCGGACAGTTGCGCATCGCGTCTTCCGTCACCGTTATAATAGTAGGCAATGCCATAATAGCCAGTACGATACTTCCCGCCAAGCCACTCTCTCCCACCGGAAGATCAAACAATTTCTGAATCAACGGAACAATGACAATCAATCCGAAAAAGCCATAAACAACGGAAGGAATACCACTCAACAGTTCGATAATCGGTTTCAGCCAGTTCCGCACTTTCGGATTTGCCACTTCAGACATATAAATAGAAACCGACAGCCCGAACGGCAAAGCAAAAAGGATGGCAAACAGGCTCACCCACAACGTCCCGGTAATCAACGGCAGAAAGCCGAATTGAGCAGCCGGAGTAGCCGTAGGAAACCATTCGGCACCCGCAAATACATCCTTTACGGAAATAGTGTTATCCTCTATGAAATGTACCGCGTCCGGATGAACAATAAACTTCTGCGGAACAAAAGCTACGATGCCGGGTGTTTTCTCCACCAGCTCCGTAATCTTATCGCCTGCATATTCATAAGCAGGTCCCAATTCCTCTTCCGTATAAAACTGCGTTATGTCCTCCAAACGAAAAACCCGGATAGGGAGATCTTCCCCACCGAGTTCCTTCCAGTTTGTAATCTCTTCGTCAAAAACATTTTTTATCTGTGCGGGGCTCAACACACTGACCTTGTTGCTCTTATTCAGCGCCAACACATATCCCTCTTCAATCACTTTACTCTTGAACAGCCCGAAAGCTTCAGTGAAAAGGAAGAGTACAATCAGCAGAATAGTAATACTTGTCACAAAGCCGCTACAAGTCAACATTCCTTCTATAATCTTTTCAAATACCTTTTTCATATACCTGCTATGATTTCTGATGCAAAGAAAGCATCTCTTTATTAAGGAGGTGTGACTAACGTTTGAAGGAAATGTTTCAATCATGTTACGTTTGTGTTACAAGTATCATTTCCACTCCGGATGAAATGAAAATGTAATATCCGATTGCTTAATTTGCAACGTTAATAAAACGAAGAAATATGAAAGTGAGAAGAAACTTATTAATCGCCCTTTCCTTACTCTCGCTCGGTGCCAACGCACAACGTATTAAAGGTAGCGATACGGTACTGCCTGTCGCACAACAGACAGCAGAGCGGTTTATGAACCAGCATCCGGAGGCCCGTGTCACAGTGACCGGTGGTGGAACCGGTGTAGGTATCTCCGCTTTAATGGATCATACAACGGACATCGCAATGGCTTCCCGCCCGATCAAGTTCAGCGAAAAGATGAAAATAAAAGGAGCCGGAGAAGAAGTAGACGAAGTGATTGTAGCCTACGATGCCCTTGCCGTGGTGGTGCATCCCTCCAATCCGGTAAAGCAGCTGACCCGCCAACAACTGGAAGACATTTTCCGGGGGAAGATAAACAACTGGAAACAGGTAGGCGGAGACGATCGCAAAATAGTGGTTTACTCGCGCGAAACATCGTCCGGTACTTACGAATTTTTCAAAGAGAGCGTACTGAAAAATAAAAACTACATGGCAAGCAGCCTTTCTATGCCGGCAACGGGTGCCATCATCCAGTCTGTCAGTCAGACCAAAGGAGCCATCGGATATGTCGGACTGGCATACGTATCTCCCCGTGTCAAAACGCTTTCCGTATCATACGACGGCACCCACTATGCCACGCCTACGGTAGAGAACGCCACCAATAAGACCTACCCCATCGTGCGCCCGCTTTATTACTACTATAATGTAAAAAATAAGGAACAAGTCTCACCCCTGATTCAGTTTATTCTCTCGTCCGACGGACAGGACATTATAAAAAAGAGCGGTTATATTCCGGTTAAATAAAAAAAATGTCCTACTTTTGTAGCCTAAATACAGATAACATTAACCGTTATGACAGATATTAAAAACGAAGAAGCAGGCGAAAAGAAAAGCTTGAACTTTATTGAACAGGCAGTAGAGAAAGACTTGAAAGAAGGTAAAAATGGTGGAAAAGTGCAGACACGCTTCCCGCCCGAACCTAACGGTTACCTTCACATCGGCCATGCCAAAGCTATTTGCCTTGATTTCGGCATCGCAGAAAAACACGGCGGTGTATGTAACCTTCGTTTCGACGACACAAACCCGACCAAGGAAGATGTGGAATATGTAGAAGCTATCAAAGAAGATATTCAATGGTTGGGCTACCAGTGGGGAAACGAATACTACGCTTCCGACTACTTCCAACAATTATGGGACTTCGCTATCCGCCTGATTCAGGAGGGAAAAGCATATATTGACGAACAAAGCTCCGAACTGATCGCACAGCAAAAAGGTACTCCTACCCAACCGGGTGTGGAAAGCCCTTACCGCAACCGTCCTATCGAAGAAAGCCTCGAACTTTTTAAGAAAATGAATAGCGGCGAGATCGAAGAAGGTGCTATGGTGCTCCGTGCCAAGATTGATATGGCCAACCCGAATATGCACTTCCGCGATCCGATTATTTATCGTGTAGTGAAACACCCGCACCACCGTACAGGTACTACCTGGAAGGCTTATCCGATGTATGACTTCGCTCACGGACAGAGTGACTTCTTCGAAGGCGTGACTCACTCACTGTGTACACTCGAATTTGTGGTACACCGTCCTCTTTACGACCTCTTCATCGACTGGCTGAAAGAAGGAAAAGACCTGAACGACAACCGTCCTCGCCAGACTGAATTCAACAAACTGAACCTAAGCTACACCCTGATGAGCAAACGTAACCTGCTCACACTGGTGAAAGAAGGACTAGTAAACGGATGGGACGACCCCCGTATGCCGACTATCTGCGGTTTCCGCCGTCGCGGTTATTCACCGGAATCTATTCATAAATTTATTGATAAAATCGGATATACCACATACGATGCCCTAAACGACATCGCCCTGTTGGAAAGCTCCGTTCGGGACGACCTGAACAGCCGTGCCACCCGTGTATCGGCAGTGATCAACCCCGTTAAACTAATCATCACCAACTATCCGGAAGGACAGGTTGAAGAACTGGAAGCAATCAACAACCCGGAAGACCCGGAAGCAGGAAGCCACCTGATCGAATTCAGCCGTGAACTGTGGATGGAACGCGAAGACTTCATGGAAGACGCTCCCAAGAAATATTTCCGCATGACACCGGGACAGGAAGTACGCCTCAAAAATGCCTATATCGTAAAATGCACCGGTTGCAAGAAAGACGAAAACGGCGTAATAACAGAGGTATATTGCGAATATGACGCTAATACCCGTAGCGGTATGCCGGACGCAAACCGTAAGGTGAAAGGCACGCTCCATTGGGTAAGCTGCAATCACTGCCTGCAAGCAGAAGTACGTTTGTACGACCGCCTGTGGAAAGTGGAAAACCCACGCGACGAACTGGCTGCCATCCGCGAAGCTAAAAATTGCGAAGCACTGGAAGCCATGAAAGAAATCATCAATCCGGACTCATTGAAAGTTCTGCCCAACTGCTACATAGAGAAGTTCGCAGCTACCCTGCCTACACTCTCCTACCTGCAGTTCCAACGGATCGGTTACTTTAATATCGACAAAGAATCAACCCCGGAAAAACTGATTTTCAACCGCACAGTAGGGTTGAAAGATACGTGGGGGAAGATTAATAAATAACCTTTCACCACAGATTACACGGATTAACACAGATTTTTATTCTTTATTTCTCTAATCTGTGTTAATCCGTGTAATCTGTGGTGAACAAAATTAATAAAAATGGGTAGAAAGAACTCACCATCAGCCAAAAAGCAACTAGCCACACTTATCACAAACTACGAAGAAGCAAAAGCAGAAAACCGACAACTTTATCTGGATGCTGACCAACTGGCCGACATCGCCGACTGGTATGCCTCCGAACGGAAATTTGAAGAAGCACAAGAAGTAATCACCTACGGACTTAAGATACATCCAGGAAATACAGCTTTACTCATCGAACAAGCCTATCTTTACCTGGACACCCAAAAACTGCAAAAAGCAAAGAAAGTAGCAGATTCCATCACCGAAGATTTTGACTCGGAAGTGAAACTGCTGAAAGCCGAACTATTGCTGAATGGAGGAAAACTGGAAGAAGCCCAATGGCTATTAAGTACGATAGCGGATGCCGACGAACTGGAAACAATCATTGATGTCGTATTTCTCTATCTGGACATGGGATACCCGGATGCAGCCAAAGAATGGCTCGACCGAGGTAAATCGCGTTATGCCGAAGATGAAGAATATATGGCCCTCACAGCCGATTATCTGGCATCGACCCACCAAGTAGAATCGGCCATCATCTATTACAACAAACTCATCGACAAATCCCCTTTCAACCCTTCCTATTGGATGGGACTGGTGAAATGTTACTTTGTTCAGGAACAAATAGACAAGGCCATCGAAGCCTGTGATTTTGCGTTGGCAGCCGACGATCAGTGTGGAGAAGCCTACGCTTATAAAGCGCATTGTTTTTTCTATCTGAACAATTCGGATAATGCCATCGAGAATTACCAAAAAGCGATCGAGCTTAAATCCATCCCCCCCGAACTGGGTTATATGTTCATGGGAATATCTTACGGCAATAAAGAAGAATGGCAGAAAGCCGATGACTATTACGACAAAGTAATCGCACGTTTTGAAGAAGACGGAGACAGACAGTCTGTCCTATTAATAGACACATATACCAGCAAAGCCTTCGCCCTGTCCCATCTGGAAAGATATGAAGAAGCACATCAGCTCTGCGAGAAAGCCAAAGAGATAAACCCGAATGAAGGATTGATTTATCTGACAGAGGGAAAACTATATCTGGCAGAGGAGCTGGAAGACGAAGCAGCCTTGTCTTTCGAAAAAGCGATAGAGATTAACTCTAACATAGAAATGTGGTATATGATCGCCTCTGCTTATTCGGAAAGTGACTATCTGATAGAAGCCAAAGAATACTTTGAAAAAGCGTACCAGATGAATCCGAAATACGAAGATGTGACGGAGAAATTGAGTGTGCTTTGCCTCATGCACGGTGAAATCGACAACTTCTTTAAATACAACAAAGAATGTGAACATCCACTGGAAGAAGATATGATTCTGGATCTGTTAAATAGTCCCGAACATAGAGAGGAAGATGAAAGAACTCTCAAAGAAGTGTGGGAACGCATGAAAAAGGAGAATAAGAAAAAGAAGAAAGGAAAAAAATAAATCAGATTAATAAATTCTATCCTCAAAAAACATGGAATCAGTAGCAGAACTTCTTAAATGGGTATTAGAAAATTTGAACTATTGGGTAGTCACCATTTTTATGGCTATCGAAAGTTCTTTTATTCCCTTCCCCTCGGAAGCCGTAGTGCCACCTGCCGCATGGAAAGCTATGGCAGACGACAGTATGAATATCTTTCTCGTGGTCCTATTTGCCACCATAGGAGCAGATATCGGTGCATTAGTAAATTATTACCTGGCGCGTTGGCTGGGTCGTCCTATTGTCTATAAATTCGCTAACAGCCGTTTAGGGCACATGTGCCTTATTGATGAAGAAAAGGTACACCATGCAGAAGAATATTTCAGAAAGCACGGTGCAGCCTCCACTTTCTTTGGCCGTCTCATTCCGGCTGTACGCCAACTTATCAGTATTCCCGCAGGATTAGCCGGCATGAAATTAGGACCTTTCCTACTTTACACCACTCTCGGCGCTGCGATATGGAACAGTATATTGGCTCTACTCGGATACCTGATCTACCGGTTTACAGACCTCAAAACCACTAATGACGTCTATGTAATGGCAACCACATACAGCCACGAAATCGGCTATGTCATTATAGCAGTGGTGGTATTGGTCATCGGATTCCTAGCTTATAAGGGACTGAAGAAGAAGAAAAAATAAGTATTAAGTATTAGGTATTAAGTATTAGTCATGGTAATACTTAATACCTAATACTTAAAAATTAATCCTTAGAAATTGAATTGAACTCCCACTCCCAAGATCTCTTTAAATTGTACACGAGATCCTTTGGTACCATCCTTTTGTACAATCTTCACATCATCGTCATACATCAGGTTAGTAGTGAGCGTGGTTGAAAACCATTTATTGATAATCATATTTATTTGCACTTCCCAGTTCACATCTATGTTCAATGGCTTGTGCAGATAATCGGAATATAAATCCAAACGCGAATATACTGTCATATTCTTCAAAAATTCATATTTGGCTTCCCCTTTCAAGTTAGCACCGAAGCTGGATAACAGGTGTTTGCCCGGATCCACTCCATAGGCTCCTTCGTCCGAGAGACGGTCATTGAGAACAAATGTTCCGCGCCATGCAGCAGGAGACAATACAACGGTAAATATCTTACCCGGATCATAGGTAAAGCCCAAACCGGTAGTCAAATAAGCGGGAGCCATAAATTCAGAGATAGCAACATCTTTATTGACAGAATAGTCATATCCGGGAGAGAACTGCGTCTGGAAAGTAGCGAATGCGCTGGCATACCAACTTTTGGCAATAGCATAGCCATAATTCGTATTCAAATAAATCTTATCATTAGCCTTCCTGGTTCCGTCGTCACCTGTCTTATTCAATCCATAAGCCAGTTCGATACGATTATTCCACAAATGTTTTCCTTTCTTATAATTAATCTGATAAGTGCCCTGCAAGTCAAAGGCAACAGAGTTATCACCTCCGGCAGCCCAGTTAGTCAGGCTCACCTGTGTCAGTTTCAGTCCGGCAAATCCTTCTTTTGTCCAGGGAGAAGTTTGTGTACTATCGGCAGTTTGAGCCGACAGAGTTCCAGCACCCATACATAGCAGGGTGATGAATAGAGTTTTCATCTTGTTCATGATAGTTGAGGTTTAGTGTAGAAAAAACACAACCTAACAAGAACGGAGCCTTGGCAGTTTACCAAGCCTTTTTACCAGTTCCCATTAGGTCAAAATCTTTAAGATAAGTAGCAGTATTAAGTATTAGCCGTATTCGTTTATTAGCTGCAACTAATAGTTAATACCTAATACTTAATACTCCATATTCTATATTACTTTACAGCAGCTAAGGCTTTATCATAATCAGGCTCCTGGGTAATTTCAGGAACAAGTTCCGTATAAGCAATCTTGCCATCCTTGCCAATCACAACTACCGCACGGGCCAAAAGTCCTGCCAACGGACCATCTGCCATACGCACTCCGTAACTTTCGTCGAAATCAGAGAAGCGGAAATCAGACAATGGAATTACATTTTCAATACCTTCCGTTGTACAGAAACGACCGTGCGCAAAAGGAAGGTCTTTAGAGATAGCCAATACTACCGTATCTTTCAGTCCGGCAGCCATCTTATTAAACTTACGTACAGAGGTTGCACATACGCTGGTATCCAGACTCGGGAAAATATTTAAAATCACATTTTTACCATTCAAATCTTTCAGAGAGAAAGAAGATAAATCTGTTTTTACCAGCTCGAAGTCAGGAGCTACCTTACCTACTTGTATAAATTCACCGATTAGTTTCACCGGTTGTCCTTTGAAATTTGTTGTTGCCATAATGCATCTATATTTAAAATTTACTTTATATAGGAAACAACGATTCCCCCAAATATGTTCACGGAAAACCTTTTCTAAATTGAATTTGTTATTCCACAACGAAATCACCCTAGTATTCAATTTAAAATATAAAATGTATGGAAACTGTATTCAATGAGATTCAACATTCAGTAAAAAATTGGTGGACTTCTCTTCTTTTGGGAATCGTGTATATCATTGTAGCCCTTTGGCTCATGTTCTCACCCGTGAGCACCTATGTAGCTTTAAGTATCATTTTCAGCGTATCGATGTTGATAAGCGGTATTTTGGAAATTATCTTCGCTTTTAGCAACCGGAAAGGTGTCCCGAGCTGGGGATGGTATATCGTAGGCGGACTGATCGACCTTGTTCTGGGTATCTACCTGATTGCCTACCCAATGGTCAGCATGGAAGTCATTCCTTTTATCATAGCCTTCTGGCTTATGTTCCGCGGCTTCTCCTCCACCGGCTATTCCATCGACTTGAAACGTTACGGAACCCGCGACTGGGGCTGGTACATGGCTTTCGGTATCCTTGCCATTCTGTGTTCCCTTTTAATATTATGGCAACCCGCCATAGGAGCACTCTACGCAGTCTACATGATTTCTTTTACTTTCCTCATCATCGGACTTTTCCGTGTCATGCTTTCATTTGAACTAAAAAATCTGCATAAAAGAAAATAAAAATCTTTCGGCACTTACTTTGGTATTTTGTTTATCTTTGTAGGCAATTTACATGAATCAATTAATTAAAAAGGAAGAAAATTATGGCAATGCATACATGGTTTGAGTGCAAGATCCGTTATGAGAAAGTAATGGAAAACGGAATGCAGAAGAAAGTAACTGAACCTTATCTTGTTGATGCACTCAGTTTTACAGAAGCAGAAGCACGGATTATCGAAGAAATGACTCCGTTTATCTCCGGAGAATTTACCGTTTCGGACATCAAACGTGCCAACTATAGCGAATTATTCCCCAGTGACGAAGAAAGTGCCGACCGCTGGTTCAAATGCAAACTTATTTTTATCACGCTCGATGAAAAAAGCGGTGCGGAAAAAAAGACTTCCACTCAAGTATTGGTACAAGCTGCCGACTTGCGTGATGCAGTGAAAAAGCTGGATGAGGGCATGAAAGGAACCATGGCAGATTATCAGATCGGTATGGTATCCGAAACTCCGCTCATGGATGTATATCCTTACAGCGCCGAACCGAATGACAAACCGGAATTTGATCCGTCAAAAGCATAAGTAACAATGAGTATTGCTGACAATTTAAAGCAAGTGCTGGCCGAACTCCCTCAAGGAGTCCGGCTGGTTGCTGTCTCAAAATTCCATCCCAATGAAGCGATAGAAGAAGCATATCAGGCGGGACAGCGTATTTTTGGAGAAAGCAAAGTGCAGGAAATGACAGCTAAATACGAAAGTTTGCCGAAAGATATCGAATGGCATTTTATCGGGCACCTGCAAACGAATAAAATCAAATACATGATACCATACGTAGCGATGATTCATGGAATTGATAGTTATAAACTACTGGCCGAAGTCAACAAACAAGCTGTCAAGGCCGGACGTACTGTGAACTGCCTGTTGCAGATTCACGTTGCGCAGGAAGAAACCAAATTTGGTTTCAGTCCCGAAGAATGTAAAGAGATGCTGAATGTCGGAGAATGGAAAGAGCTGACTCATGTACGCATCCGCGGATTAATGGGTATGGCCAGCAACACCGATTGTATTGAACAAATCAACCGGGAATTTTGTTCACTAAATAGACTCTTTAACGAGATAAAAACAACTTGGTTCACCCACTCTGATACTTTCTGCGAACTATCAATGGGAATGTCACATGACTATCACGAAGCCATTGCCGCAGGAAGTACGCTGGTACGAGTAGGAAGCAAAATTTTCGGAGAAAGAAATTATTGATTAAGTATTAAAAAACATATTGCTATGACCGATTTAAAAACTACTTTCGCAGGGCTTTCTCTTAGAAACCCTATCATCATCAGTAGCTCAGGGCTGACCAACAGTGTCGGCAAAAACAAAAAATTGGCCGAAGATGGTGCCGGTGCTATCGTTCTGAAATCACTGTTTGAGGAACAGATCATGCTGGAAGCAGATCAACTGAAAGACCCGGCATTCTATCCCGAAGCCAGTGACTATCTGGAAGAATATATCCGTGAGCACAAGTTATCTGAATACCTGACTTTAATAAAAGAAAGCAAAAAGGTATGCCCCATTCCTATCATTGCCAGCATCAACTGCTACACTGATTCCGAATGGATTGATTTTGCAAAGAAGATTGAAGAGGCTGGTGCCGACGCATTGGAAATCAATATCCTCGCCTTGCAATCAGAACTGCAATATACATACGGTTCATTCGAACAACGCCACATCGACATTCTCCGCCGCATCAAGCAGACGGTTAACATTCCCGTTATCATGAAGCTGGGTGATAACCTGACCAATCCTGTGGTATTAATCGATCAGTTGTATGCCAACGGTGCAGCCGCAGTTGTTCTCTTCAACCGCTTCTATCAGCCGGACATCAACATCGAAAAGTTGGAGCATATTTCAGGAGAAATATTCAGCAATGCTTCCGACCTCGCCAATCCGCTCCGCTGGATTGGAATTGCATCTGCAGTAGTAGATAAGATCGACTATGCAGCTTCCGGTGGTGTTGCCAACGCTGAATCAGTAGTGAAAGCGATCCTTGCCGGTGCTTCAGCCGTAGAAGTATGTAGCGCAGTCTATCTGAATACAAACGCATTTATTGGAGAAGCCAACCGCTTCCTCTCTGCATGGATGGAACGCAAAGGATTCGAAAATATAGCTCAATTCAAAGGCAAACTGAATATCAAAGATATTAAAGGCGTCAATACATTTGAACGTACACAATTCCTTAAATATTTCGGAAAGAAAGAATAAAGCAAATGAAGAATGAAAAATGAAGAATGAAGAATTTACTATGCAGCATAATAGCGCAGCTTATTCTTCATTCTTCATTTTTCATTCTTCATTTCCTACAGCAGGTTGCTTGCCAGTTCACTCAATTCACTTCGTTCACCTTTCAGCAAATTGACGTGTGCAAAGATATTCTGGTCTTTCATACGATCAATCATATATACCAAGCCATTGGACTGACTATCCAGATAAGGTTGGTCAATCTGCTGGATATCTCCCGTAAATACCATCTTCGTACCTTCGCCTGCACGGGTGATGATTGTCTTTATTTCATTTGGGGTCAGATTCTGCGCTTCGTCAATGATGCAATACATTTCGCTCAAACTACGACCACGGATAAAGGCCAAAGCTTCAATCACCAGCTGTTCGCTTTTCTGCATATCTTCTATGCGCTTCACTTCGGTAGAGTTCGTAGCAAACTGACGTTTTATGACGTTCAGGTTATCAAACAACGGCTGCATATAAGGAGCCACTTTTTCCTGTGCGTCTCCCGGAAGGAAACCGATATCCTTATTGGAAAGCGCTACAACAGGACGTGCCAGCAAAATCTGTTTGTAATCAGTCAGTTTACCCAATGCAGCAGCCAAAGCCAGCAAAGTCTTACCGGTTCCCGCTTTTCCTGTCAGAGCCACCAGTTTGATGTTCGGGTCATTCAGAATCTCAAAAGCAAAACTCTGTTCCGCATTCCGGGGTTCGATTCCATAATTTTTACCCTTCATCACGCGGATAATAGAATGGGTAAAAGGATTATAGCGTGCCAATACACTATTCCGGTCACTCTTCAATACAAAACATTCATTGGGATGAATCAAATCCTTAAAGTCAAATTCACTCAAGTCAATGCCTTCTTTTGAAGAATAAATACGGTCGATCAATGCCGGATCTACATTTTCAAAAATCTCATTAGATTTCTCGAACACATCTACATTTACCACCTTATCCGTAATATAATCCTCGCAAAGCAATCCGATAGAACGGGCTTTCATGCGCAGATTCACATCTTTGGTCACTAAGATAGATTTCATTTTCGGATACTTGCCGGTCAGGTATTCGGTTGCCGCCAAAATCAGATGGTCGGGTTTCTTTATTGGAAACGATTCCCAAACTTTGGTAGCCGGCACATTGCTTGTCACGACAAACAAACGTCCCAATCCTTCGCCGAGTTTCACCCCTTCGGAGAAAAGCTCATCGCTAGTCAATACATCCAATTCGCGTACGAACTCACGAGCATTGAAGTTAATCTGCTCGTTTCCTTTTTTGAACTTATCCAGTTCTTCGAGTACAACAAGAGGGAGGTAAATATCATTTTCCTGAAAATTCTTCAAGCAATTGTAATCGTGAAGAATAACATTTGTGTCTAACACAAAATTTTTCTTAGTTCCCATGATTTCTTAGATTTAAATGTTGATATTTGCAATCTCATTCGCCAATCCCCGCATTTGCGGTTAGATTGACGGTTCTAAAGATAAACAAATTAGCGGGCAATAAAGATTGCCCGAAGTTAAATATTATAAAACATGGACTATCAGAACACTTTAAAGTACTTATATGAGAGTGCGCCAATGTTTCAACAAATAGGAAGCAAAGCATATAAGCCGGGTTTAGAGACCACACACAAATTGGACGAACATTTTGGGCATCCTCATCAACAATTCAAGACGATACATATCGCCGGAACCAATGGAAAGGGTTCCTGCTCACATACTATCGCAGCCGTATTACAGTCCGCAGGGTACCGGGTAGGCTTATTCACTTCCCCCCATTTGGTCGACTTCCGCGAACGCATCCGCATCAACGGAGAAATGATGCCGGAAGAATATGTAGTCAACTTCGTAGAAGAGCACCGCTCATTCTTCGAACCGCTCCATCCTTCGTTTTTTGAACTGACTACCGCCATGGCGTTCCGCTACTTTGCGGACCAGAAAGTAGACGTAGCCGTTATCGAAGTAGGAATGGGCGGACGTTTGGATTGCACCAACATCATTCACCCCGATTTATGTGTCATCACTAATATCAGTTTTGACCACATGCAATATCTAGGGAATACCCTGACAAAAATAGCCAAAGAAAAAGCAGGCATTATCAAAGAAGGGGTTCCGGTAGTCATTGGCAGAGCTAAAGGCAGCGTTAAACGTGTGTTCACCATGAAAGCAAAAGAAATGAATGCACCTATCAACTATGCAGATTCTATCTTCCCATATAATCCCACAGACTGGCTTCCTTATCCGGAAATGCAGGCACTAAGAAAACGTCTGGATAATGTCCTGCAAGACTTGATAAAAGAGACTCACCAACCATCTGAAAGCGCACAAGAATCCAAAGAGATATTGCTTTTCCTGCATCCGGCAGACAGCATTAAAGCATTAGACAAAATACTCGACAAGAGAAAAGATGCTATCCGAATTGTCAATGAAATGTTTCCTGCAGGTCTTTTTATGGAATTAAGCGGTCTCTGCCAGCATGAAAATATCCTCACCATCCTGTCTGCTCTTGAAGAGCTGACAAAAATAGGTTATCGCATCTGTCCCAAAGACTATCTCAATGGTTTTGCTGATGTGTGCAAACTCACCGGGCTGATGGGACGCTGGCAGAAAGTACACAGCTATCCGGATATCATCTGCGACACGGGACATAATGTAGATGGAATCAAATATGTCTGTGGACATCTTGATTTCCTTCATCAGAAATTCAACCAGGAGCTGCACATCGTATTTGGCATGGTGAACGATAAAGATATCAGCAGTGTCTTGCAAGAGTTACCGAAAGATGCCACCTATTATTTCACCAAAGCAAGTGTGAAACGTGCACTTCCGGAAAATGAACTATTGGCATTGGCAGAAGAAGCCGGATTGAAAGGTACCACCTACCCCACTGTTGTAGAAGCTGTACAGGCGGCAAAAAAGAACTGCCCCCCAAAAGATCTGATCTTTGTAGGAGGCAGCAGTTTCATTGTCGCAGATTTGTTAGCGAACCGCGATACACTCAATCTCTACTAACGCATCCTTGGGCAGAGCTTTTACGGCAACCGCCGAACGTGCCGGAAAAGCTCCGTCAAAATACGTGGCATACACGCCATTCATCCCTGCAAACAGGGACATATCCTGAAGAAATACTGTGGTTTTGACAATGTTTCCCATTGTCAATCCTGCTTCTTCAAGAATGTGTTTGATATTCTCCAACGACTGGCGAGCCTGTCCTTCTATCCCTTCAGCCATCTGTCCCGTAGCGGCATCAATAGGCAACTGACCGGACACAAATACCATACCATTAGCTTCTATCGCCTGACTATAAGGGCCGATAGCCCCCGGAGCTTTCTCACTGCAAATTACTTTTTTCATATCTATTTCTTTTTCTGTTTATAATGGATTTCAAAGATAAAAATAAATTCTGAATAAGATTGTTGCCATCATTCATCATCTATTTTTCATCCTTCGAAATCTTAAACCCCAGTTTCATTATCAGTTTCAAGGTTTCCACTGAAGAATTTCTGTCATATACCTTTTCTTCTTCAGGCAATTCTTCATACGGAACCAGGCACGGATGCTGTTTCAATACATCATCCCGCTTTTCGCCATACGTCCAACCTTGTTCTATTCTGGTTTTCGACCAGACCTCATGAACATTCTTAGCCATCTCTTCTACCAGATATTCCAACTCCTTCGGGAGTTGGATTTGTTCTGTGTCCACCGGATTAGGAATATACTTTTTCATCTTACAAATTTACTACAAAAAAGTGATACACGGAAAAAAGTAGTAAAGGAATTGAATTATAGAAATAAAGCGTACCTTTGCGTATTATGAGCGAAAGTCAAAATATAGAATATAAAGAATCTTGGAGAGATGAATATCTGAAATGGATTTGTGGTTTTGCAAATGCACAAGGTGGTCGTATATATATAGGCATAAACGACAAACAAGAGATTGTCGGTGTAGCTGACTCGAAACGGTTGATGGAAGACATCCCCAACAAGATTGTCAATTACTTGGGTATTGTAGCTGATGTCAATTTGTTACATTCGAATGAAGATAAAGAATTTATTGAAATCGTTGTGGAACCAAGCAATGTTCCCATTGCCTATCACGGTCAGTATCATTATCGTAGTGGTTCTACAAAACAGGAGATGAAAGGTACGGCACTACAACAGTTCATCTTAAAGAAGATGGGACGCTCGTGGGATGACACCACCAACGATTCTGCAAAGTTGGATGATATAGACCGTAATGCCATTGACTATTTTCTCCGAAGAGCCATCAACGCCCAACGTATCGCCCCATCCTTGAACGGTGAAGATACACACAACGTACTCCACAACCTACGGTTACTATCCGAAGACGGGCACTTGAAAAATGCCGCCATCTTGTTGTTCGGAAAAGAACCACTTCGATTCTTTCCCGGTGTGGAATTTCACATCGGTCGTTTCGGTATGAATGAAGCCGACCTTATCTTTCAGGATGTAGTAGAAGGAAATATCCTGCAAATGGCTGACAAGGTGGTAGCATTACTACGCTCCAAATATCTCATTTCCCCCATCCATTATGAAGGGATGCAACGTATTGAGCCTTTGGAGATACCAGAAGATGCTTTACGCGAAATGATTTACAACAGTCTAGTACATAAACTCTATGTTGGCGTCCCCATCCAAATGTGGGTATTCAATGATCATATTGAGCTTTGGAATGAAGGTAAATTACCCGATGCCATCACTATTGACACATTGGTTGAAAAACATTCTTCCCACCCTCGGAATCAACTTGTCGCTTCCGTATTCTACAAAGCCGGATTTATAGAATCATGGGGACGCGGTATTCGTAAGATCAACGAAGCCTTTGATAAAGCCGGTTTGGAAAGACCAGTATTCAAAGAATCAGAAGGTGGATTATTGGTAACATTCGGTAGGAATTATCCGACTATGAAAGATGCAGTTTCAAATATTCAAAGTGATGACGGTATAAATGACGGTATAAATGACGGTATAAATGACGGTATAAATTTCACTCAGACAGAGAAATTGATTCTAAAAGCAATTAGTGCAAATAAGAATATCACATATGTGGATTTGATGAATGATTTATCCATTTCTGAAGCCACTGTAACAAGAGCATTCCGCAATTTTAAGACGAACGGGTTAATTATTCGTCAAGGTGCAAATAAAAAAGGCTATTGGCAGATTACAGAAAAAGGGAAAAACGTTATTTCATAAAATTTCACTTACAAATTTAGACAAAATATTGAATAACAAACAGGTTAATAACAAAACGCAGGAGGCTCTATTATTTCTTCTTTAATAAGATTTTATTCAGCCTTTTCTTTATCTTCTTCTACAGGGGCTTCCGCAGGTGCAGGAGCAGCTTCTACCGGCTTGTCAACTTTTACATCTTCTCTTGAAACGTTTACAGTCACGTTTACAGAAGCAGGTTGTGCCTGATACGGCATACGGTTTTTCGGATCTGCACCATAAGGATTAGGACCTACCGTGCCATCTGCAAACAGCATGTACAATGCAAAAATCCAACCAACAATAGGTACACAGCACAACAAAATCAGCCAACCGGATTTATTTAAGTCGTGCAGACGTTTCACACCCTGTGCCAGAGAGAACCAAATAGATGCAATCATAGCAGCAAGACCGATCAATAAACCAAATACTGATCCCCCGGCCGATCCGCTGGCAGCACCCAAAACAAATGTACCTACGCCTAGTGCCCATGCAATACTAGAAACTATACCACCAATAATGCCTGACAAGAAGTATTCGATTCTACGAATACGACCGTCAAATGAGAAAGGAGCTTTGAACATAATTTATTAAGTTTATATGAATAAATAAGTGAGTTTTTATCCGTGTTTCTCAATATGAAAGCAAAGATATAAAAAAAATTAAATAAAGAAAGGATTCAGGCAAAAAGATTGAAAAAATGCCCTATTTTCTGTAGAAATCACAATTTAACCCCATCCCATTGCATCACTACCACCCACTCTTTCGGTTGGCAAATCCCATGAAAACGGTGCGGAACCGTAGCAACCACCAAATCACAATTGGAAGCTAATACGGTTCTTAACTCCTTCAGCAACATATCCATCCGGATGATTAAATGAAGATACTCCGTCATACACCGGATCACGCGCACATACTGATAAATACACATATCCTCTCCCCGTCTTATCTCACTCAGTGTTTTGGGAGAGATATCAAGTTCGCTCGTAAAAAAACTGTTACTGAAAATACGATCCATATCCATTAAAGCCAATACCAAATTGCTCAAAAACTCGTATGGTTCCTGTTTTTCTTTTGCCATGCCATTCTATGATTAATAATTTATAATATTTCAGTTTTTATTTGCTTTATCAAGTACTATTCACATAGGGAAGCAACCCTATTTTTAATATCCCGACCTTTGTTCCCGTTATCTGATAGTCAGGTAACTCAATCTTACAAAAAACAATTTTATATGAAAGCCTTAGAAGAAATCAAAGTCTCGGTTTACGAGAACGTGTATTCAAAAAAGCCCAAAGTCATGTCTTTCCTTGAAGTCATCATTATGTGTATTCATCCGGTCTATGCCTCTATTATAAACGCTATCCGCCGATACTATGCAGAAGGAGACCATGCCGCGGCACAGAAGTTGAAGAGCCAGCTCCCCTGTTTCACTCCGGCAGGTACTTTTGACGGAGCACATGCCATCAAAAACTTCCTCCTCCCCAGCCATATTGTCGGGCTCGATTACGATCATGTAAAAGATCGTCTTCAAGTCATCCAACGTTGTGCAGCAGATCCTCACACGGTAGCGGTCATAGAAAGTCCTACCGACGGAGTGAAAGTTTTCGCCTATGTGGAAGGTATCGAAAACCGCCATCGTGAAGGGCAGCAATTAGTGAGCCGTTACTACAATCAATTGCTGGGATTGGAGAGTGATCCGGCCTGCAAGGACGAAAGTCGCCTATGTTATTTCAGTTATTCGCCCAATGGATATGTTGCCGGTCTTTATCAGGCATTTGTGTTGGAACCACATCTAAAAGAGGAAACAAACGCTTCCTCTGAAAATAAAGTACTTCCTCCCTTTCCTCTCCAGGATAATACCCCGGAAAACGTGTCTGAAGCAGAAATCGCCCAATTTATTTCGTCCTATATTTTCCTTCATCCCCTGACCGCCGGACAACGTCATTCCAACGTCTTTAAACTTGCCTGCGAAGCCTGCCGCCGACACTATCCGCAAGAAAGCATATTACGTGAGCTTACTGCATTTTTCGAGCATACAGATTTTCGTCCCGAAGAATTGACAAGTGTTTTATCATCTGGATACAAGCAAGTTAACGAGCACGCACCTGCTTCTTCTACAGCCACCTCTTCTTCCTTTCAAAAGGACATAAGGACAAAAATCCCCTATGGTACTTTAGAAAACTCCGATAGCACCGAAGAAGCCTATTGGCTGGGAGAAGAATTCAGGAAAGGAACACCTTTATTCCCTCGCGATTTGTACAATAATCTTCCCGATCTACTGAATGACTGTATCATTGAAGACGCAAGCGACCGCGAACAAGACATCTCCCTCCTTTCCGATCTTACCGCACTAAGTGCGGCACTTCCACAAACTTTCGGAATTTATAACCACAAAAAATATTCCCCCCATTTGTTCAGTGTCATATTTTCTTCTGCCGGCAGCGGTAAAAGCATTGCCCAAACCGGACGCTATCTATTGGAAGAAATACAGACTGAAATACTGTCTACCAGTGAATCCATGTTAAAAAACTACCATACAGCGCACAATACCTGGCAAGCAGAATGTCAGCGGAAAAGGAAAAAAGGAGAAACGTGTTCCGAAGAGCCTCAAAGACCTCCTTTTAAAATGTTATTCATTCCCGCCACTACCAGCTACACCCGTATGCAAATTCAGATGCAGGACAACGGTTCGCAAGGAAGTATCATTTTCGATACGGAAGCCCAAACGCTCTCCACGGCCAATCACCTGGATTGTGGTAACTTCGATGATATGCTCCGCAAAGCTTTTGAGCACGAAAACATTGATTCTTCCTATAAAGCCAACGGTATCATCCCAATCTATATCCGTTATCCCAAATTAGCTTTGCTTCTAACGGGTACTCCCGGACAGATTGACTGTTTATTAAACAGTTACGGGAACGGACTTCCCAGCCGTATTCTGGCTTACACTTTCCGTGAAGCTCCCCACTGGAAAGAAATGGGTGATGATTGTATTTCATTGGAAGACTCTTTCAAGCCGATTGCCCATCGTGTCTACGAACTATATAATTTCTGCCTGGCGCATCCTGTTTTATTTCATTTCACCCGTCCGCAATGGAACCGTCTGAATGAGATTTTCTCACGTATGCTGTCCGAGGTAGCGATGGAGGGCAATGATGACCTCCAAGCCGTAGTGAAGCGCTATGCTTTTCTGGTGATGCGTATCAGCATGATTCAGACCCGCATCCGGCAATTTGAGGCAACCGATCTCTCCTCCGAAATTTATTGTATAGATGCCGATTTCGAACGATCTCTTCAAATCGTTCTATGTTGTTACGAGCACAGCCGTCTGTTACACTCATCCATGCCGGCTCCTGCGGTCCGTCCTCTAAAGAATCCGGACATTATTCGTAATTTCGTCAATGAGTTGCCTGACAGCTTCACTACAGATGAAGCTATTCAGATTGGCGCAAAATACGATTTCAACCTTCGTAAGGTTACACGTCTTCTAAAATCACTTAACGGAATAAAAATCAGCAAGGTATCTCATGGTTCTTATACTAAGATGAATAAATAACAGTCATAGGTGTCTTTTTGTCCTTTTGTCCTTTTGGAGAATCGGAAAAACATCGGGAGATTTGAAAAAAACATCTCAATAATTGAAATCAAACATTGGGAAGTTTCGATACAAATCTCCCAATGTTTTTTCTTTTTATCTATGCGCCCGTGTACGTCACTATGCGTCATGTCACTTTTTCAATGTATTACTTTTGTCATGTAATCGATTACAAGACAATTAAAAATTAGAAATTAAAAATTAAAAGTTTATGGCACAGAATTACACTCTCATGGCTCGCAAGAACCTGTTGAAACCTGATGAAACTCCGAAGTACTATGCAGTGGCGCGTAGCGGTCGCAAAGTAACGGTCAAGGAAGTCTGCAAACGAATTACCGAACGTTCTTCTTACTCCAAAGGAGAATTGGAAGGTTGTATCGGTGAGTTCCTGCTCGAAATCGTTAATGTACTGGAGGAAGGAAACATCGTGCAGATGGGTGACCTAGGAAATTTCCGTATGAGTATCAAGACGGGTACTCCTACTGATACGGTAAAAGAATTCAAGGCATCATGTATCGATAAGGGCAAAGTGCTTTTTTATCCGGGAAGTGATCTTCGCAAACTGTGTAAGACGCTGGATTATACATTGTATAAAAGTGATTCTTCCGCAGATTCGGATAAAGATCCACTGCCTGATGATGGTGACGACAATCAAGGAGGCTCCGGCAGCGGAGAAGCTCCGGACCCGGCGGCATAATCAACCGGTTGTTGATTGGTTCTTGAGTTTATAGTTTATAATGCATGAGTATCTATTCTTTAATTTAAATTCGTATGAAAAAGCAACTTTGGAAAAACATTCTCCAGTTTATCGTGACTATCGCGACTTCTATCATCTCGGCTATCGGTGTAACGTCCTGTGTAGGGCATTAATCTCCTGCTGACCGATATGGAAAATTCAGAAGAAAGCTATCTCCCACGTGAGATTAAGTTGTTGGTGATTCATTGCAGCGCAACGCGCTGCAATGTTCTCTTCACCGTAGAGCAGCTTCGACAATGTCATCTGCAACGAGGTTTCAAGGATATAGGTTATCATTTTTACATCACCCGCAATGGGGAACTTCACCATTGCCGGCCGGTATCGGAACCGGGAGCGCATGTGAGAGGATTCAACCGGCACAGTATTGGAATCTGCTATGAAGGTGGACTGGATGAAGAAGGCCGTCCGGCGGATACGAGAACACAGGCACAGCGTTTTGCGTTGCTTGACTTGTTGACGATTCTCAAACATCAGTATCCGGAAGCGCAAATCATGGGGCATTATCAACTTAGTGCTTCGATTCATAAAGCTTGTCCCTGTTTTGACAGTCGCAAGGAGTATATGGATATATAAAATATTGACCGAAGCACGAATCGTCAAATCAGGAAAATACATCTGCGCCAACTCTTGTTTATTATAACATTTCACTACAAATTCTGAATGTTCCATCGTTTCTTTATTACTGTTTTATATGCTATAAAGTTACAAAAATTATAACATATAAACAAAGAAAGAGGAGACTATTATCCAGTATAATGAGAATAAAAAGAAATATCAACGATCTTCACAGACAGTTGATATAGTGGGAAATTCACATCGGCTTTAACCTCCGATGTCAGGGCGTAGATTAGAAATGCGCCGTCGCGCTATTTCTAATCCACAATGTAGGAGAATCATGCTGTAAACAGCATGAAGCTAGGGACCTACATTTTTTTCATCTCACATACGAAACACTCACGTGTTTATTACATCTCAACATTTTATTTTATATACAAACATCTAATTATTAACACAACTAGCTCAGTAAAAACTTCTAAGGAATTCCATTAACATACTGATACCATAATCATTAGATTTATCAATATTACAATGAATGTCTACACTCTTTACACATATTCCATATAAACAACAAGTTGCCAATAATATATCTTTTCCACATTCTACGTGGTTCTTTCAATAGCCGATAACACCACTCTAGCGAGTTCTGCTGCCACCACATAGGAGCACGTTTTACCGTTCCTGCATAAAAATCAAAAACTGCACCAATCGTACCACAATGGCAATGAATCTGTAATTCATTCCAATGAGTATATATCCATTTTTCTTGTTTTGGAGCAGTCATACCTATCCATAACAAATCAGGGTTAGCTTTATTGATAGCAGTTATAATCGCATTATTTTCTTCTTCATTGAATTCTGATTTATAAGGAGGAGAATAAGTCTCTACTTCAATATTAGGAAAATCCTCTTTACTCCGTTGCTTTATCATTGACAATACCTTCTCACTGCTGCCCATAAAAAAACACTTTCCACCACTTTGATTTAGTTTTTCCATCTCAAACATGAATAAATCCCAACCAGCAATGCGTTCTTTTGGCTTAGATTTCGCATTTAGCCAACGACAAGCTTTGACAATACTTGCACCATCTGGAATTAATACATCACCTTGCCGCAAGGCTTCGGCAAAGAGCAAGTCTTGCTGTGCGGTGTTATAAGAATGAGCATTAATAGTATTAATCAGCAGTTTACCAGATGGCAAGAAAGTTAACCCTTGGCGGTTTTCCACCAAAGGTAAGTTTTTCAAATTCAATAACATTGTATGTTGTAGTTTTATCTCTATAATATTGATTATATCAGAGAAAGATTCTGAGACAAAATTTCGGTTATTCGATGCTCAAAGCGCTGTCGAGTAAACTCTCACAATATAATTTATCATGACCGATATTCCCCAATATAGTCCTTAATTCCTCACTACCCGATAATATGGCAATGTAATAGACCAATGAAGCCTAGTGTTGCTTTTCATATAATATCTAGTATCTCTTCTTCATCTCTTAAATAATAGATAACGATATTCCATTGCTTCCCCAACAACTAAACTCATAACAATATGTGAGAAAAATGAAGATATCTGTTTGACGAAAAGAAGTACCTTTCTCTTCACCAACTTTTCAACCAGTATAAATAACTATATAAATTCTCTTTTTTACTTATTCTCGAAAACGATACGATATTTATTTCTGCTTTTTATCCACCTAATAAAATGGGAAATGAAAACATATCCATTTGCTTGTAAAATACCATAAACACAAAACACCATCTACATATTTTACCAACCACTAAATAACCCCAAAGAAGTTACCATGAGTTTACTTCCTCAAATCTATTTTCCTATAATGTATAAGCAGAGAATGAAAAAATACTATTTCTCATTACTTATCATTTGATTTATAATCTTCAAATATTCTTTAGTTATAATAGACCATCTAAACTTATCTCGAATTTGAAAGTTTCTTTCGCCATTTTGCCGAATCTGTATCAGATTCTTTGATAAATCAAGCAATATTGATGTTAATTCCTGTTGCGTTTTAAAATAGAAACCACCCTCTTTATCTCGAATAATGTCTGATGCAACGCCTACTCTCGTCGTTATAATATTGAGTCCTAAGACAAATGGTTCTGCAATACATAGCCCAAATGTTTCACTATCACTTGCTACTACAGCAGTATTGCTCTTATTATAATATGCAAGTATTTCCTTTTTTGAACAATATCCCGGAAATAAGACTTGCTGTTCGATTCCCCAATCCTTACATAAATCTTTCATTTTTTGTAATAACTCACCATCTCCGGGCAAAATCAATATAGAATCCATATCATGAGTAGCGTTTCGATATTCTGCAAATGCCCTTATTACTACATCTTGGTTCTTCCCAATTCTAAATTGTGCTGGATAAATCAATCTCAAATTATCTATAGATAATGGTTGATAAGAACCTTCAAAGAATTTTTCATCAACCCCTAAAGGAAGCATTGCTATTTTATAAGATATCCAACGAAATTTTTTTTTCAATGATGTACACATACATATAACTTTATCCACAAAAAAAGCAAGAAAAAGAGTCAAAATAAACCGAGCTAAATACGATTTATATCTCTCATTATTTCTATATGCATGAACCGTATATACCATTTTAATCTTCTTACGAACACACAAAATATACTTTACATATAGAATAAGTGCCAGCTCCCAATTCGTTTGAATATGCACCACATCTATGGATTGTTTTTCAATAATTTGTTTAAGTTGAATTGCATTCTTCTTAAAAGACTGATGTTCCGCTAAACCTGGTAATATATAATTAGGAATCAATAAAGAATTAATTTTTTCAATTAAACCATATTCTTGTTCTTTCGTACTCAATATAGCACATACTTCTTTATGTTGTTTGTGCAATGCAATCAATTGTTCTATTAATAAAGCCGAATTACCGTGTCCACTTTCTACAAAAAAAAGAATATTCATAAAATCAAATATATTTGTTTACATTTCTATTATCTAATACATAAATAAAAACAGCTAGATACGAAAGTACTAGAGGGCTCGTATACGCATGTCCACCATAAAAAGCATGACCAATAAAACAAAGAAAAGCTATTATACACCAATAATCTAGTACATTATGCCACTTAATAAAACTTCGTATACTAGCTATCAATCTTTTTATAGGAAATAATAAAATTGGAATAGAAAAAAAAAGTCCAAATTGTCCTATTAAATCTAGAGGATCAACTTCTGCTGATTTCGGATCTCCCAAATATAAATGATGTTGATTTTCTATTAAATAAAGATTTCCTTTACCAAAACACCAATCAAAAATATTAAAATTGGTAATTGTTTTAATTGATGCATCTATCAAATATCCCCTTCCTGAAGCCTCTAAAAAGATTGCACCAATATTTTCGTATTTTTTCGAGAGATAAGAATCTTCTTGAATAACGGATATAACTTTAACTAGTGCATAATTAAATATAACTAAAACTAAAAGCAAAGTTATTAACTTTACTTTATAGGAACTTTTATAATCCTCAAATTTAACAAACAAGATACTTAAAGCAAAAAAAAGTAATATAAAGGCTGTCCCCAAATAGCAAGCTATACTACCAACAAAACAAGAACCAATAGACATTATTATTAATGCGATAAAATAAAATACATCTCCCGTTTTTTGGAATGAATAGCATGCTAAAATATTCAGTAAAAGTATAGTTAATCCAACATCATTCATTGCTACAAAAAAACCTTTTGTGCCAAAAGTGTTTTCTGTATAAGCAGCATAGCCCGCACCTGTTATAAAACAATAAATTAGAACAATCGCTGCCAATACTCCATATAGGACTGCAGCTTTAACAACTGTCTCACGATCTGAAAAATAACGACTCTTTAGTATAATACTTAAAACAAAATAGAAGTTCATTATTTTAATTAATGTCATGAAAACACCATTGGAATAAGCACCTATAAGAATATGATATATTAATAAAGCAATACTTGATAAAATTAATATTTTAATATAATTGGAATATTTAGTACGAAATAGATAGATGGCTGAAAATAAAATAATCATTCCACGATAAAGAATACCTATAAGGCTCTCACCTGTACCATCCGTACCTCTCAGATAGCCATTAATTATATCAATAACTACAGGAAAAGATAACAATAGAAAGGGAAAAACTTTTTTTAATTTAAGAACCAACATATGCTATAAAAAGAACTCAGGGGTATCTTTTTTCAACTTTTCGACAAAAGATAGTAGTTCTATTTCATTATTTACATTTAATGAAATATCTGCAAAAATAGATTTACCTAATCTCATATTATTTTTTATGACATCAATATCAATTTCACCTTGATCATTAAAAATTTCTTTTGAATGACAGTTTAAAGTATGTGCATAAGATTTCAATTTATTCACAACAAACTTTTCATCTCCTAACCATGAATGATGATAACCTTTTATCCCTTCCAAACATTTCACCTCATTTAATAAATTAGATTGCTCTCCCATTTTTCTTAAATAATCGGAATCATTATAAAAGCGCTTTCTCAAATATTTCCCTTTTACTATAAAAATTCGATAGGAATAATAAGCTGGACCACTCCAATTAGAGCAAAACAAATTAAAATAAAACATCGTGAAATGAATTTTAATAGTGATTATACCATACTGATTAACTGCATCAATTATCTCATCAGCATATTTACTATCTATAATCTCATCTATATCAGATAAAATTAATATATCATCATCTTTATAGTTACTATTCCAAAGAGAAAAATTACGAGATACACCCTCATTATACCAAGCTGTATCTCTTACCATCTTATTCATCCACCGACTAATTGGATGAATAAAAAAATGAGGAATAAATTTACGTGGTTTTTCATATAACCTTGAAGCATCCATTTGATGATAATGCACCTTCTCACAATCATTTTGAAACATATAGTCATGACTTGTATATTTGAATGATTTATCAAATTCAGTAATATGAATTTCATCAACCCACTTACTTGCTTCTGCGATATTTATATCTGCCACCAAATTTTCATTATAGAATGGGCAGCACAAAATGATTTTATTCATGAAAACGAATACTTAAGTTTAATATTTTCCTATAAACACATAAACATTACTTCACTACAATAGAAGTAATTTAAACATTACAGTTCTTCTTTATTTAGTGAACACGAATTTTCTATATTCTTCCTATTATTGATTATTTTCCTTAAATCCCAATACGCCAAAACAATAAACAATCCCCACATAAATATTAGATTTAAAATCATTAGTTCAATTCCATACTGCTGAACTAGCCACGGTATTACTATAAGAACGTAAACAAACATAATAGAATATCCATAAATGATTGTATTCAATTTATTTGTTGCATTTTGTAATAAGGAAACATTATCAAAAACAATTCTTATTGAAAACAAGATTCCGACTAATATAAACATAGAAACATTCGACTTAAACTCATTCCCAGCAATAAATTTCATAAAAAAATCCCCTAAAACAGAAACAATAATTACGACAAAAGAAAAAAAAGTGATTGTAATACATACAGACTTTTTTAGCAAACTCCAACACCAATCATAATTACGTTTTTGAAAAGCAGAAGCAAGTTCACTCCATAATGGATTAAATGCACTCTGATATATACCACCAAAAAATGAAAAGATTTTCTGCACAACATTTATATTAGCGGCTACCCCTAACCCTACCATAGAGCCTGCATAAATAGTTAACACATTCTGTAGAAAGCTACTAAAAAGCTGTATACTTAAAAATTTAACACCTATAGTTAACATTTCTCTTATCTTATGATAACAATCCCACCAATTAAAAGAATAAGTAAACCATTTCCGCTTATAAATAAAGTAGAGTGTACCCAATAATGAAATCAATAAATTAGATGTAAAATAAGCAACAGCAACAGATGTAATATGAATTTTGTTGATAGACAAACATAAAACAATCATAAATGCAACAATTGATTTCACCGAATTTACTATAGAATATAGTTTTGATTCCCCAAATGAAAAAAATAAAGGAATTCCTATACTAAATGGTATATTGAAAAGAAAAATAAACTGTATTATTAGAAATATAGCTCTTCCTTGTTGCCTCAAATATTCATTATCCGTTTTAAATAAATGTTCAAATGGAATATAGCTTGATATGAATAATAAAATAATAGACAACAAGATGGCCAAACACATAAAAAAAATTAAAGCTGAATAGAAGTACTGTTTAGAAATAGCAAGACCTTTAGAACCATTCAAAACTTCTCTACTTATTATATTTCGCAAAACATTAACAATACCAAAATCACCTGTTACAATTACAGCAGCAATAGATGTAATACTTGCCCAAAGTCCAAATTCTTCTTGTTTATAAAAATTCAACAAAACAAATATAAGCAGAAACTGTAAAACACTACCAATAATGGAAGATGCCACTACCCAAGAAACACCTTTAAATAAATTATTATATCTACTATACATGAAAAATGTGAACATCCTATTCGAACGCATTTTTTAAGTTCTCCTTTCTACTTTTTTGCCTAATAGTAGGACTTCAAGCTATAAACCCTCTCCTATTCACTAATTTATAACACAATATTTAATCGCCAAGCTATTTTCTGAATGACTTTATCTTTTATTGAATACTGCATAGGAGAAACTATTTCATTACAACGTTCTTTTTTATAAGAAGAAAATTGTTCCATATTCTCTATAATATTCGATATAATACAAAACATATTATAGTTATTCAGAACTAAATTTCTTGATTCAATAATTGAATTTACAGAATTCTCATATTTTGAAGATAAAAGAATCGCTTTCAATTGATGAACAGCTACTTTAAAATTATTTATATCAATAGTATCCATTGAATCATTTGAAAAATATTCATTTATATTCGTACATCCATAATAAATAGGATAACATCCTGCTAAGAAACAGTCTGCTAATTTCTCCGTCCAATAATTAGGATATGAACAATTTTCTATTACGATAGAATATTTATAACGTGAGAGAATATCCCATTTATCGGATATTGATTTATAGCCATTCCCATATACATCTACTAAATTTGGATACTCTGTCAAAATACGTTCCACAAAACGCACCCTATCTCGGTGTCCTTTTGTAAATGTCTTATTGGAAGTTATTAAACAAATCTTATTTAAACGAGAATGTAGATTTCCATTTTTCTGAAAATCAACATAAGTTAAGTATTTATTGCTATTACATTGGTGTGTATTTTCACCCAAATGACATCCAACCATCCAAGGTAATAATGGAATAGATAATTTCACCGAATCATTACCTACTTTCTTTTGATGACAACCATATACCCGCCCAAACTGTTTCAGAAATTTGCCATTATAAATCTTCACATAAGGGGGCTCTCCTAAAAAAATAATTCTTTGGGTCTTAGAAAGAGTGGTTTGGATTTTCTCCTTTAAACTATCAATTACAACAATATAGTCATAATCATCCACTTCCGAAAAAACAAATTCACAATTTCCCCACACTGTTTTAGCAGGATTCGGAAATTGTCTTTGCACTGGAATATAAAAAGGACTAGGAATATAAACTTTTATCATTTTGTATATAACTTCAACAAACGTAAAATATATTTAGGGAAAAAGTTAAAAAGAGAGTATTTATAAAATAAAAAAAGTGCTTTTCTTCTATATGGAATATCTCCGGTCTTCAATTGCAAATCACGCAAATAATTATAAATATTGAAAATCCTCATGTTTAACAATATGCTCTTGTCTTCTACTTGAGTTGATAAGAATTTTATTAAAGACAAATATTGAAAAATCTCATGATGTTGACTATCCTGACTTGAAGATATAAAATAATACATATAACATTGAGGCAAATATACCACCCCTCCTTTATTTGCAATTGTAGAAATAAATGAGCAATCACAATATTTCCCCCCTCTCAGCCAATCCATTTTACTTCCAATAATTTTTGAATTCCTATACATAAAGGAAGGAAATGGAGCAGTATTACCCATAGCGTATTGTTTTACAACACTCTCACTATCCTCCATTATTTGTATATTTTTAGAGATAAACATTTTCTTCTTTGTATTCTTCCCATTAATATTAAAATATGCGTTACACCCCACTGCACTGAATGAATCATGAGTCGATAAATATTCATATAGTACACTCACCATATTAGGCAACATCTCATCATCATCATGAAATAACATAAAATATTCATGGGTATTAGTTGCTAATATATAATTAAAATGAGCATTAGCTGATGAACATTCTTTTCCTCTTCTTATATAATTTATTCTTGCATCGCTTCTTATGAGGTCTTTTAATAATTCAGTAGTAGTATCATTATCCGAATTATCGGATACAACTATCTTTAAATTAGGAAAATCTTGTTTTCTAACAGAATTTAAAGATCGTAATATATCATTTGGTCTATTGTGCGTTAGAATATACACACAAACATCTTTATTCATACTATAATTGAAAACTTATAAATATTTCCCACTCAAATTCAATTATTTCCACTGTTACATTATTTTTCATCACAGTAGATCACTATTTATCCAACAAAGAAGGCTATTTTCACACTACTGATTACAACTAAATACACAATTCTTAAAATAACCGTAATCCTGCTTTCTCTCTTAAATAATCTTGTGAACCTGATATTGAATAGAATTTATCATCTATTGCTATCCGTTTTATTCTGGGATATATAGGAAGTACACCATAAGCATATAAATCACTAATCTGTTCAATAATTGCAGACCCAATACCACAACTTTTTTGATGTTCTTCCAAAACAATTATTTCAGAATATTGCTCTGCTATTTCTTTTATTTGTTTTACATTTAAAGGCTTTACAAAAGGTACGCTATAAATATCTGATTTAATATTTTCAACAATCATATATTTTACTGCATAATCTAATATAGAACCACTAGCAAGCAGAACTTTTTTTTCACTATTAATTTTTATTGGAAGAAGATCTCCTATTTGTAAATTCATTATATTTTCCTTATGAACAATTGCTTCACCCGCTTTCCCTAGTCTCAGATACATCGGTCCATTATAGTTTGCAGAAATCGTAGTTACCGACTTTGCTTCAACAGGGTCGCAAGGAGAACATATAATCATATTAGGAATTGTCCGCATCATACCAAGCTCTTCAGTCGCATGATGTGAAGCACCGAGCGAACCGTAGGCATAACCTGCACCAACCGATACAATTTTTACACTTAAACTGTGATATGCTACATCATAACGAATCTGCTCCATACAACGAAGAGTGGGAAAGTTCCCTATAGAATAAACATAAACATTATACCCTTCCTTAGCCAATCCAGCAGCAACACCAATCATGTTCTGTTCTGCTATACCTATATTTAAAAAACGCTTTGGAAACAGATTAGCAAAATCTTCGACTACACTAAAGCCTAAATCCCCAACAACAAGAAATATTTTGTCATTCTTTTTAGCTTCTTCTACCAATTGTTTTATAAATGCAGTTCTCATCCTTCTATTTCCTTTATAGCTTGATTATATTGTTTTTCATCCGGAGATTTATAATGCCACAACAATTCATTTTCCATAAATGAAACTCCTTTACCTTTTATTGTATCAGCTATTATCGCAGTTGGTTTCCCCCAAAATGCTTCCGCTTGGATGAAAGCTCTACGAATAGCTTCATGATTATGACCATCTATTTGAATAACATTCCAATTGAATGCCTCCAACTTACTTTTAAAAGGTTCCAAATTTAAAACCTCATTGGTTGCACCCAAACTTTGAATCTTATTATAGTCAATAATTAAACACAAGTTATCCAGTCCTAAATGTGAAGCCAACAGTAAAGCTTCCCAATTTGAACCCTCATCCATTTCTCCATCTCCAACAATCACATAAGTACGATACTTCTGTCCTCTTCGCTTCGCAGCTAAAGCAATTCCACACGCAATTGGCAAACCATGTCCAAGGCTACCAGCAGAAATTTCTATTCCTGGTATATAATGGCTTGTATGGGATAATAGACGACTTCCATTTTTCCCATAATCGTCCAGTTCCTCCATAGAAAAGAAACCACATAATGCTAATGTAGAATAGAAAGAGACACAAGCATGACCTTTTGAGAGTATAAACCGATCTCTTTCTTCCCAAGAAGGATTAGAAACATCATATTTTAATACCGTACTATATAACACAGATAATAAATCTACCATTGATAAAGCCCCACCAATATGAGATGCTTTTGCTTGGTAAACCATACGTAATGAACACTTACGTATTTCTTTTGATAACGCAATACTATCTTTTATCATTATAAATAGCCTTATAATATTCTATCGTTTGAATTAATTTACTAGAAAAATCAGAAACTTCAAAGTCTCCAAACGCTTTTCGAGTCTTCAAATTAACAGAGCCATTAATCATTGACTGATTTTTACGATAAGGGAGAGCTCCAAAATTTAAACAAAATTCAGGTCTTAAATATTCTTTTATATGAACTAAAATACTTTTTAGGGAACGCAATTTATCCGAAGCAATATGATAAATCCCACTTTCTGCATTTCCTTTAACTGCAGACAGTATCACATTTGTTACATCCTTAATATATAAATAAGAATACTTCTGTTCACCAGCTGTTAAATCCATATGATCTTGATCAGTAGACATCATATTTTTGATGACAGCAGGTATTAACCAGTTCTCTGCTTCTCTCTCACCAAAACAAGAGAACAATCTAAACCAATACCAAGTTATATTATTTTCTTCACAGAAAGTTTTTACTATTTGTTGTGCTGCCAATTTTACAACCCCATATGCTGTATTAGGATCAGCTATGTAATTTTCATCAACACACCCATCAAAAGTCCCATATTCTGCTTGAGAACCAATTCCTATAAATACTTTTACTTCTAACCGCTTTGCTAAATCTAGTAAGCGCTGTTGATAACATAAATTATCGAGTTGATGTTTCCATGAGTTCCGCTCACCTGCTGAAACACCATTCCAAGCAGAATTTATTATTACATTAGGACGAAAAGACAAAACATCCAATTCAAAAGCATCTGAATCACTATTAGTCCATTTAACTTTATTTTCTAAAGAAGCACATCTCCATAAATCTGATTTTGTTCTTTTTGCTAACAATAGTTCATGGCCATGTGTAGATAAAGTTTCAGCAATATGAGAGCCCAAAAAGCCTGTTGCCCCCGTCAACAATATTTTCATTTCAATAAATAGTTGATTATTTGATTTACACAAACATCATAGACTTCTTCTTTACGATAACTTTTGTACCAATCGACTGTCAGAGATACAGTCTGATCAAGGTTCATTCGCGGCTGCCATCCTAACAAAAATTGGGCTTTGGAAATATCCAACATCAGTAATCTCGCCTCATGCAAAACATTTTGATCAGACAAATCTCTTAAATCTCCGCTTCCATATTCTTCCACAACTTTAGCAGCAATATCCCAAACAGTAGAAATAGATTCTGTTCTTGGACCAAAATTCCATCCTTCACAGTATTTGGTAGGTTCATCCCACATCTTACTAGCCAATAACATATAACCACTTAATGGTTCCAATACATGTTGCCAAGGACGAATAGCTTCCGGATTACGAATCTCAATAGGTCTATTTGATTCTAAAGCACGGATACAATCGGGAATAATTCTATCTAAAGCCCAATCACCACCACCAATCACATTACCTGCACGAACACTGGCTATACTTTTACCATGCTTTTCATATTGCTCTGGATTAAAGAAAGAACGCCTCCAAGAAGCAATAGCTATTTCGGCCGCTCCCTTACTACTGGAATATGGGTCGTAACCACCCATCGGTTCATTCTCACGATAGCCCCAAAGTTGCTCTTTGTTTTCATAACATTTATCGGTAGTTATCATGACACCTACCTTTACGCTATCCGTTATCCGTATAGCTTCCAATATGTTAATCGTCCCCATTACATTAGTTTCGTACGTTTCAACGGGAATTTCATAACTTAAACGTACTAGAGGTTGGGCAGCCAAGTGAAAAACAATTTCGGGTTGATATTCCTGAAAAATATCTTTCATTCGCTGACTATCACGAATATCAGCACGCAGGTCAGCTTTTATTTTTCCTCCTATTCCGGACAACACATAATTATCTTTATCTGTAGCCGGATCTTTAGCCACCCCGATCACTTCCGCTCCCAATTCATGGAGCCAGATAGAAAGCCAGCTACCTTTAAAGCCTGTATGTCCGGTTACAAGAACACGCTTCCCTCTATAGAAATTTTTAAATATGTCTATATCCATTATTTACCAAACTTTCCAGGGAGCTATCCCCTTATCCCACATTTCATTGAGTTCCACATTATCACGGAGTGTATCCATCGGCTTCCAAAAACCGGTATGACGATAAGCATGCATTTTACCATCTTTCGCCAAGTCTTCAAGAGGCTTACGCTCAAAAACAATAGTATCATCACACGCAGGAATATATTCAAAGACCTTAGGTTCGCAAACAAAATAGCCTGCATTCACCCAATTACGATCACCATCCGGTTTTTCTTGAAAGGAAAGTACCTTGTTATTATTCAAATCTATTTGCAAGGCTCCGAATTTACCTCCGGGCTTGTAAGCCGTTAATGAGATGTCACAACCTGATAATTCATGCTCCTTAATGCTCTCTGCTATATTTATATCCGCTACTCCATCGCCGTAAGTAAGAACAAAGCGTTCATCACCAATATATTTCTGTACTCGTTTCAGACGCCCTCCTGTTTGGGTATTCAAGCCGGTATCAACCATAGTCACTTTCCAATTTTCAGAGTGATTATCAAGTATTTCAACACTGTTATTGGACAGGTCGACTGTAAGGTCGCTATTATGACGAAAATAATTAGCGAAATATTCTTTTATAACATATTGTTTATAACCGCAACAGATAACAAATTCATTAATTCCATAATGACTATAAGTCTTCATAATATGCCAAAGAATAGGCTTTCCACCTATTTCAACCATCGGTTTGGGAATAAGATTGGTAGCCTCACTCAAACGGGTTCCAAAACCTCCTGCGAAAATGACTGCTTTCATTATTCTCTACGCTTTACGGGATGTAACAAATTCCTTGATTGTGGAAATCATATATTGGAGCATTTCTTCAGTCATACCCGGGTAAACTCCAATCCAGAAAGTATTATTCAATATAAAATCTGTACCTTTCAAATCACCGACAACACGATAACCGTCACCGTTTTGTCGCATTTCATTAAAAGCCGGATGTTTCAACAGGTTTCCTGCAAAAAGATTACGGGTTTGTATTTTCTTGCTCTCCAAATATTCAGATAATTCATTACGGGTGAACCCTGCATCTTCTTTCACTGAAATAAGAAAACCAAACCAGCTAGGATTAGAGTTCTTTTGAGGTTCAGGAAGTATTAGTCCTTCCGTATCATTCAGACCATCAAGTAAAGTCTGGAAATTCTTTCTACGAGCCAATACTATACTGTCCAACTTATCCAATTGGGCGCAACCAATAGCCGCTTGCATATCGGTTAGCTTTAAATTATAACCCAAATGAGAATAAACATATTTATGATCATAACCTACAGGTAACTCACCAAATTGTTTACTAAAACGATACTTGCAAGTATTATCTACGCCACCTACACACCAGCAATCACGCCCCCAATCACGGAAAGAATTGGTTATCTTATTGAGCAATGGATCATTTGTGTACACAGCACCACCCTCACCCATTGTCATGTGATGTGGTGGGTAAAAACTGCTAGTACCAATATGACCGATAGTCCCTGTCTTTCTTGTTTCACCATTAATGGTATATTCTGAACCCAAGGCATCACAGTTATCTTCAACTAACCAAAGATGATGACGATCACAAAAATCTTTTACCGACTGTAAATCGAAAGGATTACCCAACGAATGGGCAATCATGACAGCTTTGGTTTTATCAGAATAAGCAGTTTCCAGTTGAGTTATATCTATATTATACTCCGGAATCGTTACATCTACAAATACTGGAATCGCACCATACTGAATGATAGGCGTTACGGTAGTTGGAAATCCACAAGCTACTGTTATAACCTCATCACCTTTTTTTATACGACGCTCCCCCAATAGTGGAGAAGTCAATGTCATAAATGCTAATAAATTTGCAGAAGACCCGGAATTTGTCAGCGAACAATATTTAACCCCCAACCAGTCTGCAAAACGTTTCTCGAATTTATGAGCCCAAGGTCCTGCTGTAAGCCAGAAGTCCAAAGAGGAATCAATCAAATTAACGAGTTCTTCAGCATCAAAAAAGCGACCACCATAATTTACAAAACTTTTCCCTGGTTCAAAGACTTTGGAGTCCCGATGAACCTCATTATAATATTCACGAGATAACTGAAGAATTTGTTGCTTCAGGGTTTCTTTTTTATTCATAAGCAGATATATTTAGTAATATATATTTAAGATATTCTATTTGTAAAGATACTTCAATATGCGTTCTTTTCTCCTACAACTACATTCGCCACAGTCTTATAAATGATATATAAGTCAAGCAGCATTGTCCAATGCTCCATATACCAAATATCAGCTTTTACACGTTCCTCCATCTGTGACAGTTCCCTCGTTTCACCACGGAAACCATGCGTTTGAGCCCAACCGGTTACCCCAGGTTTTATAAAGTGCCGCACCATATATTTATCAATCAAACGGGCATAAGTCTCCGTATGAGCCAACATGTGAGGACGGGGACCGACTATCGACATATCACCCTTAAAGACATTGATAAACTGGGGAAGTTCGTCAATATTAGAACGACGTAAGAAGTTCCCAAACCGAGTTTTACGAGGATCATCAGCCGTAGCCTGTTTACTGTCAGCTTCATCGTTCACTTTCATAGAACGGAATTTGTAACACACAAAATCCACACCATTCAAACCCGTACGCATTTGCTTAAAGAAGACAGGACCGGGAGAAGTTAATTTTATAATACTTCCCACTATGAGATAAACAAAGGGAAAAACAGTAACCAGAAAAAGACCGGAGAAAACAACATCGAATAGCCGTTTCAAAATACGGTTCTCCATCTTACCCAAAGGTTCATAACGCAGATTCAAGATAGGCATATTGCCAACCATACTGTGCCAGATACGACGCGGAAAACCTTTACATACATTAGGAACACCATGAAAATAAAGAAGATGGTTTTCACAATGATTCATAATGGAAAAGTTATAGCGCCCCTCCTCCATCGACAGAGAACAAAAAACATGTTTGATTCCCGGATGTGCGGACATAAAGTCTGAAAAACCGTCGGGATTACCCAAATAAGAACATTGCGATGAAAGGGCATCATTCGGTTTTATATCAAAATAACCCACGACCTCATACAGCGAAGACGCCAAAGAATTCTCCATCTCCTCATACAAAACTTGCATATTATTGCCCCCTCCTATAAAAACAGCATAACGTCTATGTTTGCCCTTAGCACAATAGACTATCAGGAAATGGCGAATAATAATGCGATAAATACTTAAGATAACAAAGAGAAAAGAGAAATAAGCGACAAAGAAAAGAGGAGAATAGATAGAGATTCCACTAAAAGTCATGATACATGCCCAAAAGATGGAAAAAGCTATAATATTCTTCAACACGCGCAATACAAGTTGGTCGGGACGAATTCCCCGACTGTCCCAAACCCTCCCACGAGAACTGGAACAGGCCAGATAACAGAGACTTAACGAAGTCATCATCCAGGAAACCCTACAAGAAAAAGGTAAAGAAACAAAAGCTTCCTCCCAAAAGAAAAGGAGAAAGAACAATACCAGATTCAAAATGATCAGATCTCCCAGAACTGCAATAAATTCTATAAATTTATTGATTTGACTGGTGGTTGATACCATATCACATTAAAGATTGATTTTAGGCACATACTTCTTTGAACTTATTCAGAAAATCTTTTCCGAATAAATTCCAAAAAATAACAATACAAACTGATAGAAAAATAAAAGCTAAAACATATACCTTTCTACTGGTTCCCGAAGGTTCCAAGGGGACAACAGCAGGCTCTACAATAGCAAACACAGGTTTTTCTTCCTGAACTTTAGCCCTGGCAACCTGAAGCTGACCGGCAACCTGACTGTATACTTGATAAGCTAGACTCATATCATTCTGCAGACGTTCCTGTTCGGCACGAACACTCTGCAAAATCAGGTTATCATGAGAATCCAGATAGTCTGCATATTTCTTCTGAGCAGCATAATATTCTTGCTGACGTTCTTTGAAAAGTTTCTCCAAATAGATACAATCCTCTTTTGCCTTGAAGGTACGGTAGTCTATTATATATTCCTGCAGTTTCTTCACTACGGAATCGGCAACAACTGCAGCAACCTTAGGAGCCTGAAAAGTTGCAGTAACGGAAGTCATTGAGGTTTTCTTATCCACAGAAGCGGTTATCATTTTCTTTAGAGCCGCAATTTTCTTCGATTCCTTCTTTGAAAGCTCAATTGCGCCCTGACTTGTTTTATCAAAAGATGCAATTTCATCTTCCTCAGTAAACAAGGATTTTACCCCACCAATTACCATTCCCGGAAACCCGATTACATAACTCCACCAAGGAGATGTTTCTTCATCTAAATAAGTATTCAATGTCATGACTTCATTCTTTGTTACCGGTATATCCATTGCGGAAAGCTCCAGTAAAAAAGGAGTAGAAGAAACAATATCAGCAGATAAGGAAGCATTTAAGGCATCAGTACCATCTCCCATAGTAACTCCACTTCCTAAAAAGGAAGCAGCCAAACCGGATAAGCCACCCTCTTTGTTATTACCCATTTCCGGAGAAAGGGTAACTTCAACCGTGTACTGCTTAGGGATACTGATTGCAACAATAACACCAATTACCAGTCCGATACCGGCCGCTTTATAAATCTTCTTACGAATACCTATAACCTTCCGAAGAAGATCCATCAAATCAATTTCGACCTCATCATCATTCTGATTATTATGCAACAGTTTTGTTTCCTTTTCAGATGTTTGTTCCATCAAAGTAGACATAAATAAAGGTATTCGTTATTTCTTGATTAAATTAGCAATAGAGGCAATCATCATTCCCAAGGAGCTGAAAGAAGTGGCATATCCCAGGATTTCTCCCATATTAGTACGCTTCTTTGATTTACTAGGAACAATGATCTCACAACCAGGCTCGATCTGCTTCTTGCCGCTACCTTTAACCTTAGTTACCTGACCATTCATATAAACAATGAACTTCTTGCTCTTCTTCGCATTGTCTGAATAACCACCGGCCTGATTCAAGTAATAATCAATATTCTTACCAGCCATATAAGAAACGGTATTAGGAACCATGACAGCACCGTTAATTGTTACCGTATTAGTATTCTTCGGAATAAAAACCACATCACCTTCACGAAGAACCAAATCTGATGCACTGCCAGGATTAGCTATAGCTTTCTCCAAATCAATGCCGACTGTAAATTGATCTTCCACACGGACGCCCAAAGAATCCATCATAGCCTCACCCAACTGTCGACTCATCAAACGGATCACATCTCCCATACGTTTCTTCTCACCCTCAGTAGCAACACGAGTCAACTTGGCACCGCGTAGGTAAGCATAATTCGTAGTACCTCCCGCTTTATTGATCAAATCTGAAAGACGTTCTTCACGGCTGGTCATGGCGTATGAGCCTCCGAACAGGATTTCACCTTCAACAACTACATTTTGCTGAGCCTGATAACCCGGACTACGACGTACATAGACCTCATCATAAGGTTGAAGAACAAAACCCGGTGTACCGTCAACGACAAAACCTTCTTTCAGAGAGAATGTATACGTCCGACCGATAGTATCATTATCCACTGTACTATGGGGATTCCTGATTCTACGCGATACATCCACACGAACAACAGAAGCGGCTTCACGCAAGCCTCCGGCCTGAATGATCAAATCTTCAAGAGTCATATTATCCGCATAAGGATAGGAATCAGGTTTGGCTACTTCGCCATGGATTACAACATCTCCCCTATCTTCCAAATCATGGATACTCGGAATATAAAGAATGTCGTTTTTCGCCAGGATGATATTTGGGGAAGTACCATCCATAATGGCTTTAATGTCAACAGGAATAACTTCAGTAGTAAGGTCCTCACGTTGACGATAAAGGACAGCACGGTTCAAGAAAGCATCACCCGTCAAGCCTTGGGCTTCGTTCACCAGTTCGCGGACGGTATTCAGTTTACCGTTTAGCTGGTAAATACCGGGACGGTAAACAGCACCACGGATTTCAAGCTTATTAGTGAAACGGTTAAGGATAGCCTCGGCGGTCACAACATCACCATTCCGCATTTTATAAACACTATAATCAAGGTCTTTGACTGTGTTTACTTCATACTCCTGTCCGTTCTGACGTACAACACGTAAGGAACGGGTGTAGGCGTCAGCGTCAAAGCCACCGGCATAACTGATAAGCGTAGATAAGTTTTCATCCTTTTTCATTTCGAAACGCATAGGACGTTTCACTTTTCCGTCGATCTTAACCAATACGTCATAAGCAGGAACAATCACGACATCACCTTCCTGCAGACGAATGTCATCCTGAATGTGGCCTTTCATGATAAATTGGTAGACGTCGATCGTGGCGATGTTTTTACCGTTACGTACCAACTGAACATTGCGAAGGCTACCTATGTCACTCACACCTCCTGCACGGTAAAGTGCATGGAAGACAGTAGAAAAGGAAGAAAGAGAGTAAGTGCCCGGTTGGACTACTTCACCCATCACATTGATTTGAATAGTACGGATGCTGCCCAAAGTCAGACGGATGTCAGAAGTGGGGTCATTCGTATTATTAAGACCATTATATATCTTGTTTAATGTTTTTTTGAGATAGTCATTGGCTTCAGAAATAGTCAGACCATTCAGGTTGACGGGACCTATTTTCTGAATGTTGATAGTGCCATCAGGAGAAATCTGTTGGCGGATAGTATTCTGGCTGGCTCCCCAAATGTCGATAATCACTTCATCACCGGGACCGAGACGGTAATTTAAAGGGGTGGCGATGTTGACACTGGGTTCAAAAGTCAGGTTACGGGTATTAAAAATGTTACGTCCGAAAACCTGATTACTACGTGCGAGGTCTTGAGTACTCGGATGGTCTTCCAGCATATCGGAGGTGTTCTCCTTCATTTCTTCACGTAAGCGTGATTCATTGACATCCGTACCGGTAGCGTTGGAAGCATTGACATTGTTCTGCTGCTCATAAAGCTGCTTCACACGCATAGCCTGTTCTTTGGTCACGCCCTTACGTGCAAGTTCTGAGGCTAATTGTTTTTGTTCTTTCCCTTGTCTAATCCCCTCCTTGACATATTCCAATACTTGAGAATCGCTCATATTTTGAGCCATCAAAGGAGAAAAAACTCCTAACAGTAGAATGAATAGAAATACGTTAAAGTTTTTTTGTGTCGTCATTACTAATCTTTGTGGGTTCTACATAACCGATTGGCATATCTACACAAGCACAGCCAAGCATATTTAAACGAACGGCAATCTTACTCTTCCCGCCTACAGTCACAAGTTCGCCAACAAGTCCACTCAAAGGACCTTTTATGACACGAACTTTCTCACCACGCGCTAGTGGAGTATCATTCATACAGACTGCTTCTTCGGAATAATCGAGCATGAAACGGAAACGGGCCATCTGCTCGTCAGGAATAACGGCAGGAGTGCTTTCACCACGCATCACCATATAACGGCTAACCGTGGAAAAGCTTAGGACTTCCATACGCTCTTTTGGATTGACATGAACAAAAACCATCATTGGAAGCAAGACTGTATCAACCATCTTTCGACGGTCGCTCCATTGATGAATTTGTTGCTGAACGGGAACAAAAGAATCAATTCCCATCTTAGACAAACGCTCGGATACTTTCTTCTCGTGATGCATTCGAACGAGTGCTACATACCAGCGTTTTGAGTGTGCTACGCCTTCCCCTGTCCCACTAATAGGCCCGGCATTTACTGATTTTGGTTTCGTTAAAATCATATTTTTTTACCCCATGTTCATCCGTTACTTCTTAGGTAACGGATAACACACATATAGGATACACATAGCAGTGAAAAAAGGAAAAAAATCGATTATGAGGGAATATAAAAACGGGTACCTAACATTCAATATAAGACTTTTTTGAATTTAGGTAATAAAAATCCCTTGAGCATGAAGACGTTATCTTTCATGTTCAGATAGATTCATGTTGCATATTTGAGAGAAAAAGGAAAAAAAGAAGTTTTTTGCTTGTTTGCTATTAATATTTTTACCTATCTTTGTAGCGAATATATTTCCGTTACCTAAGAAGTAACACCAGCATTAAGTCCCTAATCCATAATGCTTTAACAATATTAATCAGAACATTTTAAAACTACATACGTAAGAATAATTCAATTTATTAACCTTTGTTCTTTCTTCCAATTCGAAACCCTTTAAATATATCTGTGTTGTTTTAATAGATTTGTGCCCTAATGATTCGCTAATCATCTCGATAGGAACACCTCTGTACTTGGCAGTCGTAGCCCAAGAATGACGAAGCGTGTAAGACGTGACGGATGAAGATATCCTTAATTTTCTAGACAGGCTTTTCAAGTCATTATTGAAACGTCTCAAGGCTGACTGATATTCACGATAAGCCTCCTCTTCATCTCTCTTATATGCTCCGCTTAATATCCGGAAAAGATAATCAGGATAATCGGGACTCCGCGCATCGGTTTTATTGTATAAGCCCCCGATTGCATTGTGCGCTGACTCCAGCACTTCTATACTCATAGGAGTACCGGTCTTGAGACGGTTGTACTTTAAAAGACCTTGTTTCAAATTAGATTTTTCCAGATGGGCCAAATCAGAAAAAGGCATTCCACAAAACTGAAATAACAGATTGGCAATGGCCTGTGTCCGGCGAAGCTTTTCCGATTGAGGATCTTTGTTTAGTAACATGTGAAGTTCACCGAGCGGGATGGCTTTCTTCTGACGTGTGTCTACCCCGGTAAATACATCCCGGAACAAGCCATGTACATAAGGAGCCTGATGCGTATCGACCCCGCGATTGTAGATACTACGAAGCATACGCATATACGTAGAAATCGTATTAGGCTTCAAACGGGAAGCCAACAGATAGTTGCTATACCTCTTTAGAGTTTCGCGGTTTATCCTACTAAAGGTAATGGATTGGGTCCCACAAAACTGCGAAAAAGAACGAATAGCGTGTTTATACACGTGGGCCGTAGAATAACGCCCCTCTTGTCGCAAACAATCGATGTAATTGTTTGCACAAATAGTAAATCGATTTTTTTCCATAAATTATAACTTATCTCATACGTGTTATTAAAAACGTGCGGAATATAGTAAGATTATAGATAAAATGAACCACGATTTTAAATTTACTTACTGTTTTAGATAGAAATTCAAATTATTTCTAAAAAAAATAAGTGAAGTCATGCAGTATTTTCAATAACCATGCATTTAACTTATAAAAGAGGGGAAAAAGGGAAATCAAACCATATATCATTAAAACCTACAACCTGAACTTAACAAGTGAAGTGGGGAAAAATAAAAAGAGAGAGAGAGTTTTTTATACAACGTCCCCAAAAACGAGGAATCCCTGCCAATTTTCGAGTTGGCAGGGATTCATTTTTACTTATGTTGTTTTCGAAGAGGCAATCTCTTACTTGCAGTATTTGGTAATCAGCTCATCTACATTTGGATCACCCAGTTCTTTCGCTTTCTTAAAGTTGCCGCAAGCTTCATCTGTCTTCTTCAACTGTATCTGGCAAAGCCCCAGTAAGCGGTAAGCCTCGGCATATTTAGGATCAGCCTTCAGTATATTATCCAAAATCTGAATAGCTTCTTCGTAACGTCCTACACGCAGGTTTACAACGGCATGTTCCGCCTGATAGGTCAGGTCTGTCGGATTCATTTCGATTGCTTTAACTATATCATCCAAGGCGCGTTGGAATTGGCGTGCTTTCAAAGCGGCCTGTTCGCGATAGTAATAGAATACGTCGTTCACCTCTCCTTTGACTGCTGTATGATAAGCATCATAATCGAGCATCGCATTCCGTGGCTGGCCGGCATTCATGTTCATCTGCGCACGTTCCAACAAATATGGAGCAAAATCTGCTGTGATCGGTTGCGGGCAACGGGCAATACAGCTATCCATTAAAGCTACGACTTCTTTCGGGTCACCTTTCGCCAGTTCCTTCGTCTTGGCAGCACTAAAGAAAGTGGCCGGAGAAGCAATGTTACTGGCATTTACCTTTTCATAAGCTGCCAAAGCACCGGCATAATCTTGCTGGGCAAACAGTATATCGCCTTCCATTTGAATATAAATAGGCAGCGGATCAATGGCGATTGCCTGACGAACATTCTGCAAAGCAGTGTCATACGTCCAGTCTTTATACGTTTTTTCCGGCTTCGACAATTGATAAGCATACATCAGCTTACCTATATTATAATATACATCATCTTTTTTCTGGGCTACTTTCAAAGCCTGATTAAAGTCGGCAACTGCTTTATCATACCAAGCCTGATCGTCTTTGCCTTTAGCTGCATAATAATTGGCACGACGAAGATAACCATCCGCATTAGCAGGGAACTGACGGATGAAATCATCCAACAGCTTTTCGTAATCGTCGCCCGACAGGCTCGAAGATGCCATAAACAAGTACACTAATGCCTGGTCTTCCGTCTCGGGCAGGCCTTTCCGGATGCCAATCTTTTTCAAAGCAGCGTCTCCCAAAGAAAGAGCACTGATTTTCTGCGCCATGGCAAAAGCTGCTCCTGCCGCATAGCAAGTGGTCACCGTATCGATGCCGGATGACTTCTGCGCAATGCCAAATACTTGACCTTCGGCATTCATCACCGGACAGCTCACCATCTTATCTTTCATCTGCATACCCAATGTATAGTAATGATATTCTCCGGCTACTTTGGAGACATCTTTCACTTTACCAGTAACGCAAGCAATACTTTTCTGTGTAGAATAAGGAAGCATCCACGCATCGGCTCCCACTGCCGGAGCTGTTTTAGCCACAATGAGCGCAGGCACTTTCTTCTCGGTGATAGCCACACGGAACTTAATGACATCATACATATCATTCGCTCCAAGTATCAGGCTAACCGGCATCTGCTTGCCTTCGGAAGTGATAACCACTGCACGTTCGGCTCCTTTAAAAAGAGTATAATCTGATAAAGCCAATCCATCTTCGGATACAAAAAATCCGTTTCCGGTATTCAGCATTTTATCATTCTTGTCATAAGTCACCACAGAGAAGACTGCACGTTTTGCCTTCTCTACCCATTTGGGAGTTTGCGCCATGCTTCCCTGTATCAGGAAGAAAAGCAGTAAAGGTAGAATTAAAATCTTCTTCATATCAGTCATTATTTCTTTGTTTCACAGCTTCGTAAACCAAGATACCGGCAGCCACGGAAACATTCAGAGATTCGATGGTGCCCAGCATCGGGATTTTCACCCATTCGTCGCAGAGCGCAAGGTTTTCATAAGAAACTCCCGTATCCTCCGCTCCCATAATGATGCACAGCGGTCCTGTATAATCGGCTTTTGTATAGTCGTAATCTCCCTTCTCGGTAGCAGCTACAATGCGGAAACCACTATCTTTCAGATATTGCAGCGTTGAACGGAGGTTCTGCTCACGACACACAGGCAGCGTGTGCAGCGCTCCTGCCGATGTTTTCACGGCATCAGCATTGACAGACGCACTCCCGCGGACAGGAATAATCACTGCATCGACAGCTGCACATTCGCAGGTACGGGCAATGGCTCCGAAATTACGTACATCGGTCACTCCGTCCAGCATAACAAAAAACGGATTCTTCCCTTGTTCGAACAAGAAAGGAACAAGATCTTCCGTTTTCTGATAAGTCACAGAAGAAATGAAAGCAATCACTCCCTGATGATTTTTCCGGGTAATGCGGTTAATACGTTCTACCGGAACACGCTGAACCGGTATCATCAGCCCTTTCAAAGCAGCAAACAGTTCTTTGGAAAGATCACTCTGAATGTCTTTCTTTACCAGAATTTTATCAATCTCTTTACCTGCCTGAATGGCTTCTATCACGGCACGAACACCGAAAATCATTTCACTTTTATCCAACATCTATTTGATTTACTATTTTACTATTTGCAATTTACTACTTATCAGTTACCGCTTAACGATTCACTACCTCAACTACTTTGAATGAATCAATTTAGCCATTAATCACTTAGCATCAAGCAGGGATTTGGCATTGCTAAGGGCGGCCTCGGTCAGAGTGGCGCCACTAAGCATGTGAGCTATTTCCTCTACTCGTTCTTCATCGGTGAGACGGCGGATATGACTGTTTGTTTCCGTATCGCTGTCTTTCTTATATACTTTATAATGTGCACGTCCGCGGGCAGCAATCTGCGGCAAGTGGGTGATGCTGATTACCTGACGGTTCCGGTCGCCCATTTCCTGCATCATGTCCGCCATGCGGTCGGCTATTTCACCGGAGACACCGGTATCTATTTCATCAAATACGATAGTCGGCAGTTTCACGGCTCCGGCAATCAATGCTTTGATAGAAAGCATAACACGGGCAATTTCACCTCCCGAAGCTACGGAAGAGATATTTTGCAAAGTACCGTTCTTATTGGCAGAAAACAGGAAGTTGACTGTATCTTCTCCTTGCAATCCCGGCTCTTTCTTCAGTCCCATTTCGATCTGGAAACGAACATTCGGCATTCCCAACGGAATCAAGCGGGCAGCCAATTGCTTTTCCACTTCACGCGCAGCTTTCGTACGGGCTTTGGTGAGCAGTTCTGCTTGTTGTTTCACTTGCTTATATTGTTCCTCTTTACGAACGGTCAGCTCGGCAATACGCTCATCGTATGAAGTGATGTCGGACAATTTGCTACGATATTCATCTGTCAACGCTATCAACTCGTCAAGAGTCTGTGCCCGGTGTTTCTGTTGCAGGGAATAAATCAGATTCAGCCGTTCGTTCACTTCTTCCAGGCGAACCGGATTAAATTCAACGGAATCACTTTGCGAAGAGACTTCGTGCGAAATATCTTTCAATTCGATATAGGCGCTCTCCATACGTTCGGTAAGTTCCTTAGCGGGCTGATAGACTCTTTGCAGGCTATTCAGCGTATTCAGACTATCTTTCAGGTAAGAAAGCAATCCGCCTTCATCCGAAACAAATGACTGTTCTACCCGGTAAAGTCCGGCTTTAATCTCCTCCGCATGACTTAATGTTTCGGCTTCCTGCTCCAGTTCTTCCTGCTCGCCTTCCACAAGATGGGCTTCTTCGAGCTGTTCAAGTTGGAAACGGATATAATCTTCATCAGAACGGCTTTTCTCTGCCAGTGACATTAATTCAGCCAGTTCGCGTTCTGTCTGCTTCCATTCGCCATAACGCAGATGGTATTTCTCCAATGCTGCATCATTATGTGCCAGAATATCAAGCACGTTCAACTGGAATCCTTCTTTATTAAGTAACAGATTCTGATGTTGAGAATGTACATCTATCAACTGTTCGCCCAGCTCTTTCATTTGTGCCAGTGAAGCGGGAGTATCATTGATGAATGCTCTGCTTTTGCCGGAAGCCTGTACCTCACGACGCAAAATACACTCTTCATCATATTCCAATTCGTTTTCTTCAAAAAACGGACGCATACCGTAGGCAGCAATATCGAACCGTGCCTCTATAATACATTTGGAAGCTCCGCGACGAATCGCTTTCACATCGGCACGCTGCCCCAGCAGGAGCCCGATCGCTCCCAGAATAATTGATTTCCCGGCTCCCGTTTCACCTGTTATAACGGAAAAGCCTGTTTCAAAACTGATATCCAGTTTTTCTATCAATGCGTAATTCTGAATGTATAGTGAACGTAACAAACTAATTAAAAATTAAAATTTGAAAATTAAAAATTGGGAGACAGGGTGGCTACCAGACGATCAATGATGTCTTGAGCTACTTCCGTTTTCGACTTCAGAGGATAGTCTGTACGACCTTTCCTGTCGATTATACTTATCTTATTGGTATCATGGCGGAAACCGGCTCCTGCATCATTCAACGAGTTGAGCACGATAAAATCGAAGTTCTTGCGTTCGAGCTTTCCTTCGGCATTCTGCTGCTCATTATTGGTTTCGAGCGCAAAGCCAACCAAGCATTGTTGTTTTCTTTTTATGGCTCCTAAAGAGGCAGCAATATCTTGTGTTGCCCGAAGATGCAGGGTCAGTTCTTCTTCTTTTTCCCGCTTAATCTTCTTATCGGCTACCGTTGCCGGACGATAGTCGGCTACTGCCGCACAAAGAATACCTGCATCAGCATCCGGGAAATGAGCCTGCGCTGCTTTGTACATTTCTTCAGCAGATTCGACATCGACACGAATTATGCCAGAATGTTGCGTTTTGAGTTGCACAGGACCTGTAATCAAGGTCACTTGCGCTCCGCGACGGGCACATTCTTCTGCCAACGCGAATCCCATCTTTCCGGACGAATAATTGCCGATGAAACGCACCGGGTCAATCTTTTCGTAAGTCGGTCCGGCGGTAATCATCACTTTCTTTCCGGACAGTTCGTCACTCGAAGCAAAGAATTCATCCAATACCCGGATGATATTCTCCGGCTCTTCCATTCGCCCCTTCCCTACCAGATGGCTGGCTAGTTCTCCTGTCCCCGGCTCGATAATATGATTACCATAGGAACGCAGAATATCCAGATTTTTCTGGGTGGCAGGATGAGCAAACATATCGAGGTCCATTGCCGGAGCAACAAACACGGGAGCTTTTGCTGAAAGATAAGTGGTTATCAGCATATTGTCGGCTATTCCGTTGGCCATTTTACCGATGGTAGAGGCAGTGGCCGGCGCAATCAATACGGCATCCGCCCATAAACCGAGATCGACGTGGCTGTTCCACGTTCCGTCACGTTGGGCAAAAAACTCACTGATGACCGGTTTGCTGGTCAAAGCCGAAAGAGTGATCGGAGTAATAAATTCTTTTCCCGCCGGAGTAATTACGACCTGCACTTCCGCTCCTTGTTTTATCAGTCCGCGAATGATATAGCACGCCTTATACGCGGCAATACTGCCGGTAATTCCAAGAATTATTTTCTTTCCTTTTAGCATTATTTTGTAATCAAATTACTCATTTCACGCAAGCGGATTTTTGTCAATGCCGCCTTGGTGTTCAGCGTGAAATCACTATTCAAAATCCAACTGTAATATCCGGGATCTTTCTTCAAAACCTCGGCTACAGACATTCCTTTATATTTTCCGAAGTTGAACACTTCCACCCCATTATCATCGTACACCATGCGTCCGGCAAAGTCTACATTCTTGCTGAAACTTGAATAATCTGCCAGGAACGCAATATCATTCTGAAGATCGGAGTAACGGTCGAGCTGTGCTTTCAGCACTTCGTAAGTGGCCCGTGTATCTGCTTCGGCAGTGTGTGCATCTTCCAGATTCTTGTCGCAATAGAATTTATAGGCAGCAGACAGGGTGCGTTGTTCCATTTTGTGGAAGATCACCTGTACGTCTACAAATTTGCGTTTCGTCATATCAATGTCCACTCCGGCGCGAAGGAACTCTTCGGCAAGGACAGGAATATCAAAACGATTGGAATTAAATCCTGCCAAATCGCAACCTTCAATGTCCCTGGCTATGTTTTTCGCCACTTCTTTGAAAGTAGGGCAATCGACTACGTCGGCATCATAAATGCCATGTATAGCAGAAGATGCTTCCGGGATATGCACTTCAGGATTGATACGTAATGTTTTTGCTTCTTCATTTCCATTCGGATATACTTTCAGATAGCAGATTTCAACAATTCGGTCTGTGTTGATATTGGTTCCTGTTGTTTCTAAATCAAAGAAAACAATGGGATTTTTCAGGTTTAATTTCATTTCTGTTTATTTTATTGAGTCACCACAGATTAACACAGATTCACACAGATTTTACTTCTTCTAAAGAAAAAACATCTGTGTGAATCTGTGTTAATCTGTGGTGAAACGTATTAATCATTTAGCATCATCGGCATCAGCAGCATCAGCAAGTCTTCGTTTTCTTCCTGCTCTACCGGGATGATTACTCCGGCACGTGAAGGATCTGCAAGTTCGATGACTACTTCATCTGCCGAAATATTGTTCAGTATGTCGATGAGGAATGTCGATTTAAAACCGATACTCATTGCAGCACCTGCATACTGGCAAACTTGTGTTTCTTCGGCAGAAGTAGAGAAATCAATATCTTGTGCGGAAATCACAATCTGGTTTTCCTGCATACGAAGTTTAATCAAACTGCTGGCTTGTGACGAGAAGATAGACACACGGCGCAAAGCTCCTACCAACTGTTGGCGGTCTACGGTCACTTTGTGCGGATTGTTTTGTGGAATTACCGAGTTGTAGTTCGGGTAACGTCCTTCAATCAGGCGGCAAACCATCCGGTAGCTTTCAAGCATGAATACAGCATTGCGTTCGTCAAATTCGATGGTCACTGCGCCTTGTTCTTTCGGCAAAAGATTCTTTAGCAATGTAGCCGGTTTCTTCGGAAGGATGAAGGCTGCACGCTCATTGCCTTTGGCTGCCAACGTTTTACAACGCACCAGTTTATGACCGTCCGAAGCAACCATTGTAATGTCTTCTGTTGTAATATCGAAATAAATACCGTTCATCACCGGACGAAGTTCATCATCGGCAGTAGCAAACACCGAACGGTTGATACCTCCCAGAAGTACGCTTGCTTCCATTTCTACACGGACAGCATTATCCCCCAGTGTAGCCGATTGCGGGAATTCATCCGCATTCTGCCCCATCAGGCTGTATTTTCCGTTCTGGTACTGCACCGTTATTTCATAATTATCCGGATTGATATCGAATGTGAGTGGTTGTTCCGGAATTTCTTTCAGTGCGTCAAGCAATGTTTTCGCTACTACGGCAAAACGCCCGTTCGTATCGCTTTCATTCACTTCTACGGTAGTCACCATCGTTGTTTCACTGTCGGATACAGTCACAGACAAAGTTCCGTCTTCCAGTTCGAAGAGGAAACAATCGAGAATTGGCAGCGCATTTTTTGAATTAATAACACGGCTGATGGCCTGTAAATGGCTGGAAAGAGCAGTACTTGAAACGATAAATTTCATATATTTTCGTGTATTTAAGTTTTAAATGTTCTATCGCACAAAGTTACGAAAAAAGATTTGGGCTGCCCAATAAAAACAAAAGAAAAAAACAGGTATTGTGCGAGGGATATTACTAAAAAATTGTAACTTCGCCGCAGAATTTAAAATTATCGCAATGGAATTTACAGGAAAAATCATCGCTATCCTCCCCCCGAGAGGCGGAGTTTCAAAAACTAGCGGCAACGAGTGGAAATCACAAGAGTACGTTATCGAAAACCACGACCAATATCCACGTAAAATGTGCTTCGACGTATTTGGCGCAGACAAAATCGAGCAGTTCAACATTCAAATGGGCGAAGAATTGACTGTATCATTCGACGTTGACGCCCGTCAGTGGAATGATCGCTGGTTCAATAGTATCCGCGCATGGAAAGTAGAGCGTGTTAGCGCAGGTGCTCCAATGGCTTCCGGTTCTCCCGTTCCTCCTCCAGCTCCGTCGGCTATGCCGGAATTTACTCCGGGCGATGCCAAAGACGATCTGCCATTCTAAACCGAAAGTCATTCGTTCGATGAATAAGCATAAAAAACTCCCGATAGGATTAAACTCCATCGGGAGTTTTTTTATCTCCTTTTCTCCCGAAAAAAAACAAATCTTTTTCTTCTTCTTTTTCATCTTCAGAAGAAGAAGTTTTTTTATTTATTTCTTTGTTTATAATGGGGGATGAATTTTTCTGTATATTTTACGTATTTTCTGTGAATTTTTCTGTATATTTTACAGATTCAAATGTTAAAATCACTCATAATAAGCTGACCATAGGACTATTATAAGCACACATATAAAAACGGCAAAAATGCAAAAAGAAAAAAAACAAAAAGGCGTTTCTCCAAAAGCAGAACGCACACAAAAAAGTATGGGTCAATGGAGCAAAAAAACGATAAACAGCATCTTGAAAATGTATGGAGGAAGCAGGCAAAGTTTATGGATAATCCAGCCAAAAGCTATGGAGGTTTTCAGAAAAATGATCGCAGACAAACGATGATTTTTTATTCTGATTTATATTTCAAAACAATATTAGGATATACCACTCCATCTGCACAGGCAAACTGAACAAAGAAGGTGAAATGACGGAAGAAGTCGGCGTTGCGCAGAAAGAAATCCGGTACAAAACGAACGTGATTTTCTGATTGTTGGAATATGTGGTCGAAATCCGCCATCAGCATAAAATGGTAGGAATCGGACAAATGATCCATGCCTGTCTGATAGGCCATCGCTCCATTGAGCACCTCACCTTTATCCAGTTGGCGAATATAATGCGCGAGAGCATCCGCATCAGGAGCGAGCAACAAGCGCCCGCCATAGAAGGCTGCATATACATCCAAGGTTGGTTCCGCAAAACTGGTTAGTTGTTCAAACAATGTTGTTTGAGGCAACCGATAGATAGGATACGCTTTATTTACAGTATAACAAAAAGTTATACGTGGATTCCTTCTTCCTTCGTCCGCCGGAGCTGCATTAACAAGGGCACGAAGCATTCGTTCGGCTTCCGTTACATCTGCCACCGACAGGCTCAAGACTGCTGCTGCATCCTGCAAAGTATCTTCACGCTGGAAGAGACAGGCAACCAAATCCTGCCCGGCATTTTCCATCAGATAGCGTGAAAACTCTTTATCCCTATTTTGAACTTCACTCGTGCGGGCAGGCACGCTCTGTCCCTGGGCATTTCCATAAGAAAGTAGAGACACCCAGTCCGTAATCCCTTGCCTGCTAAAATAGAAAGCAGTAGACGGCAACACTTCTCCCGGAAATCCCTTGACGGATTGTTGCTGGCGAAGCTGGTTTATAAACGCAAAGCAAGTGTCTGCATCGTGAGTGATGCCGGAGAAATAGATGAAATCATCTTTCATTTTCATGTCAAATTCCGTCCATCCCATCATCCCTTGCATACGGGTATAGATGGTAGCGGCCGCCGCACTTTTTTTCGGAGCACGTATTCCTGTAAAGGTAGAATCATCAGCCAACGATTTTCCACTTTTATACGCATCAATAACGTTTTCAATCAGTTTTTTCTGAAAGCTCAATGCCATAAAATCGGATGTCAGATAGCAGGCTAGAAAATCACCGTCCGCCATTGGATAAATAATTATCTCTTCTCCTTTGTAAATAAATGTTTTCGGCGGATAAAGTGAGGATATATATTTGCGTACAAATCTGTTTACCAACTCCTTATCCCCATTTCCCAATCTGCAATAGAGCACTTGATTACGTTCGTTATCCGGCTCGTGGAAACTAATCAACATTTGATTCATTTGCCGGCTTAAACCGTGGGGAGTATCTTCTGAAAGGGCGTAAAGGCTCTGTTTCAGATAAGAAAAGAGTTTGGATACATAAAGATATTGCTGATTTTTACTGCAAGTCAGCTCATCGACTTCTGCTACAAATTCGAGCACGTCATCAGTAACGAATACGGCTGAAGTTGTGGATGGCACCAGTTCATAAAGATTAAAGTCTTTCTGCCCTTCAGCTGCTGACAGTCTAAAAAAAGAGTACAATGCGAAACCTGAGCACAAAAGTACAACAGAAGATGTGATCGCTATTTTCACTATCGTACGAAGTTTCATAATATTCGCTGTTTATCGGCTAGGTGCAAAAATAATAATTTCTACAAAGAAAACAAAACTTTTGCTAAAAATTTCACCGGTAATCAAACATAGATATCCAATCCGTCGAACGCCAGGTGAATATTTTCCGGAAGGTTCTTTTCAACCTCCGCATGCAAGCCCATATCATGACTCATGTGTATAAAGTATGTCTTCTTTGCCTGAATACGCCGGGCCACCGCCAATGCTTCTTCCAAATTTTGGTGAGTAGGATGCGAGGCGATCCGAAGCGCATTCATTACCAAAACATCTATTCCTGCCAATTGTTCATAGGATTCTTCGGGCATGGTCAACATATCAGTGATATACCCCAACTGCCCGATACGATACCCCAGAATCGGCAGTCGGCCATGCATCACACGCAGAGGAAGCACTTCCGTGTGGTTTACAGCAAAGGATTGCCCCACCGAAATTTCTTGTAAAGGAATATCAGGAACACCCGGATAACGATGGTCGACAAAGCAATAGGGCATACGCAAACGCAATCCCTGCGCTACATAATCTTCCGCATAAATAGGCACGGAACCGAACCGGCAAAACGGACGTAAATCGTCCAGTCCGCCTACATGGTCATAATGTTCGTGCGTAATGAGTACACCATCTATCCTCTCAAAAGGGAGATGTAATACCTGTGTCCGGAAATCGGGACCACAATCTATCAGAATCCGCGCGTCATCTGTCTCCACAATAGCAGAGGCACGCAATCGATTATCTTTCGGATCGGAAGAAGTACAAACCGGACATGTACAGCCGATTTGAGGTACTCCCGTCGATGTTCCACTTCCTATAATTCTTACTTTCACTTGTTAATTCTCAATTTATAAAGTTGACTTCCGGATGGATATCAATACCGAACTTCTCACGAACAGAAGCTCGGACCGCATCTGAAAGTGCAATAATATCACTACCTTTTGCTCCGCCACGATTCACCAGCACCAGTGCTTGTTTATCATGCACAGCAGCCGGTCCCAAGGCTTTTCCTTTCCAACCACATTGGTCAATCATCCACCCTGCCGGAATTTTTACGCGGCCGTCGGCCAGCTCATAGTAGGGTATGCGGGGATATTCCTGTTGCAAGGCTTCCAGTTTTTCTTTCGGCACAATGGGGTTCATAAAGAAACTGCCGGCATTACCCATCACTTTCGGATCGGGCAGCTTGCTCTCGCGAATAGCAATAATCACTTTCCGGACAACAGAAAGTGTCAACGACGGATACTTTTCAAGCTCCTGACGAATGGTGCCATAGTCTAATGTATAATGTTCTTCTTTACTCAATCGGAAACGAACATAAGTGACAAAGGTCGCTTTGTTTTCCGGATACTTAAAGATACTGTTGCGGTAGGTATATCCACATTCCTCTACTAAATAAACGCGTTCTTCAGCTTGAATGTTCACCGTTTCCACAGCCGTTATCAGATCTTTTACCTCAACGCCATAGGCTCCGATATTCTGTACTGCACTTGCCCCCACCTCACCGGGAATCAGCGACAGGTTCTCCGCTCCATACCATCCATGCTCTACACAATAAGCTACAAAGTCATCCCATACCACCCCTGCTCCCACTCGCACTGATACAGAGTGGGCATCTTCTTCCGTCACTTCGATTCCTTCAATGCGGGAATGCAATATCAACCCGTCGTAATCTTTGGTAAACAACAGGTTACTGCCACCACCAATATGCAAAAAAGGTGTCGTAACGGCACCTTGCACAATCAGCTTCTTCAGTTCTTCAACCGAAGTGTACTCTAAAAAACGAGCGGCACTGACATCAATACCGAATGTATTGTAGGGTAAAAGAGAATACATATATTTTTAATTATAAGTTATATCATTATTCGTTATAAGCCGGCAAATACTGTTATATCATTAACAGCAAGGCTATTTCTTGTAGCGTATTACTACCTGCATCAAATGCTTGTATCTTCAAACTTATACAATTCCCATTCCCCGGCTTTGCGACGGAAATAGAGGATATTGGAAAAACCATTACCGATACCTTTCAACGCCAGAATTTTCGTTGGCGAATCATCGTCATTCCGCTGCCCATAATTGATATTAGAAAGACGATCGGTAGGAAGTCCCGGTTTAAAAGCGAACCACTGATTAAGATCGAGGGTGGTCTCCAGAATAGAGAAATCATCGTCCGGATCGGTGGTTACAAAAGCCAGAGGCTCACACACACGCTTACTCTGAAAAAGACTATCTGCGGCAAAGTGTCCGAAAAACTCCACGAAATTTTCATTATCATTTTGCTTAATAGGGCGCAGATTAATTGCCTCCAGCATCCATGCACCTTTGATACGCTCAAAATAGTATTTCTTTACCATTCGTGTTTTCACAAACACCCATTCTACCTGTACGGAAGTGAGGGAGGTATCTCCCACTAAATCCATATCTTCTTCTCTATCAAATAGAAGCGTATAATAATGCTGTTTGGTAAACAAGTCATCATGCTTCCAGTTATGCTCCTCGATATTCGTTTTTTTATCTCCATTGTAGTAAGGCAACGGAAATTTCACACGCTGACGCTGCAACACGTCATCGGAAGCAAAATTGTAGATAAAATCATCGAAAGATTCATCTGCCTGTATAGGTTGCGGATCTTCCGGCGATTCATCACAGTGAATAGAATCGGCTACCCGCCGGATAGAATCCACTTCTTTTGTGATAGATGCGAAGGGGTCAATGTTTGTTTTCTTGTTTCCACAAGCACCCAGTATACCGAGCAACATGACCCCTACAATTAGTTTTTTCATTATTTTAGTTTCTCTCTTAACTTTTCAAGCATATCTACCGTCATGCTTTCCAAATCGTAGGCCGGCTTCCAGCCCCACTCTTCACGAGCGCAGGTGTCATCCAGACTATCGGGCCAGCTATCGGCAATGCGCTGTTTCAAAGGATCTATATCATAGATCATCTCAAACTGCGGCACATGCTTCCTGATAGCCTGATAAATCGTCTCCGGGTCGAAACTCATCGAGGCGATATTGAAAGCATTTCGGTGTATCAATTTTGTCGGATCAGCTTCCATCAGCGTAATTGCTGCGTTCAGCGCATCCGGCATGTACATCATATCCATCAAAGTGCCTTGCTTAATGGGGCACACAAATTTTTCTCCTTTCACCGCCGAGTAATAAATATCGACAGCATAATCGGTCGTACCTCCTCCCGGAGGGGTCACATTCGAAATAATGCCCGGAAAACGGACAGCACGTGTATCGACACCATATTTATTAAAATAGTAGTCACTTAGCAGCTCGGTCGTTACCTTGGTGACTCCATACATGGTGCGCGGACGCTGAATAGTGTCCTGCGGTGTTTTCGTATGAGGCGTACTAGCGCCAAACGAACCGATAGAACTCGGAGTAAACACTGCACATCCTTGTTCGCGTGCCACTTCCAATACATTCCATAATCCATCGATACCTATTTTCCAGGCCAGCTTGGGCTTCGACTCGGCAACTACGGACAGCAGAGCAGCCAAATTATAAATTGTATCGATGTGATACTCTTTTACCACAGATGCGATCGCTTCTCCATCCGTTACATCAGCAATTGCCGACGGTCCGGACTCCTTTAATTCCCCTTTAGGCTCTGCACCCGGAATATAACCTGCTACTACATTTGCATTTCCGTAACGTTTACGTAGCTCCATCGTTAGCTCCGACCCTATCTGTCCGGTAGCTCCAATAATCAAAATGTGTTCCATTTTTTCTTCTGACTTAGAATATCAAGCTTAAATAGTGCGCAAAGTAAGCACTTTTTTTTCAGATTTTAATCAAAAAGACATTGTTATTCCAAGAAAAATTGTGTCCTTTGCAATATAACTTAATCACCCAAACACTATGTACGGTAAAATGCAAGAATATCTCCGCCAAACATTGGCTGAAATCAAGGAAGCCGGACTTTATAAAGAAGAACGACTGATTGAAAGTGCGCAGCAAGCTGCCATCACTGTAAAAGGTAAGGAAGTGCTGAACTTCTGTGCAAATAATTACTTAGGATTATCCAATCACCCGCGATTGATTAAGGCTTCGCAGGAAATGATGAACAACCGTGGTTACGGAATGTCGTCCGTCCGCTTCATTTGTGGAACGCAAGATATACACAAAGAACTGGAAGCTGCCATCTCGGAGTATTTCCAAACGGAAGACACGATCTTGTACGCCGCTTGCTTCGATGCTAACGGCGGTGTATTCGAACCGCTTTTCTCTGAAGAGGATGCCATCATCTCGGATTCTCTGAATCATGCTTCTATCATTGACGGAGTACGTCTTTGCAAGGCAAAGCGCTACCGTTATGCCAACGCTGACATGAAGGACTTGGAAAGATGTCTGCAAGAAGCGCAGGCACAACGTTTCCGTATTGTTGTGACGGACGGTGTGTTCTCTATGGACGGCAATGTAGCTCCAATGGATCAGATTTGCGATCTTGCCGAGAAATACGATGCACTGGTAATGGTGGACGAGTCACACTCTGCCGGTGTGGTAGGTGCCACAGGGCATGGAGTAAGCGAGTTGTATAAGACTCATGGACGGGTAGATATTTATACCGGAACATTAGGTAAGGCTTTTGGCGGTGCACTGGGAGGTTTCACCACCGGTCGTAAAGAGATTATCGATTTGCTTCGTCAACGCAGCCGCCCGTATCTGTTCTCGAATTCTTTGGCTCCGGGCATCATTGGTGCCAGCCTTGAAGTTTTCAAAATGCTGAAAGAGAGCAATGCATTACATGATAAACTTGTTGAGAATGTAAACTACTTCCGCGATAAGATGACGGCTGCCGGATTTGATATCAAACCGACACAAAGCGCTATCTGTGCCGTTATGTTGTATGACGCGAAGTTGTCCCAAATTTACGCTGCACGTATGCAGGAGGAAGGTATCTATGTGACAGGCTTCTATTATCCGGTAGTGCCGAAAGATCAAGCACGCATCCGTGTGCAAATCTCTGCAGGGCACGAGAAAGCACATCTTGACAAGTGCATCGCTGCCTTTATCAAGGTAGGCAAAGAGCTTAATGTACTGAAAGCGGAATAACTCCGGGGCAAGGTTTACTTGCAGCATCCATTTTTAGGCACGGATTACACAGATTACGCTGTTGCTTTATACAAGCATATTTCTAAAACCGTAAAATCCATGTAACCCGTGCCAAAAAATTCTCTTTTATAAAATGAATTTTGAACCGCTACTTGACTATAAAAAAAAGATTATGGAAGAATTGACTCTCACTACTCCTGCCCTACTTTTCTCGGCAGTTTCATTAATATTGCTGGCTTATACCAACCGTTTCTTATCGTATGCCCAACTTGTGCGCCAACTGCGTGACCGCTACATGGAAAACCCTTCGGATATCACCGAAGCACAAATCGAGAATCTACGGAAACGGTTAAACCTGACCCGTAGGATGCAAGGACTAGGTATTGCAAGCCTTTTTTTCTGTGTAGTCAGCATGTTCCTTATTTATATCGGGCTTCAATTATTCTCTGCTTATGTATTCGGATTGGCATTGATTCTGCTGATAGCTTCTTTAGGCGTATCTTTCCGCGAAATACAGATTTCCACCCGTTCACTGGAGATTTACCTGGGAACGATGGAGAAAGGAAAACACAAGAAATAAGATTGTTCGTATTCCCGTTAAAGTCTATCATTATCAAGATACCACCCGGCAAGGAAGAATAACCGTAAAGCGGCTTCCCTTGCCTACCTCGGACTTGAGTTCGATCTTTCCACCCAGCTTCTCTATAATCACCTGACAAATAGAAAGTCCCAATCCTGCTCCCTGCGAAAATTCGTTTTGTTTGTAGAAACGGCTGAAAATCATCCGTTGTTCTTCTCGTGGAATCCCTCTTCCGGTATCTTCTACATAAATCTGTACTTTGCCTTCATCCGGCAGATAACTATATCCTAATTTGATATATCCGGTTTCCGTAAACTTACCGGCATTATTCAGAAAGTTTGTCAGGACTTGTATCAAGCGCTCTCTGTCCACATTGATTTCCAAAGGTGTATTATCCACTTCTTTCAGGAATTCCAAATGTGGAGCAATCAGAACCTGATGTGTCATATAGATATCGTCAATCAACTCTCTCACCTTGCATCTCTTGAATGAGAAAGACATATATCCTGATTCGATACGGGAAAGTTCCAAGATATCATTAATCAGTTTGAGTAATAACTCGCTGTTCTTGTTAATAGTACTGATATACTCTTCGCGTTCTACGGAACTCAATCCATCTTCCAATGCCAGTATATTGGCAAAGCCAACGATTGAATTAAGCGGAGTACGTATCTCATGGCTCATATTTGCGAGGAATGATTGTTTCAATTCCGCCTTTTCAGCCAATAAGCGTGCTGCTTCCAATTCTTCTTCACGATCTTTTATATCCTGTATATTAAGCAACAAACCTGCAGTTTTATATTCGCCTCCAGGTAGCTGTTTGGTGGTATAACGGAACTCCCACCACTGATAGCCTTTGCCGTCGAAGTTACAAAGCTCCTGCACAATCTTTTTATGAGCACTTTTCAGATTTCGCCAGTTGAACTTCACTCCTTCCCAATGGTCGGGATGGATAAAGCTCATGAATTCCTTAAACGAAAGTTGTCTGGGATTTAACCCTTGCGACGCCCAGAATGCATCTTCAAAAACAAAACAACCGTTATCCAATCTCCAGGCATACGTCATTCCACCCTCAATGGCTAATGACAATGTTTCTTTTTCATCAGCCAATGCTATAAGAGCCTGCTTTTTCCTCATCTGTTCCCGAAGGTATAGCCACCAAAGAGAAGCGAAAAGAATAATTAGTATAAGAATGAACGATGCGACTGAAATTCCCCACAGCAAAGGGTATTTATCACTAAACGGAATATTGATAATACGATATTTAGCAGGAATACTTTCCTTACTCAAACCTATTTGCGTCATTGTATTCCAATCAACAACATACTCTTTCCGGCTTTCAACAATAGGCATGTCCGCCGGACTCGCACCGTGTAATATACGAACGGCTGCTTTCACCTCTTCTTCCACCTGAATAGGCAACGAAGTGATGTATCCACCCAGCAACTTTTCACCAAACCCGAAGGCTTCATTGATGGCAGTCAGACTGGGACTGCCACAGATGCTTCCAATATTAATGGTAGTATAATCACGTTTCAGCTGAATATAACATTGATCGCGATAGCTTCTGTTCAACACCCACATAAAGGTAGCATCCGAATGATTTCTGGCATTACGTAAAGGAATAGCCATGAAACGAGTATAACCTTCCTCCTGCGTCAAACGTATCTGTTCTTCAAGAGAAAGTTCGGGGTTATCGATGAATCCGGTCACTTTATGACCTTTAAACTGTTCCTTTGCATCTCTTCTGATTTGTTTATCGATATAAGTGGTATCGAGCATGGTAAACAACCGGACGCGTTCACCGAAAAGTTCTTTTGCCACACTGATATTTTCATTAAAGGCGATCTTATCATGAAAACCCGTCACATTAGGATGGCGTTTCAGCAATCCCCAATTCGGGTAATTGACACCACCAAAAACCACAGGTACTTCTTTACCCAACTGAACCCCACATTTCATCAATGAATAAGTAGCCTGGTCTTCATTCACCAGAATCACTTCCGGCCGCCAGTCTTTCGAAACAGAATCAACCAGAAAACGCATTCGTTCCAACTCCGGTTCTTCCCAGTAGGACTCGCAATCTAAATAAACGGTACGGATATCAGCATCTATTTTCTCTTTCTCAAATTGCTCCGCTATCATCCGGTTAAATTCCGGATAAGCCGCGTAAGTCTCCTCATAAGAGTGGATAACTAAAATACGCCGTTCCTCTTTTTGAGAACAACTGCTCACCCCCAAAAAGAGCAATAAAAATATAGGGAGCAATCTAAAAATTCCTCTGTTCACACCATTCATTTATAATAATCGGGATTAATTTCTCTCTGACTCTTAATACAAAGGTAGTTTATTTCCAGATACGAGCCAAATAAGTGAAAAAAAAGAAGCTACTTGAAGAAATTTCGAGTAGCTTCTTTCTATATAAAGAACTATTTTTTCAGAGTAGCATCATTAACGCTGTCCCAATTGTGAATCTACAAAGAAAATTCCGGTATCACCAGCTTTCTTGATCTTGTCAACAATGCCTTGTGCTGTAGCTTCTTCTTCTACTTGTTCGCGAACAAATCCCCACAAGAAATCCTGTGTTGCTTTATCCTTTTCAGCAGCAGCTACGTCTACCAGCTTGTCCACCAATTGAGAAACATGACATTCATGCTTGTAAACGTGTTCAAACACTTCGAGAGGTGTACCCCATCCGTTAGGAACAACATCTATTTTATCCACTTTAGCAGTTCCTCCACGTTTGATGATATAATCTGCCATTGCATAAGCATGTCCCATTTCTTCCTGGGATTGCTTTTTCATCCAATGAGCAAAACCGCTGAAACCTTCTTTCTCAAAATAGAAAGACATTGCTAAATACAGGTTAGCAGACCACATTTCAGCAGTAATCTGTTCGTTAATTGCATTCTGTAATTTTTCTGAAATCATAATCGTATTTTTTATTAAGTTGTTAATGTAGTTTCTTTTTGAACTCATTACAAAAATAACAAGCTTTCAGTTAAAATTGTTCCATGCACCCTATATTTTTAAACTACATTCACATTTTGATTATAGCGGTTCATTTTTTACTTACACCATTTCGTCGGAAGTATATCCTTTCGGCAGTTCACGACAGTTATATCCGGAAGCCATTATTTCACCGTACGCACCGGCAGAACGAAGGGCGATCAAGTCACCACGCTTCACTTTGTTCAAGTCAATCGCTTTTCCGAAAACGTCTGACGATTCACAGATCGGTCCTACTACATCGTAGGCTTCCAATGGTTCTTCAGAAGTTATATTTTCCATTTTATGGAATGCCTGATACAAAGCCGGACGGATCAGGTCGGTCATACCTGCATCAAGGATGGCAAATTTCTTCCGCGTTCCTTGTTTTACGTAGAGGACTTTGGATATCAAAGAACCACACTGACCTACAACAGCACGTCCCAGTTCAAAATGCAATGTCTGATAAGGACGCAATTTCAATTGTCCGGCATAGGTAGCAAAGTAATCCTTGAAATTCGGGACAGCCTGACGGTTGGGGTGTCCGTAATCAATACCCAAACCACCACCTACATTGATATGTTCTACCAAAATTCTTCGTGCTTCCAGTTTGTCCTGCAACTCATTGACACGATTGCAGAGGGCTACAAAATCACCCATATCCAGAATCTGCGAGCCAATGTGGAAGTGAAGACCGATAAACTTTACGTTTTTCATCTCTTGTGCTACGTCTATCACCTTGTCCATGTCCTGCATACTGATACCGAATTTGTTTTCTGCCAAACCGGTAGTTATATTGGCATGTGTATGTGCGCCGACATCGGGATTGATACGGAAAGCAACATTAGCAATCTTATTTTGAGCGGCAGCCAATTCATTGATTACTTCCAGTTCGGGGATAGACTCGACATTGAAACAGAAGATGCCATACTCCAGTCCGAGATTGATTTCCCAATCTGCTTTGCCGACTCCTGCGAAAACAACTTTATCGGCAGGGAATCCGGCACGGATAGCGGCACGGATTTCTCCGCCGCTCACACAATCGGCTCCCATTCCGCTCTCACGGATAATGGTAAGTACTTTCGGGTTGGCATTGGCTTTAACAGCGTAATGCACTGAATAATTAGGATATTTGGCAACCTCCTGGTTAATAGCCGACAATGTATCACGCAGCACTTTGGTATCGTAATAATAGAAAGGTGTCTGCAAAGTGCGGAATTTATCGATTGGAAATATTCCCTTCATAATTCGAAAAACTTGTTTAGTTGTTTAAAAAAGAGCGCTTTTATCAGTTCGGTAAAAGCGCTCGTGTTATTTGTGGATTTATTTGTCGTTGAAAAGCATATCACTCAACGACTGTAAAGCTACTTTCTTATCGCACTCCCGAATGAGGAAGGAGATATTGTAGTTACTTCCTCCGAACGAGATCATTCGCACCGGTATATTCCGCATCGCATCAAGAGCTTTCGCTTCAAAACCGACATTTTCCCATTCAAGGTCACCTACAACGCAGATGATACACATCTCTTTATCAACGGTTACTGTTCCGTATTTCTTCAAGTCGTCCAGAATCTCGTTCAGATGCTTCGTGTTATCGATTGTTACAGATACACCTACCTCTGAAGTACAGATCATGTCGATAGACGTCTGATAGCTTTCGAAGATTTCGAATACCTTACGCAGGAAACCGTGAGCCAATAACATACGGCTGGATTTAATCTTGATCGCAGTAATGTTTTCTTTTGCGGCTACTGCCTTGATTTTACCTTTTTCCGTGTCGTTGGAAATCAGTGTGCCCGGAGCTTCCGGATCCATTGTGTTCAACAGACGAACAGGGATATTGGCATATTTAGCAGGCTGGATGCAGGTAGGGTGCAGGATTTTTGCACCGAAGTAAGCCAACTCGGCTGCTTCTTCGAAGTGAAGTTGACGAACCGGAGCGGTCTTGTCAACAATACGCGGGTCGTTATTATGCATACCGTCGATATCTGTCCAAATCTGGATTTCAGAAGCGTTTACTGCGGCTCCGATCAGAGAAGCAGTGTAGTCACTACCACCACGTTGCAGATTGTCTATCTCACCGTAAGCATTGCGGCAGATAAAACCTTGTGTAATGTAGATTTCTGTATCCGGATAGAGATCGAGCTGTGCGCGCAATTTATCCTTAATATATACAGGATCCGGTTCTGCGTTCTTGTCAGTACGCATGAATTCCAAAGCCGGAAGCAACACGGACTTCACGCCACATTCCTGCAGGTAGAAGTTTACCATTGCCGTAGAAATAAGCTCTCCCTGTGCTAAAACCACTTTCTCTTCGAACAAAGTGAAAAGGTCTTTAGTATAGGAGCGGATGTAGTCGAAGTGGGATTTGACAACTTCAAGACCTTTCTGTTTATATTCCTGGGTTGCAAAAAGTTCATCAATGTGCTGTTTATATTTTGCTTCCAGCTTATTGATAATCTCGTTGGCACCCTCCGGATTCTTCTTATACAGATAGTCCGAAATTTCCACCAATGTGTTTGTTGTTCCTGACATAGCAGAAAGAACAACAATCTTCTGTTCACCATCGGTAATCAATTTGGCTACTTCCTTCATGCGCTGAGCAGAACCTACGGAAGTTCCTCCAAACTTTAAAACTTTCATTTTCGTTACTGTTTTAGTTATCTATATTTAAATCTATTTCTATTGTTCTCTGTCTGGGCATGTATTCGGCTGTCACATCTACAATCTGATGGTCGGCGCAACGATATACCCTGCCCGGATACTCTTTCAGCAATTGCAGGTTGTGTGTTGTCATCACTACGGATGAACCGGATTCACAGATATTGTGCAACAATTCTACAATGGCCTTACCGGTCTCTACGTCCAGATTTCCGGTCGGTTCATCCGCTAGAATAATAGCAGGAGAATTGAGTACGGCACGTGCAATCACAATGCGCTGTTGCTCGCCACCGGAAAGCTCGTTCGGGAGCTTATAACCTTTGTTGGACATTCCCACCAGCTGAAGCACTTCTTCAATACGATCTTGGATTTCCTGTTTGTTTTTCCAGCCTGTGGCACGAAGTACAAATTCCAGATTATTGTATACAGTACGGTCTGTGAGCAACTGAAAATCCTGAAAGACAATGCCTAATTTCCGACGCAGTTGCGGGATATGCTTACGTTTGATAGAACGCATGTTATAACCCAACACTTCCGCTTCACCGTCAATTACGTCCAGTTCGCCATACAGAGTCTTGAGCAAACTCGTTTTTCCCGAGCCTACTTTTCCGATCAAATAGACGAACTCTCCTTTGTGCAGCTCCAGATTTACATCGCTTAATACACAAAGTTCCTGTTGATGGATTTCTACGTTCTTATATTGAATCAACGCCTCGTCATCCATACTGACTCCCGTTTTAATTTTTAATTATTAAATTTTAATTGTTTAATGCTTCTTCCATGTACTACTGTGTCTTTCCTGCAATTCACGTGCAAGGTCTTCGAGACGATAGCCTTTTGAAGTAAGCAATACAATCATGTGATAAATAAGGTCGGCTCCTTCGTAGATCAAACGTTCGTCAGTACCGTTTGTTGCTTCGATTACTGTTTCTACAGCTTCTTCACCTACTTTTTGAGCTATTTTATTGATTCCCGACTCAAACAGACTGGTAGTATAAGAGCCTTCGGGCATTTCTTCATGACGTTTGTCAATGAAATCTTGCAATGCTTTCAGGAACATAACCGGTTCTTCGTTCTTCTCCCCCCAACAAGTATCTGTACCAGTATGGCACACGGGACCTACCGGGTTTACCTGAATCAGTAGTGTATCATTGTCGCAATCGGCCTTTATAGATACCACATGAAGGAAGTTACCGCTTTCTTCACCTTTTGTCCACAAACGATTCTTGGTACGGCTAAAGAATGTAACTTTTCCGGTTTCTACCGTTTTATCATAAGCTTCTTTATTCATGAAGCCCAGCATCAAGACTTTACGTGTCTCGTTGTCCTGTATGATAGCCGGAACGAGTCCGTTCATTTTATCGAAATCCAATTCCATTTTTATATAAGTTCTAATTACTATTCCAAATTACAATTATGCTCTATTCGCCTATGGAGTTTTTTTGCAAATATCTTATTCTATTTATCTAAATAGATTATTCATCCGCATGGAAACCCGGCCGGGGTGCCTCACCCCCTGATGGTAATTCCTTCGCCACAGCCTAAAGGCTAATTTTTGCTACGCAGCAATTACCTAGTGGTAATTCCTTCGCCGCAAAGATACGATTTTAATTCGGGAATTTTAATTTCTCCGAAGTGAAAAACGCTGGCAGCCAATGCAGCATCTGCCTTTCCTTGTAAAAAGACATCGCGGAAATGCTCTTTACAGCCCGCACCTCCCGAAGCAATGATAGGAATGGAAAGCTGATCCGCCAAAGCGGCAAGTGCATCATTTGCATAACCGGCCTTTACCCCATCGTGATTCATGCTTGTGAAGAGAATCTCTCCCGCTCCGCGTTCCTGGGCTTCTTTTGTCCACTCGAACAAGTCTTTATCTGTTTCGATACGTCCTCCATTCAAGTAACATTTCCAACCATTTTCGGTTTGTTTGGCATCTACTGCCAACACACAAACCTGCGAACCGAAATTCTTTGCAATCTCGTCAATCAATTGAGGATTACGGATAGCGGAAGAATTAATAGAGATCTTATCCGCCCCTGCATTCAACAGGCGGTCCACATCACTTAATTCGTTGATTCCGCCACCTACCGTAAATGGGATATTGATATTAGCAGCAATCCGTTTTACCAATTCCGTAAAAGTCTTACGTCCTTCATGACTTGCAGTAATATCCAGGAAAACAAGTTCATCTGCTCCTTGTTCACTGTAAGCACGGCCTAACTCTACCGGATCACCGGCTTGGCGCAAATTGACAAAATTCGTTCCTTTCACGGTTTGTCCGTCTTTTATATCCAGACAAGGTACTATTCTTTTTGCTAACACAATCCTACTTTTATTTATTGTTCAACAATTTATAATCTATATCCCTGACGTTTGATTCTTTGTTTCCTCTTATAATAAGGTAGCTATTTATAATATAAACAGCCATCTCATTCTGGTACGCTAATTATAGAAAGCTTCTCAAATCTTTTAAGGTGATATGTCCTTCGTATAGTGCCTTACCGAAAATAACTCCGGGAACACCAGCTTCATCCAAAGCAACAATATCATCCACCTTACTCACCCCGCCACTAGCCATCAGATAGAGGTCAGGGAATTTTGCCAGCATCTCCTTATACAAATCAATAGAAGGCCCACTCAACATTCCGTCACAGCTAATATCCGTACAGATTACCTTGCGTATACCTTTATCCATATAATTTTCAAGAAATGGAAAAAGCTCACAGGCACTTTCGTCTTTCCAACCGTTGACGGCTATCTTATGATCTTTCACATCTGCCCCCAAAATGATTTTCTCACTGCCATATATTTCCAGCCAATGACAGAACAATTCCGGATCTTTCACCGCAATGCTTCCGCCTGTAACCATCTGTGCTCCACTCTCAAAAGCAATTTTCAAATCTTCATCACTCTTTACTCCACCACCAAAATCGATAATGAGAGAAGTGTGCGCAGCAATCCGTTCCAACACCCGATAATTGACTACATGATGAGAAGCAGCACCGTCCAAGTCTACCACATGAAGCCTGCGAACACCGTTCGCTTCAAACTCCTTGGCAACTTCCACCGGATTTTCGTTATATACTTTCTTACTGTCGTAATCTCCCTGGGAAAGACGTACGCACTTTCCGTCAATAATATCAATGGCTGGAATAATTTCTATCATCTATTATTTATTTGCTAAAAGTTTATTATAAACGATGAACGAGTTTATTATAAATTATGATGGAGTTTATTATAAACGGCAACATAGTTTATTATAGATTCAAAAAGTTCGTCAGAATCTTCTCTCCCGTCTTGCCGCTTTTCTCCGGATGGAACTGGGTGGCATAAAAGTTATCTTTATGCAATGCAGCACTAAACGGGTGAATATAATCTGTTGTAGCAGCAATAAAGTCACAGGTAGGCACATAAAAGCTATGTACAAAATAGACAAACTCTTCTTCAGTGAATCCTTCAAACAATTTGCTATTCGTTTTTCCAATGGTATTCCATCCCATGTGCGGCACTTTATCCTCATGTTTCTGCGGAACAAAACGCTTCACATCCACATCAAAGATATTCAAACAATCGACCTCCCCTTCTTCAGAATGCCGGCACATCAACTGCATACCGAGACAAATTCCAAATACAGGCTGACGGAGATTTTTTATCAGTTCGTCCAGTCCCGTTGCTTTCAAGTGGTTCATGGTAGTTTCCGCCTCTCCCACTCCGGGGAAAATAACTTTATCTGCCGATTGGAGTTCTTCTTTATCAGCAGTAATCACCGCTTCCACACCCAACCGCTTCAAAGCATAATCCACAGAACGAATATTGCCGGCATTGTATTTTACAACTGCTACTTTCATCAGCTAAATATTACTGTTTTATTTTTATAAGCCAAAACTTTACGCTCGATGTGCTTCTGTACTGCACGCGAAAGAACGATTTTTTCCAAATCCTTTCCCTTATTTACAAGATCTTCAATGGCGTCTTTATGAGTAATACGCACCACGTCCTGCTCAATAATCGGTCCTGCATCCAGTTCAGTCGTTACATAGTGACTGGTTGCACCGATAATCTTCACACCTCTCTGGAATGCCGCATGATAAGGCTTCGCTCCTACAAACGCAGGAAGGAAAGAGTGGTGGATATTGATAATCTTATTCGGATAAGCATTAATCATCTGCTCGGAAATTACCTGCATATAGCGCGCCAATACAATAAATGTAATATTATGCTTGGCAAGCAGTTCCATCTCCTTACGCTCCTGCTCTTCTTTCGTCTCTTTTGTGATAGGAAACAGATAAAAAGGAATTCCGAACCGCTCTGCTACATGCTGCAAATCCGGATGGTTACTTATAATAAGAGGTATTTCTACATTCCATTCTCCGGCTGTATATCGTGCCAATATATCGAAAAGACAGTGTGACAGCTTGGAAACGAAAATAGCCATACGTGGTTTTACATCAGAGAAATAAAGACGAAAATCCATTTCATATTTTTGCCCGTAGAGAGTTCTGAAATAATCTTCAATTTTCTCCTGCGGAACCAGAAAGTCTTTCAGTTCCCATTCAATACGCATGAAGAATATGTTCTCTACATGATCTACATATTGATCCAGATAGATAATATTTCCTTTGTTTACCGTAATAAAGTCTGTCACTTCCGCAAGGATTCCCGGTTTGTCGGGACAGTGCAATAACAGTTTGGCTGTTGTCATCATTCTTTTTACTAATTAACGATTCTAGGCGGATAATTTTCCACCTTTCTTATTTTAGTCCGCAAAAATAACGATTTATTGCAAAATTACGAATTATTCAAGCAGAAAGTTGATATAAAAACGGTGATTTCTTACAGATAGAAAGATATCGGGAGTTATTTTCTATGAATAGAATGACAAACTTCAGGATAGTGACGCTATTGACTTCGGACAGTGACGCTATCCTATCGTGATGGCGTCACTATAACAACCGGATAGCGTCACTATCCGAAGAGAAAAAAAACAATATTTTTTTCATTACAAAAGTACTCAAAATGAGACACTAAGCGTTTTTCTCGTTTTTTCTTGAAAAAAACTTTTCCCAAAACGCTTGCAGATTTATAAAAAACAACTACCTTTGCACCCGCAATCGAGAGAGATGCAGATTAACAAAATGAAATTCTGGTGCGTTAGTTCAGTTGGTTAGAATACATGCCTGTCACGCATGGGGTCACGGGTTCGAGTCCCGTACGCACCGCTTCTTAAGAAAGCAAAACAAAGAAAAAACTCTGTAATTCAATGATTACAGAGTTTTTTTTATTTCACTATTCTACTTTGTACACAGTTGGCTATCTAGCCGGAAGTCATATTCTCGAAGCTAACTTCAAGGTTTTCATATCATAGATTAAAATTTCATCCTTATCTGTTTGTCATACTTGTTATTATTGTTTGTATCATAATAACCTGCGACGACAAGTTTACCTGTTTGTGTATTGACAACAAAAAATTTATCTTCCGTTAATTGAGTCATTTCTTTTCCGAGCGTATCGCACTCCCCCATAAGGTATTGTACCTTCCAATTCATTTTTCCTCAATGAACAAGCTGTAAGAGACGAGAATATTGTAACTGCCAACGGAACCGGGCAACTGGAATTTTGCAAAGAAATATTATATGCATTAGAAGCTGATACTGCCGATGCGATAGAGGAAAGTTATCTGTTTTATAAAAACGGATTCTGTCCGGGAACATAAAATGAATGAAAGAATGACCATTCTTAAAAAAGGAATATTTAAGCAATCAGGAAGAGAGACAATAGCATAACGATTTAAGAAAAATAGAAAAAAGCCCGGCATCTGTCGGGAGAAAGTTCTTTATTATTATCATTTGGGACATATATCATCCAAATAGCAGCTATTTTCCATTATTCATTCACCATTCAACATAAAATATTAAGATAACCGTTCTTTTTATTATTCCTATCCTTTCTAACAGTTATGCCAAACTAGAGAAAAACCACCCTCAAAAAGACCAGTTTCAGCTTCCTCACCGATGACAAACAAGTTCCTCGGTGAGGAAGCTAGCGACGCACACCGAGGAACACCCCGCTCCTCACCGAGGAACGAACGCTTTGCCAACAAGAAAAGATGCATACCGTATGTAGTTTTATGCGAAATAGACCTGCATTTCCGCATATTATTGCACTATTTTATGCCGTTTATTCACTGGTTCATTGTTTTTAAAGTTGCTATTCTTTTATACAATCTTAAAAATAGCACATTGAGACTATAAAAGCGCTGTCTCTTAGTATCTCTTATATACTATGAGTTTTATTCTACGATAAAGCTCTCCGATTTGAAATTACTATAAAACCTACCGGAAGTTGCCGTAAATTTCAATACACAATAGTCGGGATCTGTCACTCCTTCCGGGTAATACATGGTATCACCCTCCTGCCAAATCATTTCTTTGCTGGCACTGTCTGTCAATACTTCCATTGTACCCCGCAGCATCGCACCTCTAAAAAATCTTGTATCACAAAAGTAAATACAGGCATGATTGTTCTCCCCGTATTGTGCCACACGCATGGATGAAGTATTCGTTGTCAGATAAATCGTTCTGATCCCTTCCCTTTTTCTAGGCTGCAACATTGCCTTGATATTAGGAAACCCTTCACTGTCTATAGAACCGATAAAAGCTGTTTTCAACTTATCAATCATGCTCCCTACTGTTTTTTCTGCGTCTCTCATCATTTCATTTTTTATTGTTAGTTATTATCTGATGCGAAAGTAGAGAAATAGAAGAAACACGACGTAATAAAAAGAAAGGGGAAAATAGCACTTTTTACGGTTTATGTGTTTTCCGATAAAGTAATGGAGTTTCTCCCGTATGTTGCCGGAAGCTGCGGATAAAATAGGAGACCGTTGAAAAGCAGAGTTCAAAAGCAATATCCGATATGGGGATATTTGTATAAACGAGCAGTCTTTTAGCCTCATCCATCACTTTATTCTGAATATATTGTTTGGCGCTGAACCCCATTGTTGAGGTTACCATCTCATTCAAATAGTTGGAAGTAATGCAGAGTTTATCCGCATAATACTGAACCGAGTGTTGCTCTTTCGAATGGATATTTACCAAATTCATGAATTTACTTACATGGTTATTAGACGCTTCTCTGCTCCTGCCCTCCTCTATCGAAGTCATTTTAAGATAAGCCCGGTCCAATAACATCAGGACTTCATAAAGCAACGCTCTCAATACATGCACATCGTTTTGCTGATACGAGTCGATCTCCATCTTTATATGATGCAAAATTTGGAGTATACGGGCATAAAGCTCATCGGGCAAATGCAGTCTTGATGAAAAGCTTTCCAGCTGAAAAAACGAAAGATGCTGTACAAATAAAGAATCTTTAAAGAGGGAAGACAAGAACTCTTCCTCGAAAATCAGCGCATAACCATTGATGATATGACGCGTATCCCAGTTCCGGATTTCGCCCGGTTTAGAGAATAGAACGTCACATGGGGTTACTTCATAGGTTTGGTTATCGACTGAAAACGTCCCTTTACCTTCTGTTATAAAAGTAACATCATAATAATTCAACGTGTGAATAGCACTTTCAGCCAAGAACTTCTTCACATATTTCAGTTCTACCACATCGACCAAAAGTTCGCTTCCATACTTATTCTTATAAAAAGTATATCGAGGTATTGAGTTTTTCATTTGGAATACAAAAATAATATTCCTTACCAAATAATCCAAAGACTTTTCAAACTCAATTTTGAATAGTCAATGAACCATCTGATAAGGAATACATAGAAAAATAGATGTCCAGGTCATATTTCCTATTTAGAACTTCCAGCCATATATCCCAAACTGGTTACATCGGCACCCAGATAATGAGTAATATACTTCAAAGGTACCCTGTACAGAATATCTGGGATTTCTGCCAATAAAGAAAGATACCTCTCTCTTACCGTCAGTTTACGAACGTTCATATTCTCTTCTTCTTTAAAATAGAACTGATATTCCATCAGTTGACGAACCAAGTTGGCAAACGAAATAGATGTTGCGCACAACTCTTCAATCTCCTCTTCGCTGATGTAATAAGCAGCACATTTCGTCAGCGCCTTTACAGCATACTGACTGGAGTTATAGCACAATACAGCATCCCCTTCAGATAAAAACCGGATGGTTCTGTCCTCTCCTTCATGGGTCGTGTATGTATGCAGAATGCCGGAAACAATAATATACAAGCTCTGCTCGGGCATTGTGGCAGATGCAATCGTTTCTCCTTTATCCAGATACACCATTTCCATACGAGCCAACAGCTCTTTCACTTCTTTTTCATCAACCTGATACTCAAAACAGAGTTTCTTCAAATAAGCTTCCATACAAAATAGATTTTAGTTAATATATGTCACTTAAAAACACCTAATTCGACATAGCAGGCATCAATGTGCCTCTCAAGTATAATTTCCTTTGCGTATATCGCAAATACCAGATACAAATCAATAATGAAACCACCGTTGAAATGGGTGGAGCAAATCCCATGATAAACAGCGACGAGCTATCCATCTGACTGAACCAGTATGACAATGGTATACGGAACAGGAAAGTAGCTATCAGACTGTGAATCATCGGGAATAACGAGTTCCCTTGTCCGCTGAAATAAGAATTGATGCAGAACACAAAACTGACTACGATACAGTCGATGCTATATCCCCGCAGGTACTCTGCTGCCATTGCCACCACAGCGGCATCTTTCGTAAAGAAAGCGGTAAGAGTCTCCGGCAGGAATTGCGAATACACGCAAACCGACACACCGAAAACAAGAGCAATCCCTATTCCGGAAGCAAGACATTTATTCATTCTCTTGATAAGTCCCGCCCCGTAATTTTGTGCAGTCATGGTTGCCACAGCCGATGATATAGCCATCGGAGGCAGCATGGCAAACACTATGATTTTCTCAACAACCCCTAAAGAAGCAGACGCAATGACTCCCATCTGATTCACAATGACAGTGATTATCAGAAATGAAACATTGATTAAAGCATCTTGCAAAGCAATAGGCGCTCCCAATACCATGATCTTTTTAGACAGATTCCGGTTCAAACGGATATCCTTCCGCGAGAAATCAAAGTGGAATCCATGCCGGTATAAGAACCAAAGCGCTATTCCAAAGCTGACGCCTTGCGCGGTTACAGTAGCAATAGCCGCTCCTGTAGCTCCCCAATGGAAATAGCCGACCAGTATAAAATCGAGCATTATGTTGATTACACATGCCAAGCCTACAAAATAAAGCGGTGTCTTTGAATCACCCAATCCACGCAGGATACCACATACAACGTTATACCCTATTATGAACAGAATACCAGCCGAACATACCAGAATATAGTTTTTAGTATCAGCCATCGCTTCCGCAGGCGTGTGCATCAGTTCGGTTATCTGCCCATGAAATGCCAGCATGACCAAGGTCAGCAAGACTCCTACGATTGAAAATAGCCACACGGAAGAACCGATTGTAAAAGCTACTTTCCGGTCATCTTTTGCTCCGATAGCGATAGCAATCAGCACGGTTGTGCCTGTCGTAATGCCAAGAATAATACCCGTAATCGTCTGCATCACCTGACTGCCGATAGCCACAGCCGCCACACTTGCCGAATCATCATATTGCCCCACAACAAACAAGTCGGCTCCACCATAAAGTGCCTGAAGCACATTGGCAATAAGAAAAGGCACTGCAAATTGCAGCAATACCTTCGGAACACTTCCTTGTGTCAAATTTAACTCTTTCATAGTTTCTCCGCTACTTTACCTCTTATCTTAAATTGTTACAATAAAAAATAGTGCCGGACAAGCGAATGATTTACACCATTCATCTTATCCAGCACTATAATTATCTATTATAGCACCCTCCGATGAGGATTTTTATGCCTGTCCCTATTTTCGGGCTGCAAATATGGGCTTTGTTTTTATAACTACCAAATTATAACTGATTTTTATTTTTGAATGGTACAATCAGGTATCAATGTGAAGCTTTTATTGCAGTCGCTTTTCTACTCCCGGAAGCGGAAGAAAGCAGCCAATCGGTCCGGATTCAGCGTATAGCGGGCACGTTCTTTTAAAAGTGGTTCGGCGTTCATCACTGCACAAGAATGAGATACTACTGACATCATCTCCCAATCCTTCAATGAATTTCCGACAACCAATACTTGGTCAAGGGGAAAAGCTAAAGCCTTGCATATATGAAGCACTCCTTTCCGTTTGTCAACTTCCTTATGGATAACCGTAATAAGAGGTGGTTTATAAAACACCTGATAAGGTTTCTCTTTTAAGCGAGAAAGAATATTTATTCTCTCTTCCTTATCATAAACCAGCATGCTGTATTTATAGACTTGACCTTCATAGCTATGCGCCGTTATCTTTGCTGATTCTTCGTTTATGTCCAGTAGTAATTCAACCGGCATACACCGGCTCTGCCCGCCATATACCAGTAATCCACCATCAGCAAACACCCCTCCTTCAAACAGGCTGAAAAGAGCCTTGCCTAACTTTCTCCGCGCCTGTTGCATAGATAAAGAAGTAGCAAGATATAAGGGAACAAATTGCGCTATGTACCGCAAAGCATGGGCATAACTTTCCGAAACCCTTCCCTGGGCATCGGTAAGTGTTCCATCCACATCAAAAAACACGGAAGTAATGAAAGGCTTATCCGGGATCCGCCAAAATGCACCTGCTCCCATTATTCGATGCAAAGGATGATTAGTCAAATTACTGAAAGCAATGTAACAGTCACAGACCTTCCGCCGACAAGGAAGCAAGGGGGCCAACATTTGATTCTGATAAAAATTTCCTATCTTCACCTGACTTCGGGGACAAGCAAAGATATCTCCTTTCCAATCAATAAAACAACTACTTCTCCCTCCCGAACAGATAGTCCATTGAGCCGAAGCGTTTTTTAAATCATATTCAAAAAGGTTATCCAGTTGCGTAAAGAAACGAATATCTTCTATGCTTAACGGAGACTTCAAACCTTGCATAGCATTAATAAACAAATAAATATCCGGCAAAAGAGCATTTCGCAAATCACTAAGTACGCTTTTTGCCATCGGATTGCCTACCGCTCCGGCACAGACCTGTATTCCTGCATTATAAAGTGTATGAAGTCGCCGGACAAAACTTTCTACTGAAGTCATTTCCGGATGAAAGCTGGCCCAAATCTTGATCTTACTTATCAATGTCGGTGTAGCCGGAAATTCGTCCAGCCATTCATCAGCAGAAAAAGAAAGATTAGTCTGACAGGAAATTCCAGCCACTTGTGGCAACGCCGCTAAATGAATGATCCCTTTCCGATAATAACGATGTATCAATGCTTCACCGTAAGGAATAATAAATAACTGCAACGGTCCCCCTTTCCATTCTTCAATAGCCGTAATAAAACGGTTCCATGCCTGTTCATCCAGCGTAGTGACTGTCAGATGTGACTTTTTGCCGAACGGACAATAAGAGCAGGTATAATTGCAGCTATTCAATTTACCGCGGTAATAGATACGTTTGATGGAAAGTAAAGACCCCTCGTTTTTCATTTCCATTTCGTTCAATAAGAATAAGTTTCCATCAGCCCTCTTATTTCAGGGGTAATGAATAACTGACCAATATAATCAGAATATCCCATTCCTTCGGAAGTAAGACAAATGCGATCATCTGTATTTTCTATCCATTGCCGTTCTGCCAGTTGCCGGAATAATGGAATATCATCCGGTGATTCGCCAAAACGACGCTCATATTCGGCTTTATCAAGCCCCATATAATACATCAGATTTTTAATGATGAAACGTTGCCTTCGTTCTTCTTGAGAGAGAATAAATCCATTGCGAGCTACTGTAAAATCAGCAGTGCCCATATAGTCATCTATCTCTTGAGCAATGCAGTGTTGAGAAACAGTATACCGGGTGGCATAATGCAAATTACCCAAGTAACTACGTCCGCCGGAACCACACGAAAGCATCACTTCATCTCCACAGGAAATTTCCGTATCAGTAGACGGATGATGAATAAAACGCCGCATTGAAGTTTGTAGAAAGCCTCTGTCTTTCAACAGATCACGGGCGGCACAATACATCCGGAAACAGACATCATCAGATTCCCGCTCCGTGATAGCTGTTCCCTGTCGCACATATAACGGATAGATAAAGAGTTCGTTAGGCTGAAACAGAAGAGCCTGCTCCAACGAATAGAGAAAACTATCCACTGTTTGTCCTTTGATTCCGTAAATCAAGTCGATATTAAAAAAAGGAAATTCCATCTTCCGGATAGTTTCCAACGCCTGATTGATCGTGTCTTGCCGGGGACGTCTTTTCAAAGCGGTTAACTCTTCGTTGAGAAAACTTTGTATACCGATACTTATACGAGCCACTCCTGCCTGTTTCAACCATGTCAAACGGGCAGGATCAGCATACTCCGGTGATGTTTCTATGGAAGTAAAAGCATGTGAAGGATGGACTCCGAACAGGGCAGCCGTCTCCAATAAGTATTCCAGTTGGGAAACGGTGAGAAGCAATGGCGTGCCTCCTCCAATGGCGAAACTGTCAAAGATCAGTCCGGTGGTGAGAGGTGACAATTGTTGTGCCTGCTTGCGAAGGGTTTCCAAATAAGTTGCGATATAATCCGCACGATTGGTTTGTAGAGAAAACAGGTTACAATATCCACATTTATAACTACAAAAAGGAATATGGAAATAGAGGGATGCCTTCTGCCCTTCCACCTGTTCCAAGTAAGGAAGCAGCGAAACCGGAGATGGAAAAGGACGATAGGCAGTTTTATGTGGATAGCTATACATATAGTCTACATATCGTGGTAGCGGTTGATTCATTGTTTCGTTAAAATAAAGTGTTTGTAAGGGACTGTATAAACCGTTTCGTGAGATATGCAATGATATTCATACCCATCTTCACCATAACAAGTGCCATGGTCGGAAAGGGCAATCACCAGCGTATTGCTCCGTTTCTGAAAAGCCTGAAACAAACGAGGTAACTGACTGTCAATATATTGCAGGGCAGCCGCATGTGATTCTTTATCATCTTTCATTTTACCCTCCACATAATGACAGTTCGGATAATGGATAGCAGAAAAATTGATATACATAAAGATCCGTTTGTCGTCCGGATAATTTTCTAGTTTTTTCAATGCAAAATCAATCTGTTTTTCAGTACTATCGGGCGCTGTGCATCCAAAGGAAGGAAGCCAATAACTTTTAGTAAAGTAACCGGGGAATACACGCCCCAGCTCATTACGCTTGCTAAAGAAGTTTACGCCACCTATACAAATCGTTTCATAGCCTGTATGGGCAAGGCTCTGCACAAAGGTTGCTTCTGTAAATGGATAACTTCCTTTGGGCGGAATACGTCCTGTACCCGCCTGTACGGGGAAAAACAACCAGTTACGGCTACGCAGTGAATGAGGTTCTGCCGGAGAAGGCAGAAATCCGGCAAAAATGGCAAAATGAGACGGGTAAGTGAAATTTCCCGGAGCATGTCTTTTCTCCCATTCTCCTCCATGGCTGTTCAGTACGGGCGTTCTTCCGGCCGCTTCTTCCTCTTTGCTGACATCATACCGCAAGGTGTCAAAGCAAAGCATCAATATATCATGAGTACCCACCACCTGATTCATATCCAGACCCGAATGACGGGTCTGTTCGCCAGCCGGCAGTTCATCTATTTGCATGGTTATATTTCTTTTTTATGTTTTTTATTTGTTGAGTATAAATAGAATTATGAACAAACATATCCTGATAAACATGGTCTCCTTGTCCGTTGACTTCTATTATATAAGGAATATCCGTTCCTCTTTCTATCAATACATCTACTCCTGCATAACGCAAATCCAAGGATTGCACAGCTTCCTGACATTGAAAATAGATTTGTTGCCGCACCTCTTCGGATAGAGACAATTCATTCCACCAATGCGCCTTGTTGTTCAGGTGTAGATTCGTTATGCTTCCTTTGCTGCATCTCACAACGATATAATCTATTTCAGACTCCCGGCACACTACCCGAAGGTCGTAATTTTCTCCTTGCAATTGTGCTTTAGGAATCCATTCTTCGAGGATAGCTTCTGTTTGTATCACAGCTTCTGCCAACGGGATTATCTCTTTTTCCACGCTCAAACGATTGATTCGTTTGGTATTATGAATCACTCCGTCCACTTGCCGCAACGTAGTATAGACTACCCACTTATTCCGGTTGGGCTGATAACGAATCACCATAATGCCTCCCGCACCCGAACCATACCGGGGTTTTAAAAAGCATCCTCTACCACAATCGGCAAGAAGCTGCCGTAACTCATCGAAAGAGTGTGGAGACGGTAACATCGGAGTCACTTTCAGCCCTTTGTCCATCAAGACTTCTTTTGTTTCCTTTTTATCAAGAGCACGCAACAAAGCATCAGGAGTATTTAAAAAGCACACATCATCAGGCAGGCTCATCTCGCTCAAACGTTGCAATGTCTCCTTATATGCCTGATTCAACAGCGCATATTTCAGGAAATCAGTTTCATCACTTACACAGGGTTCCAGTTTGATAACTGCCTGCCGCAATAGCGGCAAGCAGCTAAAAAGTTCCTCATAAGTCATAAAACAAACTTCTGTCTGCAAGTGCTTACCTGCTTCAACAAAGTATTCTATACGTTTGGATAAAGAGTTGCTGACAACGATTATCTGCATCTCCTATTCTGTAATCATCGGGTAATACCACAATTCACCATCATATTCATCCGCCTCTTCGGTTTCGGCAATGTCTATTTTCATAGGAAGGTTCTGCAACTGTTTCTTCATGTCCTTACTCAAATAATTATAGCGCATATTGATAAACTTCAAGTGAGCGATTTTATCCATATTATCCAGCAACAACTGTGCACCTTCATCTTTCAGAGTACCGGCCGAAATATCCATGGTTTCAAGTTGAGGAAGAATATCCGATTCCAAGAACATTTCTACAATGCTGTCCTGTTCTTCAGAGTTAACAAGCCCCAGATAGGTCAGCTTCGGGAAACGCTCTTTGGAGAAAAGCGGACGGAAGATCTCAATATCACCTTCAAATCCGTAATCTTCCACACCAACATATAGAATCAGTTTTTCCAGATTGGGAAAATCAGAAGCAAGAATGTCCTCTACCACTTCAGTAGGCATACCACCACTGATTATTTCCAGCGACCGCAACTCCGGACGTGAAGTTTTTCCCAAGCGCAGATTGTTTGTTCCTTTTATTTTCAGATCCTTCAATTTAGGCATACTATCGAGCAGCGGACTAAGGTCGGCTTGTTCAATCCATGAAATCTCCTGTTCTTCCTGTTCAATATCACCCCAAAACAGGCCTTCTATCTGCGCAAACTTGTCCTTATTTTCAATGAGGCCTTGTAACAAAGCCGAACAGTCATCACCTTCATAATCCCAACAGCCAATCGTTATTTGCTTATATTCAGAGAGATGCTTGTCTTTCAATATCTTATCCAAAAGCTTCACATCGTTTTCATACTCATCATAACTCAATGTATATTTCTTAGCTTCCACTTTCATTTCACGTGCAGTTTCTTCGGCAGTTTCCACATAACCTTTCTTTGTCTTCTCTGCAATCAGTTTGTTGGCAGCCTTTTCAGCGTCTTCAGTAGTTGCGTAGTTTTTCACTTGTGTTTGTCCGTCAGTCCCCAGCTTACCATAATTTACAGTAACATCTGTTCCGACTACCTCTATACTCCAGAATTTCTGCGATTTAAAATCTTGGAAAACGAATACTCTCTTCATAATACAGTTTTTAATGGTTGATATTTGCACACTCAACACAGAACGCGCATGAACAATACTTGCAAAAATAGCTATTTTATGTAATGTACAAAGAAATCTGTTTACTAATCTTTCAGGATATTCAAAAATTAGCCGCTTATCTATAAAACCAGTACATACAACAAAGGCTGCCTTTTGGGCAGCCTTCATTATTCTATTTATGTAATCTATCTGTTTAATCTTCAATCGTACATATACTTACACGGTTCCAATCCGGTTCGGTAAACATGTCGCCTACGCCCTGACCTTCGGCAGTGATGCGGGATGCACTAATCTTGTATTTATTAACAAGGATAGTTTTTACAGCCTCTGCACGTGCAGCAGCGATTCTTGCGTTGACCTCCACACTACCTTCCGGAGAAGCGTATCCTTTAATAACTACTTTTGAGTCAGCATATTTCTTCATGTATGAAGCTACACGTTCCACGTTAGGAAGTTGGGAAGCGTCAACCGATGATTTACCTTGTCTGAAAGTAATGATAGATTCGGGCACACGGGCGGTTTTCACTACTGTCTCTACCGGAACAACTTTTGTACGACAGGCTTCAAGTTCTTCTTGCAGTCCGTTGATGCGCTGGTTGGCGTTGCTGATCTGACCGTCTTTGTTGTTCACTTCCGAACGAAGCGCATTGATGGAAGAGTTCAATCCGTCAATTTCAGCTTGGTTGTACACTCTCACTTTTGCAAAATGATGTGTTCCGTTACTTGTCTTAAAGTGATATGTCAATCCGGCTGTCAATTCGAAACCTGCGTTATTGGCATTGAAACGGCTCTTTGTTTCGGGGTAAGTGCCTTGCATATCATATACAATGGCAGGTTTGATACCCAATGTCCATGCTTTGCTTTCGCCCAAGTTGAAGTTGAAATTCAATCCCAAACGGGTAGACCAAGTGTTCTGATCTCCATCACCATTCACATAATAATGTAACCAGCCCATTCCTGCAACGGCTTCCACTTCAAACAAACGGGGTTCGCCTTTGTAACCTGCAAACAGGTTCATCAGGTTGACTTTACCCAATACGCTGACGTCGGAAGCATCGAAAGATGTTTTACTCGGAGTAGTATTAATGTATCCCATTCCTTGGAATCCCAAACCGAAGATAGGAGTTAATTGCTTGGAAACTCCCACTCCAAAAGCAGGACGCATACTTTTAAAGAAAGCACTGTGAGTAAGGGGAGTGATTGCACCGGCATTGACTTCCACAGACCAATTGTCTGTTACTTTTGTACCTTCTACAACTGATTGGGCATTTGCTGTAACGCCACCCAATATCAAGGCTAATAAAATAATCGATTTTCTCATAATCATAAGTTTTATAATGTAATGTTTTATCTGCTAAATCATTAGAAATGCTTTATTTGTCCATATCTAACTTTCTAGTTCATTTTTTAATTCGTTATTCACTTTAAACAACATATCATATCAAAAATTAGTTCGCAAGCCTGGTAGCCAATTAACATCTATTACATTTTCGAACAATCTAAAATATGAAAAATAGAACATCGACCGAAAGTTGTCAAAGGAAACATTAAAATCAACGTATATATCACATAGAGAACGGAATAATGGAAGATATAAGCTATCGTTTCCTTCCTCATCCTTCCAAAAAGATTTCTAAAAAAAAACGCTCAAACGGATGCTGTTTTTACCGTTTGGGCGTTACTTTTTGGGTTTGAAATTATATACTATACTTTTATTATCAATTCCCTACTATCCTTCTTCCTCTACTAACCATCGACTCAAATTGCGTTCTTCCTTACTGAACTCTGCACCTATTTTCACTATACGGCAACCATTAGTAGTATAAGGTATGAGATAGCCGCGATTATCAATCTGCGCCAATGCTTCTTCTGCGGTACCGTTTAGCTTAAATTCGAAGACATAAACAGCATTTGCAGTTTTCACCACAGCGTCAGCACGTCCCAGGGCACTTTGCACTTCGGCGTTAATAAACTGCCCCAGTAGTTTAAAAACAAGATAGAATACCACTTGATAGTGACGCTCTGTCTTATCATTCAGTTCGTAGGGGAAATCGGCAAAGAACGCACGAAGGCGGGTGAGGAAAGCCTCAACATCTCCTGCCCTTAGTTCTTTTACAAACTGTCCGATATAGAAGGGGGCTTTCGATTCATCCAATGAGGTATAAAACGGAGTGATAAAATTAAGAAAGCCATACTTCACCTCATCATTGGGGTAACCCAGCTTGTAGAGACGCAGTTCTGTATCATATCCTTTAATGGTCAGATAGCCGCTTTGATAAATCATCGGCACAGGGTTGTTTACGTCAGCACGGTCGTCGGTAAGAGAGGCAGCAGTTACTTCCAATCCGTCCAGTTCACGCAAATCATAATGGGTCTTCTTCAGCATTTCGGCAAGGAAAGTGGGTGTTCCGCTGGCAAACCAGTAATTCTCAAACATCCCGCTCCTAAGCACATTCAGTATGCTGAACGGGTTGTACATACCTTCCTTACGGACATAGTTGAAATGATATCCGTCATACATACGAGTAAGGTATGCCATACAGTCTTCTTTTGTCAAACCGTTCCTTTCTGCCAACCGTTCCAGTTCCGGGACGAAATTGGCTTCAATTTCCGGGCGGGTCATACCACAAAGAGCATTGTATTGCGGGTCGAAGCTGATATCGATCAGTTGGTTGAGAGTGCTGAATATACCCATTTGAGCAAATTTGGTCACTCCGGTGATAAAGACGAAGCGCAACCAGGGGTCTGCATCCTTCAATACAGTGTAGAAAGCTGTGAGCATTTCGCGGAACTTACTTTGTAATTCCGGGTTATGCATAGAGCGGAGCAGCGGTTTATCGTACTCGTCAATAAGAACAACTACACCACGACCAGTCTGTCGGTATGCCTCTTTGATAACTTGCATGAAACGACCGGAATAACTCAAGCCTTCCTCGCTGATTCCATAGTTTTTTTCCCAACTACGAAGTTGCAATTCGAGTCCGTTTCTCAATCCTTCTATTTCAGAGTAGTCTTCGGCATTCAGGCTAAGATGCAGTACAGCGTGTTCGTTCCATTCTGTTTCAAACTGTTCAATGGCAAGTCCTTCAAAAAGTTCTTTCTTTCCACAGAAATACGCTTCCAGCGTAGAAAGCAGCAGACTTTTGCCAAAACGACGCGGACGGCTAAGGAAATATGGATTGCCCGTTGAGGCAAGTTCGTAGACAAATGCTGTTTTGTCAACATACAAATAGCCGTCGCGACGAAGTCTCTCAAAACTTTGTATTCCGATAGGCAGATTGCGCCGGGGTCCTTTCAAACGGTCCATGATATCCATAACTTCTTCTCTTTATAAATGAAACCTTTGCAAAGATAACAAATCTTACAGTGAATCGATCATCAAATATGAGGTTTTATTATCTCGTCCTGCAAAGTTTCCGACAGATAAAAACAGGTATTCAAGGTGCATTTCAAAACAAAGCTGATAGATAACATAGAGTAACAATAACAAGAATAGTGGAGGAACTATATTTTATAAAATTAAATTACCCAGTCAACATATCAATTATTATTACCACAACCACACAAGTTTCTACCCTTTAGAGAAAGGTTATACAAAAAAGATAACAACCTACCACATAAACATAAAGAGCGTTATTAATAAATACTGTGACCGTTTATTATAAACGTCCCCCCTGTTTATTATAAACTTTAAAATCTGAATTTGCAAAAATATATTCAATAATAGGTTACAAAAAAGGCTGCGAACTCTGTAAAGTTCGCAGCCTTTGGGCTATATCTGTTGCCTTATCCCCTAGTATAAGCTAAGGGAATGAGCTAAGTTCGTTGTAATATTATACTATTTTCCATCCATTTCATATCCATATTCCGTCTCTTTTTTCATTTAGTAATCATTCGTTTCATACTTTCCCGGACTACAAATATATAACATTAAAAAGCGTTTGTCAAGTCCCGGATAGATTTTAATCGTTATCTTTCGGGATGCATCAATGTCTTTATTATTTTTCCGGAATCACTTCGTTCAGACAGGCTATGGCATTGAGTGTGCGCGGATAACCAATAAATGGCAAGAGTTGCGTTACGACTGCCAGCAACGTATCTTTATTATTCCCTACGTTGGCATTTCCCTGTATGTGACTTTTTACCTGCGATTCACAGCCGCCTAAAGAAACAAGTATCGAGAATGTAATCAGTTCGCGGGTCTTTACATTCAGTCCGCTACGTGTCTGATAGTCGCCGAAACAGTTGGCGGAGAGGTAACGTTGGATGTGCTTCTGATTGTCGGGAGCGTTCTTATGCATCTGTTCTATCCGTTCACCAAATATGGATTTCTGCAATTCCAGTCCCTTATTGAAACGTGTTTCGGATGATACAACCGATTGTCCTTCCAAAGGAAGACGCACGCCACGGGCGAGCAATATATCATTGGTGATACCGATAAAATCTCTGACCTTAGCCATGCCCGCATAGGCTACTGACTGGTAAAGGATTTCTTTTATTTCTATCGGAGCAATGCCTTCATTAAGTGCGCTTTCGAGTGTGATGCGGTATTCGGCCTGCGCTTGTGAAGCAATATTGGATGCCAATGTTACCATAAGACGGGGTTTAATGTCCAGTGCACCGTATTCTTGCACTTCTTTTGTAAAATTACTAAATATATCGTCCAATTCAGGATCGGTAGCTTGCAGTCCGATTGCTACGTTATCTTTCGTTACTTCGGCATACTGTTGGTCATCCACTCGTTCCAACCATGTATTCTGGTTGGTCTGCGGATTGCATCCGATAGCCAGATGTGAGAACCAACTATCGGGAGCGGCGCCATGCCAGTGTTCTATGTTCGGAGCAATTTCAACCACATCACCGGGAAGTAAACGGCGCGCCGCTTTACCACGTTCCTGATAATATCCCACACCGCCGACGGCAATCAGGAGTTGTCCACCCGTATGGCTGTGCCAATTATTCCGACAGCCAGGCTCAAAAGTAACGTTGGACATGGGTACATTCAAGTCTTTGTTACCAGTCAGCGGTGCCAGCCAAGATCTACCCGTGAAATATTGTTCGAATCCTGTATTCGCTTTTCCTACCGGAAATGCGCTGATGTTTTGAGGTACTTCTTCTTTTTTCATATTCTGTGCATTTATAGATTGCATCGGGATTTGCATCATTCCGATGGCTGTTACAATAATAAAAAACAATTTTCTCATATAATACGTACGGTTTTTATTGTTTCTCTCTGATAATGCAAAGTTAGCTATTCTGTTCCAACTCTTTATGATACAAATTACGGATATAGAAACCCAAATTACAGATTTTGAAGTATGTGTATTTTCTACACATTACGAACAAGAAGTTTTTACCACAATACAGGTAAATTATTTAATATATAAATATTAAAAAGAAATATCAATCCTCTATCTGTTTAAGGATTCTACACGGATTGCCAACCGCCAGCACATTGGCCGGAATAGACTTTGTGACAACGCTCCCTGCCCCAATAGTTGTATTATCGCCAATAGTTACTCCCGGAAGAATGATGCATCCTCCACCAATCCACACATTATTCCCAATAATCACCGGAGCTGTCTGTGACTTCCAAAAAGTACTGTTTTCAGAGGTTCTTTCCGATGCCTTTGTAGAATGAAAAACAGTATAAATATGTACTCCCGGCCCAATCCCCGAATTATCACCGATAACAATCTTGTTACAATCAAGAAAAACGCAATTCATATTAACCTCTACATTCTTCCCGATATAAATATTCTCACCATAGTCCACAAAGAAAGGAGCACTAATCCAGACATTATCCCCCCTTGAACCGATTAATTCATCTAATAAATCAGAAATTTTACCTGCATCAGTAGTGAGAGTATTATTATACTCCTGTTGAAGCTGCTTTGCTTTATGCCATCTGGTCAATAACTCATTATCAGCACAATCATAAACTTCTCCCGCCAACATTTTTTCTTTTTCCGTTCTCATTTTTCAAATTATTGATTTATTCATCCTGATACAAATATAAGGAATTACATCATTAAAATGAGCACGTTTGCCCAAGCTTTTTCTTTATAATTTGTTCTCCCCGCAAATGACAAATTCCAAGAAATATAATCCCGGTAGCCATAAACTAGAATGCTCCGAGAAGAAAAGGCAAAAAGTCTTTTAAGGCCACTACTTCTTTTCATTCGTATTTACGGGGAGTGAGAAGGGGGATCTCTCAATAAACTGACAATTATTTTATTATTTCAAAGCCCGCTTCAATCTGTTTAATCCGTCTATCAACCGCTGTCGCGGACAAGCAATATTGATACGGATAAATCCTTCACCAGCCTCTCCATACAGGCTGCCTTCGTTTACCCAAAGTTTTTCTTTCTTCAACAAGTCTTTGACTATTTCCGCTGACGCCTGATGCAGAACCGAACAATCTACCCAAACTAAATACGTACCTTCCAACATCATTACAGGAAACTCCGGAAGATAGGTCTCGAAATAACCTTTTAAATAGATGTAATTCGCAAACAAATAGATTTTAAGTTCTTCCAGCCATTCTTCCCCCTCATTATAAGCAGCTATCAACGCCTCCACTCCAAAAGGATTCACATCACAGACTTCATTTATATTAATCGCCTTATCTATCCGCCTCCGTACATCTGCATCTGCGGAAATGATATTGGCTATCTGAAGTCCTGCCAAATTAAAGGCTTTGCTAGGCGAAACAAAAGTGACCGAGTTCAGTAGGAATTCTTCTGATATAGAAGCAAAAGGAGTATATTCATGCCCCAGAAATACCAATTCACAATGAATTTCATCCGCAACCACAAAGACATTATTTCGAATACAAATCTCACCTATCCGCCTTAACTCTTGTTTGCTCCACACTCTTCCGGCAGGATTGTGCGGATTACATAACAACAGAAGTTTGACCTTCGGGTCTGAAGCTTTCCGCTCCAAATCATCAAAGTCAATCTGATAGCCCCTGTTTCTATATACCAAAGGATTGGCAATCATCTCGCATCCGTTATTACGGATAGAGGAGAAAAAACAGTTATATACAGGTGTCTGCACCATTACTTTATCTCCGGACAGTGTCAACGCTTTAATAACAGCAGATATTGCCGGCACAACACCGGTGGTGTAAATAATCCACTCTTTTTCTATCCGCCAGGCATGTCGTCGAACAAACCAATTTACAACTGCCTCGTAGTATACATCAGGTACACGTACATAACCGAAAATCCCATGTTCCACCCGTTTCTTCAGTGCCTCCACGACAGGGGGAGCCGTACGGAAATCCATATCAGCTACCCACATCGGCAATACATCCGCATCTTCAGCCGAATCCCATTTATAAGAATTCGTTCCTCTGCGTGGAATAATTTCATCGAAATTATACTTCATATTTCAATTAAAACAGGTTAGATCGTCCCAAAGTTTCAATTCGCAATTTGCTGGTGATTTAATATTTTCGTCCAAAATGATTGCTCCGAAACTTTCGGCAACAATACTTCCCGTACGAGGATTTTTTACGCTATGAACGGGACTTTTAATCGTTGCCTTCACACTACTGTGTTCAAAAGCAAGGTCAGCATCTTCTGCCATCGTACAATTTTCCATCACCAAATCATGTGCGTAGCAAAGCGGTTGAGTCCCCGAAATCCTGCAATTTACCAAACGTAAGTTTTTAGAATGCCATCCCAGATATTCTCCGTTCAACTCGGAATCATAGACTGTTACATTTTCCGTATTCCAGAAAGCATCTTTGGAGTTGATAACTGCATTATGGATTTCTACATTCTTGCAATATTGGAACGAATAGTTCCCGTTTTGGGCATAGTTTTGTATCTTAATATTCTCACTGTGTATAAAAAGGTAATCCGCTTTATCAATCTGTACGTTCTTCAGCTCTATATTACGACAATACCAAAACGTTTCCAAAGCATTAGGCAACTGCACGTTTTCGAGTTTTATTCCGTCCATTTCACGGAACATCTTCGGTGCTTCTACCAAGGTATCTGCCATTTGCAGACTTTGAGAGTACCATAGAGCAGCACGGGCTCCCTCTGTAAAGAGACAGTTTTTCACAATGAATCCGTTGGTATGCCAAAAAGGATATTTTCCTTCAAAGCGACAGTTGATTGCTATAATATTACTACATTCTTTCAATGCAGATTCACCGGCGTGAATTGTTACATCTTCCAGTTGAAGGTCGTGGGTCGCGAACAGAGGACGTTCGCCTCCATATTCTTTATTTCTTATTTGTTCCATTAGTTTATTCTTTAATCTGTTATTTCAAAAGTTACATTTACGCCTCCTGAACCAAGGGCGGAGGCCAGTCCTGAAGGATTTGTTATACGTCCTAAACGGGTATAATTATATGAAGTGGAAAAGGTTTCATAAAATAGTACCACACAAGTGGAACCGTAAAGCATCAAGTCACCTGTCCGAATAGTCCCGGGATTGGACGACGCTGTCGGCAAACCCTTCGACAGATAATAATATTTTTCATTACCATGCAGTTCGGACATATCCACTGTCATAGGGAGTAGTCTCTTAAATGCTTTCGCTGTCTCATTATTGTCCAATGTGGCATTGAATGAAACAGGTCCGATTGTTATTTTAAGATTATTGCTCACTGGGGTATCATCGTTATTGTCGTCATTATCATCGGGATTATTACCATTATTGTTACTGCCATTATCACCGGAACCAGAACCATTACCCGGAGTCACTTGTTGACCTGTTCCCTGTATAGGTTCATCTTCGCTACATGATGCGGAACCGACCGATAATGTCAGCATAGTAAGAATTGCTATTATATAGTATCTCATATTTATAGTATTAAAACTTATTTCTTTAGATATTCCTTAAAGAAGGATTCCAGTTTATTAAATGGAATAAGGCTCACACGATCGTAAAGATCTACGTGTCCGGCACCGGGTACTATATACAGTTCTTTAGGTTCGGCGGCCAATCGGTAAGCGTCTTCACTAAATTCACGTGAGTGGGCATTTTCACCGGTGATGAAAAACATAGGGCGGGGTGAAATAGTCTCAATATCTTCGAAAGGATAGAAATTCATAAATTTCACATTGCTTGAAAGTGTAGGATGAGTGGTGGTCATAGGAGTTGCTCCGTCGGGGGTAAATTCTCCTCTTTGTGTACGGTAGAACTCATAGAACTCCCGTTCAATCGGACTGGACTTTTCTGTCAGTTGATGTACGGTGCCACCTGTATATTTAGTTTCTCCACCTAAAAATTCAGCATAACGCTGTTCTGCCGCTTCAGCCATTATTTGCTTTCTCTGTTCCAATGTCAATGAGTGTTTTAACCCGTTACGGCTAGCCGTACCCATATTGTACATACTGATTGTCGCAATGGCTTTAAGGCGAGGGTCTATTTTCGCTGCACTGATAGCAAAACTTCCACTGCCGCAAATACCGATTACTCCAATCAGATTCCGGTCAACAAACGGACGGGTACCTAAAAAATCAACTGCGGCACTAAAGTCTTCCGCATAAACTTCCGGCAGAACAGCATTACGCGGCTCGCCTTCACTCCCACCCCAAAAAGACAGGTCTATGGAGAGTGTTACAAAACCCCGTTCGGCCATTTTCGTTGCGTAAAGGTTCGCGCTCTGTTCCTTGACAGCTCCCATTGGATGTCCGACAATGATTGCAGGATATTTGTCCCCTTCTTTCATATTCTTAGGCAGAAACAAATTTCCGGCTACCTTCATTTTATACTGGTTGGAAAAAGAAACTTTCTCCACACTTACCAAATCACTTTTATAAAAGTTATCCGCATCTGTCTGTGCAGAAGAAAAACTAGTTCCAAGCATCATCATAAATACAGTTGTTAATAATAAAATCCGTTTCATATCTCTTATTTTTAATTATTAAAGAATTGATTGTCTACTTTCTACATTGTAAAAATACGATGAAAGAAAGAGACTGTATGTAGATGAATTACTGACATTATTACCCGAATTACAGATTCTATTTTTTATCAATCTGCTATAATATCTATTCTAACCTATTTAAGGAAATGAAGTAAGTATCAAAACCAAGGAAGCCAAAGTCAGACTTCCTACTTTAGCGAACGCCAAATTTATTACGAGAAGTAACTAAAGAATCATTAAACAAAATGAGAAAAGTCGAAACTGAAAAAGAATTCTGATGAGTACTTCCAGTTCAAAAGGATAAAGACAGCCCCAAAAGGCCTTTAGGCAACCACGTTACCATACTGATTGCCGACAAATTACATTTTCACTTATTTATTAATAAAATCTCAATACACTAAATCACATTGACAAATAAATATCTGTTTTGCCGAATTATCGTCAAATGCCTCTTCTTCAAATCCGCCATACTTATGATTAATATGAAAACCATTCCATTCCAAATATGAATCTAACTCTTGAGGGAAGAACATTCTCATATCCAGATTTTGAATAGAGTTGAACTTGCCATTGATAAAATAATGCCATTCGATACGGTTAATCTGAGTTTTATTTTCATATCGCATAGTCTGCTTTATCAATACTTCTCTACCGTCATCGGTTGTATATGCAGCAATTTCTTTCTGCTCTTTTCCACCTTCAACTATATATTGGATATTCGGATTAAAACAATCAAACAGAAATAAGCCACCGTCTTTGAGGTGATTCTTAACGACATTAAATACCTTAAATAAATCTTCATTCTTATATAAATGATGAATTGAATTAAACGGAATAAAGATAAAGTCGTATTTTTCCGGCAAATTCAAAGTTCTGATATCTGCCTCGATAAAACTTATTTCTAATCCTGCTTCGGAAGCTTTAATTTTTGCCTGGGCAAGCATTGAAGGGGTATAATCAATCCCAGTAATATCATATCCTTCCTTTGCAATGGGCAGAGTGAGCCTGCCCGTACCACAACAAAGTTCAAGTATCCTGGCATCCTTGTTTTCCGGCAGCCATCGCTTATAAAAGTACCAATCATCTAGATTAGTATTCATCGCATCATAAATATTTGCATCATAAATTAAATCGCCCACTTTATAATCACTATTCATATATGTTGTCCTCCAATATATATTATCTACTATTTTTATGTTTATCGTCAGTCCTATTTTCCAAGGTCGGTAATATAGGTAAAATAATCCGTAATCTATATACAAACCGAATCTAAAATCAGCAGTATCTTTGCAGTGTGATAAAGATAATAGGTATAAACGTAAAAAACAAATTGATATGTATTTAGAAAATATTTACTCTCCTGCAGACGTAAAGAAGTTATCGTTTAAAGAACTCAATGATTTAAGTAATGAAATCCGTGCATCACTCCTGCAAAAGTTGAGTGAACACGGCGGGCATTTCGGCCCTAATTTCGGAATGGTGGAAGCGACTATCGCTTTACATTATGTATTCAACTCACCAGAAGACAAGATTGTTTTTGATGTATCGCATCAGAGTTATGTACATAAGATGCTGACCGGACGGAAAGATGCTTTTCTCTATCCGGCAGAGTATGACAACGTATCCGGTTATTCCGAACCACAAGAAAGTAAGCATGATTTTTTTGTTATCGGTCATACTTCCACTTCCGTCAGCCTGGCTAGCGGATTGGCAAAAGGACGCGACCTGATCGGTGGCAATGAGAATATCATAGCTGTGATAGGCGACGGTTCCTTAAGTGGCGGCGAAGCATTTGAAGGATTGGACTATATGGCGGAGCTTGGTACAAACATGATTATTATTGTCAATGACAATCAGATGTCTATTGCCGAAAATCACGGTGGACTATATAAGAACCTGAAAGAATTGCGTGACAGTAACGGTCAGTGCGAATGTAACTTCTTCAAGGCGATGGGACTGGACTATATATATGTAAATGACGGTAACGATGTACAGGCGTTGATTGAAGCATTCTCCAAAGTGAAAGATATTCAGCATCCGATAGTAGTACACATCAACACTTTGAAAGGTAAAGGTTATGAACGTGCCGAACAGGATAAAGAGACTTATCACTGGCGCACTCCATTCAATCCGGAAACCGGAGAAGCAAAAGTCAGTTATGAGGAAGAAGATTACAGCGAAGTAACCGCTCAATATCTGCTGAAAAAGATGAAAGAAGATTCTCGTGTGGTGACAATCACTTCGGGTACTCCTGCCGTTCTCGGATTCACTCCGGACCGCCGCAAGGAAGCTGGCAAACAGTTTGTAGATGTCGGCATTGCAGAAGAACACGCAGTAGCTCTTGCTTCGGGTATCGCAGCCAATGGCGGAAAACCTGTTTACGGAGTGTATAGTACATTTATCCAACGTTCATACGATCAACTTTCGCAAGACCTCTGTATCAATAATAACCCGGCTGTTTTGTTGGTATTCTGGGGAACACTGTCCGGAATGAATGATGTAACTCACCTCTGCTTCTTCGATATTCCGCTCATCAGCAATATTCCTAATATGGTTTATCTGGCACCGACTTGCAAAGAGGAATATCTTGCTATGCTAGAATGGAGTATCCGCCAAAATGAATACCCGGTTGCTATCCGTGTACCGGCAACAGATGTAATTACTTGTGGGGAACCGGTGGAGACTGATTATAGTGTTCTCAATCGCTATAAAGTGACGCATCGTGGATCAAAAGTAGCCATTCTTGCTTTAGGTTCGTTCTATGGATTGGGACAGTCGGTTGCATCACTTCTGAAAGAAAAAGCCAATATTGACGCAACACTCATCAATCCGCGTTACATCACCGGTGTAGACAACGAACTGATGGATGAACTGAAAGCAGATCACGAATTAGTGATTACGTTGGAAGACGGTGTATTGGATGGCGGTTTCGGTGAAAAGATTGCCCGTTATTATGGTGCTACAAACATGAAAGTTCTGAACTTTGGAGCTAAAAAAGAATTTGTTGACCGATATGATATACAGGAGTTTCTCCGTGCCAATCATCTGACGGATGAACAGATTGTAGAAGATATCACAGCAGTGATCGGTTAAAATCAAACCCATTCACTATATATTCAGGTAGGTTGATGTATACGGTCTTTAAGGACAGTTGAGTTGCATCAACCTACTTCCATTTTCATTCAAATCAGCCAACTTATTATTTAAATTCATTATATTCACTATTCAGTTCAGTAATTCCCCATTCAGTTCAGCAATCCTTTCCGTTCAAATCAATAATCCTTTCCGATAATTCAACGGGGTCTGTCCCGCATTTCTTTTAAAGAACTTACAAAAACCGGCTGCATCACTAAACCCCAGTTTAGCAGCAATCTCGCCAACCGTAAATTTGGTAGAACTCAATAAAGTACGCGCTTCCATTACTAACAATTCATTAATAAGGCTATTGATAGTCTTACCTGTTCCAAGACGTACAATGCGTGCCAGGTACTGTTCACTAATAGCCAGTTTATCCGCATAAAAGCTCACAAAATGTTCTTCCCTGAAATTACGGGTAACAAGTGCATGAAATTCTTGCAGAACGTGGTCTTTACGACTGATCTCTTTTTTGATAACGGTCTTTCGGGAAAGAAAATCTGCTATATCCAAAAACAGAGAATTGCACGCTGCCTGTATACGCCGGAAAAGGAAATGATGTTCAATATTCATCAGATGCATCAATACTTCCAGCTCCTTATGGATGATTTGAGCTTCATACTCTGTCAACTGAATCGTATATTGCTTATTCCGCCTCATGGTTGCCAACAGGATTGCCGTGATTTGTGTCAGATATGAATCGTCCGTCCGCATAGATTCGGAAAGGGCGAGAGTGATAAATTTAATATCCCGGCTTGAATAAAGATGTTCCGTGAGATAATTTGCTCCGTGAATAAGTAACATATTCGGTTCTATCGCAATAAACTCTCCATTCAGTAGAATTTCCGAACGGCCTTCAAGAACGAATATCATATAAAGCTCCCGATTGAAATAACATTCATTTGCCGGATAACTTCTATCTTTATATTCACTCCGGAAACAGACTACCTCCTCTTTATAATGAGGAAGTTCAGGATGCTCCTTCAACAATTGTGTATTATCAAATATACGAGATTTTACCATTTACACCTTTATTTTATGACGTAAAAATACGATTTGTTTCGGATATGACAAAAACTGTATGGAATTAGATAATCTATTTCAGAGTAAAAAACAAGACCTTTGCATATCCTTTTCAATACATGAGAAAGGAATCAATAGAAAGAGGTTAAAAAGACATGGAAATGAAAGAGATTTTTAAGAGGTATTTAGTGTTTGTTATCGGACTCTATTTTTTAGCGGCAGGTATCGTGTTGATTATACGCTCGGCATTGGGAACTACTCCCATATCGAGCATCAATTATGTATTAAGCCTGAATAGTCCTTTATCGTTGGGTACTTGCACATTTATCATCAACATGGTGCTTATCCTGGGACAGTTCTGGTTAATCCGAAAGAATAGAACCCGACAAGATATTATTGAAATTCTTCTTCAACTACCGTTCTCTTTTATCTTTTCGGCATTCATTGATTTCAATATGATGCTGACAAGCGAACTGCATCCCGCTAATTATGGTATGTCGATTGCTTTATTACTTACAGGATGCATGGTGCAGTCTATCGGAGTAGTGCTTGAACTGAAACCAAGAGTAGCCATGATGAGCGCAGAAGCATTTGTGAAATATGCATCCCGCCATTATAACAAGGAATTTGGAAAGTTCAAAGTTTATTTTGATATTACTTTGGTTACATTAGCCGTGATTCTCTCGCTGCTGCTGACTCAAGGTATTCAGGGAGTACGAGAAGGATCACTCATTGCCGCTTGTATAACGGGGTATATCGTCAGCTTCCTGAATCAGAAGATAATGACTAGAAAAACCCTCCATAGATTACTGCCGGTCTGGAAGTAAGCCCTATATCTATTTAAAATAAACGCCTTATAAAAGGAGTCATATAAAAAGGTCAATATAAGAAAATCACTATAAAAGAAAGTCGCTTCTCTGTTAGAATCTGATTGATTCTTTCAAAGAAGCGACTCTTTATTTTAGATATAATTATACTCGTATTTACTTCTTCTGACTATCTATCTCTTTCAGAAGTTCATCCACAGCCACCTTTAGTTGGGTATCCTCTCCTTTGACTACTGTTTCCGGATTATTGGCAACCTTTACATCCGGTTCCAATTGGGTATTTTCCAAATAACTGCCGTCAGGCAAACGATAACCGACGATAGGAATACCAAAAACCAGTGAAGGATCTTGTAAAGTTTCCCAGGACACACTTGTCATAGTACCTGGAACAGGCATACCGACAAGTTTGCCAATCTTTTGATGTTTATATACCCACGGAGTTCCGTGTGCATTCGAGTAGTTGGCCTCACATTGCAACATAATGGAAGGTTTGTTCCAACGACGGCTCGGCATATCACAGGCTTCACGTCCACGCACTACTTGTGTGAAATACTTCTGACCACTGAACAGTATTTCAATATCTTCATGCAGACGGCCACCACCGTTGAAACGGGTATCAATCACAATGCCTTCGCAGTTGTTATATTTTCCCAGAATGTCCGAGTATACAGTACGGAAGCTATCATCTCCCATCGACTGAATATGAACATATCCCAAACGTCCTTTCGACCATTTTTCAACATCTGCCGCACGTTGTTTTACCCAACGTTTGTATAACAATCCATTCAGTTGCCCGTTGGTGACCGGCATCACCACTTCTTCCCAACGCTCTTTATTTTGTGGATTGTAGATTGAAATCAATGTTTTTTTCCCTGCTTTATTATTCAGCAGACAGGTTATGTCATTATCGAGAGTTATCTCTTCTCCATTAATCTTTTCAATGATGCAACCAGCCTTTACTTTGGTACGTGAATGATCGAACGGACCTTTTTCTATTACTTCGGCAATCTGCATTCCTTTTCCCTGATAATCCCAGTCGAACAAAAGTCCGAGATTAGAAGTGACATCTCCTTTTCCTTTGGGAGAATAACGTCCTCCGGTATGTGAAACATTCAGCTCACCCAACCACTCACTCAATAATTCTGCAAAGTCATAATTGTTATCAATATGAGGCAAGAACTTACGATAAGCATTAGTCATAGCATCCCAGTCAACCCCGTGCATATTGACATTGTAAAAACGTTTTTGATGTTGTTTGTACACATGGTCAAACATCGTTTCACGTTCGGCAGCCAAGTCCATTTTCATTTCAGCCTGATAGCTGATGGACTTCAACGCATCCGACTTGGCATCCATCTTTTGCATAATCCGGCTTCCCAACAAAAAGATATCTCCTTTTTTGTCCAACATCAACGATGCCCAACCGGTATTGAGTTTGTGCAGACGCTTCGTATCTTTTTCACGGAGATTCATTTTCCAAAGGTCATATCCACCTTCGAACGCGGAGAAATAGTAAAGATCTTCCCCGTCTTTTGAAAGTATGGCACTACCCAAGTCGGAAGAATTGGGAGTCAAACGTACGATACGGTCTTCAATGCCGTTCAGCTCGACAAGTATCTCTTTTTGATCTGCCTTATCATCAGCAGACTCATCCTGATTACTGTCTTTGCTGCTATCTACTTTGCTCTTTTCCTTGTCGGCCTTGCTTTTATCAGTCTTTCCCTTGTTAGCATTTCCTTTATCTGCTTTTTCCGCCTTAGACTTCTTTCCGTCTTTCGTCTTCTCATCGTCTTTCTCCTTTGCCTTCTTCTGTTCCTTTTCAAATTCCTTGAGTAATTCGAAATCTTCCTTACTCAAACGGTAACGATCATAAGCATCCTGATTGAGAAACACCAACATCACATCTTGCTGCGATCCCCAGGAAGCGTGCGCACGCATACCATAGCGTTCGGTTTGGAAAAGAATAGCATTCCCATCGAGTACCCAACGCGGAGCACCACTGATATATCCACTATTTGTCAGATTAGTAATTGCCCCTCCCTGTGCGCTGACAATGCCTACATCCGAATAAGGATCGTGACGGTTGCCTATAAATTCAAGAGTGAACCATTTACCATCAGGCGACCATTCGTAATCGAATCCTCCTCCGGTGTTATACCATGTAGAACCATCCGTTACCTGACGTACCTTTTTTGTTTTCAAATTGAGTACCATCAAACGATTACGGTCTTCGATAAAAGCCAATTCTTTGCCATCCGGTGAATATTGCGGATAAGCACGTTCTACCGTTTTGGACGGTAGTAATACTTCCTCTTCAATAAGAGTGGCATTAGGGAAATTCGGGTCTTCCTTACGACTTATTTTGGCGGTATAAAGTTGCCAGTTACCGGTTCGCTCGCTGGCATAAACCAGTGTCCGGTTGTCCGGAGCAAAAGAAACGGCAGCTTCTTTTGCCGGAGTATTTGTGATTTGCTTGGTGGTAGCATAATCAGTTGAAGTCACGAACACATCACCACGTACAATAAAAGCAATTTGTTTACCGTCCGGAGATACAGAAGCGGAAGTTGCTCCCTGTGAGAATTTAAGTGTAGCAAGCTGCTGCTCATCATCACGGACCAATTCTACTTTTACTTTTTCCGGACGTGCACCAGACTTCTGTGTGTATAACTCACCATCATAGGTATAACATAAGGTACCTTTATCGCTGACAGACAAAAAACGTACCGGGTGAGTTTTGAAAGTAGTCACAGCTTTCACTTCCTGTGGAGTATTCAAAAAGAAAGTATACACATTGAAGGAACCTCCATCACGCTCACTTAAAAAATAGACAGCATTACCATCAGGTGCATACACAGGATTACGGTCCTCTCCTCCCCGGTTTGTCAGGTTCGTATGTTTTCCCGTTTGGGTATTATATAACCAGATATCTCTCGTAATGGAAGAAGTATGATGCTTTCTCCATTCATCTTCAAACCCTTTACGATCCTGATAAAGAAAGTTCTTCCCTGTTTTATCAAAACAGACCAGTTCGGCAGGAGTGCCCAGCACTTGCTCGGTACGTCCGCCGGCAACAGGAACTTTATATAATTCCGTCATCGCTCCTGTAGGAAACAGGGCACTGCTTGCCGGATCCTGTATAGAGGCAGAGAAAAAGACATACTTTCCATCCGGAGTAAAAGCCGACGGTATTTCTGATGCAGAATGATAGGTCAGTCGCCGGGCGGCACCTCCGTCAGCAGGCATAATGAATAAGTCAAAATTTCCATTCCGGTCACTGGCAAACGCAATTTGCTTGCCATCGGGCGACCAAACCGGATTGGCTTCATAAGAGGTTTGTGTGGTGAGTTGAACAGCTGTTCCTCCTTGTGCAGGGACTTTATAAATGTCACCCTTGTAACAAAAAACAATTTCTGATCCATCCGGTGAAATACGTGCATCACGCATCCACAAAGGAGTAATTGCATAGCTGGATAATACTAATAATACCAGCGCTAAAGAAGTTATTAGTTTCTTCATATCAAATTATTATAAATTTATTCCGATAAATCGGTTTGAATTAGTTTTCCCGTGTAATTATAAAATGTGCTGTCACCAAAGTCCTTGTAAAAGAAGGCATATTTATCCACTCCCGTACAATGACAAACGCCAATCTGTCGGGGAAGATATTCCTGTAAATAATCTGCAATGACCTGATATTTTTGTTTTTCCGCATTATGGATATGAAAACCTCCCAGAAGTAACTTACAAGGAGATTCGGGAAAGGCAGCCTGAACCGTACGCAAAATATTGGTTATTCCCCGATGAGAACAGGCACTTAATACGGAAAATCCTTCTGGTTCCACCAATACCACCGCCAATTCATCCTGAAAAGTATCCGGTATTTTGCATCCATCTTCTTGCTGAACCCAAAAACGTTCAAAATGGGTATCTGCCTGATTTATAATATCAATAGAGGGAAAAAGGAAAACTCCGGGAAGCAGTTCGGTCTGCTTTGTAATAAAGCGGAAACGGGAACGATCGAGGTTTTGTGTATGCATCATCCCGTTCTCACGTTCATCCTTGAATTTAGGAGAAAAAACCTCACGCTTACAGACAACGGTTGCCTGCGTATTCAATTCAAAAAAATAACGTAGTCCGCCCGTATGATCGCTATGACCATGAGATAATATCAAATAATCGACTTTTTGCAAGTCAATATGCAACAAGCGGGCGTTACGGATAAACAAGTCGGATGCTCCCGTATCGAAAAGTAATCTATGTTCTTGAGTCTCGATATATAGAGAAAGACCATGTTCTGCCTGCAATTTACGTCCATAGACACAATTCTCCACAAGAGTCGTTATTTTATAGCCCATGACACTTAGTTAGTTATCAAACGAATTATACAAAATAAAAAGTTCTGCCACAAAATTATAATAATTCTGTGGCAGAACAAGCAATCCAGTCAATTAAGTAATCGTAAAAAGGGGAAAATCTGGAAAACATAACCGTCTTTTCCAGATTTCCCGTCAGGTTTTAAAAGTTAAGTTCAAAACTATATCTCAAATATTCGAACAAATCCATTTATCATATTCTTTATGAATATCTTTAATATGGAAAACAAACAGTTACACCATCTTTCCCATATTATATGCTTCCTGCATGTAGGGAGTATCTTTAATCTCTCCTACTTTCCATGCACCGATTCCATAGACCGTCCCTTTTTCCTGTGGTCCTTCCAAGCAATCGAGGAAGCCACGGAAGCCGTCGATAGTACGCTCCATCATTGCTTTATCGTTTTCTGCTGCCGCAATAATGAAATAAAATTCCTTATTGGTTATTTCCGTATAACGTGCGCAACAGCGGTCAATCATTATCTTCATCTGCCCGCACATGGTGTAAAAATAGACCGGGGTTGCCATTACAATCACATCGGCAGCAATCATCTTCTCCACGATTTCCACTGCATCATCCTTCTGCGGACAAGGTTTACCGTACATACTGCAAACACTGCATCCCGTACAAGGATGAACCGTTTTGTCTTTCAGAAAAATCTTCTCTACTTCATTGCCCGCCTCAATAGCACCTTTCATAAATTCATCACAAAGCAAATCCGAATTACCACCTTTACGTGGACTGGACGAAATTATCAAAACTTTTTTAGCCATAACTTTCTTTTATTACTTTTTATTTTCAGAATTCTTTTTATCAATGATTCATGTTGCAAAAATAGACAAATAAAGGTATCCTGCATGTAGATAAATTACAGAGAAAGATACCATAATTACAGATTCTATATTTTGCATTCGTTTTAACAACTTTCTTGTATATAGTTATTCTACAAATAGTTCTGAAAGTTTCTTTCACTAATATATAATTTATATCTTTGCCCGTGATACAGACAACATGATACAATGAAAAAAATACAACTGACCGACTCACATAAAGAAAAGCTGTTTCAAATCCCCTTATTCAGGGATTTACCTTTAAACATCAAAGAGTCCTTATTGGAAAAGCTGGATTTTGTAATCTATGCGGCTAATAAAAAAGAGATAGTCGTTACACAAGGAACACCCTGCAACAAGTTATTTGTACTTTTGGAAGGAAAACTACGTACAGATATTATTGACGGATTAGGTAATGAGGTGATGATTGAATACATTATCGCTCCACGTACCTTCGCCACTCCTCATCTTTTTAATTCGAACAATACTTTGCCGGCTACTTTCACTGCTCTTGAGGACAGTGTGATACTTATGGCAACCAAAGATTCAACCTTCAAAGTAATTAGTCAGGACCCACAAGTTCTTCATAATTTTCTTTGTATCGCAGGTAATTGTAACATCTGTACTGTATCCCGCCTGAAACCTCTTTCACGCAAAACCGTACGGGAAAGGTTCATTGTCTATCTATACGAACATAAGAAAAAAGACTCATTAGTAGTAGATATCATGCACACCCAATCCCAGCTCGCCGAATATTTAAATGTGTCACGCCCTGCTCTATCTAAAGAAATCAATAAGATGATGAAAGAAAGACTCGTCATCATGGAAGGAAAACGAATCGAGATTTTAGATAAAACAACTTTGGAGAAGTACCTGTAACGACGTATTTAGAAAAATATCCGTAACAACAGACGTAACAATAAGAGTGTAGCTATCAAGAAGTGGTTAAAACAAAAAATCATCCTCACTTCAGATATACTGTAGTAAGGATGATTTTATAAATTCAAAAACTTTCAAAAACTCTCTCTTTATTTAAATTCTATCTATTCCCTTGGATTTACCACTTCACAAACAATATCTTCGGATTAATATTCAACGATAGCCAACCCCAATCCTGCCAGCTTTTATGATTGCCGGTTTTCACAGCGTCCATCGTCTTCGTGCCACGCATAAAAGAATATCCGGCAGAGAGTTTCACATCTTTCATGATCGACCAGTTTATCTGATAATCGACTTCCGAACCTAAATATTTCTTCAAGTCCTGAACCTTTACGGCTGTGCTAAAGTAGTGATAATTAAGTTCCATATCCACTTTGTCAGAAGCACGGAAACGGCCTCCGATACGGGCATCCATCAATCCAGGGGCATAACCGTTCGCAAAGGTAGAAGCATAAAAATAATCCATTGCTCCATAGAATTTATGATGAGTTCCATAAAGAGGATCGAAAGCTTTGTACTTACCGCCATTTCCCTTATCACCACTTAGATAATCAAAGCTAGCCACAGCTCCCCATGTATGGTCAAACGTATAAGCAGCCTGTATGCTTCCCATCAAAGCTGAAACTTTATCAGCAGTTTTATTCTTACCCATCTGATAGTAGAAAGCACCATCCAGATTCCAGTTACTGTTCTTATAAGTGAGGTAGGTTCCCATTGTTTGTAAGTAACGGGTGTGAGAATCATCCGTAGCTTTATCGCCCGTTTCCAATCCCAAGTTCATAAACAATAAAGAAGCCCCGAACGGAACATTGTCCGCCTTATAGTGATACCAAACGGTTTGCATATTCTTATAAGGCTGTCCCGTAGAAGAATCATAGTAAGTGCCTCCGCTTGTTCTATTGTCATTATTCTGATTAAAAGCAAGAATCAAATGCACTTCATTATTTTTGTTGGCATACCCCAGCTTCAACGCATCGTGGTAACGACCCGCTACATTCCAGTCCAATCCTCCCAAAATACGTTCATCATCATAAATCAACGACTGACGTCCCAGTTGGGCAAAGAATCCTTCGCCAAAGTTCATCTTTGCCCAAGCCTCATTCAGCATAAAACGCCCGTTCTTTTCAATCTGCGGGTCCTGTCCCCAGACACCTACATGCTGTGCCGACATCTTCAGTTCCAGATCCGAACGTTTATAATCCATCGACAAACGCGCGCGGTTATTGATGAAGGACGTAGGAGCCACCCCTTCATCCCGTGGAGTCAAGGCACCGTTCCGATACTCTGCACGAGGTCTGATTTGCATAGACATCGTAAATTCATTCTCTTTCTCCGTGTTTTGTGTGTATGCCATGCTTGGCAATAGCATAAGCAAGAATGACCAATAAAATGTTTTCATTGATAGTGCAGTTTAAATGATTTGATATTTCAATTTAAATTATACGTATGTACACTGACTCCTTGTGCGGACGGAAGATAATTGATTCCATACCAACACATTTGTAATAAGACAAAAGAGACCAATAAAATAACCAATGCCGGACGTGCCTTTAATGGCTTTCCCAATCTGAAATGAATATATGCCAGATAAGCAAACCAAGTCGCTGCCGCCCATGTTTCTTTCGGGTCCCAAGCCCAGTAGTGTCCCCAAGCTTCTTTCGCCCAGATAGCTCCTGTAAGCATACCTAATGTCATAAATGCCAGACCTACATAAGTGAGGTTATCGCACAAATCCATTTCTTTCCGTTCAATCTTTTTCTTCTTGAACCAAAGCAGATAAACAGCCATCACCGTCGCCGCTCCCAACATAGCGTAAGCAAACATATACACAATGACATGAGGAGCAAACCACGGACTTTGCAAAGCAGGCATCAACGTTTTATTGTGAATCTCCGGTTTGAAGATATTGATACAGATAAAGACGAACGAAAGGATGCAACTGAAACTAAGAATCCATTTATACTTCCAACGTACGTAGGTTATCAATCCCGCCAACGGAAGGAAGAAAGAATACCACAGCCGGGTCTCTCCCATAGTTCGCATCGGAGGACGTTCCAATGAAATCCACATTCCGATAATGAAGCTGAAAAAAATAGCCAACCCTAAGAAAGTAAATCCATAAGCCCATCCCGGTTTTGTTCCTTTCCAGGCAGCAAAAGCTCCTAAAGCCCAACAAACCAGTGCAGCTATTGCAAATAATATAAAGTACTCCCAATTCATGCTTTGTCCTCCTCTTTTCTCTTTTGTGCACTGACGAACAAGCAGACAGCTCCTGCCATCATCATTATAATTCCTGCGTAAACGAACGGTAGCCACGGATCGCGAACCAGTTCGAAGACACTGACATCACTCCATCGTCCTTTTGTCTCATCGTAGCTAAGTTGATAGATTTTCCATCCTTCTATCTCCATCGGACGGTTCACTTCAATGGTGCCTTCCGTTATCGTTCCTTCTTGTGTATAGATTTTCACTTCCGATGCAAACCGCTGCGGTTCCCGTTCCGGCATCACAAGACTGGTTAAAGAATCCAGCCGGATTGCCTTATAAGGAAAGAGGAAACTGCCACAGCTTACCCAACCTTCTTTGGTTGTTTGATTCTCCTGATTGAAAGCTTTCAGGTAAACAACATAAGTTGCTCCCATCGAATGAAATTCTATAAACTTCACAGTATCTTCAGTAGCTACAGAAGCTGCCATCGGGATAGATTGTTCAATTGTCAATTGCCAGTCCTGCAATGTTCCCTTTATCACTCCCTCTTCCAGCAATACATGTTCAGGAGATTTTTCGGGAAGCGTACGCCCGGTTTCGTTGTCAATCAGCATCAGTTTTGGAGGATATTCGTCGATAGTAAAATCCTTGAGTTCGATAGCCAATGGAAGTTCAATCAGTTGACCTTTATCGTCAGTAGCCCGCCATTCGGCATTGCCCATGCGGGTTGTCATTTTCAACCGTTGCATATCGGCGTTTCCTAAAGTGGCCGCTATCAACGCGACGAATAATCCGATATGATTGAGAAGGAACGAAAGTCGTCTCCACTTAAAAGGAAAGCTGGCACGAAGTATCGTCAGTCCCAATGCAGTGACCATCCAAAAGTAAAGCAGAACGAAAGGCCAGGATGCAATCATCTGTGAGAATCCCAGCAAATCCGTTGAAGCATTTGGAGCATGACCGGAAGGAGCTTGCCGGATAAGTCCCATAACTACCGTCATGCCGACCACCCACAACAAAGCGGAGACGGCAGCGGAATAATGGCTTAACCAACTGAATAAATACACACGTTTACGAAGAAGGTGCATGGCTATCAAGGCAACGATATAAACCAGCAGCACAATCACGTTGACCGGACAGGCAAACAAATCCCAGTTAATAGCACCCACTGTCATTTGCAGCAATATGCCTATTATCAGTAATCCTGCGCCAATCGCCAACCCTTCTTTATAACTCCACGGTTTGCTCCACATATATATCTATGCTTATATTTGTTTTATATCTGCGCCAAACGTCCATTTTCTTTCGCTTTCTCCAACCAGGCGGGAACCGTTGTTTTCAAGAATTTCTCTTTCGCAGCTCTTTCAGCGTCCATATCCAAGCCGATATATTCCTGTGCCTTTGCCTTCGTCGAGATGTCCGGCATCGGAACATCACCAGTGTATCCGTTCTTCGCCAATACTTTGGATACGGCAAGACGGGCTTGCATAGCACGGTCGAGTCCGTGAGAAAGGATTCTCTGAATTTCCTGCGGTGCATGGAAAGAGCCGCCGTGTGAAGCCACTCCGAAATCCCAACGCCATTGTGCCTGACGAATCAATGCGAGAACATCTTTCATTTGAGCTTCTGTCGCTCCATTATCCCAAGCAAATTTAGCTTCGATATGCGCTTTCGCCAATTCCTGTTCCAAGCGGTTACGAATTTCGTTCGCTTTGCGTTGGCGTTCGTAAACGTTATTGCGCAAAGTCTCTTCGCTCTCGCGATGGCAAACCTGACAGGTACGATCAATCATAGCCAATGGGCTCTGAATATGGTGATCGCTGAATTTCACACCACCTTCACTCTTATACGGCATGTGACAATCGGCACAAGAAACACCTCTTTGCCCATGAATACCCATTTGAGCAATCTCATAATCAGGATGCTGTGCTTTCAGAATCGGAGTACGACTCAATTTATGGATATAATCATAGAACCCGGCCTCATCATAATAAGCCTCCATATCTTCTACCGTGAAACCTTTATCCCAAGGGAAAGTCAGGTATTTGCCATCACCTTTGAAGAAATATTCAACGTGACATTGCGCACAGACCAATGAACGCATTTCTTGCGGAGTAGCTTTGGTGATGTCTTTACCTTGGCGTTGGAAAGCTTCAATCAAAGCCGGACGGCTGATATGAAGATTCATTGTTTCCGGGTCGTGGCAATCAGAGCAGCCAATCGGATTTACGATTTCGGCCCCCATAGCTCCCCATTTATTATTATAGAAAGAATCGACACCCAATGCTTCCATCATACGGGGAACATCCGGACTTTTACAAGTCCAGCAAGTAGACGGTTGCGGACCATCCGTCGGGTTCACAGGTGCACCGGTACGTAACGATGCCGTAATATCCTCAATAGCATGCATGTGCCCCCGTGGAGTAGAATAATCTTTAGAGAAAGCGTATCCCGCCCATAGAATCACCATTTCAGGACGTTTTTCCAAGGCATCCACAGCTATATTCCCATTAAATTCGCTTTCAAAGTCAGTCTTTGCAGTTTCCGTCCAAGTTTGATATTCACGGGGGAAATCATCCTTGAATAGTTCATTTCGCGCTTCAATCCCCTTGATGACGTTTTTACGGTTGTTGAAAATGCTGGCAACTTCCGCCCTCCGTTCCATCAACGCAGAAACGCATAATCCCAAAACAAATACAACGACCATTGAACCTCCGAACAACAGCCATCCTTGCCATGATTTTAATTTCTTTTCCATTGTATATCGGTTTTATTATTTTATTACGTATTTCATTTCCTATTTATCTTTCTGATTCACCATCTTCCGGAGCCATTCGGGAACGGGCGATTCCGGAAGAGGAACAATAGCTCCCGGAGTGCCGGACAGAGAGTTTTTTCCACCATGAGGAACATCACGATGGCAATCCCAGCAAGCCTTCCCCTCTCCTACCTGTGACATCATATAATCAATCTTCCCCGTCTTCACAAATTCCGTATTGAGTTGTGTATGACAGCGAATACAATTATTCATTATCACTTCGGAACTGGCTTCATGAGCCTGAATCACCTGCGGCTCGCTTTTGGTAAGAAATGCAGCTACGTGTTTCATTCCGTCCATCCCTTTAAAGGTCCATTTTTTCACAGCATTTTCATGCGGCACATGACAATCATTGCAGGTGGCATTCCGGGCATGTGAGCTATGAAACCAAGTTGCATAGTAAGGAGTCATAATATGACAGTTCACACAGGCAGCCGGGTCATCTCCAAGATAGGTATGCGCCCGGAGCATGTACAGAAACAGTGCTCCTCCACCCACAATAACACCGCCAATGATGACAGCCGCTACCTTCCATTTATAAGAAGGAAAGAGTCGATTTATTATTGGAAACTTCATCATACGAAAAAGTATTTTTCACAAAAGTAAAGGATTGGAAACAAAAAAGGTGTAATATCTATTACACCTTTCGAAAGAAAAAATACTCTTTATACAAAAAACAGCCTATCTATCGTCCTGTAGCCAACAGATATTCCAGTTCCTTTATATAGTTGTCTATTCATTATGATGGTGGTCTTCATCTTCCACCTCATTGCTCAATTTAATATTGCGCGCGATATAAGATTCGTTGCCTGCGGCATCTGTGCAATAAACCATCAAATGATAATCCCCTGCAGTCGCATTGGCTGGTATTACAATATCGTGATGATGAATATGTGCTGTTTTCTGTCCTGACACATCATACGATCTGTTAAAACTAAAATCTACTGTTTCCTGTGCAGCCCTACTATTACCGCCGTGTGAATGATGGTCGAAATTGCTATGAATTTCTATCTTATAGGATTTCAGCATGATGTCATCCGACAAATCCATCTCAAAATGAACTCCATGTTCGTTTCCGATCTCCAATGCCTGACCTTCTTCCGGTTCATGAAGTTCAATCAAAGGTTTGATCGTATCGCTGGAGTCATCATTATCACAAGAGGAAAACATGAAAGTAACTGTTGCCAAAAGGCTAATCATTGGGAGATAAAATTTATTTTTCATTTCAGTAATTTTTTAAATGGAACTTTGATTAATATCTGGAAGTTACGTCCCGGTTCGGGAATCTCAACTTTCCTGTAAAAACTAAGATGATTGTAATATCGGGTATTGAATATATTCCGGGCGGTCAGGGTAATTTCAATTTCATTATTTCCACCTATCGGAATGTTTAAAGATCCGCCCAAATGGAAGAGATTTGCTCCGGCTGTACGGTCTTCGTTACGGTCCACTCTATTTTGCCGAGCAATGCTCTGCCATTCTGCATACAACATATACCGGTTCTTTTGCCAGGTTAATGTATTGCGCATAACAGGTGGCGGCGAGAAACTCAATGGAATATGTTCATCACAATTATAGGTGTAAACGTATTCAGCGGAAATCCGATAATTGAAGTTGCGCAGAAAATCAACATCTACGGTAGCTTCAGTTCCTGCAAATAGCGCTTCTGCTCCGGTATAGCGATAGATTTGTCCGGCATGAGGCAATACAGACCACTCTCCAGTAGGACGCAGAAAGATGTAATTGCTGAACCAACTGACAAATGGAGAGACGGAGAAAGAAATTCCCCGGTACTTCAGATGATAAGAAGCGTCCAGTTGCCAGCCTTGTTCGGACTTTAGGTTTGCATCTCCCTGTTCATGGCGGAAAGTGCCGTGATGTACACCGTTGGCAGCCAACTCATTCGCACCGGGCAGGCGGAAACTACGCCCGATATTCACCTTTACCAGATGCTTGTCGGAGGGAGTCCATACCAATCCCAGAGAAAGAGAATAATCACCATAGTGTTTTTTCACCTGGTGACTGTTCCACTTATAAAGGTCTATCTGTTCCTGGGTATATCCCTGTTTTTGAAGATAATCGGCAAGGTAAACATCTTCATGCGAAGAAATATTTATGTATCCGTAGTCATACCGAGCTCCTCCGCTGACGGAGAGCACATTGTTAGGTCTGTACGTTGTAAGCCAGAGCATTCCGGTGGTGGAACGGTGATATTCGGGCAATAAAAACGAATAGCCGGCAATGTCATTCCGTTGATGCTGTCCATCCCACCCCAATGTATGTTCCCATGAAGAAGATCCGATAAAACGAGCTTTCACTGAAGCACTGAAGGTGTTCAGATTAAATGCGAGTTCTTTGTCGGGGTCTTTCTCTGGTGCGGGTTGCGAGCCATAGTGAGTATGGAAAGCACTCCATTCTTCACGGTGATTGTTCTGGAAACCCAAATCACCTGACAAGATCAGTTTCTCCCACGCATATTGCTGATGGATGGTCACCTTCAGGTGATTCACTTTACTATAAGGCAATTCGATATTACGGCTATCTCCATCATCTTCCACACGGGACGCATCGGGTATGCCATGCGCTCCGGGGAAGAAACCTGTCTTTTGATAGACATTACTCACGGAGAAATTCGCTCTATATGCCCTTCGCTGATATTGGGTAAAGAGTCCGATATTGCGTTCAATGCCTGCTGTATTCTTCAGTTTACGCCCATAGATGGGGATTCTCTGTGTCAGGTAGACAATAGAATCCGTAGGAATATGATAGTCGCCGAAGTGCTGTTCCGAATAACGGATGTAAGAGTACCAGGCATTTTTTTTGATTCCCAGCATCAGTGATCCTCCGATGGTTCCATTGACTGATTTACCCAGCAGTGTGACATCTCCAAACACCCGATTATCCACAGGCACGGCCGATGGAACAACATCTATCACTCCTCCCATCGCATCACTACCATAAAGCAATGAGGAAGGGCCTTTCAAAACATTGACCGCTCCGATGTTGAAAGCATCCAGCTCTAAACCGTGGTCGGCTCCCCATTGTTGCCCTTCCTGCTTGATTCCGTTTTCCAATACGGCAATCCGGTTGAATCCCATTCCGCGAATCATCGGTTTGGAGAATCCCGAACCAATATCCATTGCTTGCACTCCGGGAATGTTCTCCATCGCTTGCATGAAGTTTCCTGTAAAATGTTTGCGCAGAAAATCCTGATCGGCTACATCAACCGTAAGGGCAGACTTTTTCACTTGACGCTGCTGGTACGTTTCGGTCACCACAACATCAGGCAAAAGCATACTCTTGATTGAATCGGATTTCTGTGCATGGACGGATAAGGTTATAAATACCCCTATTACGCCCGAAATAATTCCGATACGCATCAATTACAATCTTTTATATAATGTGTAAAATGAATAGGAGAACAGATTGAAGGTCAATCTATCTCCTTTGAAAATATGATTATGTAATCAAGCAACGGGAGGTCCGCGTAAATGATGCGAATAAGTTCGTTTACAAACAACCTTATCCTGATAAATAACCGGCTCGTATGGGACGAGCGTCAACGTACAATGAAATTCTACCGGTTGAGGTTCCGTAAAAAGAGAAAGGGAGTATTTACATATCGCACAATCATCAGAAGGATTATGGGAATGTTTTGCATGGGAACATGATGTCTCATCTTCACTTCCATGATAGTGAAAGGTTTTCACCACAAAGAAGGGAATGAATGTCATCAACAACACCCACGCTATATATACCTTTATGTTTCTCTTTTGATACATTCTCCCTCTATTGATAATATAGAATAGCGAGGACAAATATAGATGTATGAAAGAGAAGGTGCAAATTATCAGGCTTAATATGTGTTATCGTGAACGATCAAAAAGAATCAATAACACACCCTATTCGATTTTAATCTCTTTCAATGCCAAAATGGAGATATACACAACTATGCCAATAGAATATTACGCATTATTTTATCAGGAAAAGCCATATAATATTTATCTTTTAAAGTTATCACTCCATAAAAGAATAAAATAATAGGATAAAATCTTATATCAAAAACTCTCTGTTTATCAAGCTTCTTTGAGAGGTCAGAGAAATTATAAGGCAACTCATCATCAATAATCAATGCATCCAACATCGCTTTCGCGTTATCCAGTGAAAGGGTAAGCCGACGAATCCAATTAATATCGGTACGTAGATTTTCATCTACCAGTTCGTCGGGAATACTACCGGCATTGGCCGCAAACTTCTTGAAGAAATAAGTCAAGATAGTAGCATTGAACAACCGGTCACCATTGGGACGGAAACGATAACCATCATAGTTACTTACAATTAGCTGCCAGATTTCATCAAAACGTTCTTGTCCTGTGGAGTATTTATCAAGTACATAACGCAGATATGTTTCTGTCTCTTCGTATGTAAACCCGAGCATATTCAGAAAATTAGGTTCAAGAGTCAATATCTCTGCTATATTATATCCACTGGTCAAATCATCCATCGTAACAGGTAATACACCTGTACAGAAACAGGTACGGATACTCCCCTCACCTATTCCGGCTTTTATCACTTTAAAGAAAGTACGCAAAAAACTATCATTCGTCGTCACTTCCTCATAAAGCGGATCGTTGTATGCTGTAAGCAACTGATTAGTGAAGTTATCATATTCATCAATCAATAGATAAACTTTTGGAAATTCATGAGAACGGGCATAATTAAGAACTTCTTCCAACATTTTGGAAGCGTCTCCCCGAGTAGTAAACTGAAAATCACCGAACAAATCTCTGTTATGCTCTACCATCACATCTACCGGGCCACAGTTCAAATCATTAAAGTTTTGAGCCAATCCTTCAATAGTATCCGCCATTACCATTTTCGAAAAATCGTAGCGAATAATCATATAACTGTTATGCTCTTTTGTCGGATGGTTACCTATCCAGGTTCCCCCAAACAGTTCTTCAAACCGATGCGCTTTTGTACGGTCATAATAGCAAGCTAATGTAGAAACCAACAAACTTTTTCCAAAACGACGGGGACGGAGAAATACAGGAGCATTATAATCCTCTAATTTAGGAATATAATCAGTCTTATCAACATAATAAAAACCACGTTCACGCAAATCTATGAAATCCGCTACTGCATAAGGAATAGTTATTCTTGCCATAATCTTACTATTTTCTCTATATACAAACAAAGGTACAAAATTGTTAGCAAAAAGAAGGACAATTACTTATTATAATATTATTCTTCCTGTTTCCATACATAAAACACATTCCTTCCCGCCCCTCTCTTACGCAGTTTTCCCTCCTGAATAAAAGTATTCAAATCATCAACAGCTTTCAGCCGGGCTACTCCTGTCAGTCTGCTGTATTCTATGCGGGTGATTCCTCCATTCTTCTTCAAAAACTCCTGTAACATTTGAAGACGTTGTTCAATAGGTATCTCCGTTTTACTGACAGTACGTCCCGATTTGGGAACACGTTCAAGTCTCATTTCCCGTCTTACCTTCAATTTAAAATTTTTGGAAGTACGCAGGTGTACATTGTCAAAACAGATAGATTCAGAACGGATTTCTTTTTTAGTCATTACCTTCTGAGTGCATTTCAAAGAGACACTAAGATGTCCCAGCTCTCCAAGCTCCACAATATAGCCACGCGCCAAGAGACTACCAAGTTCATCTATTACAGCCCCCAACACCCCGTCAACCATATTCTGGGGAAAATGTTGATAACGTGACACACGTTCTATAAACTCTTTTTGGGAATAAGTCCCGCTCGGAACTATCCGCGCATGAAGGGGTTGCTTCTCGCCGGTATTCTGAACGTCCGGTGTCTCATACAAATCATAATACGCACTCATAAGCAGCTATATTTTATTGATTATCATTTATCATTTTCTTGCCTGATATTTAATCTCTCTTATACCAATCATTAGTTCTTGGCTAGCATATATTTATTCGTCTGACTATAGTGTAACTTGCATCTAACTATAGTTATTCTTTCGTCTGACTATAGTTAGACGAAAAAGTAACTATAGTCAGACGATTAGTTTATTGCATACAAAGATATACTTTATCGCAATACAACTTATAAATATTAGGAAGAAAAGATTCAGTTAACCGCTAGAAATTAATCACCCAACAGCAACTTAGTCACAGCAGCCGTATTCAATGCCCATTCACGGGTATATACTTCATCGGCTTCCGGTGTATCAGCCAACTTCAAACCCTGTGCTTGTGCTTTGATTGCCAACAGTTCGCCCACAGTGGTTTTGGCTTCCAGTTTATCCAGATACTTTTCAATAGTCTGTGTATCCAAAGAAAGAACCGTCTGTCCGCCGAAAGGAATTTCCAACCATACCACTTCCCGTTCCTTCACTTTCAGGACTCCGAAAACAAGTCCTTTCTGCACGCTTTGAGAAACTCGCACCTGATGCTGAACACAAGAAGGGTCATAAGCCACTCCGTTTCTCTCCGATATTTTCATCGGGTAAGCGGAGTTCATCCAACCTACCACCAGATTAGGAGAGATAGCCCCATTACTATACGCATTGCAGGTGAAAGCAACATATTGCGCACCTACACGGTCCAACTCATTCAAATCCAATTCGATATACTCGGCAGTACCTTTCTTGTCGGGGATGCTTCGGATATCTCCGCTATGTTTAGCACCAATAGCTTTCAGATTGAAGTAGGAACACACTTCTGTCGTTGAAGGCAAAGTGATATGACAACTCAAGTCCATATCCAAATGCTGTGCCGGAAGTCCCTTTCCCCATTGCATAAACAATCGAACCTTATCTCCTTCCACCGGGAAACGTGTACCCTGCAAGGCACAGGAAGTATCCTGAACCGCTTCGCTACGATCACCGATAGACAATGGAATATGAAACAACATAGGATCAATATACATACTTGCGCTTCCACTTCCGGCACCCGCATTGGCAAAGCGGGTAGCAACAACCTCTTTACACAAATCCTGTACCTCTTTCACCATTTCTTTAAGCTGGTCTTCCATATAAAGACTCACCAAATAGTGAGGCTCTATCAAAAGCGCATTACCACCTAAAGGTTTCACCATTCTCTTATGTCCTTGCTCAAAGTAACTCTCCGCATACATACCCAAAGTGACCACCAAACGAGCCGGCAACAAATGAACGACTTCTTTAAATGCCGCCAACGTCTCTTCCGGACCGAACCAAAGCATATTGGCAAACAAGGAACGTGCAAACATACCCGGACGTTGCTTCAACAAAGCGAATGTCTGTGCCGCATCTGCTTTCAAACGGCTACGTTCCACTTCTCCCTGCCAAACTGTATATGCCTGACAGTAGAATACGTCCATCAACTCTTTCAAATTTTCGAATCCCGGTTTACGAGCATATTCCGCCAAACGCAATGCACGTATCATACGTACCCACATTTCCCTTTTCGAATGCATCATTTCACAAGACTTCTCCGGTGTCATCGCCAAATTGTTCAACCAAAGAGCCACCATTTTACACTCGCGACGGGTATATTTCAGTTTTAATTCTTCCCGCTTTGCCTGGGCAGCCGAACGGCTTTTATCCAAAGCATTGCACAGATGTGCATTGTTTCTACCCGCTTTACGAATGAGGGTCTTTGGCTCTATGATTTGCAAGAATCCGGTTTTCTTATACCACAAATAACGCAATATATCATTCGGAGCAGAGAAATAAATCTGCGCTTCCTGTGCCCTATCCTGCTCTACCAGTGTGTCGATCACCAGCATCAGAGTTTCTTTCATCTTGATTCCGACTGCCGGCAACGGAAGTTCAGCCAACAAGATTTTCAAGCTGTCCGCTTGTGTTGCATCAAGGGCCGTACGTGATTCCAGCAAGTCACCAAAGAAAACATTCAGCTCTTTTTCCTGCCAAAGTTCCAACATTTTCAGTTTACTGGCTTGTCCGAAATATTCTGTAGATGCCGTTTCAAACGGAGTTCCGCAGAACGGACAACCGTTGTATCGTTCCAAGGGGAATGTATTATCCGGAATCACGTGTCCGCAAGATAGTTTCACACCTTTCTTACTATTGAACATATTAGCAAGCCATGTAATCCAATGATCCAAACGTGTTTCTCCGGTAGGTGTATCCCAGCCTTTCACCAATGGAGCCCAGTTGAGTGACACACCCAATACTTCTTTCATCACCTGGAGAATCTCCACCTGTTGTGCCGGATACAACTGATTGACAGCATGCAGCAACTCTTCGGATAAGCTATATCCCACTTTTCGAAGTTGAGCAACCAATGTTACAGTAGTCGAAGTCAATGCTTCGCGCTTTTCAGTTCCTTCTATCGCTGGCAAATAAATTGCATGTTGCCTGATAGATACTTTCAACAAATCTTTTTTCATACGTTGTGTTTTTTAAGTAAGGTAATCGGAAGAGTGTGAATAAATGGTGCATTCCTGCGGTTTTGAAGTAAGTCTTCCTTGACCTTAGTTTATAAAAAAGAGGTAGAACAGGCCGGAGTCGAACCGACGACCGTAACTACCCACTGAGCTACTGCCCCTTTGCGAAACTGGAAAAACGGATAATCGTACTGGTATGTTCTACCTAAAAAAGTGTGTTGAAGTAACCCGTACTTGACCTGTTTTCTTGTTTCTTCGACAAAGATAGATGCAGTGATGCGCAATCTTTTTGCGTAACTCAAACTTTTTTTTTCGGAAAAGGGGACACTCTCTATATGATTTAAAATATAAAGTATCTTGTTTTATATTTCTTGTTAATAAACGCTGGCCGATTGAATAACAATCTTTTCCAGCAACTTCTGCATCTTTCCAATCACCGATTCTTTATCAAGCCCATATTCTGTCGCCATCACATCTTGAGCATTCTTGCCGTGGTCGAATTTCGCAAATACTGGGATTCCCATATTTTTCAATGTTTATTCGATACGCGCCATTGTCTCTACTACACCGAACTGGCTTTCATAAGTGTAAAGCAAGTTATTGGCTGCCAAAGGATGAAATTGTATAGGATAGAGGAAAAAACTAACAGATTCCTTTGTGAATAATTAGATAAAACCGTATTTTTAGAGGCATAATTATATACAGCAAAACAATATGAATATAATTTACTGATAAACAAAACATTAAAAGTCAGAATAAGAAATTATAGCATATAGTGTAAATTTATCAAATATTGTAATTGGATAGACAAGGAGACAACTTATAGGTAGTCATATAATATAGATAATATGCCTGATGAAATAAAGAATATAAAAACAACAGCGAAACATTAAATGACCGCTGTTAGCATAACGTTACAAGCAAATTAATAAATATGGAATATTTGAAATTAATAGAAGATAAAGAAGGCTTTGTTCATTGGGATGGTGCAACAGAACAAGAAATAGAATATGCAGAACAGGAATTAGGCATATCTTTCCCATTGCAATACAAAACTTTTTTATCTCAATGCGGAATGTGTAACTGGAGTGATGTTTGCATTTCGGGAATAGCGAAAGATTCAGAAATTATTTCATATCCTATAATTGAATTAACCAAGGAAATTCAAAAACAATTTCAATTATCTATGGATTGGATCGTTTTAAGTTATGAGGTAGGAGAATATCTCATTTTATATAAAATTCCAGTTGGTAATAATCTGAAAGATTCTTCTATTTGGGGAGCTGATGTATATTGGGAAGATGATACCCCCCATATGAGTAAACCTGTAAAATTATATGATTCATTTATGGATTACTTTAAGGAATTTCTTAAATATTCAGAAACTGAAAGCTAATCACGCTTGTAACAATCACCTTAACTGCTAAACGCAGTTAGTTGAACCCCATTATTCACCAAGAATAAAAAAATAAAATGGTTAAATTAATTAATTATACAGAATATCTTTCAAGAGGAGCAATCCTAAAATGTAAGGGTAAATACCCTTATGAAGATACCTTATATTTTATGGTAGCGGAGCAAATAGGCGTGCAAGCATATCAATTATGGACTATATCAGGATATTATGCAGGTATGATATTGCACAAATTACCTTCAGATGCTAATTATGAAACTTATGCAGTGAGCACTAAATGGCTTGTAGGAAATTGGCATGAGTGGGGATATATTGATTGTCCTCTTGAAGATGTTTGGGTAGTTGAAAATGAAGAACTATTTTCCAATCTTAATATCAAAATGTTAAATAGCTCTTATTAAATAGTGGTGGATAACAAGCGGATTAATCTCCATAAGGGTTGATTATCCGCCGGACATTATAAGCAACAGAAAAACGGAAACAATATGATAAAATACATTTCGGGAGATATATTACAGAGTAAAGATGAGTACATAGCACAAGGTGTAGCTGTTGGCTCACAAGAAGGATTAGGAACTGGGCTTGCCTTTAAGCTATCAAGTCAATTCCCTGAAATCCAAAAACTCTTTAAGAAGTACACACGAAACACCAAGTTTCAAGCAGGTGATATGTTTATAGGAGAAATCAAAGGTTTCTCTCCGGGTATAATCTACATCGCTACACAACCCGATATGTATCATGCGGAACTCACATATCTGAATAAAGGTTTGAAACGCTTGAAAAAAGTGTGCGAAAGCAGAGGTATCAAAACTGTGTCGCTCCCGAAAATAGGTGCAGGTTTGGGTAAGTTGGATTGGAATAGTGAGGTCAAACCTTTGTTTGAAAGTATTTTATCTGATTGTGAAACGGTATTCAATGTATATGAAGATTACAAGATTGAATACGAAATTTAGCTTATAACATGCACCTGCTCCGCCTAACGGCGGCAAGCTGCAACCCATTACCAATAATGCCATAAAATAATAAAAATGAATTTGAAAGATAAAACGTTAGATATTACAATTAAAGACTACTTGTTGTCAGGTGGCATTAAACATATTAATCCATATGCCGATTTTAAAATAAATGAATTTAAAAAGATGGCAACAGAAATATGGACAACGCCTGAGTCTGATTCAATAATTATTTCGATAAACATAAACAAAGTGACAACTTTTGAGATTGTATATGATAATAAAGATCATTATTATGTACACGATTCTTTAAATTTCAATATCGGGTTATTAAGAAATTTCCCCAAGTATGTACATAGATTAGGATTGTTTTACGCTAAAGAGCTTGAAAAATCAGAATACATGAATAGCCTAAAAATTGTCGGTGAAGTATCAGACCAAGAGGAAAAGGTTTTATTCTTGAGCAATGGAGTTAATTTGCATTTTCTAAAAAGTGATAAAACAGATGATTATTTAATCATAAAAATCGTCCCTGATGGAGAAGAATACAGGAGTTCTATCAGGAAAATTTTTAGGGAAGTTAATCTATCGGTAACAAACAGATGAATTGCCCTAATGATCAATTATCCGCCAAACATTATCGGTTTAATAAAATGGAAAAGGAAGGAGTAATATATTGGCTCAAACCAGAAGAAGGCGGATTGAAAAATCTGCCGACTTATGAGTTGTGTTATGCTGTTACAGTTTTACCGCAAGTGGAGCCTTCAGCATGGAGCATTAAAATGTTTATTCTTGAGCCTGATAAATATGTAAGTGATTGCTTGGTCGCTTTTCTGGTTGATCATGCACCTCATGAAGTTTTAAATACCATAGAATCCGTAGATGTATATGCAGGCAATAAAAAAGTAGCCACTATAATATTAAAAACCGATAACAAACAGCAGACCGACTGAATAAGCGGAACGCTGCCAAACATTAATCGCTAAAAACAATGGCAAGTATAGAAGAATATAAAAAACGAATACAAGAATTTATATATTGTTTAGTCCGTAAAGACTATCAAGCCGTAAATAATCTAATGTTGGCTAATAGTGTGCCTATTCAAGATATACGGCGAGTTATAGAGGAATACGGTTGTACAATTATACCTCTACCTGTAAAAGCGTTTGATTTGGCATTGTCCTATCAAATTTCCGATAAACAGGTAGATATATACATTCCTCTATGGAGTGAAGAAGAAGGTCAAAGCGACCTCACTCTTTCGCTTTCTTGTTTCAAAAATGAGAATAAGATAAAAATAAATGACTTAGAGGTTTTGTAAAACGATTAACAAATGGCTTAACCGCCCCAAAAAGTCGGTTAGCCACTGACATTAGCAATAAAGTAAAACAAATAAAATATCATCAAATCATGCTAAGTAATAAAGTGATAGACTATTTGAATAAACAAGGTGTATATTCAGAAAAAGAAGATAAAGCATATAAAAAGGCTTTGATTGATTTAGGAATTGATTTAAATAGTGATTTTGCACTGTTTAATCTAAATACTACCGAAATAACATTTCGAGGACAATGTGGCGAAATCTATAATGTGTGTTGGTTTAAAATTTACTCTAATGATTTAAGTTATGGTATAGAAAGGCAAGCAGTGTTAGGCATTCCCTCCGAATACTTACCTCTTGATAGCTTTGAAGGTGAAGGCGGTTTTTTCTATAACCGTAATACAGGAGAAGTTCTTGAAATTGAATTGGGAGAGAAACTAATCAATTTTCAGAATGGAAAGTTGTCTCCACAATGGAAAGACTTCAATTCTTTTTTGGAATGGTATTTTGGATTATAATAAGTTATTGCTAACAAGCGAATGAACTGCCCTAACAATCAGTTATTCGCCAGCCATTATCGGTATTAAAATAATGAGAATAATCCAATTTCATATTATAGATGAAGAACTATGATAAAATGACTAAAAGAGCAGTAACTTTAAAAAGTAGTTATATGAGCAATGCCAAATGGTCTAAGTTACTAAAAGCTATTGCAGAATCAGATATTAAGTACATTGCAAGTGAAGTCCTTGCAAAAGATCTTGTGTGTGATACTCTTTGGCATATACTTCTTGCAGATTATCTTGGGAATGGGAAATACACAGCAGATGGCATAGCTGGGGCAATAAGGACTAAGAATATAGAATATGTCATTATCCCCTTTGAATCAATAAACGAATTATCCAGAATGAAAGATTTAATTGAAAAGATTGGGAAATTTGAATATGATATTGATAATGAAAAACTAATTATAAAAATATTTGGATACCGATAACACATAGCTAACCGACTGAATAAGCGGAACGCTGCCGGACATTAGTAACCATAAAAATAGCGAAGAATATGAAACAAAAACTTATAGAACGATTGAGTACATTTCTCAATAAACATAAAATGCGTGGTACTCCCGCTACGGACGAACAAATAGAACAAGCCGAAAAAGTGTTGAATGTAAAGTTTAGTTCTGACTATATTGATTTTATCAAACACTTTGGTCGTGCTTGGGCAGACATTGAAATTTTTGCTTTTGAAGGTAATGAAACTGTTGTAGGTTATACTCAATCTTTGAGAGAAGTTCATGCGGAAACTTCAGAAAACTATGCTGTTGCAGATGATGGAGCAGGAAATCCAATTATGATTAATCCTAAAGGAGAAGTGCTAATATTTTATCATGATAATGGAGAGAATGAAATTTTAGCTTCATCACTTGAAGTTTTTATAGAAGAGAACTTTGAAGAATGGTGAAATGGGTTACTAACAAACAGCATACCGCTTAAAGCGGCACGCTGTCAAGCATTAGCATATCACTAATCAAATTAAGAATGAAAGTAAAACAACAGATAATAAACTTCTATCAGATACTTAAAGAGTTACCTGATAACGAAGAATATAATGTAGAAGGCATTAGAAATAGAGTTTCGATGAAAGCTGATAATCTATTATTTACTTTGGACAACAAGGGTAATCAAGGTATAGATATAGATGCAAAAATATTCTCTTTCTTATCTTTTGTAAAAGGCTATGATATGCCAAGATTTGAGGATAACTATTACCTATTCACAAAAGAAGATTTGGACAGGGAATATAAAGCATTAGGAGATATAGAATCATTAAATGGAAATGAAATAGATTGCTAACAAACAGATAAAGCACCTTAATATTCGATTATTTGCCGAACATTACCAACAGAGTAAAAAAATGAAAGTATATAGAATAGCAATAAATATGATTAAGCAAACCAAGATTTTAAAATTTATAATCCCTATTGTAGTATTCATTCTATTGTATGCTGTCTCAACAATTAGAAATAACAATGTAAGAAAAGATGGCATATATTCTATCGTAACTCTTGTCAAATACGGTTCTGCTTATAGAGGGCAAAGTGCAAAATATGAATTTATATATAATAAGACTTTATATGAAGGAAGTTTTTTTATATCATTTGCCGAGAGTAAAAACACTCCAATCGGAACCCGTTACTTTGTAACATTCTTAGCCAAAGCCCCCGACCGACATCTTATATTAGACAGCGTACCATCTTGGTTTACTCTAAAAGCACCAGATAAAGGATGGAAAACATTACCTACACAAAAACAACTACGAATAATGATGAAAGATAGCTTGAATTAAAATGCTGCCACCGGACATTAACTTGATAATAAATAAACGAAAAATGAAACAGAAATACTATATAATCAAACTCTTATTGAAAATATGGTTTGGAATATTATGTATTAGTCTATTGTGTACCACGGGTATTCTTTGGCTAAGGACTCAAAACATAAAACCTGTACCAGATATGGATACTTCTTATAGAGGCATGGCATTGGCTTGGTCAATTTTGGGAATTTTGGCATTATCTATCGGAGCAATCACTTTGTTCTTGAACTGCTTTGCAAGAGTTAGAAACAGTATACTGTATAGTTCTCTATCATTTTTTCTTATCCCTATTTTGATGATTTTATTTTCTGGAACAATGTGCTTGTATGATACTACAATACCATTTTTACTTTGTTTATTGGTGTCATACATATTGTTTAGAAATAAAATAATACAGAAAACAAGCGGATGAATCGCCCTGATGGTCGATTAGCCACCAGACGTTATCAGAATATATATGATAAAAATCAGAGTATAGGATTGAAGCACATAACGTATATTTGCAGTCTACTTCAATGAAATAGATGAAATCATAAAAGTAATTTGAATATGAAACACTTTAAAATAATAACGATGGGAATACTTGCCTCTATTCTGAGTTTACTGGGATGTGGATATGGAAACAAGCGAGCTACGCAGAGTGAGAGTATAAATCCTTATATTCCGGTAGCCGCACAGATTACAATGGATAAGTTGTCGGGCGTGCTGAAAAACGTACAGGCAGGACGAACGGAATATGATTTTACGGGTATCTGTGCCAATGGTGTGAATTGTATCTATTTCATGCTAGATAACGGAAAGTTCTACATTGATTTTGAAGCCATGAGCAAAGACCAACTTCCCTATCTGGATACATTGAAGCAGTTTGCCAAAGAGCATAATTACCCAATTATCGAAACGACCTATAACAACACGCCCATAGATTACGATCATGTGAAATTTGCTCCGGTTCTAAGCCTGAAAGTCAATGCGGATATTGACAGCATCGTTCATGTTGGAAAATTGATTGAACAAACCATTTTCAAGAATAACGATCAGACCATTTACGATATAGTGCCTTAGAGGGTATAAGGAGAATATAAAAGAATAATGATAAAATGAGAGATAAGGATTCCGGGAAAAAGATATTCTGGATTTACCCTACAAATAAGTTTGTTTGGGCAGGAGTTGTCATATGTAGTATATTCTGTGCATTTATGATCTACTTTTTATGTGTAGCCAATTTAAGTGAGAATAAAGTCCTCTTTATTTTCCTGTTGCCCATATCTTTGTCTATCCTGTTAATCTGTTGGGCACTACCCAGTAAGATTTTGCTTTGCGAAGATAGAATAGAAGCACGAAGCCTGTTCGGGAAAAGAAGCATCCAGGTGGATGAGATAAACTCGTGGGGAGTTGTGCAAATGTATAAGCCCTACCGTTGTAAAGAGGGTATTTATTCTTACATACCTGCCAAGTCATTCAAACCTTCCCGTAAAATAGAGGAGAACATGATTTTCTCGTATAGCCTGTTTTTATCCAATATTCCGCACTATGACGGGAAAAAGAAAAATTCGTCCCAAACAGATAAAACTATTTTTGTCAGTTATCGGAAAGAAGTGTATATTGCATTGGAAAAGTATCTGAAAGAAAAAAAATAATGTATTAATATTAGTATATATGAAAGAATTTGGAACTATCGGAGATTTAATCAATGCTTATAAAGCAATACCATGTGACGCTTATATCTATTGCTCAAAAAGTGTTATTGAAACAGAGAACTTGGAGAATGGCAAATATTTAGTCATTGAATCGGAAGAAGAGGATGGATATGTGGAAACAGAAGATGGTGAAGTCCCCAAACAAGCATACGATTTGGGCATGAGTTCGTTGGTCGATGTTGAAACATTTAAGGATATATTGAGCTTTCAATATAAATTGAATCCCAAAACATTATACAAAGATTGTATAAAGGCTATTGAGTATTATCTAAGTAATGATGATTTTCTGGATGAATGAAATCAATCTTATGAAAAAGTTATTGTATTTGCTTGTCATGCTATTGATATTGGCGGCATGTAACCCAAAAGTTGAATTGACCAGTGCCGGAATGTACCCGAACTATCAAGTGGGTGAAATAGTAAATCTTATTCCGGTGGATTCTCTGACTTATGGGGACGTAATCGCATATCATTCATACATTCCCGGCTTTCAGGAAAGGGCATTTAAACGAATTGTCGGACTACCGGGCGATACTGTCCGCTTTCAGGATCAGCAATGTATCGTGAACGGCAAAAAGTGTGAATGGGTATTCATACGGAAACTTTTCTATGAAGAAGATGAATGTGAAGAGTATTGCGAAAGTCTGCCCAATGGCATGAAGGTGAACATCTGTAAAAGCGTTGTACCCATAGATTCGGCAACGGCTACCACGACTGCGGTTGTCGTCCCGGCGGGCAGCTACTTCGTTGCGGGGGATTACAGGGGCGGCTCGATTGACAGCCGTTCGCAAGGATGCGTAGCTGCGGATTCAATTATCGGGAAAGGTGTAAAAAGAAAGTAAGTACAGGGCTTTAGTTCCGATTTATTATGCTGAATACAATGAATATAAGAATCATTTCATTTATCTGTGCAGGATTGGTCGCAGCAAGTTGCGTGTCCTCACTCTGTTTCTATGATTATTTTGCCAACGATGGCACTACCAGCAATCCCATCTATTGGATTTTCGACTTTTTTCAGTTATCCATACTGCTGGGACAAGCCGGAATAGGCGTTTATACTATCAATGTGCTCCTACGGCAGAGGAAAGAAGCCATTTCTTCTCTAGGATATTTTGCGGCTCACGTATTTCTGCAAAATATAACTCCCTTGCTCCAAGCATGGTCTGCGGCTGTCATTACGGAATATCCGCAATGGTTGCTGATGAGTCAGGTCGGTTTTAGCATTGTTCTTTTTCTTACTTTGCTAATCATCCAGCCTGCATCTTTATTCAAAAAGTCGGAATATATCCCCTGGCTGTTGATGGCTGCATTTTATATCAACTGCGTATATACGGCACTTACCGTCATCGGTTTAATTATTACCCTGTAATGATTGCATATAAACAGAATCCAGCACAGCACCTTCCCAATGAATAGCAGGCGGGTATTGTTTCCAACCTCTTTCCGGTGGGGACAGTACCCATGTGGGGACAAACTCGTCCCCCAAAGCCTTATTGTATTCAGGGTTGCTGACGGCATACCTCACTATGATGCGCAAAGGATTGCTGACACCCAAAAATTTGGGATATGTCGTTGTAGTATTATATTTCACCCCATCCACATAAAAACCGAACTGGCGTACCTTATGTCCCCCTTTAATGACACCCGACACTTTTTCATAAGTGGCTAAAGTGTATCGATTGCCTTCTGCCAACGCACGGGCTTTATGTATGCTATTGTACCATGTCCAGCCGGAACCTGACATTGCGAAAAGATATAAAAGGTAAATGGATAACGAAGTCTTTTTCCCATCCGTAGCCCACTGCTTTTTCAATAGCGAGCCTACTATCATAACAAAAGCCCCCACCCCTAACAGGGAGACACAAACCAAAACCGGAATATTCATGTACTCTATCATACTGTTTTAGAATATTCTTTTCTTCAAATAATATACCCATAAATCAATAGCTTTGCCGATAACGACACCAAAAACACTAAGTGCCAACGCTATGTAAGCTGCAACAATGAACGGTTGTTCGTCTATCCACTTATTGACAAGTACGGACATCCGGGAAAAGACACCACCCGCAACAGTCAGAACGATGGTCAGGGCAATATGTATCTCCACCAGCTTATCCTGTCTGTTTGAATCTATTTCGTCATCTTTTAAATACCTGACAAGCCACAGGCACGGAACAAACAGAAACAACATGAAAAATGCAATAATTACCATTTCTTCCCCGGAGATTTCATGCAATCCTCTGCCGAAAAAGCGAAAACCGAATATTATTGCTATACAGGAAGTTATCATTTATGCCACTATTTTTAGTTTGTATTCTTAATCGTACATTCTTTCTCAATAGCCTGACAATTCGTTTCCCGGCTATCCTAATTCTTACCACCGAAAGCGCATCTACGAAGAATAGAATTGTATCGGCTTTGTTACTAATAACTCCTGATTCATATAGGATTCTTTAGTTTACAAAGTTACGGATATGACAGGAAAAAGGCAAATTTAAATCAAGAAAAGATAATAAACACGCGGATATACGATATTGATAACAATAACAAACAGCACTTCAATCTACAAAGCAAGCATCCGGAGATACCTGTATCGTTTCAATAGAGATCAACAATTAGACTGATAGGTACTTTCAACTAATCTTTTTTCATACATTGTGTTTTAAGTAAGGTAATCGGAAGACTGTGAATCAATGGAGCATTCCTGCAGTGTTGAAGTAAGTCTTCCTTGACCTTAAGTTGATAAAAAGAGGTAGAACAGGCCGGATTCGAACCAGCAATATCCACCGTTAAGAAGTAAGCCCCGGTTGACCTCATTTCAGATAATCCCGAAGCTACTGTCCTACCTCTATATTTGTTTTTTTGTGGAGCAGGCTGGAGTCGAACCGACGACCGTCTCTACCCACTGAGCTACTGCCCCTTTACGAAACAGGAAAACAGATAATCGTACTGGTAATGTTCTACCTTAAAGAGTGTGTTGAAGTAACCCGTACTTGACCTGTTTTCTTATTTCTTCGACAAAGATAGGCGTAGTGGTGCGCAACCTTTTTGCGTAACTCAAACTTTTTTGCTGTTTTCTCGAAAAAATAGTAAAAAATGAATAAACAAGACTTATTTTGTAAAAATACAGAAGAAATACGAAGACATATAGGTGATAACTCAACAGTTTTCCTACTTTTGTGTATAGTAGAGATATTACTCTCTCCCAACAATAAACACACAATATTATGAAAAGAGCATTTATTTATAAAGATGAGAAATCTCATAAATTTTGGTGGATTGATTATAGTGGCTGTGATTTTGCTGTAAACTATGGTAAGTTCGACAGTATCGGTAAATTTGAAATCAAAGACTTCGATACAGAAGAAGAATGCCTGAAACAAGCAGAGAAACTTATTCACTCGAAAAAGAAAAAAGGATATGTAGAAGACGCCAACTTCGACTTCATGCACAGATTTTATATTGATTCCGAAGAATATGGTTTGCACCCCAAAACTTCTCATCCCCGATTTACCGAACACTTCACGGAAGAACTCTATTATGATTGCGTAGACGAAGAAGCACCTTTTGGTAGCGATGAGGGAAGTGATACATTAGATTCTCTTGAAGAAACGATCAGAAAAAATCCCAAACTCAACTTTCTTGATTATCCCAAGTATCTGATAGAACACGACTGGGGCATGGAATATATTCCTGTTGAAAGTCTTGACCCCGAAGTGGTTAAAAAACTAGCTTCAAAGAAAGAAATGGATATGACACAAAGCGACATGGTGACTTACGCTACTGCCTTTGGACAAATAAAAATCACTGGGCGTCTCTCACCCAAATTACAAGAACAGGGAGTTAAAGCTATCAAAAGATTAGCTTTACTTTGGGGAAATGGGGTGACCGAGATTCAAAGCAGAATGATTGATGACTTACTTTCATTTCCTATTGATAAGGACTGATAATATGAAACTAATAGGTAGTAAATATATGAGAATAATAGAGATTAGGAACTACACTATGAGGTGTGGTTATTAACGCATTAGCAACAATCAAATCATTATCGTTATTATGGATATAGAAAGAATACTTAAAACAAGAGAAAATGCAATATACTACGGCATTGGTGAATACCAAAAAGACTGCTTTGGTTGGGTTGGTGGAAATGCTCCAGCTTGTTTTGATGATAAGTATTTATCGGACAAAGATAATCTCTATTTTTATCTAACATTTCAAAACCCTTTAAATCCCAACAAGCAAATATCTATTTTCACTCCGGAATTTGATGTTGCATTGGAATATAACACATATCCCGATTGTAAATTGTTGTTGGTTGAACATGAATTAAGTAGTCAAAGCAAAAGTGATAGATATAAACACCCCGAAATAGATGAAATTTATTCAATATACGAAATGAGTACAGAAAAAGATATGCCTGAAAAAAATTGTGCAATCAAATTTGGGGGTAATGTAATGCCTATTCAATGGGGATTAGATAATGATGGTAAAGTGGTTAAAGATGGAAATAGCTTCATTTTTCAAATCAACGAAATTTGCATAAAAGATATTTCTGTTTTCATGGCTGGCTGTATATATGTTTATGGAAAAATTGAAGGTAATAAAGTCACAAATCCATTTGTGGCATACTGGGAATATTCCTAATAACGATAAATTGATTAATTATTTCAAATAGGTTGCTAACAACGAAAGATAGCATCTGACGATGCTCCTTTCTAACCATTATAAGCAATAGAAAAACGGAAACAATATGATAAAATACATTTCGGGAGATATATTACAGAGTAAAGATGAGTACATAGCACAAGGTGTAGCTGTTGGCTCACAAGAAGGATTAGGAACTGGGCTTGCCTTTAAGCTATCAAGTCAATTCCCTGAAATCCAAAAACTCTTTAAGAAGTACACACGAAACACCAAGTTTCAAGCAGGTGATATGTTTATAGGAGAAATCAAAGGTTTCTCTCCGGGTATAATCTACATCGCTACACAACCCGATATGTATCATGCGGAACTCACATATCTGAATAAAGGTTTGAAACGCTTGAAAAAAGTGTGCGAAAGCAGAGGTATCAAAACTGTGTCGCTCCCGAAAATAGGTGCAGGTTTGGGTAAGTTGGATTGGAATAGTGAGGTCAAACCTTTGTTTGAAAGTATTTTATCTGATTGTGAAACGGTATTCAATGTATATGAAGATTACAAGATTGAATACGAAATTTAGCTTACAACATACACCTGTCCTGCCTAACGGCGGCAAGCTGCAAACCATTATCAGCATAAAACATTAATACAAAAAAGAATGTTGATAATGAAATAGGAAATAAAAGAATTAATTGATTTTTGGCTGTAATTTATCTATATAGCTATGTCACCTATTATTAATAACAATTGCCACATGATATGGAACAAAAGAAATTAACTGAATTATCATTAGACGAGCTTTGGCAATTATTCCCCATAACCCTGACTGCACACCAAGACTATTGGACAGATTGGTATAAGGAAGAAGCGGAGTTGCTGAAAGAGAGACTTCCCTGTATTGAACGTATTAGCCATATAGGTAGCACAGCAATTAAAGAAATTTGGGCAAAGCCTACCATAGATATACTTGTGGAAATCCCAAGAGAAGAAAAAGTCGTCAATTTGAAAGGTACAATTGAAAGATGCGGCTATATCTGCATGGCAGAGAACGACAGTCGCATTGATTTCAATAAAGGTTATACATTACAAGGATTTGCTGAACGGGTATTTCATCTACACTTATGTTATGAGGGAGATAATGATGAATTGTATTTCAGAGATTATCTTCAAGCAAATACAGCTATTGCGAAAGAATATGAACGGCTTAAACTTGATTTATGGAAACAATATGAACATGACAGAAATATGTACACTTCCCACAAAGGTGATTTCGTAAAACAATATACACAGAAAGGGAAACTGCTTTTTACAGGCAGATACGACAATAAGTAATAAAAAAACTCTTCATAAATGTAAATCCCCAATAGATATAAGCTTAAGTTAGTATAACACGATGCAGGCATCCGGAGATACCTGCATCGTCTCAATAGAGATCAACGATTTGCCTTGCGGTTCTTCACTTCTTCCACGAGTTTGGTAAATGATTTTTCTTTTTTGCGTTTCTCATGTTCGGAAGCAGAAAAGTGCCACGCTTCCCGGCGAAGTTTCAGATAGCTCGCATAAACTTTATAATCTAATACACCACTGTTGACTGCTTCTAAAACAGCACAGCCCGGTTCGTTGATATGTTTGCAATCTTTAAAGCGACACAATTCAGCATAGTCAGAGATCTCCAACACTTCGGCAAGAGAATCGGGATTGTCAATGGCCAAGCCAAATTCACGGACGCCCGGAGTGTCGATTAAAACACCCGAACTGTCCATCAATACCATTTCACGACGGGTCGAAGTATGACGGCCTTTTCCTGTGGACAGGCTTATATCAGATGTGAGCAATACCGGCTTTTCACAAAGAGCATTCACCAAAGAGCTTTTCCCGACACCCGAAGAACCGACAAACACAACCGTTTCGCCTTCCGATATGGACTTCCGTAACCGGACAATTGTTTCGAGCTGATGAATACTCGTGAAAAATACGGGTATCTGACTGGAGATATGTTTTATTTGTTCCTCAACACTCTGTCTGTCAAAATCTAAATCGGCTTTATTAAGAACCAATACAGAGCTGATATTTTCCTCCATTATCTGAACCATAAAGCGTTCTACCCTGCGAACATTGAAATTATCATCAAGGCTCTGCACAATAAATGCCTTATCGACATAAGAAGCAATGGCCTGCTTATCAGCAACCGTGCCACTTTTCTTGCGATACAATGTCCGCTCACGAGGCAACCTATCAACTATAATCCCTTTATGTTCATCGAACGGTTGAAAAATGACCCAATCACCTGTACAAGGTAATTCATCATCCGATTTTCCATACATCATATTTCCCGTGAGTTCACACTGAAACAATCCGTTTCCGGAAATTACCTCGTAGCAAGTACGATGTACAATAGAGACACGCCCATGAGCAAGGGTACTATATATTGATTCTTGTTTTAGCTGATTGAGTTTCTCATTCCAACCATAAATAGTTAGGTTATCGTCGGATTTGTGAATTGTTTGATTTTCGTTATTCATGATCTTAATATATAGAGCGCACACGTTGAAAAGCATAACAATGCTTTTCACACCATTGTACGCAAGTTAAAAATTGAATTTATAAAAATATAGAAAACACCCTCGAATGGAATCATCCGAGAGCAAACGAAAGGACAACCTGTGTCAGAAACACAGATTGTTTATCAAACCAAATCCGATTTATTATTTTTAGTCATGCCACAAAGATAGGCATTTTTTATTTGATGGCAAAACGGGCAGTCATTTCATATCTCAACTTGATGACACGGTACTGTTCGGTAGCAGCCGTCCCCATGCTGACATTGCTCTGTGCCTGAAAAGGAAGATAACGGCTTATATTATTATCAACAGGTTCTACAATACGGATCACTTCACCCAATTCCTGCCCCATCGCTTCCACCAAGTAAGATGCTTTTTCACGGGCAGCTTTCAATGCTTCAATCTTACCTTGCTTCCGATACATTGGCAAATCCTTATGCTTCAATTCTCCGATGCGCATGGACTCAATTCCCCATGTGTTGACAGAACGGATAATGGAATTGATCTGCTCAAAATCGGTCAACCGGATATCCAATTGCTTACCTATCAGAAATTCCTTTCCTCTCTGGCGCCAATAATCCCCTATTTCCTGTGTACGGATAGCATCATCCGCTATTCCGATTTTGCGCAAACTCCGACGCAAATCCTTTTCAATCATAGCCAATGGCACTTTCGTCCGAAAATCTTCTTCTTTATTAGATTTACCTGTGTACTCTTCCTGCCAATACTCCTTAATCTGAATCAGAAAATGTATTTCATCCGGAACGACTTCAATCTCCGAAGAACCTGTCACTTCAATATATTTCCCATCACTTTCTTGAGCATTGACAACCATACTCCATGCAAACAAAACAAAAGCTAATAAAAATACCTTTTTCATATCTTTGATTTTATAGTACAACCTCATTTACAGCATCCGAATGATTATATCACAAAGCTATTAAAAAAAACTGTAAAATCGATCTTATCCCCAAATATCAATCAAGCTTTTTCGATCTATCAAAATAATATCTCCATTCTTTACCTTACACTTTGGAGACGTCTTACCGGAAAGCAAAGAAATATTTCCTTCTTCAAAAAAATGCTTCAACCGGGTAGTGGAAAGAGAAAAACACCTTTTTATCAATGATAATAATTTCAGGTTCAATTCAAAATCACATTCGATCCGAATACTTATTATCACGTTGTTCATATTCATAATATCTTCGAAGGAGATATTACTTATCACCTCATATTCAACGCTATCGTAGTCTATTTGAAGCTTGTTCTTACTTGCCATTCCGGCTGAAAAGGCATACTGCCAAGCCACTTCTCGATCATTCATAGAAAAGCTATGAAACAGTTTTTTATCAATCAAGTCCGGTTTGGTACGTGACAGCAAAGTCATATTACAAGTGTTATCGCACTTCACGCATCTGTAAATCAGCCAGACATCAATGTTCTTTTTCTGTGCATTCATCCTGAACTTATCACTGCAATAAAAGCGGTCACTCTCACAGTGGCTGCATTTTTTAATCAATAAAGGAGTATTCTTCACCTTTATCTCCCATGTAAATGTTGTTTCCATAATTATACAAAAGCTATTATCTTTCTTTGTGAATCAAATCTTTTTCTCCGCAAAGTTGGATATTAGCCATTTGTATAATTCACAAGATGTCACAAGACGACATGAAATTTATTTGTCCAGCTCATCCATCATCTTTATAATTTTATCTTTCAACTTATCAAGAAACTGCGTCCGACTCTTCTTCCGGTTTCTGATTTCCAGGAATATGCGATAAAAGTCTCCAATCTCAATATTGAAAAGAGTCTCGCAGCAGAAGGCTATGTCTTTTAAACTGGTATTTCCATTGTTGAAGCATTTGCCCGCATACAGGGCATAGATAAACTCAACCAAAGCAACCTTGCTGTCCGTCCACTGCAATAGCCGGTTTTCTACCATTGAAGTGAATTTCAAATGAAGTTCCTCTGATAATATCTCTATTTGAGCAGACAGGTATTCCGCTAAACGATTGTTGGCTATGATTTCAGCCACACTTGAATCATGCAGGGTAGTGAAAGAAGAATCCCTGTCCAGCAACCCGAAACGGGTGTCTGCAAGAATATCATAGTTTCTTCTGACAAAATATTGTTCGTCGAGTTCCGTCCTGCCGGTACGGTAATAATCATAGAAGGAATTATTCAGGAAGTATTTTTTCAGGTTCTCCAGTTCCGACTTCAGATATTTGCATTGGGAAGACGGAGATTCGCCGATACGCTTCTTTTCAATCTGATACAAGCGGACATAAAACATCAACAGCCCGGAAATCTGTGGTTTCCAGGTCTTAAAGAAAAGAATTTCTTCTTTCGGATTCGGGAATTGGTATTCGGCAACGGCGGATTTCAACAGAATAAGAGACATCTGTATGACATCAATAATCTGCTTAATCTTATCTAGTGGGGCAATCGGCTGTCGCTCAATTCTTTCAATCTCTTTTTCTATGTTCTGCTTACTATTTCTTACGAAATTTTCCATTCGTTTTCATATCGCATACGTTTCGAGAAACCATGCAGTAAATAATAAAAATAACAAAATGAAAAACCGGTTCGAGTGGAATTACTCAAACGAAAGAAATTAGCCTGTGGTTCGTGAGGCTAATATTAAGCCAGAACAAATTTAAGAGTTGCGCCCAAAATAGTTGCTTTTTGATTTCAAGGGCAAATATAATCGTTTTTTATGATTATATGACGTTTTGGTGAAATTTAAAGAACAAGGTATCCGAAAAAGCATAAAAATAGTATCTTTGCCTGCGATTTATTACCAAAGATGTGATAAAGCTATTTTTAATCATTTAATAATAAAGACTATGATTAGATTAAATGTTTTCGTCCGCGTAAGCGAGACAAACCGCGAAAAAGCGATTGAGACAGCTAAAGAACTGACTGCTTGTTCTTTGAAGGAAGAAGGATGCATTGCTTATGATACTTTCGAAAGCAGTACCCGTCACGACGTTTTCATGATTTGTGAAACATGGCAGAATGCTGAAGTATTGGCAGCTCACGAGAAATCTTCTCATTTCAGCAAGTACGTAGGTATCATTCAGGAATTAGCTGAAATGAAACTGGAGAAGTTCGAATTCTAAATGAAACACGAAGAATAGATATACTATCTATCCAACTATCATCAAAAAAAGAGAGAGACATTCTTCTTCGAAAGGAAAGAATGTTTCTCTCTTCTTATTTCCAGATCTCACGGGAATAGAACTGTATGAAGTGATTAGTCCAGCTTCTTATGAATAAATGTCCCTTCAATCCAATAAGTTGCGTGATTCGATTCAAATTTCAGCAGCACATAGCCCGGATCGGTAGGACCTCCAGGAAAATGTTCGATAAACCAGTCCTGCCAAAGTTCTTGTTTCATCTTCTCGTCGGTTACCACTTCCACCGTTCCCGTTAAGGCTACGCTGTCTCCCTTATCCTGAAAGCATAATCCGGCTTTCGGGTTTGCCAGAAAGTCAATAGTCTTTAATGAGTCCGCTCCGGTAGACATCCAAATAGTAGAAATTCCGTCTGTTGCAATCTTGCTCATCGGCACAGGACGGGGATACCCCTCTTTATTTACAGAAGCAAGCACTACCACTTCACACCTCTGCAACAACTCGGTTGCTTTCTCTTTCATTGTTTTTGTTGACATAATCTTATTGGATTTATATTGCAGGCAAATATAGTGAAAATAAATTCTAATTCACAATACGCCCGTTTGCCTTAGCCTTTTGAAGCCATTCAGGGACAATTTCTTTGAGAAATTTATCTTTGTCCGCCTTTTCAACAGCCATATCCAAACCGATATATTGCTGTGCTTTTTCTTTCGTTGTAATATCCGGAAGCGGTACATTATCTGTATACCCATGCGCTACAAGCACTTTGCTGATAAGCATACGAGCTTGGAATACTTTATTTAAGCCATGCCCCAAAATACGCATGGTTTCCTGCGGGGCATGAAAAGAACCGCCATGAGAAGATACACCGAAATCCCATCTCCACTGTGCCTGACGAATTAACAGCAAGGCTTCTTGCATTTCATTTTCTGTAGCTCCTATATCCCAAGTAAACTTCGCTTCGATATGTGCTTTTGCCAACTCCTTTTCTAAAAGTGTACGCAACTCATTTGCCTTTTGCTGACGTTCGTATACATTTTTACAGAGCGTCTCTTTATTATCACGATGACAAGTCTGACAAGTGCGTTCAGTCACAGCTAACGGATTCTGAATATGGTGATCGCTATATTTTATCCCTCCTTCATCATTGTAAGGCATATGACAGTCAGCGCACGACACACCACGCTGGGCGTGTATGCCCATCTTGAAAATTTCATAATCAGGATGTTGAGCCTTTAATATAGGGGCACGACTCAATTTATGAATATAATCAGTAAATCCGATTTCATCATAATACTTTTCCAAATCTTCAACAGTGAAGCCCTTATCCCAAGGAAAAGTAGGATATTTTATATTCCCCTTGAAATAATACTCCGAATGACACTGTGCACAGACCAATGAACGCATTTCCTGTGGAGTAGCATGAGTAATATCTTTACCTTGACGGCTAAAAGCTTCAGTGAGCGACGGACGGCTGATATGCAAATCCATATTTTTAGGTTCATGACAATCGGCACATCCTATAGGGTTTACAATTTCGGCTCCCCATGCAGCCCACTTATTATTATAAAAGGAATCTACCCCAATAGCTTCTATCATACGGGGAACATCAGAACTTTTACACACCCAGCAACTTGCAAATTGAGGACCGTCAGCCCCCCCCATAGGCGCACCAGTACGAAGTGAATGAACAATATCCTGTAAAGCGTACATATGCCCGCGCGGTGTTGAATAATCCTTAGAAAAAGCATATCCAGCCCATAATATGACCATTTCAGGACGTTGCGCTAAAACATCGATAGAGGTTCTTCCATTTAATCTACTGTGCAAATCAGTCGATGTCGTATCCACCCACGTCTTATATTCACGTGGATAGTTTTCAGCAAAAATAATGCTGCGTGCTTCTATTCCGTTTATTTTTATCTTTTTCTTATAGTCTACATTTACAACCTCTGCGCTGTGTTCCATCAGGAATGAAATAATTACTCCCGATGCAAAAATAACAGCCATTGCAAGAGCGAATAGTACCCACCTCTGCCAGGGTTTGAACTTATCTTTCATTATTTGCTTTTTTCTTTTAAATACCTTCTGTTTATTGTACTAAATTATATTTGCCAAAGACAAAATAACAGAGAAACAACTTCCTTTTCCTACTTCTGAATGCACTTCTATACGTCCAGCCAGTCGTTCAATAATCACTTTACAAATGGAAAGTCCCAAACCACTCCCCTGCTCAAATTCATCAGTCTTGTAAAAGCGATCAAAAATCATCATTAGTTCTTTATCGTCAATCCCTTTGCCAGTATCTTTTACGTAAACGCAAACTTCCTGATGCTCTTTATATATTTTGCACCCCAAAGTAATAGTTCCTTCTTTGGTAAATTTATTTGCATTATTCAGAAAATTAGAGATGACTTGAGTAAAACGGAAGCAGTCGATGTTAACGGATAAGGAAACTGTTTCATCAAGTTCAAGGATAAAGCATAATGAAGGCTGAATCAATGTTTGGTAAGTGACATAAATCTCCTTTATTATTTTCGTAATGTTATGTTCCTTTATATCAAAGGATAAGTTGCCTGAATCTAAACGAGATATTTCTAATACGTCATTCACCAGTTTCAAAAGCAACTCATTATTATTATTGACTATTTCAATCATAGCAGCTTTCTCTTCCGGTTCTATTTCATCAGCCCCCTCACCTATTAATAAATTTGTGAAACCTACAATAGCATTGAGCGGTGTACGGATTTCATGACTCATATTATTTAGAAACGACTGTTTCAGCTCTGCTTTTTCTGCTATCTGTTTCGCTAGAATCAACTGTTGTTCATGCTCTACCAAGTTTTGAATATTCTGCATAATGCCTGCCAACATAATCTCCCCCTGGGCATCTTTCAAGGTACTGCATCGAAGTTCATACCATTGATAATCTGCCTCTTTCCCTCCAAAACAAAAACGTATTCGTTGTATTTGCATACTGGGAGACTGATATAATGTTTCGTAGAATGAGCTAAGCAATTGTACATCATCAGGATGGGTATATCTCATAATATCCTCTTTTGTAAATCTCCGTTGTTCCATGCCAACCAATCGTACATAATTATCATCAAATTCAAGAACACCTTCCTGAATATTCCAAAGTGAAATTTTCCCGCCATTCATAGAAAGAGTCAATCGTTTGTGCGCTTCTTCCAGCATTTGAAGATTCTTACGCTCCATCAACGAACGGCGATGTGTACGTAACAAACTAATGGTTACCAAAATAAAAGAGAAAACAAACAACCCACCCAACAAATAAAGTTCTTTTCGATAACGATCGTAAAAAGGATAGTTAATCATACGAACATTTTGCGGAACATTACTAATATCACCCGCATATTCAGAAAAATATGTCCAGTCCAGTACATACTCTTTTTCCAAATCTCTTATTTTAGGCATTCCTGTTTTTTCTTTCTTTAACAAACGTGTAGCAAGGCTAGCGGCAGCCTTCGCCGTAATACCCTCTGTAGCCATATAACCACCGACAATCTTAGCATTTTCACCGAAACCTTCACGAATACAACTAAAAGAAGGAATATTTAAAGCTGTTACTATCGGGATTGCCAGCATATCTAATTTATCCAGTAAGAACGCTTGATTTTGTTGTCTTCTCTTTGATTGTTTCAACATTACTAACAAAGAAGATCCTTTTATATAACGAAAGGGGCAAAGACTTATTGTCAGACCATTCTTGTTAACATTATCATTTATCAAACCGGGGGTCAGATTAAAATATTCAATCATCTCCGTCAAATGCTTATAATCACACTCTTGCACAAATGCTTTTTGATAGCCCAAAACTCTCACATTCTTCCTGTCAACCACTCGGGAAAGGCTATCGAAAGATTTATGTCCAAGAAAGGTCAGATCTATATTATAAATAATCTCCATATCATTATAGGGATACAATGTTTTTATAAAGTCGATATTACGTTTCAGATCGGGACTATCACGCAATACATAAACTTTCTGCGAATCGTATTCTTCAATCAGTTCTTCATTGGGAAAATGCACATTACAAGCTACCACGGGAATAGAAGATAATAACCGGTGACGGGTAGATAATAAAGAATTAGTTGCCTGATCACCAACGGTCAGAATAAGGTCTGTCGATTTACTTTCAAGAAGTCCAAGATATTCCCTTACATGTTCTTTCTCCTCTTTTTCATCAAATTTGCTACAATCAAGATAAAACTTATCAAACGTTACCTCTATCCCTTGTTTCTGAAACTCCTGATACAACAACTTTTCTATATTTCTGTTGCCAATGTCATCTTTAGATATGGAATAAATCAGAGAAATATGCTTTACTATCAAATTGTCAGTAACATACCAGTGTTTGTAATTTAGTCCACCTATAAAAACAAGCAATGAAAGAATGAATATTAAAACGTATTTATATTTGAAGTAGGTTTTGTTCATGCTTTTTTGTTTATGTTTGGCAAAAATAGCATAATTTTCACAACAAGAAAGATATTTCACTGAAAACATCTATTAAAAACATTCATTTTTATTAAAATCAATAAATTTCCTGGTTATCAATCCTATTTCTATATTTTGCATGACCCTTTTTTGTATTATCTTTGTTTCTCTAAAACAAGGAAATAAATGAGGAACTTTGCAGCCATCGACTTTGAAACAGCCAATGGTAAACGTACAAGTGTTTGTAGTGTAGGTGTTGTCATTGTAAAAGACGGTAAGATCGTGAATAAAATCTATCGTCTCATTCGTCCTGCTCCTAATTATTATACGCAATGGACAACGGCTATCCACGGATTAACTTACGACGATACGATGGAAGCCGAAGATTTTCCTGATGTATGGGCTGAAATCAAACCATTGATAGATGGATTGCCACTTGTTGCACACAATAGTCCTTTTGATGAAGGTTGTCTTCGGGCAGTTCACGAATTGTATGACATGACTTATCCTAATTACAAATTTTATTGTACCTGCCGTACTTCCAGAAAAGTTTTCGGAAAAGATCTGCCCAATCATCAATTGCATACGGTAGCAGAACGGTGCGGATATAATTTAGAGAATCACCACCACGCACTTGCTGACGCAGAAGCTTGTGCACAAATAGCTTTGCTTATTATCCCCGATCCTCCCAAACCGAAGAAAGCAAAAAAAGCCGATAAAGATACGCATGTTGGAGACTTATTCGCCTCACTTATCCCTCAACAAGTGAAAAAGAATAAATAAAAAAACACTACAACTATTATCACGATCAATAATAGTCATAGTGTTTTTATAATAAAGTGCTAATTAAAACTTCAACTAAAGAATAGATTTAGCGATACCCATTTCCAAGCCACGAAGTTCTGCCAGTCCGCGAAGACGGCCTAAGCAGGAATATCCCGGATTCGTTTTCTTTTTCAAGTCATCAATCATTTGATGTCCGTGGTCGGGACGCATAGCGATAGAGCATTTACGACGTTGTTGCAGAAGAATCAGGCTCTTCATCACATTGTACATATCTACATTCCCTTCCAGATGATTCGCTTCATAGAAGTTTCCTTCTTCGTCACGTTGTGTGCTGCGCAGGTGAACAAAGTTTACACGATCACCGAAACGTTCCATCATGCCTGCAAGGTCATTGTCGGCACGCACTCCGAAAGAACCTGTACATAAGCAAAGGCCATTGGATTCGTTAGGCACGGCTTCAATCAGTTTTTTGAAATCTTCTTCCGTACTCAAAATACGTGGCAAACCTAAAATAGTGTAAGGAGGATCATCCGGGTGAATCACCAGCTTCACGCCTACTTCATCGGCAACAGGCGCAATTTCTTTCAAGAAGAAAATCAAGTTGGAACGGAGCTTTTCAGCGTCAATATCGTTATAACGGTCTAATGCCTGCTGGAATTGCTCTACTGTGAAACTTTCTTCCGAACCTGGAAGTCCGGCAATCATATTGCGAACCAACAGTTTCTTATCATCTTCACTCATTTGTTCGAAACGAGCTTTTGCTTTAGCTATTTCTTCAGGAGTGTAATCTTTTTCTGCGTTCGGACGTTTCAGGATGAAAAGATCAAAGGCTACAAAAGCCGCCTTTTCGAAACGAAGAGCTTTAGAGCCATCAGGCATTGTATAGGCAAGGTCAGTACGTGTCCAGTCCAGTACGGGCATAAAGTTATAAGTAACTACCATTACGCCACACTTCGCCAGATTACGGATACTTTCCTTATAGTTTTCAATGTATTTCATGAAGTCACCAGTCTGTGTCTTGATATGTTCGTGTACAGGTACACTTTCTACCACAGACCATGTCAGACCTACTTCTTCAATCATTTGTTTACGTTTCATGATCTCTTCTACTGTCCACACTTCACCATTCGGAATGTGATGAAGAGCATTTACTATACCGGTAGCGCCTGCCTGCTTAATATCCCACAAGCTAACGGGGTCGTTAGGACCATACCAGCGCCAAGTTTGTTCACATAAATACATATTGTTATTAAATTAAGAATTGAAAATTGAGAATTAAGAAATCAAAGTTGAAAATTAAAAGTTGAGAGTCGGCATACGGATGCTACGCAGCCAATTCTCAATTTTTAATTCTCAATTCTCCATTTATTAAATTGAGAATGCATCAAATCCACCATCGATTACAGCTACTGTACCTGTTACGAAGTTGGAAGCATCGCTAATCAAATAATGGATGGTTCCATAAAGATCTTCCGGTTCACCAAAACGGTTGAATGGAGTATGAGCGAGAATTGTTTTTGAACGATCAGTCAGAGAGCCATCCGGATTAGTCAATAACGCACGGTTCTGATCGGTCAGGAAGAATCCCGGAGCGATCGCATTTACACGCAGACCGTTACCGAATTTCAATGCCAGTTCGCCAGCCATGTATTTAGTAAAGTTAGCAATAGCGGCTTTAGCTGCACCATAACCAACGACACGAGTCAATGGACGAAGAGCTGATTCAGAGCAGAAGTTTACAATAGAACCTTTCTTCTGTTCTACCATAATTTCAGCAAATACCATCGTAGGCAATACGGTACCGAAAAGGTTCAAATCCACCACTTTCTTAAATGCGTCAATCTGTAAATCGAAGAACGTTTTGTCCGGAGCGATAGTTGCACCTGCCATGTTACCTCCAGCAGCGTTCAACAAAACATCAATACGGCCATAAGCCTTCATAATTTCCACTTTGTTACCTTCCAGCACTTCCTTATCCATCACATCAGTGTAAAGGAACATTGCTTCATTTCCTTCTGCTTTGATACTGTCTACCAATGCTTTCCCAGCTTCTTCACTTCTGTCGAGCACAACCACTTTTGCGCCTTCCTTTGCGAGATACGCAGCAATACCTTTACCTAAAATACCAGCTCCGCCGGTGATAACAACTACTTTGCCTTTTACGTTAAATAATTCATTCATGGTTCTTATAAATTTATATGTTTATAATTTATTGTTCAGATAATATTTCAGATTCTCTTTAAGGAGAATATCGATAGGCATCAAATTCACTTTCTCACTATTCTGCTTGAACAGCAAATGATTACACAATGATTTAACACCATCGTACCCCTGACGCTCGGGGCGCTGCGCAATCAATGCGGTTATCACACCTTCGGAAAGTAATTGCGTATTTCTGCCGATAAGGTCATAACCAACCAGTTTGACAGCCTGCATTCCTTTTGCTTTCAGGTAATTTCCTAAAATATAGCAAGTTGAATTAAAGATAATAGCGCCTTTAATATTCGGATTAGCTTCAAAGATTTCATCCAGTTTCATGAAGTTATACACTGAATCATTTATTTTCAGTTCTACTTCATGCAGATTCCCGTTAAACCCTATTTCAGTGAGATAATGACAGAAACCTTCGCGCCTGTTCCTTCCCTGGTTAGAATCGTTCTTCCCACTATGAATAATCCGTGCCATTAATATATCGGAAGAAGAAGGAAGCCTGTCCATCAATAATCTGGCAGCAATCACTCCGGCATCATAAGATTCCGTTCCAAAATAAGCCAGTTGATGCTGCCCTCCAATGTTGGAGTCAACATACACGTATGGTATTTCATTCCTGTCAAGCTCCTGCGAAAGCCGGATAACAGAATCTGTAAACAAAGTCGCAATCAATACTCCATCCACTTTCTCATTCAGCAGATTTCGGATGATATCATCAAAAGTCTTATTATTATATTGATCGAAAAAGAGTTTGGTAATGGTGATATTATATGATTCCATTTCCGCCGCAGCTTTATCTATACCTTCCGAAATAGCTTCCCAATACTCCCCCTGCACAAAAGAAGGAGTTATTGCAAGGATATGATATTGTTTTTTGGAGGCTGCTAATGAACGTGCCATCAGATTTGGTTGGTAATGTACCATTTCCAGGATAGCCTGTACTTTTTTCCTGTTTTCTTCAGATACTCTTCCACGATTATGGATTACACGGTCTACCGTGCCAACAGAGACACCTGCCATCTTGGCAATGTCTACAATCCGAATATTTGAAAACTCTTTATCCATATATTGATAAGTATCTTGTTTTTCATCGGCAAAAGTAAAATGAATTATTGAATTAAGCAATAGTGTGTGCGCACACACATCACACTAAAACGAGCACATACAACTAATAATCAAATAATTAACTCTAACACACAAAAAACATACATGTTGTTAAACATAAGAAAAAGTAAAGATAGTATGGAGAAAAAGACTCTTTTCAGATGAAAAGTTAGAGAGAAAGTAACTCCTGATTCTTGAAGGAAACGAGAATAATAAAGAAGATTAGCCTAAATGTGTTCGCACACACATTGATACAATGACTAAATAAAGCTAGGGATAAAAGATTAAATATACAAAAAATAAAACAGGTAACCGATTCTATTTAAATCGATTACCCATTTTGGGATTCTTACTTTTCCCACTTATCTTTTGCTTTTCCGGCCACTTTGTCGGCTTCTGCCGCTACTTTATCAGCAATTTCCGCACCGGTTTCTACTGCTTTAAGTCCAAGATCCATTGCTTTTCTTTCAGCATGAGCAGCTGCTATTTCAGCATCGCGACCTATACGATGGATAGCATTATAAATTTCGCTTTCCAACTGTTTTGCTTTTGCTGTACGTGAAAGACGATAAGCTACTGCGCCGAGGATTGACCCAATTCCGAGTCCAATCCAGAAATTTCCATGTCTACATTCCATAATCAAGTTCTGTTTTTAGGATTAAAAATAAATTATATAAATATCTATTTAGATTTCGAGAATAAGGAAGCAATCCATAATACAAGGATAGCCCCTACAGTGGAAGTTATCAAACTTCCGATCAATCCTGAAGCTGACAGTCCGAAAAGGGCAAATACCCAACCGCCCAGTACACCTCCAAGAATACCAAGTAATAAATTTATAATAAGACCAAAACCTCCGCCGCGCATTACTTTACCTGCGAGGAATCCAGCCACAATACCAATAATGATATACCATATAAAGCCCATATAATCCTCCTTTTTTATTTAACAACAGCAGGTACGGAGAATAGTTCGGTTAGTCAAAACTGAATTAACGACAATTTAGAATCCTTAGTCTTAGAGAAACGGGAAAGTTTGCGTACCTTTGCAGCCAATTTTTCAGGAACACTTCTAAAGCAATAGGTATCATGGTACAAAATCAGGAACAACCCGTAGGAAAAATTACATTTTCCATCTTAATCGCATTAAGTCTTTCACACTGTCTCAATGATCTTTTACAGTCCGTTGTTTCAGCAGCTTATCCGCTATTCAAAGATGATTTAGGATTAAGTTTTGCGCAAATCGGCCTTATCACACTGGTTTATCAGCTTTCGGCTTCGGTCTTTCAACCGATTACCGGAATCATTTTTGATAAATATCCCGTTGCATGGTCGTTGCCTATCGGAATGAGCTTTACACTGATTGGTTTGATAAACTTAGCATTCTCTGATAATCTATACTGGATATTAGCCTCCGTATTCTTAATCGGAATTGGCTCTTCCGTACTGCATCCGGAAGCCTCCCGTATCACATTCCTTGCCTCTGGCGGGAAACGTGGACTAGCACAATCACTCTTTCAGGTAGGTGGTAACTTCGGAGGTTCATTAGGCCCTTTACTGGTTGCTCTATTGGTGGCTCCTTATGGCAGACAACATCTCATCGTATTTGCATTTGTGGCTTTAGCTGCTATCGGAGTGATGTACCCAATTTGCAAATGGTATAAATCATATCTAAACCGGATGAAAGCACAGACCGTCAGTGTCAGAAAAACAGTTCATCTTCCTTTGCCTATGGATAAGACAGCCCTTTCAATCGCGATATTGCTGATTCTGATTTTCTCCAAGTACATTTATATGGCAAGTCTTACCAGTTATTATACCTTCTATTTGATCCATAAATTCAATGTAAGCGTACAAGATTCGCAACTATATTTATTTATCTTTCTGGTAGCTACTGCTATCGGAACATTAATTGGTGGACCTGTCGGTGACCGAATTGGTCGGAAGTATGTGATTTGGGCTTCTATTTTAGGAGCTGCCCCATTTAGCTTACTAATGCCCCATGCCAATCTGCTGTGGACTATTATCCTTAGCTTCTGTGTGGGATTGATGCTTTCTTCCGCTTTTCCCGCCATATTGCTTTATGCACAGGAATTGCTTCCTACCAAGCTCGGATTAATATCAGGGTTATTTTTTGGATTTGCATTCGGGGTGGCTGGTGTAGCATCTGCCGTACTCGGTAATTTAGCGGATAAAACGAGTATTGAATATGTATATAATATCTGTGCTTATATGCCGCTACTAGGATTGGTCACATTCTTTTTACCGAATTTGAAGAAGAAAAAAATAGAATAAGATTAGATTAAATAAAATGGGGTGTGTCGGTTTGTGATACCCCTCTTTTTGACTATTTACGATGATGTTATCGTAACTTATTGAACAATAACGCATTAATTAAATTGTGCAAGGCAGGGTTATAGCCCAAAAAGCTAATTAAAGGCAAAATAACCCTTTTTTGGTAGAAACTCCTACTCTACGATGTAGGCTTTCATGTAGTCCGATTAAGGTCAACTAAGGACAATTAAGGACAACTGATGCCAAATGGACACAATTAAATTAATGCGTTATGTTTTCATTAACAATCAAGGGCAAGGAGAACCCCAAATCTCCCCAGTTAGTCAAACTGGAAATGATTTTCTTCAAAACGGGTTATGCCAGGGTTCCGAAAGTATTAAGCATCACGGGACCATTCAGTGAGTGGGATAACGAAACCCAGTGCTTCACATCTAAGTCGTCCGAGGCGGTAGAGAAAAACAAACGACTGCTCGACCTCAAAACAAAATACCTGAAAGTGGCAGAAGACTGGGAAGTAGAAAACAAACCTTGGGCTCCTGTACAATGGTCGCATCACTTCGACGTTCAAGAACAGAAAAAACAGGAAGTAAAAGTAATTTCTGTAGCGAAAGCACTCGATCTTATCATTGAACAGATAAGTAAGAGGCAGCGTATCAAACACGGACAAGTGTTATCCAGTGTTGGTACGGCTCGTTCCTACAAAGACTTGCGCACGACCTTAAACCAGTTCACCATTGAGAAATACGAACGGGCGTTCTCTACTTACTACTTCAACGAAATCACCACCGAGTTCGTAAACGATTACGTATTCTTTATTCAGAAGCGGGCAGCAGAACGGCACAACGAGGGAAATCTATATGGCCGTATGCGTAAATTCTACGGTTTACTATTCTATGCAGACAAAATGCGCATTCCGGATATAGACCTCACTGTTTTTGAACAGTCAAAGCCAAAGGCCAAAGCAAAGCCTTTTGTCCCCAAAACTTTACCGGCTGATATAATCACTAAAATCGAAAACATCGACAGAAGTCTTTTTTCCCGGTTAGAACTATTCCACATCGACCTCTTTCTGTTTAGCTATTACACGGGCGGTATGGCTAATATCGACGTGGCATATCTGACTAAAGATTGCATCGACCAAGACGGCAGACTCAACTACGAGCGTATCAAATTCCCTAAAACGGCTCGTATGAAATTCACAGCGAAAGCTCAGGCTATTGTAGACCGCTACAAAGACAAGTGCTATGGAGATTATTTATTGCCGGTATTCTCCCACAAACATCAAACAGAGGCACAAAAAAGAGGCCGCCTGAAAAGATTATGTGATAAAGTAAACAAGACACTCAAAAAAGTGAAAGGGCTAATAAAGTACAAAGGCAAATTGACGTGGTATTCGGCTCGTGGTACGTTTATCTCAAAGATGATAGACAATAATATCCACCCCATAATTGTAGCTCAAATGGCTGGTAATAGTCCTAACACCATTTACAAGCATTACTTTAAAAATACGACAGAAGATGTAATAGACAAACAGGTAGAAAAGGCATACGGATATTAAAGAACCAGAAAGCGATAAAGGGCATCCAAATGATGTCCTTTATCATTTAATATATCTGCGGCAAAGCCACAAAAACGCCATGAAAATAAGAAACGAAACGGCACTAATCACAATTACCGACAGCCAAAGCGGAAATCCCAGACCAAAGCCCAGCGCAAACACAGCACCTTCCAGGAAGCCCAACGGATTAATGGAACTGAACTCAAACCCATCGGTTTTCGGAGCGCTTATATAAGTCAGCACACAAAACAGCAATATCAACCCGATGGCTGATATTGCAAAAGTTTTCAGATTATATTTCGCTATATTATTCACTTGCTTTCCTTAACCTTATCCACAAATTCTTTTGCCGGTTTGAAAGCCGGTACGTTGTGAGCCGGAATAACAATCGTAGTGTTTTTCGATATATTTCGTGCCACCTTCTCCGCACGATGCTTAATATGGAACGTCCCGAACCCTCTCAAATAAACATTTTCACCCGAAGCCATAGAGCCTTTCACATTTTCCATAAACGCTTCAACGATAGAAGAAACCTGAACTTTCTCCGCTCCGGTTGATTTAGCGATTTTATCAATAATATCTGCTTTAGTCATTTTTTAAAGTTTTTTAGTTAGATGCGCAAAGATAGCACTTTAAATGGAAAAATAATGTCCGATTACCCCTTAAAAAACAGCCCGCCAGAAGCCTTATTCGATTAATATATACATACTTATATACTGTTATCTTCTTATTGTTCAAGAGAATAAAAGTACTGTCTTCATTAAGGGTTTCAGAGACTAAAAAAATCAAAAATCACACCTCAGCAAAAGGATCTGACATCAAAATCAGACGGTGGCAACCTGACATAACAGTCATCCGATAACAACGAAGCCATAATTACCATACCATCCCTCAGTGTGAAGCACAAACGATTATTTTTTCTCTCCACATGGGTAATATCAGAAAACGGCACAGGGAACGGCTGGTTATTTCCCCGGAAAATCAGTCCCTCACGACCGTATTTAAAACTGGAAACATCCGGATACTCTTGAAGAAATTGTTTCACCGGAGATTGAATGGAGAAATAGTCTTCTATGCCGTCATACATATTCCATATTTCCATGCCTTCCTTTTCGGCTCTTTCCAAAAGATGTTTCATTATTGGTTCCTCGCTGTTTCCATAAACAACGACTTCCGAAGCCAGAAAATCAGCCCTATGAGGAAATCCATCCAAAGTTACACGAACGGCTGCCTTCCCTAAAATTCGTTTATAACGTAACTGGTCTTTATAAGAATAATCTACCTGCTGCTTTTCGGATGAAATCACGACATACAGTTGGACTTTCGGATAGGATTGGGCATATTCCAGAACAACCTCTGCCGCCAGCATTTCAAAGCCACTCCTTGCTTCAGAAAGAAAAATAGTTTTCCCTTCATTATATAACTCCTCAATGACATAAAACAATTCTGTCCGGATTACATTTTCCAGATTCCGGTCTGGAACATTATCGGGGGTAATCAATCCACCGTTACCAACAAAGGCAATCGCTTTTTCCTTTATAATCTTCATCTTAGCCTGGTCTTTTAGGGAATTAATATTGAGGGGGAAGTCATAAAAAGCACGGAACCAACAAGACCTCCCCAGGTGCGACCAAGCAACCCACAAGACACAAGCCAGCTCCGTGCTATACCCTAACACGTGCTGTCTAATGCCTTGTTACTGTTTTTCTCTCATTTTCTTGGTCGCTTTGGGAGGTTAAACAGCAATTCGTATGTTTTTGTTTCGAAATCTATTCTATAAGCATCCGTTTTTTCAATTATAATGCAAAGGTAATCAATTCAGCTAAATTTAGGCAATTAATCCCGGATTTTAAGTCAGCCACGGATTTTTATAAGGGTCGAAATCAGTCTGAAACGTCGTTAGCTGCCAGTCTGTTATCGGTTTTTTGTCTTCGGCCAGTTTACGAGGTATCTGGGGGTTAAGCCGTAGTTTGGAAGCGTCATTCAACCATTTCATTGAATCTTCATAATCCTTCATCCGAACGGCACTCACATTATTCGGGGCGATTAGCTTTGTCAGTTCGTACACAGCCAACCGTACCATGTGTTTTTTGATATTATAATTTCGGGGATCATTCAACGCGATATTATGCCCTACGATAGGAACATCGGCATTGACATCCATACCCGGATAAAATACCCGGCCTTCATAAACTACATACTCGTGCCTTTCCAGTTCATAATCGTTATAACTCGGATCATAATCAGCTACAGCCCCCCAACAATCCGACTCCATCGGGTTGATATTGTTGTCAAACCCTTCCAGTGTCAGCAACGCATAAAAAGCCCCCTCAAACGACACCACATCCCATACTTCATACGGAACCGGCAACCATTCGGCGGTTTCTTTCTCCTGCCACCCGACAACCATTGGAATGCGGATATTCCCGAACTGAAACCCGTTATCTTCCATACAACGGAAAACCACATCATTGTATTTCACAATATCCCCGGTATGATAAGTGACAAACTGCGAATACCGGACCACTTCATCCACATTGAGATTAAAATCGTCATATTCTTCCCAGTATATCATTGTAGCCGGTGCTTTATAGCCGCTAATCGAGCGGATAACCTCGTAGATGCGCCCTTCCTGATAAATATAGGCGCCTACTGGAAAGGTTATCCGTCGGTCGTATTCGGCGATGTATTTCCCCCGGTTCAATTCCTGTTCTATCTCGTAATTCTCGCTGAGATATTCGGTAATACTCATTTCTGCGGACTCCTCCGCCTGAATAAACCGCTCCGGATTATTACGGGTCATTTGGGAAAGGGCTTCTGCCGTGATAATTCCCAGATAGTCTGAATCGTTTAAAAATCGTCTGTACATATTCGTTTAATAATTAAATCCTTCTTGAATTACAGCGGTAGTAACCACTGAACTGTTATTATCGCCGCTTTTATACTTATACCAGCTATCCCGGAGATAATAACATAGCAGATAATCCAGGCAGTCCGACAGATGACCATATTTCTCGAACTTCATCCCGGTCTTCGCATCTGTTACCTTATGCTTCGCCTTCGTGCCGTCTTCATTTTTCTGTTGGTAAATCATATCCTCGGTCAGTTTCCGGCATTTCAGGTCTATTTCTACCGTCCATCCGTTATATCCTGTAAATACCTCATTGACAAATCCGCAACGAATCACTTGCGGGGGTTGCTTTTTAAGTAACTTTAGCTTCGGACGAAGAACGCCTTTTCCCAAAGTATCGAGAATAACCGTGTAGTTATTGATACCGTCCTCTGTGGCCGTAGAACGTTGCAATCCCGAAGGATCACCTGTTACGTCCACTCCGCCGATATGTTTTTCCCGATATAGTTTTTGTTGCATCCGTCGGGCCAGTGCAGGAGTGTTATTTTCCTTATCCTGTGGTTTGCCCAATACCTCCTCCAGGATGTACACCTTCTTCTTTTCGTAATCGATTTGTGCAAGCAACACGGACATCTGCGGTGCTACATTGAAGTCCCATACGGTAATCAAAGGTTTGGTCGGATCGTACACACGTTCTTTTAAACCGGCAATCAAATGTTTAACGCCGTCAAACTTGTTGTAAACAGCCATATCGTTCGACTCCACGAAATCCCAGTTCCCATACAATAGTCTTTCTTTCGTCGCTTGGTCTGAAATCTTATTCAGGGCAGCCTCGTAGGTCTGTCGGAAAGCGATGTCCGGATTGTCGAACACACTGAAAGGCACATAAAACTCACCTTCCCGAAGGATCGCCTTATCCCCGTTGTCGTCCTGCACGAATCGGCTACGCACCCAGTTTGTCGTAGGATTGGTCGTCAGTAGTAATTTAGATACCATGAACGTTTCGTGTGTCCGCCAGCGTAAACGGGAAAACAAGACTTCCACGGCACGCTGCGAGATTTCACTCACCTCGTCGATAAATCCAATAGTGTATTCCGAAGAACCGAACCTTTCAAAATTGGGGTCGCTGGGAATATCGGCGAGTTCCTTCATGATAATCACCGAATCATTCCAAAACGTCAGTGTCCCCTCAATATTGTTTACCCGGTAATGCACATCCTCTACCAGTCCCCACTTCTTAACAATCATCCGGATTGTATTCCAAGTCGATTCTTTCAGCGATTTCAGTGTTTTACGCCCAACCACCGCCCGGATATTTTCAAAACGTAGGCAACTGCTTACAATCCACACACTACCATTATAGGAATTATGAGTAACAGTAAAATCATCAGCCACATATAAGCCTCCAGGCTCATCGACAGTTATACAACGTCCAGTCTTTTTTCCAATAGCTTCAATACCGACTATCCGCTTTCCCAATGTAGAATTTCCACCGTTAAATTCATATCGGCAACGTTGTTTTTTACGGGAAAGACGTACTAACTCCGGATCAAAACGGGTCATGATATATACATCATAAATATCTTGGCATTTAACATGGTTACCCGTTTTGTCCTTATAACCGGCTTTGCTCTTCTTAATAGTAGCTTTTCCTCCCAACGAGCGTACAATAAAAGCCACATCTTTCGCTAATTGTGGACTGATAGTAGAATATGAAAGATGCCCACGGCTATCCACATAACCATCGGTATCCATTAATCCTTGCATAAGTTCTTTACGCTCTTCTATAGTAGCATACTTATATTGTTCCGGAATAAATTTACTCGAAGCACTATGTCCGGCAATGCCGATGGCTTTTAGAGCTTGAACAAGGTTAGCATCATAGATAATGTAGCTTTTTGCTTTATTATCTTTTTTTTGTTGGCAACTTCCCATATCATAACCGGCTTTAACAAATTGCTGGACAATTTCATCGTCCATCGTAGTGAAATTTACAGCATTGATGTTGATAAGAGTATCTGTTATGCAACCGTCCCCAATAAGTGCCCCTAAAATATATGGAGCTACAGGTTTAGCATGTTTATATCTATTGCCCTGAGTAAATTGTACAGGGGCGCAAAGAGGAATGATCAGATTGGAATATTTATACATGCCGGATTTCTTTTTCTGCATCCATTCATATATCATTTTGGTAGTCCATATCCGTTCGTTTGTCCGGTTGCCATCCGCATCTTTCTTTTTTGTCCGTTTACGACTTTGGTGCAATTGCCATAAATGCCCCTCTGAACAATCAAAGTGTGTTCCGTCAATAAAGTGGATTCGGTAAAATTCAAATACGCCTATCGGATGTAGAGATACAATTCGTTGTTGTCCTCCCGTTGTTGCTGAGGTAATAATATCGCCAACTTTCAAATCGCGGATTTTACGAAAACCAAACGGAGTGCAAACCGTTGAATCCAATAACCCCATTTTCCCTCCACCGGCAGCCCCGCCACCCAACACGAGCTGGGGAACATTGGTGTTATTACATTGATAACAAAACGGTTTGTATTGCGGATTATGGTTTATATCGTAACCGATGAGTTGTTGCCGGATAGTTCCCCCGCACAACGGGCACTCCGGTTGCAGCAGCTTCCAGAGTTCGTATTGTTTGGGGGACGGGCAGAAATCAATATGGAGTTGGTCAGGAGCCTTTAATTTCCGGTTTTTCCCCATTACTCAATGTCGATAGTGATTTCCTTTTCCCGGCTTAGAATCTCGTTCAGCTTGTCAGAAGTGGCCCTCGATTCCAGCACCTTTCCCTTCACGGTATTCTTCCCGACAAGTATGCACCCTTCCGTGTGGCTGGCATCGTTTCCGGAATGAATTAGTATGCCCAGGAAATGCGGCACGTCGTGTAAGTAAGGTAACACCCGTTTAAAGCGCGGGCTTTGTCTCATGGTTACTTTGTAATGTCCGGCAGGAATAGCGGTACGGCCATATTCTTTCTCCTTACACCGGCATTTCACGCCTTGCGGGGTATCAGGACAGAGTAGAGGTAAAATGCGGACGGTATCTTCCAGCGTATTGCAGAAGAACTTCCCGTCAATAAAAAGGTCGCCGATAGTATAATCCGGCCCCTTGAATTTTCGTTTCAGCAAAAGTTTCATCTTTGGATATATTTAGATTATATCCGCAGAATAGCCTTATAGCCCTTTGAAAGTTGTTCTTGCATTTTATTTTCCTTATCATTTTTTTTGTGCTATCTTCGCATAGTACATTGCATTATGGCATAATTTATAAAATTGCATTATGGATATAGAAAGATCTTTTCGCTTTAGAAGTACAGAAGATGTTGTAAATATGACTTTACAGAATTATTATGAGTTCGCTTATAATCCTTCGTCAAATCCTATTATAAAATCTTTTTTACCTAAAAGAGAACTTTTGTTTACAATTGAAAAGCGTTCATTTGCTAAGGGAAAGCATCCCATAATAAATGCGTTTTCGATATATAAGACTGATAAGGATGTAATTATCATTACTGAAAAATTGGCAGAAATGATAGAGAATCTAATATTAAATTCTGAATCGAATAATGATCGTGCTTCTTGTATGATAGATACTGCTAATTTATTTTGTGCATTTCATGAATTGGGACATTTATTGTTAGGGCATTGCCAGATACAAAAAAACGCAAGATTGTGTGCAATAGAAAAATCTCATGAAAATACAGGAGTAGATATTGCACTATATCAGATGCTTGAAACGGATGCTGATACTTTTGCTGCTAAAAGGATTGGTGAAAAGATGGTTACAATCATATCGGATGGAAGATATAAAACTGTATTAGGGTATAATTCCATAGATGATTTTTATGAAGATACATTAAAAGGAATAGTTGCTTTTTTTTATATATTAATGTATTTAGAAGTTTTAGAAAGTAGAGAGGTCTTTATGTTCACACCCGATGATGAAATTCCCAAAGGCTCCAGGCCCAATGAAGCGACACATATACACCCTCCCGCAATTGCCCGTTGCTATTGTTCAGGGAAAACGTTAATTGAACATCTGAATCATTTTTTTCATATTCCACCAAAGGAAGACTATTTTTTGAAAACACTTTTTTCAAGTGATTCGATTTTTGGAGGAATCGAATTAACACAGAAGCAAATACAAAGGAAATACCAATATTTAATTGACGGAACATTTGATAAGAACTTTGAAGCGCTAAAAGAAGAATGGTTTTTGAATACACGTAACATCTTAGCACCCTATTCAAGAATCGCTGTAGTTTAATTATCTTTTGAAATAAAATACACTCTTATGAATAACTCTTCTATCTTTGAACTTGTGGGTTCAAAAGAAAAAGCAGTCCTTGCATTGCTTAAAATGGGTATTAAAGATAAAGAAGGAGCACAAAAAATCCTTGATTATTTATATATCCATTCAGACATCTTAGATGAATCTGAGAACTTTGAAGTATATAATGAACATGATAATGGAGAAGATATGATGAATCTGACGCTATTTGATAGTTCATTGTATATAAATGTAAAAACTATAACAATCGTTATGGTTGCTTTTTTACTTGATGTAACTTTAACTGGTGGTATCGCAGCATTAAGTTTATCATTATTAGGAGTAAATAATAAAGCGTTAGCCTCAATTAAAGAAGAAAACGGAGAAAAATGTATATTGAAAGAAACTCTGTTACACAAACCGCACATTGGGAATATGAATATATTGGATTGTTATGAAAAGAAGTGTCAGAACCTTAATTATCAATGCAAATATAGAGAAGGTGAGTCATGCAATTGCTCCCATGATGCAATAGTGAATATATATGAGAATCTAATCGAAAAAAATATATTTAAAAGATCAGCAGACCGACTTCATTACATTTATAAATGGTAGCTATTTATAATAGCGTTGTATCCATTATAGATGCAACGCTATTCCAATCAAAACCAACATCAGTTTACCCGATAAACTTCCCAATCTCTGTAATCTGCTTCTCCGTCTGGGATTTCATACTCTCCAGTTCCTCATTCTCTGCATTCAGGTTTTGTATCTGATTTTTATTCTCAGTTATCCGGTTACAAATATCCGTCTGCACGGACTTTAGTTTTTCGAGGGCAGAAACGAATACCTTGTTAGCCTCCTCGATACGGCTTTGAAATGACTTGTTTGCAAACATAGTTCTCTATTTTTGAATGTTAATATATTCCGAATACTTCACTTCCACGTATGGATTATCCGTTGTGATAACCTGATGCACCGCTTTCACCTTCTTCCAGAACAACCACCGTCGTTTATACTCAATCCACACGGCCTGCCTCAACGTTACCGGAAGGTGAACCGAACCGATCAGCGAATCCCGTTCAATAACCCCGTGCAACTGGATAAAAGGATTCATCATCGACACAGCTTGAACACGAACAACCACTGAATCACGTATAACCACCGAATCACGCACCGTAGCATGAATCGGGGCATCAACCTCAATCTGGTGTTTGGCAGCCGCTTCGAGGTTCTTAATCTTAACCCCCATCTGTTTGATTTTTACCAGGTCATCAGCCCGGTAACGCTCCAATTCATCCATGCTTAACCGAAGCGTTTTCACATCCGTTGCCATGGTTGCCGAATCCACCTGCCACCGTTTTAAATCCGAGAGCAGGGCATCGCTATTCTGTTCGTGCCGGTCCCGTTCCTGTTTCAACCGGACGACCTTCCGTTGCTGCAACCACACCATGCCAACCAATGCGGCAACAATTACCAATAATACACCTGTCCTTCTATTCATAAGCCGACTTTTGAGGAACAAACCAGACAAATTCATCTTTATACATTTCGGGGAACAAAACCATGTACCCCTTGCATTTTCTTACGCTATCTGTCAGGTCTTCCAGGACAATACCCGTTTCACCCAACAAACCATCCAGGTGGATTTCGGTCAATTCCGGTGAGGGAATAACAGTAATCTGACTACCTTCCACTATCATAACCATTCTTCTTTAATCATTAAACAATAGCTTAAACTCTTCTTTCCGCCTGCGTTCCAAAACCGCAGACACCTTTCCTTTTATCAGTCGGAAACTGACATACTCCCGGTAAACATCCCGGCATCCGCTACGGAGTTTCTTTACCAACCGGCTTTTCATCACGCGGGTTTCACCCACATTATAAGCCAATATGCCAAGAAGCAGTGAATCCCGTCCAAAACTGCGGAATACGGCACATCGGTGTAATAAATCCGCACGCAACAACGAATCCGCACATACCTCACTCATTTCAGCCGTAAACGTTTCATTTGCCACCAACTTGTGCCCGTAACCCACATAGGGATGATGCCGGGCTGTATGTAGTCCCTCGTACCGTTTGATACAATCCACCGACTGAGAAAACACCGACTGAGAAAACACCGGCAACGACACCAGCCAGAGAACAATACCGAACGCAGCCTTCATCGTTGTTTCAGCAATTCCTTTATATCGCCGCGCATTTCCCGAAGGTCGGCTTGAATGGACACGAACTGCGTCATCGTGGCCTCGAATACCGCCTTGTCGAGCTTGATTGCGTCTATCTTCTCGTACTGGTCTTCTATTTTTATTTCCAGTGTAGAACACCGGTCTGTCAGTTCGGCAATTCGGGAAGTGTTAGTGATATGCTGCACGTAAATCGTGATGATAAACGAGAATATCACGAACAGCGAGCGATAATTGTCTGCAAAAAAATCTTTGACTGTAGTCATAAGTAATTATTGTATTAAAATCGAAAAAGCATCTTTAACAGCCCGGATGAGCATTTCAGCCCCTGCGCTATCTTTGAATATCCCGAATATCACCAGGATAATAATCAGAGCGATATAAATAATCCGCTCCATATTCCGCCTGCTAATCTTCTTCATGGGGCGGTGGGGTTTGAGGAACAACGACATTAAAAATGATATTACCGCCGCCGTCGCCTTTCTTCTTATCCTCTTGCGAATGCTTGATAGGATAAAGTTCCATCAATGCTTTTGCGGCATTCACCGAAACCGCCCTGAGTGGCGCAGGTGAAAGGGCAACCCCGAACTTGTCGATATACTCGTTCTTGGCGGTTTCTGCCATCACCGATTTCAGCGTTTCAGCCACTTGCAGTTTTACGGCAATAGCTTCCGTTTCAATCTTCCGTTCTTCCAGCAATTCACTGATACAAGAAGCTATATGCGATTTGGCAAGCAAACGGCGTGCAGCCAAGGCAAGGTTTTTCTTATTTTCTCCAAACACCTCCCTGTAGCACGCCGTTGCTTGCCCGGCAAATTCTTTGTCCCCATTGACGAACAACTCGCAAAATTCCTTTTCGGCATCTGTCAGCTTTATATCTTTTTCTTGTTCTTCCATGATTATTCTTTCGTCGGAAACAGCCCCTTGTAAATAAGATAAGAGACTGTATGTTTCTTTATCACGGAATAGTCTTTTCTCCCCCGGAGGGTTTAACCAGATACGACTTTTCTTCAATCAATTGCTCCATCAGAACCTCATAAAACACATCGGCCAATGCGTTGGTGGCGGCCTCTGCATCAGCCAGTGAATTAATGGTACGCATGTTAAAGGCAATGTTCAGGTCATAACCCGAAATCACGGCCATCAGTTCCGTACCGTCATAATTCATCGCTCCGTAGGTCATCCGGTCGTCGGCTTTGAAGACAACCGTATCTTCCGTTTTCTGTTGTTCGTCCATTATGTAAGTATTATACAATCAGTTATACATTAAAAAAATAATATTCTCTGCTGAAAGAGAAGACAGAAATATAAAAAAGTCACAAGACTTAAATTTTAAAGTGAGCACGTGTCTTTTCCTTTTTCTGAATACAAATATCCCCGCCACCTTCCTGCCGTAACCGGGCAGAGCAGACCGCCGCCACATTCAAAGTAGCGGTCACATCGGCTCCGGCATCGTGCGCATCGTCCAACTCGATACCGAGCCGCTCGGAAAGTATCTCCAGCTTGTACGAGGTTACATCCGGCAGATGGGCAAAAGCGAACCTGCCGAGGTCTATCGTATCCACGTAGTGCGGTTGGAAATTCCCGTAGAAATCCACCTTTCCGGCAAACACCTTCTCAAATTCCGGCATCAGCCCGGCGTAGGCTATCAATTGTTGGAGAAACCCGATGTCAAACGTGATATTCTGACCTATCAGTATTGGTTTACATTGTTGTCCCTTCGACAGGGTATTACGTTTGCCGAACTCAATCACATCCTGCGCCACTTCCTTCAAATCAACCCCTTGGTTATAAAGCATATCCATCGTAATAGCCGAATAAGTCAATGCCACCGGTTCATACTTCATCGACATACCGGCCTCTTCCTGAACAAGAGCCTGACGGGTTTTAAGTACCTTGCGTTTCGGTGCGCCGCCTATATCCAGCTTCCGGTAAGGAGCGATATACTTCGCGTACCGTTCCAGCACCGTCCAGTTATCCAGCCGGACAGCCTGCATAGCAAGCTGCGTACAGGCACAGTCTACACAGTTCAGCCCGCCCGTCTCAAAGTCCAGGACAACGGCGGTATAAATTTTCGGTTCTACTTTTGGGGCTGCCATAAACGTATTTTTTGATACATGTCACGAATCGTTTCTTCATACTCCGTCAAAGAACCGTCATTGTCAATCACGAAATCGTAAAAGGCTTCCGGTAGTTGCTTCCGGGTTCTGTCCCGGAAAATCCGATCCTCGTCGATGCCCCTGGCAACCAACGTTTCATAGTTACTGCGCACCAGTACCGTAACAATCCTGAAACGATGTCCGTGAAGTTTCTTCAACGCCTGCACACCACTTTCGTCCACAACGTATGTACAATACCCTTCGGGAGGAACCTGGTCGCGCAATGCAAAATATTCATACCCTCCAAACTTGGTATGTGTCAGCATATCGCAGAACGGGAAAATCTGGATATTCCGGATAAAATAATAATCCTTTCCATGCGTTTCGTCCGCCCGTTTGGGACGTGTCGTATGGCTGATAATACTAAAAACATTCAATTCATCTTGGAGCAGCTTCGACAGATAGGTCTTGCCCGAACCCGAAGCGCCCACAACGGCAATAATCGTAGGTTGCATTACATTACTTGAATTAAAGATGATTTATAAGTCGTCAAACTATTTGCGCCGGAGTAATCACTGTACTTGATAACCACCGACACGATAATCACTTTATTTTTAAGGCTTCCGATAGGGGCCGGATAATTTTGCAGAAAATCAGACCAGCATACCAGTTCCATCATATCGTTATTTTGTTGAAGCGTGATTTTGGCAAACTTCTTTTGTTCGCCTGTCATCTTGTCTTTATAGGCTTTCTCTTCGGCCTCGCTGACCGTGGCGCAGACAACAATTCGTTTTCCCTCATTATCAGAATCAAAAGCCCGCCGCAATTCCATGTAAGAGGCTTTCCCCTTCACTTTCGCTTTCAGGTCAGAGCTATCGAATATCCTCCGGTAATCTATCGAACCGATACCCGAAACAGCAATCTGTTGCATCGACCAAAAATAATGCTTGCTGATTAACTCGTCCGGAAAATCCTTGTCTGCCAGTTCAAACCCCAATTCACGGGCAGCACGGCTGAGAATGTCGTACCGGTCTGTCACGGACTTTACCTTTTCTATATTGTCGAAACATCCCGCAAGAATCATATTCTTGACATGCCTTGCATTCACGGGCACACGGGTAGATTCTTCGGCATTATCCGGATCATCCCAAAACTCATATTTCTTTAACTTATAGCGGAATATGCGGAAAATAAAATTCTCGATAGAGAGATACTCCCCGTTCCGTTTTCGTTCGTCCACGATGTAATCCACCGCCTTTTTCCCCAGCATTTTAATCCGGGTAAGTGACCAGAATATTTCGTTAGTGGCATAGTCCGTGAAAAATTGGGCTTCGGAAACATTCACGTCGGGCGGCACAATCATCGCCGAACTGCATTGCTCCATTTCCGACATCAAAGCAGGTATCTCCTTATCGTCCGCCCATTGTAATGCCACCGTGTAAAAAGCCGTCGGGTAATTCGCTTTCAGCCAGGCGCCCGTATAAGAAGTAATGGCATAAGCCGTTGCATGGCTGTTACATGTCACCATACCACCAGCCGTTACAAAAGAGTGATTGGGGGCTGACATTTCTACATCATAAACCTCACCGTAACCGATATACGAGACCGATACCACCTTGCGCAATTCTGTGTAAAGCCCGTGTTCACCCATCTTCCGGCGCCCCATGCGATAATGCTCTTTCTTGTGACATGAAGCGCAAAGCGTAGTCAGATTATCGAAATTCTCTCCGCATTGTGAATGGTCTCCGTTGATATGATGCACTTCCAGCCGGCAGTTCCGTTTGCCGCATCGGGCACACGCTTCAAGCATCAGGTGCTTACGGTAATATTCCAGCCGTACATATTCACTTTCCGGCTTCTCTACAAAACCGGAATGCCCCGGTCGGGAATTCAGTTCATAATTACCTACACCGTAATTATCATGGTACATATCATCATTCAAACAACCTTTGTCCGTAAAGCGGTAATTGGTATCCTGCTGTATATACCCGATATTCACATACATATAATCCTCTCCGGCAACCAGGCAATCCGTTCGGACTTCTCCCCGCTGGGTAGGATGTTTATGGTTGGCCGTTACATCCAGCGTTCTGCCGTCTTCCAGTGTGATACGATAAAGTGGCCTTTCACCCACATACCGAATATCCTCAATCCGGTTCTTTACCAATCGCTCGTCTTCATTCAGTGAGAATCCTATTCCGTAGCCTTTCCGGTTATATTTCGAATACAAATCCGCATGTCCTGTCCGGCGGGCATATTGCCGGTCATGCCGGATACGGTACATCTCCCCGATAGTGGGTTTCCACCGTCCACCATGCGGACGATAAATCGTTTCCCCGCCACTGATACATTTATTAAAAAGATAAGAACCGCCCGATTCAATCATATCCCAGATTTGCACCGCATCCTCCTTCGGGCATCCCCGTTCTTTGGCCCCCTGCATGAATTTCTCTTTCATGGCATGTATCTTGTCGATGCGCTTTTTAGAAATCAGCTTCATCAAATTCACACCGTCCCCCATGCTAAAGTTACCCACTTCCCGAGCAATTTGGATTAGACTTTCTTGAAAAGTTAATTGGCCGCAACTGTCTTTCAGTGCATTATATGTACCCCACAAATACACAGGTGCTACATCACCACATTTACATAACAGGTATTTTTCTGCCGAACCTGATTCCAAAGTGGCAGGCCGGTAAAGCGCATTGGCCGCAATCAGGTCGTGAATATTCGTCGGTTTCATATCCATCAGGAACTTAGTCATCCCTTTTGATGAAAACTGAAATACATTCTGGGTAAACCCGTCTGAAAGCAGGCGATAAGTCTTCTCGTCGTCCAGTCCGCCTTTCACAATATCATCAAACCGTAATCCGGCATCATATACCCGGTTACATTCGTTTATAGTCGATTGGATTTTCGACAGCTCCTTAATTCCCAGACAGTCATTTTTCAGCAAACCCACTTCATCCAGCGAATAGCCGTCCAGTTCCGATACCAACACGTCGTCTACCTTTTTTAGGGGAGTGTAATCGAAACATTCCATTTCTTCACCATCCTTTTGCTCCGGCGTAATCAGGATAGCCGAAGCGTGGATAGAACCCGAACGGGGCTGGCCCATCAAAGGGCGGATGTCCTCAATCACTTGCGGATAGTCCGTAATAAACTTCTTCACCTTCTTATTGGTAAACGCCAGTTTAAACAAGTCCGTCCAGGTCATCTTGTCATCATCGAATATCGATGTGATATAATTCACAATATTCAGTGGAACCCGGTGTACACGTGCCACATCTTTGATGGCAGCTTTGATTTTCAAGGTAGTCAAAGTCCCGGCAGAAAATACCCGCTGTTTCCCGTTGATATTATAACGCCGTTCCAGATACTCCTTCACTTCCTGGCGGCGGTCGGATTGGAAGTCAATATCCACATCGGCGAGTGTACCGCCGGGACCCTGACGATAACCGTCACTTACCGAACAATCCAGCACCTGAACCGGATTCGTTTCTTGTTTTATACTTACATGCTTTATCTTCATAAGGTCAATCTTTCTTTAGCTATTTGAAAAATGGTCTCCTCCTTCTCGATACCGATAAACCGTCGACCCGTGTTCCGGCAGGCAACTCCCGTCGAACCGCTGCCCATCACAAAATCAATCACCAAATCACCTTCGTTGGTATAGGTGCGGATAAAATACTCCAGCAAAGCAACCGGCTTTTGGGTAGCGTGCAGGTAACAGGTCTGTTTGTCCGTGCTGTATTTCAATACCGACCGGGGATAGCGTTCCGTGCTGTCATAGTCCGTGTATAACCCGTGTTTCCGGTAGATGTCACCTTGGCTGCATTTCTGACGATGCACGGAAGCCACCACCTTCCGGCTGTGTCCCGCTGTTTTGATAGGATGATAAAGAGGTAACTTGTGATAAAAGACCAATATGTCCTCATGGCTTTTCAGGGGCATCCGGTTAGCATTTAAAAAACCGGTAGCCGTAGTCTTTTCCCAAACCCAGCTATACCGCAAACGCCGCAGGTTTGAATTTCCCAATGCGCTTGTGAAAGGTTGCTGACAAAAAAGAAGCACCGGAGTACGGTCACGGCATACGCCGCGTATGGCATTCCACATCAGCGGAAAATCAATCACTGAATCCCAACGGCAATGGGTTGTCCCGTATGGCGGATCAGCGAGAATCAAATCGGCTTTCACTCCCCGGTCAGCCAGAAAAGGCAGAACTTCGAGGCAGTCGCCGTGATACAAAAAAGTATTATTGTCTATCTCGGTCGGATGGAACATGGTTTATATAGTTAATCGTCCACAAATAATCTTTATGGTCGAACACTACATCGTCACCATCTTTCAATTCATCGGCATATACTATCATCTCTTCTTCATCCCGCACGACAAGCAATTGCGCATCCCGGTCGAAACGCACGGTTTTACCGTTTTCCAGTTCAAACTCCACATATTCCTCCGACTGCAATTCTCCGGCGAGTAGTGTCGCTTGGGCAGGATAAAGCCCGGCACGTTCGGGAAGCAGGAAACGCTCAAAAAGCAAGTCATACTTAATAGGGTCTATCAGGGTTATCCCCATCAGGTAAAGAGCCAGGCAACCTCCCGCAGAACCACGCCCGCAGCCGACAAGGATGCCATTACTCCGGGCCCAGTTTACCGTGTCGTACTGGACCAGCATGTAATCCACATTATCGGTCGATTCCAAAATGTAAATCTCATGCTCCAACCGTTTCCGGTAAACGGCTTCTTCGCCTTTCGGGACTAACCGCTGAAAGCCTTCTTCCAATAAGGATAGAAACATGCTGTGCCGGTCGCCGTATTTCGTTTTTTCCTCGGCTGTCATATCATACCTCGGCATAAAATTCCGATCAGTCTCATATCCCGCATCAGCTCCTTCTGCAATCTCAACCGTATTCCGGCACATCCGTTCAAACAAGGCTTTTACATCCCATTTCTCACTATCGAACAACGGCTCAATCACTGAAAAATGTTCGTCTATATCCTTAAAGAACTGTTCGTCGCTCTGCTCATGCGCCGCACCGGTAGCTATTTTGTTCAGAACAATCTTATTTCGGGCATCATCCCCGTCCAGATAGTAATTGTCACATATTAGTATAGGCTCTATCTCGAATGAAAAGGTGAACGGATCAGCAAAATTTTCAAAATAACAAGCTACCGATTTTAATACTTCCACATCAATGCGCTCCGCCTTGTACTCCGTCAGGTCAACCTGGAAATAAAGTTTCCCACTGCAACCTTCCTCTTTCCCCATAGCTGTTTTCAGTTTCCGAACGACATCCGGATTCTTTCTCAGCCAGTCCCCCGAACATTTCCCGAACACCAGCACATTTCCCCCGGCATGGTCGGTAAGTTGTCGGAGCGTCAGCGTATGCTCTTCACTATCCACCATTATCGCTTTTTGAATCCGTAACAAGTTACGAAGTCCTTCCTTGCTTTGACAATATAACTTCATATCAACCGTTTCATCCCCCTGGCGAAGCCGGAACGAATATCCGAAAATAGGTTTCAATCCGGCTGCGGAACACTCTTTCTGCAAATTCAACGTGGCGCCCATCGTGTTGTAATCGCAGATACCGATAGCCGTATGACCGAGATATTTCGCTTTACGTACCCAGTCTGCCAGTTCACCAGAACCGTTCAACAACTCGTAACCGGTATGCACCCCCAGATTGACATACGGTATGTTCAACCGGGTAGGCTGACGTTTACCTACATATTTCAGCAGGTTGAAACGAAACTCCTCCCGCAAATCGAAATAGTACCAGTTCTTGCCAAAAGCAAAGGCTGCATAAAAAATGTCTTCTTCCATCAGTACGTCCGGGTTCTCCATTAAATTAAAACGGATGTTCCCCTCGTCGCCCTTGAATATAGAACTCACTCCCGAAAGGTCTGCTAAAAACACCTTCCCGAAATCTTCTATCTCAACCACCTCGTCATCTATTTGCCGGTACGCTATTCGGTTAGCATCCAGCCATGCTGTTAATTCTTCCATTATTCTTGTAATTTGGATAATTTATATTCAATAGGTGTTTTCAACCTCTCCGCAAAAATCTCGAATATCTCTTCAAAAGAAAGGTCTTGCCAATCCTTCTCCGGGTTGGGAATATCAGCTACAAACACCTCAAAATAGGGCGCTAATTCCGTAGCGGTCTGTTTGATGGCCGCAACTGCATCCCCGTCATAGCCGATGACCACCGTGCGGACACCTTTCACTTGCAACTTATAAATTTGGGTAAGGGAAATCTTCTTTCCGAAAGTGGCAACCACGGCAATAGGGGAATTGTCATATAAATCCAGTTTACGCACCAGGGCAACCACATCGAAAATACCCTCCACGATAATCACCGTATCGGTTTCATTTTCAATAATCGAATCGTAGTTATAAAGCAACCGGACAAAATCATTCTCCGTGGAATTATTGAACCGCCGGATCGGGTACTCGCCCCGACGTTTAGCTTTCCGGTTATAAATATCGATTTCATCTTTCGGCCAGACATGGCGGGCAACATAACCCACAACATCGCCACTGTCAATAACCGGGAATATCACGTAATCGGTAAACCGGAAATTTAGTTTTCCCGTCGTACCGACTTCAAAATAATCGTAATCGTCATAACAGAACCCTCTCGATTTCAGATAAGGATGCGTGTACACCCGTGTATAAAAGTCCGGCAATTCCACAATCCCCAGTGTATCATCTACCTCTTCCTCCATATCGAGCGGAAACAACAGGTTCGTGTCGAGCGGAGTGGTCAGGTCTGCCGTCGGTGTCACCATCAAATCCGGACGCCCGATTTCTTCCAGCAACTTTTCGAGTGTCTGTGTCGAACGCCCGCAACTGAAACAATGGCTCATAAAAGGCTTCTTGCGCAGTGTCTCTTTGCCGATATACACGCCGAACTTGCCTTCTTTCCCGCAATACGGGCAACGGGCTATCAGGTTTTTGCCCGCACCGTCCCGTTTGGCTCCCAGATGGCGGCTTATCTCTTCAACCAGGAAATCGGTTTCTTGTCTCGATAGTGCCATCTCGTCAGCGGTTTAAGGTTAAACTACGCTGGGCATCGAAAAATACCTCATCGTCGTAATTCGTAGCAATCTTAATCGTATCTCCCTTTTTGAAAAAACGGGATTTGGCAATATGTAACCGCATCACATCCTCGTTCCGTTCCGCAGACGACTGGTTCAGACTAATCAAATGGGTGCAGGGACGGGACAAACCTTTGGCCTCGCTGCAATTGTATTCAGTCAGCACGTTTTTTTCGTCATTTAACCAGTCCCGGTTCTCAATAGTAGCTTGATAGGTCACAATCATCCATACTTTTTCGTCTGCCGCGAGGTCCTTCAAGTCATTCGCAACGGCAATCCGTTTACTCCGTTCATATTCGGCATTCCAAACCCGGCGGCTGGCATCCGTCAGCAAATCCATGCTGTCAATAATCACCACGTCCGGAGAGTGCCCGGTCTTCTTCCGGTACTCCACAATACCGTTTTTTATATCCAGCGTTGAAACCCTGGCATTGAACCGGGGAAAGCAACGCACCGTTATGCTGCCGCTCAATGCCTCGACCATCTTTTCATAGCACCGCATCTCGGTCTCTGAAATTTTTCCCCGCTCAAAGTAATAAGCATTTTTGGCTATCAGGCTTCCAGAATAGGCATTGAGCGCTTCCTCTTCCGAACCTTCGAGTTGGAAATGAAGTACATGCAATCCGTCATCCACATTAGCACGGGTGCCGATATACTTCACGATATGCGATTTTCCCACGCCCGTTGAAGCTAAGAAGCACGTAAGCTGTCCCCGCAGGTTCCGTCCGGCATTCAGGGCATCCACGTAAGGGATATAAAACCGGGTAACTTGGGGCAAAGCCGATTGCTGTTCCTCAATCTCACGGGCCTGGTTCTGACGGAAACGGGCTATAAAAGTTTTACCCACATCCACAAATGCCGAGGATTTCAGCGTAAACCCCGACAACCATTCTGCATATTCCCTTAATAATGCCTCTGCCTTGTCCTGCTTGCTTTGGTTATACAGCTTGCCTACCTCGTTATACACCGATTGCAACCGGACACCTTTTATATAAGTTTCCAGCATGTCGAGCACCACTTCCGGGTTGGCATCCGCTTCATACTCCTGAAAAGTATTGATTAGCTCTATCGCATCGTAATCCTCATGGAAAGCCTGCGACAAAATCGCATAGGAGGGCGGCATATTGTAATTGCGGAAATGGTTCGCCAACACTTCTTGAATACGCTGGAAAGAACGGTCCGGCAGATACTCTTTCTCCATATATTGCACCAGCACGCCGCACACCGATTCATGCAACATGGCGGTTGAGTATAGCTCATACAGAAACTCAACGCTCAACGGATTACTTTTCGTCTTACTCATTCCCGTCCTCCTTTGCTTGATATTCGGCTACCCGGATACGGTAAAGCTCCGGGTACAAATGCCGGGTTCTATTTTGGCAGGCATCCGAAAAACGGCACATCCGGCAGGCAACAGAAAAAGGCGTCCAAAGCAATGTCGAAGCGGCACAGATATAATAACCGGCTTCCGTCGATACGGCACGCCGTTTCGTATGCTCTTCCCAGGTAGGATTGATAAAGCGGTAATAAGGATGCACCTGCCGGTCTTCGATAAGTCCCAGCAAATACTCACGCGTAAGGCTGTGCTCTTTCAGCCATCGGTCTTCATAATACTTCTGTCCGGGCTTACGGGTGACAAAACGCACACACGCACGTTCCCCGAAAGAATGGCTCAACTTCCATTTCAACAAATAGTCCGGTGTAAACCTTGAAACAGCGTACACCTGGCAAATACAAAAATCTACAATGCGTTCCAGCCCCACCGTTCCAAACGTAAGCGATAGATACTCTAAACAAGCATCAACCCGTCGTTCCGCAACCTTACCGCCCGGAAAAACAAACCCCGGCAACACCGTGCGGCGCATCAACACCGTAAACAAACGGCTCATTAATTTACTGTTGCTTTGCATGACCGTCACGGGTTAGTAAACTCCTCATTTGCTTCTTCGCTAAGAAAATACGGCTCTTAATCGTATCCATATTCTTAGTCTTCAAATTCCCGTTCTGGAAAGAAATCTCCACGATTTCCTCCATCTTATATCCGGCCTGTTGCAGCAGCAAAGCCTCCTTATGAATAGGGGTCAATTGATCCAGTGCTTCCAGAATATCATCGTTGTAATACTGCTCATAATTATCCATGCCCATACAATTACAACTCACCTGGTCTCCCTCGTTCAAATCCGGCAAATCCGATACATCCACGTTATCGCTTGCCTTCAAACCCGTATTCCGCTTATTCAAATCATACACGTGGCGTTGAGCCACCGCGTAAATCCAGCTTTTCAATGGCCGCTCCGGATTATAAGTTTCGATGTACCGGTAAAAATTCACCAGCACCTCGCTGTAATTATCTTCTATGTCACACTCCTCAAAAGTAAACTTGATACAAATACTATATATTAATCGCTTATGCGGTAAAATATATCGGGTGAATAGTTCCGTCCGTCGTTTCACCGACTCCGGATCTAAATCACGTTCGGATGGTAAAGTCTGTTTTTTCACGCTCTTGCCAACATGAAATTGAACTTAAACTTCGTCTCAATCTGTCAGCTAATTAGCGTCAATTCATAATCTTAAAAATTCATTTTTAATTCAATATTGTATTATTTCATCCGTTTGTCAGGGTAAAACAATACAATATTGCATGTGTGTCATATCCGGTATTTATGACAGTAGTAGGTATAAATCCAGAAAGCGTCCGCCTCGTCGTCCGTCCGGGGACGGTAGCCATACTTAGCGACACAGGCGTTAATCATATCAACCTTCGTCGCCCGCCCGTTGCCCGTGGCAAACTTCTTCACCGTAGTCACGTTCACAAATGCCGGTTCAGGCAAATTTAGCTCGTCGCACACCTCCAGTAGAATCCCCCGAAACTCCGCCAACTTGCGCATATCCGTGAAATGATTGTTCACGTTAATATCTTCTGCAACCACCTGACGGATGCCATGCTGCCGGATAAACCCGATCAGCGTGTCACGGAACGCCTTATGCTGCTTATTGTCATTGCGAGCCTTCGATTCATAGAAATTCCAGGCGCCACATTCATGGGTGGAATAATAGCCGCACATCGTGGCTATATCCAACCCAAGCACCTCAGCGCGTGTCAAAGGCCCCTTACTGTACAATCCTTGATTCACCATGCTCTTTACGGATAACAAGTGTATGCGGATAGGCTTCGCTCACGTGCCCGTGCGACACGACCAGCGCTGTAATACCCAACCGGTTCAGCGATTCAAACATCTTCATATTCCCTTCTTCATCCACGGCGGCCAGTATCTCGTCCAGCACCAACAGGTCCAGTCCCTTGTCACCCTCGCAATTACTGTTCACCAGCTTCTGCATAGCCAGGATGGAGGACAAATTCACTCTTGCTTTTTCCCCCTCCGAGAACTTGCCGAAGCTGCCGCAATCCACCCCGTCACGGACTAACGTCACCGAAATTTTCTCCCGTAACTTGCCTGTCTTCAACACCGTGTAACCCGAAAACTGAATCCGTATATCGCTACCGATACTTGCCAGAAACTCATTCGTTATTTTTGAAAGAGCTTCTATTTTCGTATTCGCCAGATACGATTTAAACTGGTTGAAACGTTGTTCCTGCTCTTGCAATTGCTTCAACGTCTGTTCAATCTTATCTTTGGCGTTCAATATCTCCGCCGATTTCTTCCGGTAATTCTTTAATGATGCACGCAGCGACTCAATGATTTCGTCCGGAGAGGAATTGCTGATTTCAGAAAGGGTAGCACGCAGCGTCTCAATAGATGACTCGGCAGCCGTAACCTCGTCATTAATAGTCAATTTCTTTCGTTCATTGGTGCGGTAAGCCGCATCGATCAGTTCGAAGGCTTCATCGAAAATCTTACGGCGTACCCCCTCAATATCCTTTTGCAGGGAAATGATTGTTTCTCTGATTTGCTTTTCTTTACGGGACATTGTTTCCAATTCAAAAGTGGCGGTCTGCAAATCCTTCCCGGCTGTAGACAACTGTTGTTGCCATTCATCATTTTTTTGACGGATAGCCTGACGGTCGGCAGTTATAGTGCGTTGTTTCTTCTCCACTGTAATACAATGCTGTTCGGCCTCGGTTATTTCATTCCCAATCAGGACAAGCGAATGCTGCTTCTTTGACAATTCCTGTTGCCCGGCAATCACATCAAACTCCTTGTCAGCAACAAGAAATTGGTGTTTGCAAGCCGGACAGGTAATCGTCCCGGCCAGTTTGTTTTTCAATGATTCCACGGCCGACGACAAATTGCGGCGTTTAGTACGAAGTTCTTCACCGGTACGGCTTAAATTATGGAGCTTTATACCCAGGGATTTCAATTCTTCCTCAACAGCCTCATTACGGATTTGATACTGTTTTGTAAAAAGAGCGTATTCCGATTCGAGTACTGTGCACGCATCTGTTAGGCGGGCTTGTTTGTCCGTCGCATTTTTTTGGTTTGTCTGGTGGTTCGCAAGGTTCTTTTCGACAGATGACAACTGTATTTTCTTGGATTCTATGACCTTATTCCAGTCTGTCAATGTACCGTAAGCCGATACCATGATTTTCACCTGCTCCAGAATATCATCCAGCGGTTCGTCTGAATTTTCCAAACCCTGCATTTCAGTATCGGTCTGTAATATATCAGTTCTGGTATTGCTCAACGAAGTCAATTCCAACTTTTTCTCACGGATAAATGCCCGTTTCCCGGTAATAGTCTGTTCAATGGCTGCTATTCTTTCCGCTTTACTCCTGGCACATTCCTTCTTATTGTTCTCTTCTTTCTCTATCTGCTCGGTAAGCATTGCGATACGCCCGTCCACTCCTGAAAGTTCCAACTCTGCATCCCGCAATCTGGTCTCAATCGGTGCAATGTCTTCCGACACCTTTTCGATAGCCTCGTCCACCACAATGCCGTTACTGAAACGGTTGATTATTTCTTTCTTCTCCTTATCCGAACAAGACAGGAAATCCTCATACTTATGTTTCGAGAGCACGAAATTGTTAAAAAGCTCGTCACGTGTAATGCCCAGTTTTTCCAAAATATATTTTCCATAGGCATCCACCGAATGTTGTACAGCCTCGTCCGTATCTATCGGCTTACCGTCCCGCTCAATAGAACAATGTACCTGAGAAGCACCCTTGCGGTATATTTCCCGTTCCACGGTAAAAACTTCATTGCAACTGGTATTACTGAATTCCAGCATCACATAACATTCATCCGCTGTATCGTTGATGATTTCTTCGTTCTTGATTTTTCGCAGCGGGGAGCCGGTAACACCAATCGCTATACATTCCAGTAAGGCCGATTTGCCCGATCCGTTGCTGCGTTGGCTCTCATTGTCCCGGTTATCCCCGAAAATCAGGGTAGTACCCCCTTGGTGAAGGACGTAACTCAATTCCCGGAAGGCACAGAGATTACGGGCAGCTATTTTATTTAATTTCCACATACACTATCTATTTTAGATAAATAAGACAATCCGAGTTCTACCTCTGCTATTTCCTTTTCCCGGCAAAACTCCTCGTAGGTTTCCCTGATTTTATGGGTATCGAACTTTTCAAAAAGGCTGGAAGCCGATACGTCCGCCGCTTCCGTCTCTTCCGTGATGATTTCCACCTTAGAGGCTCCCGCATGGAGTAGCTTTTCTTTGGGGATGGAGGAAGCCCGGACGGAAGTCGTGTGAACCCGTACCTTGGTGCGGTAATGCCCGTCTGCTTTCATTTCGTCCAGTAAATCAGTCAGATGTATATCCACTTGGTCAGCATCCACATCAATTACCTTATACCGGAGATTGATTTTATTCTGGATAAATTCAGTGCTTCCGTCATTGTATAACACCGTATAGCCTTTCATTTCATCTTCGCCGAAATTATGTTGGCGGCTACTGCCGATGTATTCTACGTTTGTCTTCGGGATAACGCAACGGTTGTGGTAATGGGCGACAAAAACTTTGTCGAACCCTTCAAAGAGATTCGCGGGAAGTTCTTTTTCGCTGGGTTGTGACAAAGCCCCGTTTATCCCTTCATGCAAGTATAAAAAATTGAGTTTTGTGGAATCCAGCGCTTGTGTTTTCACCGTTTGAAGTTTCTCGGTAAAACTGCCGTCTTCCGGAAAATAAGGAATCAGGTGCAACAAAACGTGTTGCCCGTCACCAATGGGCAAAGACACATAATCATTCGCCACCACGACATTTCGATGTTGGTCGAAGATATGGCAGTAACCCCGTTCCGATTCAGGGGCAACCTTGTCATGGTTTCCGTTGGCAATGGTAACTCGGATGCCTTTCTTGGCGGTTGCCAGCAAAACATCGTGAACGGCCAACAGGATATCAAGTGTCTGGGCGGCACGCGAAAGAAACAAATCACCTCCCAGGGCTATCTCTGTAATTCCCAACCGTTCACAGATACATAGTGCCTCGTTCCAGTTCGCGACAAATTCCGGTATATTCTCTTTCCCGACATGCAAATCATTGAATAACAAAAGACAAGGATAAATTTCTTTAGCCATAATAAGCGTGTAAAAAGGGAGGAAAAGGCAGATTGAAAGGCTGCCTTTTCCGTTCCTCGGATGAATAAATAATAGATGATTTCCGCTTATCGTCTGCGGCGACGTTCAGGGGCGGGAGCCTCTGCCGGTGCTTCCGGTTCCGGTTCGGGAGCCGGTGCCGGGGTGGGCGCCGGAGCCTCTTCATCGCCGGGGGCAGCGTCCAAAGCTGCTTCGATTAAGTCCAGCAACTCCTGATTGCTGGTCGAACGGGTAACACGTACCGGCAATTTTTCCTGCTCGATAAACGAACGGATCAATCCTCTCAACTCCTGGCCTTCTTCTGTTTTGTCCGAAAGCCCTTTTTCCTGCAATTCGTCATAGCGGGCGAAAAGGTCATCGATAAGGATACCACTACCGTTTGAACTGTTTTCCTTGGCATCCTTAGTTCGTTTGTCGAAAGAGAAACTGCTCGTGTCTTCTTTGGGAAGTTCCGAACCCAGTTGTTCAATAGCCTGCTTCATTTCTTCCTCGTCCATAATTGACATGCCGTACTTCTGGTCGCACTGTTTCAGGTATTCGATGGTCGCTTCGTACTGGTACCGGCTATAATGATAAATAATGCTCGGAATACGGTTGGTATTCATCAATTTAGTCAATTCTTCCGAAGTCAGTACGTCATTCTCCGCTTCATTATCAATCTCAATCAGATATTCGGTCTTTCCACCGTTTTTCTTCTTCTCGATTTCAATGGGATAAGCATTGTAAACAGAAGAAATCGGGCATGGGAATCCCGGTGACTTAGCCAGCTTTTTTTGCCATAATTTAAACTTGCGCTCGTCCAGTTCCTTAAATTGGGAGTGAGAAAGGGTAAGCAACTGAATGCCTTTGGCACGTTCGTTCAGGTCAAGGATGTACATCGCATGGCCGTAGTTGAATTTCAGACCACCGCCGAAACTACCACCGCCGATTTTTTCAGCGAGCTTGTCGTCTCCACGGTCTTGCGCTTCTGCCACGGCGAGTTTGCGGTAAGTGTCGATTAAGTCCAGGGTGTAACCGGCATCCGTTGTGCGGGGAACAGTCACATACATCGAAGTCGGCTTGGCATTCCCCGTAGTCGGTTTTTCAAGTTCCATCAACAACTGGCGCACCGGATATTCGTAACTGCGACGGTCACTCGTGCCGTCAGGATTCGGGGCAATAGGCAACACCCGTAGCCGGTAAATGCCCAGCTTGTCAAGTCTGTAATACTCCGTTTTCGTAAAGGTCTTGTTCTCTTCGAGCGCACGTTGTTGGGCTTCTTCATAAGATTCCTGAGCCGCAACAAACAACTCCTCGACCGATAATTGTTGAAGGTCTTTTTCCTCTTGCTTCTCTTGCATAATTGTAATACAATAAAATTAAACTGCCCGAATAGCAATCTAATTCAACAGCAGACAGGTTCGGTTTCACCGCCTGCATTCAACTAATAATATGGGAGGGAAAAGACGGGAGAACTCCCGTGTCCGCTCGGCATCAGGTGCCTCAATCAAAATGATGTCAGTTAGAGAAACTGATAGGCTGCAAAGATAGAGCCTTGTTATTAATTAGCCAAATTCCCTTTTAATTGTTTTTCAAAAACAATTAAAACCAATTGTTTTACAGTGAATTAAAATCAAATATTCGGCTAATAATCCAAATTATATAGGCAAACCTCTAATCCGCCGAAGCTCCTGCTGTATCATTGCCTGGTTCTCCTTGATAAAACACTCCAGCTTCTTCTTCCGCAATCTTTCATAATACAAAGCTCGTTCAGGGGTAAGGCGTTTCGGTCGCCTGCAATAAATCCCCATATCACGGTACTCTTCCAGATAACGGAAAAACTTAGGCTTTCGCAAAGAAGGATCACCCGAAGCCCGGCAAACCTGCTCAATCAGTTCCACCTTCGGCTCAGGAAAAACACTCCTGGGCGTCAGGTTAAGAATGATGCTGAAGACGGCCGGTGCTTCATACTTCAACAAAAAGCCGAGACGGGTTTCCTCAAACCTATACTTTTTGTACGTCCCCGTTGGCCTTCCGTCCTCTTTTCGACGTGGGGACAGGCTCGGCTGGGGCGGTTGCGTGATTCTCGTCCCCCGGTACTTCTGTGGTCTTGCCATTTTGCTGCACGATTTCAGGGTTTACACTTCCGGTTACTTGCTCCGTTGGAAATACTTTGGGAGAGGCTGCCGCAATACGCTGGCGGCTCTCCACGTCTTGTTGAATGTTTACTCGTTTCATATTTACACAAAATAGGTGAAATTAATTTCTGTGGATACGTTATACCAACCACTTTCGTAAAGCTGGATACTGCGGGAGTTGGCCCGGATAATAAAGGACGAACCCCGGTTATATTTGTGGTCATCATTGTAATCGCATAAAGCGCAACGCAACCCGTATTTGGGAGGCTGTATCTGATTGGGAATCACGGCCACTACACCGCCCATGTTGCTGCCGTCCCTTTGTGCGGTGTTAATAATCCCCTGGATGCTGACGATATTTCCGATTTGCCGGATAAAGAGCTGCCGGGTGTCCGTGCCGCTACCGGAATTGTTCATCTGCAACCAGCCCGTGTCGCTTATCTTGGTCTGGTAGTCATCGGCATAAGCCGCCCCCAGGGTACGGCACGCCAACTTCTTGGCATCAGCGTTTGGCAGGGATAAATCCGATAGCTTTCCGTCCTTGCGCAAATAACTGTCTGTTACTTCCTTCTTGGAAAATACATCGAATTTATCCCGGAGTGCTTGCTGCGCTTGGGCGGTAGTCTTTCCCGATTTCACAAGAAAAGTAATGTAGTCTTGGAACAACGTTTCAACCACTGCAAAACGACTGTCCGATACGCTTTTGGTATATAAACCCAAATTTGCGGCGATGGTATCTTTATCCGAAGAATTATACCCGTCCAGTAACCGATTGGCTTTTTTTGCCAACTCTTTGACAACTTGGGAGGTCGGCACATACCCCTCTACTTGGGCATAGCTGGCACCCGTGCTGTCTGTGTAGGCAAAACTGCCTGTTTTAATTCCTTCCAGCTTCTTTTTCAGCGTTTCGGTAAATATCGCACCCGTATAAGCGCCGTCCGAACTTAGTTTGCCTTCCAGCATCTTATCAATTTCGGTAGTCGAATACACGCTGATATTTTTTCGGGCTTGTGCCTTATCCGGTAAATCCGACAAATTGGAGCTTTTGGATAACTTCAAATCTCCCGTCCCTCGTTTCTCCGCATCAAGGTTTACCCGAATCTCGGCTTGTTTCTCCGCTTTACGGGCAGCAGCCTGTTCGGGGCTCATACCGTTGATCTCATCCGCTGAAAGATTGATAAGCTCCGTAAGTTTACCTTTAATAGTCAGATATTTACCGTCTGTCTCACTTTTGGAGTAAACAGATAAATTCATCCGGGCAACGCCTTTGTCAAACAAGTCATCCAGGTTACTACTGACATTCAACTTGTATTTCAGGGCATCGGCTACATCGTCGGCAGTCACATAACCCGTACCGCCATCACCGATAGAACCGTTCGAAATGGCATCCAGTTTCTTTTTATATGTAGTCGTAAAATCTTCTGTTGATAACTGTTTACCGCTGACCACCGACACTTTTTTTGCCAGCGCATCATCAAAATTCTTTTGGGTGACAAAAATCGAATAAATATCTGTCCCTTTCATCCGTACTTCCCCGGAAAGGTCTATAAATCCCTTCGGGAGAAAAACCAGATTCCCGAATAAGTTACTCACTGTAAAATCATTTGTACTGGTAGTGAGGTATCCCAGCGAGGCGATGGGCGTTTTGTCCCGGTCTTGCCATTCGATGATGGCGGTCAGCTCCGGATCGCCTTTGGCAAAGGAAGTATTACGCAAGACATAGCCACATCCATTGCCGCAAACCTGGAAAGAGCCGTTCACGGAAACTGTCTTTGTCTTTCCTTCTACCTGAAACAAGGGTATGGAACACTTTTTACCGTCGTACACGTTGAAGTTCCGAAAACGGCTGGTAGTCTGGTTATATCCGCAATGGTTAATATTGATAGAACCGTCATCGGTATCGTCACCAATATTAATCAGATGGTTTTGATATAAATAGCCACTCCCGATTCGTCCCCGTTTCAGGTTCATCGCATCACAACAAAATCCGTTTTCATCCAGTCGGGCTAATTCCGTCGTTCCTTTCAGAAAAGAAAACGAACCGTCCGTATTCAACACGATTTCTGCCGTCAGCAATTCATTCAGGTAGGCTCCTAAAGAGCTTTCACCGTTTTCCTTTACCCGGCTGCGGAGACTGCGCCCGCCACTTCCCTGGGCGCTGATTTCTTTGGTTGATTTCAACGTCTTTTCGACCGTTACTTCCCCGCTGAAAGTAACATCCTTTTTCACTTTCTGACGGGAAGCCGGGGAATCCAGCAACAAGGCGTATCGTCCGACAAACTTCTCGTTGAGCCGGGGAGCATACTCACGGCTAAGTTCCAGATATTGAGGCGGCAATCCCGTTACCGGATCGGTTGCTTGCGGCACGGCGGTTCCTCCGGCACACAGATAGCAACAACGCCCGCGTTTATTGATTTCATTGGCATAGACAATTGATTCGTTCGTGTTGGTCTCATAAATGAAATACGGGAAACCTGCCGGGTTCGCGCCCTCGAAATAGCGGATCTTGCCACCCAGCCACACGTAGCCGGGAGTAATCGTATTGCCTTCGGTTTGGCAGCCGGAAATGATAAAGGCCGGACATTCCGAAAAAAGGGCGGTCAAGCTCAATGCCAGTTCCTGCAAATTCAGCACATCGTCCGAATAGGTATATCTTCCGCCGGTTTCTGCTATATATTCTTTCATATTTTAGTGTTGTTATTAGGTGCAATTTCTTCTCCGTCAATCTTGATTAAATACGTTTTCCCGGCTACCTTATAGGTGTTTACCACATAAGAAAGCTGGTAGACAAACTCTTTCGTGGATATTTTAATGGGAGGAACGTTTACCATAAAACTCACTTTATTGATGGCGCGTTCTTCCGCTATACGGTAAAACTCCCTGGGCTTTTCTTGTGGATTGGAAGCCAAGACAGCTTCACCTTCTTTCCAGACAGTGAACGGGCGGCCATGTACAGCGTTTTCATGGTATAAATCCACACCCAGCGACACGCTTTCCGACAGAAAAATACGGTCGGTGGAATCAGCGAGATAACGCCCGAACTTATAATTGAGATACCACTCAAAGCAAATAATCTGCGAGGTCATCCGGGCTTCAATATGCTTATCTTTGGCAAAAGCCATAAAACGCTCGTTCAGCGTTTGCAAGGGGTAAGCCAGACTTTGCAGAAGTAGGATGTACCGGCGTCCGTTCAGGTAATAAGGCACAAGCCGGTTTACCAGTTTGTCGATAGGGAGTTTATACCTCTTCATTATGGTCTACAATTAGTTTGATAGCTTCCCGGAAATTGGGAATCCCTTTTTCTTCACCTTCTCCACCCGATTGTTTCAAGTAACCCGAAAAGGTATGGCTCATCCGTCCGATACGCCGGGCCGGTGTCAAATGACCGTCACTGTCATAAGGAGCGATAAAAACTCCTTGTTCCGGTTGCGCTGCTGCATCGATATAAACGTCTGTTACATGTTCGGCTTTACGGATGGCTGCAATAATATCCGACACATAAATGGTCGAGTCAAATTTGATACTCAGCATATAGGTATTAAGCTGTTCCTCAATCAAGTCGTAAATATCCGACTCCAAAACAGCACCGTCATAGTAAACCGACAAACGGGGAATCAGAATATCCCCTTCCTGGCTGGTTACTTCAATGCGGGTTCCGGCAAACTTAATCCGGTTGATATACGACTGAATCAGTACCAGTTCCTCTGCCGGGATAGCGTGCAGGTTCCCTTTGTCACCCGTGGCAACCTTTAATATCAATTTATTATCCAGATTCACGTCATCATGGCTTTCCATATAGGAGGCTTGCGTAATAATCTGTTTCGTCGGGTCAGTCTGGTTATATCCGAATGCCAACCCGTCTTCACGCATCACCAGTTCGTCACCTTGCTGGTATTGCAGTAAGGCGTTGATATAATAGGTGGGCGTTCCGTTAATCCGGTTATTCAGAATATTCGATATGTCGATGGCAAAAACATCGAGCAGGCTTTCGAAACTGAATACCACCGCCGCAAAAGTCCACGTAATACCGTTCAGAATAGAAAGTTTTGAATCACTTGCGAATTCAGAAAGTTCAAGGCGCTTATTGCGTTCCCGTACCGCTTCATCATATATTTGCTGTATCGTTCTGCTCATACTTATAAATTAAACCGTTAATAATAAATTCCCAGGGTGAACCTTCGTTCCAGGCTTCTTCATGCGTCAGTACCCAAATGGCTTCCATGCCTGAGCCGATTACATACCGCCCGTTTACATCCTTTGCAGGTTCCCGGTACGTGCCCGAAGGCTGGCATTGAAGCGTTATTTGGCAACTGCGCCGGTTGTCGTGCCGGGTAACTAACCCCGTCAGGTAAGCGTCTATCGTGGGCTGGCGGTAAACCGTTCCGCACAGCGAAAGCCTCATCAGGTTTTTCAGTTCCAGTAGTGGAGTCAGGACATCCGTTTTCAACCCGTCCAGGCATACATCATACACTCCTGGGAACATGGGCAGGCTGACGATGGATAATACGGCGTTCCGCAGGGTAAACCGTTCTACGGAAAGAGGTTTTAATATATACAGTTCCGACGGGTGAAATCCCGTGAGGTCAAAGGATTGCAATGAACCTTCCATATACAGTGAAATTTTTCGTTTACCACCTACCGGACAATCAAAAAGATGGTTGGTTTGTACCGCCTTTCCCGTCAGCGGGATTATCTCGGCTGCGGAGTTGTCCCCCCAGTCAATTTCCAGTTTTCCCCGGCCCGATATGGAAAAACCGGCACTGATTTCCGTGTTCGCCAGATAAAGCTCGATAGCCAAAGGAAGTGTGAAGACTTTGGGATAGACATGCAATTCTCCCGAAGCCGGAGTGATGCCATGCGTTTGATAATAGGCAACGACTTCCCGGTCTATTTGGTAATCATCCGTATAAACCAACTCGTCGCCGGATTGTAAATCGTCATCCAGCGAAAGGAATTCATTATTTACCAGCAAATCGGTAATTCCTTCAATGGCTCCGTAGGTGTGGATGGCCACATCGTAGAGGTTCTGTCCTGCAATAACGCTGTATCTACCCATTTTTCTCTTTTACTTCCAGTAATAATTCTCCTGTCGCTGAATCCATATAAGCATTGACAATAATCATATTGTCCGCCTCAAACTCACTTTGCAGCTTGGCTGCCAGTCCCGTATTTTCAAAGTTCCCATGCAGGTAATCAATCAGCCCGACACCCGTCAAGGGATGCTGGTAAAGAGTTCCCGCAGAGGCTTTCAACAAAAAGGTTTCGTTCTGCGGCAACGAGGCTTTAATCAGCAAGTCCGTCTCATGCCCGCTATACAACTCAAGCCGCCCTTTAGATAAAATCAGATTGTAATAGTTTTCGCTGTTCAATCGCCGGAACTCCGCCAACCGGATACTTTCACCACCGGGCAAAACAACCGGATACCAAAGCTGGTTGGTTGTCCGGTTTATCACATATTCCGGATTATCGTCTGTATCACCGACACGAAACCGGAGCATCAGTTCTTTATATTGCGGGGCATAAGGCAAATAGACGTGTGCCTGAAAGCCATCCTGTACCCGCTTCTCGCTTCCTTTTGGAAGAAAGACATCGCCATAAATATAATTATCGTTATCAGCGCCTTCCACATAATCCGGCAATACAAGGTCATAGAGCGTTTTACCGACAATATTGTCGGTCGTTTTCAATTCGCCGTATTGCGTGTCAATCTGTATATCTTGTCTTGCCATAGTTTGAAAAAAAAATCCCGGCTGCTTTGTCTGAGCGACCGGGAAAGTTCACTCTATCCGAAGAATAGAGTGAAAGGGCAGGAATGGTTTAATTTAGACAGTCAGACCATCGAAAATTTTCTCGACAGTAGCCCACATATCATCCGGCAAACTCTCGTCTGAAATTTTTTCACACACCTGTTTCAGATATTCGCCCTCGTCAGCAGAAAATTCAATAGAAAGCGGAGTCTCTTTCTCAACGTCCCATTCGATACGCTTGGTCTCAGCATTCTCTCTTAGATGAATCTCCCCACGTTCGGAATCTGAAATCTCGATTTTGCGTGCAATCTCCTTCTTCAGATTGAATTGCTTAAAGTTACCCTCTTTAGGTAATAGTGCCGGGATATACAGCCGGTCTTTTACTGTTAGTTCCATGCTTACTTTTTTAATGGTTTACTTAAAACGAATAGTGGCTATCTGTCGGAAATGTTTTCCGGCTGCTGCATTTCTCCGGCACTCTCTTTGATTTTCTCAACGAATTTCTCAAAATCGAGAAAATAGAGGGAGGGCTTGCCTTGCTCGGTCAGGTTACAAAAGATATTCCCGTTCTCGTAAGTGATATATCCGACATCCAGCTTTTCTATTCCGTCGGGCTGAAAGGCTTGCACAGTGGCGTGGATACGGGTTAGCACTTCATTAATCAGTACATACTCAATGATGTAAGTCGCATTGGCGGTCGTCTCTTCCGCCGTTTTCGTTAAAACAGTATTTGTTATATTCATAATTAAAAATGATTTCATTCAGAATAGAGCATACTCACATAAAAAGTTTATCTATGACCAGTCTGCCGTGCTAAAAACTTGAAAACAGAATGAACCTTCGTTTGCAGAGGAATCGTCTTGTGTTTGTACATAAAAATAAGAGCTGTAAATTCCCATAATGGTGGCATATATAGGAGTTCCCGTATAGTAACCGGTCATTTGAACGAAAAAGTTACTACTCAGGCTCCACGGCAGATATACAGTATAACGTCCGGTTCCGGTACGGCTGACGGACATTCTTGAGCCGTCGAAAGTCTTCTGTTTTAATGAAACGCTCGTCCCCGATAAAGTGACAATCCCCGAAGCCAGCACTTGAAGAAAACTGCCGTATTTTCCCGTACACATCATATCTCTGCGATTAATGACGATCCAGCCGAAAAAAGTGGCATTGTCACCGTAACCGAGCAACTCGACAAGTTCACGGGAGAAAGTGATGGATGTTTTCTGAATACCATCCTCAAAAAAATATTTTCCGCTGGGGGCAGTTATTGTCATATAACCGACTGTGGTATTACTTCCCCATTTATAGTTTACCAGCGTCACCCTTCGTCCGCTTTGTTCTAATGACCACGGTAAGGCGATGCTCTCGTCCCAGGAGCCACGGATTGCCACGATATTATCGTAGTTGTTGAAATTCTCCTGGGTAGAGGTGTCGCCACCTATCCAGATAGAAGAATCGTTCAGTACAAACTTATTCCGCACGCTTCCCTGAATACGGACATTGTTAAAAATGGCATTTTTGGCCTGTACATTTCCGGCTGCATCCCACGTAATATTCCCATTGGCCAGACGACCGGAACCGTCGGCGGCAAAAGATATTTTCCCGTAGCCGAAGGTAGCCGAACCGTCAGACTTTAATCCCCAGTAATCAATGCCCGTAGATGGGTTGTCATTGTACATATATCCGCTACTGCTAAATACCACCCGGTGCCCCGAACTCGGAGAAGAAGCTGTGATGGAACTTGAAGAGAGGTTCCACCCCCCGATACTTCCACGGACAAACGTACAAGTCAAACCATTTATATAGCTTGTGTTTATGATGTTTGCCTTAATACTGGCAGCATCCAACTTCGTTGAATTGATACTTCCCGCAGCAATACGGTCTGCACTAATCGTTCCGGCAGTGATTTGATTGGCATTCAGCGTGGAAGTGTAAATTCCGTTGGCATCAATGGTCGTCGTATATTTCTCTGTCGAAGTCACATCGAAAACCGTCGCGTAAGCCACGTACCAGGTCAATGTCGCCGAGCCTTCTATATAGAAAAAGTTAGTTGAAGAAAAGCTACTGGTTCCACAAGTCACTTTATACACATATTCTGCCCAATCACCCGTTCCTGCCCTGGAAGTCAGCCATTTCGACGAACCTCCGCTGCCAATAGCATTTGAAGCCCATTGGATATTTCTTCCCACAGGGATTTTGGCGATGATACGGGCGATAAAAACTTTCCGGTACGAACAACCGTTGCCAAAATAAAAACCACCGCAACCCGGAGAAGCACTGCCGGTATTGACAATCCTCAATACATATTTGCTGTCATTTGGGGCCGTACTGTCAGAAATACGGGCTATCGTAACCGTGCCGTTACCGCTGTTATTATACACGTTTATGCCATTCTGACCATTGTAAAATGTCGGATCACGGTATAACATCTTGCCAAATGCCATCGCCGAAGCCAGCTCTTTCGCTGCGTTGGCTTTATTAGTGGCGTCTGTGGCCGCACTGTTGATTGCTTCTGTCTTTTTGGTATCCGCATAGCTCTTTGCCTGATTCAGGGCATTCGTAGCGGCATTCGTCCAGTTTAATGTTACGGACGAGCCGAAGCTCACATTACCACTGGCATCCCAGACAATATTCCCGTTTGCCAAACGTCCGGACCCGTCGTTGTTCAAACGCCATTTTGTTCCATTATAAAGACTACCATCCGAGCCCAGATAAACACTGTTTTTCCAGATGCTTTGATTGTCAAAAGCCCATCCCGCAATGCGGTTATAGACTTCTTTACTCCCCGAACGGCTATAATTGGCAGATAAACAGAAATATTCCAGATGATCCCAGGACATCATCTGAATACCGATAAAGCCGGTTTTTACAGTACTGCCCGAAGCGGCGACCTGTCCGAATACAATATGCCCCGCATTGTTGGATTGGTGCCAGGTCATTGTGATACCTAGAGGTTTGTAAGCACCCGTGTACCAGTAACCGCTACCTGCCGCAGCTTTCCGGATTTGGATAGGCGTAGCACCTACAACACCCAGATTGCCATTTGAAATATTATCACTGCCAATCGTCCAGCCACCGATACTTCCCTTGGTAAATGTGCAGCTTAATCCGTTAATATAGGAGGTGTTAATTATATTTGCCTTAATACTGGACGCATCCAGTTTGGACGAAGTAATGCTGCCTGCGGCTATCCGGTCAACACTGATAGTCCCGGCATTGATTTGATTAGCGGTCAGCGTTCCCGTATAAATTCCGGTACTGCCGATATATGTCAATGGATGAGCGGTCAACGTTGAATCGTTACCTTGTGCCAATACAATAAACCGGTGACGGCGAATTTCTTCCTCCACCGAAGCTGTTAATGTACGGGGAGCCGGTGCATAAGCCTTATAATCTCCCGACTGAAAAATCTGATCGGAAGCATAAGCTATTTGTGGAGCGGAAGGAATAGGCGAAGGACTATACGAACCGTTTTCAATGGTCTGGTCCGAGTAAATATGATAAACGGCTCCCGTCGTACCACCGCCTCTCAGAAAAATAGCGAACATGCAGCTATTTCCACAAATGGCGGCACCGGCAAACATACGGGAATAACACTCCGACAACTCATAAATGTCCCACGAGTACGAAGCACCGCCCCAACCACCGAAATTAGCCATGATGGACAAAATCAGGCCGCCCATGTGGGTAGCACTTTTACTGTCCCAGTCAGACGGGGCTTGCTCCGAATAAGCACGGCGAATAAGAATAGTTCGTTTGTGGCTTTGGTCTCCTCCTTTGAACACCACCGGATAATACTTTCCTGACTCACCGTTTATCACAATTTTTTTGTAATAACGATAACCATAATTGGCAGTCTTCGCAGCCTCAATATCATTCTTCCACTTTAAAGAAACAGAATCGCCGAAAGTAACATTCCCGGCAGCATCCCAAATAATGTTACCATTGGCAATCCGACCCGAACCGTCATTATTTAATCGCCATTTCATTCCATTATAGATGCTGCCGTCTGAACTTAGATAAACATTATTCTTGTAAATTTGTATCGTGTCGAATACCCAACCTGCAATCCGGTTGGTACTTCCTATCTGGGCAACAATCGTCCCGGCTGAATTAGTCGCATAAAGCCCGAAATCCGTGTTACTATTATAATACAACTGTACCCGGTGACCGCTGGTACTACTCGAAGAAGCACCGAAAACGGCAATACGCTTGTTAGCTTTATCCAGTACAATCTGTCCGCCAGACAAGGTGGTGCTACCAATCGTCCAACCGCCAATAGTACCTTTGGTCACATTTAGAGTCAAAGCCTGGATATTGGCGGCAGTAATCAGCGTAGCTTTCAATTCTGTGGTATTCAGGCGGGAAGTGTCAATCGTTCCGGCAGAGATTTGGTTGGCGTTCAGTGTACCCGTATAAATACCGCTACCGTTGATAAAAGTATTGCGTTGTCCGTTTACGGAGATGCCTTGGGGAATGCCATTCACTACCAGCGTCGATAACTCGGCATAAGGTTCTGTTGCTTCCAGGCCATACAGAGCAAACAATCCGTTATTTTTCCCGATACCCGGAATACCGATAAAAGCAAACGGGTTACGGGCATCGGTAATCAGGCGGTCACTACCACCACACCGTTGGATGGCAGTGTTTAGCGCGGCATTAATCCGGATAGCATCATAAGAGGTCAATATCACAATCTTATCTGCCCCCAGTGCATTTAAAGCAGTCGCCAATGTATTACAATTCGTATCACTACTGTAAACATCGTAATTCGTTGTCGAATTGACTACCAGCGTATCACGGGCAATGACGGTCAAGGTTAATCCTCTTGCGCTCGATTCATTCACGACAGTGCCGTTTAACACTACCTTACGGGTAGCCGAATGATTCAGACCTGTGCCACGGACATAAAGTTTACCGCTATTGGCGGCGGTAACAGCAGCATTGCTCCACAACAACCTCACACCAGCAGAAAAAGTCACGTTCCCGGCTGCATCCCATACAATATTACTTCCGGCAATAGCCCCGGCGCCGGTTGATTCCAAACGCCATTTCATTCCACGGATACCCGTTGAACCAATGGTTATGCTTCCCGAAGCAGAAGTATAACCTCCCGAAGCATTGTTTTTTGTTCCCCTGAAAATCGAATCGGCATCTAACGACCAACCTCCGATTTTTCCTTTGGTGACATTCAGCGTGAGAGCCTCAATATTTCCAGCCGTGATTAGCGAAGCCTTCAACGCATTCACATCGATACGGGCGGCGGCGATTGTTCCCGCCGTAATTTGTGAAGCATTGATGCGGATGGCATTTACCGTATTGGCAGACAATGTGCCTGTAAAGATGCCGGTAGAGCCTATATAGGTCAATTTTGTAGCCCAGCCTTCCGTATTGGCTTTATTTGTTAGGGCATCGGCCACAGTACGGGCATCTGTTCCGGTTTTTTTAGCATCGGCTACATCTTTCTCTATGTCTGCCTGACAACGCCCCCATGAGCCTTTCGTCCCTAATTGTAAGGAGATATTCTTTACATGGGCGATACCCTCCGCACCCGAATATCCGTAAATATAGAAAGAAATAGGTTTCGTCAAATCAATCTCGGCATCCAGAGTAAAGGTATAGGATACCCGTTGCCATTGGTTTATTCGGGACGGACCAAGGGAGTAAGAACCACTGCTGAAAGCGGCAGCCGTCTTTCCGACCTTAGTGCTGTAAATCCCTCCGTGGATAATCATCCCCGCTGTATCAACCATCAAATCTGCCGAGAAAGTGTAACGGCAACCCGGCATAAGTTTCTCTTTCTGGTGAACAGCAGTTGAGATTCCCATCCAACGTTTTGTCTGATTATAAATAGAGTTTTTATTTATAAACTCCAATACGGAAAAACCAAATTTAGAAATATTCAGGTGCGCATGATAACCCGTTGTAGGGGCAGTGACCCCGCTATTATAACCCGAACCCCAATTCTGAATTACATAAGTTCCATTCAGTGCGTTATCCCAGCCAATATTATTATTGTTGGAATAATACCGCAGATCACCGTTCGGTAGCAGATTGTCGCTACCTACTTGGAGTTCACTGATTTTTGTATCTGTATTGGACGCAGCGGTTGAAATAGCGGCAGCTTTGGCTGCGTCCGCTTTAACTTGTGCAGTATTGGCGGCACTATTAATAGCCTCTGTTTTGGCCTGGCTAATAGCATTAACCCAATTCAGGCTCACGTTTGAACCGAATTCCACTTTTCCTGTCGATACATTATACTTAATGTACTCATTCCCATTGCCCAATTGTACATTCCCGCTGGCTTCGACTGCGAATGTTTTCTTTCCATCCGCAAATCCATAGATACCGTTTACCGTTTCTTTGGTTATCGTACCCGAAGCGTTACGGGTACTCAGGGCAAAACGCCCTATTGCTATTCCCGTCACTGTACCGTTACTGTTCTTCATCCCGGCAAAAATCTTTGGCGTAATAAGACTTTGACCGTCAATGACTGTTTTACCGCTGTTCCAATCAGCTACCCAATCCAGCAGGCTCGCATCCACACCCGGATTACCCGGTGCTCCGGACCTTACCTTATACCAGCCGAAAGAAATTGTAAAAGTCTGACCATTAACCACGACCGGAATGCTTATCGTTCCTGTATCTGCCAACGTGCTGTTTCCGCCGGATACTGTATAAGAAACGGTCTTTGTACTCTGATTGACGGTAATCGAGGTAAATCCGGTTGGGGTGGAGATAGCCCCGATATTGAATCCGCTTACCGGGGTTTCTCCTTGGCGTACTGATATAACCGAGTGGATAACAAGCGAACTTAATACCTTTCCCGTATGGTCACACGCAATAGCCGCCTTATTAATGGTCTGATAAACGGAATAAGTGTCAACTGCGACACGTATCGTAATTTGTCCCCTTGCTATCAGTGCCATACTTTACTTGCTGATTTCTACGGTGAATGTTGCGGCTACAGTCACTTCATTACGGGTGACGGTCAGGGTACGTCCTGTCTTAATACCCGATGTTCCCCAGGCAGTATCTTGTACACCCAGTTTGTTGAATTTCCGCCAGGTGCAGGTTGCTCCCGTAAAAAAAGAATCCGGAAGCAATTCTCCGTTTTGCCAGCAATTCACGGTCAGGATGGTAGAGGTTAGTCCCGAGGTAAGGGTAGTCCCTGCCGGAGCGGTGATTTCAACCTGGTAAGGGTCGCTCATATCCGCAAACGAGATAATATCGCTTACCGTGGTATTGTAAGTACCGCTGGCAGCATCCGTATCTTTGATTGTGCATTTGAAGCTGTCGAAATTCAATACCGCCGATTCGGGAATGGTGATTTCATTCGTTGTATATCCGGTAATGCCTCCGGCATTGGCAGAGGTGATTTCCGTCCAGTTTCCACTACCCAGCTTATACCACTTATAAGTGACATTTGTATTGTCGATAGTGGAACCTCGCCACATGTCACAATGAGCTTTCAAAGTCGCGGATGCACCGTTTTTGAATACAGTCCCTTCCGGGGCATAAGCTATCGCACAAATCAATTGACCGGCGTTTATGGTCTTTGTGTAAGTGATAGAGGTTTTTGCTTTTGTTTCGGCCCCCGTATCCGGATCGACATAAGTCACCTCACATTCCACTTGAAGCTGATTGACCGAGGTCATGTTGTTTTTGATAGTTAAAGCATAGGGGGAAGCTGTTGCCGCTGTCGCTCCGAAAGTGGAAAGAGTGGTTGAACCGTTTATTTTCCATACGGGTGTTCCTTTCAGCCTCGATACTTGGTTTGTACCGACGCCCGTCACATAGATCTCTGGAGTAATCACCAGGAAAGGGGAAGCTGACCAGGAAGGAGTATAACTACTGTTTTCTTTGTTAAATATCTGAGTCGTAGCTACATTGCTGCCCAGATAAAGATTAATGGATTTACCATCGTTTAAATCCACAATCGTGATTTGTCCTCTTGAAATAACTGCCATAATTTATAATGATTTAATGAATGATTACTTCACACGTAAAAGTCGCCCGGCGGAACACATCTTCATCGGTTAAGGCTACGTTCCGGCCAATTCCGGCATGAAGCTCGTTCCAGACGGTATCTCCGTCGGGATTGTTGGAAATTCTAAACCAGTTGAATTGATTGTCGCTAAGGCTGTTCGTAATATCTTCTCCACCCTGATAGACATAAGCAATGAGTGTAGTCGTAATGTTCCCATTGATAAAATTAGTCCCGTTGTCCGTCAGGATTTGTACCGAGTAAGCATCCTCACCGTCAGATAACTCACTAAGGGAAGCCTGACCACGGGCGATTAGCCTTTGAGCGTCGTACACCTCGCACATCAGGGCACCCCGGACACTAACGTCATCTTTGGATACGGTGATTTGCTTGCCCTGATAACTTCGGACAACCTGCGTTCCGTCTGCGTTAAACAGCTTCCAGTTATAATGATATACCATGCCGTTTACATCCTTCTCATCTCCGGAACGGTACACAACGGCACGGGCCTCTATATCATTTTCATCGTTCTTGACGATAAATCCTTTTTTTCCTGTAATCTCCACGAAATAAGGGTCTGAAAGGTCTGTAAACGTAAGAATATCACACACAATTTGTCCGGCAAAACCATTTCCGGCACTCATGTTCGTATCTTTGATAGAGCACTTGAAGGTTTCAAAATTCTGTACCGCATCAGCGGAAAGCACAAGCTCGTTGGTGTTCCAACCCGATACGGTCCCACGGGGATTTTCTTCATTCAACAAAGCCCAACCGGGACCTAAAAGGGAATCATAGAAAGGGGTGGTTACAATGGCATTCACCACATAATCACGGATAAGTGGTGTAGTGAGAGTAACCGTTTTCGTCTGAACATCTACCGATTGTATCACATGGGCATGGTGGCCGATCAGGTATATCGTCCTTCCGGGTATCATATTAGCCACAGAACGCAGGGCTATCGTGTAAGAACCGGCTTTTGCCGACATGGAAAGTTGGGCATTGGCAAAAACGGATTCATCTTTCACTCCCCAACGGTAATCAACATTCGTATTGTCTATTTTAGCTCCACGCCACAAATCGCAATGCGCCCGCAACTGCCCGGCACCATCTCTGAATATATTCCCGTCAGGTGCATACGCCACCGCCACCACGGTAGAACCGGGATTAACCAATTGGGTAAATTGTAAATCTGCATTTATCGGGTATTCACTGCCGCTGCCATCCAGCCAGATTGCTTGAAAAGCATAGCGGATTTGGGGGGCATGTGGACCGATATGGTTAGCCTTAATGCGGAGAACATACTTGCCCATTGAGCCTTCAACCGTACAGCTATCCTGTCCGCTCACTATTTTCACCCCGTTTTTATACCAGCAGGTCGAACCGGACTTAATTCCCGGTTTGCCGGAACTCAAATCGGCAACTTCCGTTATCAGGTCAGTTTCCCCATAACGGTCAATGTACAGGGAAGGGGTAAGCAAAAGAGGTGTATTCCCCCAACTGGGTTGCCATACATTTGTTTCACGGTTATAAATCTGAGTGGTAGGAAGATTTGAAGATACAAAAACCCGGATGTTGGATGGTTTGACCTGAGACAATATCTGATCCTTTGCCACCTCATCCAATTCTCCCCAACGAATAGTCATATCCGTCAATTCAATATCATCTTTCGTCCATTTGAATTTGCCTCCGGCAAAATGCCCCGTTCCGTCCGCATGGATGACAAAAGAACCGTCACGGGAACAAATCGAACCATCCTCGTTCAGACGAAGCAAAGGGTTTTGGATCGTTCCACCGATACCGCCCTTGCAAAACCATGCCCCGTAATCTTCGGTGTACGACAATTGCGCATCCGTGGGCTGGTATTGGGTAATAGTTTCGCCACTTTCCATTTGTGGTGCGGTGAGCAATATCCCGTTCAGCCCGCTTTTCATCCCAACAGTAAAAACAGGACGCTCGGATGCTGATACGATAAACGAGACTTTATGCCGTCGCCATTCTCCGGCAACGGTAATTTCTATCTCCCGGATGAAATGCTCGTCCTGATAAAAAGAAATCTTCCCCGCATCCGATTTTATCCAGATGGAGAAACTATACCGTTGTCCTGCATGGTCACGCCGCCAGGATACGGATTGTACGGTAAGTTCCGTATCTCTATCCACACGGATAGCATGACCGATACCAACCGGACTGTTTTCGTCAACAACCACGCCGCCGGAAAAAAGACAACCCACAGAGTCGGGAATAACATTCTTATGAATTTTTCCCACATAAAAAGTTGAAGCGTAGCCGTTAGCATCTCCTGCTGTCAGTGTTCCGGCGATATTCACATTACGGGTAGCGTAAAGGTTTTGAAAATAAGCGCCATACCCGTTGAGTATTCCGAAAACCGGATCAATGATACCCGTAATTTTTCCGATGCGGGTTTTAGTCGAATCTGAAAAAGTGGCAATATCCGACAAACGGACAATGTTCAGATCTGAAATCTCACACCAATCCTCACCGGATAGAACCGGGGCTATCGTAAGTTTACGGTCGTACTGGGGAGGATAGTCCACCGTAATCAAGGTTAGCTTATATTGCCACTCGGTCGATATATCTACGGCATCCGTGCCGTCTGTCTCACTTCCGTCCGAATAACCAAAAGAAAGAGCAACATTCGCCAAAGGTTTGGAAGCCCGGATATGGTAAGAAATCACCATCCGTTCAGGGTAAGCAACCCGGTCCGTAATCGGAAACTCAAATATTTCACCGGCATGGATACAACGGCTTTTATCCATCAGGTAAAGCGAACGTTCCGTTGCCAGGCCGTCAATAACATCCAGGTAGGGAGAATTGGAGTCGGAAGCTGTCAGGTATAACGCACCGCTCCGCTGCTCGTCAAACAGATTGGTAACCCGTACAAAATCCAGCAGTTCCCCGTTTTGGGGAACATCACCTTCTACCAGTGCCCCGATAAAGTAGTGGGATTCTTTACTACTAATAATATCGGTTCCGGTTTCCAGAACAATCATCAGCGAATAAATCAATTGGTTCGCATCCCGGTATTGCCGTCGGACAACATCACCAACTTGCAATCCCTGTGTCTTATGCGAGTCAGGGGCAATAATGATCTTATATGTTGCATAATTGTATTTTGACATCCTTAACTGATTCTTTCCACGTTATCACCACTGCATGAATCACTGACCCAAAGCGAACCGTTGGTAGCCGTATTTTTTTGTACCTCCAATTCGTAAATCCGCATTTTCTTGCGGATGGTCAACTCGTCAAAAGTGGCCGCGATATTTCCTGTTATACCATTTTTCAGTATCGCCCAACCATAACCGGCAAAGCCGGAAGAGAAACGCTCCGAACTGAGGCTGTTCAGGAAATAGGCATTCCCAAAATGCTTAATTCCGTCACTGGTGGATAACAGGTAGTTTTCGCTGGTGAAGAATAGGTGTTTGTCTGTCAATCGGGTGAATGATCCGTCAATTCCAACCGATTTTTTTGCTTCTATCGCCTGGTCGAAAGTGATAAAATCACAACCGGTCTGGAGATAGAAAGAACGTGAGCCGCTTTCCGGTAACTGGAAAACAGAAGTTGAGGCCCGGAATCCGAAAGCCGCTTGGTCTGATAAGCCGGATAACAAAACTTTCTCCCCATCCCCGGATAGAAACATACCGCTCTTGCTGCCGAACCGCATTCTCTTGTGGACGACAAGACCTTCATTAGCATCGTTTTCCCGGTAGGTGGAAAGTAAATCTGCCCCATAGTTATGGGCTATCCGCAAGGAGTCCGGGAAATAAGCCGCTCCGTATTTACTGATTAATATATTATCCCCGTCTATATCGGTCAGCCCGGCAAAAAGCCGTAGCTGCTGGGTATTCTCACTGCCCAATAGCAAATGCCCGTAATCACACGAAAGTTGAATGTCACTTTCGTTTACACGGAATAGCACCGGCGTATCACCAATCTTTACACCGTACCCACTATTAATCGTGAGAAAGCCATTTAGCAGTGCCTCTTCTTGACGGATATGCAGGACTGTTTTACCGTCAAAGCCTAATTTTACTCCATACAAAGCCGAGAGTCCACTCAAGAGGGTGACATTGCCCGAAACTTGAAGGGTTCCAGTCACCGTAGCATTTTGCATCGACCAATTGACTGTAGCAAGATTGGCGTTCCCGGCATGGTACACTTCCTTACCTTTGATATAGATAGTATCCGGTGAAAGTGCCACTCCTTTGGCTTTACTCTCTCCAAAGACCATCTCGCCACGGCTGAAAAGGCTGGAACTACCGAATGAAAGCACGGGATTCTCAAGGATCGCTATTCCATCCCCGGCACTGTAACGGATAAATTGCCGGCCACCAAGATACAGGTTGCTACCGCCGATATGAATATCCCCGGATACCTGCAAGCCGTAAACAGGGGTTACACCGTCTTCTGCGATTTCTTCATAGGCCCATAATAACCGGGTGTTTCCCATACCGGCTTCAAAGCCATAATTCGCCCGGAGTACCCCCGTCATATTTCCACCCGTCTTTTTCAGGTAATCCAGCAAAATACCGCCACCGCCTTCTCCGCCTTCTCCGGCAACCGCTCCCGCTATGGCAGAAGCAAAGTTATAAGCGGTATTACGTAAACGGATCGATGTATCGTCGCCTTCCTCGATGCCGTAAGGGTTATCCTCGCTTTTCTTATCCTGGGCATTAAAGAAATTGTGGTACAACTCGGAATAGATGGAATAACAAAGGCTGTTCGGGTCTAATTCCTCAATATCGGGTAATAGGATGACACTCATTTCGTATAGGCGGTTTGGGATAGGAACTTCTGAATCTTAGAGGCCAGCGAGGGGAAATTGGGCGCGTTAATGGCAGGCATGGTGCCCATCAGAGTGGGTGTCATTATTTTGCTGCACTCTGTGATGAAATCCAGCATCAGTTGGGCAAGGGCGTTCCCCAACACCAACGGTTCGCTTGCGTCTTCACCGCCAATGGTGACTTTCTTATTCGCTACCACGACCGTTGTCCCGTTTACATTCTGTTCAATCTTATCCGTAGTCTGGTTAAGCTGGGATTTATCGACCTTTTGGGCGATGCTTTCCGGCGTAACGGTTATCTCGGCTTGCTTGTCGTCTTTATTTTTGACGGTAGTCTGAATGTTTTCGGCTGTATATCGGGTAGAACTTTCATTGCCGGTCTTCTCCAACTGGTCATAATCGGGCGAGTCATTGCTCTCCGCATCCAGTTCTTCGGTCTCTGCCACCCCGATCACGCTCTCTTTGTGAGCGAGTATCTGTATAAAGTCCGCATGGGAGAAATTGACGACATAGGCGCATCTGGTCGCCGCATCCGTGACGATTGTAACGTCTGAAAACAAGGTGGGAATAATCAGGAACCCACCGGAATTATCCTGTAAGCCTGACAATAGCACGCCTTTATGAATGATAGGCTCCGAACTGGCGGTCTCGTCGGGAAATTCACCCACGTCAATAGTGCCGAGATATTCATCGTCATCACTATTCACCTTTGCAACATACCCATGAATCAGTCGGGCTGTTCCTACGCCGCCCGTACCGCAATGCGACATATCCACCCGGTCAATGCTACGCCCCAAAGCTATCTTTCGGATAGCTTCACTAATCATCCGTTGGCTGTTCTTCGTTTCCATTCTTCTTTTTTAGGTATAGAATAGCCTATATGGACGGGAGAAGTTTATTGTACTTTATTGGGCTGGTACAAAAAAAAGGAGACTCAGGTTTGACTTTTTGGAATTATTGCATTATATTTGCCTTGACTTTTTGGAAATAAATTTCACTTAATGCCTTGATAAAATGGAAAATGAATATCTGTACCGTAAAATAGATGACCAGCTCTTAGCCTGGAGTAAGGAGAACAAACGAAAACCGCTTCTTGTCCGTGGAGCCCGGCAGGTGGGTAAATCTTCAGCAATAAGGAATTTGGCGCATCATTTTGAGTATTTTGTCGAAGTGAACTTTGACCAGCAAAAAGAAGTATGTACCTTGTTTGATAGGGGGATTTCGCCACAGGAAATCTGCGAGAATCTCTCTTTGATTTATAATACTCCTATTATTCCGGGTAAAACACTTTTATTCTTTGATGAAATCCAGGCGTGCATTGCGGCTATTTCTTCCTTACGGTATTTCTATGAAAAATATCCCGATTTACACTTGGTTGCTGCCGGATCACTCCTTGAATTTGCACTGGAAGAACTGCCTTCATTCGGGGTGGGCAGGGTACGTTCCTTATTCGTGTATCCGTTTTCATTTGAAGAATTCCTGATTGCTAATAATGAAACAATGCTGTGGGGAGCCATACAAAAAGCGAATCCACAAAAGGCTCTTTTAGAACCTGTTCATAAAAAAGCACTGTTGCTGCTGAAAAAATTTCTGATACTGGGAGGTATGCCGGAAGTGGTTGCTTCCTATGTAGAAGGGAAATCCATGCTGGATTGTCTCAAAATCATGGATGACCTAATTATATCATACAGGGATGATTTTTCTAAATATAAAAAACGTGTACCCGAATCCCGCATCACAGAAGTTTTTGACAGCGTAGTGCAAAATGCCGGTAAGCCCTTTGTTTATTCAGGGGCGGCAAATGCAAATTATAAGCAAATAAAGGAAGCACTTGACTTGCTGATTAAAGCCGGGCTTGTTATTCCCGTAACACACTCTGCGGCAAACGGGATACCTATCGGAGCAGAAACCAATCCTAAGAAACGAAAAATGCTTCCTCTTGATACGGGGCTGTTCCAACGTATGTTAGGATTGGATATGTCCGAAATTTTTCTTTCCGATGATTTTGAAGTCGTAAACAAAGGAGCCATCGCAGAAATTTATGCTGGATTGGAACTGCAAAAATCAGCATCCTGCTATCACAAGGATGACTTGTACTTCTGGAAAAGAGAAGAGCGGAGCAGCAATGCAGAGGTAGATTACCTTATTCAAAAGAACGAAGATATAATTCCCGTCGAAATAAAATCAGGGAAGAGAGGCTCTATGCAGAGCTTACATCTGTTCCTTAAAGAAAAACAATCGCCATACGGCATCCGCAGTTCATCGGAAAACTTTTGTGCTTATGAAAATATAAAGGTGATTCCATTATATGCAATTGGTAACGTTTACCAGCTAACATAAACCGATTCAATAAAGATACAATTGTATCATCAAGAATGGTACAATTGCATCTTTACCTTTTATTTATCCGGCGACTTAATCTTATATGGTATTGTAATCTTCTGACGATACCCATTCACCCCGAATGTAGTTGTTACCTCTTCCGTGATGTAAACTCCGTTTTTTGAAGGATTCCTCTCGTCAATCAATTCAACTTGCACCGCCGTATTGAGTGCCAGGTCTCCGAACAAGGTCAGACTGCCGGTTATCCCGTTCAAATTGTAATTTCTGAAATACTCGATGGTTTCTTCAACCAGTTTATCCGAATCGATTTTCATATTGGGCGACATATACGGCACAATAGTGTAAGTGCTCAAATCAACCTTAGTCTTGGTTTTCGCCCCCTCTGCCGTCGTATTCCCCGTTACCTTGTGTGTCTTCTTGCTGATTTGGGTGGCGTTTACTGTTTGAAACTCTTTGCTGCCTGCCACCGTAGGGTCGTAATCAGGATTCATGCGAATAGTCACCTCAAAAAACTTTTCATCCGAACCCAATGCTTTTCCCGTCACCGCTAAAAACTTCGGGTTAGTTTTCACCACTTTCAAACCGTCTTCCGCTACATGGTAATTGAAATAAATGGAGAAAGGCTTTGCCTCGCTGTCCTTCGGAAAAACGGGCTGGCTTTTGGAGGACGAATAAGGGCGACCGATAGCGATGGTTGGCATATCGTCCGGTGAATTTTCATCGTATTTGAGAAAACAGTAAACTTTGTACTTGCTCCATTCCGACAATACATCCGCTACGGTAAAATTATCCGTAATCTTCACTTTTCCAATCTGAATATCAAACCGTTTGGTTTCGGAATGGATGGCGAACCCCGTATCTTTCAGTAACCCGTACTTGTCACCCAATACATCGTTCACGCTGACCGACGATTGAGTCTCGAATTTCGGAGCCTGTTTTAGTTTTAATTTGTAGGCCATGTTTTCACACTGAATCTCGAATTTGGATGCGGAATTATAGGCTGAAATATACCCGTCGAACATATTTTTCAATATTCCGTTGTAGCCGAGTTTAATGTTTACCCGTTGCCCGACTTTAAAGCTCACATCATTCATGGCCTGTTGGGAACTTCGCTTCTCAATGACTACACCGTCCTGCATGATTTCCGTACTTATCCGGCTGGCATCTTTGCCTTCGATAGTGGCATTCCCGATAACCGTACTTTGGTAAACTGTGCCTTTAGGAAAAGTAATCTTTGCCGTACCAATCAACTTTTTATAAGTCTCGACAATCTCCACCTCTTCCACTTCGGTCAGCACAATGGGGTCCTTAATCACCAGCGGGTTACTGGAATCTGCATCCCCGATAGTGATTTTGCAGCATAACACATCTATCATATCTATAGCCATAGTTTCGACACTTTTAAGAGGGAAGCCGGATCGATAGCCTCAGCTCCCAGTTTTGCGTATTTAATCCATTTGTTAGAGTGCTTGATAGCAACATCCACCTTTTCCTCGGCTGCCAGTTTCAGTTGTATGCTTTCCGAAGGTTCAACAGCCACGCACGAAAGGCTGTAAGGCTGCACATTCCGGCAATCCGTGGCGGAAAGCGAATAATTCAGCACAATCAGCTTGTCGATATTGAATTGCCGGAGTACCGTGTTCTCGCAATCAATCACCCCCTTAAACTGCATCAGCTTTAAAAACTTCGAGACTTCCGCCTCCGGATAAACATCGGCGTACTTGCTCGTGATTTTTCCGCTAATGGAAATTTCCAGGTCGCCGCCGCTGATATATTCTTTGCGGCTGCAATCACGGCCTTGTACCTGTGTCATCACAACGTTATTCTTGCTGCTCACCTGTACCATGGGCTGTAAATCCACGAAAGTGAACAGCCCGTATTTGCTGTTTTTCTCCACTTTGCCGGTAGCGCTATCGAAGTAATTCCCTTCTTCTGAAATAACAAGCTCCAGGTAATCCTGCACCACACGACCGACTATTGAATCCGTGTAATTTTTCTTTTTCGCTACGGCCTGTTGTTCACTGATTAATTGGTAGTATTGCCCGGTTTTATTTGCAATACTCGTCTGGGATTTGCTTTGCAGATACTGGTCACGTTCCTTTTGTTCCCAGTATTGCAGGAATCGGGGATACGAGCGCAATGCGCCGTATGCCAACTGCGAGGCCGTTTGAATAAGAGCTCTTTTCAATATCTCTTTATCCTTTGAAAAATAATGCACGGCACCGTCTTGGAACTCTGCAAGCCCCATACCCAAACCACGGCGGGCGGCATCGCTGATATAGCCGCCCAGTGATCCGTTGCTGATAATTCCCCCGCTTAGGAGAACCGACTTTCCTATATTAAATAATCTACTCATTGTCTTTACTTTTTAACCGTTCCAACTGCTGTCGAAATCATGGACGACATCGATTAACGCCTGGGCAAGCTGTTCTTTCAGATTCTGTACTTCCTCACCTTGTCCTTCCTTGCTTTTCAATAGATTGATAGCTTCCACACTTAGCAAATTGGTGATATTCACGATAACTTGCTTCGGCGCTGCCGAGGAGAGTTTTCCCGTACCGGAATAATTTCCACCGGCCAGCCCGTCGTCTGCTCCGGAATGATAACTGAACCCGTTCGCATTGAAAGGTTGGGGATCGGCTTCATCCGGCTCATTGGAAGTAAGCGAAGTCGTGAACCCCGCTTTTTGCATGATATTTTCCGCTATCTCTGCCGAACCGCCCCAGGTCTGACGCAGGGAAGAGGTGAAATTCACAACCGCATTATGGACTTCCTGATACCCGGCGAGTGCATTTTCCCGCTCTTTGTCCGTAGCTTTCTTTCCCAAAGCCTTTTGTACCCAACGGCCTTCCTTATCCTGATAGAAACCATTTTTGGTAAGCAGGTCAAAATCAAAGCCGTTGGCTCGTAAAGTAGCTTCAGCATTAGCCGGTGACGACATGATTCTCCGGTATTCCTCGGCTATCCTTGAAATCTCCGGCACTACCTTCGTATTCATGTACACCGCATAATCATACAGTTTGTAGGCATCCGCTTCCTTCATCTCACCGACACCTTTCTTGTAGATGATTTTGCCGTTCCGGTCTTTCGTCCAAAGGGTATTATCCAGGTTCTTTTCATCCTGACCGAACTTACTTCGGATGTTTTGGATAAATGCACCGATTTCTATGTCCGTCCGGGCTTTTCCTAATTCAGCATAAGCCGAATTGACACGACCTTGGCTGTCTTTCTTGGCAAGTGTCCGGATAGCTTCACGGGTATCGTCCTGCCGGGCGTCGGAAAAGTTGTAAAAATCGTCGTATTGCGGACCGCCGTACTGCCCGGAATGGGCAGCACCGAAAGAAGAAAGAAAAGCCGTCCACCAGTTCCCGGTAAATGCACCGATCTTCTGACCGGATGCCTCTTCAATCGACTTCCCGGCTGTCAGTTCCTCAACTGCCTTTTTCGCATTCATGGCCTGCTTGTAGGTTTCCGTCAAAGATTTATTCAGTGCATCGATGGAAGGATAACGGTACTTCCGGTTCGCATCAATCTCTTCCAATACAGCATCTTTCGCCTCTTTCACTTTCCACGTCTTGTAGGCTACCCAACCCAGAGCGCCTACTAAGGCTGCTATCCCGGCTGTGGCAGCTACGGCAGTGGTTCCTAACGCACCGATGGAAGCACCGGCTCCGACCAGCCCGTTACCGGTAGCTACCTGCGTGGAGAACAAGCCCAAAGCTCCCCGCGACACCATACCACCCATGCCGGTGGATAGCAATGCCTGTCGCATGGCTCCTTTGCCTGTAACCTCGGCTGCGCTCAATGCCGAAACAATAGCGCGTTTACTTGCAAATGACATTCCTCTACCACCTCCCATCAGACCGCCCACCATTTGAATCACAGAACCTGCCGCCGACTGTTTACCGATAAAGCCTAAAGCAATTCCGATGTTGGTAAGTGCTCCGGCCAGTTTGAATAACTTTGTCGCTACAAATCCGGAAAATAGGAGTGGCTCAATCCAGTGAAAATTGCGGGTGAACCAGCTTGCCACACTTCCCAAAAGGGAAAGTATATTCAGGATAGACTGACCGATAGATGTCAGTCCACGGGCAAATTCTGGGGTGCTGAATTTTGCAAGGAAGTCACGTAATGTCGATTTGATAATCGGCTCCAGGACTTCGTACCCTTGCATGAAACTTTCGGTAAGCTGTGAAGTGACCTGAGCCCACAGACCTTTTGTATTGTCTTGCTTCACTTTAGCCAGTTCGCTCGAAATTCCATGTGAGCCCCGGTTCTGTACGGTAAGTGTACGCAACTGGTCGTAATTACGCACAAACATCATGGCGGCGTTACCTCCGATTTTGCCGAAAATGGCCTGCATGTCACCGACGGTCGCGCCTTTCTTGTTCAGGTCTTCGAAAATGTCGGCAAGGGGACGGAGTTTCTCTACTTGCTTCCCGTAAATATCCCGGTATTCCGTGAATTTTATGCCCAACCGGTCTAATACCTTTTGTGATTCACGGGTGGGTTTGGCAAAACGGGTCGCCATGGCACGAAGCGAGGTTCCCGCCATGGTTCCTTTTACACCCATGTTTCCTAATATACCGATAGCTGCCGCACTCTCTGTAAATTCCACTCCGGCCATACGCATATATCCGGCGGCCATTTTGTACGACTCTGCCATTTCCATGACATTCACGTTCGACCGGGAAACAGTGGAAGCCAAAATATCAGTCACCGAGCCCATGCTCGTATTCTTAATATCATAGCCTGTTTGAATATTGGTCGCCAGGTCTGCAATCTGGGAAACATCGTTGTCGCCAATCAATGCCAGATTGACAATCGGACGGATAGAAGCATTGATAGCGTCTATTCCCATGCCCGCCATACTCAAATATTTTACCGCACCGGCAACCTCAACCGCTGTGAATTTGGTTTCCACTCCGATTTTACGGACATACAAAGCCATTTTCGTGAAGCGGTTCTCGAAAGTGGTTAAATCATTATCCGCTACCCGGAGGATACTCTGGGCGGAGGTCATTATGTTGGTGTACTCGACAGCCTTCGTCAGTTCCGATTTCAGGAAACCGTACATGGCATAGCCGTTGAGCATATACATCATCGGCAGGTTACGGATCGAAGGGGTACGCACGTATTGCAGGCGGTTGATAGCTGCCCGCTGCTTATTAGTCTGCCCGGTGACGACAGCCCGCTGTTGGCGTTGCGCTGCCGTCACTGCACGGGCGGCGCCTTGTTGTTCCAAACGGGTTTTCTCGCGTATGGCCCGTGCCGCATCGCTGGCGGCTTTTCGTTGTGCAGCTTCGTTCGCCTTGACCTGCCGCTGGCGATCCCATTCTTTCCCCTTCGCTTCAATCACGGCTTTTTGAGTCGTGAGCCGGACGGCTTCGTCCGCCCGGCGTTGCTCCGCTTTTTGCTTGGCTAATTCCCGGTTTGTTGCCAGCTTTTCCTGCAATTTCTCCGAAGCCTTCGGCGATAATACGTAAGGCTTTTCCGGATTATATAGTAAAGGAGGATGAAAAAGGGTATTGGCTGTCTGCGGAGCTACAAGGACATTCCCCTTTCCGGATGAAGGTGAGCCCATTTGCACACCCATGGTCATTTTGGAAGCACCTTTAAGCTGGCGCATCAGCCCCAGTAACTCTTTCAACCGCTCTTTCGCTACATCCGTTTTAATATTGACTTCACGGCCTTTTTCCAATGTTACCAGGGCAGCATTGATTTTTCCGACCGCTTTAGTAATGCGTTTTTGCGTCTCCATCATTGTTTTGACAGATGCAGCCGCACTTTTTTCAATTTCTGCTTTCCGGCTTTCAGATAACTTCTTATCTAAAAGAGTCTTGGCATTCGACTTTATTTTCTTGGTATCCAATGGGGCTTGTCCGGCATTAATAACCAGACTGATTCCTTTGGAAAGTTCCCCGATTTCTGTGAGTAAAGTCTTCACACGTCCCAGTTTTTCTTCCGTTCCCGACGTGTTAATATCCATTTTATAAGTATAATCCCGCTTCTTTCCGCCTTTTGTTCGGAAAATCTTATCAACTTCATTCACCATCTTCTGAATGTTTTTGATCGCGGGAGTCAAATCATTTTTAGCCAGAATCAGACTTTTCACCGAATCGGCAAACGCCTGCACCTTTTTAGTACCTTCGGTGGCCTCTACATTAATGGTATAGTTTACCTGATAGTTTTGCTCTTGGGACATACTTCTTTATTTCGGGTAGAATAGCCCATTACAGCAAATTCCGATTAAAAAGAAATCCCCTGCCTGCTAAAAAAAGCTGACAGGGGATTGGCAAGAAATAAATTAAGGAGCTGTTGTTGTAAGAGCGTTTGTCATCCGGCTTACGGTCATCTGTTGATGGAGCCATAGAGCCTCTTCGGAAAGCATCGCAAACTCTTCATCCGAGATGGTATTCAAATTGACGCCGGGAAAGTAGTGACGGATATAAATCGCCCGCTGGCGTATCCGTTGTTCATCCTTTACTTCCCAGCTTTGGATAAATTTACCAGCGTGGATTGGCGGGTAGTGATGATTTCCGATAACTGTCCCATTAAACCGAACAGGAACAGCGATTCATTATCTACCAGTTCCTTATCCCCGTCGAGAAAACAATCTCTGGCAAGGCTGCGCATGGCAGTCACCTCATCCTTTTTGGAAGCGGCCATAAATTTTGAGAACTGGGGAAAGGTCGGTTCGGCGAGATAAGCGACATACACTTCTTTCTCTTCACAATCCGGATCGCCCCAGACCACCATCGGATAGACTTTTCTGAGTTTCTTCTCCGCTTTGATTTCCAAAGCCTTTTTTCTGATTTGCTCTTCCTGAGCGAGCGTGAGTGTTTTTTCTTCCATTGTTTCTAAAATTATGATTCAGCCTCAGACTACCTGCTTTCCGGAAAAAAAGTTTTATAGCAAAACAAATTTTCCTTGAATACCGCAATTCTTTAGTACTTCACTATTCTTTATATCAAATGAAATCAAACACGATGGTGCTCCGGCAGTTCCGCCACGTTCACCGCTTACATGATGAAAAGATAATCTGCCTTTAATGAATAAAATCGAATGTGCCTTTTTGAATATCAATTCCTGAAACAACCTCGTTTCTGTCCGGGCAAAGGTCAGTGCTATCACATTCCGGTGTTCGGCACAACGTTCTATAAACTGTGCAATCAAAGCCGTATCATAGGGTGGATTGCAAAACACCCGTCCAAACCACGGTTGTCTCAATCCATCATCTTTAATCGTGTAGTGATTTGCTGCCGTCGGCCATGGTCGGTTTATAGGGGAGCAGGGATCGAGATCAAAATCACCCAGTTTTGCTAATAATTCCGGCGGTGTCAGCCATTCATTTTTGCCGGTACTCGAATTTCCTTCAAAAGTTACGTCCATTTATTATCTGTCCTCGATTAATTCCGAGTCAGAATAGTAGAATATCCTCCCAATAGTTTATTCTATACTTTTCAGCCGCCCTTCAATCATTCGGAAAGAAAATCCCATCATTGGGAAATCCTTTTTCCCTCTTTCCTTTTAATTCTCTACCTTTCCCACCGTAAGTTCACACAACAAACGGCGTTCTCCGAAAAGCCGACGATAGAGTAGGAAGTAAATTCGTAAAGCAAATGGAAGAATGTACAATAGAATGGTATGAAAGAAGTACTTCTTTTTACAGAATGAATCAGACGGAAGATTTTAGGATAGATCCAGCAGACCAGCAAAGTGATTGGGGTAATTGTGCTTATTTTTTCCTTAGAAAAGAAAATTTGATCTTATATAAAGATATTGATCATCCATATCCTATGGAATTTCAAAATTTAAAAAAATTACCATATATCAAATGTACTTATAGATGCTTTGCCGGTGAAGGAGATTATGATAAGGAAATGCCCACAATCATTCGAGAAATTGAGGAACTCACCGGTCAAAATAAACCTTCTGCAATGCCCTTTATGAAATGGTTAGGTAACATTGGATATGCTTTCCAATGTTACAATATCAGTGACATTTGGGAAATAGCAATACCTTTTCCCCTTTTATTACGCTCTGATTCTTGGAAAATTATTAATTTGTAGTGATGTTTAAATGCGGTTACATATTCAGGCAAAAAATTACCTGAATATGTAATTTTAACAAAACGATACTATAACTTCCTCAATCTTCCTTAATATCTCCTCCCGGCTCACCGCCCCAACAACCTTATCCACCACCTCACCGTTCCGAATAAACAATATCGTCGGCACACTCCGTATCTTAAACTGTACCGCCAAATCATTATTTTCCTCCACATCACACTTACCAATAATCACCCGCCCGTCATATTCACGGGCAAATTCTTCCATCATAGGAGCAAGAGCCTTGCAAGGACCACACCACTCAGCCCAAAAGTCAATGACCAAGGGCAATTCCGAACCGATTAACTTCGGAAAATTTTCTTCAGTAATTTCTACCATATATAAATGTATAATTTGCTAATTTTCAAAAGACTGCAAAAGTAGCCTTTTTACCCCAAAATCAAAAGAAGCGTTACCGCAAAATAGTAACGCTTCCCAGTTTTAACTTTAAATCGTGTCCCCATCACCGATTACGATGTCAAACGGGTTCAAATCGAACTCCTTCGTAATATTCGTATCGTCCTGCTGCGACTCTAAACCGTCTTCCGAGAAAATACAACCTTTCAACGTGACCGTCGTTGTCGTCCAATCGTCACTCGCCATCGGATTGGCAAAACTGACAATCAAATCGAATTCGCCTATATCCATCAAACTGCCGTAAGTGCTGCGTAGCATTTGCTGGGTAGCATAGTCCATAGTGATTGATGCAGAGTAACTTATGTTTCCAAACCCGCGACTCACTGGCTTTCCGCCCATGCCGTAATTGCTCTCGATTTTTCTCTTTTTATTCCATTTGATACCGGAAACCCCTTCAAGCGTACTACTTCCTTCCTCGATACCGAGGGCTGTCGATGCAAGGGTAATCATCGACCAGCTATACGCAACGTTATTAATTATAGCCATATTCTGCGATTATTTAGCGGTTAGTGATAAGCCTTCCTCGACATAGATTTTCACGGCGACACCGACCGGCACGATGACATAGCTGATGCGCAGCGTATCGTCAACCAGCACATTCTGATTAGCGTCGATATTCACGGCATAACCCGAAATTTCTTGTGCCGCTTGCATCTTTGCCAGTATGTCACCGATTAAAGTCTTGAAAGAGGAGATTTTAGAGGGAGCCAGAAATCCGGTAGCCGGATTAACCATAAGTGGACTGTTCACGTAAGGCAACAAAGCGGCACGAACAGCCCGGCGGCTTTTGTTGATAGTACGGTTACGGGCAATTGTGCGATAATCCCCCATGGAACAGGTCTGGTCTTTACTGATATAAATACCGTTTTCTCTCCCTGAATATTTTATCGGGAAAATATACCCCTTTTCGTCCAGGTCATCCAGTAACACGGGCGAAAGCGATTCGTACATATTCAAGCTCGTGAAATCTTCATCGGCGGTCAGATTAATATCTCCGAAACCGAGCTCGATATTCTGGAAATTATCGTCGAACAGATTGAACGTGCGTACCCAGGCTACCGATTCGTGAACATTGGCACGGGCGATTGCTCCCATCATAGCCCCAAGGAACCCTACCGGAGTATTATTCACGTTTCGCTTTTGCATCATGGAAACCAGAGCGCAACGGGCCTGACCGAATATCACGCTGATGCGGCTCGCTTCACAGATTGCGGTCGGTATTTTATTCAGGTCGATTTGCTTTCCGTCGCTGGTGTCACTGCCGGTATTAGACGGATTGGCACACAACACAATCGAAAGAGGCTGGTGCAGGTCGGCCATTGCTACAGCCTTGTCGTTTAGCGTCTTGACAATATTCAGATTGTACTTCTCTTCCGCACCGTTCAATTTCCAGAGCGGTTGCTCGGTCCATACACCCAACTGGTTAATCAGCCCACCGGCAACTCGTTGCATAACATCGATGGCATCCCACGAAGCGGAACAGTCGGCAAACATGACGTACAGCTTCCCGTTGCCATTGACATTACCGCTCATGCGGAAGAACTCACGGATGTGATATGCCGGAATACCATGGAAAAAGTTTACATTATTCTCGTCTTCTTCCGTTGTTTCAACACGTTCGATAATACCGAAATCCTGAATGGCCGATTTGAAGTTCGTGATGTAAAGTACATCATTGAGTTTCAACTTCCCTTCGTTATTCTTGCCGTACCCTTCCCTGAAAAGGTCGGGTTGCATAGACACGTCGAAGAGCAACCCGGTCACTTTTTCCTGACCGGATGCACCGCTGTAAGGGATATTCCCGTCGGTGTCTTTTATGATTACGTTTCCTATTGCCATAAATTACTGATTTTTAGATTTGAAGAATGGATTTTTGTACAGTACGGCATCCCCTCGGATAGCGGCGGGAGTGTCGGGAGTATAGGCTCCTCCGTGACGGTCCACGTACAATGCCTCGTGAGCCGGGAATGATTGAAGTACGCCAAGAACGAAGCTATCCGGTTCCGGCTCACCTGGTTTCTCTTTCCCTTTTTCAGCGGGTGGAACAACTTGCGGTTGCGGTTCGGACGGCTGAATTGATGTATCGGTGTCAATTGGTTGAAAGGATTCAGCCCCCTCCGGGAGCTGTGTGTCTATGGGATTTTTTTGTTTAGCCATGATAAATGATGAATTAAAAAAGGGAGATGGAGATTGCTCCACCTCCCTGTGATTAAAGAATTTGATAAAATGGTTTTAGACTGTTTTCTTGTAAGCCGTATGAATGACAATCTCTCCCGGACGCACGATATTTACGTCCATTTTCATCCTAAGCTGGAAAAAGAATAATTCGGAATTGGATTGCAGACGGTCTACTTTCAAGACTTCAGTGTCGTTGGCAAAATCTACACCCATCCAGAGGTTCGACTCCATGCCGGTGTTGAACTCTCCCAACGTAATCGTATGTTCGGGGATACCTACAATCGGTATGATTCTCTTGCCTTTGAAGCGGTAACGGTTCACTTCGGTATTTTCAGAATATTTCACCTGCTTGTCGGAAATGTACTGGTCGTAGGCATCCCAAGCGTCCCAGCCAATTACAAATGCAAGGCTTGTCTTTTTGCGGATCTGTTTAGGGCACTTTTTCCACATGGCGTAAAGGGCCTTCTCAACGGCCGCACCGTCGGTCAGTTCCGTATTGCCGGACACGATACACTGTCCCCCCGCGATAGTTGCAGCATCCGTGGCATTGACATTATCAATGATTCGTTTAATGATGCCGTCGAAATATTTTTCCTTACCTCTGCCGATTTGAATAGAGTCTGCCGGAGCTGTGATACCGGCATTTGCCGCTCCACCTTTAGCCGCCGTCCAGATAGCGTTCCCGATGTACTCGTTTTTTTTATCCATCAGCAAGCGGAGCATCGTAGCTTGGATTTTAGGGTCTAACTCCCTGAAAACCAGATTTCCGTCGGGCTGGGCGAACTTCCAGTATTTTTCGTAGTCTCTGGGATTAAATTCGAGATAAATCATAAAATCAGAGGGTTCCAGATAACGCTCTGTAAAGGTGTATTCGTTCTCTCCGTTTTCACCCTTTTTCCCGTGGTTACTGGTAGGGGTCGGAACATTATCCTGGATAATGTCGCCTAACTTGATGGCAGGCAGCGTGTATTTGTGCTGGATGCCCGATTTGATATGGATAAGACCTTCTCTGAAAGTGTCGTTACCCTGCGCGGTATAGGAGATTAAATCTTCTAAGACTTCGCCATTATACCCGTTTTGCAAAAAAGTTGTTGTATCAGCCATTGTTATGGTAGTTTTTTGATTATTCGTTGATCTTCAGCTTAATCTGCACTACCGTATGCGCCAATACGTGTGTTGTGTCTGCCAGCGGGCAACACGTCATATAATAAAGGTAGAAGTTACTGTATCTTCTTGAACTCGAAGTTTTCACCCACGACCTGCGTCACCTTTTCAGCTATCTTGTCCTCGGCGGTTTTCAATGCGCCTGCCGCTGCCTGGATATTCGCCGGATCATTGGCAATCTCTTTCGAAATCTGTTCCCGGTTCGGAATGGAAGCCAGTGTCCTTTCCACCAGTTCCGGATTGCTCTCGGCCATAGCCAGCCAACCCTCTTTCGATTCAAGGGTAATCTTACCGGCTTCGATAGCCGCCTCGATAACAGACTCGTTTCTCGCTTTCTTTTCGGCTGCCTCTTTTTGCTGGTAAGCCGAAAGCGATGCCGTGGCGGTGGTGAGGTCTTTCTGTAAATTGGTGATAGTGGCATCTTTTCCGGCTATCACGGTCTGGGCATCCGTGAGGGACTTTTCCGTCTCTTTCAACTTCGCTTCAACCGATACCAGAGTATTCAGACGGGCCATTACATCCTTCACTTCATAATTGTCTTTTAACCCAAGCGTAGCTGCAACGGCAGCGTATTCCGGTGAATTTGTCTTTTCTGTACTCATGTTCTTATTAATTTCGTGTAGATTAGTGGTTTCTTCATCAAAAAGTTTATTGCCCTCTTCCGCCGGAAGGGAAGCACTGATTGCAGTCATCAAAGTTTGAATGCGGGTAACATCTTCAACCCCCGATAACTCGTTTTTTACACGTTCGCAAATCTGCTTGGAGGTGTGCAACACACTCTCTGCCGGGATAATTCCCGCCCGGACAGCTCCGGCTGCATCGAAAAAAGTTCCGTCTTTCTCTGCCGCCCCGTCCATGATTGCCCTGACAAGTTCGGCCTTCAAACCGAAGCGCTTGCGATAAATGGTTTCAATTTGCTTGGTAAAAGCCTTCACCAGTTCCGAAGGCTCTTTTTCTTCTTCGCCATCGGGCTGGAAAGGGTTGTGAATCATTAGAATGGAATAATCTCGCATCAAAGACTTATTTCCGGCTGCCCAGATAATCGAACCCATAGAGGCGGCCATACCCTCGATGATACACTCCGTGGGAACCGTCGAGTTCTGAATGGTAGAGTATGTACCCATGCCGTACAGCACAGAACCGCCCTCGGAATTGATAAGTACCCGGATTAGGGAAGGACGGACTACATTCTCCAGATAATCAAATTCATAATTAAACTGGGTGGTAGAGTCTTCTGTTACTTTGCCAAAAAAACGGATCGTCGCGATTCCCCCGTTTTTAGCTTCACCGACTATGTTTTTAAATTTTTCCGTATCCATAAATTTACTTTGCGGCAGAATAGGCATTTCAAAACAAAAAAGTTTTTTCGGGAAGCTGAGGAGCGTGGGTACGTGGACGCGGGCACGTCAGGAACGGAAAGGAATAAAAAAAAGACTTTTTTAAGAACCTGGGAAAATAGCTGGTTTGAGTAATAACCTTAGCAGTCTTCTGCTTGAAGTGTGATACTGGAAGTGGCTTGAAGCTCGTAATAACAAGAATACTTCAAAAGGAGTCCTTCATAGTTCCCACAAGTGGAAACTATGAAGAAAGAGAAGAGAGAAAGGGGTATAAAAGTAATAATCTTCACTTCGTTCAGATTATACTTTTATACCCCTAATGACAACCAAATATCCCTTGCGGTCTATTTGGTTGTATTGATTTTATAAGTTCCTTTTATAAAGATAATATTATAATATATATATAATACATGGTAGTTGCCGGAATTAAGGTAATCGGAATATAATACTATCAATCAGTATGTTACAAAAAAGAGATGCAGCCTTGCCGTACATCTCCTTTCCTTTTGAAATCGTCTTCCCTTATTCCTGCAAATTTGGATTCACATAACAGAAATGCCGCTGCCGGTCCACCATCCATTTGTAAACCTGAAACCCTTTCATACGGGCATACTTCCCGACGTTCACCCGGTTGATGTGCTTAAAGGAATGTTGAGCCATGTGTGCGGCCATTTCCTCATACGTCATTGTTCGCTTTAGTTTCATACCATTGAATTTAATTAGTGTAAACTAAGGCAAGATTAGTTCAACTGGGAGCAATTAGTTTAATCCGGAACTTTTTTATTGCTACCCATCCTCGAAATAACTGAATACCTCTTCAATCACGGGTAAATTTTCTTCTGCCAGCCATTCTTTCGCCACATTATAAGCCAAACTTTTACTGAAACTATAATTTTCCTTTGTGATTGAGTGGTGAGATAAGCGTCCTTCCGTAGGTTTCAGGCCCTTATTATGAAGTTCGCACAATCCATCGTGATAAAAAACACACCAGCCTTCCTCTGTCGTGACAATCTGCACCATGACAATAGGGTGTCTCATCCGTCCCAAAAGCATACCCACACACCAGAAACTTACAGCAAGTTGATCCCGGTAATCGGCTTTTATCAACCGTAATATATCCTCCGGTGTACCTAAACAAGGAGTACGGCATTGGTTACGGCAAGCCTCACATTTACAGGCACTGGGTTTGCGTCCCGTCTTACGGATTATTTTATGAATGATACTTTCCCCCATATTAATATTCTTCCGGATGTTTGGAGCGCCATAACTCAAGAATATACTCACGACCGGCAGGAGTCCACCGTTTAACGCTACCGGTAGGATAAACCTTACCATTCTTTTTCTCCCACATATACGGCACGTCACATTGCAAAGCCTGATAAGGAGTGAAAACCACCCATTGCTTCTTTTCAAACTTCACGATATTATTTTCTGCCAGAAAACGATGCAACTGGACAGTTGTAATTTGTAGCTCCTCGGCAATTCGCCCGCTCTTAAAACAATCCCGATCTTCCACGTACTCCTTATAAAAAGCAACTTTAGGTTCGTCTTCACGAATCTTTTTCGCTTGGTCCGCAGCCAACATCAAAGCCTCTTCAAAATTCTGTGGAACGGGGAAATTACTCACGGCCTCACTGAAACTGGAACAACGGTTGCGATGAACCGGCATCGATGCGTAACCCTTGGTTACTAATTCTTCGATACGACTGTTACACCAGGCAGAAAAATCCGGGGACAACCAACGGGCAAACTCCATGGCAAGCGATTCCTCAATCCAGGTCGCCCCGGTGTTTCCACGGGTAGTCATAATCTGACTTCCCAAAGAAATTGAATCTCCTCGACGTACAAGTGCCTCTCTGAACTCCTGTGTCGCTGCGAGACGTAACCACTCCGCTGGTAACTTACCGAAACTACGGGCCATCTGCGTGGCATTAATCATCGTTTTTCCGCCATCCGTCTTAAAAGTAATTGGAAACTTATCTTGATAGTTGAAAATGATTGCTTCCCTCGTTTGGGATTGAATGGATGGTCTGACTGATATATTCGATTCCATACCTACAGGCAATCCATTAATCCATTCCTGCATACGGTCACATACTTTTGCAATCTTACCGTTTTCCGTTCGGATAACCTGAAGCAGGTTATGCACGTCGTAGGGTTTCACTCCCCAGCGGTTACGCCCCCCTTCTTTGAAAGCTATTCGGAAAGAGGTTCTACAAATCCGCATCGCCTGACCGCTATCCATCATACATACACGGTCTAATGCTTTCAACAGGTCATTCAGGCAAAGCCAAACAACGGTTTCGTCTTCATGGAGTATCGCGCGAATGGATGACTCCTCAAAAATCAAGCTCTTTAAAATATCATTTGTCATCATGGTCGTTATTTTCAATATGGTTGTTTTTACATTTCTGGTCATTTATCTTTTTACGTCTCGCCATCTCCCGGACGGAATGATAGCGTCTCTCAACATGACACATCTGGTCATAATCCTGCAATTTCAACGTATCCAAATCTGTAATTTCAATCTCAATGTCCGGATGAATATGTCTGAAATAAAAACTGCCTGCCGAAATATATCTTCCTGTACAGGCAAACGATATCGCCTGCGCGTTAGTCTTGGATATTTCTGAGGCGCTTCGAATAGATCGGGTTATACCGACTAAGATGTAAGCCCCGTTAAATATCAGAACGGGCTTAGGTTGATGAAATGGACTTCTCTTCATTCGTCTATCAATTTAAGTAATTCGTCTTTCGTTAATCTGTTTCTGATTGCCTGTACAATACGAGTGTCCGAAAGAGTAACACCATCCAGAAATAGTTCTGACATCCTCTCTGTCATATAAACCCCGAAAGCTGGATCTATATAGCCGACGAAAAGCAAGGCCAAAGACTGATCAATTAATACGTGCCCCGTTGCCTCATCCGTTACCATAATCTCGTAGTCCGGTATCTCGTAAATATCCTTTACACTCTCGAACCAAAAAGAAAACTTTCGGGCGAAATCAATTGCCGAATGCTTCTTACTGTCACCTTTTTCAGCGATGTAAGTCGTTGCGTCAAAATAGATTAACCCTTTTTCGGATGTTCCGAAAAGCAATTCCGGGAACTCCATGTACTTTACAGTAAATGGAGCTTTTGTTCTAACTTTCATTCATAACTTCCACTTTGTTTTAAATTTACTGCTGCAAATATAGATAAAAACACGTAATAAATTTAAGTTTTTAGCTCTTTAAATATTTGTGTTTCAGCTAATTATAGCACAATAACGCACACAATGATACTATTTCAATGTACATACAAAATGAAAATTTCCCACCCTGTCTCCGACTGGAATACAACCAATCCGATGTGTAAGTAAATAATGCCATCAACATTTTTTTTCGGATAAAGGTATTCTGTACGAAATAACAATAAATGCAAGTAGTTACATCCGAAAACTCATTCAATGGAGAACTGTTGGAAAGCATCTTTCGCACTTCCAAAAAAACTATCGTCGAATACGTTCGCGAAATCGAAAGGAACAATCGTTATAAGTCAGTTCGACAAGACATTACGTTAGGAACGATACTGGACGACCGTTCCCGGTTAATAGACCTCTACGAAGCCTGCCTCGAACAGGACGCACATATACGCTCCGTCGTAGAGACGTTGGAATCCCAAATCTTAGGAGACCGGTACATGCTGGCCCGGATCAATGAAAAAGGAAAATACATCAAAGACGTAAAATACACACAGAAAATTCAAGGCACACAATTCGATAAAATTGTCAGAGGAATCGTTGAATCCAAACTCTACGGCTACACGCTGATAGAGATAATGCCTTATATCGATCCCAAGACCGGAAAATTGGCAGAAGTCAATCTGATTGAACGGAGAAACGTACTGCCCGACCAGTACACCGTGGTCAAACGGCAAGGCATTTGGTTGCCCAACTGGAATATAGCCTCGCCTGCATATAATCAAAACTACATTTTGATAAATTCCGGCACAATCGGCTTATTTTCAGCGACAACACCTCTTATCTTGGCGAAAAAATTTACCGTTGCAAATTATGTCAACTTTGGGAGCACGTATGGGCAACCGATTATCCATGGGAAGACCATCTCAGAAAGTAACAGCGACCGTAAACGCCTGGCGAACGATATAGCCAACGCCGCACAAAACAAAGTGGTAATCACGGGGATAGACGATGAGATAGACATCAAGACCTTCACAATGAGCAACAGCGAGAAAATTTATACCTCGCTGATTGAATTTGCCAATAAAGAAGTTGCCAATTTGATATTGGGTTCTGAATCAATGGCAGGTGGTATGCAAAGTTACGTTGGAAGTACGAAAGCCCATCAGGACATTTTCAGAGACAGGATCGAGGTATATCGCAGGTTTATCGAAAATGTGATGAACGAAGAAATTATACCTCGTCTGGTCGCAATGGACTATATTCCTGATGGATTGGAATTTAAGTATTCCAACAGGATTGAAATGAATAACGAAGATAGAATCAAGCTCTATCAGTTAATCACAGATAAATACGAAGTCAGTGCCGACGAAATTGAAAAAGAGTTCGGTATCAATGTGGGAAAACAACTCAACGTCGTCCCCACAATGGGGGCAGCAGGAACCGGAACACCTGTTCCCTCTGGAGGAACCCATGACAGAGGCATTATGTCGGACGAAGAGTATTTTAGGCGCTACGGTCATTCCAGAGGCAGCCGGATAGCCAACTTTCTTAAAGAGTAATTACATGGCAGAAAGAGTAGAAATAAAACAGGAAGACAAAAGCCGGGAAGAGTATTTGCTGATTCTCGATGCGTTCCGCCGCATGGTCTATAACTTCGAGAACAGTGCCGAACGCTGGGAGGTATTCGATGACATCGTTACCTTCCGGGCATCTTTCCTGATTGACCGGGCACTTTCCGGTTTACGGATAGATTTTGACCGGGCTTTGGAAATACTGAAAGGGGGCAACAACCATATAACGGCAAGGGAAGAATCCGAACGGGACACCCTGATAGCCGCTATCGACAATCTGGTCGATTTCGCCACAGCCGAGGAAACAGCTATGATGCGGGAGTTGCCCGACGAACTTGATTTGAATGATATGGAAACTTACGAAGAAGTTTGTCGGAAATATAACGAAACCTATGCGGAAACAGAGAACAGTCAGGTTCTTCATGCGGCCACTATCGCCGCATGGTGGATGGGAACCTCTGCCGAAACCATTATTACATTCAATACGCAGTCTGACGAACGGGTCAGGCCCTGGCATCTGTCGCATGAAGGAGTATCCTATCCTAAAAGTGAATTTCCGCCCGAACTCATTCCACCGATAGAATGGGGTTGCCGGTGCTTCTTGACAGCAAATGGTTTCGGTTCTGTTTATGGTGCTCTGGTAAAGCCCGATTTTAAGGGAAAGGTAAACCCGATATTCGCTGAAAGTCTGGCAACGGGTGGACGGATATTCTCACCGGCTCACTCGTATTTCTCACATACACTGCCGGTAGAAGCTCTGAAAATCAAACAACGCATTAAAAACAAATTCGGAATAGTATGCCTGCAATAACACTGGATGAATTTTGTAACCAATGGGCCCGTGGCAAAGATGTTCGTCCATTCCATAGCCTGCTGGCAAAGAATGCCGAGGATTTTGTCACCCTGGCCGGAGAATATGCCCTGAGTCGTTTTCGTACCTCTTTTGCCGAAGGTGGTTTTTACGGCAGCGGAACAAAATGGGCACCCCGTACTTCCAAGTGGGGAAAGAAATTCACGCATCCGGTATTGATTGACAGTGGAGAATTGAAAAGTAAAATCAAAGGACAAAAAAGCGAACTCGGTGCATACAGCGCGTTCGGAAAACGGGACTACCGCCGACGCTACCATTACGACATCTGGACGGAAGAAGAAAGTCAGACCATGGATGGGCATCGTGGAAAGAAAAAAGGAAAATACAAGAACTACGCAGCCGTACACAACACCGATCCGAAGTTCGGATTATATACAGTGCGTAAAAACTCGCTCAAACGTCCGGTGCATAGACAATTTATAGGGCACAGCCCCAAACTGCTTGATGCTATAAACAAATTATTCGTACCAAAAATATTTGATGGATTTCCCAAATGATTAAAGATAAGAAACAACCCGAAAAGCCAGTCGAATCGCCGGAACAGCCGACTATCCAGACTCCCGAAACAGTGCAAAAGAATCCTTTTGCAGAAATGTACTATGCCGTTAAACGAGCGATACTCACTATCCGGGAAGATCCGGGAAACCCGCTATCGCCCCCGTTCTTCAAAACCATTGCCATAGACAACGGACAATACCTTCGTATCATCCGGGACACCAACATGGAAATGGAAGTAGCGTTCCCCGCTATCTTCGTCCATTTCGTCAATGTCCGCTACCTCGTCCAGCAGCAGCGCATCGGCGAAGGACGGGCAACCATGCGGGTACGTTTCATCCTCAACAACCTCAATAACTCCGACCCGGAACAGGAATGTATTCCGTTCGATGTTTTTCAGAGAGTGAATGTTGCTATTCAGGATGCTAAAAACCACGAACCCGCACTTAACGAGCGTTGTAATTTAACCTACTTCGACATGCCGCAAACCACTAACATGCTCCAGGCGTACTGGGTGGATTATGAAGTCTGGTTCCGCGAGACCTCAGCCTGGAAGTACAAAGACTGGATTGAGCGTTACCTCGTCATGCCACCCTTCACCAACCACTCCGATGCCCCGGAACACGACGAGTCTGCCCACGGCAACCACCCCGAACCAACCTACAAGCAAGCCACCGGCTACGTCCCCTCCGTCGAAGTCGATGAACCCGAACCACCCGACGACATCGACAAAGCTGATGCTACCAGTGCTATTTCCTAAACACCCCCACTCATTTCTTCCATCCAGAATCCGGCACACCAACCGGATTCTCTCTTTTTTCCATTCGGAAGACCATTCGGTCATTCGGAAAATTCATTTCCCATTCTCCCTCTAATTCCTTACCTTCCCCCTTGCAAACTCACAGGGCGGTCTCCGAAAAGCCTAATAATAAACAGAGTAGGAACAATTACAATTAATATTATGCCACAAGATCATGATTGGGCTTTAAGAGCACCTAATTTTCATTTTAAACCGCAAGATTATGTAAATTCATGTTTCTCCGCATGTTTACAAATGGCAATGGCTAATTTTGGTATTATTGCTCCTGTAGGCAGACCAATTGAGGACCAATTTAATAACTATATGACAAATGATTTGCAGCTAAATAATCTTGATGTTGCAGCTCCAACCCCGGCCCAAGTCCAAAACTTTATATTGAATACTAATTTTCTTGGAAAAGACTACCTTACCTTATTAAATTGTGTAGATAATATAGATGAAAATGCTTTCGAGTATATAAAACAATTATTCCAACTTCGACGTAATATTGCGCTGATTGGTGCTATTAGAGTCGGAGGAGGACATGCAACTGCAATTATAAAATGTAAGGGATTCTTTGTCGCAATAAACCCTGCTGAATTTGAAGGAAATTGTGTACCTACAGCGTTTAATAATATAGTCTCAATAGATGTAAATGATAATATAGTTGGAATTGATTGTAACAGTACATGGTGGTCGAACATGGATTATTGTTATATCATTAGTAATCGTTAATTAGACAAATAGAAATTCTAAAAAACTGCCTATAATGAGGTTGTGGAAATAATAATTATGGATTTCCGCAACCTCAATAGAGTGAAAACAATATTTTATATTAATCATTATTGATTTTCGTACTAAACTAAGCAAATAAGTATAATCCAAACAACGTCTAACAAGTTTCAGTATTCTTCATATATAATATAGCTACTCCTATTTACAATATAGTATATACATTCCCTCGAGACAAAATATTCCCGACATCAACACTTTACCTTATATAACCCATACATATATTCCTATCTCTGTCACCATGTATAAGGTACTTTTCCCTTTTAGAACCATTTTTTCAAGTCGTTTCTTCTTAATTTCCTCACTGAAAAAAAGTAAGTTTCTCAGTACATAATCGCTCAGTTTCCAAAACGAGACTTGAAAATTCGGGCTTTGGAAGCGTATGCCATCCGCACCGGCAAGCATACCCTCCCTCGTCTTTTTTTTCTTCTTTCAATCCGAAACATATACTGATTATCAGTTAATTATAAGGTTTACTTTTGTACAAAGTAAACCTTTTTACTCTTTAATCACCTTCACAACTTTCAATTTGTAACCAAAAAAAATATTTTCTTTCTGTTTACCCTATTACATTAGTTGTAACTAATTGATTTTAAATTAATTGCTATCAGTTTTACTTAATTACACTTGATTATTCGGATAAAAACGATTAAAAAAAAATTTAAGGAGAATAATATTTCTTTTAAATAATTGATATTCAATGATTTATAAATATCCCTTCGCGTGCGCGTGTGTTCTCATCCATTTTAGAAAGGATTTTGACCGTCCCTAAAAAAAATATTTTGGAAAAAGTTTGGAAATAGAAAAATCAATATTATCATTAAGCAAGTCCAACGGGAAACAACAACCCAAAACAAACGGACTTAAAACAGTATCAAAAAAGCGAATAAAAAAGCTGATACGAAAAACGCTCTTTGACAAACAGTAAATTAATCACCCGTAACAAGGTGAACACACACAAAACACCGTTATAAGGTTTATAATCTTATACGAGTTGTATCTGATACGCTCTGTTTTGTCCCTATGTTTTTACGATTGACAAAATTTCTTTTTAGCAAAGTTGAAAAATTTTGCTAATCCAAAAAAAACGTATAAAAACGTCAAAGGGGAAAATACACCCTTTTGCGAAGAAATAAAAAAAGTAGTTATTAACAATCTAAAATTTTAAGAAAATGAAACAATTAGTTATCAATGTATCTAAAGACGTTACAATTAACGATTTAGTATGTAGCCCGAATGTTATTTTGTTGGCAAAACAGAGTACAACAACCAACGCAAAAACGGGTGAAACGACTACAAATGTACGCTATATAGAGGTGTGCAAAGTCGAAAAAACGGATGCTTTGACTATCATTCAAAGTCTGTTAAAATACTGTATTGCAGAGTATTTTGTTTGTAGAGATTTAGAAAAGGACTTTGCAGATACCAATATCAAGCAAAGAAAGTTGTTCAACCAATTTTTAAGCGGTAACACAATTTACCGTACCAATTCGGAAGGCAAAGTTTCAAATGCGCTTGTTTCGGAAGTACCTTTCAGCCAAACAGCACTAAAAGTAAAAGATTATCACACTATTACAATGTGCAAAAAAGAAAACTTGAAAGCTGCCATCTATCAGCATTCAAAAGCGATTTTGTCGCAATGTGAGTATCTGCGCATGATTGTTAAAAAAGCCGAAACTTTGGATGCAACGCAAAGCGATACAACCGAAAAACAGCCTACAAAAGTGACGACAAAGCGCAAAGAAACGACAACCGGAGCGACTTTTGTCCCTACCGCCACCGCAATGGTAGCCGCACCCGCTGTTTAAAAATAAGCCGTTTGCCTCATGCAGACCGTACCCAAAAAGGTGCGGTCTGCTTTTTTATACCTACTCATCTCACCTGTGTTTGCTTTTTTTTGTGGACATACTGCATTAAAATGTTACGCAAAAATTTTTCCCCGGCGGAATTACGGGAGAAGTACACCCTAACGTGAAGTGGTTTCGGATGTAAATTTTCACAATCAAAAAACTGTAAAGCAATGAAAGCTAAAGATATTCTCGACAATTATTGTCGGCTGTATAGGGTAACTATGCCCGAAATTAACCCTGCGGAAACGCAATATTTCGTAACAATTTCCCCGGACGGTGCGGATGTGTTATACCTGCGTAAAGCGTCAAAACTTCTGGGGCAAATCATCGGGGCTGCCATGAAGCGGGGCACTGTTTTACACGTTCGCAACGGGGCAGTATCTCCGCTGACATGGGAGAACTGGAAACAGACATGGAATAAATTGTTTGCGCCAAAGGTGCGCGACCGCAAACCCGCCCCGATGCCCAATTATTCACGTCCTTATAAATCGAAAATGTTTGAGGAAGGACAACAAAGGAGCGCACATAAAAAGCCGCAAAAGCATGGGTTTGAATGTACTTTCGTGGCAAACAAGTCCATGAATTTACTCACACCCGCCAGAGTTCCCAGCATCCAGATAAGGGGATAATTGCGACTAAAAAAAAGCGACCAAGCAACCGCAAGTCACTGTAACCGTAGCACCACTGCACGGAAGCGGTCAGACAAGCTGGTCAGTATGCAGGTAGTGGGCTGGAATATGCCTGCTATCTGCTACTTTTTTATATGCCATTCTTATGTGGCAACGTGTAATATATGTCATTTTCCGGTGGTTTCTCACGGGCTTTAATATACACTTTGTCAGGATTGTACCCTGAATAGTCCACACTTCAAATAAACTTCAATTTTACTTCTTTGCGTCGTGATGACGCCGTTCCCACCTCCGACATAACACGGCTGGCGTAGTGCAACAGGGTTGCATAAATCACACTTAACTGGGTGAGCTACGCCCCGCTGTTATCCTAACGAGAACGGAAGAAGTAAAAAGATTATGCCAATTTTTAAACAACTCAATATGGTAGAAATATTTAATATCGAACGCACAAAAAGTTTTGGATGCTTCGTGAACTTTAAGAGTGCCAAAGGTACGCTTAACGGACTTATCGCTTCAGGCGAACTCTCTGGTGAAAACCCGGCAGTGCTGGTTTGCTGCTATAAAAACAATGAAATGCAACGTGAATATACCGCTACTTATTACGGAAAATGGCATGTACCGGCATCTCCCAAAGCACCTCACATCGCACAAAAAATCGAAGGGGTTCGCCGTAAGGTCAAAAATCAATGTTGCAAAATCTATGAATTGCCGGTGGACTGCTTTACAGAAGCGTTCTCTGACTGGATAGGCACTTATCAACCAGTGATTTGAGAATAAACCCGCAAAAATCAAGTAACCTTAAAAAACCAAAGCCATGAAAAAAATCTATTGTTTTATCAAGAAGTACGAAGACCAGATTTCAAACATCGTGTTTGTGACGGGATTATTGGGTATAGCGGTAGCTGCCTACTTTGTTTTTACCTGCCCACGAGTGCCATGTTTCGGCTTCTAACTACACAGTAAAGATATAATATATAACGCTTTATGTCTTTTCTGTTTCTGCCGGGGTTCTGCCTGAATCTCGGCTTTTTCATGCCCCTACGAAAAAAAACGCATTGAGTTTAACCGATGCAAACTAATATCAACTAATCTAATTACAACAATAAAAATTGAGATTATGGCGAAACATAATACGACCTTTCATGGGACCGATGTCAATAAAGCGACCAGCCTTTTTGAGTACGGTCTGCTTATGCGGTGGAAACCTAAACAGAAAAGCTGGCAGTGTATTTACCAGTGTGAATGTCCTCCGGGCAGTACACGATATAGCTACGGCTGGGTAGATGAAAAGACGCTCGACGAAATCTTCACGAAAGGCTGGGGCGTGAAGCACCTCAAATCATTCCTGAATTTCTTAGGAAATAGCTGGGAAGAATGGAAAGAGCTAACAATGTGCCAACGGGTGAGTGATTTCATCAGCTATTTTGGAAGTGGCGAACTATTCAGTACAGATGCCACGGGTGGATATAGTATCAAAGAAATATGCAAGAAGTTAAAAATTAAATATGACGAAGAGTATGAGCAGGCTTAACTATTACTACCTCGACTATCTGTACCGTGAAATCGGATTAACCCGTAGCGATATAGAATCCGTCCCGGAATCCAGAAGCGGAGACGATGCCTGTTCTGTAATTGCTGACAAAAAGTATGTGCAAAAACAACTTGCAGAAGTCACGGATGAACAACTGTTCGATGCCGTAAAAAGCCTCTGTGATAATCCCGAATTGCCCTCTCGAAAAATAGCTATCATGTACATTGTCTGGATGGTGGCTCTCTCGATTAAGGAAGAAGTATTTACCAATCAAAAAACAGAATCACAATGCCAGAAGACAAGAAAACGATAAAAGTAAGGCTCCACCATATTGAATACGGTGTTTACCTTGAAGTATGGAAAGTCCAGACAGAAGAAGGTAGTCCCAAACGATATGTAGGGCGGGACATGAGTTGCTGTGACCGCCTTTGGAGTGCCCTGTGTGACGCCCCGTATGGATGCTGCGAACCGGACTGCCACCTCAGTAAAGCCGTTGAGATTATTGTCTGCGATAAGAACTGGAACGAACAACTCAGAGATGGAAACGACCGGGAACTCTATCCTGAAAGTTTTCCAACCCTTGAAGAAACGCATGATTCAGAATGGGCAGCCGTCAAAAAGCAAATTCCAGGTGTAACCAAAGAGGGGTTCTCAACATGGATAGAAGCCAAAATGCCCCCAAATATCAGTGATATAAACCGTCTTAATTGGCAAGCTCCAGCCCATTATGACGTCATAGAAACAAAAGTGCTTCGTCGATTTGCATGGTTAGGCGAAAACTACGTCGTTCTCCGGCAGACCAACAGACATAAGATGTGCAATGCGTTTTGGTACGAGTATTTCACACGCAAGGAAAAGCTGGAGCAATACGAGTCACTAACATTTTTCTACGGCTATGAATATGGCGACCAACTGACAAACTCGCTCAAAGAGAAACTCACTAAAAAATAATACGATGAATAATCAAATTTTGAATTATGACAGATAAAATCCTACAAATGTTTTTCGACATCGCCAGATGGGAAAAAGCAATAGAGAAAGGTGTAGGCAAAGACATTCGTAAAGACCAGCTTCTGTTGCTGACTGATGAAAACACCCGCCTGGCAATTGCCGATGCCATGCTGAAAGGCAAGTATGAAATTTCACCTCCCCATATCGCTCGGATTCCAAAGGATAATGGCGAGTTTCGTACCGTCTATGTAAACGAACCTATGGATCGGGTGATACTTAGCATCGCCAACGACCTGCTGTTCGACTTGATGCCGGACATGGTTCACGAATCATGCAAATCGTACCAGCGAGGCATCGGATGCGGCAAGGTTGTAACAGAGATTAGTCACAAGATTGTGGATGCAGACAAAGGCTTCCTGGGATGGAAGTCAGACCTCAGCAAATATTTCGACAGCGTACCGATTCAATTTATAGATATGGCATTTGACGCAGTGGAAACCCGGCATGGCCATTCTGTATTGGTTGACGTGTTGAGGAAATACTACCACTCCGACCTGTACTTCGATGAGGACAATAATCTCCAGCGTCAATACCAATCCTTGAAACAAGGATGTGCTCCGGCAAGTTGGTTGGCGGATGTACTACTTTATGACCTTGACGAAGAGCTGTCACGGCTGGCTGACTTCTATAGACGCTACTCGGATGACATGCTGTTTCTCGGAGACGATTATGAAAAAGCCATGAGCGTACTGGAAATACGACTTGGCGAGAAATCCATGAAGCTCAATCCGAAGAAAGTAGAGTATTTAAGTGCTGATAAGTGGTTCAAGTTTCTGGGATTTAGCATCAAGGGAAGTCTGATTTCGCTGTCTTCCGGTCGCATCAAGACCTTCCAGAAAGAAATTGAAAAGCGGACAATCCGTAAACCGGGCATATCCTTGGCAAAAGCTATAAACTCAGTGAACCGATACTTGTATAGGGGTAATGGCGAGTTCAGTTGGGCTACACAAATTCTACCTGTTTGTAATGTCAAACATGACCTTGACGAACTGAACAAGTTTGTAATGGACTGTTTGAGAGCTGTAGAAACAGGAAAGCGCAAAGTGGGTGGCTTAGGATACGTCAAAACTAAGAGTAACGGTTGTATAGTCCGGGGACGAGGACGTAACGTGAAAGCCAACCGTGCCAAGACTGGTAACATTACCGGTTATCTGACAATTGGCTGTATGCAGAATGCCATGCTAACAAGTAGGGCTGTGTATAATACTTTGGTCGCATCCTTATAGGATATGCCGAGCACACGGTGAAAAGGGATGAAGGGACAGAAATTTAATACTGCTGGTAATATACCAGAGCCTGAACGATCTTAACCGGTCTAACAACCGGTTAGGATCGAACGGCTCTGGTTCCACCAGCAATGTATCGAGAAGCTAAAGGAGTGTGCCACCTGTCTGACACCCATATTGAAACTGAAACACATCAGTAATAAAGTTCAAGGAATAACAATTAAGCAGTCCGCGTGCGGAATCCAGCTCTTCAAAGTCTTGAAGGCCGTGAATGCACCGCCTTCAGACTCTTCTGAGCTGGAATACGCGGGCAACATCAAGATTGTAAAGTAATGTGTCATTATTTTGAGAACTTCAACTTAGCACAACAGCGTGATTCAAGGAATAATATTTAGTGTGCCGCGTCCAATAAGCCCCTCGGCGCCGTCGTATTTCCGATTGTCATACGACGGCGCCGCTTCCGGCTTCTGCCTCGGCAGACATCAAATTTATAAAGAGATGTGCCGATATTTTGAGAATCACGAAAAAAAACTTAGCACGGAGTAAAAAAAGTCAAGATTAGGATTTTAATAGTCCAGCTTTACAACTACTGGGGACCGACTCCCGATTGTCGTGGTCCGCCAGTAGCGAATAGCTGGATATATCAAACTGATAAAGTAACGTGCCGTCCTATTGAGACTGAATGATGGCGATTTTTTGAAAAAACATAAAACTTAGCACAAAGTGAAAAAAGTTGAGGTTAGGATTTCAATGTTCCAGCATTTAATTGCGGGCCACCACGTCATCTCCGGCTATCGCTGTAGATGACCTTTAGGCCAGCAGAACATGCGGTTCATATCGAATAATTAAAGTCATGTGCCATCCTAAATGAAACTAAGAGAAAAAAAAAATGGTAACGCAGCCAGTATTGTACAAGAAATCAAGTTCAACATACAGGATTTCATTTGTATCCTGAACCTGGTTATTACCGAGGTTCCAGGATACAGCATCTTGTATTTATCAGAATCATAAAGTAATGCGTCAATGATTTGAGTGCAAATAAATTAACGACTAATAGCGAATATGAATAATATCTATAAAGAGTCCATCCAAGCCGTTGAGGACGGCGCAAACTTCATGGTTGATTTTCAGTCCAGAAGTTTGAAAGTGAATGGCAAATACGTCATACGGAATGGCGAATATGAAGGCGAACTGGGCGTACCAAGCTGTAACGAAGATGAATTCTTTACGAACGTAGAAGAATTGTATTGTCGCTATAAGCACTCGGTTCCTTCCGAGCGTAGTGAAAGCAAATCGCATCTGTATTTCATGTCACTCCCAGAAAAAAGCCTAAGTGATGACGATATGCTTTTCGGGGAACGTCGTGACAAAGTGCAAATAGAATTGGAGTTATACGTTCTCTGTCAGGTACTGGGCGGTTTCAAATGGGATACTGAAAAGATGGGCAAATGGTTCTGGCAAAGTAAGGTAGATAAAGACTTAGTGATACTCAAAAGTTGGGTTGAGCCCGATAGTAATTAATCATTTAATATTTTAAAAATGGACAAGAAGAAAAAAGAGACAAAAGTAGTGTGCTCCCAATGCGGTGCAGAGTTCGCAATTGCGGGAAAAGAATTTACCACCGTGGCAACTGTCGTTGGTAAGGATTCAGGGCTGGGTATTGTGTACCCGGCATTAGTTGGTCAGGCTGCATCGCCTAAACCTTCTAAAACAGCGCAGGAACGTATTGAAGCACTTCGTAACGCCGGTGCGGACGTAAGTAGTCTGTTTGCAATGCAGGGTGCTAACGGCGGTGATTATGTCGCATCCAATAGGGATGGCAAACTTGTTATTCTGGAGGACAATGACCCGATTTTCGACCAAATCATCTCCCAAGGCACAGTACCAAATCCCCGCCTCTTCCGTCGCTGGGTTATGGCAAAAATGTTTTACATGATGTCCTATACGCCATATCGCTCTAAAGAGCCAATCGGTGTGACGAATATGATTCACCGTTTGGGCTACGAATATCAATGGAAGATGCTGATGGACGAGTTGCACGCCCAGATGAAAATGGAGGGACGGGATACTGTAAATTTCATAGACCGTAATCGTTGGTTCAATGCAGACACAGTTGCGGACATGGCAAATGATTACATAGTACAGCTCAAAAAGCGTGTGGATGCTCTGAAAGAAAGGAAATGCAAGGGGATTCCTTACAAGCGTATCTGCAATCGTAATATTTTCGTGTCAGATTTACAGGTTAAATTATACAACCCGTTACACATGGCGGTAACACGTATCAAGCGAGTGAAGAACGCTGTCCAGCTTTACAATGCTGCAAAAGAGTTCAACAATATGCGCATCAGGATGCTGCACGACACCCCTCAAAACCAAGCATGGGTAGATGCCTACAAGGGTACTGGTGCGTTCTTCACGATGCAAAACCTTATCCGTTTCCATAACTGCATAGCCATTGATGATAACGGCAAGCGACTGGATAAATATCAGTCACTTGCTTTCATCTCAGCAAAGGCTGAGGAGTATAAAGATGGTGAAGGCTGGCGTTTGCTTGCGGTCTTGAAGAAAATGTTGAGTGATAACGACATCAACATCAAGAAAAAGATGGCAGCATGGCGTAAAGACAAATAAACCATTTTCCTGCCTGGCAGGCACAATGTGAGGGACCAATACAATTCAGATGGTCTTCTTCAATAAATCTGAGGCATGGCTCATAAGCCGTTGCCTCAGATTCAACCAGAAGACCATTCATCAAACAGATAAAGACATGTCCCCGGTTGGTAATCACATTATTTGCCCTCAAACATAACAACTATAAGTGAAAAGAAATTTAACCCTAAATATATTGCGACCGCCTACTCTTTACAGGAATGGCAAAAAAAATACGAATATGAGCGAAGAACAATTACAAGAACTTGCTGAAAGTGGCCAGTGGAAAGACAGGGCTATTGACTTGCTCCAGCGTAAAACAAAAGCCTGCCTGGAAATCATTCTTTCCTTCGTGAACGACTACTGGCAAAACCTTGCCAGCGATGAAGAAAACCTCTACAATTTTGAGGTGTACGAGTCTGAATATTTGGAAGTTTATACCTATTGATATGAGAAATTCAAATTCGATAACCTATAAGGGAGTGGAATATCCCTCCGCTTATATCGAGATGGACGGCACAATCGGTTGTATCCGAATTGCCACCGAATCGCTGCAAAAAACTTTGGAGCAAGACGGGTTATTTGATGCTGAGGTCCCCGGCGAAGTTGGAGCCGTCGATAATCAGATTGCTTACTATGTCACCGATGAAGAATTTAAACTACCTATTCGGGAAGTGAAGAAAATCATACGGATTGCCTACGATGAAAAAAGTCCCCATGAACCTTCTGCCACGAAAAGCATCGGTGAACTTAAAAAGGGAGAATTCTTCCGCCTGAAAGATTCCGAAACGGCCCCGGTATGGGTCAGAGGTGGATATGTTCCGTTAGAAAAAAAGTTTAGCACCCATAAGTACGAAGATGTGAACCATGAACGGCTGTGCAAGGGTGAAACAAAAGTTTACGTGGGATTTACATTCTAAGAATAATCAAACATGGCGCGTCCTATTACATATCTCTTGCCGGTTTATTGGGCTTGTGCTCTTGTAAACGATGACTATACAGGTCTTAGTGATGAAGAAAAAAAGCAAATAAACGATTTTCTGGAAACAGCAGAAGGCCGTCCGGTCAGTGTGAACTTTGAAACCGAAGGCTTTTACCGGCGCAACGATGCCGGTACTTTGCCCGGAAACTGTGCAGAATTCATTTTTTTAATAGACGAATAATATGACAACAAGTAAAAAACAACCTTCTCCGAAAACAGAACTGATTAAATTTAACAAATCAATAGTTCCGTTTCACATCTTCGATCACGAAAACGGCTTGTACTCCTTGTGTTTACACGAGGGCAACAAATACGAAAAGACTTTCCGTGAATGTCGAAAAACGCCGAATGATCCCGAAGGAAACGGGTACAACTTCGAGGCGTTAATCAAAAAGTTTATATCAGAAAAAATGCCGGACGACCCTTTCAATCAGATAATAGGTTCAACGCCATTGAAAATAAGTTTTTTTAATGGAACGACGTCGGAAAATGACTCGAAGCTGGTGTATGATTCCGAATGCGGTATGTTCTGCGTGTATGCCAAGGATAAGGAAAAGCTGATGAACTTGGCTGCCGGCTTAAAGTCAATTTGCGATGACGCAAGTCTGCTAAAAGACCTGATTTCCCGCACCAACTTCTTCGATAAAGACTAATAAGTACCCACCATTTAATATAAAACACCATGAAAATATTTTGCCAGGAACGGTATGATGAAGCAATGAAACATGCCAAAGAAACCAACGATCCTACACTGCAAGAGTGCCTTGACAGATTAAAAAGCTGGGAGACAAACAATCCTGACCATCCTTGCGAGATTGAGTTATACAGGGATTTTGCTCCACTTTCATTTCTGTTTGTACAACGCTATCCTGATGGGCGAGAAGGAATTGTGGGCGGTTTAGTCTATCACGGTACTCCCGATGAATCAATGTGCGTGCAGTTAGTTCCGACAAAAGGATGGCAAACCCATACCTAATCACCGGAACAATCCTACCCAATATTAACAATCAAACAACAACGAATATGAATTTTGAATTTGCAATCATCAAATCAGACAATTGTACCTATCTATGCCGGAAAGATGAAGAAACATATTACTGCGTGGATAACCCGATGTTATCCTTCACAGAAGGAGAAGATGAATTTGAAATCATTCCTCCCGATAAGTCTTATAAAAAGAAAATCTACAAATACAAAGGTCGTAAAGTCCGTGTAGAACCTGCCATTTACGAAAATGGTTGGCTGGCTATTCGTGTGGTAAACGCAAGAAATTCAGACGATTATGAATATTTGACTACTAACCTTGGTGATCCGGATGCCTTTGGATTACCGGCCCGTACATTTGTAGATTGCAACAACCACCCTGACGCATTGAGATTTCTCGAAGAGAATGGACTGGCTAAAAACGCAAATTATCAACGCCAAAGCGGGTTTGTAAATTACCCTATGGTTATCGCCGACTTAGCCCTTCTCTATCAGCATAATCCCGAAGTATTCCAATTCATAAATCCCTAACAAAGTATAGTATGCAAGTATTTTTGCAAGAGTCGATAAATATCTGTGAACAGATTGAAAAAGGAGAATTGAAACTTAATGCAGTTCCCTATAACGACCCTAAAACAGACTATCTGATTTCAATATTGCCGGAGTGTGATTACGCAGAATGGTGCGATTGCACTCCGAATAATCAACCGGATTGGCTGGCGTTCAGACCGTCCGATGCTCCTCTCACAACCTTGTATCTGAAAAACAAGCACTCAAAGACTATTTATTTCATAACCGATTAAATTCAGAAAAAACGATGAAGAAAGTAAATAAAGAAAAAGCAAAATTATCAGGCGACAAACTGACCTTAGAAGAAATCCAGGCAGAATATCACGAAAGTGATGTTTGCATGGCCGAACTTCTTGCTTTCATACCAGCCAGGGGGCTGAATATGGAAGAAGCCTTCGATCTGAATATTGCAGCAAGAAAATGGGCTGACGGGGATGAGTTTTATCGGGTAATAGACGATGGAGAACCGGTAAAATTGTAAATCTATGAGAACCTTTCAAGAAATATACGACTTCTGCCGGAATGACAGAACGTATCGGACATACTACGATGTGCCGGACCAATTTGCCTGTACACAAAAACAGTATAGGTACTATTACCATGATGTACGGGGAGGCCAGTGTCGGGGAGGAACTTTTATATTTCATCAGCGGTGTGTCCAGCTTGAAAGGTTCCTTCGTGGGCTAAGGCAGGACTTTTATTTGCATATCTTCCCCCATTCTTACAAAGAGGCAGACCGGCAAAAACATGAAGACTTTCTGATTTTCATCGTTGCGCATGTTGAAGAACGCGGTGTGCATGTCAAATTTACCCATCCTTATACAGGAGATGATATTTATTTCATTGCGCGTTCCCATCGTCCCTTTAACAAGGAAGGTCTTATCGGTGAAGTCAAAGCCTATATAGACAAACACCTCTTACTGCCTCCCGGACGATACCGTGACCTGCAAGTCGAGTACAAAATACCCAAAGAAAAATTTCCGGGGTGGTATAAAACCTATAAAGAAAGAATACATATCGCCGAAGAACAAGCACATTGGGATATGATTGAAAAATACCAGCCGGACAATCGCATGAGCTACGAGGACAGTTATAATCTGTTAGCCGCATCGGGTATGTTCTTCGACTTCAATTGTGATGAATACGAGCGCAATCAGATGACTGAGGAGTTTATGGATATATGCAATCGTTAATCATTACCCCTTCAATTTACCTATACTTTCTAACAGTTTGACCCGTTCCACTCAGGGTTATAAGTGGACTATGATATGATTGAACAAGTTAAAGCCGGTGACAAGCTCACCATTATAAAGGTAAACAGTTTTGCTGCAACCAGCATCAGTGAAATAATCGTCGATTCCATCAGAGAAGGTCGGATAATCTTTGCACACAAAAGGAAACGGTATTATCTGAATTTCGATAATGGCACACTGATTCTCAAAGGGCACAACCTGGGCATAACACAAGGCTCGTGGGGTAATGGATGCTGCTTTTTGATGAGCGGTAACTGCAATATCGGAGGTTTGGACAGTGAAACCATGAAAACGTTGTTAAAAACGAACATCAACGAGACGTTCGACCAATGGGAGCGTATTTATTGGTTCGATGGAACCAGTGAAAAAGGAGACCCCATATTCATGCCTCGTCCAGTATCGGACAATTATTTGAAATACCGGGAACAAGCCGAGAAAAACAAGCCTAAAACTGCCGGACAGATTTCTGTTGGCAATTTCATATACTGTTATTTAAAAGGGTCAAAACACCAAGACCTGACAGATATGCTTGAAACCCATTTGCAAATGGAGAAGGATTACAAGGAATATCTGCAATTGGGTAAAGTTGTTGATGTGATAGACGTGAGCGAAAAAGAGTTTGACTCTCTGGAATATTCCGAAAATACAAATCTCCTGAGAGACAAAGGCGGCAGTTACTCGGAAGATATTGCAGAAAACCGTGAGGATTGCAGCTATTCTTCATTTGAAAGAGAAACTTTTTATAACCATTTCACACTCATCCGTACACCATCCGGGCGTGCTATTACAGCGGATGCCCAAGGTTACGATTATATGCGTTATACCGGTCTGTTGCCACATTATAGGGTATCAATGAAAGCTGATTGTGATAAGGTTAGCGAACGTCTGCGTATAGCCCGGGAACAAGCCGAAGAAGAGCGCATCAAAAAGGAGGAAGAAACCACCCGGTTACGAAATGAGGAAAAAGCACGCATCGAAAAAGAGTACAGTTTCCTGACGGTTACCACAGATAAGTACGACCAAAAGACTGCCGCAAACAATCTTCGTACCCTGCTCAAAGTAAAATTTCCAGCAACAAAATTCTCCGTGAAAAAATATCACTACAATTCTTATACGGTTAGCTGGGAAGATGGACCGACAGAGCAACAAATAAGCGATATAACCCACCTCTTTAAAGATGAAGGCTGGGATGGAATGACCGACTCGTCATATTCGATTAACACTCCATTCAATCAGCGTTACGGTTGCATAGGCTATATTTCTACCAGTAGAAATATTAGCGATGCTGTTCGGAGCCAGGAACTCGAACTGCTCAACAAAGAGTTAGGCAAAGAGTATCAAATGGAAGATTACGTAGTAGAAAAAGAAAATACAGTATCGACTTTAATATATCAACGGACATACAAAAAGGATTATTCCCCCCAAATTAAAGAAGAAGCCAAATCTGTAAAAACGAATAAAACTGCCGGTAAAACCATCTCTGTGCAAGGATTGGAACTAATTGACTATTCTGAAAAATCCTTTGCCATCATCGGAGATACCAAGCCGATAAAGAAAACGCTAAGTGATCTTGGCGGTTCATTCAATGGCCGCCTTTCCTGCGGTCCCGGCTGGATATTCTCCAAGTCCAGAATCAACAACGTCAAACAAGCCCTAAATATGTAGTCTATGGAAGCAGCAATATTACCCTATATCCCGTCCAGAGTCAGCCTCTATTATGTCGATTACCAGGATGACTTGGATGAACATGAAGACCTTCAACAAAAATGTCTGCAAGACAACAACCTCGTCCCTCTATACGAAAAAATAGATGACTGGTTTGGAGAGCAGGAAATTCAGTATCGTAATGAAGAGCTCAACAATATCCGTAAAAAAATGTCAGCCGATGGCCGTGAAGAAGAATTTGATGCCCATGAAGACGAAATTCGTGATTTACTCTACGAACGGAATGATACAGACCCGGTAACAGACCTTATTAAGAATACCAGCACAACCAACATGTTCTACTCTCTTGGTGTCGAAATTGACGGCTATCACGATGATTGGTGCGGAAGTTATCGGGGGGAATCCGAAGCAATGGCTTGTTATAAAATCAGGCGTGCCCTCAAACTTAAAAAGGGGCAATTCGATGACCGTATTTCTGACCTCGTAGAAAACGCCAGCTATGGTGGAGAATTGCGTATCTACTTCAATGCGATGTTCAACGAATTGGTCAGTAAGGATAACGGCGATTTTAAAACAATTCATTTTCACGGAGATGTTGTGGTTGCCGTAGCAGACAGCCACAACGGTTCAGGCTTCGACACCACTTTGCCCTTAGATATCACCCTTCCTTTCAACCGGGACAATTTGTTTGTTGACTCCCAAGTACACTATTCCTATGCTTCTGAAGTCTGCGGCATGTGCCATGACTGGTGTGACAGCACCCAGTGGGAACTGGGAACGCAACCAATCAAAAAGTCTATTAAGTCGAGTAAAATGGCCGCCCACATACAACAGGAAGCCAAATACACGGCAACATTCAAGGCTGGCGGCTGCTCTGCCGGGGATATGAATATGAACCGTCACCGGGATGTTTATTACGACAACAACTTCCCGTGCGGGAACCGTTGTCCTCATTGCAGAACTTTTTGGGTGGATTGAAAAAGTAAAATACAAAATAACATAAAAAGTTAAATATGAAAAAAATATTGGTAGCCAATAATGATGGTAGAATGCCTAAAGGCTTTTTAGAGCAATTAAAATCAATATCAAAATTAGACTGGCATTATGACGAAGTAGCAAAATGCTTTTATGCAGAAATAGACAATGAGAAAGAAGCAAAGTTTCTTTCCATGAAAATAATTGCAATTTCTATTGGAATATTAAATTTATGTTTTTGCTCCTACATTGAGAATGGAACCACAGTATTCTTTTATGACAGGCTTAAAGGTTATATCCCCATGACGAAAAAATAAGTAGGTCCGTTTTTGCAGAAATGAGACGGCAAATCGCATATCATAAAACAATCAAACGTCATTAATAATTATATAATTCAATATGAGAACATCAGAAAATATAGTCAGTAGCTTCTTCTACTATATGTGGAACGCTTGGTGCGAGGAAGAATGTCGCATCGTATTCGCTTCCGTTAGTTACCCACACTTCTGGGAAAAATGGTGCGCAGCCACCCATCCTACGGTGTACGGTGCAGCCGAGAAATTCTATGCTGAACTCTCCGTGCATAGCCGGACATTACTGGTGAATCGGGCTTGTGAAGTATATAACGGCAGCGAACGGCGTAGCTCATCATCCGTTGTACCTGACAAAGAACTTTTTGCCTACGTTTTCCCGGCATCACGTCTCGAACGTAACGCAACCGACGAGGAAATTCTGGCCGATTACGAAAACAACTGGGACAAGGACGAACCAACCCAAAAACTCACTCCCGACAAATTTGCGGCCTATTGCAATGACGGTTATTTCAACACCTCCGGGCAACACGTCCGTTTTATATAAACACAACTTAGTTATGAGCGAAACTATTAAACATACCAATTACGGAACAGTTAATCTCGGATGCTGTGAAAATCTATATCACACTACCTACCATCAACTGAAGAAGGAAATTCACTTTGCAGTAAGCATAGGCGAAATCTATAACCCCAAAAACTATTTAGACCCCAAATACCACTTTGGTTATCGCTTCCCATTCCCCGACGAGGACCACCAGAAACTGTTCGGACACTATGACGATTTTGAACGGGGTTTTCAAATAGCCATACCCCGGCATCTGTTTGGTGAGGGCGAACTGTCCGTCGGACACACTAATTTCTACATACGCCATGAACACAAATCCGGCTATTCTTTCGGCATCAATTTTCCCTGTCCGGGCGATGAAAAAACGGAGATACCATTTCAAGACCTACAGAACGTAAAAGGATATTTTGTCATCGAAATCGTACAGCAGAAAATTATAAATAATCAATTAGTTACAATAGCTCGATGTCCGTTTTGTGGTAACAAATCTCAGATGACAAAGCAGGAAATTCAAATCATGCACCACATTATTTACAGTGGTAAAACCTACTACGATGACCTTACAAAACAAGTGATTGACATCGCATTGCAGGGTTATTCCGACCTCACATAAATCAATGATAACAATGAACGAAATAGAAAAAATACAGTCTCTCAAAGCAGAGATTAAGGAGAAACACGAAAAGATAAAGAAGTCGATGATTCTGTTGGTACAGATGCTCGGTGGAGAAGTTGAACCCGTAAATGGTCAAACATACAAAGCCGTAGAAGAGACCGGGAGCAATTGCGTGATAGAATCTTTTGTATTTGAAGACGGAAAACTGATGGTGAGAACCGACTTCGATGGTGACAACTTCACGCTGGAGTTAGATAGCTTTCACACTGAGGAGTTGGCAAATATACTTTACCTTATGTTGGAAGAGAATAAAAACCACCTCCAGCAAAAGATTGACAGGTTGTTTCAAGCATTCTTGAAGGAACATAGGCAAGAAGAACCTCTCTATGCCTCCTGTTGCGTAAAATATCTGGATAACAGTCCACACGCGGATGTTACAATCAAGCTAAACAACGAATTAGATGACCATGACGATTTGCTGTTTTACTACTGTAACTCTTTAAATGGTATTAAATCGCTATGCGACTTTGGTGTTGAAGAGTTTATTTTGACTGATGTATATGAACTCTTAGACCGCTTATAGATATAAATGAATAGAACTAAATAATTGCATTATAATTAAAAAATGAAAGCAATAGAATTTTCCAGCCAATACACTAAAGCGGCAAACAATTTCTTTGCCAGATGCTTGGAGTGTGAATCGGTTCCTTTGCATAAAATGCAGGACATAACCGTATCCTTTACCGACCGGGGATTTACATTACGGCTTGAAACCGTCGATAATGATTTCTCGCAGGAATTTGACGTAGACGAAAAAAGGGCTACTCCCCTCTATTTTGAAACACACTAATTAAAAGAACATACATGGGAACAGCAACAAAAGAAAATACCCAAAAATGGATTGCGGATAGTGTAAAGCCGATGTTAGCGAAAGATGATGGTACAGTATATATCCGTCGTATTAAAGGTGGTATTTCATTCGTACTCGCTTGGATGCGTTATGATATAGACGATATAGAAAACAAATTTCGCGATGAAAATTATACAATTGAAGTCTCTGTTCGCAAAACAGATTCATCGTTTTTTGCAGATGACTGGACATATATCAATGAAGGTGTCCCTCTGCAAACACCTGACGAAAACGACTCTTTTGCTACTGCCGTAGATTGGATTTTCAAGATCGCCTTAAACTATCTCAAAACTAAGATTTACTACATGCTGCCGAACAACAAGCGAATCGAATTACTATCCGAGATGCACACGGCAAACTATGATTTTGGCGAATTTGACGAACCAATCGAAGACCTTCGGAAAAATTATTTAGAGGGATCAGATGAAGCAACAAAAAAGAGCGTCGAACAAAAGATAGAAGCCCAATGTACTGCTTTTGCGGATTTCCTCGGTATGCAAGATGAAGAAATGCAATCCATGATTAGCATCAGTGACTTATCCATTGGGATAAAACAAACACTTCTTGCAGGATAATACAACAAAAATGAAATCAATAAACAGCAAAGAATATGAATAGACAACTAACAGAAGACCTGCACCAGTATTTCAAACAGAAAACAAGCCCCACACCCGATGAAAACAGTTTACTGACAAGATTAACGGGTGAGCTGCCCTATTTCCCCATTTCTCACATTTGCCGTGACGATTTGGAAGGGAAAGGATTTGATATTTCAAACGTTACAGATTCCGAGATGTCAAGGTTGGCAGACAAATTAGGCGATGATTACTGTGAACAACTATATTCGATAAGTATGGAAATTATTGCTGAAGACAGCATAGAAATCCCTAAATATATTTGTCCTAAATGTGGCAAAAAAGCATCCCGCTACGATCCGTTCGATAAAACCTATCAGTGTTTTTCATGTCAAAACACATGGAAAAAAGAAGAGCCCACCGGTCGCTATGTATTAGTGGAATTTCCGGAAGATACTTCTTTCTATGAAAACAACGACATAGGTTATCCGTGTTTCAACTGCGAGGACAATGGAGCTATGTACGTTCCCGAGCATTTCTATCGGCAGCATACTGGAAAAGAACCCGAAGCGAACAGCATGTTCCGGGCTATTCAATGGCCGGAATCTCAAAGATACTTTGAAATCGAACCCGAATCAATTGCCGCACTTTGCGAACCGATTGAAGCTGACGCCAAATCAATTGAAGATTTTGGAGAGTCATCTATCTGGGTTCCATTATGTCTAATTGAATAATAAGCCTATGTTCACCGACGAAAAAACACTCAACACGATACATGCTGACCTTGATGCCAACGTATCACACGGGACCATGCGGCTCCAGGACTTGATACCCCGGTACATGGATGTCATTCGGGATACTCCTGAATACGTTCAACTGCTGAATGTCGTACCCGCTCGTGCTGTCGAAGACGGCAACGCAGAGTGGTGGAACAGTGAAGATGCTATTTCCCTTTTGGAAAATTTGGAAGACACCCTTGAGAACTATGCCCCCGAAGGATATTATTTTGGTGCTCACCCCGGCGATGGTTCCGATTACGGGTATTGGAAAATGGAAACAGTAACAGAACTTACTGCGGACGACAAAAAGAAATTCGTTGTCACCCTGACAATGATTTACAATGCGACAGTAGAAGTCGAAGCCACCGATGCGAAAGAGGCTGTCGAATATGTACGGGACAATTTAGGTGCCCTGGCTCCCGATTCTCTGTTCGATAAGGGAGAAAAGACCGTGGACTATGCAAATCCGGTCAAATAGAATGCAGTATTGATATTGAATTTAATAATAAAAGGAAGAATATGAAAAAAGAATTTCCCTTTGACAACCTATACGAGGTGATGCTGCAATACCTTGCCCCGTTGTATTTCCCGCAGAGTTTCGATGATGATACCATACATACCTTGGCACGTGAAGAATTTTTCCGTGTTCAGGGAATTATATGTCGGGAGTACGAATTTGATGAAGACAAATACATAGAAGAATACAATGGCTTTTCACCTTTCGACGAAGTTTCTGATGACATAGAACAGGAAGTGTATGCCCGCATTAGAAAAGATTCCCGGCTATTACAAATCGTTAGGATACGGAAAGAAACAATCGCCCTCATCCGGAAAGCTGTCAAAAAAGCAAATGGAGTCATCGGTACATTTTACACCAACCGGGGTATCCGTTATCGTGATGCCAATATTGAGGAAGAGTATCAAAACTCACCAATTGTAGCAATTTGCAATACATTCAATGGCTGTTATGGAGGTTATGAAGGAAATACGGTTTACGACCTTTTCATAAACGAGAAATCAGAGCTACTATGTACCCTTAATGGTGAAGCGGGCGAAGACTTTGATGAATCTATTGAGAATGTGCAGGTCGAGGGATTAATTATACTCGTCCACTGGCTGCTGGAACATGGCTTTCTCACTTCCGATGAAGCCCTGTGCATAAGTCTATAAAGTAGTTCCTGACAACAAGCTGATCTGACAGAATTATATAAGAATAAGAAAATTGTAACTGACATGGAAGAAAACAACAAGTCAACCCCGGTATGTCCCGAATGTGGGAGCACCGATATTGAAATCCTCGACGACGAAGGAGTAGCAATCTGTAATCACTGCCTCTTAGAATGGCCTTATAACAACGAAATAATATGAAAGTAGTAAAAGTAAAACGGAAAAAAGAAATTCTATTTTTTCCGCATACTTTTCCCCATGAAGTCAAAAGTCAATCCTTTGAATATTTTATCAGGGGCGAAGGGTATAAAAAAACAAAGGCTTTTGATATTTTGAATGAAGAGATACCCGAACAGTGGAGCGGTCTGTCATGGCTGGAAATAATGTATATCCATGAAAAATACGGTCGGCATTGTTCTATCATATATGCCGAAACGAAATGTGCCGGTATTGTCGCTCTCGAAAACCTACTTTCCAGATATACACTTTTTCAGAAGGCAAAGCATCTGTTATGCCGGGAAACCGATGCTGCTTTTTTTGAACTGATAAAAACGGAAGGGATACTCTCATGGTTGGGAATGTACCAGATAGACATTATAGGGATGGATGACGAATTTGGGAAAAGAGATCCCGAATACCAACCCGAATTAGCGCTCTATCAGGGAAAAACTTGTTCAATGGACGGATATATCGAACAGAAGTTCGGAAAACGATACGTTCAGATAATAAATGCCATGATGAACTGATTAATCCTGAATATTAGTAAGCGAAAATAATTGCAAGGCGGTGAAAACAAACATTCATCGCCTTTTCTATTCTTACCCAAACAACTTGTAAAATATGAAAGCAGAATATGAAAAACTAATCCGTGCCCTACGGATTGAATTTTCCGTGGAAATAAAAGAAGCAGATGCCAACACGGACAAATGGTACGAACTTTATGTGGATAAAGACGCCGAAATCGGTACGCATACAGTCTGCAGCGCTTCTACATTCGACGAGGTAATCGTCCACTTCGAGAAATATGCTGAAAAGTATGGCATTTTGAATACGCACATTGATATAATGCGTCAGCCGGACGATGCCGAGGTCGATATTAGCCTGACACATTCCGCTAAGTTGCTCAATGTCCCCAAATTGGTAAATGTCTATTTCCGCCTTGACTCCGGCTATGTTTGGGGTGGTGACCACCCCGGCATGTCTAAGGAAAAAGAAGATGCTTTCTTTGCTGAAGCTCGTCGGCTCTTTAGCGAAGCCGGTTACGAAATCAAGTCAATAAAATATACCGAATGTCCTGGCATTGTCAAAGAGTTTACTGACCTCTATTGTCACCCGATGGACCTCTCCGGCTATTGTGAAGAAAGCCGCATCCCGGAAATCGAAGCGATTCTCGCCAAAGGAACCATGTTCAAACATCGGTGTACCGATACATACAAACAAGTCTATCCGTACAATCGCGAACAGGAAATCGAATACTACCGGCAGACCTACCATGATTGTATCCAAACCCGACTGCTTTCCCTTTTCTCAACCAAGCGTCGCAACCTCTACAAACCGCAGCAGAAAGTAGTCGAACAACTTGCTAACCAAATCCGCATAAAAACAATTGAGCATACCATCGGCGTGTCCTCCGGTGATCCCTGCGAAACCTACATCCATGAATTGTACAAAGATTTGGTGTCCAAAGGTATGCTGATAGAGGCGGAAAAATCAATGGGAGTATCCTGCATCAAACTATGTCGTTCAGCTAATGCAAAGGAAATTAAACAACTAAAACTAATCGTAACATGAAAAAGAAAAAAGATCGTTTTAATAAAATAATGAATATTCTAAGCTCAAATCAATTGATGGCAATTTATAACATACTTCAAAATATTATTGCCAATATAGACACCATATTAGGGAATAGATGTATGAAAAAGATACAGCCTTTGTTGGATGAAGGCCGATTCAAAGAAGCCCTAACAGAAATAAATTTATTCTTTGGTTCTGAATCAGAATATTCGGTAGCCAAATACCTCTGTATTTTTTCCTTGTCAAATGCTGAAAAAAAACAGGAGAAAGATAAAGAATAACTACTTAGAGAAATAAAATGTAATCGGGCGGTGAGCGGAAGTTCACCGCCTTTTTCATCCTAAAAAATTACTCCTATGGCAAAACAAAAATTTCCCGGTCTGAACAACATGACTATTGACGAAGTATGTGTTATGGCAAGAGTTTGCAAAAACGACGGCTGCGACACCGAAAAAACATTGGAGTGTATCACCTGTATCGACGATTGTCTCACTATTCTGCGGAGTGCGGCAATGATAAATCGTCGCCGGGGCAATCAAAGAAACAGAGTAACAGCCAGGGATGTCATTGAAGCCCGGATCATGCAAGCTAAATTATAAGGCCATGGCACGTAAAGGACAAGCAACAACCTCTGACTACCTTCCTTTTGAAGAATTAAAGAAACTCTTCGACGGACTTCACAAGGATAAACTCTACAAGTGGGAAGCCTATTGTAAGGTTTCATATTGCACGGCGTTCCGGATATCAGATGTTCGCACAACAACGTGGAAAGACATACTCCACCAAAGCGAATTGATAAAAATGGAACAGAAAACAAAGAAAAGTCGCCTGATTACGTTCAATCAGGAAATTATTGAGAACATCGCTCAAATGTACGAACTGGTCGGTTCTCCCGACCTCTCTCTGCCGATAATATGGAACTCCCATACAGGCAAGGCATTCTCACGGGAGTACATCAACCGTCGGTTGAAATATTTCCGGGTCCGGTATCAGGTTAAGATACAACACTTTTCCACTCACACGTTCCGCAAAACTTTTGCCCGCAACACATTCGAGGCGAATGGGGGAACGATGAAAGCGCTTTCGCTGATTCAGAAAATCCTCAATCACAAAAACCCACAGACCACATTAATCTATATGGGTTACGTGCAGGACGATATTAATACGATTTATAACTCCCTTCATTTCTAATCTCAATAAAGCAACAACTTATGAACAATATAGCAACAATCAATGGTATGGATATGCTTGCCGTATTCGACAACATCCAAATCAACAACGAAGAGAAAATCTCCCTTCCCGACAAGGAGTTTTGCGAACAACAGCAACAGTTACTCGACGACTCCCTCGACCAGATAGACAAATGGTACAATTTCTTTCTTCAGGAAGTACAGCAATACAAGGAGAGCCATCGCATAACCTTTGCTGAGAACGGTACGGTGAAAACCAATCCGCCGTATTCTCCCACCGAAGATTATCCGTCCAACTATCACGAATTTGAGTTCCGTCCGTTCGATACGCTTAATAAGCTGGTAGAACGACGTTTCAGGGCAATCAACCGCTTCGGACGGGCCATCATCTCCTATTTTAACAACACTTATTCACTGAGTATCCCCCAGGATGAACCCGACGAAAAACACATGCCTGTTAAGTTTCGTCCCAACTACCTGTCCTATGTTGATCGGGTTATCGACCACTTGGGAGGCCGTGGCTTCCGGGAAACAGCCGAGGAAGAGCTCATCCGTCGTTTCCATGAAACAGTGCTCGGTCGCTACAAGAAAATGCCCGAACTTAAAAACAACAAAATCATTTTCTACGATGTCGTTCGTTTCGATGATTTCTACTATCAGAACTACCAACAGTATCATCTAAGTTATAGCTACCAGTCCGGACTTAATACTTTTTGTGAGGGAATCGCCTTGACCGGTAATGATAGCTTGAATGGAAGTGCCCGCATCATTTCGGGACTCAATACTGACTATATGAATATCACCGAACCGTATTCCCTTTTTTCCGGTGAAGCCGAAAAGATGAAATTCTACAAAAACGGTCGCATCGACGTTCACTTTTCTTCAAAGGCAACCGCCGAGGCCGCCTATAAAAGACTGCAACTAAACAAAGTCAATTTTCAAGATAATTAATTATGTACCAGGCAATACCCCAACAAATACCCCAGAGTCGCCGAGCCGAAATAAACGAGAAAATTTTGTTTAGCATTGACACCGGCAAAGAGTTGGTAACGGCAGAAACAATATACAACTGCTACACTGGCATAGGCGGTCTGCATCATTTAAAACAGGAAGATTACCCTTCCTACCATGAATATGCACAAGCGAAGAAGGAAATCGAAATGGGGCAGTTTTTCACGCCCCATGATATTTGCCGTCAAATGGTTGAGACCATAGCACCCGAACCTACTGACATGGTTTTGGATATGTGTTGCGGCATGGGCAATTTCTTCAATTACCTGCCTAACCAGTACAATGTTTATGGCTTCGACATCGACCGGAATGCCGTCAAGGTGGCCCGGCATTTATACCCCCATGCCACTATTAAAACCGCCGACATCCGGACATACGAATCAGATGTCAAATTCGACATCATAATCGGAAATCCACCTTTCAATCTCGATTTAGATGGCACACTATCCCAGTTTTACTATACCAATAAAGCCTATTGGATGCTCAACCCTACAGGCTTGTTCATGTTTATTGTTCCCTGCTCTTTTTTGCAGAGTGAATTTTGGGATAAATCGAAAATCAGGGTGATAAACGATGACTTCTCTTTCATCGGGCAGACTAAATTGGACCCTAATGCTTTCGCATCGGTCGGAGTACGCAATTTCGACACCAAAGTCATGCTTTTTATGCGTGCCTCACAGCACCTCGCCATGCAGCCTTACAAGGCTGAAGAGTTTGTCACCATGGACGAATTGAAACAACGGATTGTCGCTGCCAAAGAAATCCGTAAAAGTCTAAAACTGAAACTTTATCAGGAAGCCAGTGCCGAAGCTAATGCCGAAAGGGAAGCCTTTGAGTTCCGGCTCAAAAAGTACCTCTACGAGTTAAAAGCACATCCACATCTGCGAAAGCATTACGACAAAGCCACCGCGCTCGTAACCAGATTCTATAACCAGAAACCACCCGAATGTTGCACGACGGAAGAACGAAAAGTATGGGAGAAAAAGAAACTCACATACGGCAAAGTCCTTTCCGTCATCCACGCTTACATCAGGCGTCAAAATATCGTTCCCCGGAAAGAAGTTGCCCTGGTTAAAACAAATTATGGCTTTCGGCTCAAAGGCTATGCGCCCCGGCTGCTCGACGGGGTAAAGAAGAAGTATGCTTCCCTGAACCAGCTCATCATCGGTCAAGAGAAACTACCCGAACCGCCCGAAATGACTCCGGCGCTCCGAAGACAATACGATACTGCTTGTAAATTCATAGCCCGCAAAAAAAAGGACTACGAATTTCAAAGCCGGGAAACTCTTGAAATGGAGCGAAAACCGGAACTTGATACCAAAATCAGTTCCCTGACGTTCTACAACAAGCAAATGGAAATCTGCCATTTCACACCACTGCAACAACATGATATGGGGTTGATTTTCCAAAAACGCTACAGCCTGCTCAACTGGCAGCAAGGTAGTGGCAAAACAGCAGTGGCCTACTATTACGGCAAACACGTTTACGAACAAGGTCGGGTGAAGGGAGTTGTCGTTTTGGCCCCGGCCATTGCCATTCACCTGACATGGGTTCCTTTCCTCGAACGCCACAACGAGAAATATATCGTGGTAACCAAACCCGAACACTTGGATAATGTGCCGGAGGATACTTTCGTTCTGGTGGCACTCACAATGTTGGGCGATTTGAAAAAATCATTCAAACGGTTCCTCAAAATGCGGTCACAAAAGGTATGCTTGCTTTTCGACGAATCTGATGAAATTACGAATCCTGCAACCAAACGGACACGTTTAGCGCTAAGTCTTTTCCGTCGTTTACGTTACAAATTGCTTACCACCGGGACCACCACACGGAACAACATTGGGGAATTGTACAGCCAATTTGAATTAATGTACAACAACTCTATCAACATGCTTTGTTTAGCCCGGGATGTTTATTACGAAAACAAAGAACGCGAAATCGAAACAGAAACGAATCCCTATTACCTCCAGCCATTCCCGGCGAGAAGGGGAGCTACGTTGTTTAAATCTTGTTTCTGTCCGGGTAAGGCTACCGTATTCGGCATCGAGAAACACAATCAGGACATCTACAACCAAGAGTGCCTGACCGAACTGATAAACAAAACCATTATTACCCGCAAATTTAAGGAATTTGCAGGTGATAAATACGAAATCGTTACCCGGACGGTCAAACCCAGTGAAGGAGAAAAGGAAGTGTACAAAACCATTCTCGAAAAGTTCCATGAAATACTCTATCTTTATTTCAACCCGATGAAAGACAAGAAGAAAGAGTCGCAACTTCGTTTGGTCAGACAAATAATGCTCCTGATTAAAGCCTGCTCCATTCCTCAATACATGAAAGGCTATTTCGGCGAACAATATCCCCGCAAGGCAAAGAAAATAGAACAGATGCTCCGTTACGAGATGAACGGCAAAGTGGCTATCGGTTGCACCTCTCTCGATGCCGTGGGAATGTACAAGGAATACTTGGCCGGGAAATTTCCGGATCGTCCGCTGTTTATTATCCGGGGAAACGTTGATTTCAAAGTACGGCAACGCATCCTCGACAAATTTGAGAAAACGGAAAACGGTATTTTGGTCTGCACCCAACAAAGTTTGAAAAGCTCTGCCAACGTCCCCAGTTGCGAAGATATTATTATTGAATCTCTGCAATGGAATATCCCACGCATGGAACAATTCTACTTCCGTTTCATCCGCCTCGACTCCGAAGGGATGCGGCACGTACATTTCCTCACCTATGAGGATTCTATCGAGCAAAACCTGATGGCACTCGTGCTCACTAAAGAGCGTATCAACGAGTTCATCAAGACCGGTTCCGTCATGGAAGAATCCGAAATCTTCGACGAGTTCGATATATCACCCGATATTATCTACACACTCTTTCGGCGGGAACAGGATGACGAAGGACATTTTCATATCCGGTGGGGCGCACAACAAGTAAGTTAAATCATTAAACCCGTAAAATTATGGAACAACAACAATTTAAAGGCACAAAAGGCCAGTGGCATAGAGCCATAAAAAGAGGAGGTGCAGAAAGATTGGTCGGTGTCACCGGGAACAACTTCCAACCCCTGTGTGAAATCTTGTATTCTGGTGGTTACGGCATGACTGAAGAAGAAGTCGAAGCAAATGCAAATCTGGTTAGCGCCGCTCCGGATTTGTTGAACGCTTTGATTGAAGTGGCTAATTTGCTTGAAGAGAACGAACCTAACTGGTACTTGCGGAAACACTATAACCGGATAACCTCGGCTCTGAATAAAGCACTTGGAAATAACTCTGGTTAAGAGTCAGGCAGAACCATTTCGCTGACGCCAACGAAATGCTTTCTTTATAGTATGTTGATATACAGACAACTAAAAAGACGAGTTCTTTCCAAAAAGGAAAATACTCAACCTGAAACCGGTTATTGTCAAGCCTCGCCGGTATAAAAAATATACAGTATTTAAAAACAAGAAAGGGACAGATTATGAAGGGCAAAATATCTTTAAAGAAAGAGATAGCAAACATAATAGATAATGCTGAATATCTTGGTGACAGGAAAGTTAAATGCAATTGGTATAACATGGTACAAACTAATATGTGCGTTGCTGAGGTAGTCAATGAACATGGATATAAATGTACATACCACTTTAAAGAAGACAGCAAGGATGTATTATTGCAACGAGCGGCAGCTATTCAAAGAGGTACGTCTTACAAGTTTAAGGCCAGGGACAATGGAAATAGCACACAACAGATTTTGCTCTTTCTAAAGGAAAACAGGGATGCTTTGCAAGTATTGCATGATATAAACTACCTGATGAAAGCCAACAACTGCAATGCACAACAAGCGTGCAGGGTTTTATTCAAGGATAAAAAGCAATCACCTCCCAATTTTTGCCAGGAGAGGACAAATGACTCTTGCAACCCCATCATTTACCGTTTTTGTATGAATAGCTATTCCAAGCGCATAAATATCGAATATCTGATGGAGAACATATTGCCGATTTTGCCAAAATCATATTGGAAAGGAATAAGTGACCTCTAAATAAGATAAATGGATAAAGAAATAATATTGAGAATTTAAAGATAAAAGACATACCAAACTGAATATGGATATATCAGATACAATGATTAGAGAAATATCTACACAATAAAAATAAAGGAAAATATGAATTTATACATCGGAAAACTTCAAAACGATGGCGTTGTCAGGTACATCGCCTTACCTTACGAGGAACAATACAATGCTGTTCCCCGGATGTTGGGAACATTTTACAGCACGGATGCCAGGGTCGAAGCATTGATTAACCTCGGTAATCTGGTCCTGTTGCAACCATCACCCTACAAGAAATGGAAAGGATACGGCGACATGATAAACTGCCGGGCCGAAATCCGGGACGACGGCGAGAAAAAAGGAAAGCATCTGCCACAGTATGCCGACAACCTCGAAGCATACGCCAGTCTTGATGCCTGGCTTTTCCTCTATATGGAAGGTCGTTGGTACTTCAAAACCCAAAACGGCTTCGAACCTCTTTCATCCGTACAAGTAACCTTTTCCAGTCAGAGAGATGCTTTCAAAAATATCAGCCTGTACGAACTCTCAGAAAACGGTTCATTCAATTGCGTACATACAATTCATTCCGAAAGTTGGAAAGACATGCAGATCAAAGCTATCACAGAAAAGAAAACTTACTACGCCTTTCGGAACGATAGGCTGGTAACTACCATCAACCACCCCCTAAATCGATAGAAATGAAACAGAATATAGAAATATACAAAGCGATTGCTAACCTGCCCCAGGAACTCATTACTCCTGAAATTGCGGCTGCCGGTATTGAAGAGGGCGACATAAAACTGCTCGACCATCTTCCTCACAAATACCTCACCAGCGAGATAATCCTTGGCATCATTAAGAAAAATGAGAACTCATACAGTTGGCAGTCTTTCGAGCTTTCCAGCATCCCGGTAGAACTTCGCACGCAGGAAGTATCTGACTTTGCTGTTAATAAGGACCTCAGTAATTTTCCCGACGTACCGGCAGAATACAGAAGCCAACTCATGCTGAAAAAAATAGTGTCGGACATCGACAAAGGCATTAAGTATTTACATCTGATGCCTGAAACATTATGGGACACATCACTTGCCTATGCTGGAGTAAATGATGCCTATTCCTGTCATAGCCAAAGTTACAACAGTCGGGGAAGATATTACACCTCCGGTACAAACGACATCAAAATGGTACAGGCATTCCTGACATTCGTCCCGGAAGCAATCAAGAACCGGCAATTTTATTATGGATTGTTTACCAATACGAAACTTGCTTCCGAACACATCGACCTGATAACCCCGTTAAAACACAAATCGCGCCCATATTACTTACAAATGGCTACCCGGGAATTCAGCCTGATTCCAGAAAAGCATTACTGCTACGAAATCTTTATGGCAGCGATGGCGGAAAATTCCCAGACACACATAAGCACTCTGCTTTCTGACCCTATAAAATCGTACATGCTTGCTTGCATGGATGATACCATGGCCGACCGGGTAGTAACTGTCAGTGCCGGAAATTTCAAAGATTTGCCCAAAAATTTTCAGACCTCTAAACGCCTTATACTGGCAATAGATTCGTTTACCGGAAGTTATGGCTACAACCTTGTCGATAACTCCTACAGACACCTGTTCACCAAATCTGTTTGTCAGGCATTTATTCGTAAAGACAGGGACTATCCCGAATTTCCCAAAACGATTTGGACGCCCGATTTTGTTGAATACTGCCTGCAATATGGTTCGTCTTTCAACTGGTTCAAACAGATGCCCGCTCACCTGCAAACTCGTGACATCGTGTATAAGGCACTCGACAAATGTTTATCCAATTTGCCATGCGTCCGTCCGGAATTGATTTCTCTTGAACAGGCGCAAGAAATGTTTAGGGATTCCGAATACACACATCAGCACATCCCTGAACACTTCTACACGGATTTCATCGAGCAAACCGGATTACCGAAGGGCTTCTTTGGCGGAGAGACCAGTTTCCAGTCGCTTAGGTCGAACAAGGGAAATTATCGGTATTGCAAGCTGGGACATTGCTACCTCGGAATCTATCAGCACGAACGTTACGGTTCACCATCCCGTCTGATAATGACACGCCGTACCCCTTATTCCATGCGCCCTGAAGTAGTCTTCGACCGCACTATCGGCACCTATCATTCCACATGGCTTGAAAAGCTCATTGCCGATTACGATCCGTGTTTTACCAAACCGGTTATCGCTAAAGGATTAAAAGAATACCAGGTCAATGCTTATTACGGGATTGAAAAAGTCGAAAACTACAAAGGACTTACTATATACCGCAACACATTGCTCGGTGCGGAAACAGGCTATGTGGCAAAAATTAACGGAGTAATAACGCATTACAGTACAATCAACGATTTAAAAGAAACAATAAATGAAACAGAACAAAAAACAATCAATCCCCAGTCCCAGCACCCGGATTTACAACGAACTGCTGTGTAAAGTCGATACCAGCCGGGGTGCGCCTATGGGACGCCCCAATGTCGGCGACCGTTCACAAATCACCGGCCAACGCATCTACTGTCGCCGGGTTTATCTTCCTATCGACGGCGCTTATGATAAAGGCGGTGCTTACTGGGGCTGTGGCGCACCCCTCTACGTCGAGTTCACACTCGACAAATCTTACGTGAACTTTTTTAAAAAATAGATGAAGGTCGAATTAGATGTTTACCGGGTTTGGGGGCAACCTAAAATCCATAAGCCTTCGGCTTTGAAGGGAATAAAACCGGCCTTTACCATACTCTTTCGAAAACGGAAAAATCAGGTATATATCCTCGGTAAAGATATATATGTTTATTTCTTTGACCTTTTTTCTCGTCCACACAGTTTTCCCGATGCGGAAGATATGGCTTTGCCGTTATCTGCACTTCAGAAAAAATATCCTGATTATTTCAATAATATCATCAAAAATGAACGATTCCTGTATGCTGATACATGGGCAACCATTCTTGACCGCAATGAAGGATATGTGAAATTCACAGGGCTGATTACCACAATAGAAGAATGTGGCTATCTGCCCAAGCTCTCCTATGACTTGACATCTGAATTTTGTGAACTGTCAAAGTTGAACCCTCGGTTTGAGGTTAGCGACTTTATCCACTTACATGGTTCCTATGCAGATTATTTCAGATTTATTAACGATATGATTTACATGATAAAAATGCAATACAATGATAACAGTAACAGCAATATTCGGCGAAGATGCCGTAAAAGAATTTGAAACCACTGGTCAAATCCCTTCCGATAAATGGCTGATGGATAATGGCGGAATAGTCGATGAAAGGACATTCCGCACACAAGAAGAATATAAAGCCTACATGGAAGGTGTTAATGACACTGCCGAATGGAGTGGCTCTTACTTCTTTAAACCGGAAATTACGCCAGACTCAAATACCTCGGCTCCCTCTTTTGCTAAAAGAATCTCAGCACTTAGAAACGAAATCCGGGCTTCTATCGTCTCGGCCTTGGAAGACAACAACCTGACAAAACTCGACATCAGTGATGCCACCGACCCGACCTATGTTATCTGGTACGATAACGACAACGATCCCCACGAAGGACAGGCAATAGAAATCGGTTACGACGGCAAAGAACTCTCGCTTAAAGTAGAAACCGAAAGCAACCCCATTACAATATACGAAGACGATCCGGCATTTGAAAGTCTGAAATGGCTCGCCAGTATCCATGATAATGTACTGGAAGCACTCGCTGCATAATACAAATATGAAAACCTCAAAACTATACAAAATGAATGTACAGGAAATAGAAGTCGGTAAAGAGTACCACCTTACAGGAGATATCGAAAACGGACACATAAATGGAAAACCTTATATCTCCCACGAAGAAGTCACAAGAGCTGTAAGGAGGGTAACAGAAACACACATTATTTGTGAGTGCGGCAGAAGGTTTCTAATAAATGAAAACCTGACAATAACCATCCCGGCGTATCGGAAATAACTTCAATAACTTAAACAAGAAAGAATATGAAAGTAGGAAATTACTCATTTGAATTAAAAGCCTTCAAGTATCTTGAATCCCGCTCGGAAGAAACCTATTGTTTCAGTGCGGTATTGTATGTCAATGGAACAAAATTGGCACATTGCGGTAACGACGGGCACGGTGGCTCCACCGATGTCCGTTTCCTTCCAGAATGTACTGAAAAGGGCAGGATGATCGAAACTTTTTTGAGAACACAACCCAAAGTGAAACCCAAAGGCTTCGATTTGGAATTGGATTTCAATTTCGAATATATCGTTGATGAATTAGTCCAGGAAATTATGGAAGAAAGGGAACTCAAAAAAATCAAGAACGAAACTTCCAAATGCCTGGTATTCAAAGACACCAAAGGCGGTTACTACACGATAAGCTGGAAAAAATTCACTATTGATAAAATACTTGCCAAACCGGAAGGACGCAAAATACTCAAAAAGACAATCCAAACAGAAATGTCGAAAGGCAACAAGCTGATAAACGAAAACATTCCCTCGGAACTTTTACCTCAAAAATTGTGATATGAGAAAATTTACTACCGGACAACGGGTATATTGGCATGACCCTGACAACCAAACATCAGGAGAATACAAAGTGCTTGATACGTATGAAGAAAGAAATAAAGAATACACCGAAGAGGACATAACCGATTTCGACGACCGGATAATCCTGATCGGCAACGATGTCGGTTCTCAGGCTGAGGTATATGCAGAGGAATTGGAAATTTTACACTAATACATTTTTATGACAAGAAAAAAAGTAAACGCAGAAAAAGTGCGCCGCCCTTCAATGGACGACCGGATAAAGGCGCTTCTTAAAGAAGGGCCGCTGGTAGCCCTGTATTTTAATGTTGCCGTGAGTGTGCTCAAAGAGCATATAAGTAGCATGACAGACGAAGAATTGGGAAAAATGTTCGAGAACCTTCTACATCCTGAGCGAATCAGAGGGAATATTGAGGATATGTATAATAAACTAAATAACATCAAAGATGAATCAGACTCTCAATCTCCATAGCTACGACCGCTACATCGTATCCTTCAGTGGTGGAAAAGACTCTACAGCCTGCTTCCTCTACCTGCTCGACAATGGCATTCCTTTGGAGAAAATCGAACTCTGGCATCAGGATGTGGACGGACGCAACGATACATACTTCGATTGGGAAATTACTCCTGACTACTGCCGTCGCTTTGCCGAAGCATTTGGAGTTAAAATCTACTACCAATGGAAAGAAGGCGGTTTCCGTCGGGAACTTATGCGTGAAAACACGTTGACAGCTCCCAACTGTTTTGAATGTCCCGACGGTACTATCGGCAAAGTGGGAGGGAAACGGGGAAAACGGACTACCCGCCGCAAATTCCCGCAGTGTTCTCCCGACTTAAAAGTCCGCTGGTGTTCCGGTTATCTCAAAATAGATGTCTGCTCTGCTGCTATCATCAACCAATCCCGGTTCCGGGGTATCCGTACCCTGATATTATCCGGGGAACGGGGTGAAGAATCCGCAGCACGGGCTAAATATCCTATTTTTGAACCTGACCGGGCAGACCTTCGTAATGGAAAGCAATTCACCCGGCATGTGGACCGCCTGCGTCCCATTCGGGACTGGAAGGAACAACAGGTATGGGACATCATCAAACGATACAGGATAAGAGTACATCCTTGTTATTACTTGGGCTGGGCACGCTGTTCCTGCAAATTTTGCATTTTTGGCTATAAAAACCAGTTTGCCAGTGCAGCACTGATTAGTCCCGCTCAGATTGCCGAAGTGGTTGCTTGCGAAAAGGAATTTAACTGCACCATCAAGCGTAACACCGATCTGCCTACCTTAATCGCTTCCGGTACTCCCTATCAAACAATCACTGAGGAATTAAAACGGTTGGCTACCGGTTACAATTACGACCAACCGGTTATTCTCCCACCGGATGAACCGTGGATACTCCCCGCCGGAGCCTTTGGCGAGAACTGCGGGGCAATATAATCAACAAAATATAGAGCTTATTCACCGGTTTGAAAGAATACATCCGTATTCTACACCCCGGACAACAATCAAATATGATTAATAACCTTTTTAAAAAAACAGTTATGACAAACATTCAGGAAGAAACTTTCGAAATTTTAGAAATCAACGACATCGAAACCTTGTTCTCTAACGGACGCATCAACAGAAAAGAGGTCCCGGCTGGTTTTTTCGTTTACGACATTCGTTATGATGACGAGGGCGAAAACTTGGCTACCATCGAACCTCAAGTAACAGTCAATCATGCTGGTACGATTATCACACGGCAAGAAATTCCGATGCCTTGCGAAAGTTATACACCCATTGAAGATTATAACTTTACAGGAGAAGAAACGACTTTGCAAGAATGGCATAACCAGTAATCAAACAAAAAAACGACTATGGAATTTAACCCGTTAATTGATGCTTACCGGCAACGACTCGAAGCATTCCACAAAGAAATTGAAACAATCTGCGCATTGCCTGGTGGTGCGCAGAAAAAGAAAATATCCGTTTCTCCAAGCTATCAGGACGAAGTTATTATCCCGGTGTACCGTAGCCTGGCAGCAGAAATGCCTGGCTACAAAATTAAGATACCCAATCCGAAAACCTATTTTCCGATAAAAGGCTATTATAGAATCAAAGTCGGCATTACTACGGTGGGAGGTTTTTCCACCCCGGAAGGAAATGACTTCTCGCTTTATTTTACCCCAATGCGACATGCCAATCCCACCGGGAAAAGAAATAAAATCAATACCACCGAAGAATTGGTGCAACTAATTAAGAACCAATTAGAAACAGAGTAAATAAATTCATAAAAAAGCACTATATTTGCCTATCCTTTCGCATGAAAGAATTGAACCAACTCTTTCGTTTGCAAGCAAATAAGTGCTGATATAATGTATATATGGAAGAAATGAAGAAGAAGCTAATGACCAAAGAACTCTCTCTGCTTTCAACGATTTTGAAAGTGGACGAAAAACTTCTGATACAGGTAAGATCTGTTTTAGACGTAAAAAAAGTACGCCGGATACTCATTGAGAGGGAATTTCAAGATGCTGTAAAAGAAGGAAAATTCCAGAAAAAACAGATAATCTCGGCATTGATGATAAAATATGATATATCAAAAAGCGGTATCGAGCATATCATCTATGCCACTGTCAGCAACAAAGAAAAATTTTGTACCCGTTGCGGAACAGGCATCAGTAAGTACAAGTGGACTCGCAGCAAAGGTGTTTGTGACAATTGCATAGCAAAAGAAATCAATCAGCCTAAAAATGAAAAAGCATAGCACCCAAAAAGCATTCGCTATAATGAAAGAACGGAGGGGAAAAGACACCATTATCCTGTTCCACAATGGTGACAACTTCGAAGCCTACGAAAAAGATGCGCAAATTATAGCTCGTGAACTCGGATTGGGAATAGCTGTCAGAGAAGACATGATGACGGCCATTTTCCCACAGGAAAAACAGGAAGAATACTCAAATCTCCTGCTCGACAAAGGATATGCTGTCTGCATATCCGAAATGCGGGATATTTTTGGTAATTACATCACCGATATAGCCATAGAAGAAGATGAATAAATTAGTCGAAGCTATCAACAAAGGATGTCTGTTAGTCGGACTGCTCGGCGGAACCACGTCCATGATTATACTCATTGTGATTATCGGACTGGTCAAAGAATGTGTCGGCCCCAAGGAAGACCCTATGGACGTTAGTAATATGAAACAAAGGGAATGTTACGACCGTCAATACCTGATCGATTCCACCAGGGTCGGTTTTGAACTGGTCTGGTACACCACAAATACCGTGACTCCAAAACGTTTGAAAGAAATCCAGAGTCGGCAACCTATTAGAAAAGCGCAAAAGCAACTGCTGCAAGAAGCACCGGGACATTTCAATCACGATTTCTTCCACACTGACATTTACGATTTTGCCAGATATGCCCGTCAGTTCGATGTTGATCCAGACGTTCGGCTCGTAAACCTCTTTGTCTATGGAATGGCACTCGAACAACAGTATCTCCAGCCCAACCCAAATCTTCCGGACGGTTGCACAGAATACAACACCTCTACTCAACAAGGCATCCTCTACCTTGAAGAAAATGATATTTATCCCTATAATCCAAAGGCAGGTCCCACATATAGATATTGGAAGTGTTGGCGAACTTCCACAACGGACGAACGTTACACCCATTTTACCACCTCTGAATATATACAGAGATAACCCTTCCGTTCTCTGTATATATCACCCGTAACATGCAGAAAATAAGTGCAATAAATATTTGGCAAGTTGCCGTAAATACCCTAATTTTGCTCTTCGTTAGAATAAAAATTGAAAGAAAACAAGTTTGTAAATTGAAAGAAAAAAGATGCAACAGATGGTTTAAAAATGACAGTAGAAAAAACGCAGATTAAATTTGCGCAGTCGGAGTCCACAGGTGAGCTGATAGGTTTTGTATCCCGTCACTCCAAGACTCAAAAATTGATGGGTGTTCGTGAGGACTCCCGTTTTGGTAAAAAAATATGTGTCCTTTCCGAAGAACTTAAGGGCACAGTACAACCAAACAAACTATACGCCGTTGAGTTGAAAGCCATGCACAATGGTTCCGGGTATGTGGTCGTTTCGGCAACACCCATACTTTTCAACGCGCAGGTAGATACTCTGATTATACCCAAAAGTATCTACCAGGTTACGGTTACTTTTGGGTTAAAAACTATTTTCTTTGACCCCAAAGACGGAAAAAGTGCTTCCAGCCGTACCTTAGCCGGAGTGATTAACCTGATCAGACAACGGGAAGACATCAAGAATCCTGATGCAGTAATCGAAAGCCTTACCCGACAAGCAACCCAGCTTGTCCGAAGAATGGAAAACGACGGGTATATAGTTCCAGACTTTACCTTAAAATGAACCGCCCACAAATAGGCATTGCAACGGATGGGGCCCATTCAATAAAGAATGGGCTCACCCGTTACAGGGCCGTAGATATAGCCACGGGCAAAGAACTGTTCTGTGTACATCTGGGCAATCAAACCATCAATATAGGAGAATTTCTGGGTGTAGTCGAAGCCGTGAAGTACATCATTACTAACAACTATCAACCTCGGATCATCTACACCGATAGCATGACCGCTATCGCATGGTTTAATGCCCGGAAAACAGCATCCGGAAAAAGGCTTACCGCTCTGAAAAAGGCAGAGATATTTCTCAAAACCTTTGCTGCCGGGATAAAAGACATCGAGGTTAAACATTGGGACAATCGGCTATGGGGTGAAATCCCTGCCGACTTCAACGAAAAATAAATTGATTGATTTTAGATTGTTAATTTGAACCCCGCTTCTCCCTGCTGTGAAGCCCGGAGAAGCATTTTAATTCAAAAAAGAATATGGCAAAAATAAAATCGGAATCATATAAATACATAACAATCAAAGAAACCGAATACCTCCAACTGGTAGAAAACACCATGATTGTTGAAGCACTGAAAATAGCCGGAGTAGAACAACTCCCCATTTATCAGGCGGTCCGCCGCATTTTAGACGATAAAAGAATAGAAATTCACATCAAACCGCTCTGTACCCGATATTCGTTTTAAATTTGTACTCTCAATATACTTTTCTCTTTCAGCAACTTATATGTTCCGGTTTGAGAAATAAATAATAGACGAATATGGTCATGTCAGTGTTAATCTGTATATTTGCGACTGAAAACAAGTTGATGATGCAGTATATCAATGGATATCTGCAACTATATAACATAACGTTCGCAGGACGTCTCACTACGGAAACTGGCACTTTTCAAAAGAATAGAGGCTATTGCGCAATGTCTATGCTATACTTCGGTATGGCGTGGATTTGCGTGCTTCTATTCTTGGGTATGCCAGTACCCCGTAGTGGAGCAACGTGGGTTCACGCCTTTTTTTCGTTCTGCACTAATCTTAATTTGGCAAATCCATTAAAATATAAAAATAGAAATATGAAAACAATTCACTTGTTTGCCGTCTTATCCATAGATGGATTTGACGTACCGGCAAACTCAGATTGCAGTTTTATTGAAAGCCATTTGAACCTTTTTTACCAGAATGCAAAAGCAATTTTAGCGGAAAAAGAAGACATTCCACTGTTGGCAAATTATTGCAACAACTCATCCACGACCAAAATATATGTGATTGAAAAAGACACTCCTTCTCTTCGATGCCGGGTTTACTCCAGAGGTTTACCGGGGAAAGTATTATATCCACTGAGCAAATTACAGAAAGGAACGACTGGATATATAGCCGTTGCCCGTAATAACACTAAATTAATAACCGGCTTATTGGAAAAGAATCTGGTAGATAAAATGGATATTTACATTCATCCAGTATTAGAAGGCAAGGGAAAAAGTTTTTTCTCTACGCAGACCGCATGTTCCAGATGGAAAGTAAGACGTTGGGGAATGGATACGGAATCAGGTATAATCATGTTGCATTATGTAAAAGAGTAAATGGCTATATTCCCGGATAGACATAAAAAAGAGTACCCAACTTTTGTGCTGAGTACTCTCCCGAAATGGATTATTCCTTAGATTTTGTCCTTCGTATAAATACAATGTACATTATCGTGGACAAGCCCTTTGTACCAGTCACAACCACCGGTAGCCCAATTTGTACAATTGGAAGCATCTTTTGAGGTACGTCTGTTGCCTTCCACATCGACACCGAATCCGGAAATCAGATTATTTTCATCTATTTGTCCGTTTGGTTCAACCGGACAAATCCATATCACATTGTCATCCAAACAACCGGTAACACCTTCATTAGCATGATTCCCACGTGTTATCCAAGGAGAAGAATAGCCGTTCTTTCTATTGTCAAATTTGATTTCACTCAAACCACCTGCGCTGGAATATGCAAAGGCGTAATAGAAATAGAAGGTGCCTTTTTTCGAACCTTTCACATGGCGCATAATTTCTTCGTCAATTCTGTTAAATTCACGTAAAACCCCGCGATGATCCCTTTCATAAAGTGTAGCTGGACCCTCACCACTAAAATGTCTTCCAAATACATCGGCAATGATTTTTTTGCTTTTTTTCATCGTCGCAATGCGTTCTTTCAAATATTCATCGTAGGCTTCCTGCATCTTTTGAATTCTCTGAGCATCTTTTACGATATCCCAAATTGGAACCAGTCCGGATTCATTGGTCGAACCAGGCATGATATATCCAATTAAAGCAATAGTTGTAGGTTTCTCAAAGTCCATACCGGTCTCCCACTGTTCAAAGGATTCTCTATTTCCTCCGCCAATCCACTGGGTAAATTCCTTTTTACTTTCACCGTTGCAAATTGTATCATAGACCTCATCATAGATTTGCCCCAGTTTAACTCCTAAATCCTGTAAACCATCTTTGATTGTGAATTTATTTTCCAAATTGTAATCAACCTGTGTTTTGAGTTTTGTTTTCATTCCTACAGCTTCACGCATATAGTAGTATTGGTATCTACATCCAAAGATTGCTTTGGTTATAATATGAGTACCATAGGTCTCAAAGAGTTTCTTCAGCTTATTTTTGTCATTTGTAGGATATGCCACAATTCCGTTTTCTGCAATACCGGCAATGTCGTGCAAGGCTTTATCCTGTACATAAGAAGCAAGGTCGGATACAGGTCTGAGGGTAACGCTCAATGCTTTTCCCATAAATAACCGAATATGATACTCATAGTCGTCGGTATTGTTCATTGCATTATTTGTGGTTGTTTTGAGCGTATTTTTGAATCCCAATACAGAGACATTCAAACCAAATGATTTGTTGATTTCAGATGTGACTTCTGTATAGCTTTTTCCTTCAACTTCAAATAGACGACGATCAGAGTACGTGTCCTTTTCAATTAAGTTTTCAGCTTGCAATTTTTCATAATCCAAAATTGCAGTCTGTTTGTTCCCGATAGCATTTGTGATGTTTGTTCCAAAACCAAACCCGTCTTTAACAACTTCGTTAATTTTTGCAGGGTCGATGTTTTCCGTAAAATTAGATTTGAACGGAACACTAAAATCTTTTACTTCATCCATGACTTTAAATTTTAAAAGTTAAACAATAAATCTTTTTGCAAGCTCACGGTGGCAAATATACGGCCTGAACAAACCCGCCCCAACTTATCTTACCCAAGTCACTCTTTCTCTTTCCCAGTGACTTCATTAGCCACCGAGTGTATTTCCAAAAGCTAAAAACCGAGGTAAAAACCATTGGGAAATAGATTCTGTCATTAGGTAAAAAAAGAAAGTCCATCTTGATTTTCTGCCTTACTTTTAGCGCAAGACAAACCTATTAACAGAAGGAGGTATTTATGATGACAGACAATTCTTTATCACAACAGACGGCTGATTCGCTTCAATCCTTGCCGTTCGGAAGTATAATCGGTGCCCCGCTCAAAGCATGTATCGAGGCACAGGCAATGGCCGCGCAAACCTCATGGAAATTCATCGAGGAAGTCGGTTTGCAGACAGATCCCCAAACCGGCGAAAAGGAAGTGGTAAACGTTTCCTTTATATTTAAGCATCAGGGACAGACCTCGCAAGTCAGTATTCCCTTGCTTACTATCGTACCGGTTCCTTATCTGGCCGTCAAGACGGTCGATATTAATTTCAAGGCAAACATCACCGCCTCGAAAGCAACCGAAGTAAGTGAAAAGACAACGACCGAAGATGAAGGGAACCTGACCGCAAAGGGCAAACTAAAATTGGGAGTTTTCAGCCTCGATACCCAGTTTCAGGCAAGTTACTCCAGCAAAAAGGACTCAAAATCGACACAGGAATCCCGTTACAGTGTCGAGTACACCATGGATGTTGCTATCAAAGCAGCCCAGGACGATATGCCTGCCGGACTTGCCAAGATGCTCGAAATACTTGATAAAGGCTTGGAGGTTATTCCCATAAATCAATAGCACCATGGCACAACTACAATCTATCATCAGCTCCGTGCTTCGTGATGTGCTGGTGGCGCAACACGAGGCAAACATCTATTCCATGTCCTTATGCGAGTCTTATCGCAAAGACGGGCATACAGAATTATTTCCTCTGCCTGCCATTGCTATCGGCGAAATGGAATTAGAAATACGATACGGCATCAAAGCCGTAGCCGCACAATCGATACAATTTGAAATCAATTATCCTTTGTTGCGGAAGACTGTGCGGAAACTCACCGCGCAATTGGCAAAAGTCATGCTGGAAAGTATAATCAACTCTATTCTGTCGTCACCTCTGGCTGCCGATAAGGAAAGGATAAAACTGATTGAACAGCTATCTGCCCAAACGGAAATCAACCGGAAGTTCTCTTCTTTCCTCGACCAGAAATTGCAGGACTCGGTAATCGGTCAGTTTACCAATCTATTGAAGGATGACGGGGGTATCAACTCGAAAGTCCTTCGCAGTTGCGTGATGCAGACCGGAAATGAAGAGCTCCTTTATCATCCCGAATTGATAAACTTATTTGAAGGGGCCGAGGGGCAGAAATTACGGAAACAAACCTATACGGATTTGGAAAAGAGTATGGGGGATATTATTCCCCAGTTGATAAAAGAAGTGAATTTCAAACGGAAACGTATTTTCCCCTCCGTCGATGTGACGGTAGCAGCAGACGAACTGGCCAAACTTCCCGAAGAGTGCATACAGAGCTTCCGTTTCAAAGTGATACCCCGGAATATGCCGTTGAATCTGACGGATGTCGGGGAAGATAATGATTAAAAGCAATGGGAGATAACACGAAAAAAATAAGTAGTCAGGTGATGGAGCTGAAAGATTTGATTTCAGGACCATTAATCGCAACTGTTGAGGCCGACTCCGCTTCTTCCCGGCAATATCTGGACTACCTCTTTGAAATAGGTTTTGAATCCTACAGCAAAGAAACGGGAGATGTGGGCAAACTGCGGATGTTGACCTTTAACTTCATGCAAAGCAGCCATCAAGGACAGACACGGCAGAAAGTCAGCATCCCACTGCTTTCGCTTGTCCCGCTTCCCCTGCTGCAAGTGAAGGAAGCCGATTTCGACTTCGAAATACAGATAATCGACGCTGTAAAAGACGAAGCGGAAAAGACGTTCTCGTTGAAAACCGGTGAGGTGCAACAAGACGGCACGGATGATAAAAAGATGAAGCTGCGTGTCTCTATCGCTCCTTCTATCGGTGAAGGTACTGCCAAGACAACCCTTCAACAAGGGTTAACGGCCAACATGAAAGTGAAAGTCAGAATGCAACAGGCCGACTTACCGGGTGGATTGGCAAACCTGCTCCACCTCACGGCCAACAATATGACTGTTGAAGAAGAAGAAAATAACGATAACAACAACCGGCAACCATGAACCAGCGAAATCAAACGGTAAAAGAACCGGGACTGATGTGCCCCGTATGTGGCAAATTCATTCCCACCACTGTTGCGGAACTGCTTTCCTGCCGTGGTTTGGATTGTCCCTCCTGCGGACTGCATCTGGAAATCGACCGGGCACAGTCGCAGAAAGCCCTCGAAGCCTTGCAACAGTTAGACCGGGCTCACATGCGGGTAAACAGTACAAGTCGGTTCAACCGATAAACTAAAAAACGATGGTAACACTATTAATGCTATGGAGGTGGGCACTCCGGACTGTCTATGTCTTTTGGGAAAAATGCTCTTTATATCTCTACCAGAAACGGCTGACGATATGGCTGGCATGTAATGCAGGCAACCGCATACGCAGGGGGTGTGGCAAAAACAGATGGAAAGTGGAAATCGCTGATTTCACGGATGCTTACCTCTTCTTTATGAGGCTGGCGAAAATCCTGAACAGTGAAATCGAAGCCCACAACGGCATAGAACAGGTCTTCTATACCTGCAAATTACCGGGAACATCCGGAACATTGCTGTTGCAGGAATGTCCGGAACAAAACGGCACTTTCGCTACCTTAAAAATGCAAGCGAATGTGTCTCACGTGTGGAAAATCAAAATAAGTTTTATTCGGAAACAGCACAAGGAGAATAAAACAACAGGAAACGATATACATATATAAATCAGATAGATATGAAAACACTAAGAGCAGGCGCAACAGGTGACGAAGTGCTCACCTTGCAGAATTTATTGAACCAATGGGGCTTTGCGTGCCCCCTGACAGGAGTATTTGACGAAAACACGGAAAAGGCTGTCTGCGATTTCCAGCAGGTACAAGGCTTGACAGCCGATGGCATTGTCGGAAAACGAACCTGGGAAACCTTGCAGGATGAAGCCCGGCGGCAACTTGTACCCTTCCGTTTAAAGGAAACCGATTATGTGCAAGCCGCCGAATACCTGAACGTCGAAGTAGCCGCAATCAAAGCCGTGCAGGAAGTGGAAACCGGCGGACGGGGCGGATTCATCCAAATCGGTTATCCCACGATACTCTTCGAGGGACATATCTTTTGGAACCAATTGAAGGAACGGGGGCTGAATCCCGAAGATTATGTAGCAGGAAACGAAGATATACTTTACCCCAATTGGACGAAAAAGTTCTATAAGCAAGGCATGGCGGAATACGACCGTTTGAACCGTGCAAAGAATATCAACGAAACGGCTGCCCTGTGTTCGGCAAGTTGGGGAATGTGGCAAATCATGGGATTCAATTACGCAGTGTGCGGCTGCAACACGGTATTTGATTTCTGCACTGAAATGCAACTGAACGAAGGCACACAGCTAAACCTGTTCACCGCGTTTTTACGCACAAACGGCTGGGACAAATACCTCCGGGATAAAAACTGGAGCGAATTTGCACGCCACTACAACGGACCTTCCTATCGGGAAAATGAATACGACAAGAAATTGGCGAATGCCTATGAAAAATATAGTATATGAAAGTCAGACCTATAACATATATCTGTGCTACCGTAATGTGCTTATGCACCATTACGGTACGTAGCCAGACCGAATTTCAGAAAGAGAAGCTCTTAACCTGCTTTTTTGAAAACGGAAGACCTATTGGGCAGCCTTTTACATCAAAGCAGCCTTATATCAGGATGGTTCGGGTAAACTCATATAAAGACGCTTATGACTTTTTCAACCAGCTATGTCTTCCGCCTGGGATATTGGATATTTATCGGAATGAGGAATATATTTTTTACCGTTACTCATTTCAGGGAGAGGGAGGTTCTCTTCTTTTCACGAACAAGGTGGTTCCCAAAAGGAATGAAGTGGCTGTATTATGGATTAATATGCCGTTTCTTGTGTCGCAAAAAGTAAAAAGAGTGCATTTCGTAAAAACGATAAAAATAAAACAGAAAAATTGATTGTTTTACCGCTCCAGTTTCAAGGAGTTGGGGGTGAAAATGCCAGATATAAAAGAATTTAGTTCTAATTTTACAGACTAACATACCAACGAACAATTCTGGAATATGACATTACATACAAAACTACCCGAATAGAATTGTTTCCCTCACACTCACTTGTGAATTGAATAACTAAAATATCATCAAAATGAAGTATGTAGTGTTAAAAAATTCACAAAGTGTTTTATCCATTCAACTGCCTGACGGCTTCGGAAGTAAAATGGAAATCATCTGTTTTGAGAACCAGATGGAGTTTGATAACTTTTTAGATGAGAACCCTGTGGGAGTATATCAAATTAGTTTCCCTCATCACCTTGACAAAACTACGACGGAGCAAAACCACTTCGTCCACGATGGATTCTTCGTCCGTCAAAATGATTTTTTCAAGAAAATCTTATTCATTAATATTATGTGGATTGAGGCATCCCGAAGCTATTGCTATATTCACATGACAGATAATTCTAACATTATCATTACTTATCCCATGGCCGAAGTTAAGAAGAAATTGCCTCCTGATCTTTTTATACAAACACATCGTTCCTACATTGTAAATGCGAAATTTGTAAATAAATACGTTGGTAATGCGGTTTATATAGACAATCAATCACTCCCTATAAGCCGGAAATTTAAGAAAAAGGTTTTGGAGAATTTCTTATTTCTGGATAATATAAAACTGCCTCCTGATGAAGATGAAAATCCATTCGGAAATGAAAACCAGCCATTCGAAAATAAAAAGTAATCCGAACCGATAGGATGAAGTAATTTCGTAGATAATTAAAAAGAATCGTTCTTTGACATTTTGTAAAAATGCTATCTATTTATAATTTGCAAATACGAAAAAGGATATATGCTAATCCCATATTCCTTTCAGAAAGTCTTCCAATTTAGCGTCACTGGCTAACCCCAGTCTTTTACGCATACGGCTACGGGCCTTGTTCACTCCAATTCTGGAAATACCCAATGTGAGACCAATCTCGTCACTGCTTAATTCCAGAATAATAAGCATGGCAATCAGCTCGTCTGTACGGGTAATATCCGGGCTTAACCGGTGTAGGGCAGGAATATAATTGGGATAGAAGGCTGTGAAGCTACGGCGGAACTCAGCTTCTTTGTCGGAATTGAAAATTTGGGTACTGATTTTCATCCGAAGGTCGGTAACAACTTTCTGTTTCGACACGGCATCCAACCGTGAAGACACTTCGTTGAGCTGGCTGGATGTCGTGTGAAGCTCTTGTGTCAATGAAGCATTATGCTGGCTTAACTCTTGTTTTGCCTTGAACAATGCCCCGTTGCTTTGACGCAATTCTTCCTGCATTTCCTGCAAGGATTCGTTTTTCTCTTTCAGTTCCTGTTGTGCCTGGAGCAACCCGCTGATTTGTGAGAGGCGTGCGTTACTGATCTGACGAAGGAAACGCTGGCGCTGACGCATATACATTCCCCCAACGAGAAGGATGGCAAACAGCAGTCCGACCAATAGCCAGGTAAAAATCAGTGTCCGTTGCTTCAAAGACACCTCGGCGGCAAGAATAAGGTTCTCCTGTTCCTTGCGTCCTGTTTCGTAACGGACATTGGCTCCGATGGCAGCATTGGCACGTGCCTGATGCCGCAGGCTGTCGCTTGTTTCAGTATATAAGGAGTATATAGATAAAATCCGGTCCGGAATCCCTGTTTGGATGTAGGCACGTATCAATTCATCGCCGACGGAAATGATCCCTTCCGGAAAATGGGACGTTTGAAAATTCCGAAAACTCCGCTCCAACTGTTCCACTCCTTCTTGTTCGTGTCCCGGCGTTCGCAGCAATGCCATGCCATAGTAAGCATACAAATAGTTTTGGGCAACCGGGTCTATATCGGTGGTATCTTTTAGCAAACGGCAACATTCATCCAGTTGTCCGGCTATGGAGTCAGGATAGGCGGCATAATAATAATCCAACCGGTTGATGCGTACTAAAAGATTGAAGTAATTTTCCGCGCTTTTCGGAGTGGCTTTGATCGCTTCCTGTATATAGAACAGCGCAGAATCCTTCTTCCCGGCATTACTGAAGCAGGCTGCACGCAAACGATACACCTCTTCCAGCATCCATTTATCCAGCTTCTTGGATGCTTCCACAGCAAGGGTATTGGCTTCTATGGCTTTGTCATATAGTTCAAGGGTGGCATATACCTGGCTAAGATCGTTGTAGCAGTCAATCAATCCGTCCCCCGGAATCCCCGGACGGACTGTGTACCAGTCTATCGCTTCCTGAATGGCGGTTATTGCCTTTTCCGGTTCTCCGTTTTTCCAGTAGAGGTAACCCATGTAGTCATATATTTCACCTTCATTGCCTACTTTGCCTTCCGCTTTCCGGCACGATTCTACCGCATGTTCCATCAGTTGCATGGGAGTTTTAGTGTCAATACTGCAAAACTCCAGAGAATATGCCATAATATGCCATGTCCGGGCATCTCTCCGTGGATCGTCCGTAGGGGGAAGGGAAAGAAAGAGGTGCCCGATACTGTCTACCTCCTTCATCTGGTTCTGAGCCAGATAGAACTTGCAGGAATGGGCAAGCAATTCCGGGCGAAGCACCTGGGCATAGTAAGGGTGGCTGCTGTTCAGCAGGCTGTCGGTCAGAAATTCGCTGCCGTCCACTTTGTCTTGATACATCAGGGCATTATAATAATAGGTCAGTACCCAGCCCATCAGGTAGTTCATATTTTTGCCCCCTTTGGGACGTTCCGGCATAGCACGCAAAACGGAGGCATACAGTTGCTCTATTTCCCGGTATCTCTTTTCTTTAAGCAAGGTGGTATAATGGCTGGTATAATACCATAAGCACGAGTCTGCGTCCTGTGAAAGCCATTCACGGATATTATTCCGGTCAACCGGCATGGACGACCGGTGGCATCCGGTTAATGCCACACAGAGAAAGAAACAAAATATATATAATAAGGTATGTTTGTTTGTCATTGTACAATCGGAATAATATTAAATGATTAAAGATACATAATTTCTCTAATCTTCTTGCAAAACAAGGGAGAAAAGGTGCTTTTTTAAGAAATAATTGACGGCTTTCGGTTTTGGGTATCGAATTGTCCATCGGCTTTTCCTCCCTTACTGCTCGTAAGTTAGTATTTTCGTACCGTCCAGTGAAAACAATTGCCGTGCTGCTTTGATAAATAAACGGCATTCGTTATCTTTGTACGCATTCTGCTTTTTGGGGCGGAATGAGACATGTGACAACGGAAGCGTTTAAAAATACCAATCTCCATAAATCAAACTTCGCAACTTTGATTCAGTGTTGTTGGAGATGGTAGCAACAAACGCTCACGTCCTTTTGTTATATACCTGCTTATTGCAAACCCTTCCGGGTATGCTACGTAGTAGCCTATATACAACAAATGGCGTGAGTGCTGTTGCTTTATCTAACAACACGGGTATTGCGAAGACCTGATTTATGGATAAAGTTAACAGTGGCTCACGCCTTTCTTGTGTTCAGGCGCGATAAAACGTAGTGTAAAATGAATAGGATGATTTTATGAACCTGATTATTCCCGGATGGGAATCCGTTTTGCAGATGTTGATACCGATGTGTACCGTTATCTGCATAGCGGGAGCGATTCTACTTCTTCTTCATGCAGAAGGCAGTCGCTCCAAGCGTTTGCTTGCGTATGTCATGCTGGCTTGGGGAATAGCTTATGTAATCCGTGTCTTGGGTATTTTGTTCGGCTTTATGAAAACGATGGAGAGTAGCGTCCTTGACCCCTTTGTCTTGATAGCCGGTAATCTTTATGCTATCATTACCCTTTTCTATCCTCTTGAAGTCGTCCGCCCCGGCTGGCTCAACCCGAAACGCTGTTTGCTGGTCATGTCCCCTTACCTGGTGATTGTAGCTTTCTATTTTGTGGTTATGTATCTGCTCGGCGAAACTCCTGTCCGCCTGGATCATTGGGATACCCTTCTTATTAATATGGGACAATTCAATGTCTGGTACAGATTAGTTATCGTTTTTTCCGTATTTGCATATATTACTTATCTGATTCTGATTGTCTATCGCTATGAGGTTTCATACCGGCAATGGTGTGATGCAAACTATGCTTCGACCGAAGACATGGAAATATCATGGCTGCGGTTTTACGGTTTGGGGACAATGTTTATCATGTTCGCTTTCTGCTGGATATTGCTGGATGGCAATACCTATTGCTATGTAGTACATAATATCATCATCCAACTGTTTTTCGGTTTCATCTTTTACAAAGGCTTTTTCCATGAAAACCCGTATCCGGAAAACTTCTTCCGCCATACCATGAATGAAGAAGAAGCCCGGAAAAATGAAGAAGTGGAAGAACTGCCGCCTCCTTTAACCGTGGATAATGTGGAACAACAGGAAAAGAGTATGAATGAAACGGTATTCCTTGTAAAACTGCCCGAATACAAAACAAAAGTACAGCAATGGATGGAAGAAACAAAACCTTATTTGCGTAAGGATTTCAAATTGATGGATGTTGCAGGGGTACTTCCGTTGAACCGGACTTATCTTTCACAGATATTCAATGAAGGCTGGGGAGAAAGTTTCAGCGATGTGGTACGCAGCTACCGCATCCATTATGCCGAAGAGCTGTTGCGGAATCATCCGGGACTTACAGTCAACCAGGTTGCCCTGAAATCCGGCTTCACTTCACCTTCGGCATTGCACCGGGCTTTTGCGCAACATCACAATGGGATTACACCTAAACAATATCGTGAAAAAGAGAATTCAGGCTAAAACAGCCTTCAATTCCGCATGAATACTAAGATTTTGATAAAATGACAATATGGTTTTGACGAATTGCAAATTAAGGATATATAGCTTTGCAAAATAGAATAAACAACAATAGTTAAAGAACAAAATAAATATATGTATTGATGAATAAAAAAATCATTAATTGCCTGATAATAGGCTTCATTCTTTGTTCCTCACTGAATGCACAAACGATGCAGGAAGGAAATAAGGGTACTGCCTCCGACAGTACATTCATTTTCCATTACCCGCCTTGCATACAAATGTTCAAGGCAGACTACAAAAGCAACCGGCAGACATTACAATTATTAAAGAAACGGTTGCAAACGTTTTCCAAAGGAAAGGATACGCTCTATGTGAATGGTTATTCCGGGGAATGTGATAATGACTCCCGCAACCGGCGTACTGCTTTTCACCGTTGTAACAACCTGAAAGGTTATCTTATTAATTACTATGGATTGCGCGAACGCGATTTCAAAACAGTAAATACCCCTCATAACCATCCGGATTTGGGGGATATAGTTGTAATCAGCTATTCATCACTTCCACTACTTAAACAGATGGAAGAGGACGTATCGAAATCCCTTCCGGCTGAGAAAGAACAGAAGACCGAAGAAATCACTCCGGTCGTTGTGGAAAAAGAGACGGAACCGGTTAGAGAAGAACAGGAAATAAAGGAAGAGATACAGCAAGCGGAACAACAGGCTACCCCGGTACAGCAAGAGGTGAAGTCCGATCTGGAACGGACGGACCAACCGATGCAAACGGACAAATCAGTATCCGCTCCGCAAACGTCATCCCGCTACGTGGCCGTCAAGACCAACCTTGCGGCATGGGCGGGTACAATAATGAACCTTGCCGTCGATGTGCAGGTGAGCGAACATTTCTCTGTAGAGCTGCCCGTACTCTGGTGTCCGTGGTACGTGAGCAGCGAGCACGCCATCAAGACCTTTACCGTGCAGCCCGAAGCCCGTTACTGGCTATCGAAACCCGGCAAGGGGCATTTCTTCGGTGTACATGCCCATGTGGGCTGGTTCAATGTGAAATGGAACCGCGACCGTTATCAGGACACCGAGCGTCCGCTCTTGGGCGCAGGTATCAGCTACGGTTATCTGCTGCCCTTTAATGAGCATTGGGCGGGCGAGTTCACCCTCGGCGCAGGCTATGCCAACATGCGCTATGACACCTGGTATAATATAGATAACGGCGCACGCATCGACACACGCACCAAGAATTATTGGGGTATCACCCGCGTAGGGCTGTCCGTGGTCTATCGCTTCAACCTTAAAAAATAACGGCTTATGAAACAGAAATACACGATAGGATTTATCGCCCTTGTGCTGACAATCGTCCTTGCCGGTTGTGTACACGATTACCCGTCCATGACGGAAGACGGCGAAGAAGGCATCGACCCCACGCTGGTAGAAGTCAATACCGAAGTCACGCTCGATCTGGAACTTGTTCCGCTGGAAATCATCACGCAGAAAAATGCACGCAGCGGAACCACGAAAGCCCGTGCCGGAAAACAAACGGACTACCGCCGCCGCTTCATCATCGAGGCGTGGAGGGAAGGCAAACCGACAGCCCGGCAGGTGACGGTGATGGACACCGCTGAAGAAGAAAACGGCGACGGGAAAATCTCGCTCCCCATCCGTCTGAAACTGCACGCGCTGGACTATACCCTCGCCGTATGGACGGACTACGTGGCGGCAGACACGGATACCGACCTCTATTATGACACCAAAGATTTGCAATACGTCGCCTGCCGCGACCCCTACACGGGTAGCACCGACTATCGGGATTGCCTCTATGGAACCGCCGCCCTCGACTTGCGGAACTATCGGGACGAATGGAACGCCAAGGTTCAGGTGAAAGTGGATATGGTGCGACCATTGGCGAAGTACGAACTGATAGCTACCGACGTGAAGGATTTCCTTCGTAAGACAAAGAAGCAGCGCACCGATGGCGAAGCGTTCACCATCACGTTCTCTTACGGCTTCTACCTCCCCACGGTGTTCAACGTCCTTTCGGGCAAGCCTGCGGATTCGCGGACGGGAATAGCCTATACCACCCCGCTCACCGTCCCCACGGACGGACAGGAGGAATGCACCATCGGAACGGACTTCGTATTTGTGAACGGCGAGGAATCGTTCGTCAAACTCTCGATGGAGATACGCGACGGCAGCGGCAACGTCATCAGCCGCACCACCGGGCTGGAAGTGCCCTACCGCCGGGGACACCTCACCACCGTGCGTGCCCGTTTCCTCACCAACGAGATGCAGGGAGGCGTGGACATCAACGATGAATTTGACGGGAATATAGACTTTGACCTCGACGGTCTGCTACATTGATAAAAAGAGTGAATTACCAATAAATTAAAAATCAAAATTACCAAGCACATGAAAAAGTATCATCTTTACCTTTGGATCATCGCCCTCGTGGGGCTGATGACCTCTTGCAGCCAGAACGAAACCGATGCGCTGCAAACCGCTACCGAGAGTAACCGCGTGACCCTCACCGCCTCGCTGCCCGAAGATTTCGCGCAAATCGGGACACGGGCACTGCCCACGGCTCCCACCGACGACTACACACTCCGCTGCATCCTCGAAGTATGGACGCGAGACGCAAGCCCTGCGTTGAAATACCGGGAAGAAAAAGTGAAACTGACCGGCGACAACGTAGTATTCGATTTCAAGATAGATAAAGGCACATACGACTGCCTTTTCTGGGCGGACTTTATCGAAAAGGGGGTAGCACTTGAAGATGTCTCAATCGGAGGCATGAACATCTTGCATTACAAGGACAAGTTTTATGCCACTAATAACACCAGCGACGGTCTGAAAGCCATCTCGATTATTAAAAGAGCATACGTCTTTAACACCGATGTCCGGGATGCTTTCTTCGGTCACTATAAATTAGAGAAAGACGCGGCAGCCGTGACAAATCCCTCTATCCCTGCACTGACCCGCCCGTTTGCCAAACTGACGATAAAAGAAAAGGATGCTACAAACTACAGCTATTGCAGCGGGCTGGAAGCCAAGTACAGCGTACCTGCCATGTTTAATGTACTGAACGGGACAGTCGATAGTGACCTGAGTAGCACGATTGAGCTGGTTTGCAGCAGCAAATCAAACGAACCGCAGACTCTTTTCTCCGACTATATCTTTACCAATGCCTCTTCCACTTTAGGCAGTATTTCTTTGACCTTTACAGGGACGACGGGTAAAGAGTTGCAGTCGGTCGACATCCCTGCCGGAATCCCCCTCAAGCGCAACTACAAGACCAACGCTACCGGAAGCCTGATTTCGGAAAAGCCGGTCAAAGACGTGAAACTGACCGTGGCCATCAACAGCGGCTGGAAGGAGCCGGATGTGGAGTACGATACCGAAGCCAAAAAGGTTCTCGACCTTGCAAATACCGCCGGAAGTGGCGACAACGCCGAAGACTACTACTACACCATCGACACCCCCGAAGAACTGGCGGCGCTCGCCACGCTCGCGAAAGCCGAAGCGGTGATAACGGGCAGCACCAGCGCCAAATATCGTTATGCCAACTACAAGCTCGACGCCGACATCAGCCTCGAAAACAAATCGTGGACGCCGATAGATAATTTTTATGGAACTTTTGACGGACAAGGCCACACCATCAGCAATATGAAGGTTTCAATCCAATCCACTTCCGATATTGATGGCGGATTGTTCGGAGTTATGTCCGGGACGGTCAGCAACCTTATCGTGGAGGGAGCGGTTACCGTAGAAGGTGCAGGTAATTGTTATGCCGGAGGTATATGCAGTCGGCTGGTTGGAACCATTGAATTCTGCCGCTTCAACGGTACCATTTCCTCCACCACCTCGAACAGCGAAAAGTGGAACTATGCCGGAGGAATTATGGGAGCTTATATCGGGGCCCTCCGAAAGATCACCGGCTGCATTGCCAATGCTAAGGCAACGATTAGCGGCGGAAAAGACGACGAATCCGCAGCAGGCGGTTTGGCAGGCAAGATATATGGCAATTCCTGCAACTACTCGGCGTGGAACAGCGACTCCAACAGCGGAGGGACTTCCGATATGATAGGAAAGAATGAAACCACCAGCGGCGCACCGGCCAAAGGCAACAACAGTTTCACCAGCATCAGCACACTGAACGGCCTGCTCTCCGGCATCAACAACGGCGTGACCACCAGCACTTATATCTGGCAAGCAGGCAATGGCGGCACCGATTACCCGATACTCGTTCCGCGCAATTAAACGCCCGGCGGAACCGTTTATCGGCAAACAGCTATTCGGGCAGCCATGCGTTAATGTCCGGGTGTCAGATAAGGCACTTCCCCGCCTCGCAGCGGGGAATAGCGCAAACGAGAGAGATTCAACTAATTTATTAATCACAACAGCAAGACAGAAAGATACGCCATGACTGAGAAGGAAACAATACCGGGAGCATTCAAAGCCCTCATAACAGGCTACGGCATCGTGGGATTCGATTATGCCTATATCCCTGCGACTTCTGTTCCTGAATTTTCTTTGAAAGGCGACAAACCTTTCACAATCTTCACTACGGTTTGTTTCAAAAACACACAGAACGGATTGATTCTCGAACAGCAGGATATGTTTCAGATGGGTATCATGGATGGATTGCTCTACGTTGCGGCAATAGATTGGTGTGCCATTAAGTTCTCGGAATATAAGGTAGCTGGGTTTGTCACCGACCATTGGTATTCCATTGCCATAGTCTATGACGGCAAAATCTTGTCCGCATGGCTGGAAGGGGAAAAGAAAGATTCTTTCAAATGCAAAGCACCCTACAAAGGAAAGGCGGAAAAGGAACTATGTATCGGAAAGCGACTGGATGCGTATTTTAAGAACTTTCTCATTTTCGACCGGGCATTGTCCGGTAATGACATCAACAGCCTGACTTCCGGTGAAGAAACATTGCAGCAAGAAAGCCTCGTCTGGTTCGATTTCAGCAAATACGGAAGAAAGAGCCAAAGTCCGAACGGGATAAAAATAACAACGAAATACTTGGGCCGCATCGTCATAGTCTATCCAAGCAGGCAATTCCGTTTCACGATAGACCGTAGGTATCAGAACATAGAACAAATGCTCAACGAGCTATTTGAAACTTCAAAAACCGTCAATTTTACCGGGCGCATTGGCTACAAATCCGAAGCGGGTACTCACCATTTGGCAGGACTGGTATCCCTCGGCACATCCAAGCCGATAATGTGCGAAATCGAAGGGGAAATCGTCACCGTCTGGGAAAGCATCGACATTGCCCAGACCAATATATAAACAATTGTATTCATCCACCTATCGTCAAAATATAAAACAGAAATAGTAATGAACAAAAAAGATTTAATTGACGCACTTTCCGCAAAACTGCAAGAGGACAAAAAGGTGCATTATCCAAAATGGGAACTAACCACTATCATAGAACCGGCGTTGGATCTCATCTTAGAAGCATTGAGCCGTGACGAAGAAGTCCATCTGAACAACTTCGGGCGTTTTACCGTAAAGCACAAAAAAGGCTCTTTCTTCTACAACATGAATACCGGGCAAAAAGAACTTGCTCCGGACAAGAAAATCCTTCAATTTACGCCGACTAAGAATTTCCATTTCAACGACAACACCTCAGACTCTCCGGCAACCGATGCCCCGGACAGCGAAGAGACGTAACCTCTATATAAAAACCAGTTACCCTAAGCATCAACCTTTATTATATCTATTCCATGGAATTCACACAAAAAACACCGGAACCCCGACCAAATCAATGGTTTGAGTTCCGGTGTAGTCTTTTAAGGATACGCCCCATCCGGCACATTTCTCTGTATATACAGACTTTCGCAAAAAACACCTTTTACGAGGGGTAAACTCCGAAATTTAGTGCTATATTTGCCGGACAAGATTTTTAAGTATTAACCCCGTCCATGTACCCCTACATGTACAAATTCGGGTTTCTACCCAATAACAACGCTTGATTTACAATGCGTTATCAAAAAAGAGGCTGTCTCACAAAGGTGCACTCCCTCTTTTCCAAAGAAAACGACCGGTATGCGTCGTCACGACGTATACCGATCTACAAGTTAAGGTCAAAGTCAAAAAATTAAGAGAGCTATTTATATGTTAGGGTTAGCGTTAATTTCTTTCTGTGGAATAGCATATAAATAATAAGTGCTATTTACTGTAAACGGTTTACCGTTCGGGAAGTTGAGGAACCAATGTCCCAGAGGATTTCGTTTTTCAAAGCTACCACCCTCCTGCCAGCAATCGACTTCTGTCTTCTGCATTTCATCCGATAAAGCAGCACGTTCTACTGCCTTTTGTGTACGAAGTATATCGGTAATACCAAATCCTTCTCCCCAAAGTTCACGGCGACGTTCCATCAGAATCTCATTGATTACATCTTCCTGTGATTTTCCTGTCACCTCATAATCCCCTACTCCACGGGCATTACGCAATGTATTCAATGGAGCTACAGCCTGTGCCAACGCTACGCCGTCACGAACTTTCGCCTCCGCTTCTATCAAATACATTTCAGCAGCACGCATCAAGACCAGATCGGCCGTATCATCTGCACGCATGTGAAATTTCTTATATCCCAAATACCCTTCACGCATCCACTGAAACAAAGGTAAACGAATATCACCTTCGGTAAATGTATCTTTCAGATGGGGATCAGCCATAAAGCTGCTATATGCTCCTACGTATGTTGCATCCAAATAATAGAAATTATAGCTGGCATCCGATTGGGAAGGAATTTGAGGAAATCCCCATATCCACTCTTTATTGGAAATGTTATTAAAACCTTCGTACTCGGCTGTAGTTGTCATCAACGTATATCCTGCACGTGCTGCTTCGGCAGCTTTTGCGGCTTCTTCCCATTGTCCGGTCAGCAAGTAAGCGCGAGCCAAAAGACCGTCAACCACTGCAACATTTGGTTTGAACTTTTGATTATCACCGCTGCGGACATAGTTTTTCAAATAGTCCTTCGCCAAAGTGAGATCGTCGAAAATAAGCTGATAAACCTGTGCCACTGTTGATTTTCCTTTCGGTACAGTGGAACTATTGCTAGGTTCGGTATATATAGGAACACACGGAGCATCTTTATCTTTCAAGTAGGTGAATTGATAATGCTGTACCAAGTGCAAATAACAAAAGGCGCGTAATGCCAATGCTTGTCCCTGTGCCTGACGGAGTTCTTCCGAATCCCCCTTGATAGAAATGGCAGTGTTACAATTATCTATCGTTTTATATATCAGATACCAGGCAAACTCTGTTCTACCATTTGAGGATTGCGCTATATCATTAAACTGATACGAAGAGTTAAAACCATATTTCGGACGGGAAACAATATCACTTGCCATCATATCATCCAGACACTGAAGTGCCCGATAACCGATATTGGCATAGGTACTTGAATAATCAAACAGATTATACCAGGCACCATTCACAAGTGCCTCCGCATTTTCGGGTACAGATACCTTATCCGAACTTACCGCATCTGTGGGGTCCGTATCCAAAAAACTGCTGCTACAACTCGTTGCCAGGAAAAGTCCGGCAACTGCCGCAAGAATGGATTGAATTTTTATTTTTCTCATAATTTAGTCTGAATTTAGAAAGAAACATTGATACCTCCGGAAATGGTTCGCATAGCCGGATAACGGTAATAAGTGATACCGGTAATTCCCTGTTCAGGGTCTAGTCCCTGATTCCGGTGAATGGTAAACAGATTATCTCCTTGTACATATACCTGCACACTGCTCAATGACAACTTACTAATCCATTGTTTGGGTAAGTTATAGGAAAGTGTCAGGTTTTTCAATCGCATATACGAATTATTCTGCAAGAAGCGAGTGGAAGCCGAGTTCCAGTTATTAGAAGTAGTACTCAAAGCAGGGACATCGGTATAGCGATTGTCGGGAGTCCATCTTCTTAGAATCTCCGTCGACCAGTCGCGACCCTCCAAACTTCCATTGTGCAGAATCATTGTAACATCACGATTGTAGATATATCCACCGATACTGTAAGCAAAGATAGCCGAAAGATCAAATCCTTTCCAAGAAAGAGACGTATTGAATCCGCCATATACTTTCGGAAGAGACGATTTGTTGACATAATAATAGTCAGCCGAACCATAATCATTTGTTGTGACACGTTTTCCGGTCGGATTCTTATTTGCATCCACCTCATTCTTATACCACAGCGGATCTCCATTTTCCGGGTCTACTCCCGCCCACTCTATCATATAGAAATCATACACCGAACGACCTACCTGCAACTTGTTCACACCACTTCGCGGCATATCTTTCAATGGGAGATCCGTCACCTTATTCTTATAATGCGTCAAGTTCATACCCAGTTTCCATACCCAACCATTCTGATTGATAATCGTTCCGTTAAGCACCATTTCTATACCTGTATTCTTCAAGGCTCCTACATTTTCGTCAATAGAACCATATCCCAGGGAAGGAGCTATCGGACGTGAATAAAGCAGGTCTTTCGAACGACGTGTAAAGAAATCAAATGAACCGGAAAAACGGTTATTGAACAGGGAGAAGTCGATACCTACATTAAAGTTGAGGTTTGTTTCCCATTTCAGATTCGGAGTCGCCATACGGTCGGACACTAACGCATTTTCTCCCAAATTGGAAACAATGGTATAAAGTCCTTTACTCGCATAATAAGTACCCAGGTTATCATTTCCCTGCGCACCATAGCTCATTTTCAGAGTCAAGGCAGACAACCAGTCGGAAGTACTTGCCATAAACTCTTCCCGGTCGATACGCCAGGAAGTACCCAACGACCAGAAATTTCCCCAGCGGGTCTCCGGCGCAAAACGTGAAGAACCGTCGCGACGATAGGATGCCGAGAAGAAATATTTATTTTGATAGTCGTATAATGCTTGAGTCAGATAACCCACCAACGCATAGTCGATGCGATACCCCGAACCTCCGGTCAACTGTGAACCGACTACCAGCTCCGGCATATCAGGCTGCGCCATTTTGGAACGTGATGCCGTCAGTTCATCGTAGCGGTAAGAATAGGCCTCCACACCGGCAAGAACATTAAAATGATGTTCACCAATTGTCTTGTCATACGTAGCAATATTATTCCATGTCCAGGAGAAAGTACGGGTATTCATTCGGCTGACGCCGCCGCCGTTTTCTTTAGCCGGACCCAATTTGGGGTTCGTATAATCCAACGTATTATAATTAATCAAGTCAAAGTTGAAACTAGTCTTGAATTTCAATCCCTCAATAATCGTAGCTTCCAAGAAAGTACGACCGGAGACTTCATCTTTCATTCGTTCTGATTTGTCTAAAGGCAAAGTAGCCGGCAGATTCCAGTTTGCCATCGAACCGGAAGGACGATAAGAGCCGAAGTCATAAATGCGGTCTCCATTCTCATCCAATTTGTAGCTACCGTCGGTATTCATTTCATAAATCGGATAAAATCCCGGCATGGTACGTCCTGCAGTAATCACATTACTGGTTTTGGAGTCAGAAGAAACCGGATAGTTCTGCATAGAATGTGCAAAACTCAAATTGACTCCTCCCTTCAACCAAGAAGTCATTTCGCTGGTGATATTGGAACGAAGATTGAAACGCTGATAACCCGATTCAAGCGCAATACCTTTATCATTCAGGTAGCCGGCTGAAAAGAAATACTGATTTGCTTTTCCGCCTCCGGAAACGCTTAGATTCAACTCTGTGCGAAGTGCTTGTTGTTCCATGGCATCACTCCAGTCTGAATTCCATAATGGGCGGGCACCTGCCACCAATTTTCCATCTGTACCGACCGGTTGCGCATATTGGGGACCATAAGGATTCGGTCCACCTCCCATCAATTTCGTAACCAGGTCTTTGGATGCTTGTGCCGCAGCAGTTGCCGGAGTATAATCCGCGCTCTTGGCGTACTGATTGCGAAGTGCTTCCCAATACAATTCAAAGTATTGATCGGTACTGACACGATCATAATCACGCACGGCACGATTGGAACCTCCTAAAGAGGCTTTTACCTTTACGGTCGCTTTGGTATTTTGATCTCCTTGCTTGGTTGTGATAATAATCACCCCATTTGCGCCACGTGAACCGTATAAAGCAGCAGAAGCCGCATCTTTCAATACTGTCATCGAAGATATATCATCAGGATTGATAGAGTTCACACTACCGTCGAACGGAACACCGTCCACCACATAAAGCGGAGCACTGGATGCATTGATAGATCCGATACCACGAATACGGATTTCCGCATCCGTACCCGGCTGCCCGCTTGCCGCACTAGCCTGCACTCCGGACACCGTCCCTTCTAATACGCGCGATACGCTCGAAGTCTGTAGCTTTTCAATCTCACCTGCTTTCATCGTCGAAGCTGCTCCGGTAAAACTATACTTCTTAGCGGTAGCATAAGCTACTACCATTACTTCTTCCAGTTCTTTACTTTCCGATTCCAACGTGACATTAATCACACTTCGGTTATTCACCGGTTGCTCTACCGATCTCATTCCTACAAAGCGGAACACTAAAGTGCCGGTAGCAGGAACTTCAATTGAATAATTTCCATCAATATCAGTGATGGTGCCGGAGGATGCTCCTTTCAATTGTACGGAGACACCAGGCAAGGGCTCCCCTTCAGAAGTCACCGTACCCGTCACGCGTTTCTCCTGCTGTGCTTCCGCATATACTATATTTCCTGCAAAAAGCAGAAGAGACACGACTAATAAACGTAAATAGATTCTCATAATTTTGTGGCTTAAGATTTATTTGCTTGTTGTAACTAACAGTATATTGAACTTTTTTGTTTAGGAAACGAAACATTTTTTAGAAGATTGCTAGCATAAATCAACGAAAGGTAGTACATTCGTGAAACGAAAAACATCTAAAACAACAAAGAACCGCATGGGGAAACGGGTTATTCTATATCTTTTTCTGTTATTTTCACTGTCCTTACAGGCGCAAAGTGAAAAGAAAGCCCTTTCTACAAATGATAGTACAAGAATAGATTCCACAACGGTCACCCAGCCCAGTCCTTTCAAAAGAGCAATCAAGAAATTTATGAATTTCAGTGATTTTGATACGCTCTATATCAGCCCGAACCGTTATAATTATGCGTTGATGGCTACTCATTTCAGCAACTTCGAATATTACTCTGTCACCAGCGAACAGCCTCAACCACAAAAACTTAGTTTCTCTCCCAACCCGCATAATAAAATAGGATTGTATTTCGGCTGGCGATGGATTTTCCTAGGATGGTCCGTAGATGTGGATGATATCTATCGGAAAACCAACCGGAAGAATAGAGGTACAGAGTTTGACCTTAGCTTATATAGTTCCAAACTTGGCGTAGATATATTCTACCGCCGTACCGGAAACAATTACAAGATACATAAGATCAAAGGATTTTCTGAAGATATTCCCTCCAACTATTCCGAGGATTTCAGTGGAATAAAGGTGGATATAAAAGGACTGAACTTATATTATATCTTCAATAACAGAAAATTCTCTTATCCGGCCGCCTTCAGCCAGTCCACCAACCAACGACGCAACGCGGGAACATTTATTGCCGGTTTTTCTATTTCAAAGCATCATCTCGACTTCGACTACACAGAACTTCCTGTTTTTCTACAGCAGACAATGAATCCCGGTATGAAAGTCAAGGATATAAAATATACCAATGCCAATATCAGTTTCGGATATGCCTACAACTGGGTCTTTGCCCGCAACTGCCTGGCATGTTTGTCTCTCACCCCTGCCATTGCCTATAAAGCCTCTGATGTAGATGCGGAAACTCACGAAGGAAAAGCATGGTACGGCAAATTTAATCTGGATTTTCTACTCCGTGCAGGGGTTGTTTATAATAACGGAAAATACTTTGTAGGTACTTCTTTCGTTGGGAAAAACTATAATTACCACCGGAATAATTTCTCTGTAGACAATGGTTTCGGCACTCTTCAGATATATGCCGGATTCAATTTCAACTTACGCAAAGAATACAGGAAAAAGAAATAAAAGTACGGATATCAGAAATCGTAAACTTGCTTGCTTATCCAAAGAATCTTTGTACATTTGCCACGTTCTAACGAACAAAAGTAAAAAATCAATGAAGCAACAACGCCACATACAGACCACACGTACCCTTCTTTCCCGCTTCCGTTATTGGGGCAGAAAGAACTATGCCGCTTTTGCGAGTATGGGACGTGAATTCCAAATCGGTCATCTGCATATCAATGTTGTCGACGTTGCCCTTCGTAAGCAGAATGCTAAAATTACTATCCCTTATCATACATTTATGACACTTCAGGAAATAAAAGACCAAGTGTTGGCAGGCATTGATATTTCGCCCGACCAAGCCGCTTGGCTAGCCAACATGGCTGACAGCGAGGCGCTATATGCCGCCGCGCATGAGATTACCGTCGCACGTGCTTCGCACGAATTCGACATGTGTTCCATCATCAACGCCAAGTCCGGCCGATGCCCGGAAAACTGTAAATGGTGTGCACAATCCTCTCACTACAAGACTAAAGCCGAGATTTACGATCTCCTTCCCGCTGAAGAATGTCTCCGACAGGCGAAATACAATGAAGCCCAGGACGTCAACCGTTTCTCTCTCGTTACCAGCGGACGAAAACCATCTCCCAAACAGATTACCCAACTTTGCGATACCGTTCGTCAAATGCGACGTCACTCGTCCATTCAGCTCTGTGCTTCTCTGGGGTTACTTAACGAAGAAGAGCTACGTTCCCTATACGAAGCCGGAATCACCCGTTATCACTGTAACCTGGAAACGGCTCCGTCTTATTTTTCCAAACTCTGTACTACGCATACACAAGAACAAAAACGAGCTACTCTTGATGCAGCCCGTCGTGTAGGCATGGATATCTGCTGCGGAGGTATCATCGGTATGGGAGAAACGATGGAGCAACGGATTGAATTTGCTTTCACTTTAAAAGAACTGAATGTTCAGTCCATACCTATCAATCTGCTTAGTCCGATTCCGGGAACTCCACTGGAAAACGAGCAGCCTTTAAGCGAAGAAGAAATACTTAAAACCATCGCTATCTTTCGTTTTATTAATCCGACAGCTTTTCTAAGATTTGCCGGAGGACGTTCACAACTTTCTTCCGAGGCGATGCACAAAGCATTATATATCGGTATTAACTCGGCTATCGTAGGCGACCTGCTGACAACTCTCGGTTCCAAAGTATCGGAAGACAAAAAGATGATTCAGGAAGAAGGTTATCATTTCGCCGCTTCCCAATTTGACCGCGAACATATCTGGCATCCGTACACTTCTACCACCGATCCGCTTCCTGTATATAAAGTGAAACGGGCAGACGGTGTTACCATTACCCTCGAAGACGGACAAACGCTCATTGACGGAATGTCTTCTTGGTGGTGTGCAGTGCATGGATATAATCATCCGGTATTGAATCAGGCGGCAAAAGAACAATTAGATAAAATGTCTCATGTCATGTTCGGAGGACTGACGCATGATCCGGCCATTGAATTGGGGAAACTATTATTGCCTTTGGTTCCTTCTTCCATGCAGAAAATATTCTATGCAGACTCCGGTTCGGTAGCCGTAGAAGTGGCACTGAAAATGGCTGTACAATATTGGTATGCAGCAGGAAAACCGGAAAAGAACAATTTCGTGACTATCCGTTCCGGCTATCACGGTGATACGTGGAATGCCATGTCTGTATGTGATCCGGTGACGGGTATGCACAGTCTTTTCGGTTCGGCATTGCCTGTACGTTATTTTGTCCCGTCCCCCACTTCCCGGTTCGACGGAGAATGGAATCCGGAAGATATACTACCTCTGCAAGAGATGATTGAAAAACATTCAAAAGAGTTGGCGGCGCTTATCCTGGAACCGGTGGTACAGGGAGCAGGTGGCATGTGGTTTTATCATCCGCAGTATCTGCGTGAAGCAGAAAAGCTTTGCCGGAAGCACGATATTCTTCTAATCTTCGACGAAATAGCAACGGGATTCGGACGTACCGGCAAACTTTTTGCGTGGGAACACGCCGGAGTAGAACCAGATATCATGTGCATCGGCAAAGCACTGACCGGAGGATATATGACACTTTCTGCTGTATTAGCCAGTAACCGGATAGCAGATACCATCTCCAACCATGTACCGGGAGCTTTTATGCACGGGCCTACATTTATGGGTAATCCACTTGCGTGTGCAGTGGCTTGCGCTTCCGTTCGCCTATTACTCGAATCCGATTGGCAAGAGAATGTGAAGCGAATCGAAACTCAACTGAAAGAAGAACTGGCACCTGCACGGGAATTTCCGGAAGTAGCTGATGTACGAATACTCGGAGCTATCGGAGTCATTGAGATGAAGCGTCCGGTAAATATGGCCTATATGCAACGACGATTTGTGGAAGAAAGAATCTGGGTACGTCCCTTTGGCAAACTGGTATATCTGATGCCACCTTTCATCATTACTTCGGAACAATTAAGCAAACTGACTTCCGGGTTACTTAAAGTTATTCAAAAAAACAACCTATAATTCATGACATTAGAGTATATAAACCAGGAACTCCAGACCTTGAAAGAGAAAAAGAACTACCGTTCTCTCCCACCGCTTATTCACGAAGGACGAGATGTTCTGCTGAACGGACAACGAATGTTGAACCTATCTTCTAATGATTATCTCGGACTGGCCAATGATATTTCATTGAGGGAGGAATTCTTAAGGACGCTCACTCCCGAAACTTTCCTGCCTACCTCCTCTTCTTCCCGGTTATTGACCGGTAATTTTAGTGACTATCAGAAGTTGGAGCAACAGCTAGCCACCATGTTCGGAACCGAAAGTGCACTCATATTCAATAGTGGTTATCATGCCAATACAGGAATACTTCCTGCCATTTGCAACACTCACACCCTGATTCTTGCTGACAAGCTGGTGCATGCAAGCCTGATAGACGGAATTAAATTATCATCAGCTAAATGTGTCCGGTATCGTCACAATGATATTTCCCAGTTGCAGCGACTGATTGCTGAAAATCATAACGCTTATGAGCAGATTATTATTGTTACCGAAAGTATCTTCAGCATGGATGGCGATGAAGCTGATCTTCCCGCTCTCATTCAACTCAAAAAGAACTATTCCAATATTCTTCTTTATATAGATGAGGCTCATGCTTTTGGTGTACGAGGGAAAAAAGGATTAGGATGTGCTGAAGAACAAGAATGTATCAACGATATAGACTTTCTAGTAGGTACATTCGGGAAAGCCATTGCCTCGGCAGGAGCGTATATTGTCTGCCGGAAACTGATTCGGGAATATCTAATCAATAAAATGCGCACGTTTATATTCACCACTGCACTTCCTCCTATCAATATTCAGTGGACTTCATGGGTGTTAGAACGTCTTCCAGCTTTACAATATAAGAGAACTCACCTGCTACAAATCAGTGAAAAGCTAAAGGAAGCCCTTACAACCAAAGGATACAATTGCCCCTCGGTAAGCCATATTGTCCCTATGATTGTCGGAGCAAGTGAAGATACCATATTGAAAGCAGAAGAACTCCAACGCAAAGGATTTTACGCATTGCCGGTACGTCCGCCTACGGTTCCCGAAGGGACTTCACGCATCCGCTTCTCACTGACAGCGGACATCACTGAACATGAAATCGACCAACTCATTAAACTGATAAACGGATGAAACAGTATTTTATCATAAAGAATAATCAAAAGCATCTATTGCTTTTCTTCGCAGGCTGGGGAATGGATGAAACTCCATTCCTGCAAATTCACCCGACCGATAAGGACTGGATGATTTGCTATGATTATCGTTCATTAGAGTTCGATGCCGACATTCTGCAAGAATATTCCGAAATCACCCTCATTGCCTGGTCAATGGGAGTATGGGCAGCCTCACAGATAATGAAACAATATCCATCCCTGCCCCTTTCCCAAAGTATCGCTATCAATGGCACTCTTTCTCCTATACATGAAACGAAAGGGATTACTCCTACCATTTTCGAAGGAACCCTGCAAGGACTGAATGAACAATCCCTGCAAAAGTTTCAAAGAAGAATGTGCGGTTCAGCAGCCGATTACAAGGCTTTTCAGACAGTAGCTCCCCAACGTCCCGTTGAAGAGCTCAAAGAAGAGCTTGCTGCCATACAAAAGCAATACTTATCATTGCCACCGTCGGATTTTGCATGGCAAAGAGCCATCATAGGAAAAAGCGACCGTATCTTCCTGCCGGATAGCCAATGGCTGGCATGGAGAAACAAAGTGGATTCCCTTGAATATATAGAAGCCGCTCATTATCAACAAGACCTTTTTGATAATGTAATCATGCAAATCAACTAATGATCGATTTATGGATAAACAACTAATCGCCGAACGTTTCTCTAAAGCCATTGCTACTTATCCCCAGGAAGCAAACGTACAGCGGCAGATAGCAGATAAAATGATTCACCTGCTTACAGAACACATCTCTTTTCCTTGTTCAAAAGTGATTGAGTTCGGATGCGGTACAGGTATTTATTCCCGTATGCTACTTCAGGCTCTTCGGCCGGAAGAATTATTGCTAAACGACCTTTGCCCGGAAATGAAGTATTGTTGTGAGGATATATTAAGAAAAGAACAAGTTTCCTTTCTTCCGGGAGATGCAGAAACAGTTCCTTTCCCCGCTGAAAGTACATTAATTACTTCCTGCTCGGCTCTGCAATGGTTCGAATCTCCTGAAAACTTTTTCAAAAGGTGCAACGCCCTGCTTAATAATCAAGGCTATTTCGCTTTCAGCACTTTCGGTAAAGAGAATATGAAAGAGATACGAGAGTTAACAGGAAACGGGCTCCCTTATCGTTCACGGGAAGAGCTTGTAACAGCCTTGTCATCCCACTTTGACATACTCCATTCGGAAGAAGAACTTATTTCTCTTTCGTTTGATAACCCCATAAAAGTACTTTATCATTTGAAGCAGACAGGAGTAACCGGAATATCCGGCACCTCTTCCCAACAACTGCGGACACGTCGTGACTTGCAGTTATTCAGTGAACGTTACACACAAGAATTTACCCAAGGCACTTCAGTGTCCCTGACCTATCACCCTATTTATATCATCGCAAAAAAGAAAAAAGTATGAAACAGAATGTATATTTCGTAAGCGGTATCGACACCGATGCCGGCAAGAGCTACGCCACCGGATTTCTAGCTCGTGAATGGAACAAGAACGGACAGCGTACCATCACTCAAAAGTTTATCCAAACAGGAAACATTGGTCACTCCGAGGATATTGATTTGCATCGTCGTATCATGGGAATCTCCTTTACAGAAGAAGACAAAGAAGGACTGACTATGCCGGAAATTTTCTCTTATCCTGCCTCTCCTCATCTCGCTTCCCAACTGGATAACCGTCCCATCGACTTCGACAAAATCAAACGTGCTACGGAAGAGTTAAGTGAACGCTATGATTCTGTTCTGCTCGAAGGTGCAGGCGGCTTAATGGTTCCGCTAACAACAGAGCTTCTGACAATAGACTACATTGCCCAAGAGAATTATCCGCTTATCTTTGTTACTTCCGGTAAATTGGGAAGCATCAATCATACTTTGCTTAGCCTTGAAGCTATACAAAAACGCGGTATTGTACTGGATACAGTACTTTATAATATGTATCCTACCGTAAAAGATAAAACGATTCAGAATGATACGATGAACTTCATTCAAAACTGGCTGAAGAAGTATTTCCCGGATACGAAGTTTATATTGGTTCCGGAAATAAAAGAATAAAAAGACTTATGACTTCAAAAAACTAGCCTCACTATTTGCCGGGCTAGTTTTTTGTTTCTACAATCCACTTTTCAATATTACGGGTTTCCGCACTGAAATTTACTCCTATTTTAAAGAGTTTACGTCCGTCCATTTCGAAAGGAAGAACATAATTCTTGTCGTTAATCTGCTGTAAAGCATCTTCTGCCGTACCATTCAGCTTAAATTCCATGATATAAATAAATTTATCGGTCTGCAAGACAAGGTCGATGCGCCCTTCACTCGTATGATACTCTACCTTGGTGTAGAAGCCTAGCAGTTTAAAAACGATAAAAAGAACATTTTCGTAATGTAGCTCCTGGTCCCGGATCACTTCGTAAGTAGTGTCTGCAAAGAAACTTTGCAGACGGTGGAAGAAAGAGTTATAATCACCCGCCTCCACTTCACGGACAAACTTCTGAATTTCAAACGGGGACTCTACCTTATTTACATTTGCATAATAGGGAAGCAAAAAACGAACAAATCCTTCTTCTACTTCACGGTTGGGAAAACCTAAGCGATACATGCCAAAACGTTCATCATATCCCTTAATGGTTAGATATCCACTCTGATAAATTACCGGAATGGGGTTAGTAGATTCAGAGTCTATACTGTTCAACACCTGGGCATCGGTTTCTTCATGAGCCATCCGTTCCAAGTCATAATGATGTTTTTGCAGTAACTTCACCAAATAGGTAGGCGTACCCGTTTCAAACCAATAACTACCAAACTCTTTACGTTTGAAAGCGTTCAGCAGACTGAACGGGTTGTACATGCCGATTGAATTGTGCGTAAAATGATAGCCATCATAACATTCTCTCAAATCTTCACAAAGTTTATCATACGTTATTCCACGTGCTGCTGCAAATTCATGTAGTTCCGCTTCCAGATTTTCATGGATTTCACGCTCGCTGACACCACAAATTTCGACGTACTCATTCCACATTGAAATATCATCCAAATTGTTCAAGTCGCTGAATACACTGACTTTACCAAACTTTGTCACGCCGGTAAGCAGAGCGAACTTTATATACCCGTCCTTCGTTTTCAAAGCGCCATAAAATGGCTTCAGGGTATTTCGGAATTGCTTTTGAAGTTCTTCATTGCCGATAGCTTGTAACATAGGTTTGTCATACTCATCTACCAGAATAACTACACGTTGTCCGGTCTTCTCACAAGCACGCTGAATGATACCTGCAAAACGCAGGGAAAAAGATGTCTCAGACGGACGGGTGCCGTATTGGCTTTCCCAATATTCCAGATTATCATTCAATATCTTATCCAGACTTTCCGGAGTGTCATACTTCTCGATATTCAGGTCGAGATGCAATATAGGATATTTAATCCAATCCTTTTCCAACTTTTCTACTGCCAAGCTGGTAAACAGTTCTTTTTTTCCTTGAAAGTAAGCCTCTAAAGTAGAAATGAGCAGACTCTTTCCGAAACGGCGCGGACGGCTCAAAAAGTAATAACGCCCGGTTTTTACCATTTGATACATCAATGCCGTTTTATCAATATAAAAATAACCATCCTGACGAAGGCTTTCAAAATTCTGAATACCGATAGGATAAATTTTATTACTCATAATCTCTGCTTTTATAAATCAACAACACATAAGTGAAGCAAGCGGATTCAAAATCCACTGGGACGGATCACCTTCTTTGTATAGATTCCTACTCTTTATCTCTTATTAATTCTTGAATACTATTTATGAAAGTCTCCGCTTGTGGATATAAGTTGTTTACCATTTCTTCGTCACAATATACAAAGTCATCATAATCTCCACTATGCCTTTTCTCAAATAATGTAGAAAAAGTTTTTCCTACTTTTACAGGAAGTTTTCCTGTCGAAATAAAGTGCAGACCAAGCATCGTCTTCACCCCATTATGAGTCTGCGTTTGAATATCATATTTTAAAAGAAGAGCTACAGTTGCATAATAGCATGCATAATACAGCCTGTTAATAGCAGCATTATAGAATGACTCACGTATCATAACCTCAGCCTCTCTCAATGTTTCATAAGCACGTTGTATCCGATAAGCGACCAGTGCTTTCTTACTTTCCTTATCTAGAATTTCTTTCATAAGACAATACCTTCGTTTATCACATTTACATAAAAAGGTGTTTTAAAAGGCCGGTTCTCCCAAAATTTCTTCAAAACAACTATCGGGCTAATACTAACACCTGTTTTCAATTCCAATTCATATAAAGGTAATGTGATAGCTTCTTCTTTAGCCAATGTCATTTTATCACCTTCCACTAAAATGAGTAAATCAACATCACTATCATGCCTGGCATCCCCACGCGCCTCTGAACCATATAAAATAGCCTGCGCATTGGGAGCAACACGTTTTAATGTTTCACGAATAGCTTCTATAATCTCCGGTCTCTTCATTTCTTACTCTTTCTAAATGCATGAATGAATCAAACTTACTACATTACAAAGATACATTTTTCTATCTAAACAACATCACATCTTACATGAAAGTTCGCCATAAAATCATTTAAAGTAGGTTTCCGTTCTCTGTTCAATCGGATTCGCAATCTGCTCCGTTCAATCGGATTTGTAATCCGATTGCTTGAGTATCAGGATTTGTAATCCACTCCTTAACCTCTTGCCTTCTTAAACTACAATCACCTCTAGCAGTCCTTTATCACCCGCATAACTCACCGCCGAACTATATAAATAATCTTCCTGCCGTGCAACAATCTCCTGCTTCACCGGATTATTATGAATATAATTCAATTTTTGCAGAAAGAAGTCATGCAAATAAATTAATTCGGGATGATTACCTTCTTGCCAAAAACGATACTTAGATATTTTTTTGTCATTAGCTCCGGCAAAGCGAAAACGATCCAGCATCCATTCGCGACGACTTTCTTGAGGATCTGTTTCGAGTTCTGCCATAATACGTTTACTAGTGAACTTTTTAAAATCTCGAAGAATATCCGAAACTGTTACTTCTGTTCCGGAACTGACAATCATGTGCAAATGGTTACTCATTAATACCCAGGCATAAATTCTTAAGCCTTTTTTCTCCTGACAATAGGCTAGTGACTCCAGAATTATATGCTTGTATTTAGGACGGGTAAAGATATCTATCCAATCGACAACGGTAGAAGTAACAAAATATAATTCATCTAAAACTCGATTCGCAGTATCCATTGATATACTAATTTGATTAGAGAGGATAAATGTACGATTAAAATCGAAAGAGACAAAGGATTTTAAACGATCGGATAAGATAAGCGGATTAAAAATCCTGATACCAAAGACCAGCGGATTATAAATCCGCTGGCTCATGCTCATAGCTTCTAATGGTTAAGCATTCTACAATTATTCACCGATTTTGTAGACTTCTCTTCTAAGATAATTGAATATTCTAAGAACAAGAAATAAAAAAGTGACCGGTAGAAAAACAGTCACCAATTAACCCTTTCACTCAACAACAATCGTACTAATTTGAGGATTATGGCTATCGTATGTAACCGTCACAGGATACATAGAGCCATAATCCTTTATTTTTTTAATAAAAGGGATATTCTGTCTGGTATAACCCAAAGAAACTTTGCTAGAATAATGTTCTCCTCCAACCATATATTGATAATAGACTACGAAAGAATAAGAAACACTACCACCCATTCGCCCTTGAGTCATGTCATATTTAAGTTCATGGCGTACGATATTTCCTACTGTTTCTTTATCATAATTTTCTGGAAGTGAAGAATAATACAATAAAAAAGACACAAATACCATAAAAAAGAAGGCGATTATAGCAAATGAATATTCCGACCAAAAAGTTCCCTTATGAGGAGGCTTCTGCACATACTTCTTTTTCGGTATTGTTTTTATGATCTTACGTTTTCCCTTCTGTCGCATCTATTCATTAAACAATAGTCGAATATTTATCCAAAGCCTTTCTCAAAGTTCTTTCCGAAACCGGTTTAGTCACAAAATCATTGCATCCCATCTCTAAAGCCAATTCTTTATCCGTTTCAAAAGCATAAGCCGTCAAAGCAATAATAGGAACCTCTTTGGAATAAGAACGAATGATATGCGTTGCTTCCAATCCATCCATGCGTGGCATTTTTATATCCATCAGAATTAAGTCCGGTTGATACTGCTTATACATTTCAATGGCTTCCACCCCATCCTTAGCCCAAAGCAATGTATATTCCCTGCCGATCAGATTCTTCAGCAGGATGAAATTACTTTCTACATCTTCCGCTACCAAAATCTTTTTGATCTGTTGCACACGATTTACAGTATTTCCTTTAGATTCCGTCTTTGACATTTTAAAGATTTCGCCGAGTTCTCCGGCTTCTTCATAAGGAATCGTGAAATAGAACGTAGAGCCTTTACCCAATTCAGAAGTCACTCCTATTTCTCCACCGATCTTTTCGATAATCATCTGACAGATAGATAGCCCTAATCCTGTGCCTTGAGCAAAAGAGTTCAGTTTGACAAAACGCTCGAAGATATGATCTACCTTTTCCGGTTCTATTCCTATTCCTGTATCCTTCACATATACACGAATATTTTTATCCGTCCGCTCAAAACCCAAACGAATCTCTCCTGCATACGTAAATTTACTCGCATTAGTCAGGAAATTCGTTATCACCTGCATGATACGATTCTGATCTCCCTCAATAAATAAATTCTCATCCACATTATCAAAAACAAGAGTTACCCCTTCTTTCACACGTTCTTTATGAACAGCATAAATTGTCCGGCAAACTTCTCCCAGATTCATTGGACGCTTGATATATTCCAGTGTCCCGGCTTCTATCTTCGATAAATCCAGAATATCATTAATCAGTTGCAACAAAATATCCGAATTCTGATTGATAATACCCGAATAGAGCTTTTTCTCTTCAGTAGTTTCGGCAGCAGGCAATAATTGAGAGAATCCTACAATTGCATTCAGTGGTGTCCGGATCTCATGGCTCATATTAGCAAGGAAAGCACTTTTCAATCGGTCGGATTGCTCCGCCTTAATCCTTGCCTTTATCAGTTCCTGCTCAATATTCTGAAGATTAGTAATATCCCAAGAGATACCAATCAGCAACGGTTTGCGTCCTTCCATCGGCACAAGTGCCTTTAATGTCTGTACGATACGCGCTTTCCCGGTGGCGGAAAGATACGTTTCCTGCATATCAATACGCTTATGGGTCTGAAGTAATTCCAAATCATCCTTACGGAATTTCTCTGCGTCTCCATGACTCGGAAATACTTCATAGTCCGTATGTCCGATCGCTTTAGACGCCGGGATACCTGAATGGTCGGCAAATGCTTTGTTCCAATACAAATACCTAAAATCATTTTCCGGGTCTTTCACAAACAAATAGACTGGGATATTATTCAAAATACCATCCAGCAATAGATTTAGTTCGCGAAGTTCATCCTGTTTCTTTATAACATCAGTAATATCCTGTGTAAAGAACCAAGTCAGTTCTTCATTATTCTCACGAATCAGAAATGTAGACACCTGATGCATCCGCTCTTTATCTTCACCTTTCCGCATATAGGCAGCACGATAAGCAAAAGTGCCATCATTGTCACGTATTTCCTGAAGACGTCTTTCCCACGCCTCCTTTGTTGTCATAGAGACGGGCAAATCATATATCTTTTGGATACCCATCTGTTGGGTAACTCCGTATTCTTCTATAAATTGCTTATTTGCATAAACCAATGTCCCGTCTTCCGATACGGCAAGAATGCTGTCACTCACTTTATCGAGTACACTCTTGAAAACCTCCAGTTGCCTTTGCGTGGTCACCCGCTCCGTTATATCACGACACATAATCAATACATACTCTTCATCCAACGGAAAGATACGATTTTCGTAATGATGATGTTCACCATTAAAATCCAATTCATGATGGGCGGTTGAAACAGCTCCCGTGCTGACAGCCTGACGCATATTGGAGTGAATATTCTGATATGCTTCCGGTGGAACCATTTCCCGCATATACATTCCCTTAAAATCTTTGTTTGATATCCCGACATGATTGGTTTCTTCATTGGAAACAACTTCAATGCCTACTTCGTTCTGATTGAAGACAGTCAGCATATCCGGCAAAGAGTCCAGAATCCTGACAGCATATTTTTCTTTGAAACTAACGGGACGATTACTTATATTCTCATTCCTAAGAATAGAAAGCTCCTTTTTGAGCTGCTCATTTTCTTTCTTTAGCGCTTCCAGCTGTTCTAATAGTGCTTTTTGGTTTTGTTCGGTGTTCATGATATATCAGAATAAATGCGTACTTATCTGCCAAAAGTAAATATTTTTTTGAAGATAAGTACGCAAAAGCTAGTTTTTTTTTGAAAATCATTCAATTACCATGATCCGGTCGTTCAATGCCACCTTCATGCCATCTTCCACAAACACCTCTTTGACTACTCCATCCGTCACCGAACGTATCTCATTCTCCATCTTCATTGCCACCAATACGCAAAGCGGATCGCCACGTTTCACATTGTCTCCTTTCTTTACATACGTCTTCAGTATTACTCCCGGCATCGGTGCCTGTACTACCTGACGTCCCACAGACTCGGCAGCAGTGCGGGCATTATGTATCTTCTCCATTTCTCCCTGCAATTCAATCTGATAAAGCTCCCCTTTATTCATGATTGTATATGAATTATTGGAAGAGGGAGAAATCTGCACTCCATGCGAGTGGTGATCGATGATGATCGAATGGATAGAGTCGCCACCCATGTTATAATCGACCTCATATATTTTGCCATTGACTGCAATCTTCTTGATTGGTCCGTCCTCCAGTATTTCCACCTTATATTCACTATCCGGCATGTCCTGGAGCTTGGCGTAATATGTAGCTAATGTTGTACCCATAATCTGTTCTGTTATTTTTTAGTCTTACATCAATAATTATTAGCAGTCATCTGCAACTTACCATAATACTTCCAGAGCGATTCGCCTACCACCGGAAGCGTTGTGGCACGGGAAGCCGCTTCTTTCTCCCGTTCGTAGTGTCTCACTGCGGCAGCAATGACAGCCACCGTCGGATCGGTATTCTGACGGCGTTTCAGATCTTCCTTATCAAAGCGCGTATCAATAAACGTTGTATCATATTCGCCTTTCAGGAAAGCTGCATTCTTCAATACACGTTGATGGAAAGGAATTGTTGTTTTAATTCCCAAAATCTTGTACTCGCGCAAAGCACGTGCCATATTGGAAATGGCAGAAGCACGGGTACGTCCCCAACAACATAGCTTGGCAATCATCGGGTCATAATGCAGAGAGACTTCAAATCCGGCATAAGCGGCACTGTCAAGACGCAGGTTACGCCCTTCGGGAGCTTCACGAACAGTAATCACCCCGGGAGAAGGCATGAAGTTATTCTCCGGATCTTCCGCATAAATACGACATTCGATAGCTGCTCCGCTAAACTGAATATCATCCTGTTTATAAGGTAACGGATTTCCGGCAGCAACTGTTATCATATCCCGAACCAGGTCAACTCCCGTACATTCCTCCGTCACAGGATGTTCTACCTGCAAACGGGTATTCATCTCGAGGAAGTAGAAGTTTTGGTCTTTATCCATCATAAACTCCAATGTCCCGGCACTGTAATATCCTATTTTCTTACAGGCTTCCACAGCAACCTTCAACATCTTCTTTCTCGTCTCTTCTTTCACAAAAGGAGAAGGACTTTCCTCTATCACTTTTTGGTTACGACGCTGAATGGAACATTCACGTTCGTAAAGATGGACCACATTGCCATATTTATCTCCCATGATCTGAACTTCGATATGATGGGGATTCTCGATGTATTTCTCAATATATACCGCATCATTGCCAAAAGAAGTCCCTGCTTCGGATTGCGACAAACGAAGAGCCGTTTCCACTTCTTCTTCCGTACGTACCAAGCGCATTCCTTTTCCTCCACCTCCGGCAAGTGCTTTCAGCATAATGGGATAACCTACTTCATTGGCCACTTTCTTCACTTCATCAATCCCCTGCACAGGTGTCTCGGTTCCGGGAACAATGGGTAATCCTGCTTCACGCATAATCTTACGGGCTTCTGTCTTGATTCCCATTTTGGAAATAATGTCCGCACTCGGTCCGATAAAAATCACTCCTTCTTCTTCACAACGACGGGCAAAATCCGCATTCTCCGACAAGAAACCATATCCCGGATGAATAGCGGCTCCGGTCTTTTTGGCAATGGATAATATCAATTCCGGCTTCAGGTAGGAAGTATCTTCAGGCGATTCGGAGATGCAATAGGCTTCTTCCGCATAACGTACGTGCAAAGCTCCTCGGTCTACATGGGTATAAACAGCCACCGTCGAGATATTCATCACCCGACAGGTACGGAAGATTCGCATCGCTATTTCACCGCGGTTGGCTACTAATATTTTCTTTATCATAATCTTTTTATTCTTTTAATGAACACTCTCCATTCTCAACTCTCCACTCTCAACTTATTAAAGCGGAAGATTCGAATGTTTCTTAGGAGGATTAGACTGCCGTTTGTTGGCAAGCATCTCGAAACTTCGAATCAACCGCAAACGGGTTACCGCCGGATCAATCACTTCATCCACATATCCCAATTCCGCCGCCCGGTAAGGATTGGCAAACTTCCCGCGATAATCATCCTGAAGTTCTTTCCGTTTTTCTTCGGGGTTTCCGGCCTTATCTATATCCTTACGGAAAAGAATATTCACAGCTCCATCCGGTCCCATCACTGCTATTTCGGCAGTAGGAAAAGCAAGATTGACATCTCCGCGGATATGCTTGGAGCTCATCACATCATAAGCGCCACCGTATGCTTTGCGGGTGATAACCGTAACTTTCGGCACTGTAGCCTCACAATAAGCATAAAGCAATTTTGCCCCGTTGCGGATAATTCCGCCATATTCCTGATCGATTCCCGGAAGGAATCCCGGCACATCTACCAATGTCAGTAAAGGGATATTGAAAGCATCGCAGAAGCGGACAAAACGGGCAGCTTTGACAGATGCGTTAATATCCAGTGTACCAGCAAGTACCAATGGCTGATTAGCCACCACTCCCACTGTTTTTCCATTCAGCCGGATATAGCCGGTCACAATATTCGCTGCATATTCTGCCTGAAGTTCGAAGAAACTATTATCATCAGCCACTGCTTCAATCATTTCTTTTATATTATACGGCTGATTCGGATTGGTTGGAATCAAATTAGCCAGTTCCGGAGTCAGGCGGGTCGGCGAATCGTTTGTAGCTACAAACGGAGGCTCTTCCATATTATTTCCCGGCAGATAGGAAATCAATTCACGAATATAATTAATACACTCAATATCATTCTCCGCAGAAAGATGAGCTACACCGGACTTTGTCATGTGTACGCCTACTCCGCCGAGTTCCTCTTTAGTGACTTCTTCCTGTGTCACACTTCTCACCACATCCGGTCCTGTAATAAACATATAACCGGAATTTTTCACCATCAGGATAAAATCTGTCAATGCAGGAGAATAAACCGCACCTCCGGCACATGGGCCCATGATCGCGCTAATCTGTGGAATCACTCCGGATGCCATAGAGTTGCGCAGGAATATCTCGGCATATCCGGCCAAAGAACGTACCCCTTCCTGAATTCGTGCACCGCCCGAGTCATTCAATCCGATGATGGGTGCTCCCATTTGCATAGCCATGTCCATCACTTTACAAATTTTCTTAGCGTGCGTTTCCGAAAGAGCTCCACCAAATACGGTGAAATCCTGTGCAAAGACATAGACCAGGCGCTTGCCAATCATACCATATCCCGTCACTACCCCGTCTCCGGCAAATTTCTGCTTTTCCATACCGAAATCGGTACACCGATGGGTTACCAACTTATCCAGTTCGATAAACGAACCTTTCTCCAATAATAAATCGATGCGTTCACGGGCGGTCAGTTTGCCCACAGAATGTTGTTTTTCAATGCGAGCGTCTCCGCCGCCTTTTTCTGCTTTCCTGTTCAGTTCTTCCAGGTTGTTAATAAGCTCTTTCATAGGCTGTAGTTATTAAAGTTGTATGTGTGTGTAAAAATAAACAGTAATATATGAAATCATTGTCATATTGATTACACAAAGTACTTTTATATAATGAACGCCTCATGTGTGGAAAATGTTAGCATTTATGCCTTAAAACATCTTTATCCATTTATTTAGGGAGCTTTTTTTTGCAGGTTGCGACAACAAACTTCCCCGCTTTTCTGTTTATCGCTTATCATTTTTAATAAAACCTATACCGTTGTCAACTTCGATGTTGAACAAGGCCGCATCATTATCCGGGAAAATCCGAAATACCTTAGTCTGAACGAAATGTATCAGGTAGCCAACAGCTATCCGAAAGGCAGCAAAGCTAGGTAACGAAGCTGCGCTGGCCAACTTAAAACAATTACAACAAATTCTTAGCGTGAAGATGAAATAAATAGAAAAATCTTTTTATTCAACCGACCAAAGTGGGACGTTTGTTTGTTATATCAATAATAAACGACGTTCCACTTTTTAAATCTGATAATTATGACCTTGATCCTTGCTATTATTCCGGTGTTACTGTTGATTATATTAATGGCATTCTTTAAAATGCCGGGTGACAAAAGTAGTATCATTTCTCTGATCGTGACGATGCTGATTGCTATTTTCGGCTTCGCTTTTTCAGTAGACAATCTGTTTTACTCCTTTTTATATGGGGCGTTAAAAGCCGTCTCTCCTATCTTAATCATTATCCTGATGGCTATTTTCAGTTACAACGTATTGTTGAAAACGGAAAAGATGGAGATTATCAAACAGCAATTCGCTTCTATTTCTACCGATAAAAGTATTCAGGTGTTATTACTGACTTGGGGATTCGGGGGACTACTGGAAGCGATGGCCGGCTTCGGGACAGCAGTTGCCATTCCGGCAGCCATTCTTATCAGTCTGGGATTTAAGCCTATCTTTTCGGCAACCGTAAGTTTGATTGCCAACAGTGTAGCCACCGCTTTCGGAGCGATCGGAACTCCGGTGTTGGTATTAGCCAAAGAAACGAATTTGGATGTATTGCATCTTAGCACGAATGTCGTATTGCAGTTATCCGTTTTGATGTTCCTGATTCCGCTGGTTTTGCTTTTCCTTACTGACTCCAAACTTAAATCGCTTCCCAAAAATATATTTCTTGCCTTATTAGTAGGCGGAGTTTCTTTAGTCAGCCAGTATCTGGCTGCCAAGTATATGGGTGCTGAATCTCCGGCCATTATCGGCAGTATTCTTTCGATTATCGTGATTGTTCTTTATGGAAAACTGACTGCCTCTAAAGAAGAGAAAGCACGGAAAAGCCATCTGAAAACAAAAGATATACTGAATGCATGGAGCATCTATTTGCTGATTCTATTTTTAATCATTCTGACCAGTCCCCTCTTCCCGGAATTGCGTCATACATTAGAGAATAACTGGATAACCCAAATCAGTTTGCCCATCAATGCTTCCACCGTCAATTATACCATTTCCTGGCTAACTCATGCCGGGGTATTGCTTTTCATCGGAACTTTTATCGGTGGATTGATTCAAGGAGCTAAAGTAAAAGACCTGTTCATCGTTCTTTGGAATACAGTGAAGCAATTAAAGAAAACATTCATCACAGTGATCTGCCTTGTGGGATTATCCACAATTATGGATAGTGCCGGAATGATTGCTGTGATTGCCACGGCACTGGCTACGGCTACGGGAAGTTTGTATCCACTGTTTGCTCCGGTCATCGGTTGTCTGGGAACGTTTATCACCGGAAGCGACACCTCTTCCAATATTCTTTTCGGAAAGTTGCAAGCAAGTGTTGCAGGGCAAATTCATGTCAGTCCGGATTGGCTGTCCGCTGCAAATACAGTAGGTGCTACAGGTGGTAAGATTATTTCTCCACAAAGTATTGCCATTGCTACTTCTGCGGGAAACCAACAAGGAAAAGAAGGTGAAATACTGAAAGCAGCTATTCCTTATGCGTTGGTGTATGTGGCGATTACCGGAATTATTGTTTATATTTTCAGTTAACAAACCCAAAGTGCATAAAGAACAAATAGAGATATGAAGCAAAAGCCATTTATCCCTTCACCCCTTCACCTTTCCCTGTTCATCGGTGTTTGCGGGTGAAGGGCAGCCCTTCACCAAGAGTTCACTCCCGATTTCATTATAGCAAATCGGAATATGCTTATAGCTAAATGCAGTATGCTCATAGCATTTATTTTTCTTCCTGATAGTTGAAACAAACATTGGGATATTTATTTTAAATACGCTAAATGATTGAAACAAACTCTTTGATTTTTGTAAAGCATCGCTTTAAGTAGGCTAAAGCTATGCTTTGCATACTCTAAAGCATAGCTTTATATTCACCAAACAAGTACACGGGGAAAGGGCGGGTGAATCAGCTATCCTTCACCTTGTATATACCTATTTATCAGCCTTTACAACAAAAGATGAAGGGGACAACATCATACTCTTTTTTGTATATCGGTAAATGAGTAAGGATATTCTGTATTCATCGTATTCATATATTCGACACTGAATTTTAAATATTGCACTTTTGCCTCATTTACCATATTCATTTTTGTCAGAGACTGAATTGCATAACAAAGAGCCTCATCATTTATAGGATCAATATAAAATAAACTCTCACAAAGTGCAACAACTATCTTATACGCTTCTTTTTTAAAACAATTTTCGATCTCAATCAATAATACCGGTTCTAATTTTTGCTCAAGATTTCCTTTGAAAGAATCGAACTCTGGCATATCAATTGACCGAAGAAACTTCCCGCGAGATACAATTCCAATTAGTTCTGTCGCATTTCCTCCAGTATTATTTATCATCAAAAGTTTGACGCAAGCAAGATAATCACAATAAAATTCATCCGTGTATTCAATCCTGAACAAACCTTTATCATATACAAGTTCAATTCCATCAATTTCTTTTAAGATTCCTCTTACATGATTAATGGCAACCCCACGTGAATTTTTCACCTTATCTTCAGATTTACCGGGCCAAAACAATTCACTTAACCTCTGTGATGAGATACCTCCTTTAGGGCTATATTGAAGAATTGATAAGAATACCTGTTTTAATTTGGTACTAAACATATAGGTTATATCCTTATTTTGCCTGTCACGTACCATAAACTCCCCAAACAAATAAACGCTATTAGCTTTTACTAAATTTTGTTCCAAGGAAGTGGAACATTTTACATTTACTGGATTTATAACAGTTTTTTTATCATTTGCTCCTTGTTTCTCATGGGAACGACGTCTGATAAAAAAGATCAAAGCAGATATAATTACTATAACTAATAATATAAGTAATGCTATCAATATTTGGAAAGTAAATTCACTATTTCTACTGTGAGGTATGTATGCACTCAATGACGCATGACTTATCGGAGGAAAAGCCAATGAATACACACCCACACTGGAAGATATATCATCGTCGTCAAATTCCTGAACCACCGCAAAGAGTTTATTGAGTTTGTCACTATAATACAAATTAGCTTTCGTTTTTATCTTTTCGGAACGTATAGGTATAGAGTCACCCAATATTTGGAAAGTTCCGTCTTTGAATGCAAAACGATATAATTTGAGATAAGTATTAGAACAATGTTCCGGATAACAAAGCGTATAAAAATAAGAATCATCCTGAATAACCATTTCTCTTACAGGAACTATGTTTTCTCTATTCCATGGTATTTCCCACAGCTTGGAAACCGTGTTATTGTTCAAGTCTACTTTATGTAAATCATAAAAATATTGACGTCCCACTATTTGTTCGCCTGATTCATTACCCATACCTCCATATATATAGAGAGAATTGTCATCCTTACGGTATCCCATTGATGAAAAATAGCGTGGTTCTATCCGGTCTCCTTTCAAAACGACCGAGTCCAGTCTGTTTTTGTTATAATTATACACATACAATTCTTTACTATAGTATATGTCTCCAAAACCGCCAAATATGAAATGCCGTTCATTCTCCCGATCATAAGCAACACTATGGTGATGAAGTTGCATGGGTAAGTTTTCATTACTCACTACAGTCCATTCTTTCGCTCGCAAATCCAAAGTTGCAACTGTTGGTTTGCCAGCATCATCTACATGAACTTCATATACATAAAGTTTATTAGCCCCACTATTCCAAAAATTTGTTCCCAGAAAAATATCGATAGGACACTTATTTGCAAGACTATTACATATTACGTCACCCGAGTACAAATTATAGGTAATAAGAGTATCTTTATTAAATATGTAGATATTATCCGTAAGATCATCAAAATTATAGCCTGCTACACTAGAAGATGTAAACTTATACTTCTGTACCCAATTATAAGACTCATTTATAAGCCATTTCGGATTACTAACTTGTCCGAATACTTTTCCCTCAATAGAGTAAACCTCCTCTCCTTCACTTTCATCTAAGGGAAAATTGTACTGTTGTTTATCATCAGAAATTATAAGTTGTCTTATTGAGAAAACTGGCACATCAATCATATAATCACTCTTTCCAAAATATATGTCTGGAGTCCATTTAGAAGGTAACTCAAGGTTGTGTACAAAAAATTTTTGTTGTTTGATTGCAAGACATAAAGAATCTTTTTGTAAATCAAATTCCATCGATACTTGAAACCAACGAGATGCTACTAAATCCTTAGTCTCAAACTTGGCAGCAATAAGACTATTCTTTCCTTCTTCGTTTAGTTTAAACACAGAGAATATACCATCGTTATAATAAGATAAATTATAAATCTTATTATTTTCATTCTTTATCCTAACGATATAACCTAAACGAGAAGGACGCGTTAATGACATTTCAAAACTTATATTAAACTTATCCGAAAACTGAATAGGTGTATCATTAAAAACATTATAAGATGTACGCTCATCAATGGGATAATCATTCCCTTTAAATTCTAATCCTTGCCCGTATAAGGTCGATGATAAGAAAAGTATACTTATTATAGCTATGATATGGCAAGATGACAACTTCATAATATTTTATTTGTGTGTTTCTAATCAAAGAATTGAATGCAAATTTAAAATAAAAAATCAAATTACAATAAGCTTAACACCTTTAATATTCATTTTTTTTTCAAAATTATTCTCCAAGAAGAAATAATCATAACTAGCATCTCTCCTATTTTTAAATAAACCACTATTAAAGAAGCGCTTAGTTCCACAGAGATATATCCAGGTATCATATTTATAGAAAAAAACTTCTGTATATGTTTACATTAATGAAAAACAATGAACTCTCAACATTATTGATATATCAAAATATTGACTTTAAATGGCAAAGATTAATGTATTTCCTAGATAAATAACCGCTTTTTAACCTATAAATTAACCGTCATACTCTTTTTTTGCCAAAAATTACACAACGAATTATAATGCATATAAAAATCGAAAAAAAGAAAAACACATTTGACAATTCCGGTAAACTTACAATACATAGATATTTAATTATGAAAAACAAAAAACTTTATTTTGAATTGCGTATGAAACTAATGAAAAACTTACGAACGTTTACGTTCTTTATGTTAGTGGGAGCTATCGCTTTCACAACTAGTTCGTGTAGCGATGACGATGATTCGACCAAGTCTGACTATGGTACTGTAACAGGTATGGTAACTGACGAAAACAACACGCCTATCAGTGGTGTTGCAGTTACTATTTCTGATGTCGAAGGTTCTACAGCTACTGGTGCCGATGGAAAGTACTCTTTCTCCAATGCACCTATGGATAAACGTACCATTACATTCACCAAAAAAGATTATCTGACTACCAGCGCAACTGTTTTAGCCAGCAAGTTCGATGCTAATAAAGTAGCATCTATAAGTATTCAGATGCTAAGTGCAGCAGCAAAGGTGATGGGTACTGTAACTGATGCTAAGAACAACAATGCTCCTCTTGCAGGGGTAACAGTAAAACTGGGTTCATTGACTACAACTACCGCCAATGATGGTACATACTTATTTGAAAGTCTCATTATTGATGATTATTCTATTACATTTAGTAAAACCGGTTATGTAGCAGTTTCAAGGGATATCAAGAAAGCCCAGTTTATAGATAAGATAACCACTCTCGATATTCGTCTGGGTGGAGTAGAAGTATTACCAGGTTTAACAGCTGATGATTTGAAAGAGGCTGATAAATGGCTTTATAATGAATACAGAGGCGGAAAAAATGCTGATAGCTATCCTCATTGGGATTGGTCAACCGATTATATGTGTACTTTGAGTTTCTGGGGTAATATGGAAGAACAGAATGAAGGAAGCACTTTAAGGATCAGAAATACAGGTGACGAACAAAAAAATCCGGCTAATCTGGACGCATTTGATTCTTATACTTATGGTAGCAAGAAAATCACGGAAGATAATAAGATTTTGTCATTAAGAATCCGCACCCATAATGCAGATGACAAAGCACCGGCGTATTTTGGAGTGCAAGTAGTAGATCTTTCTGCTGCAGAACCTGTAGCTGTGAAAGTGGGAGAAACCAAAACCTGTGGTTCGCAAAGTTATACAGATTATGATTTTGACTTAAGTGACTATGTTGGAAAAGAAGTTATTATAGCTATCGGAATCTATCGTACCGCAACAGGTGATTATTGGAAACAATTGGTTCTTCGCGCTATACGCTTCGCTCCACAAAAAGTTGAAGGATGGAACTGGTTGCCCGGCACCGCTATCACAGGTTTGGAAGAATGGAAGTTAACTGCAGAAATGGTCCGTTCAACAATGGTTCAAACAACTAAATCATTCACTGGAATAAGCCCCATTCGCGGTGGTAGCGGCGATTATTATGCAGCATACCGTGAGTGGCGAAATGTAAATCATATAGCCTATTGTTGGGCATTTATGCCGACAGTAAAAGACCCAGAAGTATTCCCCAGTGAAGGTTATCTGATAAAAACAACAGGGAACGGAGCCGCTAATACCAATAAACCCGAGGCCTACTTCTATGCTAAATTTGCAATTGCAGAAGGAAATAATAAATTAACGTTGAAAACCCGCACGTTTGGTGATCAATGGACATTCTTTAAACTTACTGCTATCAAAGAAGACGGAACATTCGTCAATCTAAATCCAATATCTAATACGGCCAAAGAAGCAGCTGCTGCAGAAAATGGTTGTTGGAAGTTCAAACATGATGCAGGAGGTCCGGACAACCCGAATACCTATGCTACATTCGTATACGACCTAGCTCAATTTAACGGCAGTAATGTAGTGTTAGCCATAGGTGTATTTAATGGAGAAAAGAGCAGCAATGAAAATAAGCTGGTATTCCACAGCGTCGAATTAAACTAAAAAAGACACTGTTCTTACTCGAATCTTTTGCTTGTTTGCCTATTCAGGCTAAAGATTCGAGTAGCAACCAGTTCATACTGAATAAAAACATAACTAAATTTTAATAATTATCATTATGATGAAAACACAACGTGCAAAAAAAATGCAATATCTGTATTCTTGCATTCTTATGGTGTTTCTTCTGACTTTGAGCTCACCATCATGGGCGCAGAAAAGAACCATATCAGGTATTGTTACAGATGAAACCAATGAACCTGTAATCGGGGCTAATGTTGTAATCAAGAACACAACCGTAGGTACGATAACCGGTATAGATGGTCAATATCGTATTGAAGCTCCAGATAATGCTACTTTAGTATTCTCTTTTATAGGTTATAATTCTATAGAAGAAAAAGTGAATGGGCGTACACAAATCAATGTTTCTATGAAATCCAATGACATCACTCTTAGTGATGTAGTGGTTGTGGGATATGGTGTACAAAAAAAAGTAAGCCTTACTGGTGCAATAGCAGGAGTGAGAAGTACCGACCTATTGAAAACAAAAAATGAGAATCCGCAGAATATGCTTACCGGTAAAATCTCCGGAGTACGCGTATGGCAAAAAAGTGCCGAACCCGGGTCTTATAGTAATAACTTTGATATTCGTGGATATGATGCTCCATTGGTCATCATTGACGGTGTTCCTCGTGACGTGCAAGACTTCCAGCGTTTGAATGCTAATGACATTGATGATATATCTGTACTGAAAGATGCCTCGGCTGCTATTTATGGGGTACGTTCTGCCAATGGTGTTATATTAGTAACTACTAAAAAAGGCTCAAAAGAGGGAAAAACAAAAGTCTCATACAATGGTTCCTTTACCATCCAACAGCCATCTGACATGCCTAAACTGGCCGATCCGTATGGAACAATGACTTTATATAATGAAAAGGCGATGAATAAAGTAGATGGTGGGAATATTATATACGGTGAAGATCAGTTCGAAGCTTTCCGCAATGGTTCCCGCCGAGCTACAGATTGGAATTCATTAATATTTTCAGATCACTCTCCTCAAACTCAACACGATATCAGCATCTCAGGAGGAAATGAAAGAACCCAATATTATATAGGTATGGGATATTTCTATCAGGAAGGATTTTTCAAATCAGGAGATTTGAATTATGAGAAATATAATATTCGTTCTAACATCTCGACAAGAATTCTTAAAGGATTGACTTTCGAACTCAATCTTAGTGCTTTCCTCGATGAACGAAATTCTCCTTATTACAGTTCAGTCGATATTATTCGCAACTATTGGTCACAAGGGGTATTGTATCCTGCGTATGCCGATCCGAAAAATACAATGCTAAATTACAAAGGATTAGAATTGGAAAATAATACGGTTGCCTTCATGACTTCCGATGTGTCAGGATACAAAAAGAACAAACAGAAAAATATCCAATCTTCAGCATCACTCAATTTTGATTTTGGAACAATAACACCAGTTTTAAAAGGCTTGTCGGCAAAAGCATTGTTTAGTTACGATTACCGATTGGACAACAATGAAAGTTACCGTAAGGAATATTATCAATATGCTTATGATGATTTGACTGATACCTATACTCAAAAATTATACAACAACAGTTCTCCGAGCAACCTCCTCCGAAAAATGTACGATAAACAACAGACTCTGGCTCAGTTGATATTGAATTATAATCGCACATTTGGAGAACATTCCATAAGTGGATTAGTCGGTTGGGAAACTCAGAAACGTCAGGGAGATAATTTCTATGCCCAACGCAATCTTGCCTTCAGCGTTCCATATCTTTTTGTAGGCGAAGACACTGCCCAACAAGGTGGAATGTATTCGGGTAACTCCGATCTTTACGAGGAAGCTAATTCAGCTTTAATAGGTAGAATAAATTATGCTTACGGAAGCCGTTATCTACTTGAAGCTCAATTCCGTTATGATGGATCTTCCAAATTTGCCAAAGGGCATAAATGGGGGTTCTTCCCTTCCATATCAGCAGGATGGCGTATCTCTGAAGAACCGTTTTTCAAATCAATATCTGCTCTTTCTTTTGTGAATCAGTTGAAGGTACGTGCCAGCTATGGTGTATTGGGAGATGATTTAAGTAATAATTGGAATTATGAATGGGCACAAGGATATAATTATCCTGCTACCGGCGAAAACGCAGAAAAAGGGTATTATAATCATTACGCTCCGGGATTTGTTTTTGGTGATAAATTCGTTTATGCCGCCTCACCGAAACCTCTTCCTAATGAGGGTATCTCATGGTACGAATCAAGAACATTCGACATTGGTGTAGACTTTGAGGGATGGGATGGTTTATTCGGTTTTGTGATTGATTACTTCGACCGCCGCCGTAAGAACATGTTTGCCCGTAGTAGCGGAGATTTACCAACAGTTGTAGGTGCTGAAGCTCCATTAGAGAACGTTAACAGCGACCGTCAATTTGGTATAGACCTGGAGCTTACACACCGGAATAAAATAGGAGATTTTTCTTATAAAGTAAAAGCAATAGGTACTATTACTCGCAGAAAACACATGACTGCAGTCGATAAAGGTCCTTGGTCCAGTTCTTATGACAGATGGCGCAATGATAATTTGAACAACCGTTATCAAGGCGTTCAATTCGGTTATAATTCAGCAGGACGTTACACTGATTGGAATGATATCTGGACATACCCTATTTATAAAGACAGAGATATACTCCCTGGAGATTACAAGTATGTAGACTGGAATGGAGATGGTGAAATCAATGGTCAAGATGAACATCCTTTCGCATTCGATCAAACACCTTGGTTAAATTACAGTTTGAATTTGGATTTCGCATATAAAAATTTTGATCTGAACATATTATTTCAAGGTTCTGCCCTCGGTTCTATGGAATATAAAGAACCTTTATACAATATATGGGGTGAAAATGGCGGAGGTGCTTTGGAGCAATTCCTTGATCGTTGGCATCCGACAGACCCTCTGGCTGATCCCTACGATCCGAAGACTCAATGGGTAAGCGGCCACTATGGATATACGGGCCATTATCCAAAAGGGAACTCTGAATTCAATCGCGTCAGCACAGCTTATTTACGTCTTAAGAGTATAGAAATTGGCTATACCCTTCCTCGGATAAAAGCTTTGTCGACCATGAACCTTCGCATATTTGCCAATGCCTACAACCTGTTTACAATAACAGGCGTGAAATTTGTCGACCCGGAACATCCTGACGACGATCTGGGTAGAATGTATCCGTTAAACAAAACCTACACAGTAGGAATGTCTCTTTCTTTTTAAGGTTTTGGACAAAAAAATAATTTAAAATATTATCTATATGAAAAAGATATTTATATTATCATTGTTTAGTATCTTATTATTCAGCGGTTGCAATGATCTGGATATTGCTCCCAAGAATCTCATTACCGATAAAGACTTAATAGGAAGTGAATCGGGAATGGATATTTATATGGCACGAATGTACAGTAATATGCCTTTCGAAGATTTTAAATATATGGCAAAATGGGGATTTGATTTCAATTCCTGGTTAGGTGCATTCGGTATTGAAGGAACAGGTGAAGCCGTAGGCAGAGATAACATCTGCAAGAGCTTTACAGGAGAAGATACTCAATACTGGGGAAAATCATTTCCTTTGTTGCGTGATGCCAATTTTTTAATTGAGAACTTGCCGAAATACGAAGGAAACTTTGCTGGTAATGTTTATAATCACTATATGGGTGAGGCTTATTTCGTAAGAGCTTTTGTCTTTTACACGATGGCAAAGCGCTATGGTGGTGTGCCGCTGGTTACGAGAGTGATACAATATCCGGCTGACGAAAATACGCTGGAAGTTCCCCGCTCATCGGAGGAAGAGACATGGAATCAGGTGTTATCTGACTTTGATACAGCCATATCACTATTAAGTAACAAACCGTTAAAGGATGGCTATTCAAGTAAATACATCGCATTAGCATTCAAATCTGAAGCTATGCTATACGCAGGGTCCGTTGCTAAATATAATGAAACAGTTCAAGGACGTCTTACAGGATTAGGACGCAAAACAGGCGTACGTGTTATCGGATTCGACGAGAGCCAATGGGAAGATGCATCCAAAAAATATTTCACTGAAGCTTATAAAGCAGCCCGTGAAGTAATGATAAATGGTGGTTATGATCTTTATAAGAAAAAATGGGCAGCAAACGATAAAGAAGCTCAATACCAGAATATGGTAGATATGTTTAGCGATCTGACTAGTCCGGAAAATATATATGTAAGAAAATACATATATCCAACCATCACACACGGATATGACGCTTACAGTGCTCCACTAATATTCCGCGCTCCGCTATCATCTGAAACGTGTCCAACTCTTGATTTTGTAGAATTATTTGATGGCTTCGAACATTATGCTGACGGAACAATGAAAGTAACTGACGGTGCTTCCAACACCGATGGCAACTATCTGCTGTTTAATACACCGATGGATTTCTTTAAAAATGCGGAACCTCGCTTACGTGCCTATGTAATCTTCCCCGGTGACATGTTTAAAGGTAGAGAAATTGAAATCAGAGCGGGAATATATACCGGAGCAACTCCAATCAAACCTTTTTTCAATGATTACTCTTTTGCCAATGCTGACACTCACTACCAAGATTTAAATGCATATACCGGCAAGCCCAAAACATTATATCTCAGTCCTAAGATGGAAAATCAAGAAGTTGTAAAATATGACGGTAAAGATATGACTGCAGGAGGAGAAAATGGTCCGTTCTATGACCAGGGAGAATCGGCAATAACCGGATTTTATGGACGTAAATGGCTGAACCCAGATCCATCGTTTGCGGCAGGCGAAGGAAAATCAGCTCAACCTTTTATATTGATGCGTTATGCTGAAGTTCTGCTCAATGCGGCCGAAGCAGCAATAGAGTTATCTTTAGCCGGAGTAACATCTCCTGATGGAGAAAATCTTCTCCAGCTGGCAACCAAAGCGGTAAATGATATCCGTGAACGTGCAGGAGCTACTCTGTTGACAAGTAACCTGACAGCTACAGAAGGAGGACGTGACATCGTACGGAAAGAACGTCGTAAAGAATTAGCCTTTGAACATAAGACTAAATGGGATTTACGTCGTTGGCGTGTACAAGACTACAATAATAGAAGCGGATTCTGGGGTGAAACAAGAGATAAAGATAAGTTTAGCAGTAATTCCCGTTATCGTTTCCGTGGATTATATCCTTTCTTCTCAACCCAAGCTGGTAAGTATTTCTTTGACGCTCGTTTCCAATGGACTTCAAACATAACTGCCGATTACAGTACTATTGACTACTACTTCGGAATACCAGGTGGACAAGTAACTAAGAGTCCGGTAATCGATCAGCAGCCTAATCGATAAAAGATAAGTGATATAAAAAAAACTAATTAAGAAACATAGAATATGAAAAAGATAACATTTTGTACTTTATTGTGTACACTGTTCACTTTCGGTTCCTGTGATATGTTCAGCGTTGACAATTACGACGAACCGGCGGAAACATTGCAAGGTGAAGTGATAGATATAGCTACAGGAGAAAGAATACTGACCGACCAAGGTAGTGAAGGTATTCGCGTACGCTTGACCGAACTTAGTTGGGGCGATAACGTCCAGCATAACCCTGACTTTTATTGTATGCCTGACGGTACATTCCAGCATACAAAATTATTCAAAGGCACTTACAATATTCGTATTGACGGTCCATTCATCCCCTTATTGCGGGAAGACGGCTACGGAGTACCTTTAGCTGATGAAACTATAGAGAAAGAAATATCAGGCGTAACAAAAGTCCGTTTTGAAGTAGAGCCTTTCTTAAAAGTAGTTCTCGTAGGTGAGCCGACAATTAGTAATGGTAAAATTACAGCAAAAGTAAAAGTGACAAGAGGTGTCAGCAAAGAAATTTTCAAAGAAAAGATAGAACCTCTAGGGAAATACAATGACAGCTTCGTGAATATGACTGATATACAACTATTTGTAAGTTATTCTTCAACTGTGGGGTATAGAGCAAGAGACGATCGTTGGTCTAACAAAATAGAATATACGGGAACAGACTTTGAACCTCTTTTCGGAACAGAAGTTACCATTAAGTCCAATGGCACAATACCCTCAGGCAGGACAGTATTTATACGAGCTGCCGCCCGTATAAACTACGCAACAGAAAGTGTCCGCCGCTGGAATTACAGTGAACCAATGGAAGTATTGATTCCGTAATTACTGGTGTATAATTTAGATTAAAACAATCCTATTTTGAAAAGAGGTTATTATCCTCTTATCCTAACGAGGATAACCTCTTTCATTAATTACATGTATAAAAAAAGAACAGTTATGAATAAAAATAAAACAATAATCGTTTTCAGTTGGATGCTGATGGCTATGTTATTCGGATGTTCCGACTCCGATGCCAATGACAACAACAATTCCGGTGATCAAGGATTCACATACAATGATGTAATTACAGCTTACGATTCATTCAATGAAAACTTGTTCCAAGATTCCCGCAAAGTCTATCGCAGAGATGCAGGAGGCGGAACATCAGACATTGCTGTAGGTTGGACACAAGCCACAATGTTTGATATGATAATGAACGCCTACAAACTCACAGGAGATAATAAATATCTAGATCTGATGCAAAAGCACTTCGAGGGATGTTCTAACGAATTCACATTCGATTGGTATGATTATTCCCACTGGGATTTGAACGATGATATGATGTGGTGGATAGGCTCACTTGCCCGTGCATACCTGCTAACTAAGGATAAAAACTACCTTGATATATCAGAAGAGGGTTTCAAAAGAGTATGGTACGGCAAACCGATAGAATTATATCCAGACCGGCATCCTAGAGATACAGGTGGGTATGACCCTATAAACGGAGGTTTGTACTGGGGTTGGAAAGATGATGCTCTAGGAAAAATGGCATGTATCAATTATCCAACAGTCATAGCTGCTATGGAATTATACAAGGCTACCAACAAATCCGACTATCTGGATAAAGCAAAAGATGTTTACCAATGGTCTACAACACATCTATTCAATACGACAACAGGGGCGGTAGCTGACTCTGAGCATCCTGACGGTGTCGACTGGACCACAACTGTTTATAACCAAGCTACATGTATGGGAGCGGCGGCAATGCTTTATCTTGAGACAAAGGATCAGACTTATCTGAATCATGCAAAAGCTGCTATGGATTATATTATAGCAAAAAAATCAACAGCCAATAAAGTATTAAGACCGGAAGGTGATCCAACACAAGATAAAGTAGCAGACGAAAAAGGTATTTATAATGCCATCTTAGCCCAATACATACCTATTTTAATTAATGATTGCGGGCAAACCCAATACATCGAATATATAGAACGCAGCATCAATCTCGGCTGGAAAAACCGTGACAAGGAACGTAATCTGACTAATAAGTTCTTGGAGCGAGTTCCATTATCAACATCACCCCTGTCTTCTTATACAGCTTCCGGTATTCCTGCACTAATGCTAACTTTCCCGAATGTAAAAGACCGGAAATAAAGAAGTTTCAAATATATATCCCTGTATGAGGGAATCAATAGGTAAATTATAATAATCATTTGTGCCTTTAATGTCTGTCTCATTAAAAGGCACAAATGATTTTCTTTATAAAGATAGAGGAACTTACTGAAAAAGACCAAAAAACACATATATTTGTCAGTGATTCCAAAGATTCAAATAGGTTATAATATAAAAACAGCATGAAATTACTTATTCAAAAAGCTATATTAGCCAATATTCTTCTTTTTATAGGCTATTCACTTTCAGCAGGAGAAATCAAAATAAAAATCGATAAGAGATATTTAAATATCCCTGTTTCTCATAAAGAGGACCGACATAAAATGACCTTTGAGGTAAAAGGCCAACCTGCCCTATCGGTTGTTATACGTCTTGCTCACGATGAAGCTGATTATTGGGTATTTAAAGATGTTTCCAATCTGAAAGGGAAAACATTGACAATCAGCTATGAAGGAAATGAAAAAGGATTAAGCAATATCTATCAGGATGACAATATTAAAGGAGAGGACAACTTATATAAAGAAAACAACCGTCCTCAATTTCACTTTACAACCCAAAGAGGTTGGATCAATGATCCTAACGGACTTGTATATTATGACGGAGAATATCATCTTTTTTATCAGCATAATCCTTTCGAGCGAGAATGGGAAAATATGCATTGGGGGCATGCTGTAAGCAAAGATTTGGTACATTGGGAAGAATTGACAGATGCTTTATATCCCGATCATTTAGGTGGAATGTTCTCCGGTTCGGCAGTCATAGATTATGGTAATACTGCCGGTTACAATAAAGGAGACACTCCGGCTATGATTGTTGCATATACGGCCGCCGGACTTGACAAGCAAGTACAATGTATTGCATATAGCCTCGACAAAGGACGCACATTTACAAAATATACAAATAATCCTGTGATAGACTCCAAGCACATCTGGAATAGTCACGACACACGAGATCCTAAAATTTTTTGGTATAATCCCGGGAGTCATTGGGTAATGGTGTTGAATGAACGTGATGGACACTCCATATACACTTCCGCTGATCTGAAAATCTGGAAATACGAAAGCCATGTTACAGGTTTCTGGGAATGTCCCGAACTTTTTGAGTTATCAGTAGATGGAAATTCCAATAACAAAAAATGGGTAATGTATGGAGCTACAGGTACATATATGCTAGGTTCATTTGACGGTAAAACATTTATCCCGGAATCAGGAAAGTATTTTTATACCAAAGGAAGCCTGTATGCAGGACAAACATATACTAATATACCCGACAGTGACGGGCGTCGCATACAAATTGCCTGGGGACGTATTTCACACCCAGGTATGCCATTTAATGGAATGATGCTATTGCCCACAGAACTAACTCTTCACACGACAAAAGAAGGAATTAGGCTATTCAGTAATCCGATTAAAGAAACCAAGCAATTATTTACCCCTTTGAAAAAATGGGCATCTTTGACATCTGATAAAGCAAACGATCATCTTAAAGAATTTCGCAATGCCGGAACTTTGAGAATCAAAACGACTTTCAAACTATCTCATGCTACAAGTGCCGGCATTGACCTTTTTGGTCAGCGAATCTTAGATTACGATATGAATGCAAATACAATCAACAGTGTGTTTTATTCTCCCGAAGACAGAAACAGTATGGAACTTACAGCCGATATATACATAGACAAAACTTCCATCGAAGTATTCATAGACGGAGGGATATATTCTTATTCTATGGAAAGAAAAGCGGCAAAAAACAATCAGGATGGAATCTGCTTTTGGGGAAATAATATTGATATAAAGAATCTGGAGATTTTTTCTGTAAAATCCATTTGGAATTAAAATGAGGTTATTCAATAAGTCTTCTAAAATGAACTTCCTCTTGCTGCAATTGCTTGTTGCAAGAGGAACTTTGCCATCCATATAGACGCATCGACTCATCTATTAATAATAAACTTTCTTTTGCTTACTAGTAAACTTGTGTTTAACCAATACCAAACTTGCAATGCACTAACAGCAAACTATAAATAAAGCTTTCATTTATATAATTAGAAGCTTTGTTTTTATAAATGCAAGTTCTGTTTATAAAAACAGAACTTGCATTTATAGATTTCAACTAATGAAAAATAACTTTCCTCCCTATCCTTTAGAAGTTTATAATTAATAGGAAGGAAGTTTTCCCTTAATGTCCTGCAAATGGTTTGTAGTTAGTTAGCGAATGACTTGAAAAGCCGTAGCATAGAAACCTTTGCTTATACCACATGATATACCACTTCATGCGCTTCTGTCAGCAGTGGAACCTCCAGTTTATCCAACATCTTATCCAAAACAGATTCAGGAAGTGCATATTCCCTGCTTTTATTTTGTTGACGCCAAGTGTGATATGGCTGTTCCAGATAGACTATCTTCACTTTTGCACCATAATCAACAAACAGATCAATCAGTTGGGCACGCATCTGACGAGTTATGTTAGTAGCATTCCAAACAAAATCCTGTCCTTTGCGAAGATACGTTCTGGCTTCTTCCTTCGCCATTTGCACTACCCGTCCATTCGCCGACTTATCCGTGGGACTCAATTTGTACTTGCGACGAATGGCATCCAAGCTCACCACCGGCATATCCATGCCAGCAGACTGAATATAATAGTCTTTCCCCATTCCCGGAAGTCCTGACAACATCGTCACTTCACATTTAAACTGTTCGTGAGGGATATAATCAATATAACTGCCTTCTGCATGGAAGTAATGAAAGCGTGCATAATCTGTGGCAAACTCTCTCGGTTTACTCCAACAATCTTGTTCACGGCAGAAAATCTCAAACAGTTCCACTGCTTCCAACAACCCATTCTTATCTTCACAAATACGTCCTCTGACATCAGCTTCAGCCAACATTTTCAGTAATGAAGTATCTACCCGTAAAGAAGCTTCACAGAGTTTCTTTACAGAATCCGGTTTCTCCATCAGCCAAACAGGCAATCCGTGATACCGGACTAAAGACGCAATCTGTTCCCGAATATGGAACGGAGCAGGACAATCCCGGTATAAAATAGTACGGGTAGTGTACTCTCCTTTTCTGGCGTGCCCTTTAGCAGATACCCGCCCCTCTCCTTCATCCACGGAAGTCGAACGTTTTTCAACATCATGCAACAATGCAGATGTCCAAATAATTTCTTTCTCCAAGGTGGAGAGAGTATGATAAGCAGAAGACTGCTGCAATGCTTCCAACACCATACGGGTATGCTCGGCCACACTTCCCTCCGCGTGATGACGAGTATCCTGCGGGACTACATTCATTTCGCGTACCCACTCGAACTGCTGTTCGAGTGAGCACCATGATTTATCTTCTATCAATTTCCAATTCATCATTATTCTCCTTTTCATTACTCAATTCCCAGACAAGCGGGGCACGTTTCCAATTACGCGTCCAATGCTCATCTGTTTTGACGTGTCCTTTTCGCACATATTTAAACACATGATGCGCAAATTCGCTTACCGGATATTCCTCGATATTGCGGCTGACTACTCCTTCACGAGTACAAGCCACTTTCGTCCACGGATCACATGAACCGAAAACAGACGGGTCTTGTGACATATCGATGATTTCCTGTTTTAAAAGCTCCGGCGTTAAACCGGAAACAGGTTCTATCTTCAACTCCGGAACAGTAGGCAAGTCAAATAAAGCTGCATAAAACTTCACTTCTTCCCATGACAACCATTGATCCATGCAACGAACCGCAAAGATATAAAAATGCGTTTCTAATCGCTGATATTCAATAGAATGTATGGCGTATAGATTTTCTCCAAAGATTTCTATATCACCCAAATCATTCTTTATCAATTCCCAACGTTCCCGCAGTTGCCTCGTCCAGGGTGAAGTGGTGGGAGCCGCATGCGAACGGGCAAAGACACCCCACTGACTCAAACAATTATTCTCTCCATCCAACTTCTCGGTATGCACCAATGTCTTAATCCGTTGGATATCTTCCCAATACGTATGATTAATTCGGTCATCACTAGTCGTTCCGGGAGAGAACGGATAGTGATAGGTACGACCATATTTCTCTGATATCATCTTCTTCTTTTTTTTTAATTAAATACTTATTCTTTTTTGCACAGCTAAACAGCACTAAAGCCACTACCCGGCAACATTCCGCAGGTCCTCTGCCGGAAGTAATTTGTAAATAGACTTTTTCTTTCATCGCATCATTCCTTATTCATTCGTACAATGCGAGGCATAAATTTGCCTTGCACTTCCACCAGTGTCTCCTGCGTATACATCACTCTGTCAATGTCCTTGTATGCCAACGGCATTTCTTCCACGCTCCCACCAATCAAAGTTACTCCTGCTTGCGACAGTAACTTCTTCAAAGCCGATTGCGTAAAACTATCTTTTGCCTTTTGGCGGGACATTGCCCTGCCGGCTCCATGAGAAGCCGAATTCAACGCTTCTTCCACCCCTTTGCCACAAACCAGATAACCCGGGGTAGCCATACTTCCGGGAATCAATCCCGCTTGTCCCTTTTGCGCCGGAGTAGCCCCTTTACGATGGACGATTGACATACGCCCCGGTATTATTTCCTCTTTCCAAGCGAAGTTATGATGGTTATTGACATTAGCGAGAGGCTTCAACCCTAAAGCTTTCGCCAAATTCAAATGAATCCGTTCATGACAGGCACGGGCATAATCACCCGCCAGATTCATACTCATCCAATACTCCTGCCCCTCTTCCGTGTTCAAATCCAACCAGGCAAAATGTTGTGCTTCACGGGGAAGCCTGCACACTTCACGTGCCAGCAGACTGTAATGTTTTGCAATAGCAGCCCCCAATCCTCGTGAACCGGAATGTGACAGCAACGCCAAGTAACTTCCTTCCGGAAGATTCAGCACGTTTTTTTCTTGCAGAGTGATCTCGCCGAACTCTACAAAATGATTGCCACCACCGGAACTCCCCAGTTGACGGACGGCCTTTCCATGCAAATCCTTCAATAAAGGCGTCAGACGGAATTCCTCCCTATCCAACACTTCATGTTCCTGCTCAAAACCCAATCCGCCATCCATACCGAAATGGGTGAAATCTTTCAAGGCTTCTTTCATCTGATAGGCATACCGTTTCAGAAAATCTGCTCCGGCATCGAATACTGTCAGACTCATCCGGCAGCCGATATCAACTCCTACGGCATACGGAATCACCGCATTATCCGTAGCAAGCACTCCACCGATAGGCAACCCGTATCCGGCATGAGCGTCAGGCATCAATGCTCCACCCACTGTTACGGGCAAGCGCATAGCCAGGTTCATCTGTTGTTTGGCAAGCGTCTCGATAAATTTACCTCCATAGGTTTTATACATCAACGGCTCATCCAGTAAATCATAAGCTATAAACTCTTTCGCTATTATAGTCGGCGAAAGGCGTTCGGCCAGCTTATTCCATATTTCATTGTTTTTGTAAGATTCGGGATGCTCGAGTATATCGCTCAATGTCATTTCAATCTGTTCTTTCGTGTTATATTTGCAATGTTTGCTCACAATATCCACCACCAGACTGCGGGCAACATTATCCCGGTATCCCAGTTTACTTAAATCTTTTAATCGTATTCCCATACTCTTTTTTCATTCGCATACAGCATTCCCTGTCAGCCTCACCGGCAAACGACGATGCAATACACGTGATACCAATGCTTAGGATACGGATATAAAATACCCTCCCACCGCATTGAAGTGATTAATTTAAAAAATAATAAATGTGATTGCAGGACTAATCAACCATTGCCGCCTGTTAGTAGAATTGCGGTCAATGTAAGAACCATCAGTTCAATATAAAAAATAATAAGTTGCAAAGCCTCATCCTCCCGACGAGACAACTTAGTCCTAATTTGAAAATATTATAACTCCAACATAATTAATACCCTTTCCATCAATTTTAAAGGGTGAATACTCATTTTATCGCGGCAAAAGTAGTGCTTATTTTTATATCTTCCAAAGATTAATAGACAAATTTTAGTGTTCAATAACTATCCGAGGGAAGTTTTGCCAAGAGTTTCTGTCAAATTGCTATTTTATGGTCCCTTTATATCGTCTATCTTTGCATCAGATAAAAACAAAAAGAAAAATAATATATGAAACGGGTAAAAAGCTTATTAAGTGTCTTCGTCTTGACACTGGCAGCCACAGCTTGCGCGGGAAACAGCGGAGAAAATAAAAAAAGCAATGAACCAACAAAGGAGGACAATAAAATGGAAGTAGTAGCATTAAATAAAGCAGATTTTTTAAAGAAGGTATATAACTATGAAGCCAATCCGAACGATTGGAAGTTTGAAGGCAGCCGTCCTGCCATCGTAGATTTCTATGCTACCTGGTGCGGTCCCTGCAAAGTGATGCACCCGATTCTGGAAGAACTTAGCAAAGAATATAGTGGCAAAGTAGACATCTATCAGATTGATGTGGACAAAGAACAAGATCTGACAGCGGCATTCGGTATCCGCAGCATCCCTACCCTATTGATGATTCCGATGAAAGAGGAACCGAGAATCATGCAGGGAGCTATGCCTAAAGACCAGCTTAAAAAAGCAATTGATGAATTTCTTCTGAAACAAAATAACGAAGCAAAGCAATAGACTTCGACTTTTTTCTCGTCATGACAACTGCCCTCTATTCGTCTTTAGAAGATGGATAGAGGGCTGTTTATATATGCCAAATGATAAGAACAAACATATTTGCATATATTCGCACTTCACTTTATCTTCTTATTTATATTTCAAATTGAAAAAATGCAGAAACATTGAATAATACTACATCACGATCTCACACTCTTTGTTTCATCACAAACCCCTCAAAGAAATCGTCGCGGTAACTATTACCGATAGCTATTTCATACGATTTTATGAATATATCATTATTGTCAAATGATTCGATGTGACCGGTATTGACAATATATGACTTATTCACCCGCAGAAAAGTTGATTTGGGTAACAAATCGAATATGGCTTTCAAACTCATACGGGTGATAATACGTTGATCGCTAAGTTGGATTATAACGTAATCTTTCAATCCTTCAATGAAGAGAATATCGGAGAAGTTGACTTTGAAATACCGGCGTTCTGCTTTCACAAAAAAATAGTCGGCAGTAACCACCGTTTCTATGGCTTCTTTCTCTTCTTTCAGTAACAAAGAATGGTAAGACAAAGCCTTATCCACAGCTTTTTGAAAACGCTCCGCTTCAACAGGCTTAATCAAATAATCTATCGCATCCACTTCGTAACTGTCCAGTGCATACTCTGTATAGGCTGTAGTGAAAATAACCAGTGTTTTCTTTGAAATCGTACGTGCAAACTCAATTCCTGTAATCCCTGGCATCTGAATGTCAAGAAAAACCAAATCAGTCACATGTTGCTCCATGAAATCGGAAGCAGTGGACGCACTATTAAAACTCCCGATTAATTGAAGGTTACTCGATTCTTCTATCAATAGCTTCATGGCTTCACGTGCCAATGGTTCATCGTCTACAATAATACAATTCATAATGTTATACTTAAAATTACAGTATACTTATTTTCATTCTCTATCTGCTTCAGCTCATACCGACCGGGATACAACAGCCCCAATCTGCGTTGAATATTCACGAGTCCTATCCCTCCGACTTTACCTTTACTAATGGCAACTTCCGGTGTGGAATTCTCGCATCGAAACTCTAATCTATCATTATCAACCTTAAACGAAACGTGCACATACGAAGGATGCTCGCTGTCAAAACTATGCTTTACCGCATTCTCCACAAAAGGAATAAACAATAACGGCTGAATCCAAATGGAATCTGTCTCTCCATGTTCCTCCATCGTAAACTGAAAATTATCACGACGGATCTTTTCCAGATTCAGATAATCATTTAAGAAACGGATATCCGATGCTAACGAGACTCTTTCTCGCGAACTGTCATTTATCTGATAGCGCAATAAATCCTCTAATTTGAAAAGTACTTTGGATGCTTCTTCCGGATTTCTCTTTATCAGGACATTGGCATTATTCAGCATATTAAAAAGAAAATGCGGATTAATCTGATTTTTAAGAAACTTCAGTTCCGACTGTAAAGTCGTGGATTCCAGTTCATCAATACGCAGGTTGTAGCGTAGCCAATGCATGAACAATGAAATAGCCGCAGAGCCTGCCATGACAAAGCCGATGGTCAGTATGCCCGAAAAAGCATTGATAAAAGTGGCAAAGCCATTGGGATCTTTTCCGGGCAGAATCACTTCAAAAAGCAAACCTTGGGTAACTGAAAGAAAAGTAATGACTGCTATATTTGTAATGACTGCCATCAACACATAACTACCCCAACGATTCTTCAACAGGAAATAAGGAACCAATACATACAGGTTTATATATATCACCATATTCATAGAAGCAAAATATGCCAGACATCCGCCCAGTCGCCTCCCAAAGGAGACTGTTTGTAAAGGCTCATACCAAAGGACGTTGATTGTTATCAAAACAACAACCAATTGCAGCAGCAAATGCCTGTATATCCGATAACGGGGACTCAATAGAAATGCAGTGACACTTTTATCATTCATGTTTCTGTCAGTGGTATTTTTATTGAAGTCATTACCATGATTGGTATCCATACTCATGACTCACCTCCTTTCAGTTCCAGCCATATACTGCCGACAGCCAATGATAATCTGTAACGGCTTCCATACAAAATATCCAATCTTTGTCTGATTCTTTCCAGCCCTTTATCGGACGACAAGAGATTTACTTCAGGACAAGCGCAAGCGAAAATAATCGTACCCTTTTCCGCTTTCAAATGAGTTTTCAATGAAACAGGAGGCTGTATCTGTTGCTCGTCTATTGCTTTGACTATATATTGTACAAAAGGGATGAAAAGCAAAGGTGGTACCAACATTCTGTTCACTTCGCCTTCGGAAGTAAATTCATAGTAAAATTGTGGTCGGGAGGTCTGTTCCAATGTCAGGTAATTAGTAAGAAATGTAATTTCGCTACTAAGCAAGACTTTGGCCCTATTGCAATCATACAACTGATAGCGGAGAAGTTGGCTTAACTTCATCAACATCTTTGAGGCTGTTTCCGGCTCACTCAACGTTAATTCTCCCGATTGATGCAATATTTTAAAAAGAAGTTCAGGGCTGATCTGTTCTTTTAACCGTTCCACTTCAGAAACGACATGGGCTTTCTCCATTTGTGAAACACGCCGGTTGTTAATCATCCACTCTTTCAGAAGAACTGTCATCGTACCTCCTATCATACACAGCGTAGATAACATAAAAGAAGAAATATAGTCCACTACCATGTGCATCGAAAAATAAGAACCTCGCGCATGGAGTTCCGGCCAATAGGAATATGCCATGTATTCTATTGACATCTGTATCAACAGAGCTACGATCATCGCAGTAGAAAGCAATGACAAATAAGTCAGATAATGTCTCTTCAACAAATATTTCGGAAAGAGTTGGAAAAGATTCAAGTAGATAACCGCTACATAAGTGAGCAGGTAAAGAAAGGTAAATGTGTAAATCCATCCGCCCAATATAGCCTTATAATCCAAAAAGATAATAAAGACCTGATTGAAAGAGATCGTCCCCAGCACCAGGATAAGTACCAAATACCGCATCCATCGTAAGTCCGGACTAACGAGAAATCGATATAAAAAGGTAGATTCACTACCTGTTGCAAGTGTTTCAGTTGTCATACGCTTTATTGGGGACGAAGATAAAACATTTTTCCGGTTAGACTCTATACCGTATCTCTAAAATTCAAGTTTATAACTCACATTCGTCAATATCGTAGAATTGTCGCTGACATCTATTTTTCCAGTTTTCACATTATATTCATGACCGTAATGTTCTTTAGCACCCGTAAAGTTAAGTCCTTTCACTGCAAATTCATGTGATACTTTTCTCTTGTTGATACGATAACTGACAGTATAATTACCAATCAACATAGGAGAATATTGTTTTGAGAAAGCTTTCGTTTCGTCATATTGCACTTCTTTATCCGGATGATTCATCGTTGCCTCCAAGTCAATCGGAGAATATCGATCACCACCTTGCAAGGTTAGTTTCAGGTTGACACTAAGTATATTCTGTTTATTTCTTCCCAACATCCATTCTTTACCGATAAGTCCGTTTATCACATAATTACGGTTAAACTTCGTGTTATACCACACACCGTCCCCACCCCGGTAACGGGAATCAAACCAAGAACCCGAAATCATATAATAAAGTCCTTTCTCCAAAAAACGTTCGAAGGTAATGTCTATTCCCACATTGCGTCCTCTTCCTTTATTAACCAACGCATCTTCCACATAAAAATCAGAACGGTTAAGTACGGAGTAAGAACTATCCGCCATTACTGGGACATCATGCAAAAACTGGATATATGGTTCTATCTTCAGATTCATGCGATCAGAAATCTTGTAACCGAATGATAACATAATGTGCTGTGCTTTTGTAAAATCAAGATCTTTATTGACGGATTGATTGCCTGTACTTTTCGTTTTAACAAAATATACATCCATCTTTTCCATGCGACTGTACATTCCATAAGCCAACGCAAAGGTTGCTTTTGGAGTAGCTTGCCACTTCAGGCCAACCCGTGGTTCTACAGACCATTTATTGTTCAGAGTCAGAAGCTGTCCATAGATTCCTGCATTAAGAGTCCAACGCTCTGTTAATCCCACCGATGAACTATTGTAGGCTGAAATCAGACTTGTATTACCTTTTCCTTGAGATACAATTTCCAGTGGTTCGGCTTCATAAGGAGCAATGGAAAGATCCATTTTGTAGAACATATTGGTATAGGTGAATCCTGTCTTGTTCGTGAAACGGTTACTGAATTTACGATTAAAGGTAGTGGTAAATATCAGGTTAGTATATTTTGAATCAAGATCCATATAAGGAGTAGACTCCATCGAATGATTGAACAAGGTTGCTCCTCCGTCGAGTTGTGAATAGGTAGCGGCTATCGTGGTCTTCAACGATGCGTCATTATTAAAGAAATAACGATGGCTGACACCTCCGGCTGCCATATATTGCTTGTCTCTTGATTCACTGCGGTCGCCCCAATAATCCCATTTCTCTGTGTTCTTTTCAAAATCACTGGTGAACTTATCAATCAGGCTCGTTCCCCAAACAGAGAATGTTCCGGCTTTCCGTGTCGGAAAGTTAAGTTTGAGGTTCAGGTCCTGATAATCCATCGTTCCTCCTTCAAGATTCAGAAGGCCGGTTGTAGAATAACGGTAATTAAAAATATACGATGCTTTATGTTTCTTGCTCAAAGGGCCTTCGGAAGCGACGTCGATACCCATTATTCCCACCTGAATGGTATTTTCGTTCTTTTGGTTGTTGCCGTTACGCAATTTCATGTCAAAGACTCCGGATACGGCATTTCCATATTCGGCAGGAAATGCTCCGGTGAAAAAATCAGAGTTTCCAAGCACTTGTGAACTTAGAGAGGAAAGGATTCCTCCACCCAATGTAGCGATGTCCGCAAAGTGATTCGGATTAGGAATTTCGACATCCTCCAGTCTCCATTGCAACAGATGTGGGGCATTGCCATGAATAGAAATTCCATTGGAAGAAACGCTGGGAGCTACTCCGGCAAAAGCGGAAACCAAACGTGCGGGATCATCAAATCCACCTGCATAACGGCTCGCTTCTTCTACACTCAACATACGTGCTCCGGTAGTAGCCATCTTATTCATTGCTTCTTCCTTGTTCGTCCGCGCACGAATTATCACTTCGTTTAATTCGTTCACGCTTTCTTTCAAAGGTATTTCCAAATATATTTCCTTGGCGGAGGTCACCAGTATTTCTCTGAAAATGCCCGGTTCATATCCCATAAACGCAGCTTCTACGGTATGTCGGCCGACAGGAACCTGCGGTATACTGAAACGACCAAGACTGTCTGTTATCGTACCCGCCCCCTCTTTTTCAGATAGCTTTACTGTTGCATACGGTATCGGAAACTTCGAGTCTCCATCTATAACAATCCCACGGATGGTCTGCACCGGACGTCCTTTCCGTCCTGTTGTCTGGCTGAATACTGTTACAGACACAAATAAAGCGGTCAATAATAGGATCCATCCGCCATAACGATATATTTTCCGGGAAAGTTCTTCACTTAGAACTTTTTCAAAAGTTTTGAGCACTGTCCCACACTCATCTAAAGAGACGCCCGACTGAATAGATATTTTCTCTAATAATCTAGTTTTATTCATCTTCATGATTTTATTCCGTTTTAATTTCGTCACGAAGATAAGGCAGAGATCAGCACTAATTTTTCAAATGAGACGAACGCGTCCCATTTGTAGACTAAATGCAAAATTAGCAAGATGAAAAATAAAAGAAAAGAAGAATATCGCTTTTAAAGGATATATAACCCATTCTAAAGGTGGTGTGACTTTCATTAAAGTCCTTTGGTAATTACAGGCAACCCAAATAAGCCCTTTTGCAAAGTCAGAATCTTCGGCCGACCTGTCTTTGTCTTATTATAAGTAGAAGGAGATACATGCAATGTTTCTACATTCCCATTTTCAAAAGCTACCTGCAAATAATATTCTTTACGAACGCCATCCGACACATAACGATGTCTGCCGACCCTACGAGTTTTCTTATGTGTTTCTATATATTTTTTCTGTACCATGACTTCCTCTTCATGCGTGGAAGCAGAATCGGCGAACCAGTAATTCCCCCCAAGAAACAATACACAACTGATAGCACCGACACAAACCAAATGGCAACAACAATTAATTACTTTATTATCCATTGTTGTCAGCCAAATCCATCCTTTATAGAAAGGAATTGTTGCTATCACTATTATAAGTGCCACTCCAATAGGTATCCACCAGGCAGCCAATGTATCTTCGTATACTACACAGGCAACTCCACATGAAATAATAATCACGAGAATCATCAGGATACGAAGTGTATTAATAAATATAATTTTCATGATATTGTAATATATGTCTGCAAATATACAGAATTGGCCAAATAAATAAGACAACTCCACCATTAAATAATAAATGAATGAGATATTATCAAAAAAACTACAATCTAAATAATTATCAGACTGTAGTTTTATTAATTTATGCTTAAAGGCAAATTCTATCATCGGCATCCACAAAGTAGCCCTAAAAGTATTCCTATTCTTTTATAAAAGAAAGAGTTTGATTTATATGCCTGGAGGATGTTCCTAGAAAAATTGTATATTGTCCAGTATTTGTTTTCCAACTATGTGTCTGATCATCCCAAAAAGCTAAATCCTTGGAAGTTATTATAAACTCAAGGATTCGATTTTCCCCAGGTTTCAAGGATACTTTCTCAAATCTTTTTAGTTCTTTTTCGGGACGTAATACACTTGGCTGGTTCTCTTTGATATATAATTGTACCACCTCAGCTCCTTCACACTTACCTGTATTCGTAAGAGTAACAGAACATTTTATAGTCTGTTTATCATTCATCTTGTTAGATGATAATCGTGGTTTTGTCAAAGCAAATGTTGTATAGGATAGTCCATATCCAAAAGGATAAAGCGGTTCTATCTTCTTTGTATCATACCACCTATATCCAACTAATACATCTTCCTTATAATTAACATCATACACATTAATAAGATGCTCATTTTTAAGCTCATTATAGAGTGATGCCCCTTGTGGCAAATATCCCCATGCCGGTGAATCTTTAAATGACCTTTCTATAGTCATCGGTAATTTTCCTGATGGATTTACTTTTCCGATAATAATATCAGTAAGTGCTTCAAATCCAGATTGTCCTCCATACCAACCATAAATCAAAGCTGCTAATTGTTCGTTCCATGCTGACATATCAATCGCAGACCCAGTATTGATAATAGCAATAGTGTTAGGATTATTTTTAGTGATATAGCGCATAAATGATTCGTCTTCCCTAGGTAAAGCAAACGGACGTTCTACGGCTTCTTTATCCCGTGTACCCATACTCAATAAAACAACATCAGCCTCTTTTATCTCTGCCACAGTAGGCTTTTCAATATAATATACAGTTCGCCCAAAGACTTTCTGCAAAGCATCAATCAGACTTACATTATTATACCCTATCACTTCTGCCGCACCATAGCCACGAGGTATTTCATATACAAATTTACCGGTTAATAATATTTTTCTATTTTTTGTAGGATCAAGCGGTAAAATTTCATTCCTGTTTTTAAGTAATACCACACCTTCTTCTGCAACTCGCCTCGCAGTCTGCTCATGTTCAGGATATTTACTTAACAAAGTCGTGTCATACTTAGGCCTGCTATAAAATCCCATGGCAACACAAGTAGCCAAAGTGGGCCGTATCATATCGTCTAAATCCTTCTCTGTTATTTTCTTTTCATGATATAAATCCAATACTGATACTCCAAAATTATATGAACCCGGCATTTCCAGATTTTGACCTGATTTAATAACCTTTTCCAAATCCCACACAGAATTCCAGTCACTCATAACCAACCATTTAAATCCCAGCTTTTCTCTAAGAATCTTCTTTATTACATACGAACTTTGTCCTGCCCATTCGCCATCGATCTGATTATAAGAAGTCATTACAGACATAGCTCCTGCATCTATCCCAGCTTTAAAACCCGGCAAATAGATTTCATTCATAGCACGTTCTCCGATAATGGAATTACTCCGTTTACGATAAAATTCAGTATTATTCCCGTAGAAATGCTTTAAACATGCCGCTGTACCCGTACTTTGAAGTCCGGTCACATATTGACTGACCATTTGAGATACCAAATAGGGATCTTCTCCAAAATATTCAAAATTTCTGGCACATTGAGACTGTCGATAGATATTTAATCCGGGACCTAACAAAACCTCAATTCCTCCAGCTCTACATTCTTCTCCAATAGCTTTAGCATATTGGTAAGATAACTCCGGTGAAAATGTTGAGGCTAGCAAAATGGGAGAAGGAAAAGCTGTTGAACGTTCCAGTTGCTTTACAACGTTAGGATCAGGCAAATTATTCCGGATATTAACCCCTTGTGTCGCATCCGACAAATAAACAGGAAGTATTCCTTTTTCTTCAAAACCTTTGATAAAAAACTTATTATAGCCCCTGACCATGAGCGCTTTTTCCTCAATTGTCAGCTTCTTTAATAATTCATCCGCCTTCTTGTATGCTTCACTTGTCTCCATTACCTGTTGTGCATATAAACCAATGCAATTTACAAGCATGAAAATCAATAGAAAAAGTTTTTTCATATTCTGATATTAATTGAATGTGGAACTTCTCTTTTACTGATTAAAAGAGAAGTTCCACAATTAGTTTTTAGTTATTGTATAAATCTTGTATTTCTTCTTCTGACAATATTCTGTTATACAAAATAAAATCATCCAGATAACCATTCAAGAAGTTCTCAGGTGCAAATTCTCCATTAGTAAATCGATAGTTACAACCAATATAGTATGGCCAATTATCTACCACCTTGTCAACAACCCCTTTCTTTTCAATAACTTTCTGCCCATCTATATACAAATAACTATCTCTTTTTCCATCCACTTTCTTATAAATACATACATAGTGATGCCACTCACCGTCATCCATTCGTTTACCTTCATATTCAGCCCAGTTTCCTGCTTTTCCCTTGTATTCTACACAGAAAACAACAGTTTTACCACTGGTATCAAGTCTAAACCAACTTTGTCTGGGCACAGGATCGGTATAAGTAGCACCAGGTCCCACACCTTGATGAAAGACTGCATTCTTAGCTGTCATATTTGAAACCTTCACCCAAAATGCAACTGTAAATTCACTATCCGTATAATGATTCTTCAATCCTTCTTCAGGAATAGACAAAATTGAATAATTTTGCTTGTCGCCTTGGAAGTGTGCTGCAAATCGACATTCAGCACTTTCTCCGGAAAAGCGCGCCTGAGAATTATATACACTGGAACCAGCTCCTGCCGTAAGTTCCTCAGGATTCAATTGATTTGGACCTGCATCTTTATTATCACCATCGAATGGCAAATACAATACTAACTTTTCTGCAGAAACAACATATACATAACCTTCTTTCTCTTTCGTAGAGCTATTTACTGAGTTTTTAGCTTTCAACGTCACTTTGTATTTTCCTGGATTATTATATTGCACTACAGGATTTTGTTCTACAGAACTGGCTGGAGTACCTCCTTCAAATGTCCATTCCCATTCTTCAACCGTTCCTAATGTCTTATCCAAGAAGTTAATATATCCCCCGGCATAAGTATTCCGGCATTGTGCACCAAAATCAGCGGCAATCGCATTTTTATCAATAACAGTAATATAATCCTCTCTTACTTTGTCCGAAGACGCTTTGGGATTCTTAGCTGTCAATTTAATAGTATAGATTCCCGGAGAAAGTGTCATTTGTGGATTTTGTTCTGTTGAAGTGATAACTGCTCCACCTTCTTTAGGTGTGAAACTCCATAACCACTCATTCGGATAGCCTTTGGACAAATCTTTAAAAGAAATAACATCTTCATTTGTAGCAGTAGTTTTATCTGCAGAGAAGTCAACAGTTATCTGCGACGGATAGTTAACAGTAATATATTGTTCCTTCACCATTTCGTTTGCTTCTTCTCCGCGTCCGACCGACAAGGTAACCGAATAAACTCCAGGCTTATTATATACAACATTAGGACTAAATAAGATTGAGGTTTCTGGTTCTCCACCTTCGAACCGCCAATTCCATTTAGAAGGTTCACCAGTAGATATGTCTTTGAAAGTAATACTTTCTCCGATTGTGACTTCCTGAAGATCTGATTCGAAAGCAGCTTGCAAGGACTGCAAATCATCTTCAGAACAAGCCAATAACAATATCACAACAATACACTGTAATAAATATATAGTTTTTCTTTTCATATCAGTAATGTATTAAATTCATTGTATTGATTTTATGCTAACAACTTTAAATGCCAGCCCATCCGTATATCGTTTTTCTCCTCCCTCATAGATAATAGCAATCTGTGAATCAGAGAGCTCAACTATATCAGAGTAACCAGAGTTACCTTCATAAACTGTATATTGTCCCTTCCAGTTTTTCCCATTATCCGTACTTTTTTTGATAGTCATATTAATACGTTCCGTAGCGGAAGCAGCATTCGAAAGAAAAACAGCTCCTCCTATTGATAATATACTACCCTGACACTTACAGTCTATTTGATCAATGCTAATTTGAGGTGAAGACCAAGTAAGTCCTCCATCTATGCTAGTACAACTTTTCCGATAAAAGCCTTCATCTGCTCTCATATTCAACATTAACGTTCCCTCTCCTATCTCGGCTACAGAACATTCTCCAACACCACCGACAGGAGTAGGTTCTCCTGGTTTCCATGTTTTTCCGTAATCATCAGAATAAATGATATGAGAATAACTCGTGACCTTTCCACTCTCCCGAGTTGTAAAATAGTTTGGAGCAACTAATCTTCCTTTATGTATTCCCTTTTGAATCTGAATACCATGGCACGGACCGGTAGCATACCAATCCCATTTTTCTTTTTTTACAGAAGAAGTTATTTCAACTGGTTGCGCCCAAGTAATGCCGTCATCATCAGAATATGTATAGTACGGACGTCGGCTGTCTTCTCCGGTACCATTGGTTATTGCCCCCCATTTATCAGTCTGGAAATTCCAAGTCATAAGCAGATGTATTCTACCTCTGTCGTCAACAATAGGCACGGGATTTCCACAAGTGTTTTGTCCATCATTCCATATCGTAATCTGTTTACTCCATGTTTTTCCATTATCCGACGAACGTTTGACTACAAGATCTATATCTCCGCTATCTCCATTACTTCGAGCTTTTCTAGCTTCAGCAAAAGCTAATAAAGTATTGCTTTTACTTTTAACAATAGCAGGTATTCGATAGAGTTCAAAACCATCCGTCCCTTGATTATAAATATAGTTGAATTCGGACGAAGGCACTTCTTCTTCCGGTGGAACAGGAGTTGGGTTTCCTTGTGTCTCATCATCTTTTTGACAAGCCTGTGTAAACATACTTGTAAAAAGAAATACGCATGTAATAATCTTATAGGTTTTCATATCCTTGAGTTTGTTTTAAATTAGGATTGATATTTATATCGCTCAATGGGATTGCAAGATATAATGGAATGATAATATTATCATCGACTTTTTTCTTTAAGTTCGGGACCTCCTGATAAACATCAATCGTTCCACCATAATGAAATCTAAGAAGATCGGGCCATCTTTTTCTCTCAAGATATAACTCTCTTGCACGCTCGTTCAGAATTTCTTTCTCCACTGCTATTTTATTGGTACTTCCATTATAAGTTCCAATCTTGGCACGGTCTCTGACTCTATTCAGTTCAATAATAGCCTGTGGTGTTTGATTTAACGCCGCATAAGCTTCTGCTTTAAATAAATACATCTCTGCAAGCCGATATATAACTATATCTGAGTCATAGGTGCGATCTCCTTCTGTTTTTGTTCCCTTCATCTTATTATCAAAAGTCCCTATTTCATTTCCGTCCGCATCCTTTGCAGTGATATAAGAGTCTTTGGTTCTGATATCTGCCGGATTTGCATTAAAAAGACCTATCAAAAACGGACTTGGTGCATAAGTGCTGCGAGCTCCTCCTTTAGCATAAGGAATTTCATCCTTATTGACCGCCTTTTCTACAAAAACATCTCTTGGTTTCAGACTCTGACTATACTGAGCTTCCTTTTCATAAATTTCGAAATGGATAGTCCATATCACTTCTTTCCCATATTTAGTTCCATAAATATCTGCAAAGTTATCTTCCAGTGAAAGTCCTTTACTTGCCAAATCCGCATAAGTTATGACATCTTTCAAATCTTGTTCCGATCCATTCATCACTTTTGCTTTCCATAGCAAAATATCGGCTTTCAATGCATAGCATGCCGGCTTCGATGCCCTTCCTTTTCCATTTGCATAACTTTCTTCCGGAAAAAGATCAATTGCCGTATTTACATCACTTAGAGCACGTGCCAAAACTTCCTCCGCGGGTTCTCTTGCTAACTTAGGCTTATTTGAACTTTCTGTCGGTTCCAGTTCCAAAGGGGCATCCCCCCATATCCGGGCAATACAGAAATACATATACCCTCTGATACAATACGCCTCTGCCAATAATCTGTTTTTATCAGCCTCTACACCAAAATCTATTCCGGGAGTATACTTCAGTAACATATTACAATGTTGTATTACAGAGTAATAGCTCGACCAGCTATAACCATTTTGCGATGTGAGGTTTTGCGCCCATAAATTAGAAGGGCCACCTTCCAGCCCTGTTGTAAAGGCATCTCCTCTGTCTTCAAAATGAAGAGTAGAATTCGATGTATCGCGCAATTTGGTATAAATACCGATCATATAACTTTCTACATCGCCTTTTGTATTCCAGTATCCATCTCCGGTAATGCTTGAAACAGTATCTACATCCAGTAAGTTACACGAATGTAACAAGAATAAAGAAATGCCTAATAGTATTGATTTAAATTGTTTCATAATTATGAGTCTTATTTAATTAGAAATTAATTTTTACTCCCATGTTATATTGTCTGGGTCTCGGATAAATACCATAGTCAACACCAGTATATATTTCAGGGAACATGCCATCATATTTTTTTATATAACCAATATTATACGCTCCTGCAAAAACTTCCACAGCACTGAGTCTCATCTTTCTAATCCAAGATAATGGCAACATATAACTTAAAGACACTTCCCTGAATGCCAGGTAATCTCCCTTGCTAAAATACAAGCTATTATTAGTACTACCACTTGCAGAGCTTCCGATCTGATTATCCCATCTCATATGATTTCTATATTGATAATCATAGTCACTCTGAACAGTATATTTAGGATATTTGCTTCCATCATTCGCACTCTGCCAAGAATTGGTCATTGCCTCTTTGATGGCATTATTATTATTACGTGAGCTACCCATTATCTGTCCTTTGAAGCCATTGTCTATTACATGCCCCATAGCCCAGTCCATAACGATTCGCACGGTTAGTCCTTTGTATTTCAATGTATTAATAATTCCTCCGACTTTATCGGGACGAACATATCCCATGAAAATCATGTCTTTAGAGTCCAATTGTCCATCATTATTTACATCTTCAAATATTGCATCTCCCGCATGTTTCTTTCTTCCTTGTGCGTTCGGGTCATTAGGTGCCTTGGCCGCTTCTTCTTCAGTCTGATATGTTCCCAAGTAATGAAAAGCCCATCTTCCGCCAAATCTCTCACCTTCGGCAATACCACCCACTTTTTTTGTCCCTCCAGTTGCAGGATCATAAACAAAGTTTCCTCCTACACGATGCTTTTCTTCTCCATTATCCGGTAAGTCTACTACCACTCCTTTGTTATAAGCAAATGTCAACCCTAAATCCCATGAGAAATCTTTAGTTTGAATAGGAGTAGCATTCAACTCAATCTCTACTCCGGAGTTTCTAACAGATCCATAGTTACTCTTAATGGAACTAAATCCGGTAGAACTCCATAAAGGTTCATCATACAATCTGTCAAATGTCAGTTTGTTGTAATAGTCAATTAACAGTCCTAATCTATTATTGAAAAAGCCCAAATCAACCCCGATGTCATAGGATTCTGTTGTTTCCCAGCGCAACTGCGAATTTTTCAATGTTGTATTTAATATACCGACAGAGCCCTGATAGTTGGTATCTGTAATCTTATATTCTCCTCTCGAATTAGCCACACTCAAATTGTTGTTACCTGTGCGCCCCCAACTAGCACGCCATTTCCAACGACTAACGATAGCTTCCAATGGTTTATAGAAGTTTTCCCGATGCATATTCCACCCAGCAGATACTCCCGGGAAAAATCCCCATTTATTATCTTCCGCAAATCGCGAAGAACCATCGGCACGCATACTAATAGAGAAAAGATATTTGCCATTATAATCATAATTTACACGTCCGAAATAACTCAAAGTGGCTTCCATTGTTTTAGTTGAACTTGCCCGCTGAGTACTATCTGCCGTTGCATTTAATGTCGGAATTAAATCTATGGAAGAACCACTGCCACTTGCAGAAAGCCTATAACTATAATCATGAGTATAGCTGGCACCTGCTACGACTCCAATATTATGATCTTTCACTTTCTTATCATACGAGAGCACTAAATCTCCCTGCAAATGCCTGTCAAAATTATGTTTGGCAGAAGCCGGACGAATTGTATTTCCGGTTGTTTCATTATCTGCCTGAAAATAATTTTCTATACCTTCCGTACCGAAATAATAGGCTGTAGGCTTTAATATCAAGCCAGGCAGAATATTCCAAATTGCACCTAATTGGAAAGTTGTCCTATATACATTGGTATCATCATAGTTAGTCTTATAATAAATTTCATGCAATCTGCTTCTGAAAGAAGAAATTCCTTCACCCGGAGCCGGAGTTCCATCTTCATAATACAAGCGGTAAGTTGGTGGAGTCAATATGCTTCGTGATATGGTATTAACTGTATTTCCACCTCCTACAGCATCTCTCACCTGCAAACTAGCTTTAGTAGACAGACTCCATGCTTCACTCAATTTATAGTTTCCATTAAACAAAACGCTGTAATTCTTATAATTCGTACCTCGAAGAATACCATCCTGATTCAAATATCTTAATCCTACATAATAGTTAATAGCTTCCGTCCCTCCACTAATGCTCAAATCTATTTCATGCTTCTGCCCAGTTGTAAAGGTGGCTTTCTGAAAGTCATTATCCTGAAAAATAAGTTGTTTACCTGTAACAGGATCTGCCATTGTCTGCCATCCTTCGTTTTCCAACAAGTTACTGACGTAACCTTGACCATACTTTTGAAGATAAACATCCAAAAACTCAAGCGTATTCTTTGAATTTCTAGGATTTCCGGTTGACATACCAAATGAACCGCTCAAAAATTTAGCCTGATCTTCTTTTCCATTATAAGTTAAGTCTGCCTGATTAAATTTGGCAATATTCGAACGAGATAATGTTATATAATCCCGTGCATTCAATAATGGGATTCGCTGAGGTTGTTGTTCCACTCCGTATGTGTATCGCAGACTCACAACAGGTTTCCCTTTCTGACCGGATTTAGTCTTGACAAGAATAATACCATTGGCTGCTCTGGAACCATAGATAGCAGTAGAAGCAGCATCTTTCAAGACCTCTATAGATTCTATATCTGCCGGATTCATATCTGATATATTTCTAAAACCTTGTGATATTATACCATCAATAATTATTAAAGGTGTATCACTTTCCGGCGAAGTTGAACTTCCTCCACGAATAAATAATTGAGGATCAGCTCCAGGCTGCCCACTAGAAATCTGTAAAGACAGACCAGGCACTTTTCCTTGTAACTGTAATAATGGATTCTGTCCGGGTGCCTTCTGGAATTCTTCCTTATTTATCTTAGAAATAGAATTGGTTATTAATGCCCTTGATTGTTTTCCATAGCCTATAGCTACAACTTCATCAAGCAATACAGAACTCTCTTTCAAAACAATGACAATATTTCTACGCCCTTTGACTGCAATTTCTTTTGTTTCCATTCCTACAAAAGAAACAATAAGAGTAGCGTCAGGAGAAACCATTATTGAGAATTCACCGGACGCATTGGTAATGGTACCTTTATCTACTCCTTTTACAGAAATTGAAACTCCGGGCAATTCTACCCCAGTTTGATCCTGTACTATACCAGAAACTTTAATTTCTTTAGAACTGATATCATCTGCTTGAATATTTAGGGAAATAAATAAAAAAGCAAATAACACCGATAATATTTTATTCGTATGCTTTATTGAGTTTTTCATAAAATATAAAATTAAAATTTGAAAATTAATCTTTCATATCAATTGTTTTAGGTCGCAGACAAGTGACCAGAATAACCAGCATAGCCAGTACCAATATAGCAAGCAGTGCAAAATCACGTCCCAGGTGTCCGGCATCCATTGATTCGCCTAAAAGGCTAGTAATAGCAGCTCCGGCAAATACACCACACATATTCATAATACCATAAGCGGTTGCCCTGTAACGTGCAGATACAAACTGACAAAGAATAGGCATATTATTTGCATCAAACATACCAAAACCTATTCCGAATAACACCGCTCCCATGACCAATGCAAAAATAGAATGACCATATCCGATAAACAGCAGGGAAGGTATGATAAGCCCCAAACCCAACGCACCGGTATAAACTCTTCCACGTACATTTTTTAATACCCATCGATCCGAGATGTATCCACCTGCCAATACTCCGAAGAGTGAAGATAAGGCTATAGAAATGGTAGACATAGGACCTGCTACTGAAATATCAATAGACAAGCTATCAGAAAAAAGAGTTGGTAACCAATTCTTTGCCGCCCATCCCGGAGTACCCGGCACACAGAAATAAAATAAGATAACCCAGAAGAAGACATTAGAGAATAACATTCCCAAGCTCTTCAATACCGGAATCTTTTTCATCTTCTGATTCTCCGAGACATTTCCTCTCTCTTTATCACGTAGGAAAAATGCCAGAATAATACCATAACCTACACCTATAATGCCAAACCAATGAAACGTGGTATGCCAGGAATAGATTGCTGCAAAAGTAGCTCCGAACCCACCGATAGCCTGTCCTACATATAATCCCGTCATATGTATTCCCACAGCCAGCGAACGAGTTTTATCTTTGTGAAAATCGGCAATCAGAGACAAAGCAGCAGGTAAATACAGTGCTTCACTAACTCCCATAATCCCACGCAACCAATAGAGTTGATTGAAAGTGGTGGCATAGCCCATCAGATAAGTAACTCCCGACCATACACACAGACTACCTACAATCAACCATTTACGGTTCACACGGTCACCGATGATACCCGACAAAGGACTCATCAGTCCGTATACCCACAGGAAGACAGCCATCAAACGACCAAAATTGGCAGCCGATTCCAATTCCCGGACATCCTCCATCATCGGAATTCGCATAGTGGAAAGCATTTGCCTGTCCATATAATTCAGCAAAGCAACACCCCACAATAGTCCGACTACTACCCAGGGATATATATTTGAAGTTTTATTATTCATGCCTGTTTACTTTAAAATCTCCGTTAAATCGATTTTTATAAAAGCTAAATCCGACTGACTGCTCTCATATAATATGCCTATTGAATTTTCATCTATGGACGTAATGCAGGAATATCCGGCACTGCGATATTGGTCGAAAAGAATCCAATGTTCCTTCGGCCAGGTCATTCCATCATCAAAACTCACTTTCAAAGTCAGTTTATCCCTTTTCCCGTAATCATTCGGATTTACAAAGAGAAGCATGCTTTTCTTTTTTCCTTCTTCTATATATTCATGTCGGTGCAGGCTTGCCATACAGGTAGGTTCCACCAGTGCCTTTCTTGAAGTAGGATGTTCCTTCCAACTCGCTCCCAAATCGGTAGTCGTACAAATTCTCCGACCGTTCACCTCTTTATGTCCTCTGTTCCGGTTGTCGCGCATGTTCAACATCAGGGCACCATCATTCAATTGTACGACACTACATTCCGTTACATCCTGATATGCAGAGTTGCTGGTCACCCACGTCTTTCCGTGATCTTTACTATACGTAATATTTGAGAAAGGAAGTCCCTTTTCATCACGTCCTTGTGTGGGAAATACCAACGTACCATCCTTCAACGTAATCCCTTGTCCCGGTGCCGGTGCAAACAGCCACCATTCAGGATGCTTCGTCTTTGCGGTTATATTATCCGGAAAACTCCAGCTAAGACCGTCATCCGTACTTTTCGCTATCATAAACTGGCAGGTTTCTTTTAGTCCTGTTCCGGGTTGGGAGCCTTTTCCTTTCCACTGGTGTGTCCAGACCGTGCTACTTTCATCCAATCCTTCTATCCACTTGCCATCTTTATCCAGCAGGCCATGCATCCACAATCCGGCTACATAAATGTCACCTGTATTTTTATCGACTAGAATACAAGCATCGCTCACTCCATTGTATTTCTGCGGTAAGCTGCCCCACTCTCCCATATCTAACACAGTCTGAACAGGTTGCCAAGTCAATCCCTTATCCGTACTCCGATGAAGAGCAATGTCTATATTTCCTTGCAAATCACGAGAATAGTCATAACGGGCATCAAAAATGGCTAACAAAGTTCCTTGATTGCTGGTAGCCAATCCCGGAATACGTGACGAAACACACCCATCCTGTCCTTTCTGCCGTACCGCTACTCCTACCCGCAAAGGTTTACTTCCTTTTTCCGAGATTTTCAGATTGCCTTTAGTCGTTTTAATCCGGTTACAGTTAAGCTGAATACGATGATCCAATGAAACCGTATCTTTCAACGTCACGGCTACCCAAAAAGACAAAGAATCCTGATTTACCTGTACTTTATCAGTAAATGATATTTTACGTGTAGCGGGAAGCGCTTTATATAGCAAACGGGATGTATCTATCAGTCCATTTTCTTGTGTACCATATATAGCAACAGAAACAACATCTGCCACATCTGTACTCCCTAATAAATCTAAATCTATTTGCTGAATGGTGTAAGGTTGATTGTCTGCCCTGATTAGAGTAACCTTTAATACAGGACTTGCCGGTTTCTTCACCAACACAGGAATTACCGGTCGTTCCAGCACCCATTTTATTTCTTTACCCAAAGACGTGGCTGGCAATACCAATAATAAAATCATTGAAAATATGATTAATATTTCCCTTCTTACTTTCATAGTATTTTTATTTTAGGTAATTTTGAACGCATTTAACTAGATTTGAGGGGAATGACAGAAAGTAAAATAGCTAAACCCCAGCAATATACTTTTACTGTCATCTCCTCTTTTTATATCTAAAAATCGAAGAAATTTATTGCATCCAAATCACCTTTTAATTTGTCATACTCCTCAATTGAAAAAGGTTTAATCGGTAAACGACAACTGCCACAATCAATGCCTATTAATTTCATGATAGCTTTACCTCCACGTACGCCTCCACCATATTTAATGATAACTTCCACTGTACGTATAGATTTCATTTGCCAGGCACGTGCTGTTTCCACATCATTTTGCTTCATTGATTCAAAAATGGCATGGTAAACATTGGGAATATAATTATATGTACTTCCTACGCCTGCCACAGCTCCCATTGATAAACCTGCAATCAAAATCTCGTCAAAGCCATGCAGAACTTCAAACTTATGCTGCTCCAAATCGATGCAAGCCCCCATCTCCATCAGGTTATTATGAGTAAATTTAGTACCTACCAAGTTTGGTATTTTCTTCTTACCCTCTACCAAAAATCTATCTACCGGCAAATTAACCCCTGTGATCGACGGCATATTATAGTAATAGAAAGGCAGTCCACTGGCAGACCTACAAACCGGAGCAAAAAAATCGATCAACTCATCTACCGTTCCCGGCTTGAAAAAAGACGGAGCTATTGAAGCAATGGCATCGGCTCCTGCTTTTTCCGCATGACATGCCAATTCCATAGCACTCCGTTGACAGTTTGAACCTACATGGGCAATCACTTTGAACCGCTTACCAGCCGAAGCAACCCATTTTTCAAGAATTAATTTACGTTCATCAATCGTCAGCGAAGAGAATTCACCAGTCGTACCGCACACAAACACCCCTTTAATAGGAGTTGATGCGATCCAATCAGCATATTTTTCAATAATAGATAAATTTACATCCCCATTTTCATCCATTGGGGTGAAGGTGGCCGCAACCATACCTTCCAGTCTTTCATAATTGTTCATAATGCATTTAATTAGATTTGATATTTCATTTTATTTCTAGAAACTTCCTTTTAGAATAAATGGCGTCCGTATTCCCGGCTGTACCTCACCACTTACGATAAATACCTGATTCCCGGCAGAAACAACATTCGTAGTAACCGGAATGCGATAAGGACATTCGAGCGAATCTACCAGAGAATTCGTACTTGTACTGACTACTCGTAACTTGCGGCTGAATCCCGGATGCTCGGAAGATGTAGGAAGAATCTCTTCCACTCCCCCAAATAGCAGAATCTTATCCTCCCCGTATGGTATACCAGTCCCCGCCATTACAGGAAAAGAACCGATCATTTTACTCCATTTTCCAATGCCTGGCTCAAATACGTACCCCTCCGTATGTTCTACCATCGCCTCATCCGGAGCATAACTTCTTCCGCTGAAAAGATAAAATCGTTCCCCTTGAGCCACGCCTACTGCATAGGAAAGAGAAGGACCATTCCAATCCGGCATTTCTTGCCATCCTCTTTCTTTATGCATCAAATCAAGCATGTAAAAATGATGAGTCGACTGTTCATTTACCATAGTCTCTTGCCCCCCAGCAATATAAATACAGTTATCACCCATTGCTCCCGTTGCATTCGCCAACGGAACCGGCAAAGATGGATAACTGACAGAGTCTATCACAAATGAATCTTCTTCTTTCTTTATCAGGAAAACGTTATCACTACACTGCGTACGATCACACCCTCCAATACACAACAATCCTTCCGGCAGACTTATTGAAACTCCATAAGCAAGCGGGCGATCGAGAAAATCATCATAAACAGTCCATTTTCCCGTTTGTAAATCATAGCTATATAAAGTAGACCACCAAGTTTTCGTTCCTCCTTCCCAAGGATACTTGTCAGGAAAGTTAGCTCCGCCCAGCACAAGCAACTTTCCTTCCACTATCCCGGAATATGCACCTGCTAATCCGACGTTCTCCGGCATGCCGGCGCATCCTGGAAGCAGCAATGAGTTTTCCCATTGCACCTCTATCCTCTTTTCCTTTTTTCTCAAACAAGATGTATTCATAAACAATATTATTAAGGATAAACATAAAATGATGAAATGTAGTCTTTTCATATCCCTTCTACCTTTTCACTACTTTCTTTTTCTGCCATCAACTCCTGACTCCGATTGACCTTGAAAATCTTATAAACCTCAAAATGTCTTTCGATGGCATCCCGGTATCCTTTTTCATCCCCTTTTTTTATAAAATCCAGCAAATCAGCATGAGTAGCTATTTTACCACTTTTACTCATTTCTATATTTATAGGTTTCAAATAATCTTTGAATTTTTCTTTCACATAGACAAGTATAGGGTGAATGATTTCCTGAAATTCGGATATTATTTTATTTCCAGTGATTTTATATAGTTTCGTATGAAAAGCCGATTCACTGATTAATGCGTATTCATTATTCTCAAAAACAATTCCCATTTTCACTATCTCGCTTAATTCTTCGATGTCTTTAGGAGTTATCTTACGGAAAATATCGCTTGATATTCCTATTTCAAGTGCAATTCTGAAATCTAACAGATCTAAAATAGTTTCTTCACTCAAAACACGAGGATCTATCACTCTTTTCATCCCTCCTAAAATAGAAGGTTCGGTCAGAACCATTCCTTTGCGAGGACGTGCATGAATCAGCCCCATCATTTTCAAACGACTCAATGCTTCTCTGACAACACTCCTTGCAACTCCTAATTCTGCAGCCAGATTATTCTCATTGGGAATTGAATCTCCACGCCTTAAGTCATTCTTTTTAAAGTAAGTAAGCAGACTGTCTTCCACCTGATCGATTAATGTTGTTTGATTAATTTCTATCTTCATATTATTAGAATTTTATGATTTGTATTATTTGTCTGACAAATAATACAAATGCAATATTAAGGGATTTTTTTTAGAATACAATAATATTAGTATAGAAAAACACTCACTTATGCTGAAAAACATAATTTTCGGCACAGGACAAGAAACGTTCACTTGTTCAACACATTAGAAGATTATTCCCAAACATTGCATCAATTACTTGTCCGCCTCACATAAAACAAATACCTTTACTGCATAATTTTCATTATCCCTTTACAACAAAACAATTATTTTCTTATAGGAAAACAAATAGTTTTTTATAACAGGACAATAGACACCCTATAACAGGACGAGCAAAATTATACTAAGCAGTTTCATAAAAGCTACAGTAAAAAACAATAAAGAATACAGAGAATATATTTAATTATCAGAATAATGGCATATTACGACTTTAAGAAGAAACCGGCTCTCACTACAAAAGAGGGAGAAAAGGATGTGTTGTACCCCAGCATTGTATTTAACGGCACTATCAACACCAAACAACTATTGAAACAACTCGTTGCCCGCACCGGATACAAGCCGGGAGTGGTAGAAGGTACACTGATGGAACTTGTAGACCTCGTGGGAGAATACATAGGACAAGGCTACCGGGTAGAAGTAGGTGAGTTCGGTTATTTTTCCGGAAAGATAAAATCCCGACTGGTGAAAGATAAAAAAGACCTGCGTTCACCTTCCATTCAATTCAACGGAGTGAATTTCCTTGCTTCCAAAACATTCAAGAAGAAAGCAACGGGTAAACTGGAACGGGCTCAAAAACTATTTTTCCAAGCTTCAAGCCAACTGGATGACGAAGAACTGAAAAGAAGACTACTTGAACACGTCAACCGATATGGATTCATCACACGCACCACATATACCGAACTGACCGGACGACTGAAAAATAAAGCATTAGAGGATTTAAAGCGGTTTGCCAAAGAAGGCATAATCTGTAAAGTGGGACGTGGGAATCAAATGCTTTTTGTGAAAAACCAAGAGGATAGTCAAACAGAGCAGAATATATAACATAAAAAAAGGCTATCTATCCCAGACAGCCAATCTTTGTTAACCTTAAATCTAATACTATGAAAAACACATTACAAAGATACGAGCTTTTCGGTTATCTCCAAATTTTCAGGTCAAAGCAGCGTATCTTATAACATGGTTTAATAGAAACAACCAATCCGTTAACATTTAACATAAATCAATTGGATATTAACGAATATCCGCTCAATGAAACCAAACTGTTTTCATTTCGTTATCTCACCATAAAACAAACCTTTCCTATACCTTAATTGTTCATTATATAAACGAATTTCACATGATATGAGCACCAAAGAACAATACTGGAAATATTCCCTCATCGTCATCATCCTATTTATGGGGATCATCATCTTCCGACAAATCACTCCATTCCTGGGAGGATTATTGGGAGCACTCACTATTTATATTCTTGTACGCGGACAGATGAGATATCTGGTAGAAAAACGAAAGCTAAAACGTAGCCTAAGTGCTTTACTGATTACCGCAGAAACTATTTTTGTCTTCCTTATTCCTTTGGGACTGACCGTCTGGATGGTAGTAAATAAACTACAAGATATCAATCTGGACCCACAAACGTATATCGCACCGATCCAACAAGTAGCCGAATTTATCAAAGAGAAAACAGGATATGATGTATTAGGAAAAGATACATTGACATTCATTGTCTCCATACTTCCCCGTATCGGACAAATCATAATGGAGAGTATCAGCAGTCTCGCCATCAACCTGTTCGTCATGATCTTTGTACTTTATTTCATGTTGATCGGAGGGAAAAAAATGGAAGCATACGTCAACGATATTCTGCCATTTAACGAGACCAATACTCAAGAAGTGATCCACGAAATCAATATGATTGTTCGTTCCAATGCCATCGGTATTCCCTTGCTGGCTATCATTCAGGGAGGAGTAGCCATGATCGGTTATCTCCTTTTCGGAGCACCCAACATATTGATGCTGGGATTTCTGACCTGCTTTGCAACCATTATTCCGATGGTAGGCACCGCACTGGTATGGTTTCCCGTAGCCGCTTACCTTGCCATAAGCGGAGACTGGTTTAATGCCATCGGAATTGCTGCTTATGGAGCCATCGTCGTATCACAGTCAGATAACCTGATCCGGTTTATTCTCCAAAAGAAAATGGCAGATACACATCCGCTTATCACCATTTTCGGAGTAGTCATCGGTCTGCCGTTATTTGGGTTCATGGGAGTGATCTTCGGCCCGTTATTGCTTTCGCTATTCTTTCTTTTTGTAGATATGTTTAAAAAAGAATATCTGGACTTACGAAATAACCTCCCGTCGAGATGACGGAACTACCGAAAAATTGTGTACTTTTGCCGTTGTAAAAACGACACTAAAATTTGATGGAAACATTTACATTCAATACTGTCGAACTGATTCTTTTATCAGCGGCAGGTATTCTTTTTATCATTCAGCTCATCTATTATTTTGGCCTGTACAATCGGATACATGCCCATAATAAGGCTGTACGCAAAGAAGAGGTACATTTTTCACGAGAACTGCCTCCACTTTCCGTAATTCTCTGCGCACGCAATGAGGCTGAAAACCTGCGTAAAATCCTGCCAGCTATTCTGGAACAGGATTATCCGCAATTCGAGGTGATTGTCATCAACGATGCTTCCACAGATGAAACCGAGGATATACTGGGAATAATGGAAGAAAAATATCCTCATCTTTACCATAGTTTTACCCCTGAAAGCGCACGTTATATCAGTCATAAAAAACTGGCCCTGACATTAGGCATCAAAGCCAGTAAACATGATTGGCTGGTATTTACAGAAACAAACTGTATGCCGGCAAGTAACCAGTGGTTAAAGCTGATGGCACGCAACTTCACTCCGCAGACTCAAATCGTATTGGGGTATAGCGGTTATGACCGTACAAAAGGATGGTTGCACAAACGTACCGCATTTGATGCCCTCTTCCAATCTTTACGTTATCTGGGATTCGCTTTAGTTGGAAAACCATATATGGGTATCGGACGTAACTTAGCTTACCGGAAAGAGTTGTTTTTCCAACAGAAAGGATTCTCCAAATACCTGAACCTGCAACGTGGAGAGGATGACCTATTCATCAACCAGTTGGCAACTCCTTCAAATACCCGCGTCGAAACAGACATCAACGCCACCACACGGATAAATCCTGTGTACCGATACAAAGAATGGAAAGAGGAAAAAATAAGCTATATGGCGACCGCAAGATATTATCAGGGAATACAACGATACCTTTTGGGATTTGAGACTTTCTCCCGTCTGTTATTCTATGTTTCCTGTATAGCAGGCATCGCATCCGGCGTCCTCAATTCTCATTGGTTAGTCGCAGGCATCGCACTGTTAATCTGGTTACTACGCTTCATCATGCAAATTGTCGTTATTAACCAAACAGCCAAAGAAATGGGAGGAAATCGGAAATACTATTTCTCATTACCGGTATTCGACCTTCTCCAACCTATACAGTCGCTGAATTTCAAGATTTGCCGATTCTTTCGAGGAAAAGGAGATTTCATGAGAAGATGAATTCATGGAATCAACCGTTGCATATAAATAGCATCCGAACCATCATGATAATAGCATGGCTTTATTCCAGCAGGAATAAAGCCATTTTTCATATATAGCGCAATAGCGGCAGCGTTCGTCACCTTCACTTCCAAAGTAATTTTAGCAGCCTTACATTCGTCTGCTGTCCGAATCGTTTGGTCCATCAATGCCTGTCCCAATCCTTTCCCTCTGAAATCCGGATGGACAGCTATCGAATAGATCCTTAGATAACGAGTTCCACCATGGAATAATAAGGAGACATAAGCGATTACCCTATCCCCTTCCATCATTACATAGAAAGTTCCTTTCGAGCGGCTTATCAGATAAGCAAACTGTTCTTTCGAAAAGCTATCTTCCCGAAAACATTCCCATTCTATTTCCAAAATAGCAGGAATATCAATCTGCTGTGCTTTACGAACAAATAAACCCGTCTCCATCATCAATAATGTTTCGCCTCCAAGGCCTGCTCAAAATGATTCAGTAACCGGTAATACATTTCATCACCGATAATGGCATCTTCCAGCCCATGGTCGATACTCGGATTATCATTGATCTCAATAACATAGGCTTTATCATCTACCATTTTCAGGTCGACTCCATACAATCCCTTTCCGATCAGATTCGCAGCTTTAACGGCTGTATCCAACACTACCCGAGGCACCTGATAAATAGGAATCGTATCTACCAGTCCGCAACGACTTCTGCCCGAATCATAGTGGCAGTAAATTTGCCAATGTCCTTTTGCCATATAATATTTGCAGGCATACAGCGGTACCCCATTCAACAGGCCGACACGCCAGTCAAACTCCGTAGGAGTAAATGCCTGTGCCAGTAAGATAGCCGACTTCTCAAACAGCATCTTCAGACTTGCTTGCAGTTCTTCCTCATTCGAAACCTTTTTCATGCCAATAGAATAAGACCCATCCGGTATCTTCAGAATAAAAGGAGCCCCCACCTGTTCGCTGATTTGCTCAAACGAATGATCGTTTGACTGAAAAATCAGCGTTGACTTAGGAGCAGAAATTTTTTCCTTTTCAAAAAGTTCTTTCAGGTATACTTTGTTCGTACAACGGATGATGGAAAGCGGATCGTCAATAACGGCCATTCCGTTTTGTGCAGCCAATTGCGACAAATGGAATGTATAATGATTCAATGATGTTGTAGTACGAATGAACAAGGCATCAAATTCGAGCAAACGGATGGCGTCATCTTCCGTAATCATTTCCACATGAATATTCATCTTCTTGGCAACTTCTGCCAATTTATGCAGAGCACCTTTGTTGCTGGGCGGAAACTTTTCCTGCGGATCAACCAATACAGCCAAACTATAACGGGAAGCCTTCGCCGACTTAGGCGCACGCCATATTTTCTTATTAAAGTTATCCAATGTGTTGGCAAAGAAATCCTGCTCTTCATCATTGAGCCGATTCAGAGGAAGAAATTGAATACTTTCGATCTGATTTCTGGGATGAGTATTCAAAGCCACCCTCAATAATGGGCAAGGGTAATTCTCAAAAATAAATCGTGCAATCCGCTCCAGACCTTTCTCTCTACATTTGCCAAAGTAAATGTTCAGATACCAAATGTCGTCTTTGACATTGTTCTTCTGTATCCACTGGTAACAGAGGGCTTGCAGACTACGATCCATCCGAACACCCGTCCCGGTCTCCAACTTGTTGATTATATCAACATCCGGAATGACTTTCTGTCCTCTCGTTTGGGCTAACAATGAACAGTAATACCCTTCAGAGTTATAACTGTAATCATCGCTAAGATTAATAACTAACTTCCGGTCTTTTTCTACCGGTTTGTTTTTCAGATAGTCGGAAACAGTCAGGACACTACTTGTCTCGTAATACGGCTTCCAGTCATCCAGATTATCCAACAGGATTAACACATTATTCATAATGGTTAAAAATTAAACCTACAAGAGGATATTAAGTAAATTGGGCGCAAATATAGACATATTATTCACTCCACATCACGCAACAGACTAAATTATTTATGCAGTAGAAAACGGGTAGATAAAAAGAGGATTATTCGTATCTCATGGAGCTTGCCGGATTGATCTTGGTAATCAAAAATGAAGGACCAATCAACATCAATACAGAAGCAAACAAAGTACCCAAATTAATCAAGATAAAAAGTAAAACATTAAAAGATACCGGGACAGTATCTACATAATAAGTCTCCGGATCAAGTTTGAAAAGTCCGAATTGAGATTGAAGAATACAGAATGCCAAACCAATGGCATTGCCCCAAAGCATGCCTTTGCCAATCAGAAAGACTGCAAACCAAAGAAAGGTTCTGCGAATCGTGAAATTATTGGCTCCTAATGCTTTTAAAATCCCAATCATATTGGTGCGTTCGATGATAATAATCAGTAAACCGGAAATCATGGTGAAGCCGGCAACTCCTATCATCAAAATCAGAATCACCCATACGTTCAAATCCAATAAATCAAGCCAGGCAAAGATTTGAGGATTCAGTTGTTCGATGTTACGCACATAATACACACCTCCCAGTTCATCTTGCCTGTTGTCAATATCAGTTGCGATCTCATAGGTTATATCTTCCAGTTTATCATAATCTTTCACCTGTAATTCCACACCGGTCACCTGTTCCGGTTGCCAACCGTTCAAGCGATTCACCAGATTAAGATCCGTCAGTAAAAAGAGGTTGTCGTATTCGGAGAAGTTCGTCTGATAAATTCCGGCAATCGTCAGGCGACGAGCGCGAATATCATCCTGTATATAATAGGTATATATCTTATCTCCCAGTTTCAACTTCATTTTAGTTGCCAACGCTTTCGAGATAAGCACTTGATTGGTAGATACTGAATCACTGAAAACAGGAATCTCCCCTTCTACCAAATACTCTTTTATAAAATGGGGGTCGAACTCCGGACCTACCCCTTTTAACACCATTCCCTGAAAAGCGTCATCGGTCTTAATCATACCCGGTTTGGTAGAGAAACGCTGCACATGGCTTATCTCCGGATAATCAGCAAGAGCAGTCATCATACTGTCTCCTACCACAATCGGATGGGTTTCGTAAGAACTGACCGCATCCAGATTAGTTATCTGAATATGCGACCCGAATCCTATGACTTTATTTCTCACCTCACTTTTGAACCCGATAACTACCGCCACCGCAATAATCATCACAGCCAAGCCAATAGCAATACCCGCCATGGCAATGAGGACCGCAGGACGTGACACCTGCTTTCCGCCATCGCTTTCACGATAGATACGCCGGGCTATGAAAAGTGATAGAGACATTGGGTTAAGTATTAAGTATAAAGTATTAAGTATTAGACATAAAGTATTAGGCAATTATACACACGAGCAAACACACAAGAAGCTACGGTTAATACTTAATACCTAATACTTAATACTTAAATTTCATTCTGTTCTTCCCGGATATGCTTCCAAAGCCTTCTGCAAGACAAAAAGCGCACGGGTTAAATCTTCTTTCTTCAATACGTAAGCAATACGAACTTCATTGATGCCGGAACCCGGAGTGGTATAGAAACCGGAAGCCGGAGCCATGAATACCGTCTGACCTTCATATTCAAAATCAGAGAGACACCATGCACAGAACTTGTCGGAATCATCTACCGGGAGTTTCGCTACTGTATAGAAAGCTCCCATCGGGATGGGTGAATAAACACCGGGAATACGGTTCAAACCGTCAATCAGGCATTTACGACGTTCTACATATTCATCATACGTTTCACGAGAATACTCTTCCGGAGCATCCAAAGAGGCCTCTGCAGCAATCTGTCCGATCAATGGAGGACTCAAACGAGCCTGGCAGAACTTCATGACAGCATCGCGTATCTCCTTGTTTTTGGTTATCAACGCACCAATACGAATACCACATTCTGAATAACGTTTGGATACGGAGTCAATTAATACCACATTATTCTCAATACCTTCCAAATGGCAGGCAGAGATATAAGGAGAACCGGTATATATAAATTCACGATATACTTCATCGGAGAAAAGGAACAAATCGTACTTCTTTACAAGGTCACGAATCTGATTCATTTCACGACGGGTATACAAATAACCGGTAGGATTGTTGGGATTACAAATAAGAATCGCTTTGGTACGCTCATTAATCAGTTCTTCAAACTTCTCTACTTTCGGAAGAGAAAAGCCCTCTTCAATGGTCGTAGCAATGGTGCGGATCTTTGCTCCGGCAGAGATTGCAAATGCCATATAGTTAGCATAAGCCGGTTCCGGAACAATTATTTCATCTCCCGGATTCAGGCAGGAAAGGAAGGAAAAAAGTACGGCTTCCGAACCTCCTGATGTAATGATTATATCGTCTGCTGTAAGGTTGATATTGAATTTCGCATAATATCCTACTAATTTCTCGCGATAGCTACGATAACCGGCACTTGGACTATACTCCAATACCTTCCGGTCAATATTGCGTATCGCGTCAATCGCGGCCTGAGGAGTGGGCAGATCAGGCTGTCCGATGTTCAGGTGAAACACATGGACTCCACGTTGCTTGGCAGCGTCTGCCAAAGGAGCCAGCTTTCTGATAGGAGATGCAGGCATCTCGTTTCCGCGAATGGATATGGTTGGCATAATTTTAACTACAAATTACTTAATTACTATTTACTTTTTCTACTTGGAGCTGCAAATGTACGCAATAATTTGAATACAGAGACATAAAAACTTTAAAAACCTTAGCAAGGTTAAAATCGTTATGGTAATTTGAAAAGAAAGCTATACATTTGTCATACGGAAAACTTAAAACAATATCATAATGACCATACACCTTATCTCATTTGCTTCAATCCTTCACAAACAAGTCTCGCTACGTAGCTCACACGAAGCTATTTTAAGCGAAATTGAAAAATATTATACCGTAAAGCTCGTCGATTATCAAGATATGGACAAGCTTAGTAGTGATGATTTCAAAATCATTTTTATCGCTACCGGTGGGGTGGAAAGACTGGTCATACAGCAATTCGAAAACCTCCCCCGCCCTGCCATTTTACTGGCAGACGGCATGCAGAACTCTCTTGCTGCCGCATTGGAAATCTCCACATGGTTACGGGGACGTGGAATGAAGAGCGAAATACTACATGGCGAATTACCTGCTATCATCCTGCGTATTCATACACTTTATAATAATTTCCGTGCACAACGTTCCTTATTCGGCAAACGTATCGGAGTCATCGGAACTCCTTCTTCCTGGTTAGTTGCCAGTAACGTAGACTACCTGTTGGCAAAACGTCGTTGGGGAATTGAATATGTAGATATTCCATTGGAACGGATTTACGAACAATTTCAACAAATAACGGATGAGCAAGTCGGAGCGTCATGTGCGGCTGTAGCATCGCAAGCTCTTGCCTGTCGCGAAGGAACTCCCGAAGATTTAATCAAATCCATGAGGCTGTACCGGGCTATTAAAAAGGTGTGTCAGGAAGAAAATCTGGAAGCACTGACATTGAGCTGCTTTAAATTGATTGAACAAATCGACACTACCGGATGCGTGGCATTATCTTTATTGAATGATGACGGGATAATAGCAGGTTGTGAAGGCGATCTTCAATCTGTATTTACGCTATTAGCAGTGAAAGCGCTTACGGGCAAGGACGGATTTATGGCAAATCCTTCCATGATTAATTCCCGTACGAACGAGCTGATATTAGCACACTGCACCATAGGACTCAAACAAACGGAGAGATACATTATCCGCAATCATTTTGAAACAGAAAAAGGAATTGCCATACAAGGGTTACTTCCGACAGGAGACGTAACGATTATAAAATGCGGCGGTGAATGTCTGGACGAATATTACTTATCTACTGGAACATTGACTGAAAATACCAATTATATTAATATGTGCCGCACGCAAGTACGCATCCGCATGAATACTCCAGCCGAGTATTTTCTGAAGAATCCTTTGGGAAATCATCATATTATGCTTCATGGTAACTATGAAGATACATTGAACGAGTTTTTCCAGGCAAATGCTTGCAAAAGAACTGAATAACATCTCAAAACATCCTTAAAGAAAGCGCCTCCTTAATAAACAAAATAAATTATCAGTTTATTAAGGAGGCACTTTGGAGATTGACTAAATTCTATTTCTTTATTCTATTTCTCTTTCTTCCCATTTTCCATTATGCCACTCTGCAACTGAAGTAAAGCCTGCCTTCTTCAAAGCAGCCAATGCTTCGGAGCGTCCATTATTAATCCGTTCCGGATAATGCGCATCACTGTTTACCTGTACTCTGATACCCAACTCTTTCAGGAAAGAGAAATATCGTTTATTGGGATAGAATGTTCCTAAATCATGATAAGATTTAGTGTTTATTTCAACGATATAGCCATATTCGGCAATGGCGGTGAAATATTTGCGAACCAACGCATCATACCACGGTTCATCCAATAATCCCGGACGATAACAGGAAGCATTATAATGCATCTTGTCAGCATGACCAACAATATCAAATCCTCCCAATTCTACCATACGAAGCAGGTTCTTATAGTAAAGACGGACCACAGAATCCAAATCACCATCAAAGTGCTTGTCTACCAATTGACGGAAAAGATCTGCCGGAGTATCAATATCTACGATTTTTCCTTCCGGAGAGTACAACATATGTACGGAACCTATCCGGTAGTCAAGTGGTAGTTTTTGAAAACAGGGTAAAGAAGGGTTGCTTTCTTCGTTCAGGTAATCTATTTCAAGACCAATGGCAAGCTCTATTTTATCTGCATATTTCTTCTTCAGACGGGAAAATTCGAAAAGGTAATCATCCATTCTATCCCACTCCATCGTCCATGCAGTAGAAAACGGCAGTGGAGCATGGGAAGAAATGCCATAGGAAGTAAATCCTTCGCTAATAGCAAAACGAATAAAATCTTCCATATTGGCGCGTCCGTCACAAAACAGGCAGTGGCTATGATAATTGGTTAGGTTTGTCATACAAGGTTATATGTTGTCTGGGATATATTATCAAAGTTATTATCATTATCAGGCTATTCTAGTGATACAATGGCACAAATCAGCCTTCTATTTCACTAAGTTCCAGCCATCGCATTGTTTTCTCATCAATCAGGTCATTGACTTCAGGCAAACGTTTCGATTTCTCTGTCAATTCGTCAACAGAAAGGGTACCGCTACATAAGAGTTCTTCAATCTGTACTTTTTCTGTTTCTAATTCTGCTATCTCCTTTTCCAATTGCTCGAACTCTCGTTTTTCCTTGAAACTCATCTTCCGTTTGTCGTTCAGACGAACACGGGCAGTCTTTTCTTCCTGCGGCTTTTCAGTTTCTTTCTCCTTTTGAGCTTTCGCGTCTTTCCAGTCACGATAGTCACTGTAGTTTCCGGGAAAGTCGCGAATATCTCCCTGTCCATTGAATACCATCAAATGGTCTACTACCTTATCCATAAAGTAGCGGTCGTGAGAAACAACAATCACACAACCTTTGAAATTTTGAAGATATTCTTCAAGCACGTTCAGAGTGATAATATCGAGGTCGTTGGTAGGTTCGTCAAGCACCAGGAAGTTAGGGTTACGCATCAGGATGGTACACAGATAAAGACGACGACGCTCGCCCCCACTCAACTTATAGACATAGCTATGTTGCGTTTCGGGAGTAAACAGAAAATGCTGTAAGAATTGCGAAGCAGTCAGTTTCTTTCCATTCCCCAGTTCAATCACTTCGGCAATATCCTGCACTACATCAATCACCTTCATTTGTTCATCGAACTGAAGGCCATCCTGCGAGTAATAGCCGAAACGAACAGTTTCACCAACATCCACCGTTCCACTGTCGGGCGCAACCTGCCCCATTAATATCTTGATAAAAGTAGATTTACCTGTCCCGTTATTTCCCACAATGCCCATCTTTTCATAGCGGGCAAAGATATAAGAAAAATCATCCAGTATCTTCAAATCACCGAAGCTCTTAAACAAGTGATCGGCCTCGAATATCTTACTACCGATATAGGATGCTTTCACCTCCAGCTTCACATTATCATTGTTGAAACGTTGCTTTGCCACCTTTTCCAATTCATAAAAAGCATCTTCCCGGTAACGGGCTTTATGCCCGCGTGCCTGCGGCATCCGGCGCATCCAATCGAGTTCCGTACGGTAAAGGTTGTTGGCACGTTCTATTTCTACACTTTTAGCTTCGATACGTTCCTGACGTTTCTCGAGATAATAACTGTAGTTACCTTTATATTGGTAGATTTGTTGATTGTCTATTTCAATAATCTCCGAACAAACACGATCAAGGAAATAACGGTCGTGCGTCACCATCAGCAAACTAAGATTGGTACGACGCAGATAATCTTCCAGCCATTCGGTCATATCCAAGTCCAGGTGATTGGTAGGCTCATCAAGGATAAGCAGATCCGGCTCGGTAATCAACGCATTGGCTAAAGCAACGCGCTTCAACTGTCCACCGGACAGTTGCTTCACTTTTTGGTCGAAGTTACGGATTTTGAGTTGCGAAAGAATTTGCTTGGCTTTCTGTTCATATTCCCAGGCTTTCTCCTGATCCATACGCGCCAGAAGATTTTCCAATCCCGGATGACCTTCAGTCTCCATGCAACGTTCATACTCTTTTATCAGTTCCACGGTACTGTTACCGTGATGGAAACAGGCTTCAAGCACGGTCAACTCTTCGGGATACTGTGGATCTTGTTCCAGATAATCCACCCGAAGGTCACGACGGAAAACAATGTTACCGCTATCATAACCTTCTTTTCCGGCGATTATATTCAATAAAGTAGTTTTTCCGCTGCCGTTCTTCGCTATCAATCCTACACGCTGGCCTTCAGCAATGCCAAAAGATATATTTTCAAAAAGAACCAAGTCACCGAAGGACTTGGTCAGGTTATCTATCTGTAAATAAGGTACAGCCACGTAATTTAGTAATTAGTTGGTTAGTGATTAGTGATTAATAATCACGGATTTATACTCTTCAATAATGTCGCAAGGTTCTCCTGCCTTTACTTTACTCCATGCCAGTTTCAGCGGGTCGATGATACGGTCTTTATATTGTAATACAGGAGCTTCCCGGTTACCGTCAATCAACGTTTTCCATTCCATACCTTCCACTTCATTCGTCAGAATTATGCAAACTGTGATGCCGATTGCCAACCATTCCTCTTTCTTTTTCGAGCCAATCTTACCGCTATTAATCACCTGCTGAAGTTTCTCCAGGTCTTCTTCTATTCCCTGAAAATCTTTTTTCAATTCCTGTTTCACGGTAGATACCACCCATTCGTACGCTTCATTAATCAAATAGATTTCAGAAAGACGGGCCGGGATCAGTTCAGCAGGATACTTCTGCCCTTCTTTGCGTACCTCCAAAGTAGCAATTACATCTTCCGCCTCCTTCACAACTCCGCCTTTAGGTACAGTAAAAGAACATTCGAAAGCAATATCGTCAACTCCTGTAATCCACAAATGGGAAGTATAATACGTCCCCTCTTCCTGAAACATTTCTTTGCTATACGCACATTCCCACGTTCCGACTTTCACCAACGAAGCCGAATCATTCTCTTTCAGTTCCTGCCGGATGACATCTTTACCATAACCGGCTTTTCCTTTAAATGCGGATATACGAAAATTTCCCGTCCATACATCGGGATTATAGAAAAGAAAAGAGCCTTCGCCATCTTCAAACTCATTCCAGTCTGATGGATAGTTCATAGAAAACCATGCTCCGGGAGAGATAAATTTCTTGCCTTGCATCCTTTTATATTAAAAATGATTACTTGGGCAAAAATACGAATTAATAATGAAGAATGAAGAACGAAGAATGAAGAATTTTGCTGCGCTATGCAAGTATACCGCAAGGATATTCTTCATTCTTCATTTTTAATTCTTCATTTTCCTATCGGCTGTATTTTCCTCCGCACTTCTTTAGAAATCTCCAAAAACATATAATTCAACTTTCCGGAATGGATTCCTTCTTCGTTTTCCTTATACTTCTTATTAGCATACTGCTTCGATTTCTCGAAAGTCAGTAACGACATCTCATTCTGCGATTTGCCTACCATTGTAGAATCCAGTTGTTCATCCGGGAAAAAATCATCCAGATCGACATCACCAATCATCGTTGTCTCCAGAAAGTTTTTATTCGTGTGCGAATTATCCGTATAGTATCCTACAAACATGTGCCCCGGTGTACGTACCAAGATAGGATCAATATTAATGGCGCGAAGCAACGACGCAAACAACACACTCCCATCCACACAATTAATCTGTGAAGATTCCAGTGCATCATCAAACGTACGGACACGCTGCGAGAAAACAACATTGCTCGAAAGGCTGGTATTGGAAACAGAACTATAACGGAATTTACGTTTCTGCAATATATTCCAAAGGGCATATACCTGCTTGTCTACCGCCCCTTTAGCCTTACTTTGATAACCGAGAAAGCGATTAACAATCCGAGTATTCAATGCCTCGCGAAGCAACTGATCGATCATCGGATTCTCTTCATTGACATAAGCCGCAAAGAAAATACTGGTATCATGGAATTTAGTTCCGTTAGCCACATACCCCAACAGACACTCATTGATGCTACGCACTGAAAAAGTACGTACCCGTTGTCCCAAATCTTTTCCATTCATCTCCACTGTGATGGCTACGCTTACCGGTTCTGCCTGCACCTCATTTTTCAGTGCCTCATAATTCCAGATGATATCAGGATAAATCGTATATTCCGTTCTGGGCTTGTTTAATACAAATTCCGACACCGAGCGGGAGAAAAAAGGCGTTTCGGCTACTTCAATCCGCACACGACTATAAGCTGTCTTCGATTTCAACCGAACGGCAATACACGACTTCGGATTTCCCAAAGACGTCGAATCCGACGGAACAATCACTTGTGCATCAGTGGTGGCAACAGACAGAATCGCCGAAGGAAATATATTTCCTCCCAGATCGTCTACAATCTCAAAACCGGAATTGAATGAAGTATATTTAAACACAGACATACCGCCAAGGAGAATTAACAGTACCACAACAGATCCTATTATTTCCTTCCGATGTCGTTTTAAGTCAATTTTTATCATTATTTGTAGTTTCTATAGTCAAACATTTCTATTGTATCTCGCTAACAAAGATAACAAATAGCGAGCGTTTTTTCCTCTTACAATCAACAAAAACTTCCATATTCCGTATCAATTCCCGGAATTCACAGAATGTAACACGATTGTAACGTCTGTTTCATCTGCCCGTAACAAAGTCTCCTCATCTTTGCAAAGGATAAAATAAAAACGTAACTTTGTCATATCACATTAATACATATATCTTATGAACGATTACCGTATTCTAGTTGTCGACGATGAAGAAGACCTCTGTGAGATTCTGAAATTCAATCTTGAAAACGAAGGTTATGAGGTTGATACAGCAAATTCTGCCGAAGAAGCAATGAAGATGAATATCAGCAGTTATCACTTAATTCTCCTCGATGTGATGATGGGAGAAATCTCCGGTTTCAAAATGGCTAACATATTGAAGAAAGACAAAAAAACAGCAAAAGTGCCTATCATCTTTATCACGGCAAAAGATACTGAAAACGATACTGTGACCGGATTCAATCTGGGAGCAGACGATTATATTTCGAAACCTTTCTCGCTGCGTGAAGTCATTGCCCGTGTGAAAGCAGTATTAAGACGTACGGTAACAACGGAAACGGAAAGAGCACCCGAACGTCTTACTTATCAGTCGCTCGTTATTGACATCACGAAGAAAAAAGTAAGCATCGACGATGAAGAAGTGCCATTGACTAAAAAAGAATTTGAAATATTGCTTCTACTGGTACAGAATAAGGGACGTGTATTCTCACGCGAAGACATTCTGGCCCGTATCTGGAGTGACGAAGTGTATGTGCTCGACCGTACCATCGACGTAAACATCACCCGTTTACGTAAAAAGATAGGTATATACGGCAAACGTATTGTCACCCGTCTCGGATACGGATACTGTTTTGAAGCTGAATAAGTAATAATACCGAATTAAGTAATTATTATGAACCTGCCTGTAACTCAAAAACATTTTCTTTCTTTCAGCCGGAAGCTTTTCCTTTCGGTTATTTCACTATTTTTGGTATTTGCCATTTGTTTTATTGCGTACCAGTATCAACGTGAACGGGAATATAAAATAGAACTGCTGAATACAAAACTGCAAGATTACAACAGCAGACTCTACGAACAATTGGAAGAGCAACCCCTTGATAGCGAAATAATCAGCGGTTATATCAACAAACATATTCTGGAAGACTTGCGTGTGACCCTTATTGATGCAGAAGGAAATGTTGTTTACGACAGTTATCCAAATCATAATAACCAAATAGAAAACCATCTGAATCGTCCGGAAGTACAGAAAGCAATAAAGCATGGTAACGGATATGACGTACGTCGTACTTCGGAAACAACCGGAGTTCCCTATTTTTATTCGGCCACTCGTTATAAAGATTATATTGTCCGTTCGGCTTTGCCTTATAACGTCAGCCTCATCAACAACCTGCAAGCAGACCCGCACTATCTATGGTTTACCATCATCGTAACCTTATTATTAATGATTATCTTCTATAAATTCACCAACAAACTGGGCACTTCCATCAGCCAGCTCCGTGAATTTGCCATGCGTGCCGACCGAAACGAGCCTATCGAAATGGCTATGCAATCCGCTTTTCCACATAATGAACTAGGAGAAATCTCACAACACATCATCCAAATCTACAAACGATTGCACGAAACCAAAGAAGCTCTCTACATCGAACGTGAAAAGCTAATCACTCATCTCCAAATCTCGCACGAAGGATTAGGAGTATTCACAAAAGACAAGAAAGAAATTCTAGTCAACAATCTTTTCACCCAATACAGTAACCTGATTTCGGATTCCAACCTGGAAACAACAGAAGAAGTCTTTGCCATCAACGAACTAAAAGAGATTATTCATTTTATCAATAAGAATCAGCAGGAACGCTCGAGAGGAAAAGGCGAAAAACGAATGTCAGTTACCATCAACAAGAACGGGCGGACATTTATCGTAGAATGTATCATCTTCCAGGATGCCAGCTTTGAGATTTCCATCAACGATGTCACCCAGGAAGAAGAACAAGTAAGACTCAAACGCCAACTGACTCAAAATATCGCCCATGAGTTGAAAACTCCTGTCAGCAGTATTCAAGGATATCTGGAAACCATTGTCAGCAACGAGAATATTCCACGTGAAAAGATAAACGTATTCCTCGAACGTTGTTATGCACAAAGCAATCGTTTGAGCCGGCTGCTACGCGACATCTCCGTACTCACCCGCATGGACGAAGCCGCCAGCATGATTGATATGGAACGAGTGGATATTAGTGTACTGGTCGGAAATATTATCAATGAAGTATCTCTGGAACTCGACGAAAAGCATATCACAGTAATCAACTCTCTGAAAAAGAGCATACAAGTCAAAGGTAATTATTCATTGTTATATTCCATCTTCCGCAACCTGATGGACAATGCCATCGCATACGCCGGAAGCAATATTCAGATAAATATCAACTGTTTCCGTGAAGATGAGAATTTCTACTATTTCAGCTTCGCCGATACTGGTATAGGTGTATCACCCGAACATCTGAACCGTCTCTTCGAACGCTTCTACCGGGTAGACAAAGGTCGCTCACGCAAACTAGGTGGAACAGGATTGGGACTGGCTATTGTGAAGAACGCCGTTATTATCCACGGCGGCAACATCTCCGCCAAGAACAATCAGGGAGGCGGACTTGAGTTTGTATTTACACTGGCAAAGGAGAAATAGAGGGGTAGCTACATTTTAAAACATTTCCCGAATCATTACTTCGGCTTCCTTCATCCAAGATTTCTCTCATAACACGACACCTTCATTGGTGACGTTAATATAAAAAGGGGGGGGAATGGGCGGTTCTCCCAAAGTTTTTTGAGCGTGACTATCGGGCTGATAGAGACTCCGGTTTTCAGTTCCAGTTCGTAAAGTGGCAGTGTGATAGATTCTTCGTCCTTCAATGTCATTTTCTCGCCGTCGAGCAGGATAAGCAGGTCAATATCACTGTCGCTACGCGCTTCGTTCCTTGCTTGCAAACCATATAAAATAGTTTTTGCCGTAGGAGCCACGCGACGTATAATCTCTCTTATTTGTTTCGTTTCATAAATTTTCCATTTATTATAATCAATGCTACGGGCAAAGATAACAATTCCGGTGCAGATTGTTCTGTCAAGAACCGATTATTTCCCCCGGCACACAAAGAAAGATTCGTTTCTCTCATCCGGCAGCAGGCTACAGCAGCGGCGAGTGAAAACGAATCTTTCATCTTAAAGGGTCGTGCGGCAATGCCGGAAGGAGCCTTTGGCAATACAGAAAAGTCCTTTTGCGGTGCAGGAACCCGTCCTTTTTATAGCACCGGAAAAGCATCCGGCTTTATGCTGCCGGATCGGGAGCCTCTCCTCCCCCTTCACCACCACCGCCACCTTCGCTGGGAGTTGTGGATTTTCCGCCCCATTCTTCCCAGAAGATATTGGAATCGACGAGGGAACGGGTGGTAACCTGGTTGTTGGATGAACGGCTCGTTTTAGGGATGAAGCGGACACGGACGCCGGTGATTTGCTTGGCAGTCACTTTGTCGGGGGAGTCCACTCCATTGCCCGAAGCAACGGCTGTGTAGTAGAATGTGCCCACGCCGTCGAGTTTGACGGTGCGGCCGTCTGCCATGTAGCTACCTAATACGCTGCCAAGGGACTTGAGCACGGCAAAGGTGTCGGCAGGGCTTACGGTGGATTCAATGGCAAGACGTTTTGCCACTTCGTCCGTCGTGACAGGTTTGCCAACGGTGATGGATTGCGGATACCACATTCCATTGATTTTCTGTTTTACTTTCTTGAAGAATCCCATAAGTTGATGTTTTTTACCTCTTCCCTGCCGCATCCCGATAGGACTAATACTCGGTGACGGACTTTGCTTATCTCGGTGACGACCTTTGCCTACCTCGGTGTCGGACTTAGCCTACCTCAGTGACGACCTTTGTCTGTCCGTGTCTGCAAGCATTTCCTGATGGGGTGCTGCAAGAAGGAAGCGTGATTAATAAATGTTGCGAATTATCTCAATTATCATATTTGCCGTTCCCCTCCGTATTCCGCCAGCGCGCAAAGCAGTTCGCCCAGTGCAAGGCCGCCGTTGAAGGCTGACACGTAGTTCTGCGTGTCGGTCACGTCCTCGTTGAAATGGTTGAGACGGTCGGTGATGGGGGAAAGAAAGAGGATAGGTTCGCCTGAGGTGCTGATTTTTACCACGCCGTGGGTGGTTTCGATGGAGTTTGCCGTATACCCTTCGGGGGCTGCAGCGGCAAATTCTTTAAGGGCTTGGGCGTCTATCGTGTCGTATGAACCGTAGTCGGTGACGTTGACGGAGCCTACTGCCGTGAAGGTGGACGCTCCTTCACACACGAGTTGCGGTGCGGGGAAGTTGGGCGGCGGGACAAGTTTGCATGCGCCGCCGGGGTAACAGTGCAGGCGGGCGTTGACGGTTTCGGCCAGACTGAACACGGCAGGGGCTACGTTGGAAGCGATGAAGGTGCCTACGCGGTCGTCGATAAGGTTGTGTTCCGGATCGGCATGGCTGTCGGGGTTTCCGTCGTGGATAAAGAAGTTGCCGCCGAGGACAACGGTTCCGTTATGGGTCACTGCCGGGTCGGGATAGTTGGCGGTGCTGACGCTGATGATGAGGTCGGCGGCATCGGCAGCAATGGCTTGCGGGAGCACTTTGTATTTTTCGAGGGAACTCGAAGTGTTGACTCCCGTTGCCATAAGGTCTTCGATGCAGCGGACTACGACTTGCAACGGTTCTTCTCCTTCTCGGGGAAGGGAGAAGACAGCACGGGGTTGGCTCATGCGGTTGTCTCCGTCGCACGGAGTGTTTATCACTTCAGGGAATGGTAAGGCGGCGGGACGCAGTTTGGGGTTGGTCAGGGCGTTGAGCACGGGTTCCGTTTCCCAGTTTTTGTTGATGATGACGAGTATCTTTTTCATAAGTGTGATGTTTTTTATGGTTGTTACCTTGATCAGTTGCGTCGCTTCCGGCAATTGCTCCTATCGAGGAAGGTATCCTATAAAGAGAAGTGATGTTCGCTTCTCAAGTCGGCGACAAGGGAAAAAGGACAAGGTTCATGATATTGCCGCCGACTGCATCCCCCAGCGGCTTGGGACGTATATGATGTAGGGGGACGGGATGGAGTGACCTGGATACCCCGTCCCCGTGTGTCATTCTTAAAAAGCGAGGATGGGGCGCACGGCGGAATCGGAGTTGTACCTGACATTATGCCAGCATTGCACAACGTTCGCCTGCTTACCCACAAACCACGTCCATATACCCGAATCGGAGTACGTCGAGGAAGAGAAGAATTTCTGATAGCTCCCATTCGGGATTGCGTCATAGTTCCCAGTGCCCAACGGTTCGAAATAGGCATTTATCTTACTTACGAGTTCTGTCTGATTACTCCATCTATACAGGTTGGGGGTTAGGTCGTTGCCTTCGTTTATGGCGTCATCCCAGCTTGGGAGACCGCCCAGATTGGCGGTAAAGTCATACCATTGACCTATGGAGGGCAAGTACCACCCCGTCGTCTTTTCGGGAGCCTGTACAACATAATCCTTCACGGCCTTGAAAGCGGGATAAAAATTTTCGAGTTCTTTGTTGTTTGCGGCCGCATAGTCGATTACCGTGGTGTAATTAAGTAGTCCGTTGATGTCTGCGTTGCAGGCAACTTTATCCGTGCATTTCGTCAGCTCGGAGAAATCGTGATCTTCCCCCCAACTCATAAGGCTTTTGGTTACGGTCTTCAATGACATGACCAGACCATGCGGCGTGGCAACGCCTTTTGCTGCCAACACCTGTTTTTCTTTGTCGCCGATGCGCGAGGGGTCGGTCTGGAAAACGATGCCGATGCAGGTCTTGTTCGCATCGAGGGCGGTAGACCATGTGCCGTCTGCATAATAGAAGTCACCCACCTTAACGATATCCGAAATATCCGTTGCATCCTGACTTACCCAGTCAGTGGTCATATCTACAGACAAAGTTACCGCCGGATCGTTTCCGACTGTAATCAGGTTTCCGGCAGCCCGTACCCAGTTGTTGCGTTTCAGGGGGATGTTGGCAGGAATGTCTCTATCGTTCATCGTTATGCTACCTGTCCCGGTAAACGTAAGTTTTATTCCGCCCAACGTGGCGTCGGCAGTGGTAAAGACATAATCGGAGAAGAGGATTTTGCAGTTGTTTCCATTGATAGTAATATCCGTGCCGTCCATTGAGGTTGTGATGTAGGTGGCATCGTAGGTAGCTGTCGGGCTTACCTCCTCGCTAAAAGCATTGAATTCTGACGGAACGGTGTATGTTGCCGTCATGTCTTTACATTTGCCTATCATCTCGGTGTTCTTTTCCGCAATCGTCACTTTCGTAAGCGGACGGACAAGCGTGGCGGTAAGGTCGTTCTTAGCCGTAGCGCCTTTGGTGAACGGTACTACTGCCGCAAATGCCTCACGTAGTTGGTCGGCGTATGTATAAGCAGCGGTGATGATAGTCACTTTCTTCAAGCCATCGGCATTATCAGTCTTGTAATACTTATCGGGATAGTGGTCGCCTGACACCGTTGCACCCGAAACGATGTAATCCGCCCAAAGCACGGCTTTGTAGTCACCTTGGTCTGCCAATTCAAAACTAAATGTAATGTTAGCGGCACCAGCCGTTACCAACTGCTCCTGGCGTACTCTTCGTGTAGAGCCATCTTTCGTCCACACTTCGAGGATGCAGCGCAGCGTATGGCCGGCGGGAAACGTAGCGGGGGCGGAAGCCCGTGTTTTTACAAAATCGGCAGGCATTCCGATGCTCATGCTTACTTGGTTGCTGTCCGCAGTCGGGGAAGCGTCGGTGTCGTCCTGACTGCACGAGGTGAATAGCCCTGCCAGAGCCATTAACCCGAAGAAAAGGTTCTTTTTCATACTTCTGTTCATCGTTTACTGTGATTAAATTTGTTTTATTATATTGACCTGTCATTTCAGAAAGAATCGAGGTCGATGTCTATCTCGTCGTCATATCCGGTGTCGATGTTGATGCCTCCCTGCATTTCGTTGGTGAGGAAGTTGCCTCGCAGGGTGGTGAGGTGTCCCCGCCGGTAGGGCACTTCCAGTCCCCGGGTACGCGACACTACCTTTCCGTTGGCGTCCGCCAATTCAATATTCAGGGGCACAAAGGATTCCGTGCCGTTCACGAAGATAAAGTCCGAACCTAGCGGACATTTCTCCGTGCCGTCGTCGGGGATGGTGAGAGGGGTGGAGAACGTCACGCCCTGCACGGAGTTCATCGGCTTGCCCGTGGCGGTGTTGAATCCTAACGGGAAATAGAACCCGTAGGAAAAGGTGACGGTGTAGGTGTTGTTGCCGCCTTCGGCATCGCGTTGCCGCTGTGTTTTTGCCAGAAACTCCTGCACGTCGGTGGCGATAATACGGTATTTTGCCAACGGGCGCACCATGTCGACTTTGGCTTGTACGCGGACGTTCCATTCGTCCCGGTAGGGGCGCAGGTCAAGGGTGGTGCTGCCGTAGAGGCAATCGCGGTAGCCAGTGCTTCCGGTGTAGGGCGTGGTGCAAGTTACTTGCTGCAAGTTCTCCGTATTATAATAGAGGTCGGTGGTCGTGCCTGCCACAACGTAGTCCGTCCATACGGCGAGGGTGTATTCTACGGCGTACAGCTTCAAATGGACAGGGAGCGTGATTTTCCCGTTGCCGGCTTCGTCGGCATTGTCCATGACGGTCACTTGCCGGGCTGCCGGTTTGCCGTCGCGCCATGCTTCGATGATGAAGCGGCGGCGGTAATCCGTTTGTTCTCCGGCACGGGCTTTTGTGATTCCGCGGTGTGCCTTGTTGGTGATGATTTCCAGTGGTAGGAGTTCGAGGTCGAGGGTCACTTCGGTACTGACCTCTACAAGCGTGGGGTCGATGCCTTCCTCACCGTCCGGTGTCATCGCGGGATAGTCGTGTACACAAGCGGCAAGGACGGTTGCCAACATGAAGGTGATAAATCCTATAGCATATTTCTGTTTCATAAGCCGTTACTTTTTAAGGTTGAAGCGATAGACGATAGAAAGCCCCATGCGGGTGATGCCCCAGTAGTTCTTCGTCCGTGTGTCTATCCGTGCGCCGTTGTCTATATTATAATAGGTGTCGTACTTCATGTTGGCATAGCCTGCACCGAGGGTAAATTCTCCCGCCCAATGTCCGCCGAGCGGCAACAGATAACCATAGCTGACGCCCGCGCCCAGCAACGGACGGTCGGCGTCTTGATAACGGTCGCGATTCCACTTCACATTGAACCAGCCTACGTGGGCATGAAGACCGAAGAAATGTCCCGAGCCGGGCTTCGAGAGCCAGTAACGGGCTTCGGGTTGCAGGGTGAAGGTCTTCACGGCATGTTTGCCGCTGATGTGCCACGGACACCACAATATCGGCAACTCTACGGAAAGATGCTTGCCGACCTGCACTTCCGCCGCCACGTTCATAATCGTGCCCGCCCAAGCGGCAAGGTTGGTTTTCACGCCAAGGTAACGACCGTTGGCGGGAAGTGAAGGCGAGGTAGCTGTAGAGGTGGAAGCGGTGGAAGAAGAAGGAGTAACTGAAGCAGAAGAAGCAACCGAAGTAGAAAGAGCAGTAGCTGCATCGGGTGCAACAGGTGCAGTAGCTGCATCCGGCACAACAGCCGTGGCAGCCACGGCGGAAGAGTCAACAGGCTCTTTGTCTCCCTGCAAGGCAACCGGAAGGGCTTCCTGTTGTTCCTGTCGCCTCGCCGCACTTGCAGGCTCTTGCCGGTTTTGCGGAATCTCGCTTTGGCAATCTTGGAAACCTCGGCAACCTACCACGACGACTTCTCCCCACAAGGGATGAGCCAACGGGTGGTTGAGTGTCCGGAAATGCCGCTCGCGCAGTCCGTAGTGGTCGATAAGATAGCCTTTCAGATTGTTGGCACGCCAGTAGGCGGCGCGCAGATTCGACTTTTCATCGTCCCAACTGCCGGAATAGCTCTGCACGTAGAGGGTGTCCTGACGTTTACGAAAGGTGCGCAGCCGTTTCTTTAACTTCCGCAACGACAGTCGGTTGTCCGCATATTCCGTCTTGAACATCCGGATACGTGAAGGATAGCGGAAAATAATCAGGCTGTCTGCCGGAAAGGGGGAAAGGACGGCAGCATCCGGCCGACCGCGCAAGGGAACAACCGATAGACATAGCAAAAATGCCAGTACAAAGTAACGGAATGTACTCCACGCTACGTTTTGTTTGTTTTTCATTCTCATACCTGTAACATAAGATTACAAAAGTTTATATACAAGAAAGGCGTAAGTGTCCGTATGCTTATCCGTCAATCGGGGCCTTCGCACTGCCCATACCGTAGATAAGCAACAGAACACTCACGCCATTGGCGTATATAAAGCTTGTGTATCGTCCCCCTCCCCTCTCCGGACGGAGGGGGAAGCGGGGGCGCAAACAGGCATCCATATAAACAATGGAACGTGAGCATTTGTTGCATTCATCTTCACGGTGACAAGTCAAAGGTGCGAAGTTTGATTGACGAAGATGATATTCTTCAAACGCTTTCCGTTATCTAAAAATCACGCCCTCTCTCACAAGGGCAGTGACAAAGATAAAGAAAAGCCGAAAAACAGCAAACAATATGAGCTAAACTTTTATTCGCTGGGGCAAAAATAATTATTTCAGCCCGATGAAGGACAAAATGAGAATGGACAGATTCATGGACAATATAGAGAAGAGGCTGTCAGGAAAAGGCTTGGCGCATACAAACAGTAAGGGCGACCCGTTTTTTAACGAGCCGCCCTTACTGTTTGTTATCTATTTTTTCACAATGCCTCAATTTCTTCAGCAGTAAGTCCCGTACATTCTGAAATTAAATCGATAGCCAAACCTTTGGATTTCATCATACGGGCGGACGATTCTTTTCCTCTCAACATACCTTTCTGTTCGGCAAAGTCCAACGTATTGAAATAATCGTTATAAACTTTCCATTCCTTCTCATATTGAGCTCTTTCCTCCGGAGTCATATTCGCTTTGGAGGCCATCTTCTCAAGTCGTTCAAAAACGGCTTTACGTGCCTTGAAAGGCATTCTATCAAGTGTATCCATATGCTTTAATACATAAATCCATCGTTCAAAATCGTTACTACACTCATCCTCTTCTTTGTCAAAGTTAGGCAGTTCGATAAAAATCTGCCGAAACTTGTTATTGAAAAGCTGTCCTGTATCCCGGTCGGAAAGGATTACATCAGTCCTTATCTTCGCAGGCATGTCCTTGTCAATCACAAAGTTCATAAAAAACACTCCGTATACAGCATCCAACCGGAAGTCCCAAGGACCGCTTTTAGCTTGTTGCGTAATCGCACGAGAGAGGTAGAAGAGAGCACGATCTTTAAAGTAAGGTTGCTCACGATTCTGCATTTCTACGATTATCCGTTCACCTGTGTCAGTCATACAGTAGATATCGTAGATAATCCCCCGTTCTGTTTTTACTTCCGGCTGCTATTCGTTGTTAAGGAACTGGATGTCGGTAATCACGTGCTCTCCAGAGAGCAAATCGTTCAAGAAGTCGATTAATAACTCCTTTTCTACCTCTCTGCCGAATAAAAACTTAAAGCCATAGTCGGTAAAGGGATTAATAAATCTTCCCATTATTAATGTATTGGTTGTGTATATTGACAACAAAGATAGACATTTTTTGTTTAATGATGAAAGTTCCGGGTTAATATTGCTGAATGACTGGAAGAACCGATTCTATAAATCTTCCCCTGCCATAATGTGACGGATTTCCGCATCAGTGTCCGAACCTTCGGGCAGACCAAGCTTCACACGGATGCGGTATCGGGTTTTGGACACACTTGCCACGCTGATGCCGAGCGTCCGCGCCAGTTCTTCGTTGGATTGCTTGAGCAGAACCAACATACAAAACAGTTCCTCGCTACGTGTCACCGCCGGACAGGCTTCACGAAGATGCAGCAGCGCCGACGGGTAGACGGACAAAAAGGCGTTACGGAAATCCTCTTCTTCCTTACGGGTGAGCAAGTGGGATTGCAGGCTTTCCATCACGCTGTCAAGTTCGCACGTGTTGCGGTGGCGCGCCTGGATATCAGAAAGCTGGCAGATAAGGGAGCGGTTGCGTTCGTACAAGTCCTGACGGGCGGCTATCAGTTCGTGAAGCCTGCTTTCCTGATCACGCAACCGTTCGTCAGCCCGCTCATGTTCCTGCGCCTCGAGCTGCCACCGGAGCCGCAGATTGCGGTGGCGCATCACCATCCAGCCGGCTATAAAAAAGACGAGTAGCAATGTACACACTCCGGCTATGAAATACACATGCAACAGGGTATCCTGAAGACGGACTTCGGCAGTCAGCAGAAGATTCTCCTGTTCTTTCTTCTGTGTTTCGAAACGGATATTTGCCGATGCCAACTGGCGTATCTTGTCTTTGCGGGTCACCGAATCTCTCATCACCCGGTATTCGGGAAAGACGGTGAGTATATCCGCTGCCCGCCCCGTGTGGCGATAGCCTTCCATTAACAATTCCGCCGCTTCCGAAGCAGGGTGAAGCTCGGATATATCTTTCAACTCGCCAATAGATTTCCGAAGCAGGGGGATTGCCTCCAACCATTTACCGGCGCGGACAAGGGTGGCACCGTAATAATAGTCATAATATGGCAGGCGATGACGGGGAACTTTACCTTCAAGTGCGGCAAAGCCTCTCAAAGCCACATTCACAGAGTCGGGAAAGGCGGCAAGGTAATACATCCGGTCTATCTGCACCATCAAATGATAGTAGTCGTTCTTCGTCCGGTCAAAGCAACTGTCGGCCTGCGCAAGAACCAGGAGTGCGGAGTCGGGGCGATTCAGATTGTTGTGTATCTCCGCCTTCGCAATGAAGAAACGACCTATCAAGTTATTGTCAACTTCGGCACGTGCCGGCTCGCCCGTTCCTACGGCACAATAGCGAAACGCTTCATCATAGAGCCCGAGCAGGCGGTAGGCTTCCGTCAGAATCTCCGCCACCACTAGCTTGCCGTGATAGCTGCCCGACTTCTCACATAGACGGATAGCTTCACGACAGAGGGAGATACTTTCTTCATACTTCCCCTGCTGAAGGTATATATCGGCAAGCCGCCCGATAGCTTGTGGATAAAGCCAATAGTTGCTTAGGCCCGAGCGTTCTGCCACTCGGCAGGCTCTACGGAAAGCGGACTCGGCACGAGTGCTGATAGTGTCGACACCCATATAGGTGATGCCTGCCGTAGCTGTACAAAATATCTCGCTCAACGGGTCGTTGTTCTCATCTTTCAGTGCCATCGCCCGGTTGAGATAGTCCACCGCCTCCGCATGGCGGTCGAGCGCCATAAGCATCTGCGCCTTTACCACCCACAGTTCCCTGCGGCAATAACGGGAGACAACAGGGTGTTTCGCCCGCTCCAACGAATCAAAATACTGATAGCCGGACTCAAAGTTCATCATCAGATTGAAGTATATCATTAACCGGCGGAGAGATTCGGAAGATAAACGGCGCAATTCTTCGGTAGTGAGCACATCGTCCACCGGAAGCCGGAACACGGAATCTAGCGGCGGGAAAGCCAGCCTTTCCTTCTCCTCCTTAATCAAGCGGATACCACGCCCCAATGTACAAAGACTGTCGGCATAGAACGTGGGAGAAACGGCAGGATGTTCCCGCTGCATGTCAGAAGGTCGGTTGCAACTCCATACAGCCGTCAGCATAAAAAAAACAAAGAATATGTAGGTGGATTTAATCATAGATATGCATTGTATGTTTGTTTGCCGACACAAATATAGCATTTTCATTAAAACAGTGCATTTTCACACATAGTTTTTTTATCTTTGCTCACCGATAGTAAATTGAAAACAATTCAGCAAGTTATGAGAACAAATATAAATCTTATCCCAGTCTTCTGTATTCTACTGCTTTGCGCTTGCAAAAGCGGGAATGCATCCAGCCAAAACTCCAAAGAAGCTCCCAAAGATACCATCACCTCCTTTACGCTACCTGCCATCCCGCCAATGCTGACAGCACCCGAGCTACGGGCAGATTTCCTAGTAAAGCACTATTGGGATAACGTAAACTTTGCCGATACCAATTATGTCCATCATCCCGAAGTGACCGAACAAGCTTGGGCGGACTATTGTGATATACTGAACCATGTTCCATTGGAAACTGCACAGCAAGCTATGCAGAAAACAATCGAACGGACAAATGTGAATAAGAAAGTATTCACTTACATCACCGACTTGGCAGACAAATATCTGTACGACCCTAACTCCCCGATGCGTAACGAAGAGTTTTATATCCCTGTACTGGATGCCATGTTGGCTTCTCCCGTACTGGAAGAAATAGAAAAGGTACGTCCCAAAGCCCGTCGCGAACTGGCTCAGAAAAACCGTATCGGAACCAAAGCACTGAATTTTAACTATACATTAGCTTCCGGCGCACAGGGTTCTCTTTATCAACAAAAATCGGACTATACCTTATTATTTATCAATAACCCGGGATGCCATGCCTGCACGGAGACAATCGAAGCATTAAAAAACGCCCCTATCATCAATCAACTTCTGGAACAAAAGAGACTAACAGTCCTCTCCATTTATCCCGACGAAGAGTTGGACGAATGGCGAAAACACCTAAATGAATTCCCAAAAGAATGGGTTAACGGATATGATAAGACCTTCGCTATCAAGGAACAACAACTGTATGACTTGAAAGCCATCCCTACCCTCTACCTTCTAAACAAGGATAAGACAGTACTTCTGAAAGATGCTCCCGCGCAAACCATCGAAGAATACCTGCTAATGAAAGGCGAACAATAAGCCCCCACGCCGCCCACACACGTGCCCATGCCACACCGCCCACGCCGCATGGTCTCCCGGCCTCGTTTTTTCAGCGTCAAGCGCAGGTGTTTTCTTCGGCGTCAAAAAGGGCAGACTGTTTGAGCGTAGCGAGTTTCTGCCCTTTAGCCGAAGGAAGCACCGGAGTAGCTGAAAAAACGCAGCCTTGATCCTTTCTTTTTGGTTCTTTCTCTTTCGTATCAAGACGAAAGAAAAAGAACATCCCTTTGGAAAAAACAAATAAACTCCCTATCTTTGTCGCGCATTGGTTTGCGACTCCTATGCGGGGGAAGCAATTAAAAGGGAATCAGGTGCAAGTCCTGAACAGTCCCGCTGCTGTAAGTTCCATACAAGTTACAAGCAATTCACTCATTGCCACTGGAGACCAATCCGGGAAGGCGTTTGTAACAGGAATAAGTCAGAAGACCTACCATGCAAATAAGTTTCACTGCTTTCGAGGAAAAAGCGTTGAGTCTAATGAACCGGACAAATCGTCTATCATTTCATTCATCACTCTGATTCAGAGAAAGTGTGTTAAAACGGATAAACTCTGCCAAGTTTATTTATGCGTGTCCGGTCGAAGGGATTTCGCCCGGACACTTTTAAATAGCAACAGACTGAAATAAGGAATAAATGAAAGAGAGAACATTTAAGAAAATGATCTTTGCAGTATTCTGCTGCCAATTCTTATCCATACCACTTTTTGCACAACAGCAAAAGGTAGATACGACACATACATATTCTATTCCCGAAATAACAGTATCAGATATCTACCAGACCCGCGAAATACGCTCAACCGCTCCCCTGCAAGTCTTCTCCAAAGACGCCCTGAAAAACCTGCACGCCCTGCAAGTCTCCGACGCGGTGAAACACTTTGCCGGAGTGACCGTAAAAGATTACGGAGGTATCGGCGGACTGAAAACAGTATCCATACGAAGCCTGGGAGCCCAACATACCGCTGTCGGTTATGACGGAATCACCCTGACCGACTGCCAAACCGGACAAATAGATATCGGGCGTTTCTCGCTCGACAACGTAGACCGCCTTTCTCTAAACAACGGGCAAAGCGATAACATCTTCCAACCTGCCCGCTTCTTCGCGTCAGCAGGCATATTGAATATACAGACACTCACGCCGCTATTCACCAAAGGCAAAAAGACCAATATAGCCGGAGCTTTCAAAACCGGCTCCTGGGGATTAATCAATCCCTCCCTGCTACTGGAACAACAATTCAATAAGACATGGAGCATGTCAGCCAATGGCGAATGGATGTCCTCCGACGGACATTATCCGTACACACTACATTATGGAAATGCGGCAGAAGACCTGTCCTCACGTGAAAAACGAAAGAATACAGACGTACAGACATTCCGTGCCGAAGCCGGACTTTACGGCAACTTCTCCGATAAAGAACAATGGCGGTTGAAAGCCTACTACTTTCAGTCCTCCCGGGGACTACCCAAAGCTACAACCTTCTATAACGACCATTCCACACAACACTTGTGGGATAAAAACACATTCATACAAAGTCAATACAAGAAAGAATTCAGCCGGCAATGGGTGTTCCAAACCTCTGCCAAGTGGAATTGGAGCTATCAACGTTATCTGGACCCCGATACCAAGAACTCTTTAAAGAAAACGGAAAACAGCTATTACCAGCAGGAATATTATCTTTCCGCTTCTGTACTATACAGACTGTTGAGCAACCTCTCTTTCTCACTTTCCACAGATGGAAGCATCAACACCATGAACGCCGATCTAGCCAACTTTGTACACCCCACACGTTACTCATGGCTAACAGCATTCGCCGGAAAATACGTAAATGACTGGTTAACAATCTCCGCATCCGCATTGGCAACCGTTATCAATGAAGATGTGAAGAAAGGCGGTAGTGCCGGCAATCACCGTAAGCTAACCCCTTATGTAAGTGCCGCTTTCAAACCTTTCCAGCATGAAGAATTCCGCATCCGCTTCTTCTATAAAGACATTTTCCGTCTGGCAAGTTTCAACGACTTATATTACGAAGAAGTAGGCAACACCCAACTAAAGCCGGAAAAGGCAAAACAATACAACATCGGACTGACATACAATAAAAATGCATGCCCGTTCCTACCCTATCTGTCAGTAACCGTTGACGCTTATTATAACAAGGTAACAGATAAAATCATCGCCTACCCTACCAAGAACCTTGCCGTATGGAGCATGAAGAACCTGGGTGAAGTTGACATCAAAGGCATTGATGCCACAGGAAGCCTGTCCCTCCAACCTTGGGATAAAATACGCATCAACCTCTCGGGTAACTACACATACCAACGAGCTTTAGATGTCACCCCGCCCGATCCGAACACGTATGAATCGACATACAAACATCAAATAGCCTACACTCCCCGCGTCTCCGCTTCGGGACAGGCAGGCGTCGAAACACCGTGGATCAATCTGTCTTATTCATTCCTTTTTTCCGGAAAACGCTATGCGTTAGGACAAAACATTGCCGAAAACCGATTGGATAGTTATAGCGACCACAGCATTTCTGCAAACCGTGACTTTCAGATCAGAAAAATCACTACCTCTTTCAGCGTAGAAGTATTGAACCTGATGGATAAGAATTACGAGATTGTGAAATATTTCCCAATGCCCGGACGATCCGTAAGGGCGACAATAAAAATAAGATATTAACTATTATAAAGTAAGATATTGACGTGAAAAGGAAACTAATATATATATTCTCGTGCTGGCTGTCATTCCTAATCTTATTCGTGGCATGTGATGATATGGAGGACAAACCCTTCACATCAGGCATTATAGGCGATCCGACAGAAACGGGTACCGCCGAATTATATGTATTATGCGAAGGACTGTTCAATCAGAACAATAGCTCGCTGGCACGTTTTTCTTTCGGCAACCAGCAAATAGTTCGTGACTATTTCAAAGCAGTCAACCGCCGGGGATTAGGAGACACAGCCAATGACATGGCCATCTACGGAAGCAAGATATATGTGATAGTCAATATCTCCAGTACGGTAGAAGTGATAGACTTTCGTACGGGAAGCTCATTGAAACAGATTCAGATGTTGGCAGAAAACGGAAATTCCCGTCAACCACGCTACATCGCTTTTCACAAAGAAAAGGCATACGTATGTTCATACGATGGAACCGTTGCACGTATAGACACAACCTCCCTATCCATAGAAGCTATCACATCAGTGGGACGCAACCCCGACGGTATTTGTGTACAAAACGAAAAGTTATATATTTCCAATTCCGGCGGGTTGGACTATTCATCAGGACTGGGGGTAGACAACACGGTATCTGTTGTCGATATTGCCACATTTAAAGAAAGTAGCAAACTAACAGTAGGCCCGAATCCCGGTAAAATAGTAGCAGGGCCGGACGAAACCGTTTATGTAGCCACCCGTGGCGAAGATGTAGAAGCCGGCGATTATAACTTCGTCAAGATAGACTGCCGGACAAACAAAGTCACTCAATCTAACGAGAAAGTACAAAACTTTGCCATCGATGGAGAGATTGCTTATTTATACAATTACAATTATAACACACAGACCTCTTCTATCAAGATGTTCAATCTGAAAACAGAAGAGACAATCCGTGAGAATTTCATAACTGACGGAACAGTGATAAAAACGCCATACGGCATCAACATCAATCCTTACAGCAACAATGTATATATCACCGAAGCCCGTGATTACACCACCTATGGAGACTTACTTTGTTTCAACCAACAAGGACAACTCATGTTCCGTCTGAACAACATCGGACTTAATCCGAATACAATTGCATTCAGTGACAAAGCCTCACAAAGCGATATTGATGACAACGATGATGATAAGGAAAATCCTCTGGCTTTCGCCAATAAAGTATGGGAATATCGCCCTGCGCCCGGACAGTTTATCAACACTACCACTTCAGCATATAAGGAGGGCTTTACTTATGATGAGATACTAGAAGAAGCAACCCGCAGAATCCAGCAGAAATCACTCCTTACATTGGGAGGATTCGGCGGTTACATTGTTTTAGGATTCCCACAATCCATTCCGAATGTAACAGGAGAGTATGACTTCAAGATAAAAGGCAATGCCTACTACAACTCCAAAACCGGAACAGGAGCATTGGGCGGAAGTGCAGAACCGGGAATCGTATTTGTATCTAAAGATGTAAATGGCAATGGAAAGCCTGACGATGAGTGGTATGAATTGAAAGGAAGCGAATACGGGAAAGACACAGAAACACGCGGATATGAGATAACCTATCACCGCCCGAATCCAGCCAACCTAAAAGTTTTTTGGAAAGACAATCAAGGCAACGAAGGATATATCTTCCGCAACAGCTTCCATAACCAGGAATCATATTATCCACTTTGGATAGAAAGTGATGAAATCACATTCCAGGGAACACGTCTAAAAGATAATGCCGTTTTGGAGAATGGATTATGGGTAGGATATTGCTATCCGTGGGGATATGCAGACAACCATCCTAACAGCAAGGAAGGAAGTAATTTCAAGATAGATTGGGCTGTGGATAGTAATGGCAGTCCGGTAGACTTGGATCAAATCGACTTCGTGAAGATTATGACCGCAGTCAATCAGGATGCAGGACAAATGGGTGAAATATCAACCGAAGTTACCACCATTGAGAACTTACATTTCAAGAAATAATCAATAATTAATTAATAACTAAAATCAGAAAAGAACATGAAGAAATTATCTTTATTATTACTGTTATCAGTATTTGTATTTTGTGGCTGTAGCGATGATGACGATGATATAAAAAACGAAGTGGTTGTCAGCTTTGAAAAGAAATTAACTGATGCTGAGAGTGAATTTGCCCCAACAGGTAATCAACCGACAGGTTATGATGTTTTCGAGACGAATATCAAAGATAATCAAAGTTTAATTGAGTGCAATCATTATTACGCAGCATGGGGATTCGCTGGAGGATTTACTTACACCAACAAAACAGACATTAGCACTCCTGGCTCTAGTAATAATAGCGCCATAACAGGAAAAGGTAAAGATGGGACAACTTATCTCACTATATATACCAATAGCTACAATACTGCAAAACTTACCAATCTTAAAGGAGAATATGGATTTAAAGGAGCGTGGGTTACTAATGCAACTTATGCATATTTAGCTGTCAAAAACGGAGATGATGGAAGCGACCCATCTTATGTAAAAAAATTCACCAATGATGATTGGTTTAAAATAACAGCAGTCGGTTACAAAGCAAATGACAATGAAATAGGAAGAGTAGATTTCTACCTTGCCGACTTCAGAAACGGAAAAACCGAAATTGTAAACACATGGAAATGGTTTGATTGGAGTAGTATTAAAGATGCTGATTATATCAAATTTGAAATGAGCTCCACAGATAATTCAGAATATGAAAATGAAGAAGGAGTATTAGTTTCTTCTATGAACACACCTTCCTATTTCTGCCTTGATGGTATTACACTCATCGAAGACTAAATAACCAACTTGTTTGATTGATTGAGATTAACATCAATCGACCGCATAATTTTAAAGAGCCGGATATTCTTTTAAGAAATCTGGCTCTCTTTCTATTGACTCACTACATTTTGATATATTACCAGCCCATAGAGAAGTAAATCCAACAACTCTCACTAACAAAAAGACACTATATATTTGTTAATCACACAAATTTTATCTACATTCGTCGTTCAAAACTATTAAATCTACGACAATGGAATTACCTTTTGCTGAATCATGGAAAATAAAGATGGTAGAACCCATCCGAAAAAGCACACGTGAAGAACGCGAGCAATGGATTAAAGAAGCACATTATAATGTCTTTCAACTCAAATCAGAACAAGTTTATATCGATCTCATCACCGATTCCGGAACCGGAGCGATGAGCGACCGTCAATGGGCGGGAATAATGCTAGGCGATGAAAGTTACGCCGGAGCAACCTCTTTCTTTAAGTTGAAAGAGATGATTACGAAACTGACAGGATTTGAATATATCATACCTACCCATCAAGGACGTGCCGCAGAAAATGTGCTTTTCTCTTATCTCGTGCATGAAGGAGACATTGTACCCGGCAACTCACATTTTGACACCACCAAAGGACACATCGAAGGACGCCATGCCACCGCATTAGACTGCACTATCGATGCAGCAAAACATACCCAACTGGAAATCCCGTTCAAAGGAAATGTAGACCCTGATAAATTGCAGAAAGCCCTGACAGAATATGCAGAACGAATTCCTTTTATCATCGTAACCATCACCAACAATACAGCCGGAGGACAACCCGTATCCATGCAAAACCTGCATGAAGTACGTGCCATTGCTGACAAATACGGCAAACCCGTACTTTTCGACTCTGCACGCTTTGCTGAAAACGCCTATTTCATCAAGATGCGCGAAGAAGGTTACCAAGACAAAACCATCAAAGAAATCACACGGGAAATGTTCTCTCTAGCCGATGGCATGACAATGAGTGCCAAGAAAGACGGAATCGTCAATATGGGTGGATTTATCGCCACACGACGTTCAGACTGGTATGAAGGCGCAAAAGGTTTCTGCGTACAATACGAAGGCTATCTCACCTATGGAGGAATGAACGGACGGGACATGAACGCTCTTACCATCGGCTTGGATGAAAACACCGAATTCGACAATCTCGAAACACGTATCAAGCAAGTGGAATACCTGGCAAAGAAACTGGATGAATACGGAATTCCTTACCAACGACCGGCCGGAGGCCACGCCATCTTCATTGATGCACCTAAAGTACTGACGCACGTTCCCAAAGAAGAATTCCCGGCACAGACGCTGACCATAGAACTTTATTTGGAAGCCGGTATCCGTGGATGCGAGATCGGTTATATCCTCGCCGACCGTGATCCGATAACTCATGAAAATCGTTTTAACGGTCTTGATTTACTCCGCCTCGCCATTCCCCGCAGAGTATATACAGACAATCATATGAATGTAATAGCCGCTGCTCTCAAAAATGTATATGAACGTAGAGAAAGCATCACTCACGGAGTGCGTATCGCCTGGGAAGCGCCTTTAATGAGACATTTCACAGTTCAATTGGAAAGATTATAAACTTAGAAAAAATAACAAATATCAGTTGAAGAAGTAATAGAAAGGGATTGAAAAGACCAGTGCCAGTATGAACGGGCAATACTTTCTCCATTAACAAGAATAATTGTTTGCATAAAACAAAAGTGTTTCCCAAGTGTTTATATTATAATCGAACTTAATACGTAAAATTATGGCAGAAGATTATAAATTAATAGACAACGAAGAAAAACATCGATATGAATTTCAGATCGATGGCAAAATAGCCGAAATAGACTATATCAAATCAAATAATGGAGAAATATACCTTGTACATACAGAAGTACCCGCCTCATTAGGCGGCAAGGGAGTAGGATCACAACTTGCAGAAAAAGCACTGACAGACATTGAACGACAAGGTTTACGCCTGGTACCGCTTTGCCCGTTTGTAGCCGGATATATTCACAAACATCCGGAATGGAAGCGCATTGTAATGCGTGGTATTCATATTAAATAAATACAGATATGGAAAAGAAAATAGAATACACCAATGGTGAACTGACCATTATATGGAAACCGGAATTATGCCAGCATGCCGGAATATGTGTAAAGATGCTACCCAATGTCTATCATCCTAAAGAAAGACCCTGGGTGCAAATAGAAAATGCGACAACGGAAGAATTAATTGCACAAATCAGTAAATGTCCGTCAGGAGCATTGAGCTACCGACTTAACAAAAAAGAGAAGTAAACCAACCATAAAAGAACCTGTCTGAAAAGCCGTGAGTTCATAAAATCATGAGGGCGTCCGAATATAAAGTGAACCCCGAAAGTCATACAAAAACTTTCGGGGTTTATTTATTATGTCAAGACATCACACATTACAAAGAAAAGAGAAACAGGTAGAGGCACTTCATTTCCTCCCCCATTCAACTCAATGTCCATGTCAGTACAAAGTCCGGGCAGATACGATAACCGACAGAGTAAAGTTCCTGCTGCTCCGTCGCCAACTCCTGAACCTGAAACGTTCCTTGCTCTTGAGGAATAAAATGCGTCAAACGGAGTTTACGAAGGTCAGCGTCAGCGTTTTCCATCCGTTTAAAAACAGCTTCTTTTGCCGACCAATGCAATAACAGTCCCCAAGTCATATCTCCCTGATAAGGTTCCGTTTGTTCGTCAGAACGGATATACCTATCGGATACCTTGTGAACGCGTTGAGCATATTGCTCAATATCAATGCCTGCCTGAGTGAAAGAAGCAAGCATCACAGCTACATAACCTTTCGTATGAGAAATACTGATGAAAAAAGAATGATCCGTCAGATACGGTTTTCCTTCGGGAGAATAACCGATTTCCTTATCCTCCTGCAACATAGCATACAACAAAACACGAACGGACAACCATTCCATCTTACGGCGTTCGGAGACAAAACGATTCAATTCCTGTTCACAGAACACTCTTCGCGCATCCGGCAAAAGAGCCAACAGAGCATCCAAAGACTCTTCCATCTTCCAGACAGCCCACTGTATATCATCCGTCTTATGTTGCAGAAATAACGCCATCTTACGTTTGCTTGATTATGCTTTCAAAATTATGATTCCAAGATTATTCCTTCTCTACCGAGCCTTCCATATCCTTCGGCAGAATTGTAAACTTCACTTTCAGGATACGACGACTATCCATTTCGAGCACTTCAAATTCATAATGGTGATAAGTCACTTTCTCATGCAATGCCGGGAATTCACCTTTAATTTCGAGCAACATACCCGCCAATGTATCCGCATCTCCCACCACCTTTTCAAACTCGTCTTCGTCTACTTTCGCAATCTTATAGAAATCCGTCAACTGCGTCTTCGCTTCAAATATCCAGGTATGGTCATTCAAGACAACGTATGTACGTTCTTCATCATCATATTCATCGTGAATCTCACCTACAATCTCTTCGATAATATCCTCCATCGTCACCAGTCCGGAAGTTCCTCCAAACTCATCCACAACAATGGCAATATGAATCTTATTCGCCTGGAAGTCACGCAACAGATCATCAATCATCTTTGTTTCCGGCACAAAATAAGCCGGACGGATCAATGACTGCCAACGGAAATTATCCCCCTTGTTGACATGAGGCAGCAAGTCTTTAATATACAATACCCCCTTGATATTATCCCGCGAACCGGAATAGATAGGAATACGCGAATAAGCATTTTCAATGATACATTGCATCACCTCCTTGAAAGAGGTACGGATATCCAGATCGACCATATCCAGACGTGATGTCATCACCTCCTTCACAGTTTCACCGCCGAAACGGATAATACCCTCCAAGATATTATTCTCTTCAGAGAGTTCCGCTTTATCTGTCAGCTCCAATGCGTGCGACAGTTCGTCGACAGAAATATTATGGCTCTTCTTTACAAAATGTTTATTCAGAAAAGTAGTTGAACGTACAAGCACAGTAGCCACCGGACGGAACAGCTTTTCCAGAAAGTAAATCCCCGGTGCCGAAAAACGGCAAAAAGCCAAAGTCTTCTGTGCCGAATAGATTTTGGGCATGATTTCGCCGAACAACAACAATAGAAAAGTCAGGATGACGGTCAGTATCAAGAACTCTGCCAATGGAGAATGAAAAACAAATACATTCATAAAGAAGAAGTTGCAGAGCATGATAATGGTTACATTCACAAAGTTGTTCGTAATCAATATCGTTGCCAGGAGGCGTTCTGAATCCCCCAACAGGGCACTTATTTTTTCATCGGAAGGATGATTCTGTTCATCAATATCATTCCGATCGGAAGGAGTAAGTGAGAAAAAAGCTATTTCGGAAGCCGAAGCAAAGCCGGAAGCAAGCAGGAGTACACCTGCCAATACTATGGCAATAATAGCAGAGATAGAAGGAGTGTTTACGGTAATACCGTTGAAAATGTCAGCCAATTGGCTTAAATAACCATCTGAGTCCAAAGAGTCTATATTTTAATTAAACAAAAGATAATGTGCCAAGAAGCTCGCGAAAACCTATTGGCACACTATCACATTATCTAGAACGGCAAATCATCTGCCGGATTATCTTGTGCGGGTTGTGCCTGCGACTGCTGCGCTTGTTGCGGCTGGCCGGCAACCGATTGTTGCTGTTGCCCCGTAGTCGGTTGTCCGGAAGCAGAAGCTCCTGCACCCGGATTAGCTCCTTTCGGAGACAGCATTTCCATATTATCCACATAAATTTCGGTGATATAACGCATAGCACCCGACTGGTCGCTATAAGAACGTGTTCTTATCTTTCCTTCCAGATACAGTTTGTCACCTTTGTGCACATACTTATCCACAATCTCCGCCAAACGGTTGGATGCAACGATATTATGCCACTCTGTTCTTTCGGGAATCTGGGTTCCATTAGCCAACGTATATCCACGATCCGTTGTAGCCAACGGGAAAGTTGCTACTGCCGAACCTGTATCGAAGTATTTTACCCGAGGATCTTGTCCTACGTTTCCTATCAATATCACTCTATTTACTGACATATCTGTATCAAGTTTATGATTCTTAAAATTAAATCTGCTGCCAAAATTAAACAGAATAACAATAGGATGCAAGATTTTAAGTATAAAATCAAGTATTAAGTTTTAAGTATTAAGTATTAGGCTGCGCCATAAACTGCATGGGTAATACTCAATACTTATTACTTAATACTTATTCTAATGCTTATTCTAATGCTTATTCTAATGCTTGTAGCAAGTCTTGTACTAATTTAGAAACAGCGTATTGCTCCAGTTCGTCCACCCTTATTTTCAGGAAATCACTGAAAGAAGTCAAATTTTCAGACAAGGTCACTTCATATAGATTAGCATAGATAACCCGGTGAGACAATACATGCTTCACCTCCCTGCAAACCGAACGTACCACCGGTACTTCCCCCGGCGCAAAGAGTGCACGAAATTCCGGTAAAGTCAAAAAATCTTCTTCCGAAAGAGCCGTCGGAGTTTCTATCAAGGGCAGTTCGAACAGATTTTTCCAAATATCATTGCCCGTCCGTTTATTTATAAAGGTATACGCGCCCGCACGTACATAAATATAATTAAAGTAACGGTTCGTTGTCTTTGTTTTGTGTTGCTTCACCGGAAGTTTTGCCACCAAGCCTTTCGAAAGTGCCGAGCAACTGCCCACCAACGGACAGAACAAACAATCAGGCGACTGCGGAGTGCACTGAATCGCCCCGAAATCCATTATTCCCTGATTGTAAACAGCCGGATGCTTCTTATCCAGCATCTCATCCGCCAATGCTGCAAAGAGCTTTTTTCCTTCTGTCGAATCAATCGGAGTATCGATGCCGAAATAACGGGAAAGCACCCGGTACACATTACCGTCCACTACCGCATAAGGCATACCGTAAGCAAACGAACAGATCGCTGCCGCTGTATACTCCCCCACTCCTTTCAGAGCCAGCACTTCCGGATACGTTTCCGGGAAAACCCCATTCATGCTTTTGGCGGCGGCATGAAGATTGCGGGCACGTGAGTAATATCCCAGTCCTTGCCAGTATTTCATCACTTCATCCTCCTCCGCAGCGGCTAAAGTCCGCACATCGGGAAAACGTTTGATAAAACGAAGAAAATAATCATACCCCTGCGCCACCCGCGTCTGTTGAAGAATGATCTCCGAAATCCAGATCAGATACGGATCGGCAGACTCCCTCCAGGGCAGTTCACGTTTATTCTCTTTATACCACTCTACAATCGTTTTAGTAAACTCGTTCATATCCTCGTTCCTAGTGTATTATCTAACATTTATCTTGCCTATCCTATCCAAAAGGCACACAAAAGTAACTCTTTTGGTTCTAAGAAAACCCTATGCCACTATTTTTTTAGAAAAATGTGCAGAATATATTTTTTTAGGAGCTTAAAAAGCTATATATTTGCAGTCCAAAAAATTAGCAATAACATAGTAATAATATTTTTTTTAAGGAAAAATGACTAAAGCAGATATTGTAAACGAGATTACAAAGAAAACTGGAATTGATAAGCAGACAGTTCTTACAACAGTTGAGGCATTTATGGATGCAGTAAAGGATTCATTGTCTAACGATGAGAACGTATACTTGCGTGGGTTTGGTAGTTTCGTAGTAAAGAAAAGAGCACAAAAGACTGCTCGTAACATTTCTAAAAATACTACGATCATTATTCCGGAGCACAACATTCCGGCTTTCAAACCGGCTAAGACATTTACAATTTCAGTAAAGAAATAATAAACAAGAGTATTAACCCATAAAATGTGAAGCTATGCCAAGCGGAAAAAAGAAAAAAAGACATAAAATGTCTACGCACAAGCGTAAAAAAAGACTAAGAAAGAACAGACATAAAAGCAAAAAATAATTTTTAAGTCTGGATCACACAGAAATAAAGAACAAACTTGCGAAGCTAATGTCTTTCAAGTTTGTTCTTTGTTTAAGTAGCTAACCCAAAATGAACAATTTGTCAAAAAAGTTGTTCATATAAATGAGATTCAATCAATAATAAGGAAACAAAACAGTGACAAGTGAACTAGTAGTTGACGTACAGCCCAAAGAGGTCTCCATCGCCCTTCTCGAAGATAAGAGCCTGGTGGAACTTCAAAGCGAAGGAAGAAATATTTCTTTCTCTGTGGGCAATATGTATTTGGGACGTATCAAGAAATTGATGCCCGGACTGAATGCATGCTTTGTAGACGTTGGTTACGAGAAAGACGCTTTCCTTCATTATCTGGACTTGGGTCCTCAATTTAACTCACTCGAAAAGTTTGTAAAGCAGACTTTAAGCGACAAAAAGAAGCTGACCTCCATCAGCAAAGCAACCCTGCTTCCCGATCTTGACAAGGATGGAACAGTATCCAACACCCTCAAGGTAGGACAAGAAGTAGTGGTGCAAATCGTTAAGGAACCGATCTCCACTAAGGGACCGCGACTGACGTCCGAAATTTCGTTTGCCGGACGCTATCTCGTACTGATCCCTTTTAATGACAAGGTTTCTGTTTCACAAAAAATTAAATCGAGCGAAGAACGCGCCCGCCTGAAACAATTGCTGATGAGCATCAAGCCGAAAAACTTCGGTGTCATCGTCCGCACGGTAGCCGAAGGCAAACGCGTAGCCGAACTCGACGGAGAGCTTAAAGTCCTGGTTAAGCATTGGGAAGATGCGATGGTAAAAGTACAAAAAGCCACCAAGTATCCGACGTTGATTTATGAAGAAACCAGCCGCGCCGTAGGTTTGTTGCGCGACCTCTTCAACCCTTCTTTTGAGAATATTCACGTCAACGACGAGGCTGTGTACAATGAAATTAAAGACTATGTATCACTGATTGCGCCCGACCGGGCTAATATCGTGAAACTGTACAAAGGTCAACTTCCCATTTACGACAATTTCGGTATCACCAAGCAGATTAAATCATCGTTTGGTAAAACAATCTCTTACAAGAGTGGTGCCTATCTGATTATTGAGCACACTGAGGCGCTTCACGTAGTAGACGTGAACAGCGGTAACCGCACCAAGAATGCCAACGGGCAGGAAGGTAACGCACTCGAAGTAAACCTGGGAGCCGCCGACGAGCTGGCCCGCCAATTGCGATTAAGAGATATGGGTGGTATCATTGTCGTGGACTTCATCGATATGAATGAAGCCGAAAACCGTCAGAAGCTTTATGAACGAATGTGTGCCAATATGCAGAAAGACAGGGCACGGCATAATATTCTGCCGCTTAGCAAATTCGGGCTAATGCAGATTACACGCCAACGTGTGCGTCCGGCAATGGACGTCAACACGACCGAAACCTGCCCCACTTGCTTCGGCAAAGGCACTATCAAGTCGTCCATTCTTTTTACGGACACTTTGGAGAGTAAAATTGATTACCTGGTCAATAAACTGAAGGTTAAGAAATTCTCGTTACACGTCCATCCGTATGTTGCCGCTTATATCAATCAGGGACTCGTTTCCCTGAAACGGAAGTGGCAAATGAAATACGGATTCGGTATCAAGATTATTCCAAGTCAAAAACTCGCATTTCTGCAATATGTGTTCTATGATACACATGGAGAGGAAATCGATATGAAGGAAGAAATCGAAATCAAATAAACAGAAAAGGCGGCCCGGTCAAAACGAGCCGCCTTTTTGTTTTATCTATTTTTCTTCAACTATCCATTTTTCAATATTACGGGTTTCCGCACTGAAATTTACTCCTATTTTAAAGAGTTTCCGTTCATCCATCTCGAAAGGAAGAGCGTAATGCTTGTCATTTATCTGCTGCAATGCTTCTTCTGCCGTACCGTTCAGTTTAAATTCCATGATATAGATGAATTTGTCTGTCTGCAAGACAAGGTCGATGCGTCCTTCGCTTGTATGATATTCCACTTTGGCATAGAAGCCGACCAGTTTAAAAACGATGAAAAGCACGTTCTCGTAATGCAATTCCTGATCGCGAATCACTTCGTAGGTGGTATCTGCAAAGAAGCTTTGCAAGCGACGGAAGAAAGAACTGTAATCGCCGGAACGTACTTCACGAACAAATTTCTGAATTTCAAACGGAGATTCTACCTTATTTACATTCGCATAATAAGGAAGCAGGAAACGGACAAATCCTTCTTCTACTTCACGATTCGGGAAACCTAACCGATACATTCCAAATTCTTCATCATACCCTTTAATGGTGAGGTAGCCACTCTGATAAATCACCGGAATGGGATTAGTAGATTCAGAGTCTATGCTATTCAATACTTGGGCGTCGGTTTCTTCATGCGTCATCCGCTCCAAGTCATAATGATGTTTTTGCAGCAATTTCACCAGATAGGTCGGTGTGCCCGTTTCAAACCAATAGCTGCCGAAATCCTTACGTTTGAAAGCATTAAGCAAACTGAACGGATTGTACATACCAATAGAATTGTGCGTAAAATGGTAACCGTCATAGCACTCTCTCAACTCTTCACAAAGTTTATCATACGTTATTCCGCGCGCAGCAGCAAATTCATGAAGCTCTGTTTCCAAATTGTTGTGGATTTCACGCTCGCTAATGCCACAGATTTCGACATACTCATTCCACATGGATATATCATCCAAGTTGTTCAAGTCACTAAACACACTGACTTTGCCAAACTTTGTCACACCGGTAAGGAATGCAAACTTGATGCAACCGTCCATTGTTTTAAGCGCTCCATAAAAAGGCTTTAATGTATTCCGAAATTGCTTTTGCAATTCTTCATTACCGATGGCTTGCAACATGGGTTTGTCATATTCATCGACAAGAATAACCACACGTTGCCCCGCCAACTTACAAGCGCGCTCTATGATACCGGCAAAACGCAAGGAAAACGAACGTTCGGACGGCTCGGCACCATATAGTTTTTCCCATGCTGTCAGCGATTTATCAAGTATATTATCCAGACTTTCGGATGTATCATATTTCTCGATATTAAGGTCCAGATGCAGTATAGGATATTTGATCCAGTCCTTTTCCAGTTTTTCCACAGCCAGCCCTTCAAACAGTTCTTTCTTTCCTTGAAAATAGGCCTCTAAGGTGGAGACGAGCAGACTCTTTCCGAAACGGCGCGGACGACTCAAGAAGTAATAACTTCCGGTCTTTACCATTTGATACATCAGTGCTGTCTTATCAATATAGAAATAACCGTCATTACGAATTTTTTCGAAATTCTGAATACCGATCGGATAAATTTTATGGCTCATATTCTCTTCTTTTATTAATCAATGCCTTTCTTGCAAAGATATATATTTTTAATAGAAATCTTTGTCATGGCAGGTTAAAAGATTCTTTTCAATCATTCATTCTGCACATTTCCCCGGAAACTTAGGGACGATAAAATAAGGGGATAATGACTGCACAAAATTACGAAAAGCCCGGACTTTCGCAAGCTCGGGCTTTCTGTATCTTGAGGACGTCTCCTTTACCTATAGGGAAATGGGCGACTAGCAATTGATTCTAGTACAACAAAAAAAGACGTCCCAAGAGTAAAGATAAAAGGGATGCCAGTAGGAAATGTGGGGAGGCATCCCTTTTCTAATAGAAGAACAAAGATGGAAGGATGGACTTTCACAAGCTGTGGCTCTTCGCTTTGTCACTTCTCAACATATAATCTTCACACTTCGGTGAAGAAGGGTTTCATATTTATGGAGAGAACGCACTTCAACAAGCACGGGCTCTCCTATTATGTTATATCATTCTAGAGATAGCTCCCACCTCTGCCAGAGGCAAATATAGAGGAGCTATCTAATAGAACATTAAAGGATTTCAAATTAATCCGCAAAGAGAGCAGTAGGGAATGTTACTGTCTTCACCACAGGTGCAGGAGATGTTGCGCTCCAGCTGATTGAAGGAGTAATAGTAACTGTCACTACCAAATCTTTCACAAGACCCTTCAAGGCCTTACCAGCATCTGTTAATATCAATTTCTGTCCAGTAGAATCAAACTTGAAGTTAGTTTTGTCACTTAGTTCTACCTTAATAGAATATCCATAAAGAGCAAGAACAGCGTCAGCGGTAGTCAAAGTACCAGTGTCATAAGTGTTATTATCTGCAGTCGGCCACATTGCCTTGCCTTTTCTGTCTTTCCATACAATGTCACCTAATACATCAATCTCTGAATCTATGGTTTCAGCTGTATACGCTGTTGTGATACCTTTTTTAGCGTCCGTTGCACCAAATTCCGATTTAAGCAATTCTGATAATGAGATGAATTGAATCTTTTGGTTAGCAATTGAAGCAGGTTCAGTAGCATCGTTAGGCTGACAATTTACATCTACAGAGAATGCCATATTGTCTTTAGCGTGAGCCATGTCTACTGTGAACTTATCGTTAGCTACACTTCCTACATGATCGTCACCATTCTTGTCAACATCATACGTAATGCTGTTGTATATACCTGAAGTAACTCCGCCAGTAATAGCGTTCCATGTAGTAAAGATTGAGCCCATTTCTCTTTCGAGACTGATGCTCTGAATCTTATCAGCATTCTTAGTTTCATTAATCAGAAGAGACACCTTGCCATCTTCAGTCCACATACCTGAAGTTTTTGTAAATACAGGCGTCTTATAATCAACAGTTACCGGTAATTTGAATACAATTTGCTTCGTTGCGTCAACGTCAACTGTCAATACGGCTTCCATAGTACCCTTGTATGCAGCGGTTACTGTCAGTTTCAGGTTATCATATTTAGTATCACCAGAAGCAATACCACTAAACTTCACTTTATCTCCATCGTTAGCCGTGGCAGTTGAGCTAGCAAGTTTAGCAGTAGTAATAGCGTCTTTGATTGCCTTAATATTAGCTGCTGACACAGCAATGTCGGATTTTTCTGATTTATTCCAAACTACCGTCTGTGCTGCCAAAGATTTTGTTTCTATTTGCTTGAAGGTGACAGTCAGTTTAGCCGGAGCAGAGGAGCCACCGACGCTAGAATAATCAATGCCCTCATGAGTTTCTCCATCAAAAGGAATACCATTTGTAGTTATATAGCAGACTTCAACCTTTGCTTCTTGCCCTTTGGTAGAAGTGATGGTTTGTTTGCCGGCTTCGTTCGTCCCCAATGTTACACCTTCAGGAGCATCGGCTGCCAACTTATAATAATATGCATAGACTGTACTCAAATCCATAGGAGTGGTGGTAGCTGCAGCTGCCAAGTCATCCAAAACCTGTACCTCACCAACTTTTGCGGACACTGCTGCATCTACCAGTTTAGTAGCACTTGTAACTGCTTCCGGTTTGATTTTAACATCATAAGCAGAGATTATTTCATTGTTCCATGCGTCTTTTGTACAGAATGCGTATGCTTCATCTGCAGGAAGGGCAGTTTCCAAATTCAAGCCATCTTTTAGTGTAACAGTAAGGTCGTAAACACCACGATTCACTTTGGCTTCGGTAGCACGTGTCAATGGTTTTGCAGTTTTATTTTGTTCAATCTTAGAGATAACAAAATTAGCTTCATTTTGAGAATTCATCAAATAGATTTGATATTTGCTATCAGTAAAGTCAGGACCTACTGGATTAATCAACGCATTCAACACGCCGGAATTAGTTATTAACAGGTCATTTTTCTTAAATTCTTTTTTCTCATCCTCCATACCAAAAGTGAAATCAGCTTTGCATTGAGCATAACTTAATTTAAGTTCCTTTGTTCCGCCTGCAGTGATTTTACCATTCTCAATAGTCACTCCTTCAAGGCTACTAATCAAAGCTGCAGTAGGCAGAATAGTTGTTAATTCTGTTCCAGTAGTTTTATCTTTTACATGTAGAGTAAAGCTAGGTAATCCCTCATTCTGTACAGCATAAACAGTGGCTGACGAATAATCACCTTTCACCCATTTATCTGTAGCGTCATCATAGAAATACCAATAATCTTTTTCAAATTCACCTGTTCCATCACCAATAAAAGGAGATTTTCCGGCAGGACCAGCAGGACCTTCGGGACCAACAGGACCAACAGGACCTTCGGGGCCAACAGGACCGACAGGACCAGTAGCACCGGTCTCACCCTTTTCACCTCGTGCCGGTTTCCCAGTATCAACACCGTCTATAAACCAGTTTCCATTTTCTCCAATTTCAACGACAGATCCATCTTTACCATTCACAATAGAATATTTATTTCCATTGTTGAAAGTAATTTCAAATCCACCAGTGATACTTTTAATGTCTGTTACCCAATTACCTGCATTCACTTTTGCTTGCAGTTCAGCAAGACCTGCCGCATTGGCATCAATCTGCGTTTGCAGATTGTCGATGTCATCATCATAGTCTTTACAGCCTACATAAGTGACAGTAGCAAGCGTCAATGCCCCGAAAAGCATTACCCTAACAAAATTTTTCTTCATAACTACTTAAAAATTACATTAATAATATATTATTAAACACTAAGTTTCAATAATAGACCGCCCGTTACTTTGTAGGTAACGGAGAAACCTTTGTTCCTGCTCTTTTGGAGTAGTCAATACGGAAAAATGAAACAATATGCGATTACATTTTTACCCCTGCTTCTTAGAAGCGGCAGAGGGGCGGGAGACCTTTTGCAAAATTTAGAAGTTAACAAAGCCCTAATACAAAGAATCCGCGTGTTTTATTTGTTTAATTCCTGTTTTGAGTAGTTTATTAGAAAAAATGTATGATTTCGTTTGGTTGTTTTAAGAAATATGCTCATATTTGCACCGATATTTCAACCCGTTACCTACAAAGTAACAGAATAAAAATCAAGCACTTACACCGACCACAGATCGTTTTATAAAATCAAGTACCTGCATATTTGCTTCATCAATTTTCTTATTTCGGAAAGGCTTCAAATAAGTTTCTGTCACGGTGATGGACGAATGTCCCATCGCTTCGGAAATAATACCCGGATGAATTTCGCAATAATACGCAGTCGTAGCCCAGGTATGGCGGGCGGTGTACGAGCTCAACCGGTCTTTGAGTCCCAATGCCTTTCCTAATAATTCCAACTGATAATTAAAATTGCGCAATGCCAGTTGATATTCCCTATACGCCTTTGGCGAACCTTCGTCACTATGAAGAATCGGGAACAAATAAGGCGACTGTTCCTCCCGATTCATATACTTTTGCAAAAGAAACATCGCTTCCGTCGTCAACGTCACAGACAACGGACGTCCCGTTTTACGACGACGATAACTAATCACATTTCCCCGGAGATCACTCTTGCGCAAATAAGCCAAGTCGACAAAAGGCAGTCCCCGAAGCAAGAACATAAGAATGAACAACTCCTGCGCCCCCTTCATGGCAGGAGTGATGGCGTCCGACTGCAACAGACGGGCAAATACCTTCTTCATATCCTCCATATCCAATGCCCGACGGCGGTCTGCCCGCGTACCTGTATATACGGAGCGAAAAAGATGCGGCACGTATGATGCCTTCCGAAGATCGACAGCGCGATTGTAAACCGCACGCAACGTGCGAAGATACGTAGACACCGTATTCCAACTACACCCACGTGCACGAAGACTACCCTCAAAATGCTTCAGCCACTCCGGAGTGATTTCCCGAAACGACAAACGATCGGAACCCTGAAAAGTAAGAATCGCATTCAACGTACTTCTGTATACATGAGCAGTCCCTAAATTTCCACTCTGCTGCAAATCAACAGCCACTTGTTTCATAAACAAAGTAAAACTTTCCTTTTTCATTAAAAATAAATTAATAATTAATATTTACTTTTCCCACATTTTACTTTAGTAAAATACAAAAATATATCTTCAAAAATTTACATACATAAAATCTAAAAAATAAAAACTAAAACATTTACATTAATCATCAAAGTAAATTTCATACATTTGCGCAATTTTTCAAACAACATATTATTTTAACCATTTAAAGTATAAAAAAATTATGAACAACAATGAACCAGCTGCCGAACGCTACAGCATTAATGGATTCAAGTATTTCTCCGAATTGGCGAAGGAGTATTTTCCCGATCTGGCAAACGCTTCTTCCGCCAGCAAAAAAATGCGCAAACGCATTAAAGCAAACAAGACATTGAACGAACAACTGGTTGCTGCGTATTACACCAGCCAAACAATCGATGTCAGTCCTGAAATGCAGCTAATCATCTACCGACACTGGGGACCTCCCCACATTGACTTGCCGACAAACGTTTAGCGCGTAACAGAAAACGAAAACACGGACAAGAAATAAAAGGAAAATCGAACTATATATTTTTAAATATATCATTTATCTTTTATTGTTTATTATGTATTCCACTTTGCGTTCATCACTTTTTTCAAAACGAAGATAACTACCAATCATACAGCTATTTACAGAAAGAAAAAAGCGTTCCACAAAGCGTTCGGCAAAAATGACCGTTTTTTCACTACAAACAAGACCTTCGAATCCCCCCAAACGAAGGCTTTGTTTTTTCTCCAACAGAAGCTCCACCAGTCACAAACAGAAGCTCCACCAACCACCAACAGAAGCTCCGCCAACCACCAACAGAGCATTCGTTCCATCCCCACTCCTTCCCCGGCTTCATGAAAGAAGAAAAAAACAGCCATTTGCGCATCGCGGCACCCTTTATTCATCCACACCCGTCCGCACGGAACCACACCCCTTGCGCATCGCACAAGAACGGCGTACCTTTACAGAAATTTAAAACGATAACCCAATGAACAATTTCAATTTTGAAGCCATGATGGAACATGGTTTTCTCATTATCCCCAAAGCCCTGCTACAACAACAGATAGAAGACCCGAACATAGAAGCCGGAGAAATAGAAGCGCTCCTGAAAATCCTGATGAAAGTAAACTATTCGGACACGTTATACAGCGACCGGCAGCACAAAGACTACCTGTGCAAAAGAGGCGAAAGCATGTTCAGCTACCGCGACTGGAGCCGCATTTTCCGCTGGTCTGTCGGAAAAACCTTCCGATTCATACACGCCCTTGCCATCCTGGGGATCATCGAAATCGTCCCCCATCCCAACAACTCGTCCCTGCATATCCGTGTCGTCGAATACGACAAATGGGTAGGAGCCCCCGACAGCGGCAAGCAGAAAAAGAAAGCCGTCAACGAGAAGTTCCGCCTGTTTTGGAATGAGTTTCACAGCATCACGCAGCTTCCCAAAGAAAACATCGCCAAAGCGCAACGCGAATGGAAAAAATTAAGCGACAAGGAACAGCAACTCGCCATCGACAAGGTAGAAGATTATTATTTCCACCAAACAAACATCAACTACCTGCTCCACGCCGCCAGCTATTTATCCAACAAAGCTTTCCTAAACGAATACTGATAAAACGAATCCCAATTAAACGAAGACTGATTAAACAAACACTGATTATGAATACCGAAAACAGAGTTTCACCACAGGCTCCCGAAATAGAAGAAGCCATCATCGGCGCCTGCCTGATAGAGCAGAGGGCTATACCACTGATAGCCGACAAGCTGCGCCCCGAAATGTTCTACGTCCTGCGCCACCAACTGATCTACGCCGCCATACTGGCTATGTACCACGCCGGAATGAAAATAGACATCCTCACCGTAAAAGAAGAGCTTTCCCACCGCGGAAAGCTCGAAGAGGCGGGCGGAGCGTTCGGCATCACCCAGTTGAGCAGCAAAGTGGCGACTTCCGCCCACCTCGAATATCACGCGCAGATCGTACACGAGAAATATCTACGACGCGAAATGACCTTGGGATTCAACAAACTACTCGCCTGCTCGCTAGACGAAACGATGGACATCGACGACTCGTTGATGGACGCGCACAACCTGCTCGACCGTCTGGAAGGCGAATTCGGCCACAACAACCACATGCGGGACATGGATGAACTGATGACCGCCACCATGACCGAAGCCGAAGGACGTATTGCCAACAACATAAACGGAGTGACCGGCATCCCTACCGGACTGGCAGACCTGGACCGCATGACGTCCGGACTCCAAAACGGCGAACTAGTGGTAATCGCCGCCCGTCCCGGCGTAGGAAAAACGGCATTCGCACTACATCTGGCACGAAACGCAGCCATGGCAGGACATGCCGTAGCCGTCTACAGCCTCGAAATGCAAGGAGAAAGACTGGCCGACCGATGGCTGACAGCAGCCAGCGAAGTCAGTGCCCGCCATTGGCGGTCGGGAACCGTCAGCCCGCAAGAGCTTGCAGAGGCACGCACGGCAGCCGCCGACCTCAAACGTCTGCCGATACACGTAGACGACAGCACCTCGGTCAACATGGAACACGTACGATCCAGCGCGCGACTGCTGCAAAGCCAACATGCGTGCGACGCGATCATTATAGACTACCTGCAACTCTGCGACATGACAACCGGCCAAAACAACCGCAACCGCGAACAGGAAGTGGCACAAGCCACCCGCAAAGCGAAGTTGCTGGCCAAAGAGCTAAACGTACCGGTGGTACTGCTTAGCCAGCTAAACCGCGAATCGGAAAACCGCCCCGCAGGCCGCCCCGAACTGGCACATCTCCGCGAAAGTGGCGCAATCGAGCAGGATGCGGACGTCGTGATATTACTCTACCGCCCCGCCCTCGCACGAATAACAACCGACCGCGAAAGCGGTTACCCTACCGAAGAACTAGGCATAGCAATCATAGCCAAACAACGCAACGGAGAGACGGGAAACGTATACTTCAGGCATAATTCGGCAATGACAAAAATCACCGAATACGTCCCACCGCTGGAATACATGCTGAAACATGCTAAATAGATACAGATTCACCCCGATTCCATACAATTTTATATTACAATATATAGCTGTATGGAATTTCTTTTTTTATTTCATTATTGATATAAAATAAATAGCAAAATACTTGACTTTCCCTTTCAAATTTCGTATATTTGTAATGTCAACAAGGACAGAAAATATTATTACTTAAACCTTAACTTTTTTAATTGTATGAATGTATTAGTGGAGCGCTATCAGCGCAGAAAGTATGTGAATCAGCCGGATTCACAGATGTTGTATTATGTACGCCAGAAATCGGGTACAGTGAGAGTGATGGACATCAACAAGCTGGCCGATGCCATCGAAGCGAACTCATCGCTTACAGCAGGAGATGTGAAGCATTCCATCGAGGCTTTTGTTGAGCAGTTGCGCCTGTCGCTTACCCAGGGCGACAAGGTGAAGATCGACGGATTGGGCACGTTCCATATCACGTTGAGCAGCGAAGGGGCGGAAAAGGAGAAGGATTGCACGGTGCGCAATATCCGCAGAGTAAATGTTCGTTTTGTGGCAGACAAGGCACTTCAGCTGGTGAATACGAGTCATGCCACTACCCGAGGCGAGAATAATGTCGATTTCATCCTGGCCGGAAAGGGTGACGGAGAAGACGCGGATGGTGGAAACAGCGGTAGCGGTGGAAGCGGAGAAGCTCCGGACCCGGCAGCTTAATCATTAAAAACAGTGCCGCATGGGTATTACAGAGTGATTTCTACAGTTACTCTCCATGCGGTTTCTGTTTTCTTCTACATTTATTTTTTAATTCTCAATTTTCAATCCTCAATTTATTAAAATGCTCGATAAAATCATAGAGATCATTATGACGATCCTGCCCTTTCTGGGCAGTAATCGCAAAAAGCGCAAAGTAATGGCGCAAGAAGTAAAAGAGTTCAGCGAACTGGTGAAAGACCAATATACTTTTCTGATGCAGCAATTGGAAAAAGTGTTGAAGGATTATTTCGACCTTAGCTCGAAAGTGAAAGAGATGCATACGGAGATATTCTCATTAAGAGATCAGCTGGCACAGGCTGCTGCCTTACAATGTATTAATAAGGAATGTGCACAACGTAGTGCAGCAGAGGCATGATAATGATTCAATTAATGCAAATTATGGAACCTGTGCAATTTACAGAACCTATTCAATCTATTTAATCCATTCATGAGAACTATAAACCTGATAGTAATCCATTGCTCCGCTACGCGCGAAGACAAGAGTTTCACAGAATATGACCTGGACGTCTGTCATCGCAGACGAGGATTCAACGGAACGGGTTATCATTTCTATATCCGCAAGAACGGGGATATAAAATCTACCCGTCCGATAGAACGAATTGGTGCGCACAGCCGCGGTTTCAACAAAGAAAGTATAGGTATCTGCTATGAGGGCGGACTCGATTGCAAAGGACAACCGAAAGATACCCGTACCGAATGGCAGAAACATTCGCTCCGGGTATTGATTCTCGCTTTATTGAAAGATTATCCGAATTGCCGGATCTGCGGACATCGGGATCTAAGTCCCGACCTGAACGGAAACGGCGAAATAGAACCGGAAGAATGGATCAAGGCCTGTCCCTGTTTTAATGCTGAAACGGATTGGGATAAAGTCTAAAAAAAAATAGCTTTATTATAATTTAGGCACGGATAACACGGATTTCACGGTTGCTTTGTACAAGCATAGCACTAACCGTGAAATCTATGTAATCCGTGCCTAATCTTTAACTTATGATTTTGCTAGACTACGCGTTATCAAAGGTTGTTTCAAACCGACGCAATATGCTGTCTAATTTTCCAACGAGGTAAAAAGGTAGATTTATCAATTTGAATTCTTTTCCGTCTGCCGTCTTTACCTCATCCACAGCATAAGGCTGCGACCATATTCTGACTGCAACAGTCTGATTAGAGTGATTCATAAAAGAATGTAAGGAACGCAAGTGGGCGTTATGCCCTGATTTGACTTCAATGGGATAAACCATAGAATCCTGCACCCACACATAATCGACTTCTGCATTAGAACCACTTTTATTACGCACCCAGAAACAACGTTTCTGACTGACTTTATCTGTCAGTGTCAACAGTTCTTGCGCTACAATCTGCTCCGCTATCATACCACGCCAAGCATCCATTATATCTTTTGCTCCCAAAACCTCTTTCTGTACTTGTGCCGCATAATTCACCAATCCTGTATCTAACCAGACCAGTTTGGGCATACGCTTTATTTCAGGAGTGGCCGGAACTTCCGTTGCCGTAGTCGGATAAACTAATTCCAGCAACATCGCCTTTTCCAATAAACGAAAAGCCTCTCCCACTTCCCGAGCATTATAAGACGAACCAGCAAATCCTCCTAAAGTTATAATTTGTCCAGCTTTATGCCATCCTTCTTTTAATATAAAGCGAATCACTTCCGGAAGTTGTTTTCCCAAAGCATATTTTTCCACATCATCCCGGTAGCCTTGCAAAAGAGTTTCATAAGTGGACTCCAAGGATAAAATATCCCTGCGCTCCGCATAGAGTTGCACAACTTCCGGCATACCTCCAATCAACGTATAGATATTAAACAATAACATCAAACGATCATGGAAAGCGAGAGTGATTTCAGGCTTATCTAAAACGGATAATAAAGGTTCTTCTCCAACAGCACCCAGAAACTCGCGAAATGAACAAGGACGCAATGCCATATATTGCACCCTTCCCACCGGAAATGAAACACGTACATCTATCAGGTTTTCTAATAATGAACCGGCAGCAATTACATAAATATCAGGTAATTCTTCATAGAAATAGCGTAATAACGCTACTGCCTTTGCTGAATTTTGAATTTCATCAATAAAAAGTAATATAGTTCCTTCATTCCTTATCTTTCCACAATGTGCAAAAAATAAAGGCATCAAATCTTTTAGAGATACATTCAACTCAAACAAGGATGCTGCCTCCCGTTTCTCCAAATTCAAATACAGGTAATTGTCAAACTGCTTTCCAAATTCGTTGACTACCGTTGTTTTACCGACTTGCCTTGCTCCACGCAATATCAAAGGCTTTCTATGCGTATCGTCTTTCCATCTTTCCAGATGAAATAAGATATCTCTTTTAAACATAAACCACAAATTTATTGATTTTCAGCAACAAAGTTATAAAGAATTTCCAAAGATGGGGCAAAATACCATTGATTTTGTTTCAAAGATGGGGCAAAAGTCTATCGTTCATGTTTCAAAAATGGGGCAAAGCCACCTAATACTGTCGTAAATATGGGGCAAAAAGAACGTATTTACAATCAGCTAATCTACAAATTAGACGACTTACCATGTACTAACTCCAATCGTACATCGTAAATCGTCTAATCGTAAATGAACTTAATCGTAAATTATTTTTCTACTT